>Ga0160446_100001_pt1 | contig 625222 bp, 548 predicted proteins | sample HID1973I_E1MG_FD_108200 | JGI IMG/M metagenome (GOLD analysis project Ga0160446, IMG submission 108200) | Enriched mosquito-associated microbial communities from UW Madison campus, WI, USA - HID1973I_E1 MG | ecosystem: Host-associated > Arthropoda: Insects > Digestive system > Unclassified ...
ATCGCCGAAATCATCGATACTTTTTCCATCAACAAAATATGGTTTGCCATCGATTTTTATGGCCAGTTCGCAGTCCTTTCCCTTCATTTTAAATTGGCATTCGCCGCAGGCAATATCAACCGTTTGTTTTGTAATTACTTTTGAAGTTGCCGTTTTTTTCGGAGCGTTTTGAGCATTTGCGTTGATTGCAAATACACTTAATAGCAAAATAAATATTAAGTTTTTCATCGTTTTTTTTTCAAATTAAGGTTTTTCTGTTTCAAAAGAACTACTGTATTTTGTAAAATAAACCTGATAGTAGCGAACACGAAGTGCAACGTAGTAAAGCGAATAGCGGGGCTGAAATTTCCGAAGAATTACCACAAATCGTTTTCAAAAAAATTACCATTTAAAACATATTAGGAAATTAAACTCAAATGTTCCCATACTTATCATATGGTTTGAAATCAAAAAAGGGATATGCATATTGCACATCCCTTTTAGCAACTCATAAAGGAGATTGCTTTGTCCCTCGCAATGACGAGAAGCGACTAGTAACGATATTCGTCAGCTTTGAACGGACCTTCAACAGGAACGCCAATATAATCTGCCTGGTGTTGGTCTAAAACTTCCAACTCTACACCAATTTTTTCTAAGTGTAAACGAGCAACTTTTTCATCTAAATGCTTAGGTAAAGTATAAACTTTATTTTCGTAAGCAGCAGTGTTAGTCCAGAGTTCTAATTGTGCCAAAGTCTGGTTGGTAAACGAGTTACTCATTACAAAACTTGGGTGACCGGTTGCGCAACCTAAGTTAACCAAACGACCTTCAGCAAGAACGATTACATCTTTACCGTCGATTGTATATTTATCAACCTGAGGCTTAATTTCAACTTTAGTATCGCCGTAAGCACCGTTTAACCAAGCCATATCGATTTCGTTATCGAAGTGACCGATGTTACAAACGATAGCTTTATCTTTTAATGCACGGAAGTGTTTTTCGCGAACGATATCACAGTTACCGGTAGTTGTTACAACGATATCTGCTTCTTTAATTGCAGTATCTAAACGTTTTACTTCGTAACCTTCCATTGCAGCTTGTAAAGCACAAATTGGATCGATTTCGGTAACGATTACACGAACGCCTTGCGAGCTTAAAGATTCTGCCGAACCTTTACCCACATCGCCATAACCGCAAACAACAGCAACTTTACCAGCCATCATTACATCAGTTGCACGGCGGATTGCATCTACCAATGATTCGCGGCATCCGTATTTGTTATCGAATTTAGATTTAGTTACCGAATCGTTCACGTTAATTGCAGGTAAGTGCAATGTTCCGTTTTTCATTCTTTCGTATAAACGGTGAACACCAGTTGTAGTTTCTTCTGATAATCCTTTAATGGCGGCAATAAGCTCAGGATATTTATCAAAAACCATGTTTGTTAAATCACCACCATCATCCAAAATCATGTTTAATGGTTGTTGTTCCGGACCGAAGTGTAAAGTTTGTTCGATACACCAGTCGAATTCTTCTTCGTTTAAACCTTTCCAGGCGTAAACCTGGATACCAGCGGCAGCGATAGCAGCGGCAGCATGATCTTGAGTGGAGAAAATATTACAAGATGACCAGGTAACTTCAGCACCTAGCGCAGTTAATGTTTCGATTAAAACAGCCGTTTGGATAGTCATATGCAGACAACCTGCAATACGAGCACCTTTTAGTGGTTGTGTTGGACCGAATTCTTTACGTAAACTCATTAAACCTGGCATTTCTGCTTCGGCTAATTCGATTTCTTTACGGCCCCATTCTGCCAGTGAAATGTCCTTAACTTTGTAAGGGATGTAAGTTGTCTCTACTGATGACATAATTTCTTGTTTTTAAATGTGATGCAAAGTTACGGCATAGCTTTGTGAAAGCCAAATAAATGGTTAACGATGCTGGTTTGCGAATTGTAATATCTCCTATGACGATTTCTACGCATTAACATTGTATAAATACTTAAAATCATTTTGTTCATATATTCTTTTTATATAAACGATTTAATTTTGGGTATGGATTTTTGAGAGCATCCATGTCTCTAAGGAGATTAAATTAAGAGCAGATATTATTTATCTGCTCTTTTTTTTGTTCAAATTATTCATTATCAGATAAATAAATATTTTGAATTTTCTAGTTCTTATCTTTACGTAGTAGAATTTAGAGGATCTATTTGGTTAAGCAGCGAGCAGGTGTAGTTAAAATACACCTGCTTCTTTATTTATATGCCACATAGGTTTTATACGCAGACGTTATTGTTTTAAAACTTATATCAAATTTGATGGTTAAAATCGAGGATATCTGGAATTAACTGATATTCAGCTTAGAATAACCAGACAGGTACATTAATGTATCTGTCTTTTTTACCAAAAAAAGAAGCCTTATTTTGGTATCTCTCAGAAAGAAAATTCGTTATCGGAAAATTCTTAATCTTAAAAATAGTTTTTTATAAAATATTTATCACTCTTAAGCGTTGTGTTAAATAAAAAAATAGCGCTCTAAAATTAACTATTTTGCCTTATAAATGAGACCTATTTTTATGAAACAAACATTAGTTGGCATTGGCGCCAAAGTTAGACAGATTAAAGGTGGCCCTGAAATGATTGTTGTTGATGTTAAACAAGACACTAAGAAAGAAGTTGTATGCGCATGCAGGTGGTACGATGAAATTTATGAATTTCGGGAAATAGATATCAAACTAAAGTACCTTACTGTTCTTATAGGTGCTGCAATGTTTTAATACACTTATTAAGTAATTGGCTTTTTTTTTTGAAGGCAGAAAAATATAATTCAATACTTATGAGCTTCTCGCATACTAGCAGGGAGCGAAAAACCTTATAAATAGCTATTTATACTTCCTGGAAATGCTCTTTTGCAATTTCGGCGACAAGAAACACACTTGAATAAAACTTTGATTTTCAGTTAATTATTTCTTAAATTGAAATAACCAAATTAAACTATTATGAAAAGTGTAAAACATTTGCTCGATACCAAACAGGTAAGAATCATTTCAGTAGATGAAAATATTTCTGTTTTAGAGGCATTAAAAGTTATGACTGATAAAAACATCAGTGCAGTACTTGTTATGGAAGGGGCCCAACTCTGCGGTATTTTTACTGAAAGAGATTATGCCAGAAAAATCATTCTTCAGGGCAAATCTTCCAAAGAAACATTAATCAAAGAAGCCATGACTGCAAATCCGATTACCGTTAAACTAGGTGATACAATTGATTACTGCATGGAATTAATGACAGATAAACACATCCGCCACCTGCCGATTGTAGAAGATTATGAAGTAAGGGGAATGGTTTCAATCGGCGACGTGGTAAAATTCATCATCGCCGATCAAAAACAAACAATTTCACAGCTTGAAAGCTATATAAGTGGTTAGTATATAATTATTTCCACCTCCATTCGCCAGCAATAGTTAACGGTTCTTTTAAGTTTTGCGATTCTAAGAATGCTTTTAATTCCGCTTCGCCTTGTACACCTACCGGAATTTTAGGTGTGTTAGCTAAAGCATAAGTTAACATTGCATTATAACGAACTGTGTTTTTTAAGCCTTGTTCATCAACAAGCTTGAAACTATCTCCATCCGAATGATAAAATGGCCCAGAATTATTTGGTAGTTTTCCTCCTGCGCCACCACCAGTCGGAATCCCTTCTAACATAAATGGCTGATGGTCACTATGTAAACCTGCGCCCGCATTAAACAGATTTTTAAAGCCGGTATCAATCTTAACGATATCGGCTCCCCAATTAGTAAACAATTCTTTCATTTCAGACCTTGAAGTCGAAAATCCTTTCGGATCGTTGGTCATATCGTAATTAAGCATGAACTTAACCTGACCAATATTACCTGCTTTTTTAGCCTGATCTACATACGCTTTTGAACCTAATAAACCTTGTTCCTCACCCATAAACAAAACGAATTCTACGGTACGCCTTGTTTTTAAATTAAGTTTTTTAAACGTTCGGGCCATATCCATTATGGCGAAAGAACCAATACCATTATCAATTGCGCCTGTAGCTAAATCCCAGCTGTCAAGATGTCCGCCTACTACAATTTTATCTTTTGGCATTTCCGTTCCCTTAAAAGTTGCAATAACATTTCTGGCTTTTATTAACCCAGAGAAATTCGTCATTGCAATATGTGCTACCTGAGGCTGGGTTTTTAGTTTTTCTTTTAACGCCATGCCATCTTCCAAACCAATGCAAACTGCAGGTATTGAAATCAGTTTTCCGGTTACCGAAGCTGTCCCAGTTAATAATACGCCATCTTTTACTGTATTTATGATAATTACGCCGGCTGCACCATACTTAGTAGCAATTGCGGTCTTTTCAGAGCGATGTAATGATTTCGTTCCAGCAGGAGAACCGGGTAACACGCCTAAATAAATTAATGCTATTTTACCTTTAAATTTTTCAGGGCCGGCTTGGTAATCTACCTCCAAACCGTTCCCAGCGTCGATGATATCGCCGGAAATGTTAGCGTTTACCGGCGAGTGGGCCAATGTAACGGCCTTCACTTTTGCAAGGTTATTTTTATCGGCACCAATCTCTACAGTAATTGTTTTTCTAGCCCAACTCTCTACTTCAAATGGTTGAAACTTCACGTCGCATCCGTAAGATTTTAACAAATCGAAAGCATATTGTTCGGCTTTTGCACCGTTTGCCGAACCTGTTAAACGATGACCGATAGTTTCGGTTTCATATTTAAGTGTTTGATAGGCTTGTGAATTCTGCTGAACATCGGTATTGATTTTTTTGAAAACTTCGCCGAAGTTATCCTGAGCTTTTACCAGAAATGAGGTGCAGATTAATGCAGATGCTAAAAAATATTTCATAAGGTTGTTTGGTTTGTCGATTTTATTTGATGAAAGTACAAAATATTACGCAAGAGCACTTGCTGTAACGTATATTTTGCTTTCAAACACTCATCCTTCATTTAAATGATGCGAATTTGATATAAATAAATAATGTAAACGACCAAACCAAGGGATGTTGCAGTTTAAATGCGAACCAATAGAATTACTTCTCTATATGAACAACTTTTTTGGGGAAGATTAATGAGGCTATAATACTAATTACAAGAATGCTTAAAATAACAATTAACGAATGTTCGGTTGTAAAACCCCATTTTTCGAGGTAAGTATGTGCAAGCATTTTTACGCCTATAAAAGTTAATAAAACTGCTAATCCGGTTTTAAGGTAATGAAATTTATGTATAATATTCACCAACAGAAAGAACATAGAGCGCAAGCCCATTATAGCAAAAATATTAGAGAAAAATACGATGTAAGGGTCTTTTGTAACAGCAAAAATAGCTGGTATGGAATCAACCGCAAAAAGTAAATCGGTAAATTCTACAATAAGTAACACTAAAAATAGTGGCGTTACCATGCGCTTTGCATTAATTTTTACGAAGAATTTTTTGCCTTCATATTTTGGGTGGATGGAAAATATTTTCGAAGCCCATTTCACAACAGGATGGTGTTCCGGATCGATTTTGTCATCACCTTCTTTACTGAAAAACATTCTTACGCCAGTAAAAACCAGAAATGCACCGAAGACATAAAGTATCCAGGCAAATTTTGTAATCAATGCAGCACCAACAAATATGAAAACAAAACGCATTAAAATAGCGCCTAAAATACCCCAGAATAACACCCGGTGGTAATACTTTTCCTCAACAGCAAATGCAGAAAATATTAATACGATAACGAAGATATTATCTACCGAAAGTGCATATTCAATCACATATCCTGTAAGAAACTCTAAACCAAGATTTTGTTTATACGCGACTAAGCTCTGCTCAAAATTGTCGGGGATTAAGGTTATGTGGTGCTGATGCCGTGCCACGATTTCTTTTAAGTGGGCGAAATCTTTTATTCCATGCAACTCCTGACCTTCGGTTATAAGGATAAAATAAAACCCAATTGCGAACCCAACCATGATTAAACTCATGATACCGGCTTGCTTTAAGCTTACAACATGTTCCTTTTTGCTAAAAAGACCTAAATCAAGCGCCAGAATAAGCGTGATAAATAGAAGAAAACCTATACTGAAAAGTAACTCGTTGCTCATTGTTATTTTTTACGTTCGGTGGTGTACAATACGAGTTGTTCTAATCCTGTTCTCGCTTCGCCAGCTTCAAATTGATGTAAAATATCAAATGCCTCTTTTTGGTAATCTTGCATTTTTTGATTTGCATAGAAAACACCCTCTTTGGCATTTACAAAATTGATAATCTCCTGAATCTTAACTGAATCATCCTGATGATTCTTAACCAGGTTAATAATTCTTTTGCGTTCAGATTTTTCGGCCTTGTTCAAGGCATAAATTAATGGCAAGGTTACCTTTTTCTCTTTAATATCGATACCCAAAGGTTTGCCAACATCATCGGTTCCGAAATCGAAAGTATCATCTTTAATTTGAAAGGCAATACCAACTTTTTCGCCGAATAAACGCATTTTCTCTATTGTTACATCATCGGCGCCGGCAGATGCTGCACCCGCAGCACAACATGAAGCAATTAAAGAGGCTGTTTTCTGGCGGATAACATCAAAATATAAATCTTCTGAAATATCCATCTTTCTAACTTTCTCAATCTGCAACAATTCACCCTCACTCATCTGTTTTACCGCTTCTGATACAATTTGTAACAATCTATGTTCATTATTGTTTACAGATAACAGCAAACCTTTTGCTAAAAGATAATCGCCAACTAAAACGGCAATTTTATTCTTCCACAAAGCGTTTATTGAAAAGAAACCACGACGCTCATAAGCATTATCTACCACATCATCATGTACGAGTGTAGCCGTATGTAAAAGCTCTACCAACGCCGCACCGCGATGTGTAGATTCTGTGATTCCGCCGCAAAGCTTTGCAGCAAAAAACACAAACATCGGCCGCATTTGCTTACCTTTTTGTTTAACAATATAATGGGTAATCCTATCAAGCAGCGGTGCATCGCTGTGCATCGATTCTTTAAAGGTTTTTTCAAACGCTTTAATGTCAGCTGCTATAGGTTTTTTTATCTGTTCGATTCCCGGCATTAAGTCGAAAAATTTTGATTGCAAACTTAGGTTAATTTCCTATAAAAGTTTACATTTAATAAAATATTGCATTGAAAAAACGTTACAAAATCCTTTTAGGCCTATCTGTTTTATTAATTGGAACTTATTTCGCCGGGCCTAAACCTAAAAAGCCTGTTTATAACGAAGATCTAACCAGGGTACCAGATATCTCAGAACTGGAAAATTATATTAAAACGATAGAGAGCGGCCATAAAATTAAACCAGGAAATGAAGCTGAAATTGTTTGGGCAGATTCCAGCCACCAGCAAACAGAATATGCAATTGTTTACCTGCATGGTTTTTCTGCTTCAAAGATGGAAGGGAACCCAACTCACATAAATTTAGCGAAAAAATTAAAGGCGAATTTATTTCTTCCCCGCCTTGCAGACCACGGGATTGACACCGTTTCCCCGATGCAATATTTCACGGCCGATAAGCTTTGGGAAACCAGCAAACAAGCTTATGCAATTGGCAAAAAATTAGGCAAAAAGGTGATAATAATTGGCACGTCGACCGGTGGAACCATAGCAATAAAACTCGCTACCGTTTATCCCGAGATTAACAGTTTAATTTTAATTTCACCCAATGCAGCAATAAATGATAAGAATGCCTGGTTGTTAAATGACCCATGGGGGTTACAAATTGCAAGGAAAGTTGTTGGCGGTGATGAAAGAAAAGTTTTAGAAGAGCGTAGTGTTGAGTATAAAAAATTTTGGTATACAAATTACAGGTTAGAATCGTTGGTGGAGCTGGAAGAATTAGTGGAAAGTACAATGACAAAAACAGTATTTAAGAAAGTGAAACAACCAGTTTTAATGCTCTACTTTTACAAAAATAGTTTGGAACAAGACCCCGTAGTTCGCATTGATGCAATGCTTAAAATGTTTAACGAACTTGGAACAGCACCTGAATTAAAGAAAAAAATAGCAATACCAAACGGCGGAAACCACGTTTTAGGTTCGTACATAACTTCAAAAGATTTACCTAGTGTTGAAACCTCTATTGATAACTTTGTTGGTAATGTTTTAAAAATACCAATGAAATAAGTTATAAAATTGTATTTCCAAAGCTTTGAAAACAAACAAATGAAATTTTACTGCAGCCTGATTTTTTTTATCATTTTCTTGAAATTTAACTCTTTTGCCCAAAATAGCCAAGAAGCAAAACCCTTTAAGCTCGGAGAAATTCAAACCATCAAATCTTTGATTTTAAACGAAAACAGAACGCTTAATATTTATCTACCAGAAGGATATGCTACAGATTCAGCTAAAAATTACCCGGTAATTTATCTTTTAGATGGTTCTGAAAATGAAGATTTTATTCATGTGGCAGGACTAGTCCAGTTTCTTACGATGATAGAAACAATGCCAAAATCTATTTTAGTAGGTATATCAAATGTAGATAGAAGAAGAGATTTTACTTTTCCCACTACCATCCAGAAGGATTTAAAAGATTTCCCGACAACAGGTAAATCCGATCGTTTTATTGCTTTTTTAGAGCAGGAATTGCAACCTTACATTTCAAAAAATTACAAAACGAATGCGCAAAAAACCATTATCGGCCAATCATTGGGCGGATTGTTAGCCGTTGAGATACTTCTTAAAAAGCCGAAGCTCTTTTCAAATTATGTAATTATTAGTCCGAGTTTATGGTGGAATAATGAATCGCTTTTAAACGAAGCTCCTAATTATTTAAAGAAATCATCTACAAATAGAATCCAGGTATATATTTCTGCAGGAGCTGAAGGAAAACAAATGGAGAATGATACAAAAAAACTTTACGAACTGCTGCAACTACAAAAAAATGTTAAGGCTAATTTCTTACCGCTTCCAGAAGAAAACCACTTAACCATTTTACATAACGCTTTGTATAAAGGCTTTGAGTTTTTGTATCCTAAAAAAAGATAACACGGAAAACCTAATGCCATGAGCCTGCTGTTTGAGTTTAATTTTAGCGCTTAATATTGGTAATTATAATTTCTGCGTGCACCCTCGAGTTTTCAATAAAAAGTTTATGAGTATCCAATCCGCCACAAACAACTCCAGCTAAATATAAACCAGCAACATTGGTTTCCATGGTTTGTTCATTGTAAGCCGGACAAAGACTTTCAGGTAATTCAATTCCAAATTTTCTCAGCATCGAGAAATCAGGCTGGTAACCAGTCATGGCAATTACAAAATCATTTGGAATCGTTTGAATCCCATCTGGCGTGCTTATATCAACTTCGCCCTCTCTGATTTCTACCAGTTCAGAATTAAAAAGTGCTTTCACTTCGCCCTCTTTGATGCGGTTTTGAATATCTGGCCGAACCCAATATTTAACATGCGGCCCGAGTTCGCCGCTTCGTACAACCAGGGTAACGTTTGCTCCTTTTCGATAAGTTTCGAGAGCGGCATCAACGCCAGAATTATTTGCCCCCACAACCACAACATTCTGAAAAGCATACAAATGTGGATCTTTATAATAGTGCGTAACCTTTGGTAAATCTTCGCCAGGAATATTCATTAATAAAGGAACATCATAAAAACCCGTTGCTACAATTACGTTCGCTGCGGTATAATTAGTTTTTGAAGTGGTGATTTCAAAAATATCTGCGTTGTTTTTTACAACTTTTTCAACGCGTTCAAAAAGATGAATATTTAAACTAAATTTTTCGGCAACACGACGATAATATTCTACAGCTTCGTTCCTGTTAGGTTTCGGACTAATGGTTACAAATGGCACACCACCAATTTCCAGTTTCTGGGAGGTGGAAAAAAATGTCATAAATACAGGATAATTGAAAAGACTGTTTACCAAAGCACCCTTTTCTACAATCACATAACGCAGCTTTGCTTTCTGCGCCTCAATAGCACAGGCCATACCAATTGGACCGGCGCCAATAATTAATACATCATAATGATTCTGATTTGCCAAAAGACTCTATTTAACAATTATGTAGCTTAAACATTCATTGCTTTACTTGGGCAGGCAAAATTGGTTCTGGTTAAACCTGTATTTTTGATTGCACCGTAACCGCCAGCAATATCGATTACATTTTCAACACCTCTTGATTTCAGAATTGAAGCCGCTATCATTGAGCGATACCCACCTGCACAATGGATGTAATAAGTATTTTTAGGGTTAATTTCAGCAGTCCAGTCATTTATAAAATCCAGCGGCCTGCTTAGTGTAAACTCTAAATGTTCTGATTCGTACTCACCAGGCTTACGAACATCCAAGGCTGTAATATCGCTTTGCTTTACAGCTTGTTCAAAAGCTTCAGCGGAAATAGATTCAATGGTATCGATTTCTTTCCCGACAGCTGTCCACCGTTCGAAACCACCATCCAAGTAACCAATTGTATTATCGTAGCCAACTCGTGCTAAGCGGGTAATTGTTTCCTGTTCCTTACCCTCATCTGTTATCAATAGAAGCGGCTGTTTTAAATCTGTAATTAAAGCACCAACCCAAGGCGCAAACTGCCCGTTTAAACCAATATTAATTGAATTTGGAATGAAGCCTTTCGCAAAAAGTTGCGGTTCTCTGGTATCAAGCAATATTGCGCCAGTTTGATTCGCCATATTCTCAAACTCCTGGGGTGTAAAAGCCACTAATCCTTTCTCATAAATCTCGTCTATACTTTCTACACCGCCTTTATTAATCGCTGCATTTTTAGCGAAATATTGTGGCGGTGGCATTATCCCGTCAGTAACTTCAGCTATAAATTGTTCTTTGGTTTGAGCTTTTAGCGCATAATTAACCTCTTTTTGATGACCAAGTGTATCGAAAGTTTCCTTACTCATACTTTTACCACAAGCCGAACCTGCGCCATGAGCCGGGTAAACAATCACATCATCAGCCAAAGGCTTAATTTTCTCATTTAACGAGTCATACAGCATTCCGGCTAAATCATCCATCGTCAAATTTCCTTTTTGGGCTAAATCGGGGCGGCCAACATCGCCTATAAAAAGCGTGTCTCCACTAAAAATACAATAGTCTTTACCATTATCATCCGTTAACAGGTATGTCGTAGATTCTAAGGTATGGCCAGGCGTATGTAAGGCAGTGATGGTTAAGTTACCGATTTTAAACTGTTCGCCGTCTTTTGCAATATGTGATTTAAATTCCGTTTTAGCTGTTGGACCATAAATAATTTCAGCACCCGATTTCTCGGCTAAATCTACGTGCCCGGAAACGAAATCTGCATGAAAATGCGTTTCAAAAATATACTTAATGGCTGCTCCAGCTTTCTCAGCTTTCTTTAAATATGTTGAAACTTCCCGTAGCGGATCTATAATTGCAGCCTCGCCATTACTTTCGATATAATATGCAGCCTCGGCTAAACAACCAGTATAAATTTGTTCTATTTTCATGTTTTATAAGTATCAAGAATTTAGCATCAAGTATTAAGGCATTTTTTTGCCTGCAACCATTACTTTAACCTTATACAACAAAAATAGCGCTAAAAACTTATAACCGGAATGACTTGTGTCATAATTGCAGAAGTTTTACTTAATTGGTTAACTCACCCCTTAAGGATTGTTCCATCAGGATTTTGCTTTCTGCAATTGGCAAGCCTAAACCCATAACAAACATTAACTTCGTAACTGTTGCTTCGAAAGTTAAATCGAAACCACTTAAAATGCCCATTTGTTGCAACTCGCGACTGGTTTCATATCTCCCCAATTGAACGGAGCCTTTCTTGCATTGCGATATATCAACAATAATTTTTCCACTATCTAACGCCTTTTGTAATGCATCTAAAAACCATTGAGCGGTGGTTGTATTGCCCGAGCCAAAGGTTTCCAGAATAATCGCATCTACGCCCGAATCAGTTATAGCCTGAACCGCTTGTGGTGTAATTCCTGGGTATAATTTCAACACCCCGATGTTGGAATTGAAATGAGTACGCAGGATGAGTTTCTCTTCAGGGGCCTTTAAAATATAATTTTCATGAAATTGCAGGTGAACACCGGCCTCTGCCAGAATCGAATAATTTGGAGAACGAAAAGCCTCAAATTTTTCGATGTTGTATTTGATAGACCGGTTACCCCTAAAAAGTTGTGCGTCGAAATAAATGCAAACTTCCGGAACCAGAGCCTTCCCGTTTTCCTTTGTCGCCGCAATTTCTAAAGCAGTTATCAGGTTTTCTTTTGCATCTGTCCTAATTTCTCCGATAGGCAACTGAGAGCCTGTTAGTACGACTGGTTTTCCTAAATTCTCGAGCATAAAACTTAATGCAGAAGCCGTAAATGCCATTGTATCCGAACCGTGTAGAATTACAAAGCCATCATATAAATCATAATGCTCGTAAACAAGCTCAGCAAGGGTTTTCCAGATTTCTGGATCCATGTTTGATGAATCTAAAACAGGATTGAAAGAATGAACATCCAAATGATAATTTAAACGACTTAATTCAGGAACATTTTCTTTTATCTGCTCGAAATTAAACGGTACCAACATCCCATTATCCGGGTCGTTTATCATCCCGATGGTACCACCGGTGTAAATTATGAGAATTTTATTCATTTGGTTTAGTAAAGGTTGCTCACCGCAAAAGAACGTAAAAGATTTCTATTTCGGGGACTAGTTTCAAATGAATTGTAAAATAGCTGCTACAGCAATAAGCTAACCAGAAACTAAACGCCAAAAATTTTCTTGGAGTTTTCGGTTGTAATGGCAGCAATTTCTTCAACCGAAACCTGATATATATCTGCTAGTTTTTGGGCAATATAAATGAGGTAACTGCTTTCATTCGGTTTGCCTCTAAATGGAACCGGGGCCAAATATGGCGAATCAGTTTCAAGCACCAAATTATTTAAAGAAATGTTAGCTAAAACGGCATCAAGGCCAGCCTTTTTATAGGTTACTACTCCGCCTATTCCTAAATAGAAATTCAAATCGATTGCCTGGTTAGCTTGTTGTTCGTTTCCCGTAAAACAATGAAAAATGCCTCGTAGTTTCTCATCCCGCTCACTTTCCAAAACCTCAAAAACCTCATCGAAAGCTTCACGACAATGAATAACGATTGGCAAACCCAATTCCTTTGCCCAGTTTATTTGCTTGCGAAACGCGTTTTGTTGAATAGCTAATGTCGTTTTATCCCAATACAAATCGATTCCAATTTCACCAATGGCATATATCTTTCTTGCGCTGATACTTTTATGTATCAAATCAAGCTGTTCGTCGTAACCATCCTTTACATCACAAGGATGTAGACCTGCCATCGCAAAACAATTTTGAGGGTATTTATTTACCAAATCATCAATCATTGTAATTGAAGCCACATCCACATTTGGTAAAAACAAACGGTTTACATTATTTTCAAAACAGCGTTCTATAAATTGTGCTTGCTTTTCAGCATCCTGCTCGTAGTATAAATGGGTATGTGTATCGGTAAAAATCATATTGCAAAGATAAAGGTTATCACCTGAAGATTAACTTAAATGGTTTAAAACAAACAAGCCCCGAAATTTTAAATTTCAGGGCTTTGTAAATATTTTATGCTTGATTATTGAGCTGGAGCCGCAGGAGCTGGTGGCGCTGTAGCAGTTGCCGGATTTCCTTTTTTAATAGATTTGATGTCGATATCGAAAACCAATGGCGTAAATGGATTGATTGGGCCACCACCATTTTCACCATAACCTAATTTAGACGGGATAATGATTTTAATTTTACCACCAACACCAATTAACTGAACACCTTCGATAAAACCTGGTGCCAACTGATTTAAAACTAACGGACGAGCCGTGTATTGCGCCATTGGCGAATAAATTCCAGCCTCTTTAGCGATTTTCTCGTTTGATGTATCGAAAACATTGATCTTACCATCACCTTTCTTGTTCGTGAATTGACCAGTGTAATCAACCATTACAGTATCTGTTAAAGCAGCTCTTTCTGCATTACCTGGTTTTTCGATAACATATTGTAAACCTGAAGCTGTAGATTTAACTTCTAATTTATTATCATCAATATATTTTTTGATTTTTGCAGCTTCGTTTGCTTTGTTTTTAGCAATTAAACCTTTGTATTCTGCTTCGAAGAAACTTCTTTTCTTAGTTTCGAAAGTAGAATCGGCCTCGTTAGCAGCTTTATGCAAAACTTTTTCAATTTTTACAGTAAAGGTTGCATAGTTACTTTTTAAGCCAGCTGGTTTTGGCTGACCAGAATATTTAGCCATTGAATCTAAATTCAATTTAAACGATGCGCTATCACCTTCGCCTAACATTTTCAATGCAGCTACTAAATCGCCTTTAAACATTGATTTGCTTATCGGGAAGAAAGCAGGACGCTCATTATCATAAGTATTAACCAGGGTTGAATCGGCGTTAGTAGAACCTTCAACAGTTTGAATACCGTTTAATTTTACGAAATCACCCTCTTTGATTTTCTCTTTACCTTCGTCTTTTAAGATTTTGTATTGTAAATCTCCTTCACCTTTTTTGTAATTGTTACAAGCAGCTAAACCCAATGTTGCCGCAAATAGAATAATTATTCCTTTTTTCATTATTAATTGATTGATTTTTTCTTTGTTATCAGGACTAGCCTTTTTTATTTATACGATTAATTGACTTTTATATTCTGGTAATATTGATTTAAACTCTTCGATAACTTCAGTTAACGATTTTTCCGAAGCACCCCCAGCAGCATTTCTATGACCTCCACCATTAAAATATTTTTTGCAGATTTCATTTGCCGGAAAATCTCCTGTAGATCGTAAAGATAACTTCACTTTATCTGGTCTTTCGATAATTAAAGCTGCCAGGCGAATTCCGTTTATCGATAAGGCATAATTTACTACGCCCTCTGTATCACCGGTTGCACTGTGGTATTTGGCGAGTTCTTCTTTAGTAACTGTAATAATTGCAGTATTAAACTCGTGAAAAACCTCGAGTTTATTAGATAAGCAATAACCAAGGAAGCGTAAGCGATCTTCGCTTGCATTATCATAAACCAGCTGATGTATTTTCCAGTGTTCGGCACCTAAATCAATAAGATTTGCCGCAATACGATAAACATTTGATGTTGCTAATGGGAAACGAAATGAAGCAGAATCAGTCATTATTCCAGTATAAAGACAAGACGCGACATCTTTATTTATACCTTTCTCATCTTCCAATTGATTAACAATAAAATCGTAAACCAATTGAGCAGCTGCACAGGCATTAATATCCCAATGGCGATAATCATCAAAATCTTCAGGATCTAAGTGATGATCAATCATTACTTTTTTGGCCGAAGCAGCCCTCACTAACTCGCCAAACTCATTAATTCGGCTAAGGGTATTAAAATCCAAACAAAAAATTAATGCAGCATCTTCTACAAGTTTCGCAGATTTTTCTTGTTCCTCTGTAAAGATGACTACATCTGCATTATTCGGCATCCAATGCAAAAACACCGGATAATCTGTTGGTGTTATCACTTTTACATGATGTCCTTTTTGAATTAAATAGCCATATAAACCTAAAGACGAGCCCATTGCATCACCGTCAGGCTTATGATGTGTAGTGATTACAATTTTCTGTGGCGTAGCCAGTAAGGATTTTAATTCTGTTAATGTAAGCATAATTTTTGCGCTGCAAAGCTAAGTAAATTTCGTATTAGTTCGGCTGTTATTTAGTGCTTTAATAATAAGCACATAAAAGCTTCTTTTGTTTCGGCTAAAATACAAAACGGGTTAGTCCGATTAAAGACCTAACCCGTTTTGTATGAACTAAAAGCGTTTACTAAAACTTATAAGATAGCGTGGTAACAAACTGACGCGGCGGAATTGGATTCACACTATAATTTTCATGTACGAAATAATTTAACTCGTTCGTAATATTGGAAAGCTTTGCTAATAGCGATAACTTTTTCCAGGTGTAACCTGCAGAAAAATCTAATGTTGTGAAAGCGGTTAAAGGAATAATCCCTGTTGAAGAGTTGTTTTTCGTTGTGTTTCTTCCACCGTTTCTATCTCCGGTATAGAAAACAGAAGCTCCGAATTTTAACCCTTTAGCTTTTCCATCCTGGAAAGTATAGAATAAGGTACCATTTGCTGTATTCTTTGTTGTTCCTACCAATCTTTCACCCTCTACAATACCGGTAACGGCCAATGTAGAAGTATAGCGCATGTAGTTATATGCGTATCCGGCAATAAAATTAAGTCCTGGAACAATAATGCCTGATAAGTCTACTTCCAGTCCATCACTGGCAGTAGCACCCGAAAATTCACGTTTTGTTGGGTCTGCCACTGCCGTTTGAGCAAACTTGTCGTTCTTAATTTTGTATAAAGTTAAATTGGCAGAAAGTTTTCCGTCTAAAAAATCATTTTTTACTCCCGCTTCATATTGATCGATGATAGAAGGCCCCATCGGTCCGTCTGTCGCAATATCAATTCCGGAATTCGACATAAAATTATTGGAATAGCTTGCATAAACCGAAGTAGTCGGAATTGGTTGATAAATTAAACCAACTTTCGGTGAGAAAGCTTTATCTATCTTATCCGCAGTAGCACCTTTCGTTTCAACACCAGTTGCTAATGTGTTTATGGTGGTTGTTGGTGTTTTTTGAAAAGACCAGCGAACACCAGCTAAAACTTTAAACTGTTCGGTTAGCGCAACCAAATCCTGTACAAAACCACCCATCCTGAATACTAAGGCATCAGTATTTGTAAGCTGGGTAGTCTGCGGCATATTATAGTTGCTAGGTTTAGCAAATGATGTAGGATCTAATAAGTTTACACTATCATAATAAGTTGGTGTCCCAGTTGTTGGTAAGACGTTTGTAGAAGCAAACCCACCAGTTTTGGTTTTAGATTGATCAGCGTCGGCACCAACTAATAGCATATTTTTGACTCCAGCTACTTTGAAGCTTCCTGTTACATTTACTTGCTGATTAAATGTAGATTCTTCAATATCAGAACGGGTTAATGCCCTGTTCCAAACACCTGCCGCATTGGCGGCTGGCCTTTCTGCCGAAAAATAATCTCTGTTATACGATTGTACCGCAGCAATAACATTTAGCTTCCAGTCGTCATTAAATTTATGATTTAATACAGCCTGAGCAGTTGAAGTATTTGTTTTATTGTAGGCCCAGTTTGTATTAACAAAAACATTCCTTCCCAGTGGCGATAATGTATTGCCAATGGTTCCAATACCGAAGTCTGGCGTAAAATCACTTTTTAAATAATCTCCTTGAAGGATAATCTCAGTATTATCACTTATTTTATAAAGCAATGATGGATTTACATAAAATCTTTTTGACTTTACATTATCCCTGAAACTACCTGCTGATTCATAAGTTCCAATTACCCTGAAAGCAAGCTTATTAGAAATCGGTCCATATAAATCTACAATTGGTTTATATAAATCATAACTACCTACACGCATAGATACTTCACCTCCAAAATTAAATTTGGGCTTTTTAGTAACCATATTCACAACTGCACCTCCACTAACACCACCATATAGAAGTGCTGCACTACCTTTTAAAACTTCTACTGATTCCAGGGTACTTGCTTCTGGGCTACCACCAATTGTGGTTCTTGCACCATTTTTAAATACATTGTTTGCGCCCAAACTGTAACCCCTGGCAAAAAAGTTTTCCCCTACCGAACCTCTATTAGCACCTAGCGCTACACCATTAATGTTCTTCATTACATCTCCAAGGGTGTTAACTTGCTGATCTTTAATCACCTGAGCACTTACGATTTGAACAGCTTGTGGCAAATCTTTTGGTGCGATTGCGATTTTACCTAAATTAATAGGTTTCTGGTTTGGTGTTTTATAACCACTAACTGAAACTTCATTTAACTGTGAGGCCGATTCAGAAATAGAGAAATCTATAGTGCTTACTTGCCCTTCAGAAACTGAGATTTCCTTTTCCTGAGCTTTAACACCAACCGCCGAGATTTTTAAAACATAATTTCCAGATGGAACATTTTTAATCTTAAAGCTACCGGTTTCGTCTGTTTGAGTAACCTTATTTGTATTTTTTAATCCAACGCTAACATAAGCTGCCGGTTTACCATCGCTGGTTTTAACTTGTCCGCCAATACTGCCTGTTTTAGTTTGCGCCATCAGATTTACTGAGGCAAGCAGGAGCACGATAATAACATTAAGAGTATACGTAAATTTTCTGGTCATAATTATTTGGATTGATTCTAAACAGCGGCAAAGGTAGCATCCATAGTTTAATTTCAAAATTTTATTTAGACTTATTTCAAATAATATTTTAGTAGTCTTCTAATCTCGTTTTAATAACGATTCAAGCTGTATTTCACAATGGAAAAAAAATCATATAACTATTTTATTTATATAATCCTTCTCTGAAAATGTTTAAAGATTTAATAATCATTTCTCTTTCAGCAATTAAAATGTACTTTTGCAAAAAAATTGATATTAAAGCACAATGAGCACTAACAGAACTTTTACCATGATAAAGCCAGATGCTGTTGCAAATGGCCACATCGGAGCAATCTTAAATGATATCACTAATGCAGGTTTCAAAATCATTGCATTAAAATATACCAAGCTAACTGATGAAACTGCTGGTCAGTTTTATGCAGTACATGCTGAGCGTCCTTTTTACAAAGATTTAGTTAGCTTCATGTCTTCAGGACCAATTGTGGCTGCAATTTTAGAAAAAGATAATGCGATTGAAGATTTTAGAAAATTGATCGGGGCTACAAATCCTGCTGAAGCTGCTGAAGGTACAATCCGTCAGAAATATGCTAAATCTATAGATGCAAATGCAGTTCACGGTTCAGATTCAGATGAAAATGCAGAGATTGAAGGAAACTTTTTCTTCAAGGCTGATGAACGTTTCTAGTCATCTATCCAAAGTATAAATTTAAAACCTCGATTATTCGGGGTTTTATTGTTTTATAAGTTTTGTATATTTCAACCGATAAATAATAATAGAGGTTGTTTATTATTAAGCACAATCAAAATCACAAAAATGAAAAAAATTTTCCTAACGATATTTGTTTCAGGTATCACTATTGCATCTTTCGCACAAACAAAAAAGCCAATAGCAAAAAAAACCGTTACTACGGCTAAGCCCGCAGCATCACCTGTTGCTTTAAAATCTTCATTAGATTCTGTTAGCTACGCTTTTGGTTCTTCAATAGGCGCAAGCTTAAAAACCACCGGCCTCTCTACAATGAATTATGATGTTCTACTAAAAGGATTGAAAGATGCGTTTACTGGCAATAAATTGATTCTGAATCAACAGCAGGCACAAGAATGTATTAATGAAGCGCTAACCAATGCGAACAAAAGCAAGTTTACCGGCAATATTACCGAAGGCAAAACATTTCTAGAGCAAAACAAAAAACGTGCTGCTGTTAAAACAACTGCAAGCGGCTTACAATATGAAGTTTTAACCGCTGGAAGTGGCGCAAAACCAACTTCAGTAACTGATTCAGTTTTGGTACATTATAAAGGAACGTTACTAAGCGGAAAACAATTTGATAGCTCTTATGATCGTGGTGAACCAATTACATTTACCTTAAACCAGGTTATTAAGGGCTGGACAGAAGGTGTACAGTTAATGAATGCGGGTTCGAAATATAAATTATTTGTGCCTTACGATTTAGCTTACGGCGAACGCGGGTATGGCCCTGATATTCCGCCATATAGTACCTTGATTTTTGAAATTGAGCTGTTAAAAGTTAACGGGAAATAATAAACTGTAAAACATTATTTCTGTTTCTGGTGTTAGCTATATCAAAATTAACAACATGAAAAGAACATTCCCTTTAGTACTGATTGCATTTTTATGCACTACCTTAAGCAGTTGCGAACTTGTTGAAGGTATATTTAAAGCCGGCGTTTGGTCGGGGATTATAATTGTAGTTATTGTAGTTGCACTGATAATTTGGATATTATCTAAAGTATTCGGTGGTAAAGGATAATAATAAAATTTAAGCCAAAGTATTAATTAACGAAAAAGCTGAGATTTAACGTTTCAGCTTTTTTTTCGCTTACAGAAAAATCATTTCCGTAATGACTTCGCTCCCGGCGTGGGCATTAAGTTTTTGAATAATCCCTTGCCTAACCATTACAAGTTCATTTTTTATTACCGATGATTCTATGCGGATAAATAGTTTTTTATCGTGTATATAGATTTGTTTTGTTCGGTTTGCGATTGCCGTACCCATAATTTCGGGCCAAATTGCAAGGATAGAAGTTTCGTCGAATTTTCGGCGCAACCGGTACACATCGAGCATTTTGCCAATGGCATCTTTTAGGGTAACATCATTCGGTTTACGCATTTTGTATTTGTCCGTTTTCTACATCAAACAAAGTTACATCAACTTCTATTTTTTTAAAAATTGATTTAACTCTTTCTATACCTGTATCTGTAATAAATATTTGTCCAAAATCATGGTGAGAAACCATTTGCATTAATTTTTGAACGCGGTTATCATCAAGCTTATCGAAAATATCATCTAACAAAAGTAACGGCTTGAAGCCTTTATTTTTTGCCAGATAAGCATACTGTGCTAATTTTAGCGCAATTAAAAAAGATTTCTGCTGCCCTTGCGAACCAAATTTCTTTAAAGGCATTCCGCTTATAACAAACGCCAGTTCATCTTTATGTATACCTGTCGTTGTTCGCTCAAGCGTCCTGTCTTTTTCTACCGATTTTTGCAATAATTGCGAAAAAGGTGTTTCATTAAGCTGCGATTGATAATTTAATTCAACAGTTTCCCTGTTATCGGTAAGGTAACTATAATATTGGTTAAACAGTGGAATAAACTCATCCATGAAAGCCTTTCGGATATCGAAAATTTTATTTCCGGCAGCAATTAACTGCTCATCTAAAATTTCGAGCAGCGTGGCATCGTATCTCTTGGTTACCGCAATTTGCTTAAGTAAGGCATTTCTATTATTAAGAATTCTATTATAAGCAATTAACTGATCGAGATAATGTGAATCTGTCTGAGAAATCACATTGTCAATAAATTTTCTTCGTTCTTCGCTACCCTCCATAATGAGGTTAACATCATAAGGCGAAACCATTACAACAGGAAATAAACCAATATGATCGGCTAGCTTATCGTACTCTTTCTTATTGCGCTTAAATTGTTTTTTCTGATTTCTCTTTACTCCGCAGCTGATTTTTTCATTTTTCAGATTCCTGTCGAAATCTCCCTGAATCATAAAAACATCTTCACCACTTTTAATCTGTTGTCCATCAATCGGGTTAAAATAACTTTTACAAAGGCAGAGGTAATGTATTGCATCCAGCATATTGGTTTTGCCTGATCCATTATTACCGGTAAAAACGTTTACAGTTTCCGAGAAGCTGATTCCGGCATCGCTATAATTTTTAAAATTAAGAAGGGTAATATTTTTTAACCACATAAATATGTCGCAATTTACCTAATTTTTACCCTCTAAAGGTTCAATGTTAAAAATAAAGCTTACATTCATCGCAAGGAAAATGATATGGTTGCGCAAAAAATGTTAGAGGGAAATGTCTTATGGTCATACGATTATGAACTTAACGACGAAAAAAGGTTTGGCTGGATAAAGAAAATTGCTGGCATGTTCTCTTTTTTAAAGCCGATTCATAACCATGAGGGCAATATTTTACTTGCATCAAACGGTTTGTTCATAACAGGAGATGAGCATCTGGAGCTTCCTTTATCACACATTGAAGAAGTTTATATGGGTTTTGATGAGCTTTTTCCAGCTTCCTCGGCAAAAAACTTTGGGGTATTCTGGCAACCAATTAGAATCAAATCAACTATCAGTAACTCAGAAAGCCAAACCGTTTACCTGGTGATAAACCATACCGGTATTTTCAGCGATAATAAAACCTGGTTCAATACATTGATCAGTTTGTTACGTTAGCGCAAACTAGCTATCATTAATTCGCCGCAGCTAAATAACTATAGTTTAATCAAATACTTGAAAATAAAGATTGATACTTTGATTGAAAAACGTATTTTTGCAATCTTAATTTTTTAAACAAACATGTCTACAACAGATAACCAGACAACTCAACCTATTAGAAAAGGTTCTTTTTTACAGGAAAACAATAAAAGCTTGTTATTTATAGCAGGCGCTGTAATCGTTTTAATCGGTGTTTATTTTTGGTACCAAAACGTATATTTAAAAGATCGTGCTGAAGAAGCGGCGAGTAAAATGTTTAAAGCAGAGCAATTAATCGGGGTAGATTCTTTATCTAACAAAGCGATTAAAGGCGAAGGCGGTTACCCGGGCTTGGAGCAAATTGCAAAAGATTACGACAATACTAAATCGGCTAATTTGGCTAACTTATATTTAGGTGGTATCTATTTACGTAAGGGCGAATACAAACAAGCTGTTGATGCGTTAAGTAAATATAGCGCTACCGGAAGCCCGGTTGCAGATCCATTAGCTTTAGGTTTATTGGGTGATGCTTACAGTGAATTGAAGGATTATAAACAAGCATCAACCTATTACAAAAAAGCTGCAGATAAATCGAGCAAGTTTACCTCGCCAATGTTTTTAAAGAAATTAGGCTTAGTAAACGAAAACCTTAGAGATTTTAAAGGCGCTGTTGAGGCTTACACCAAAATAAAAACACAATACCCTGAAAGCCAGGAAGCTCAATTAGTTGATGCCTACATTGCAAGGGCTCAGGAACAAGTTAAATAATCATTAACTAACTATAATATTTTAAAAAGGCCATCCTAAAGATGGTCTTTTTTTGTTTATAGATTTACTTATTAAAAGCAGTCATGGTGTGGGCAGGGCCGATGGTTACATAACTCTTTATCAATTCAACGCTCTTATCAATTAAAGCCGGGATTTCTAATTGTTCATTTTTATCAAATAAGCCTAGTACGAAATCGACTTGCCTGCCTTTTGGATAATCACTGCCAATTCCAAACCGTAAACGGGCGTAATTTTGGCCACCGCAAACTTCTTCAATGCTTTTTAAACCGTTGTGGCCAGCAGAACTTCCCTGAAGCTTTAAGCGAAGTTTTCCTAAAGGCAAGGCTAGGTCATCAACAATAACCAAAACATTTTCGGGGGCTATTTTAAGTTCCTTCATCCAATAGTTTACAGCTTTGCCACTCAGATTCATAAAAGTTGTTGGCTTAATAACGTGTAGCTTTTTGCCTTTAAAACTTACTTCCGAATAGTAGGCCAGGCGAATATTTTCAAAACTTCCCCCCAGGCCTTTTACAAGTTCATCAGCAATGTCGAAACCAATATTATGGCGTGTATGCGCATATTCCGGACCAATATTGCCTAAACCAACTATAAGATATTTCATGGTTGCAAATGTAAAATCTTAAAGCTAAAAGACCAAAGCGAAAACAAGAAAATGGAAAAACCATTTAAATGAGCTGGTTCTATAGATAAAGCTAATAGCTTAAAATTGGTCCATTCCAAAATTAAGATTACAAAAAAAGCGGTACAAGTAATTGCACCGCTTAATTTTTAATCAAGGAAATCTAAATTACCTGACTATTTTTTACCTTTAGCAGCTTCAGTTTCTGCTTGTTTTAATGCTCTAGACATTGCAACTGAAACGATAGTATCTTCAGGAGTGTTAGTGATAGAATATTTATCGCCTTTTAAATCGCGAACACGGAATAAGCTACCAACCTCTAATTTTTCTAAACTTACTTCAACGTTTTGAGGCATATCAGCAGGTAAAGCTTTAACACGAAGCTTACGTAATTTTTGGATTAACTTACCACCCATTTTAACACCTGGAGAAGTTCCTGTTAATTTTACAGGGATTTCCATTACAATTTCTTTTTCATCAAATAATTGAAGAAAATCGATGTGCATTAATACATCAGTAAGTGGGTGGAATTGAGTGTCTTTTACGATGGCTTTAGTTTTAGCACCGTTTACATCAATTTCTACAAAGTTTACTTCCGGGGTATAAATAACATCTCTTAAATCAGCAATAACCACAGCTAAGTGTTGTTGCTCTTTTCCACCATACAATACCGCCGGAACTTTACCTTCGTAACGAAGTTCCTTGGCATCGCGTTTCCCTACGTTCTCTCTTGGAGAACCGCTAATTGCGATTGTTTTCATTTTATTTATATTTATTTATTAGTAGTAGGTATTAAGTATTGAGTATAAAGAAATTGAGCCATATACGTTTTACCTTCAACCTTTTTTAAATTCTTATTTTGTTTGGTGAATGGCGGTTTCACGCTTACCGCATCACCCTAAACTCTAAACAAATCGCTGATTGAGCCATGTTCGTTTACATTAGCAATTGCTCTTGCAAATAAACTTGCTGTACTCAGCACTCTAATTTTCGAACTTTCCTGTTTCAAAGGAATCGTATCGGTAACGATTAATTCTGATAATACAGAGTTTTCAACCGTTTCTATCGCTTTGCCTGATAACACGGCATGTGTACAAACAGCTCTAACACTCGCTGCGCCATTTTCCATAATCAAAGCCGCAGCTTTTGATAAGGTACCTGCCGTATCACAAATATCATCAATAAGCACAACATCCTGCCCGGTAACATCACCAATAATCGACATTGACTCGATTTCATTGGCACGTTTACGGCGTTTATCACAAATAATAACTTCAGCATTAAAAAATTTCGCAAAGGTACGAGCCCTGTACGAACCACCCATATCAGGCGATGCAATGGTTAAATTCGGCAAATTTAAGCTTTTGATATAAGGAACAAATATTACCGAACCATCCAAATGATCAACCGGAATATCAAAAAATCCTTGTATCTGTGCAGCATGCAAATCCATCGTCATAATACGGTGGATACCAGCTGATTTTAATAAATTGGCAACCAATTTAGCACCTATAGCAACACGCGGTTTATCTTTTCTATCCTGACGGGCCAAACCATAGTAAGGAACAACTGCAGTTATGTAATGCGCTGATGCTCTTTTTGCGGCATCAACCATCAACAAAAGTTCCATTAAATTATCGCTGGGCTGATAAGTAGATTGGATTAAAAAAACATCGCAGCCTCGGATTGATTCATCAAATGAAGGCTGAAACTCGCCATCGCTGAACTTGTGAATTGTAACATCACCAAGGGGTTTGCCGTAACTTTCAGCAATTTTTAGTGATAATCCTCTTGAACCTGTTCCGGAAAATAATTTAACCGGGTTAAACTGCAATGGCATGATCCGTGAGTAGTTTACGGTTTAAAAAAAATCGGATCATGCATTTTTAAAATACACGATCCGATGCTAAATTTTGTTGTCCGACCTGGATTCGAACCAAGACAAACAGTACCAAAAACTGTCGTACTACCCTTATACTATCGGACAAACTACTTATCGAGGATATATCCCCGAAAGGGAATGCAAATGTAGGCAGCATATTTTAAATATGCAAGAGTGTTTTTAAAAAAAATTAAAATTTATTGCTTTGCCTGAAAGATTGCAAAAATCTTCTTCTCCCGTGCAACGTTTTCATTTAAAATCCGACTTTATAGGTTAAAACCTATAACTCTTTTACTATCAATTACTAAACTGACTATGACTTATTCGAAAATCAACAACTTAACCGGATGGCTGTGTTTTTTTATTGCTGCTTTAACCTACATTTTAACTTTAGATCAATCTGCAAGTTTTTGGGATTGCGGTGAATTTATTGCCTCAGCTTTCCGTCTGGAGGTTGTTCACCAACCCGGGGCGCCACTAGTTTCGATGATTCAACGACTTTTCTCAGCTTTTGCTTTAGGCGATAAAACCAAGGTAGCTTATTTTATGAATGTTGCTTCTGCCCTGGCCAGCGCTGCAACAATTCTCTTTTTATTCTGGACAATTACCGCCCTGGCCAAACGAGTTTTGGTAAAAGCCGGTGAAGAAATTTCAAAATCTAAAACAATAAGTATTATTGGAGCGGGCCTTGTAGGTGCTTTAGCTTATACATTTTCAGATAGTTTCTGGTTTTCGGCAGTTGAGGCAGAGGTTTATGCGCTATCTTCACTTTGCACAGCAGTTGCCTTCTGGGGAATTTTAAAGTGGGAATCGCAAGCTGAACAACCTCGTGCCGACAGATGGCTAGCCTTTGTGGCTTACGTTATTGGTCTTTCTATCGGTGTTCACCTATTAAATTTGCTGGTGATTCCTGCCATTGTTTTTGTTTATTATTTTCGAAAAACGCCAAACCCAACCAATAAAGGTATTATTAGTACGTTTTTTGTCGCTGTTATTATGCTCGCGTTTGTTCAGTTCGGCATTATACAATATTCCGTTTCAACGGCAGCTTATTTCGATTTGTTTTTTGTAAATACTTTAGGCTTAGGCTTCGGAACTGGTGTTTTGTTCTTCCTTATGTTGTTAATTTCAGGGTTAATTCTCGCCGTTAAATATTCAATTAAAAAAAACAAACAGGTTTTGAACTTAGCCTTGGTATCGACTATATTATTACTTTTTGGCTACAGTTCTTTTTCTATGCTGATTATTAGGGCGCATGCGAAGCCAAATCTAAATAATACAAATCCCGAAAATGCTTTTACTTTTCTAAATTATGTAAACCGGGCGCAATACGGCGACAGACCATTATTGTATGGAGAGAATTATAATTCTGAAAAAATCGATATAAAAGAAACCGGAAAATTATATAGAAAGGGCGATAAAAAATACGAACCTGCAGGAACTAAATCTGATTACGTGTTTACTGAAAACACTTTGTTACCAAGAATGTATAGCGATAAAGCTGAACACACCCGTTTTTACAAAAGCTGGATGGGTTTTGACGATTCGCATAAACCAAGCTTGTTAGACAACATAAATTATATGTTTTCTTTTCAAGCCGGACAAATGTATATGCGCTATTTTATGTGGAATTTTGTTGGCCGCCAGAACAATCAGGATGGACAACTCGGAGAAAATGGTGGTGGGTGGTTAAGTGGGGTAAAGCCTGTCGACGCACTTCTTCTCGGCGATCAGAAAAACTTACCGCCATCAATCGTAGAAAATAAAGCTTATAATCGATTCTTTTTTCTGCCATTAATTTTAGGCTTGATTGGTGCAGTTTGGCATTTCAAAAGAAATCAAAAACATGCAGGCGTAATTGGCTTGCTGTTTTTCTTTACCGGGGTTGCGATAGTCCTGTATTTAAATTCGGTTCCGATTGAACCTCGTGAGCGGGATTATGCTTATGTAGGCTCATTCTACGCATTTTCAATCTGGATTGGATTAAGCGTTATTGGATTAAAAGAGTGGGTTTTCAAAAAGATGACACCTGCTAAATCCGCAATTTTTGCTTCGCTCCTAGCAATATCTGCGGCACCTATATTAATGGCTAGCCAGGGATGGGACGATCACAACCGTTCAGATAGTCACCTGGCAAGAGATATTTCCGTTGACTATCTAAAATCATGCGCTCCAAACGCCATTCTGTTTACTTATGGCGATAATGATACATTTCCGGTTTGGTACGCTCAGGAAGTCGAAAACGTTCGTCCTGATGTAAGGATTGTAAACCTAAGTTTGTTTACTGCCGATTGGTATATCGATGGATTGAAACGTAAACAGAACGACTCAACACCACTTCCAATTTCAATGAAACCTAATCAGTACGCCGAGGGAACGCGTGATGTAATTTATTATCAGGATTATAAAATTGCGCAAAGTGTTGAATTAAAACAATTGATGGAGGTTTTGTTATCGGATAATGATGAAGACAAAATCACACTTCAGGATGGTTCTAAAGCCAATGTTTTACCTACAAAAAATTTCAAGTTAACCATAAATCCGCGTGAAGTGCTGGATACAGGAACAGTTCCCGTTGAAGATGCCGGTAAAATTGCCGGTAGCATGGAATGGGCATATAATTCAAATTACCTAACAAAAGGAACTTTGGCCATGCTCGATATTTTAACACATAACAATTGGCAAAGACCCATTTATTTTAGCGGGGCAATGCCCGATGAACAATATGTTGGCTTGAATAAATATTTATATTCAGAAGGTTTAAATTATCGTTTACTACCGCTAAAGCCCGATACTACGAAACAAGAAATGTACGAGCAGGTTAATGTAAAGCCATTTTTTAAAAACATGTTAACAAATTATAGCTATGGAAATATTAAAAATGCCAATCATTTAGACAGGCAATCGGCCGATGATGTAACCATGTTTTCGAATATGTTTAACAGTTTAATTGGTGGATTGATCAACGAAGGAAGAATTGCAGAAAGTAAAGCTGCAATTAACAAATATTATGAAGTTATGCCATTGAAATTTTACAGCATGCGCCACGTAATGAGCTCATTTTATTTCACTGAAAATCTTTATCGTTTAAATGATTTAAACAGGGCAAATGCCTTTATCAACCAATCTGCAAATTATATGAATAAGGAATTAACACACCTTGCCGATGTTTCTGAAAGCAAAAACAGGTTATCATCCGAAAGGGATATTCGTGTTTACATGACGTATCTGGAACAAATGGTGAAACTTACACAAGCCTACAAACAAAATGATATAAGCAGCAAACTAGCGAAGGATTACAATCATTTTATGACCAGATTTGCTCCCTTTCTAGGCAGTTAGACCAAAATTCCATATATTTTCAAAAACCCGTAAAGTGCTATTGTTAAAGCATTATACGGGTTTTGGTTTTCCAATGAAAGCTAAGTAATGCTTTTTAAAATGATGAACAAGCTTAAAACCGTTAAAAAGTGTAAAAACAATAGGAGTTATTCCTCATTTATCGACTATATTAATTAATTTCGGCAGCATTTTTATGTGCAGTAACATTTAATTATCATTATCAAAAACCAATGAATTATTCAAAAGTTAACAATATAACGGGCTGGGTTTGCTTTTTAATTGCTACAATAACTTACGTTCTAACCTTGGAGCCATCCGTTAGTTTCTGGGATTGCGGTGAGTTTATAGCATCGGCATTTAGAATGCAGGTTGTGCACCAACCTGGGGCACCATTGTTTTTAATGCTACAAAGATTTTTCTCTGTATTTGCTTTTGGAGATGTAACCAAAGTTGCTTACTGGATGAACATAGGCTCAGCATTATCAAGTGCTGCAACAATATTATTTTTATTTTGGACAATAACAGCACTTGCTAAAAAAACATTGGTTAAAGCTGGCGAAACGTTGACTAATGGCCAGTTAATTAGCATAATGGGTGCAGGAGCAGTTGGCGCCTTGGCTTATACTTTTTCTGATAGTTTCTGGTTTTCTGCAGTAGAATCTGAGGTTTACGCACAATCATCATTATTTACAGCCATCGTTTTCTGGGGTATTTTGAAGTGGGAGGCACATGCTGATGAGCCCAGAGCTGATAGATGGCTGCTGTTCATAGCATATATAATGGGTTTATCAATTGGTATTCACCTATTAAACTTATTAACGATTCCGGCAATTGCTTTTATTTATTATTTCAAAAAAACTGGAAAAGCAACCACTTCCGGAATCTTCAAAACCCTTATTGTTGGTATTTTAATTTTAGGTGTTATCCAATACGGAATTATTCAGTACCTGGTTTCCTTTGGTGCTTATTTCGATTTGTTCTTTGTTAACACATTAGGATTAGGTTTTGGAACAGGCGTTTTATTCTTTGCAATTCTGCTTATTGCTGCATTTGTTTGGGGTATCCGTTATTCAATCAAACATCAAAAGAAATTATTAAATCTAGGTTTGATTTCTACCGTTTTAATCATATTCGGCTATGCTTCATTTGCAATGATTATTATCAGAGCCAAAGCCGACCCCAACTTGAACAATAGTGCGCCGAAAGATGCTTTCTCTTTTTTAAGTTATCTAAACCGCGAGCAATATGGCGACAGGCCTTTACTATTCGGCCCAAACTATAATTCAGAAAGAACCGGTGTTACAGAAGGAAAAACAATCTGGAGAAAGGGCGCCGAAAAGTATGAAGTTGCTGGTAAAAAGAACGATTACGAGTATGCAGATAATACTTTCCTGCCACGTATGTACAGCGATGACCAAAAGCACGCAGAATTTTACAAAGAATGGATGCATTTAGATGACAGTAAAAAACCTAATTTAGTTGATAACGTCGGCTTTTTATTCAGCTATCAAATTGGTTATATGTACATGCGTTATTTTGGATGGAACTTTGTAGGCCGCCAGAATGATGAACAAGGACAAGGTAGTGGTTTTGAGGGAACTTCTTTAAGTGGCATTAAACCAATTGATGCGATTTGGCATGGTGACCAAAGCCATTTGCCTCCATCTACAGTAGACAATAAAGCATACAACAGGTTCTTTTTCTTACCATTAATCATTGGGTTGATGGGCGCTATCTGGCATTTTGGCCGTAATCAGAAAGATGCTGGCGTTGTTGGCTTACTATTCTTTTTCACCGGTATTGCAATTGTGTTGTACCTGAATCAGAAACCCTTAGAACCCCGCGAGCGAGATTATGCATATGTAGGCTCATTTTATGCCTTCGCGATATGGATTGGACTGGGTGTGTTAGCCATAAAAGAATGGCTGTTTAAAAAACTAACGCCTGCAACCGGTGCAATTGCAGCATCTGTAATTGGCTTGTTTGCGGCGCCGGTTATCATGGCACAACAAGGCTGGGATGATCATGATCGTTCTACAAAATTGGTCGCTCATGATATTGCCCTGGATTACCTGCAATCCTGTGCACCAAATGCGATCCTCTTTACCTATGGCGATAACGATACCTACCCGCTTTGGTACATTCAAGAAGTTGAAAGAGTAAGGCCCGATGTGCGTATTGTAAACCTAAGTTTATTTGATACGGATTGGTATCTGAACGGTATGAAACAGAAACAAAATGATTCTGAGCCACTACCGATTTCGATGAAAGAATCGCAATTTGTACAAGGTGAGCGTGATGTAATGCCGTACGATGATTATAAAATTGCGGGTAATGTTGAGCTTAAAAACGTTGTTGACTTATTGTTATCTGATAGCCCGGACGATAAAGTTGCAATGCAAGATGGTACAAAATCTAACTTCTTGCCTACAAAGAACTTTAAATTAACCATCAACCCGCAAGAAGTTATCAGTACCGGAACGGTATCTGCCGCTGACGCCGATAAAATTACCCCGGAGATGCAATGGAAGTTCAACAAGGGGTATGTAACTAAAGGAACATTAGCAATGCTTGATATTCTTGCACACAATAACTGGAAACGACCAATTTATTTTGCTTCTACTGTGCCTTCAGAACAATATAACGGGTTAGATAAATATTTATATAGCGAAGGTTTAGCATTACGATTATTGCCTTTAAAAGCGGATACAACTGCTTCTGAAGACAGAGCAGAGCTGTTGAACACACCAGTTTTGTACAAAAACGTAATGGAGAAATTCAAATGGGGTAACATCAAAACTGCTAAGTATTTAGATCCGCAGTCGTCTGATGATACCTTTATTTTCACAAATATGTTTAGCGGTTTAACAGGAAGTTTAATTAAAGAAGGCAAAGTTGGTGAAGCTAAAAAAGTAGTAGATAAATATTACGAAGTAATGCCTGATAAATTTTTCGGTATTAGAACTGTTGTTGTTAAATATTACATGGCAGAAAACCTTTATAAACTTGGCGAAACAGCAAGAGCTAACGATATCCTGCTAAAATCAGGCGATTATGTTCAAAAAGAATTAACCTATCTTGCAGATATTTCAGCATCGAAGGGTAGTATTACCGGTACACAGAATGTACAAACCGGCTTGTATTATCTCGATAGAATGATTAAGGTTTCAAAAGCCATGGGACAAACTAAAGTGAGTACTCAATTAGAAAATCAATTCAAAGGACTTGAAGCTAGATTTTCTGGTTACTTTGGCCAGCAACCTGGGCAATAATCAGCTAATAAATAATTGTCAAAGCAGCTGCATTAATTGTAGCTGCTTTTTTTGTTAAATATGTTCAGCCTCCAGGCGATAAATATTCTGACTACTGTATTTTGTCGGGAGAAGTGTTAACAATTTGAAGCCAACTATCCGGAGTAGCTTAAGCAGTCTGTTAAGCAAAAAAAATCCTGCATGAGTTAACAAGCAGGATTGGGAATATCATTAAATAAATTTATTCGTTAACAACGCCCATGGCACAGAATTTATCGATTCTTTGTTCAATAAGTTTATCAGTTTTTAACTTCCCTAAAGCAGCTAAATCTTTTAGGATATAATCTTTTAAGGTTTGCCCCATTAATTCTGGATCTTGGTGAGCACCACCTAAAGGCTCGGGGATAATTCCATCGATGAGCTTATTACCAAACATATCATCAGAAGTAAGTTTTAAGCACTCGGCTGCTTTCTCTTTGAAATCCCAGCTTCTCCATAAAATAGATGAACAAGACTCTGGCGAAATAACGGAATACCAGGTATGCTCCAGCATGTAAACTTTATCGCCAATACCGATACCTAAAGCCCCCCCTGATGCACCTTCACCTACAACGATGCAGATAATCGGCACACGAAGAACAGACATTTCAAGTAGGTTTCTGGCAATAGCTTCACCCTGGCCACGTTCTTCTGCCTCTAAACCTGGGTATGCACCCATCGTATCGATAAAAGAAATTACTGGCTTGTTAAACTTTTCTGCCAAACGCATTAATCGTAAAGCTTTGCGGTAACCTTCCGGGTTGGCCATACCAAAATTGCGGTACTGCCGCTCTTTGGTGTTTTTCCCTTTCTGGTGACCAATAACCATAACCGTTTGACCGTTGATGGTTGCGAAACCACCAATAATCGCTTTATCATCTTTAACGGTTCTGTCGCCATGTAACTCAATAAAATCATCGCAAATCATGTTTATATAATCAAGCGTTTGCGGTCTGTCTGGGTGGCGGCTCATTTGAACCTTATTCCAACCGGTTAAATTTTTATATAAGTTATTGGTGGTGTCATTTAATTTGCCATCAAGTTCATCTAAAGTGGCAGACATATCTACCTTAGTCTTTTCGGCAACTTGTTTAACCTTTTCTATCTGCTGAACTAAATCGGCAATAGGTTTTTCAAAATCGAATGATGTTTTTATTTGCTGCATAATTGGGTTACAAAAATAAGTATTTATTTTTAGTTTGCAGTTAACAGTTTTTAGTTAAAATTAAAGCAAATTCTTTGAATAAAAAAGGCCGACAAAATTGTCAGCCTGGATTAGATAATTAGAATTTTAAAATTTTGCCGGTTCACCCGCTTTAGGCAACGCTTTCTTAATAAACTCGCGGATGTGATTGTTTGCCGTTTTCAAATCATCTTTACGTAAGTACATCATGTGCCCGCTTCGGTAACCTTCCCATGTCATTCTATCCTGAAGTTTTCCTGCGGCATCTAACTGCCACATACTATATTTTGCATTGAAATAATCACAGGCTCCGTCGTAATAACCCGATTGAACCAACAAATGCAGATATGGATTTTGCGCCATTGCCTGTCGCAAATTATCGCCTGTTTTATCGCCCGAGTTATCCCATGGATAAACTGAGCCGAACATGTTATACTTTAAATCAGTTTTATAGTTAAGCTCATTTCTAATGTACATATTAATTGCCGGTGTAAACGAATGCAACCAGGAAGTCAATTCGGCATTGTAATCTGGCGATTCGCCGGCGCCCATTTTATCTATTCCTTTGTAGCGGGAATCTAAGCGGCCCACGGTGAAGCCTTTATCTCTCAATAACTCTTTCCAGAAAAAATCTGTCGGAACATTAAGGTTATAATCTAAAAATACTTTTTCTGAGATTCCTGAATAACGGGCCATTTTTACGGCGATTGCCTTTTTCTTTTCTGCACTTAACATACTACCCTGGGCGATAGCCGGAATTACCTCGTTTATGGTAAAATTTTCTACTTCAGGCAACATGGCGGTTAAATCCTTTGATTGTAAATCAGCAGGTAAAGTTTTATGATACCACGCTGTAGCGGCAAAATAAGGTAAACGTAAAGCAGCATCAACCGGACCACTACGTTCGATTCCCAGTTCGGTTGGTGAAACTAAAACGACACCATTTAAATACATCCACTGGCTGTTTTGTAACTCCAAAGCCAGGCCAGAAACCCTCGTTGTTCCATAACTTTCGCCAATTAAAAATTTTGGAGATGCCCAGCGATTATTTCTGGTAACGAACGTGTTAATCCATTCTGCAAGGTATTTGATGTCGGCTCTAACACCGAAGAATTTATTTGTTGGAATATCTTTACTTACGGCTCTCGAATACCCTGTATTTACCGGGTCGATGTAAACGATATCGGCAACATCCAGAATTGAATAAGGATTTTCTTTATAGCCATAAGGTTGAACAGGGTAACCTTCATCATCGATATTTAAAACAACAGGCCCGGTGTAAGCAATGTGCATCCAAACGGAAGCAGAACCAGGGCCGCCATTAAATGAAATTACTAATGGACGTTTATCTTTATTTTGAATATCCGTTCTTTCATAATAAGTATAAAACAAACCGGCAATGGCTTTTCCATCTTCGTCCCAAACGGGCAATGTTCCGGTTGTCGCTTTGTAAGCGACCGATTTGCCATCAATACTAACGGTATGATTGGTAACTACTGAACTTTCAACCTTTATTGTACGTTCGTTGCCTCCAGGTTTAGCTTCTTCTTTAATCGTTACCTGCGAAGTTGTGGTAGTTTCCTTAGCCGGCGTTCGTTTCGGTGTTTGTTGAGCGTTTGCAAATAAGCTTCCGATGAAGAAAGCAGACAGTAAAAATCTAAATTTCATTTATTTTAGTTTGGTGTATAAATATCCCAATTAAGCTCTGGTAATCAAAAAAACATTGAAAATGTTACCATAAAAAAAGCATTGCTGATTGCAATGCTTTTATAAAATTGTTTATCCCACCAAACGTTGGCAACTAATTTATATTTTCCAGGAAACCGCAGCCAAGGCAGCCTTGGATAGGTGTTCAGCTAACGAATTTGGAAAACCATATGGAATGATTGGCAGATTTTACAAATCAAAAAGCCGAATCAATAACCAAAACTCAGTTTATTTATTTCAAAGCAGATTTACTAAAAATATGATACTCGCCTGGTGCCAATGTGGCTGTGTAGCTGTTTGACGAAAGGTTAACTCCGGTTCCGAATGCATCGAACCAAGAACCCGATGCACCGAAATCGATATTTGCTGGCTGACTTACAACATCGAAATTGCCTACTACTACTACTGTATTCGATCCTTCTAGAAGTTTTATGTATTTTATTCCGCCTGTTAAGCTATATGATGAATTGGTAGAATTAAAAATGCTGTTATTCTTTTTAAGCTTGATTAATTTTGAATAAACATCATAAAGTGCTTTTCTATTCACATCTGAAAAGTAATCCCATTTTATTGGTTTCTCGCCTAATCTTCCATTGTAATCGATGCTAAAATCGTAACCTAACTCCCCAAATTGCCAAACCATTTTAGGTCCTGGAATACTGAAAAGAAAGGCTGCTGCAAGCTCCTCACGCTTTAATGAAGTTGGCAGGTTTCCTTTAATTAAGTAAGTTCCCGATATGTTTCCAAAAGAAATGTTTTTGTAGTTTAAACGCTCTTCATCATGGCTTTCGCCATAAGTGATCAGGCCATCTGTTTTTGTAAAACCATGTTTGTTATAAAATGCCCACGAAAAATCGGAGCTTCCTAACCATCCCATTGTTGCTTCGTTCATGTTATAATTTATGTTATTCCAAAGCATCATTCCATCATCAGCTAAAACTTTTTCTTCAGTAGCATCGGCAAAATGTTCCAAAATCACAAAAAAATTGGGGTCGATGGCTTTGATGTAGGCATTATAATCTTTCCAGATGGCGATTCTGCTCGCATCGTAAGCGCTCATTGTTGCATCGTCTGTAGAAACTTTTTGTGTAAATCCTTTTGATAAATCAAATCGAAATCCATCAATTTTATACTGCTGCATCCAAAATTTCATAACATCTTTTGAGAATTTTTTAGTCGCCGTACTTTCATGATTGAAATCGTACCCAACATTGTAAGGATGTTTTGCATCAACATTAAACCACGGACTATTTGCCGTTGGTTTTGAGCCATCAAAATACAATTGAACCATTGGCGATTGCCCGAAGGAATGATTTAAAACCATATCCATAATCACCGCAATACCTTTTCCATGGCATTCATCAATAAAGTTTTGAAGTGCGGTTTTCGTTCCGTAGTATTTATCAGGAGCAAAATAGAAAGATGGATTGTAGCCCCAGCTCGAATTTCCCTCAAACTCATTTACCGGCATTAACTCGATAGCATTAACACCCATGTTTACCAAGTAATCAAGTTTTGCCAGCGTTGAAGCGTAATTATGTTCGGCAGTAAAATCGCGGACCAACAGTTCGTAAATAACAAGATTGTTTTTATCTGGACGGCTAAACCCGGTATTTTTCCAGGTATAAGTTGGTTGATTAGCAATCATTGTACTTACAATTCCAGTAGTTTTTCCCGTTGGATAAGGTTTTAAATTTGGATAGGTAGCAGCCGAAATATAGCTGTCGTTCGAAGGATCCAAAATTTTCTCGCAGTAAGGGTCTGCAATTTTTAAAGCGCCATCCACTAGAAACTGATAGGCATATTCTGTATTTGGCTCTAAATTATCTATCTGCACCCACCAGGTATTTCCATCAGAAGTTTTCTTCATAACTGAAGCTGTAGTCGACCAGTTATTGAACTCACCAATTAGCGAAACAGAATTTTTACCAGGCGCATACAAAGTTACAATTGCCGATTTGCCGCTATTGATAAAAGCAACCCCATCTTTGGCGCCGGCAGGCAAATCAACAGAAGGTGTAATCGGTGTTTCTGTTCCACCATCAGATGAAGCTTTTTTGCAGGAGGTATTGAATGCTGTAACTAACAGCAATAAGTAAAATATTTTTTTCATTTGGTTAGATATAAATTTTTATGGCAGGGTATTCAAAGAATTTTCGCAAAGGACACGAAGTTTTTCTTTGCATGAAATATTTTTTAACCATATAAGAAAATTGAGGCTATATAAGCTGTTAGGTTAATAACTTTTTATATTCTTATATTTCTTATATGGTTGATTATTTTGAGAAACTAGACAGACCTGTTTTCTTCAATTCCAAGTTCAGCGGGCAAAACCTCATTGCTTTTTTTTGGCTCGCGTATAAATATATAGCAGATTAGTGCAGCCAAAATCATTAAACCGCCGCCAAGCTGAACGGCTAAAAGTCTGTCGTTATTAAGCACATTACGCATTAACCAGCCGAAACCAAGAGAGGCGATAATTTCTGGCAATACAATAAAGAAATTGAAAATTCCCATGTAAATCCCAATTTTATCTTTAGGCAATGAGCCACTTAACATTGCATACGGCATGGAAAGGATACTCGCCCAGGCAATACCAACACCTGTCATACATAGGTAAAGCATATTTTTGTCATGCACCCAAGCCACACTAATCAACCCGATTGCGCCGCAAAGCAAACATAAAGCATGGGTAGTTTTACGGCCTAAAGCATCGGCAATTTTTGGTAAAACCAATGCGAATAAAAAAGTGATTACACTATAATAAGCCAAAGTTAAACTACCAAAATCGGCTCCATGTGCATAAACAGGATCGGCGGCATCTTTACCCCCAAATACATTTACCGCAACAGCCGTAGTGTAGTAAAACCACATTAAAAATAGGCCTGGCCAGGTAAAAAACTGAACCAATGAAACGATTTGCATGCGTTTGGGCATGTTTCTTAAGGCATGAAAAATTTCGTATGCCCCGCCACCAAAACCTTTGTTGCTCTCGCGAACTTTCTCCTTAAAATCAACATCTTGTGGCGGATATTCTTTTGTTGTAAAAACTGTCCACAAAACAGCTGCAAAAAAGAAAAATGCGCCGATATAAAAAGAAAATTTAACGTTTTCAGGAATGCTACCCTGCTCGGCTGTATTTTGCAGGTGAAAAACATTGTTCATTAGCCATGGTAAAGCCGATGCGACACTTCCACCTAAACCAATCATCATGCTTTGCATAATGAAACCACGGTTAACCTGACTATCAGGTAGTTTATCGGTAACAAAAGCACGGAACGGTTCCATGGCAATATTGCCGAAAACATCTAAAACCCAAAGTAAACCCGCAGCCATCCACAAGGCGCTGCTATGTGGCATAAAGATTAACGCAACACTGCTTACTATAGCGCCAAGCATAAAATAAGGCCTTCTTCTGCCCCATTTCGGATGCCAGGTTCTATCGCTCAAATAACCTATAATTGGTTGTACCAAAAGACCAGTTAAAGGAGCTGCCAAAAACAACAGCGGAACCTGATCCGGGTTTGCGCCAAGGTTTTCGTAGATGCGACCCATGTTGGCACGTTGTAAATCCCAACCGAATTGGATTCCGAAAAACCCTACACTCATATTAATAATTTGCGCAAGCGTTAATTTAGGGTTCTCGAATAGTGTTTTTAAGCTCATTATTATTGATTTTATTTAACCGAAACAGGTACACAGTGATAGCGCAAATAGCTCGAAATTAGCTAAGCAAAATCTTTATTTTCTTGGGCAATCCTGGCGTTACTGGAGGTTATGCTCTATTTTAAAATTCTATTACTTGCGCCGAAACCGGGCCAAGTTTTACCGGAATGCTCGTTCCTGCAGGTATGTTTAATTTTCTATCCGTTAATAAATCCGTAACCGGAGATGAATGTTTTACTTTCAATATGCTATCCGGAATTTCGATGTTCGCCTCCAGGGTTTGATTTCTATCAAAATTCGCCACAATTAACAAGCGCTGTTTACCCGTGTAACGAATAAACGCATACATCCTGTTGTTCATGTTGCCCGTGTAAGGCACATCATAAATTTCACCGTTTATTACCGCATCACTTGCTGCAGTAACACTTAGTAATTGCTTATAATAAGCCCGCAAGCGCTTTTGGTTTTCATCTAATAAGCCACCATCGAAATTTCCTCCATTCATCCATTTCTGGTGATTTGGAACGCCCCAATAATCGAAAATTGTAGTCCGGTTATCATCTCCGCCAAAACCCTCCTGGCCTTTTCCAGGTTCGCCAACTTCCTGGCCGAAATAAAGCATTACCGGACCAGAACCCAGGGTTGCCGAAACCACCATTGCAGGTAAAGCCAATTCAGCTTTTCCTGCAAAGCCTGAAGATGCAATTCTTTCTTCGTCGTGATTTTCCAAAAAGCGTAACATATGTTTGCCAAAACCAGCGCTTTCTACCTGCCACACATAACGAATGTCTTTCACATCTGCAGATGGTTCGTTTCTGATTAATCTTTTCAAGCCATCGTATAACCCCACTTTATCATACAGATAATCGAATTTCCCTTGCTCTAAATATTGTTTGTAAACCTGCGGATTATAGGCTTCACCCAGAAAAATCAAATCAGGGCTTACTTGTTTTACCTGTGGAATTACCCAATTCCAAAATGCAATCGGCACCATTTCGGCCATATCACATCTAAAACCGTCAACGCCTTTTTTAGTCCAGTAGATCAAAATATCCCGCATTTTAGTCCACACAGGCGGGATTGGCTCAAAGTGGTTTTGTCTGCCATTTTGATAATCTACCCCGTAGTTCAATTTAATCGTTTCATACCAATCATCGTACTTAGGTGATGCAGTAAAAGCATCGTTACCAGTAGCTTTCGCAGGGTTTTCATTAAACTTACCATCCTGTAAAATGGAAAGGGGTGTTTTTTGTTTGTTAGTTGGCACCATAAAAGGCTGACCAGGGATGTAGTAAAAATCGTTTTGGACACTAAAAGCTTGAGTTAAATCGTCTTTTGCTCCAAAATCGATTACATTTTTTGGCTTGGCATAAGAATGATAACTTCTCGCCACATGATTTGGAACAAAATCAATAATGACTTTTAAATTCTTGGCATGTGTCCTTTTCACTAAAGCTTCGAACTCTTTCATCCGATTCTTCACATCAACTGCCAAATCAGGATTTACATCATAATAATCGCGGATGGCATATGGCGAACCGGCTCTGCCTTTAACCACATCGGCATCATCAACTTTAATTCCGTAAGCAGAATAATCGGTTAAACTGGCGTGTGCAATGACTCCGGTGTACCAAACGTAGTTTACATGAAGTTCTTTAATGCCATCTAAAGCTTTATCAGTAATATCATTAAACTTGCCGGAACCATTTTGTTCGATGGTTCCGTAAGGAATGTTTGCGGTGTTTTTATTTCCGAATAAACGGGGCAACAACTGATATATAACGATTTGCTTATCGTTCATATTTTTACTCTTTTTTTGTGAAAAGGATGATTGAGAAAGTAGTAAAAGGAAAATTGCTACAACTGATATTGGAATGAGATTGCTTCGTTGCTCGCAATGACGAGGATTCGAAGTCAACTTCAATTCATTTTCCATTTCACGTTTTACCTCTACAATCATACCAACTCGGCGTTATCCACCGCAATTTCTGCGTTGCCATTTAATTTATAAACGTGATTTCTAATTTCGATTTCTAAATCAACAGCATTGTTATTTTTGATATTGATGCCGTTTTCAGTAATGTTAATTTTTAAGGTAGCACCCCTGAAACCAATGGTAAAAGAGAAAGATTTCCATTGCGTTGGTAAGAAAGGGTTAAACTGTAATTTACCATTGCGGACACGCATACCTGCGAAACCCTCAACCACGCTCATCCAGGTTCCGGCCATAGACGTGATGTGCAAGCCGTCTTCCGTATCGTTGTTGTAATCATCTAAATCTAAACGGGCTGTACGTAAATAGAATTCGTAAGCACGAGCCTCATCATTTAATTTAGCAGCCAAAATACTGTGTACGCAAGGCGATAAAGAACTTTCGTGAACGGTACGCGGCTCATAAAAATCGAAGTTTCTTCTGATGGTTTCCAAATCATAATCCTCTTCGAAGAAATATAATCCCTGCAAAACATCAGCTTGTTTAATAAAAGGCGAACGCAAAATTCTATCCCAACTCCATTTCTGGTTAATTGGTCTTTCGCTTGCGGGTAAATCCTTTACCAATGTTTGTTCCTTATCTAAGTAACCATCTTGTTGTAGGAAAATGCCTAGGTTTTTATCTTCAGGATAATACATTTTCTCGATAATATCTGCCCAATCAGCAAATTCTTGATCAGCAAAACTTAAGCTTTTTAATAAGCTTGTATATTTTTCCGGTTGTTGCGCTTTTACAATTTCAGCAGCTTCGGTTGCATATTTCATGCACCACGTTGCCAATAAATTGGTGTACCAGTTGTTGTTTACGTTGTTCTCATATTCATTCGGACCGGTTACGCCAAGCATTACATATTGCTGTTTCTCGCCACTCCAGTTAACGCGTTGTTTCCAGAAACGGGCAATACCGATTAATACTTCCAAACCGAAGTCTGACAAGTAACTTTCGTCGCCTGTGTAGCGGATGTAGTTGTAAATGGCAAAAGCAATTGCGCCATTACGGTGAATTTCCTCGAATGTAATTTCCCACTCATTGTGGCATTCTTCGCCATTCATGGTTACCATAGGATATAATGCAGCGCCATCTTTAAAACCTAGTTTCGCAGCATTTTCAATAGCTTTACCCAATTGCTTGTGGCGATAAACCAGCAAATTTTTGCTTACTTCCTGCGGCGCAGTAGCTAAATAAAAAGGCACACAATACGCTTCGGTGTCCCAATAGGTCGAACCGCCGTATTTCTCGCCAGTAAATCCTTTCGGACCGATATTCAGCCTGTCATCTTTACCTGTGTAAGTTTGGAATAATTGGAAAATATTGAAACGAATGGCTTGTTGAGCGGAAACGTCGCCTTCAATAATGATATCGCTTTCTTTCCATTTATTTGCCCAGGCTTCAGTTTGTTCCTGATATAAAGTATCAAAACCTTTTGCAGTAGCTTTGGCAATAACTGCCTTAGCTTCTTTCAATAGAAATTCTTTCGGATAATTTTCTGAAGATAAATTAGCTGCGATTTTAATTAAAGTAATTTCCTCATTAGCCTTTACCTCAACTGAAAAAGTTTGACCGACGAATTTTTCCTTGCGAACAGCTTCTAGAGTAATGGTTACCTTTTCCGAATTTTTATACAATTCTATGTGGCTTCCGGTACAAACTTCGAATTCAGTTTTCTTCGTTCTTAGTTTGATGTAAGCTTCCGTTCCGCTGATCTCGTCAGAAACCATGTCCCAAAATTTTTCATCGTAGTTACTGTCCTGATTTTTGATATCACCATCGATAAAAGGCATTAAAGTAATTTTTCCATCGAAGTTTACAGGTTTGATGCTGTAACGGATTGCGCCAACTTCATCATCAGCGATGCTGCAAAAACGAGTTGCTTTTACTTTCACGATTTTACCGCTTTTAAATTTTGCAGTAAATGTACGCTCTAAAATACCGGCATGCATATCCAAAACACGTCTGAAATCGCTTACTTCGGCAGTGGCCAAATCTAAAATTTCTTCATCGAGTTTTACTTCTATTCCAACCCAATTTGCTGCATTCAGAACCTTGGCAAAATATTCCGGATAGCCATTTTTCCACCAACCCACACGGGTTTTATCTGGATAATAAACGCCGGCAACATAATTACCCAAAAGGGTTTCGCCCGAGTAAGTTTCTTCAAAGTTGGCCCGTTGGCCCATACGGCCGTTACCCAAACTAAAAATACTCTCCGAAATTTTATTTAAATGTGGATCAAAGCCTTCTTCGATAATATTCCACTCATCTGCTTTAATGTAATTCTTCATCTTTTATACTTTCATCATTGTGAGGTACGAAGCAGGCTCCAACGAGTGTTCATCCTCACAATTATATTGAATTCTTTTTATAGATTGCGTCATGCCACGCCAAAACGGCCCTGGCAATTTTACAACTCTTCTAAATCTTTAACCGCTAATTTATCCAGTCCGCTCACAACAACATCTGCTTCGGTAAGCACACTTTTTTCACCAATGCCGATGGCTTTCATTCCGCCTCTTTTCGCAGCTTCAACACCTGCAACTGCATCTTCAAAAACAACACATTCAGCCGGTTGAAAACCTAAAAGCTCAGCACCTTTCAAAAAAACTTCAGGGTCTGGTTTTGATTTGGTTACCATATTTCCGTCAACAATTTCATCAAAGAAATGAGCGAGATTAGTGCGTTCTAAAATTATCCCAGAGTTTTTACTTGCTGAACCTAAGGCCAACTTGTAGCCTGCTTTGTGAATTTCAGTAAGAAAATCGACAGTTCCAGGTAAAACTTCGGCGGGTGTCATTTTAGTAATCATATCTACATACCAGCTGTTTTTTAAAGTTGCCAGTTCTTCTTTTTCAGCATCTGTTTTTTCAACGCCGCCCCAAGTCAGAATTTTATTTAAACTCTCTACACGACTTACACCTTTTAACTGTTCGTTTTGCGCTTCGGTAAAATCGAAGCCCATTGTATTTGCCAAACGTTTCCAGGCCTGATAATGATAAACTGCAGTATCTACCAGAACACCATCCAAATCAAAAAGACAGGCTTTAATATTAGATTTTGGGTTTGAGAATAGAGATTTGAGATTTTCTTGCATCGTATTATAAAAATCCGCTGGCTGAGCCAAACGGCAATGAATGATTAATTTAATTCTAAAACTAAAGTTGTTTTTGCAGGCACTTTAATTTCTTTGATTGATATGCTTTCGCTTGAGATTACATTTTTTGCAGTTGTGTTCCCGGCTGTACGTTCAGCAAATCTATCTGTATTCAAGGTTTTCTCTTTATCAGCATTATTTATGATAACCATTACGGTACCTTTTGCAGAGTCATTGTATCTGAAATAAACATAAATATCATCTTGAGGAACAAATTGCATGAGCTTTCCGTTTTGAAGTGCTGCACTATTTTTACGGTAATTAGCTAAAGTTTTAACGAAGTTAAATGCCTCATTTTCTTTATTTGTTCTGCCATCGGCGATGAACTTATCTTTTTTATCGCCAGGCCATCCTCCCGGAAAATCTGAGCGTACCAAACCATCAGGATTTGAGTAGTTCTTCATCAAAATTTCTGTACCATAATACATTTGTGGGATTCCACGCATCGTTAATAGAATAGCCATCCCTTCTTTGTACTTATCAAAATCTTCGTTTACCATGGAGTAGAAACGGCTCATATCATGGTTATCCAGAAAAATGCAATTGGTATTTGGGTTTTTATATAAAAAATCTTGAGACAATGTTGCGTATAAACGATTAATGCCATCAGTCCACCCAGATTTACCATTAAGGGCCTCGTAGATTGCATCTTTTAAAACTGCATCGGTAACACCCTGAAGGTGGGTATCGAAACCACGGTTAACTGTATTTCCACCAGTAAAAAATGCCTGGCTCGCCACCGAAGAAACTAGTGTTTCTCCAAAAACAGATAGATTAGGAAACTCATTATGCAACTTAATTGCCCAGTCGGCCATAAACGCTGCATCGTTGTAAGGATAGGTATCTAGCCGAAGTCCGTCGATACCAGCGTATTCAATCCACCAGATATGGTTTTGCGTTAGGTAATTCTGAACAAAAGGATTAGTCTGATTTAAATCAGGCATTGACGGAACAAACCAGCCATCAAGCATTTGCTTTTTGTCGGTTGCCGCTGCATGCGGATCCATAACAGGTTGGTCGCGATAACTCGTTTGGGTATATTTCGGCCATTGATTTAACCAGCTTTTCATTGGTAAATCTTTGTAAAACCAATGCCCCGTACCGATATGGTTGTGAACAATATCTTTAATAACTTTCATGCCTTTTGCATGCACAGCTTCAACATATTTTTTATAAAGTTCGTTGGTTCCGTAGCGAGGATCGATTTTATAATGATCGGTTACGGCATAACCGTGATAGGAAGCCTTCGTCATATCATTCTCGATTTCCGGGGTCATCCAAACTGTCGTAATTCCTAAATCTTTAAGGTAATCCAAATGATTTATTACGCCTTGAATATCTCCACCATGACGGGCATACATGCTATCGCGGCTTAATGTTGTTTCAGCTAAGCTTTTAACGATATCATTATTTTTATCGCCATTCGAAAAACGATCAGACATCAATAAATAAATGAAATCTTTTTGAGTAACCCCCTGAATTCTGCCTGCGCTTTTATCGCGGTTTTTTAACTCATATGTATATGTAAGAATTTTTTTGCCATTAGCAGCAAAGTTTATTGGAAATTTACCTGCCTTTACCGAAGCAGAAAGTTCTAAATCGACAAAGAGGTAATTAGGATTTTCAACTTTGTTAACCTTAACCAGTTTTACCCCGGGATAGGTTATTGACACAACGCTCGATGCGATATTATCGCCATGAACCAGCAATTGTAACTTTGGATTATGCATTCCTGCGAACCAGAACATCGGTTCGATACGCTCTAATTTTTGAGCAAATAGATTGATGCCTGTGGAAAATACCAGGAAAGAGAATAGGATAAGCTTTATTCGTGCAAAAGACTGCAATTTAGTTTGAGCATTATTGTAATGAGAACGAGAGGAAGTAGGGCTTAATTTGAACATGCTAAACGCTGTATATAAAACAGCCCCGCAGTAATTACTACAGGGCTGTTTGTTATCAATTAATTTTTAATAATGGTGTATGAACCACCAGTTACTTTATCAGCAGCTTTCACTAGTGTAAGCGTAATTGTATAAGTACCTGCGGTTGCTACTTTAATATTGCCACCATTTAAAGTAAGTGCAGCATCACCACCCAAATTAATATCCCAGGCATCGCCAAAACGGAATTTAAATTCACCAACAGTTAAGTTTGTTTTTATGGTGTATACAAGGCCTTTCCCATCATTCGTAGCTTTCATATCTGTATCAGTATTCCAGCCACCTGGAGTTGCATCACCAATTATAGCCCATTCGCTTGGCGTGGTAAATACTATGGTATTTAGGTTTAAATTAACAGTTACCTGTTTAATTATCGCATCTGGCGATTTTAAATTATCGCCTGCGCTTGAACTAATTTTACCGGCACCAGCATCACCATAAGCAACATCCCATTTCTTTGCAGGTGTTACTTTAAATTCTAAATTTCCTGGCGTGAAAGCTATCATTCCAGTATAAATCCCATTACTTGATACTGAGACCAAACTATCTGCAGTTGCTGGATTCCAACCTTGGTATGCACCAGGAACGTAAATCCATGCAGAAGCCAAGTATGGCGTAGCACTCAAAGTAATAACATTTGAATAAGTTAAATCGTTAATCGCAGCGCCAGACTTTAATCTAACTTCTATTTGAGCAGGCGTTCCAACAACTCCACCCAAAGCTAATATCATGTTATTTAACTCTGTAACGGTAGGTGCATACGTTTTGCTGGTTGTAGCAATTTCGCGAACTGGTGAAAAATTGGTTCCCTTTAAACCAAACTGTATAGTTGTTGTTACCGGAACAACATAACCTGTAGATGATGCCAAAGGGTAGCTTAGTGTAAGCGCTGGTAGTGATGCATTACCTTGAGTTAAGTTTAAAGCGGTTGCAGAAGCTGTTAGTGTCCCTGCTGGCGTAATATTAGAAACTGTTCTGGTTTCGTCCTTTTTACACGACCAAAGCGATATTGCAACGAAGCAAACGGCTAAGGATTTAAATAATATTGATTTCATATCTTTTACAAATAAAGATTAATAACCTGTGTTTTGAACCAAATTCGGGTTGGCAATTAAGTCTGCCAATGGAAGTGGATAAAGATTACGGAATGCCGGTAAAGCAGCTCCAGCTTGCGTACCGCCTTTAAATGGCCATAAGTAAGTTGAGCCAGTGAATTTTCCGAAACGGATCAAATCCGTACGACGGTGACCTTCCCAGTATAATTCGCGACCACGTTCGTCTAAATAAAAATCCGTTGTTAAGGCTGCTGCAGATACATTACCTGATGTATTTCCATAAGCCCGTAAGCGTAGCGCATTTACATAAGTCAATGCCAAAGCTGCACTACCACCTGAACCACCACGGGCAACTGCTTCTCCGTAAATTAGATATTGCTCGGCCAAACGGAATAATGCAAAATCTAAAGAGCTGAAAGTTCCATTTAAAGATCTGCCTGGAGCACCACTTGAGGTTACGTTTTTAAATTTGGTTACACGTAATCCATCGGTAAATTCGCCGATAGCATCAACCGATCTTTTTGTGCCGAAGAATGCTCCTCGCTTATCTAACGCTCCGGTAGCATCAGGAAATAAATTTGGCAAATTCTGGCGAGTTCTGTTTCCGCCCCAACCACCTGAAGGAACTCCATAGGTTGTTGGATTCATATCTGCATTAATACCCGCATTAATTAAGAAAGTTGTACCACCATAATTTGTTCCATTGATACCATCATAGTTGATGGTCAAAATGTTTTCAGTATTATTTACTTCGTTATCTGCTTTGAACAAATCCATATAATTTGCCTTTAACGAATAACTTGCACCAATAACTTTACTCGAGTAGGTAATTGCTTCAGTATATTTTGCAGTACCAGTATAAACCTGTGCATTCAAATATAATCTGGCTAATAAAGCCCATGCTGCGCCTTTGTCTGCACGGCCATATTCATTAGTACGCGGTTCTGGCAAATCACTTTCAATTGCTTTTAACTCAGATTCAACATAGTTAAATAAAGCCGCTCTCTGAATTTGTTTCGGGTTAACTTTACCAATAGCATCATCTTCGGTAACGAAAGGTGGGTTACCAAAAGCATCCAGTAAAACCCAGTATTGAAATGCACGTAAGAAGCGGGCTTCAGAACGATATTTGGCAATTGATGTCGCATCAGCACCTGTAATATTTCTGCTCGCTAATTTCTCGGGCGTACTCTCGCGAAGAAATTCATTAGCGAAAGTGATTTGGAGAATACTTCTAGAGTACAATCCACGTAAAAACTGATTATCAGATGTAGGCGTTCCATAATCCAATTCTGGAATACCGGTATCACCCCATGCACAAATTGCTTCATCGGTTACCAATTCTTGAGAGGTCCAAAAAAGTCGAAGAAAATCAGCATATCCTGTGTTCAGGCCGCCAACATCACTCACATCAGAACCAGATGGACTTGTTAAAGCATAAGTTGCATATAATTTTACCAAACTATTTTTGTAACCTGCTGGAGTGGCGTAAACTGTAGCCGATGTTACATCATTTATTGGGGTTAGGTTTAATGCATCTTTTTTGCACGAGTTTAATGACAGCAGTAAAACGCCTGCGGCCAATATTGTTTTAAATGAATTTTTCATTTTAATATTTTTTTTTTGATAGGCTCTGAACACCATCTTGCGAATCTTCATTGCTTCAGTATATCGATTGATTATGTTCATGACTATTAATAATTAAAAACCAACATTTAAGCCCAAAGTGTAAGTTCTCGGACGTGGGTACAAGTTGTAATCGATACCCGACTGAGATTCTGGATCTATTCCTTTGTATTTAGATACAACAAACACATTTTGGCAGTTTGCCGATATACGCATTGTAGTATTACCATTTTTAGATAATTTACCTACGTTGTATGACAACCCAACATTATCCATTTTTAAAAATGATGCATTTCTAATATAATAATCACTTAGATACTGAACGCCTGAAAGACCTGAAAAATTAGTGTTATATAAATCGCTAGTCGAATTATTTAAAATGCCTTGAGTACTTAAAACATTCGTTCTGATGCCGAAGTTTGAAGAAATATTATCATAAATATAGTTACCGAGATTTGCCCTCAATACGGTACTTGCAGTCCATTTTTTGTAAGTGAAAGAGGTATTGAAACCTAAAGTTACCACAGGATCTGGTGATTTAAAGAAATATTGATCAGCAGGTGTCACTGTCCCATCACCGTTTAGATCTTGATAAACACCTTCTAATGGTTTTCCGTCACCATTATAAACTTGTTTATAAACAAAGAACGACCCAGGCAACTGATTTACGGCATTATATTTCAAGTGAATACCTGTTCCACCTGTAATATCACCTGCATCAATTTTAAAACCAGAGTTAGGATTTAAGGTTAAGTTTGTAACTTTTCTTTTGTTGTAAGCACCGTTCACACCGATATCCCAGGTTGTGTTCTCCGTTTTAATCGCTACATAATTTAAACTTACTTCAGCGCCTCTAACATCCATATTACCGACATTGGTTACCAGCTCATTACTAAAGTTAGTGCCTACAGGAATCGTTACTTTACTTAATAAATCTTTAGTTTTTTTGTAGTAAATATCAACACTACCATATAGCCTTCCTTTAAGAAAACCGTAATCTAAACCTGCATTATAAGTTGTGGTTGTTTCCCATCTTAAATCAGGGTCGTAACCGGCAGCACTATAATAGTTGTAAAAAGTGTTGCCAACCTGATATTGGCCGTTGTTGGTGTTTGCATAATATTTAGATAAGTAATTATAGTTACCTATATCATTGCCATCTTTGTTACCAGTTTCACCATAAGTTAATCTCAATTTCAAATCAGAAAGCACTTTACTATCTTTTAAGAAATCTTCACCAATAATTCTCCAGGTAAAACCAACAGATGGAAAGTAACCCCAACGGTTGTTCTCTGCAAACTTAGATGAAGCATCTGCTCTCATAGTTGCTGATAAGATATATTTTTCTGCTAAAGTATAATTGAAACGACCATAGTAAGAAAGCAATTTATTTTGCTCGATAGAAAAAGGGAAAACAGGCGTGGTTAACAATACGCCAGTACCTCTGTATGATGCAAAATTGTAATTCGTGATTTTATCATCATAATAACCATAACCACCAGTTACATCAAATCTACTCTGGCCAATTGTTTTGGCATAAGTTAAATAAGCTTCAGAGAATTTATTCATCTCAGTATTTAATCTTCTAGAGAATGAGCCTTCGGTAGAAAAACTTTGGGCTGCAAAAGTTGGTACAATTGTGCGGCCATATCCTTTAGAATAATCGTAACCCAAATTAACTACTGCATGTAATTCTGGTAAAAAGTGGAATGAATAATCTAATTTAACATTACCGAAACTTCTTGCTGCATTACCATGGTTATCTTGCTGCTCTATTAAAGCAAGCGGGTTACGAGGCGCATTTGGATTTGGAACTCCTGCAGAGGTAATCCATTCAAAGTAGTTTCCAAATTTGTTATTTGCATTTACCGGCTGAGTTGGATCGAACTGAATAGCGGCACCAATTGCGCCATCATTTGGATATTGAGAATCGGTTAATGAACCTTTTAAATTCAATTCAATTTTTAAATGATCCTGAAATAATTTTGGCGCAATGGAGAAAGCACCCGTTGCTCTTTTCAGCTCACTTTTTATCACCACCCCTTGCTGATCTAGATAACCTGCAGAAACACGGTAAGGAACACCTTTGAATGAACCAGCAATACTCAGGTTATTGTCAGTTGAAAAAGCATTGCGATAAATTTCATCTTGCCAATCTGTACTTGCTGTGCCTAGTAAGGCTTTTTGAGTAGCGTTACCATTTGCATTTACAAAGGCACGAACTTCATCAGCAGAAAGCACATCAACTTTTTTAGCTACAGTAGCTATTGAATTATTTGTGCTAAAATTAATTTGAGGCGCACCTGAAATGCCTTTCTTGGTTGTAATTAAAATTACACCGTTTGATGCTCTTGAACCATAAATAGCCGTTGCATTCGCATCTTTTAAAACCGTAAAGGTTTCAATGTCATTCGGGTTAATTAAGGAAAGTGGACTTGGTGCATTACCGATACCATTTCCGCTAAAAGGAACCCCATCAACCACAATTAAAGGATCATTACTGGCATTTAATGATGCACCTCCGCGAACACGAATTGTGCTACCGCCACCAGGAGCACCACCACCAGAAATGATGTTAACACCTGCAACTTTACCTTGAATCAATTGTTCAGGTGTAGTGATTGTTCCTTTTTGGAAATCTTTTGATGATACTGTAGTAATTGAACCCGTAAGGTTTTTCTTCTCTGCAGTACCGTAACCGATAACAACAACTTCATTCAATTTTTGTGCATCGGGAACCAATTGAAAATTAACGGTTGCGTTTGCGGTAACAGCAACTGCTTTATCTAAGGTTTGGTAACCGATAAAACTAGCAGATAACGTCAGGGTTCCATTTGTCAAACCTGCCAATTTAAAGTTACCATTTCCATCAGTAGATGTACTTCTGCTCGTTCCTTTTATATAAATGGAAGCGCCAGGTAAAGGTTGGCCAGTTTCATCGAGCACCTTGCCGGATACAGACCCGGTTTGTGCTTTTACAATTAATGCTGAAAAAACTAACAGCACCAAAAGCCCCTGTTTTAACAGGTAAAATACTTTCATATTCGAAGCTCGTTTAAGTATAAAAATTTGGTTAAATATTATAGTGATTTACACATAGGCCTAATTTACAGCACATAATGATAATTCAAAATTTATTTAAAAAATATATTTTAACGCCATATGCGTGGGCATTTTAAAGCCAATAAAATTCTGAAAAATTAATTTTTGATTTAAACATTACGTAATAATTATTTTATCAATCAATTGATTTTCAATAGTTTATAAATGTTAAATTTAAAAATAAAGTGTAATTTTTACACTAAGTACTTTTTTAGGTTTTTTTCGGGAACGTTCCCGATGATTTTTAGCTGAAAGAGGAATATTTTTCGGGAACGTTCCCGATAAACAGGCGAAATTCTGCCTAAAATACACTAAGTGATAACTTTTTTTGGCTAAAACTGCCCTTGAAAAACAGGCTTTTTTTTAGTGTTTTTCGGGTGAATTTGCGGTCGAATTGCGCATGATAATTTTAGACTGCAAAACCAGTTCTGAAGCCTGGTTTTTATCTACGTTAGCATCTAAAATTTTGAACAGCATTTTAGCAGCTTCTGTACCAATTTCCGTTGCAGGCTGCGTTATGGTTGTTAAAGATGGATTTAATAATGGAGCTATTTCTAAACTGGAGAAACTTATTATTTTTAAATCTTTCGGAATAGAAATGTTTAGATCGTAACAGGCATAATAGCTCGCAAAGGCCAAACGCTCAACCGAAGTAAATAAACCATCGGGTTTTAGGTTTTCTAGGGCATTTTTTATAATGATGCTGTTTTCTTCGTAGCTGTTACTACAATCAACAATTAACTGCTCTTCGAAAGTAAGGTTATGTTTAGCAAGCGCATCCATATAACCTTGCATACGTGTTTTACCAATTGATAAACTTTTATTCACAACCAAATAAGCAATTCGCCTGCAACCTTGTTCTATCAAATGCTCTGTTGCAAGAAAACTACTGTTATAATCGTTTGTTATTACCCTTGGTGTTTCAATATCTTCATAAATTCTATCAAAAAAGACCAAAGGAAGGCGGTTTGCTCCGAACTTATTTAAATAATTATGATCGTTTGCCTCACCTGAAACTGACATGATTATGCCATCGGCCCTACCGTTATGAAGGTGTCGAATAAAATTAACCTCTTTTTTATAATCATCATCAGTTACATAAATTAAAATATGATAACCGTTTTCGCGGGCAACACGCTCTATGCCATGAATAGCCTGCGAGAAATAATTGTTAGCCAACTCAGGTACAATTACCGCTATTGTTTTACTTTTTTGTTCTCTTAAATTACTTGCGTAGTGGTTGGGCTGGTAGTTTAGTTCTTTCGCTTTATCTAAAATAAGTGCCTTCGTAGTGGCATTAATATCGCTATTATCTCTAAATGCCCTTGAAATTGTAGAGGTAGATAAGTTTAAGGCTTCAGCTAATTTCTTTATATTAATGCTATCCATTTTGGCTTTAAAAGCTGATTATTTTAAAAAACACGCTGTAAATATAAAATATTAAAGTTCTAAATGTTGTTATAATTTTCAGAAATCAGCTGGCGAAAAAAAAATCTTTACCAATTGTTAGTAATCAATACATCTTAATGTGTACGCATAATCCCCCAAAAAAAATAATATATATTTTTGAAAACAAAACACACAATAAAACTATTACTACTGTACTAAAATTATCAGAACAAACGCTGAATTTCTTCAGGAGATAATTTTATTAGAATAAATGGATGGAAAATAAACGAATACTTATTGCAGATGATGATGAGGGCATAGTTGATGCCGTAACAATGATACTTCAGGTTATGGGTTACGAAGTTGATTTTACCTACGATGGAGGCGCTGTTTTAGATGCGGTAAAAAATAAACCTGATTTAATTTTACTTGACATCTGGATGAGTGGACACGATGGAAGGGACATTTGCAAACAACTTAAAAGCGACCCCGATTATAAAGAAATTCCAATATTGATGATTTCGGCTAGCCGAGATATAAAGCAATCAGCTCTAGATGCAGGCGCAAATGATTTTATGGAAAAGCCTTTTGAAATGGATTCATTGCTGAACAAAGTTACTCATTTGCTAAATTAACTTTACTACACCATTTTTTTAAAATAAATAGTTTCGGGCCATTGCCCGATAGCAAATCTGTTGAACTACATAACCAGGGTTTGTGGTTGATCTGTTTGTCTCGGAAATTTTTTAGCCGGTAATCGCTGCCACCCCGATTTTGCTCCTGGTTACAAGTAGATTTCAAACTTTTAGCGTTTGCCAGAAAACATCGAACATTAATAATTTACATTCACTAACAATTTTTCCAGCCTTACAATTTGGCAAGTTCAATATTCCAGTGGGGAATGTCTGCATTCTAATCCTTTTTATAATTTTTGAAAAGCTGATGACGCTCTCCCTCTTTTGTAAAGAAAAAAATCTTATTCAATATTCAAAATTAAAATCCCGATTTTTATAGTATTGCATGACTGAAGAAAATCAATCGGTACTTAGAAAAATTATCCATATTGATATGGATGCCTTTTATGCATCGGTAGAACAACGAGATTTTCCGGAATATCGTGGCAAACCTGTGGTTGTTGGCGGGAAACCTGATAGCCGTGGTGTTGTTGCTACCGCAAGTTATGAAGCCAGGCAATACGGCATCCGCTCAGCAATGTCTTGCAGTAAAGCTTACCAGTTATGCCCAACTGCAATTTTCGTTTACCCGAGGTTTGATGCCTATTCTTCCGTTTCGAAATCAATAAGAGAAATTTTTAGTCGCTATACCGATATCATTGAGCCACTTTCGTTAGATGAAGCTTATCTTGATGTTACTAATGACAAGTTAGGCATTGGTTCTGCCATTGATATTGCCAAATCAATAAAGGAAACGATAAAAAGAGAGCTGAATTTAACTGCTTCGGCCGGTGTTTCTGTTAATAAATTTATCGCCAAAATTGCTTCAGATATGAACAAGCCTAACGGCCTGACATTTATCGGGCCTTCGAAAATAAAAAGTTTTATGGAAAAGTTGCCCGTAGAAAAATTCTTCGGTGTTGGTAAGGTTACGGCTGCCAGGATGAAAGCTATGCAAATTATTACTGGCGCCGATTTAAAGAAATTAACAGAGCAGCAACTTATTGCTCAATTCGGGAAATCTGGTAAATTTTATTATAAAGTTGTACGTGGAATTGATGAAAGGCCTGTTCAGCCGCATCGCGAAACAAAATCCGTTGGAGCTGAAGACACGATGAAGGAAGACACGAACGACGACGCTGTAATGCATAGTTTACTGCAGCAAATCAGCATTACTGTAGCAAATCGCCTTGATAAATACAAGTTGAGTGGTAAAACGGTAACCCTTAAAATTAAGTTTGAAGATTTTAAGCAGATTACAAGAAGCCGCTCTTTTCCAAACCCAATTAACAATTCGGATAACATATATAAAGAGGCGATTAAACTTTTGGATGAAGCAAATATCGGTCTTAGTAAAGTCAGGTTACTTGGCATAACCTTATCACGCTTTTATGATGACGTTATTTTAGATAAATCCGAAAGCAATCAACTCGAATTTGAATTTTAATCAATCTATTTTGCTACTCGAGCTTATCAGTTGCTTTGTTATGATTATTTATCGCAGATTTTGCTACATGATTAAACACTTTTCCTGGCAGTAGCAACTTTATTTGCTCCTAGCAAATTAGATTTGTACCCGAAAATGTAAAAAATTTGGATGGTAGCAAACATCCATAAATCAGGTTGGGCATATAGTCATCTAGTTTGTAAGGATAGTTACTACACCGATTAAGAACATAATTGGCAAACAATCAACACAATAGACGATAAATATTTCAATTTAATTATAAAAATCCTTAACTTGACTTGTCAGATTCAAATCTCGCTTTCATGAAAGGCATAATCAAAAAAAACGCCAATGCGCTAACACAAGAGTTAGATTGGCTCGCGGAAGTTATAGATACAAGTATTAAATTGTATTTTAAACAAGAAACAAAATACGAAAGTATTTATGATATTGCCCCGCCTGATATGACATTTGATGAGTCTTTTTATGCAGAAATTATTAAAAGAGACCAAACATCTGTTCCAGAGAGGATTGTTTTACTTTTAGCTTTAGCTCCCCATGTAAAACCTGAAATGCTAGATGTTTTTTTTCTTAAAAATGATAAATTCGAAAAAAACTTTACCGAATTTGGTGGTGTTAAGGATAGTAAATGCAATGGCTTTATTCCAACCGGAGAAACGGCTGCATTTATATTAGCCATGAATAATCTCGAAAGTAGGTTTAACCTGTTTAATCTTTTTTGCGAAGACCATTATTTTGGCAAAAGGAACATTTTGCACATCGTAAAACCCAAAAGTTTTGAACCTTATCTTTCAGGTGCGTTAATTATATCGTTGGAATATTTAAGCTACTTAACGGTTGGGCTTTCAAAATTCACGGCAGTTCATTCTGATTATTAATTTCTAAATTATTTCGAGTTTGTAACCTTTGCCATGAACGTTTACGAGCTGAACGGAAGGTTCTATTTCTAACTTTTTGCGCAATTTAGAGATGAACATATCCAGGCTCCGCCCTACAATAACGCCCTCATCTTCCCATATTTCTTTTTGAATGCTGTTGCGCCCGATAATCAGATTGGGAGATTTTGCAAAAATTAACAACAGTTTACTTTCTTTCGAAGTAAGTTCGACAATAACATCGTTAAAAGTTACCTGGCGGCTTTTTGAATCGAAAATTAATCTCCCAAGTTTAAAAGTAAAAGCATCTAAACTTTTATTTTCAGGCATAAAGTTTCTGGTTTTGAAAGATTTTGAAATCAGCAGCCCAATCAAACCCAGGAAAGGCACTCCCCCAATTAAAAAACCTTTTTGTACAGGCGTGATACCGTTTTTTTTAAACAATAAGTCTATTCGGTAACAATTTACAGGTTGTTTTCTTCCAGAACACGGTACTAGGTTTTCCTTTTTAGAAATAGAATAACCAAACACAACTTCCTTCCCAGAACAATCTAAAACATTAACAACATAATCATCAGCAAACTTATCGTTAGCTAAAGCATTACTCACTATTTTAACCAGTGAATCGGGATGGAAAGTAAAATTTTTCTCAAAATTGATTTGGTAATCGTTTTCTGATATTTTAATTACCGGAAGAACCCTCGATGTGCTGTCTCCGGATTGAAGAAGAATCTCGTGCCCTATTTTTCTAAGCACAATTTCCTGCTTCGCCAACTCAAAATCATCAGCTCCGGCAACACTGAAAGCAGCAGAACCAAGACCCACAAAAACCAATGTAACCGCAGCAATGAGGTATGCAAAGTTTACTTTTATCGGTAATTTCAAGCCTATCATCTTATTCTGAATTATTTTACAAAGTTTACAATTTTATTTACAATAATCACTATGGCTAACTTATTACGGTTTAATAAATTTACACCACAAATACAGGTAACCAATGGTTCAATTAGTCATCTGTATTGAAATTCAATTATGAAAAACAAATATTCAGGTTCAAAAATAGGTTTATTGTGTGCATTTATTTTTGGCATTTCCATTAGCGAACAATCAATGGCGCAATCATTAACTAAAATTGCCAGTGGCACTAAAAATTCCAGGCTAATAATGCCTAAGGGTACAAATCGCTACACTAACATTCGTGCTACGCTACAAAGCAAAAACGGAACTATGTGGTTTGCAACTACTGGCGCCGGTGTTTATAGTTTTAATGGCCAGGTTTTTACAAACTTTACGATTAAAGATGGTCTGGCAGATAACGTTGTATACTGCATATATGAAGGCCCAAACGGAAGTATTTGGTTTGGAACAAACAAAGGTATTTCTATTTATGATGGAAAAAAATTTACCAAATTTTCACTCCCTGGCATGGATGATAACAGCTTTATAACAAACAAAAAATGGATAGATCTAAAAAATAGTTTAAACACTTTAAATGTTTTAAAAACCGTACTAACTATTGTGGGCGATAGAAACGGAAATATTTGGTTCGGAACAGAAAACATGGGCTTGTATCGGTATAATCGAAAAGGCTTTGCAAATTTTAAATACAACGGCAAAACCTGGACTGAAAAATCAAAAGACAGTTTATTATTTAATGATGGAAATTACATCAACGCAATTCAGACAATCATCTCCGATAAAAATGGTAACATATGGTTTTCAAGCATTGGCCAAGGAGGCGTTTATAAATACAACGGAAAAACTTTTCACAATATTAAAGACAAAACATTGGTTAAGAGTGATGTTTTTTGTATGCTCGAAGATAAAACAGGCAATATTTGGTTAGGCACTCGTGAACATGGCGTATTCAAATATGATGGTAAATCTTTCTCAAATTTTAACGAAAAAGATGGTTTTTGCTTTAAAAATATTACCTGCATATCAGAAGATAAAAAAGGCAATATCTGGTTTGGAAGTACCCAATTCGATGAAGTGGGGAAAAAAGAGGGTTGTGTAACACTTCTTGATGGAAAAGCCTTTAAACGATTTTCAATGGACAAGCTAACAAATACCTCAGTATGGAGCATTTATGAGGATAAATCCGCAAATATCTGGCTGGGTATGAGAAATGCGCAACTGTATCGATACAATGGAAAAGATTTCATTAACCTCTCTTCAGAAAACTAAATTGCCTCGGACTATTTTTTTACAAGCGATACTAACTTTTTACCGCCCATAATTACCGGGATCGCAACTAATCCTCCAATCAATCCAAATGCAAACTCTCTAATTATTGATAAAAGATTCGGCAGGATATGATGCAAGTAATCAATATTATGTGAAAAGATGCCGCCGGCAACCAAAATCAATGCAATTGTACCCACAACAGCTAATATTTTTATTATAATTGGAAGCATTTTAACCAACAAATGGCCAAGAGCGGATATGAAACCTTTGTCGCCGGAGCGCTTTATCAACTTATAGCCCGCATCATCCATCCTAACAATTAGAGCCACAATGCCATAAACGCCTATTGTTGCAAGAATTGCAACGACCGCAACGGTTACAATTTGTGTAATCAGAGGTTCTTCGAGAACGGTTCCTAGCGCAATGATTACGATTTCTACAGATAAAATAAAATCTGTTGTTACGGCAGATTTAACCTTAGTTTTTTCAGCATCAGCACCTTCATCAACCACTTCGGCAGTTTCTTTATGCCCAGGTTTAGAGCGGTGGAAGAAAAATTCAATTATTTTTTCTACGCCTTCATAAGCCAGATAAAACCCGCCTAAAATAAGCACGAATTTAATTGCTACAGGAAAAAATGCGTTTAATAATAAGGCAATCGGAACAATAATTAGCTTATTAAGAAAGGAACCTTTAGTAATGGCCCAAAGTACTGGAAGTTCCCTTGAAGCTAAAAATCCAGTTGCTTTCTCTGCGTTTACAGCCAGGTCATCACCGAGTATGCCTGCAGTTTTACGCGTTGCCACCTTACTTGCCATCGCAACATCATCCATTAACGCACCTATATCGTCTAAAATCGCAAAAAAACCCGAAGCCATATCTAATTTATTAAAAGCCGCAAAATATAAATTCAATTTTGTATTCAGAGAAAATATCTATCGATTTAGAGGTTTTTATAGCATAATTACTTATTGATAAATTTTCTATTCCTATAAATGTTAACTATTATAGCGTACTTCCAATCAGTTTTTGAATAGAATGTAATGCATAGCTATGAGAAGATGTTTCAGAAAATCGGCAGAAAACTATATGATGAAATAGTATTGGCTAAATGAATCAAAACAGATACTCATTGGTAATTGTACTGGAATAACAAAAACGCTACTTTACCAAAACTTTACGGCAAAACCCCTATTCAGACCAACCCTAGCTTTACCTGCATTTAGGATTTTGCACTTTTACGATGAATTCATTATAGATTTGAACTCAATTATAATAGAAAAAGCCTTCCGGTAAAAACTGAAAGGCTTAGCTCCCTCTGCTGGGCTCGAACCAGCGACCCTCTGATTAACAGTCAGATGCTCTAACCAGCTGAGCTAAGAAGGAATATTTATTCTGGTTATAGTATTGTCTGCCAAAATCCTTTGGCACTTTAGCATAAAAAATCCCCACATTGCTGTGAGGATTTTTGCTCCCTCTGCTGGGCTCGAACCAGCGACCCTCTGATTAACAGTCAGATGCTCTAACCAGCTGAGCTAAGAAGGAGTGCTGGTTGTTTCCTAAAACGATGTTATTTATACTTTACAGTACATATACCCTTGTTCGTTTTGGGAATGCAATATTAGGGCTTTTAAATTATTTATGCAATATTTGCAGTGAAAAATTTTAAAAAAAATTAAACAAGATATATATGAGCTTGATAATCATAGGTACTGTAGCTTTTGATGCTATTGAAACTCCTTTCGGAAAAACGGATAAAATTGTTGGTGGCGCTGCAACATACGCTAGTTTAGCTGCTTCTTACTTTTACAATAAAGCAAAAATTGTTGCGGTAGTAGGAGATGATTTCCAACAAGCCGATATTGATACTTTTACCGAACACGGAATTGACACCGAAGGATTACAAATAAAAACCGGTGAAAAATCTTTTTTCTGGTCTGGAAAGTACCATAACGACATGAACAGCCGCGATACTTTAATTACCGAATTAAATGTACTGGAAAACTTTGACCCGGTTATCCCGGAAAGTTATCAGGATTGCGAGTATTTAATGTTGGGTAATTTAACACCGCAAGTTCAGCAAACGGTTATTAAACGCTTAAAAAACCGTCCGAAGTTAATTGTTATGGACACGATGAACTTTTGGATGGACATTATGATGGATGATTTACTGGAAACCATCAAATTAGTAGATGTGCTTACAATTAATGATGCTGAAGCCCGTCAACTATCAGGCGAGTACTCTTTGGTGAAAGCTGCAAAGAAAATTCTTTCCATGGGTCCAAAATATCTTATCATTAAAAAAGGCGAACATGGAGCCTTGTTATTTCACGAAGAGCAGATTTTCTCTGCTCCGGCATTACCATTAGCTGAAGTTTTTGACCCAACTGGTGCTGGCGATACATTTGCCGGTGGCTTTATAGGTTATTTAGCAAAAGTAGGAACCATCAACTTTAACAACATGAAAAATGCGATTATTTATGGTTCAGCATTGGCATCTTTCTGTGTGGAGAAATTTGGAACAGAAAAATTATTAAACCTAACGGATGAAGAAGTTGCAGCAAGAATTCAGCAGTTTGTGAGCCTAAGTGCATTTTCTATTGAGGCTTAGAAAAATCCCATCATATTTAACTTGTCGACAAAGATTCTCGTCAAGCGTCCATTAAATAACCGTTATTCCCAATCAGGCATCTTAAAACTTATTATATTAAGATGCCGGATCACGTTGGGAATGACGATTATTTTTAAAACCAATCAGTCCACCAAAATCCGTTTATAATTTAGTACCGACTTTGCGAAACAATCAATATCGAATATATTTATTAAAAACTCGCTGCTGCCGGTTGTTTATTCCTCAAATTAATTACAGTTCGACTAATTACCGGCTGCAAAGCAATTAAAACAATTGCGCCCACACAAAGTGCTGCTATCCACTCGTAATAGCTTACACAGAATTGCAAAAATGTTTGCTTTTGCACTGCTTTATTCAGTAAACCTATTGCTGCTTTACTCGCTTCATCTTTAGCCATTCCCCTTCCACCTAGCGCAGATTGATACATTTTTAACCTTTCGGATAAATTGAAATCGATTAACGAAAGGTTTCCACGTAATTGGTTATTGTGCTCGCCTTTAAAATATAGCTGATAAAAGTTAATGAATGCCAAACTCAGGCTAAAAGTAGAGAAACGAACAAAAACCCCGACAGAAGATGCAGACTGGCTCATATTATCCGGTACAGACGACATGATAAACATTACAATCGGCGACATTACCATGCCACCACCCAAACCTTGCAAAAACAAAGGGAGATAAAAATTATTGGTACCAGCTTCGCTTGCAAAAAGTAAACACATCCAAAGGAAAAAAGCAAAAAGCAAGCTAAAGCCAGTTATCCATAAAACCCTCAAATGCTTTTGCCTGGTTAAAAATCGAATGGCAATTACCGAACCTAAAACAACACCAGCTATATTGAAAAGCATAATCTCATTCGCATGTAACGAATCCATCCCAAGCACATTAATAAAGTAAGATGATGTTAAAGAAAAAGCACCCCTGATAACGTACAGGATAACAAGAAATACAATGCCAATGCTAAAATTTCGGGATTTAAAAACACTTAAATCAACTGCCGGCCTTTTTAAAGTTTTTTGCCTCAGAATCGAAGTGAAAGCTAAAATTACCACAGCAAAAATGGAATAAACAATTCCCGAGTCATCCAACCAATCTCGTTCTTGCCCATAAACCAATACATAAGCAATTAGCACCAGCATTGTAGAGAACAAAACAAAACTCATCCAGTCGATTCTGTAAAGTGGCATTTTACGCAAAACATGCACACGGTTCATTACACAAAAAAGAAGAATGGCGCTGGGTAAGAAACAGAAAATAATGGCTTTGTAAACCACATTGTACTCAAAATTTTCGACAATTGGTACAGAAAACAGCGCTGTTACGGGCGATACGGTAAGAATCATGCCGTAGAAAATTGTGTATCCTGTTTCCTTGGCATGTTCTGATTTTAACCTACTGAAAAGTAAATTTAAAGAGATACTGGTTATACCACAATTTACAATCCCCTGCAAAAACCGCAAAGCAAAAATCAGCCATATATCACGGGTATGGTAGCAAAAATAAGCAATTACTATTTCCAGGATAACACATATTAAAAGATAATCTTTAGTTACCACTCTGGCAAAAAAACGGCGTTCAACCACAGCAAAACTTGCCACCGCAGCATAAAACATCAGCAAAGAAAATTGAATATCCGATGGTTCTGCTCCATAATAACCTGCCGCAGCTGTTCCATCGGCTGTTGATAAAGCAAAAAGTAATACTGATGAAAGCAACACCGAAAAAATGCTTGTAATAACCAACCATTCGGGTACTCTTGTTTTAAATATGGGCAAAGCCTTAATCATTTCTTTTCACTTTAACACTCGCACTCATTCCGGCACTTAGCGAGTTGAAATCCTTATCATTTCTTTCCAAACGGATACGAACCGGAATACGTTGTGCAATTTTCACGAAATTACCTGTAGAATTATCAGGAGGAAGCAGTGAAAACCTCGAGCCGGTTGCTCCAGAAAGTGATTCAATTTTACCTCCAAAAACCTCGTTAGGAAAAGCATCAACTTCAACGTTTACGGTTTCGCCAACATGCATCTTTGCAATTTGAGTTTCCTTAAAATTTGCTACAATCCATTTTCCTGCAATTTTATCCACAATATAAGCGATTGTTTGTCCGCTTTGAACCAATTGGCCTGCCTGTATTGTTCTTCGGCCCATCTTTCCATCATAAGGCGCTACTATCACCGTATAGGAAGTGTTCAAATTATTTCTTTTCACTACAGCTTCCCGCCTTTTTACTTCCGATTGGAGCACATCGCTTTGCGCTTTAATATCATTGGTTTTTGAAATTGCAGTAACATAATCTTCTTTAGCGGCATTGAATTCTGCTTGGGCAACCTGCAAAGTGCTTTCGATTGTTTCGAGTTGCTGGCGTGTAGCAGATTCCGCATCAAATAGTCTTTTATAGCGGTTGTAATCGGTTTGCGCTTTCCAGAGTTTCGCCTTTGCGGCAGCAATTTTTGCTTCAGCCACAGATGCCGAACTTTGCGCTGTTTTAATGTTACTTTGCTGAACCGAAATCTGAGCCTTCGCATTCATTAGCGAAGCCGAAGCTTCATCTTGCTGAACAGTATAATCATCATCATCAATTAAAACCAGTGTATCCCCTTTTTTAACTTCCTGGTTTTCTTCAAACTTCACTTCTTTAATGTAACCACTTACTCTTGCCGTTACCGGATTAATATATTCATCCACTTGCGCATCGTTAGTTTCTTCGTATCGCAAGTAGCCTAATAGGGTTTTTCCACCCCAAATCAATAATACCATAAGTACAATGAGCGCTATAATTGTCGTTATCCTGCTGATGATTTTATCGGACTTGCTTTGTGTTTGTGTGTTCATTTTATAAATTTCCTACGGCTTTTTGTAATTGATAATATTGGATTTTTGCATTCACTTTTGCGGTGGTCAGCTCGAATTTCGACTGCAAAACCTGTGTTTCGGCATCAAGCAAATCGGTTAAAAGAGAAAGCTGGTTGAAATATGTATTTTGTACAATGCGATAGCTCTCCGTTGCCTGCCTTATATTTTCTTCGGCCAGCGTAATGCGCTGCAAGGATTCTTTATAGCGAATGTAATGCTCCTGCACTTCCTGGCGGATATTGTCTTTCACATCCTCATCTTCTACCTCCTTTTGCTTTAAACGAATTTGTGCTTCCTTAACCTTATGTTGATTGGTGTACCATGATGATATCGGAATCTTTAACTTCAAGCCATACATCCCATTGCTGTAAAGGGAAAGCGCATACGGATAAAACTGGATTTGCGGATAAGCATAAGCATATTCCCCAAAGAAACCCAGCGTTGGCAAAATATTGGATTTAACGTTTTTCAGCTGCAATTTATTAAGCTCCTGCTCCTTTTCAGAAAGCTGAAGTTTGAAGGATGAAGTTTTAGCATCGAGAACATAATCATCAATTTGTTTAAGTGCAACAGCATCAGTTTCACTATCAGAAATCTGCGGATTGATAGGCGCATCATCTGCTCTGCCAATTAAAATATTCAGTTTCTGTTTGGCTATTCTAATACTGTTTTCAATTTCTGTAAGCAGCATTTTTTGTTTAGATAAACGAAGTTCGGCCCTTAAAACATCACTTTTTAAAATAGTGCCGTTTATATAAAGCTGATTTATTTCTGCCAGTTGTTTTGCGCTGTCGCGGATATCTTGCTCCAGCAAAACCTTGTAAGATGCATTGCGGAAAACATCGTAAAAATAAACCGCAACCGTGTAATGAATTTCCTGTATGCTTTGTTTTTTTTGCAGATTAGTTAGCGCCTGTTCCACTTTCGATGCAGCAATTTCGCTATTTGTTTTGCCTCCGTTATAAATATTCACATAGGCTTCAGCGCCTGCTTTATAGTAAGTTGGCGCTACCTCAAACTGCGATGGTGTATGAAATAAACCGCCTTCATAAATGGGTAATGGAAGCACGTGTGCATAAGTTCCGGCCGCTGAAATTTCGGGCAGCCTTTCGGCTTTGCTTACTTTAATATGCACCTCTGCAGCCTGAACATTTAAGCTTTCTATTAGAAGCCTTTTGCTGTTACTATCGGCTAGCGCCCAAACCTGATTAATGGTAAAACCAGCTGCCGGAAGGCTTTGTGCATAGGTAAAAATCGATGATAAAAGAAAGGCTACACACAGCCATAAAATTCTTCTATACTTTGTAAAATTCATAATCGTTAATTAATGATGCAAATTTCGCCAGAGATTTGTTTCTTTGTTTTATCTAAACTGACAGATATTTATTCAAACCAGCCAAATGATAAAAGTTAGCAACGAAGACCTTTTATTTGCAATCGACGAAAAACCAGAAACCATGTACGTTTGGCACAGCAGGTTTGAAGACCGATTTCAAGACCATTCTCACTTAAAAGGACAGCTTACTTATGTAGAGGGCGGCATCATTTTTTTATACACCAAAGAGAAATCATACTTTTTGCCGGCCAGGCATTATGTATGGATTCCGGCTGGCGTGGAGCATCATCTTCAGCATCGTTACCATGCGGCAATTGTGCGCAATATTTATTTTGATACTTCTACCGACGATGAAAACCCTTTTTACAACCAGATTGGAATCTACCCTGTAAATAACCTATTGCTCGAAATGTTCCTCTATTCTGAAAGATGGAATGGAAATATAGCGCCTCAAACTAAGGAGTACGACTTTTTAAATACTTTGAAAAATATTCTTCCAGTTGTGAGTGAGCACCCGTTACCCATTGCTTTGCCGACGACCGAAAACCAAAGGTTACGACCTGTTTTAAAGCACATTATAGATAATCTTTCCAATGATTCGCTAAGTTTAGAAAGTGTTGGAAAAGCAAACGGCTTTAGTGAGCGTACGTTATCCCGATTGTTTCAATCGGCAATGGAGACTTCCTTTTTCCAATATTTAAAACTGGCCAGAATGATTAAGGCGATGGAAAAACTGCTCGAAACCGACTTAACCATTAGTGAAATTGCTTACGAAGTTGGCTACAACAGCATTTCATCATTCAGCAACACGTTTTATAAAATGGTAGGTAAGCGTCCGTCAGAATTTAAGGAGCTAAAACTTGCCACTTTAACTAAGATAAATTTGGGCTAGCTAGGATTGCGATAGGCGTAAATTTTTCAAAAACGGCATCGGTATGAGGCGCATCTGGCAATTCAGCTGTTAAATCCTGCCCGGCCCAGTGCTCATAATGTTTCCCATTGCGCCACAAACGACTGTTCGTCATGTCGTAAATTAAACCTTTGAAAGCAACCCAAATCTGCGGCTTATCTTGTCCGTTACGTAAAGCAAGCTGCTGTTTAGTATAAACCGGTAAATCCATTTATTATATTTTATAATTTTCGAAGCGCAAAACCAGTGCAAAATAAAACCTTTCTTCCCGCTTTTTGCTTTTACGCCTAGCTTCGTCATGCTTCCTTGCTGCAGGGTAACGCTACAATCGGGGCTAAATGGCTAATGCTGTGTTTCATTTTAGCAGTTTGCACGGTGCAGAACGTGGTTCATAAACCTGATAGTCGCGGCAGCCCCAGCTTTTTCTGCTGGGCTATAGCAAATGGCAGGACTAAAAACCTCCATGAAACACAAAACATTCATTTTCCAAAAAAGCTACGCAATGTCAGTTTTCAGCGTTGCCTTACTTTTAAAAAACTCGTATAAATAAACGTTCATTAACAACAATCCCATTAAATAAAAGTGATCTTCAAATGGAATTGTACTTACCCTGAAGCCCAGATTCTGTTTATCGTTATAAATAACAACCGGAATAGCGGTTAAAAATCCGTTAACTATATAAAACGGAATTAGCGACACCAGGTAAGCCCTGTAAAACCTATACATAAACCTTAAATGGACGTTTACGTATTCGACATAAGCTAAAACCACGAACAAAAAGCCGAAGTTAATTAGGGTATACCACCGGTTGTAGCCGAAAAACAAAATTGCAATGCACAGCCCTAAAAACAAGTTACTTAAAGAGAAACTATATTTCTGCAGGTGGTTTTTAGGGAAGTAAGCGTTCAGGCATTCGTAAATAAAAATGCAGGCATAAGGAACGGTGAGAAAGAAAAGGATTTCTTCGAGCGGCAAGCCGAAAAACTTAAAACCAATAATATAATCATTATTAAAAGACCATACATTAAGTTTTACGAAGAGTAAATCCCAGATTAAAAAAACACAACCAGTTATAAAAATAGCAGGTAAAACAAATTTCCATTTGCTGAAGAAATGTACTTTTTTATCGAACGATAAAACCAGTGGAAAGAAAATTACTGCAATGTTGATGAGCAGGTAGATGTATTTCATTTAGCTAAACTTCTTTAATATTTTAATTTCTTCAGGGCTGCAGCGCTTACTTTCAATCATAAACCTGGCAACGTTTTTAATCAATTCTTCATCGGCAACACCAAAATTACGGTTTTGATAATGTTTAATTATTTCCTTTCTATCCACGGGCAAATCTTTACTAAAACCTAAGAAAGATGGCGTAAAGTGCTCGATGGAGAAACGCATGAAACGTATTTCGAGGTTTTCTTTATCCATCTCAATTGCCTTTTTCATGGTTTTTAGCGAAATCTTTACATATTTAATTTTGTTATAAGGATTCCAGGAATGCTTTGCTTTTAAGGCTTCCAAAGTGCCACAATAGCCCGTTACCAATGCTGTTTTATGAGGGAATTTAGTCAATTTCCGGTAGATTGAATCCGTAAGCCTGGAGTTTTCTACGGCCTTTATTAAATCGGTTTTTAAAACAGAAATTTCTTTTGGCGACAATTGTGCCTGAGTTACAGAGATTGATGCAAAAAGCAAGAAAACTAAAATTTGTTGTTTAATCATGTGTTGAAGCAAAGGTAAGAAAAGGGAATTGGTTTTGCATTTGTCATTCTTGATGCTGTTAAGTACCTGTAAATAATTGAAAAACAGAATATAAACTATAATAGCAATCTCTAAACGTGAAAAACAGAACAAAACCGTAAAAAAATCAACAAAACAAAATTCACGAAAAATCGCTTTCTTTATGCGATGGATAAAAAACCAATAGTAACCATTATAGGAGCCGGTTTTGCGGGCTTATCTGCCGCAGCAGTGTTGGCCAAAGATGGTTTCGAAGTTATCGTTATTGAGAAAAATGAAATGGCCGGTGGCCGGGCCCGAACATGGGAGAAAGATGGTTTTACCTTCGATATGGGTCCAAGCTGGTACTGGATGCCTGATGTTTTTGAAAATTTTTACCAACTCTTCGGCAAAACCACAGCCGATTTTTATGAACTTGAAAGGCTAAATCCATCTTACCGAATTTATTTCGGAGCGAAAGACACTCTTGATGTTCCTTCGACTTTAGAAGATTTATATAAACTTTTTGAAGAAATAGAACCGAACAGTAGCAAAAACCTTGATTCTTTTTTAGCACAGGCTAAATACAAGTATGAAGTAGGCATGAACGAGTATGTTTTTAAGCCATCGCACAGCGTAATGGAATATTTTGACCCTAGATTAGCGGTGAGCGGAATAAAACTGCAACTGCTCGGAAATATGCGTAAACATGTTCATAAGCTTTTCAAAAATGAAAAATTAAGAAAGTTACTGGAATTTCCTGTTTTATTTTTAGGAGCTACGCCCCAAAATACTCCAGCACTGTATAGTTTAATGAACTATGCCGACTTGGTTTTAGGAACATGGTACCCAATTGGTGGCATGCATAAAATTGTATCGGCCATGCAAAACATTGCTGAGGAGCAGGGCGTGAAGTTTATTTTCAATACTGAGGTTACAAAAATTGAAGTGAACCGACAAGTTGCGGAAGAAATCGTGACCAACAAAGGCACCTTTAAAACTGATTTTGTTATCGGAAATGCAGATTACCACCACATTGAACAACAGCTTTTACCTAAAGCAAACCGGAAATACGACGATAAATATTGGAATAGTAGAACCATGGCACCCTCATGCCTGCTTTTTTACATTGGCTTAAATAAAAAGCTGGTAAATGTGCTTCACCACAATCTTTTCTTTGATGAAAACTTTGATGAACATGCAAAAGAAATTTACACAGAGGCAAAATGGCCCGAAAAACCACTTTTTTATGCTTGCTGCCCATCGGTTACGGATAAATCTGTTGCGCCAGAAGGCTGCGAAAATCTTTTCTTTTTGATTCCGATTGCACCAGGATTGAAAGATAGTGAAACCAAAAGAGAAGAATACTTTAACTTATTGGTTAAACGCTTTAAAGATTTAACAGGAAACGATATAAGCAACAGCATTCTATTTAAAAGAAGCTATGCAATGAACGACTTTATTGAAGATTACCATGCTTTTAAGGGAAATGCTTATGGATTAGCAAACACTTTGAAACAGACCGCTTTCCTTAAACCGAGCATGAAAAGCAACGTAACAAATTTTTTATATACCGGGCAATTAACCGTTCCAGGCCCCGGAGTGCCGCCTGCAATCATTTCGGGACAAGTGGTAGCAAAAGAAATAAAAAAAAAGTTAAAAAAAGCTTGACAAACTTAAAATTTCCCCTATCTTTATAACCACAAAACAAAAACACTGCAAAACAACCTCAAAAAGCATAATTATTCGGGGTTTGCATTTGTTTCGAAATTAGAGAGAAGGAATACTGTTGAAATAAAACATAAGAATCAACTAACCAAATATATGATAAGCAAAAAGGCCAGGAGTTATTTCCAGGCCTTTTGCTTTTAAAATAGTTCTCTTATCAATTAGACACTAGTTATAATTCAATTACTGTGCAAATTATTGAGCATTTGAGGCATACAGGGACATCTAATCCGATATTTTGCGTGAGCTTATCGAAACCAATTTCAAGAACCAGGATTAAAAAAAAATAAACGATCAAAAAAGGCTCAGATAAAATCCAAGCCTTTAGTTTTTCAATAGATGTTTTTTTAAGCCATTTCTGCAACGGCAATGTCTTTTGAATATGTTTTAAGGTATTTTTTAAGAATTCCCCTGGCAACGTGAATACGTGTTTTAACAGTGCCAATTGGAATATTTAACATATCTGCAATTTCATGGTATTTAAAGCCTTCGAAGTAACGAATAAAAGGCACATAATATTCTTCTGGTAATTGTGCTAATGCTTTGTCGATATCACCTAAAACAAATTTACTTTCAGCTTGATTTTTTGTTGCGCTATAAGAAAGATTTGCTGAAGAAATGTCTTCGCTCTGGGTAATTAAAGTGTTGGTTTTAACTAAACGACGGTAGTTATTTATGAAAGTATTTTTCATTATGGTGAATAACCAACCTTTTAAGTTTGTACCTTCTTTAAACTTGTTGTAATAAGTTATCGCTTTTAGCATCGTATCCTGAACAAGATCATTTGCATCTTCAGCATCTTTAGTAAAATTTAAAGCATATGATCTTAGTGATACAGAGTGGTGGTTAACTAGATGGTTGAATTCAAATTTTGTCATGATGTTTAGCTTTAGTAAGATTAAAAAAACAAATAATTTGTGTTCTATTCTGCTATAAGCTAAACAAACTTAGTACCAATTTTTTTTGGCACGGTGCCAAAAGCGTAGAAGTACGCTAAAGGGCGTGTTCGTCACAGTATATTTACTTCCCGCTCTAAAGTGACTCCAAAAGTAGACTTCACACTGTCTATGATTTGGGCAGAAAAATCAAACACTTCTTTGCCTGATGCATTTCCGTGATTAACCAAAACAAGCGCCTGGTTTTTCCACGTTCCGGTATTTCCCTGTATTTTTCCCTTCCAACCGCATTGTTCAATCAGCCAGCCGGCAGCAAGTTTTATTTTATCATCTGTTGTAGGATAATGTACCACATCGGGGTGTTTTGCAACAATACCTGCAAATTCATACTTTTCTATAACGGGATTTTTAAAGAAACTACCTGCATTACCAATTGTAGATGGGTCGGGCAATTTACTTACGCGGATATGAGCAACCGCAGCGGAAACATCAGCAATACCCGGGTTTTCGATACCTCTTTTGTGTAGTTCAGTTTCAATAGCTCCGTAAGAGGTATTAACTTTTGCTTCAGTTTTTAAAGCAAATGTTACGGATGTAATAATATACTGACCTTTTAATTCGCCTTTAAAAATACTTTCACGGTAACCAAAGCGGCAATCATCATAGGTGAAAGTTTTAATTGAACCTGTTTTAATTTCAAAAGCCTCACAACTATCGAAAACATCTTTAAGTTCTACGCCGTAAGCGCCAATGTTTTGTATTGGTGATGCACCAACCGTACCCGGAATTAAACTAAGATTCTCTACACCGGCAAAATGATGCGCTACACAATAGTTAACAAAATCATTCCAAACAACTCCGGCACCCGCCCTAACTTTAACTAATTCGCCTTCTGCTTCTGATTCAATGCCATTAATACTCATTTTAATAACAAGACCTTCATAATCCTCGGTGAAGAGAATATTACTTCCACCACCAATTACTAAAAGCTTTTGCGATTTTACTAATTCATCTTTGAATAAGGTTTTTAAATCATCATCGTTAAATACTTCAGCAAAAAAAGCAGCTTTTACATCAATGCCAAAAGTGTTATAAGGTTTTAGCGAAATATTTTGTTGAATTTGCAGCATCGTGATTTTGTGTTGTGCACAAAAGTAAAATAAAATTTAGTTATGGGGTTATCCTGCATACCGTCTTATCGAACATATTTCCATATTGTTGAAAATTAACATATAAAACCTATTCTAATATTTTCCTCCTCACAAACAACAATCCAAAAGCTCTTCCATTCTTTTTACCCATATTTTTGTGATGAATTTTGTGCGCTTTACGAACCGCTTTTAAATAAGCGTTATTGCTGTGAAACGTTTTAAATCTTCTGTGTACAAACCAATCGTGTACAATGAAATAAATCATTCCGTACAAGGTAATTCCAAGGCCGATAAAAAATTTAATCCCCAAGTTTTGTTTATCGATATACATTAAAAACAATGAAATGCCTGCAAAGAGTATAGCAAACAAATCATTCCATTCGAAAAAAGATTTACGGGGTTGGTGATGACTTTTGTGCATAAACCAGAGCGGTCCGTGAAATAAATATTTGTGAACAAACCATGAAAAGCATTCCATCAAAACAATGGTTAGCAGAACAATTATTATGTTTAGCAAAGGAGACAAAATTTAAAAATTAGTATTTGTAAATATATATAAACCAATGGAAAAGAATTTAAATGTCATTAAAATGTAACGAAATGACAAATTTTCAATCGATTGATTAACATTTGATTTTTTAGATCTATTTTTGACTAAAATATTAAAAAAGTCAGAAAGTAGAAAAGTAAAATGATTGTAGCTGATAAAAAGCGAGAACAAATTATTGAAGGCGCCATCAAACGTTTCAGCCATTTTGGAATTTCCAAAACAACTATGAACGATATCGCCGACGATTTATCTGTTTCAAAACCTTCTTTATATTATTACTTCCCCGATAAGAAAAGCCTTATTGTTGGCGTGATAGAGAAAATTTTTAACGATTATTTCGATCTGTTAAAGAAAAAATACAATCCGGATGCTTCATTAGAGAATACGCTTTTCCAAACAATCGAAATCAGGAACACCTTTTTTATGAAGTATTTCATGCTAAAGCTTTCGGAAGGGCTGCCAGATATTTTTAATGATGATGTGATGAAAAAGAAACTTACCTCATTGAAAGATATGGAAAAAGTTTTCTATGCTGAACTTTTCGAATCAGCTCAGAAAAAAGGTGAAATTAAACATGAGAACATGGCGCACATAGCAGAACTTTATCTGGAAAGCCTTATGGGATTAACAAATATGTGCATCATGGAGCTCGGTAAAGATTTAGTACCTGATAAAAAGACAGTGAACAAAATGACCCAAAAGCAAAAAGATCTTTCTTCTATTTTTACAAAAGGACTGAAATGCTAGGCGAGAGCTAAAAATAAATAAATAAGAACCCGAAAACAAAAAAACAATACATTATGCTTAGAGTAAAAATGGTAAAATTAATGCTGCTCCTGGTTGCTGGCATTACTTTACCTGAATTGGTAGCTGCGCAACAGCAGATAACCTTGAAGGATGCGCTAACCTTTGCCTTGCAAAACAATACAAAAGTACGCAAAGCGAAGCTCGATATCGAACAAGGAAGATATAAGGTGCAAGAAGTTAGGGCGCAGGCCTTACCGCAACTAACGGGAACAGCAGGTTTAACGTACAACCCGATTATCGGGCAGTTAGTTGCCGATTTTGGTGGTCAGGCGCAAGCGATTAAACTAGGGCAAAACTGGAATTCATCTGCAGGTGTTCAACTATCGCAACAGTTATTTAACCAACAGGTTTTTACCGGCCTGCAGGCAGCACGCTCCAGCGAGGAGTATTACAACTTAACTTCTCAACTAACAGAAGAGCAAATTATTGAATTGGTAGCCAACAACTATTACCAGGTTTTGGTAAACAGACAACAATTAAACGTAATCGATACCAACATTAAAAATGTTAAAGTCGTAGAGAAAATTGTTGGTAATCAGTACAAGAATGGTTTGGCCCGCAAAATAGATGTAGACAGGATTAATGTGAATTTAACTAATTTGAATACGCAACGCGATCAAACCGTTAACGCCATTACCCAGTTAGAAAATCAACTGAAATTTTCGATGGGAATGCCTGTTTCAAATCCGATTACTTTGCCTGCTACCGAACTTACTGATGTTACTGTTTTACCTCAGTTTGCAGATTCTGTTGATCTTGCAAACAGAACAGAAGTGAAGTTATTAAACAATCAGGATAAACTTTTATCACTGCAAAGGAAAGCTTACGTAGCAGAATATTATCCAACGCTGGCTTTAACCGGAAATTATACTTATTCAAGTCAGAGCGACGGTTTTGATTTCTTAAGCTCGAATGCAGCAGCAATTGGGTATGGTGCATCGGCGATTGGCTTAACCTTAAAAGTTCCGATTTTTAACGGCTTTTTAACTCGTTCAAAAATACGCCAGGCCAATGTTGATATCCTGAAAGCAAAAGAAGACAGAAAAGAATCAACCAACGCTTTGAACCTTGCTTACGAGAATGCAAAAATACAATTGCGCAATAACCTGAACACCATCAATTCGCAACGCAAAAATGCAGAACTGGCTCAGGAGATTTACAAAAGCACCCAAAACAATTATAACAATGGCTTAGCCTCATTAACAGATTTACTGGAAACAGAAAATTCGTTAACAAGTGCTCAAAACAGCTATACGCAAGCTTTACTAAACTATAAAGTTGCCGAAATACAATTAATAAAATCAAACGGAAATATTAAATCGCTAGTACAATAGAAATGAAAAGAATAATTACCATAATAGTCGTAATTGTTGTTGCCCTGGGTGCAATAGCTTATGTTTTAAGCAATAATAAAAAGAAGAACGAAGCAAAAACTGCATTCATTGCTGAAGGCGGTGGGGCAGTTGCCGTTCGTGTTGCTACAGTAGAGAAAAAAGTTGTGGATTTGGATTTCGTTGCAAACGGAAATTTTGTTCCAAAACAAGAACTAAATTTCTTATCGGAAAATGCTGGTCGTGTTACTGCAATTTATGTTGATGAAGGTGCTCGTGTAAGCAAAGGACAGGTTTTAGCCCGTATTGACGCAGAGATTATCAATACCGACAGAGAAACTGCTCAGGCTACTTACGAAAATGCAAAGAGAGATGAAGCAAGATATCAAAGCTCTTACGAAACTGGTGGTGTAACACAACAACAGTTAGATCAGGCTAAATTATCAACCAGAAACGCAAAGTTACGTTTACAAGCATCACAACGTAAACTAAGCGATGCCAATATTAAATCGCCGATTAACGGTATTGTGAACAAAAGATATATTGAGGTTGGTGCTTTTGTAACTGCACAAGGAACTCAATTATTCGAATTGGTTGATGTTTCTAAATTGAAACTTAAGGTTAACGTTAACGAATCGCAGGTTGCAAGTTTAAAAATTGGCGATAACATTGATATAAAATCATCTGTGTTTCCAGACGAAAAATTTTCAGGAAAAGTTACTTTTATTGCGGCAAAAGCTGACGCTACATTAAACTTCCCTATTGAGATTGAGGTATCTAACAATACAAAAAGCAGTTTAAGAGCAGGTATGTATGGTACCGCCGTATTTAATTTCCCTAAACAAGCCCCAAGTATTCTTGTACCCCGTACTTCTTTTGTTGGTAGCGTAAGCAGTAACCAGCTTTTTATATATGATAAATCGAACAACACTTCTAAAATCAGAAAAGTTGTTACAGGTAGAATTTTAGGCGATAACGTAGAAATTCTCGACGGATTGAAAGAAGGCGAAACAGTAATCACCAGCGGGCAGATCAACTTAGCCGAAGGTACTGCGGTAAGCATCGTAAAATAGCTCAGTTCACAATACTCAGTTTGCAGATTGTCATCCTGAGCCTTTTGAACGACAATATTATTTCAATCGCAATAAAAAATTAAAATGAAGATAACAGACATATCTATAAAAAGGCCCTCGCTGGTAATTGTGGTTTTCACCGCACTTACACTACTTGGGCTACTAAGTTACTTTTCGTTGGGTTATGAATTACTTCCAAAATTCTCAAACAACGTAGTATCTATATCAACCATTTATCCTGGTGCATCACCGGCGGAGGTTGAAAACACGGTAACCAAAAAAATCGAGGATGCGGTTTCGTCTATGGAAAACATTAAAAAACTAAATGCGGTTTCTTATGAGAGTTTATCTGTTGTAACCATAACTTTAACGGATGCAGCAAACATCGATATTTCATTAAATGATGCTCAGCGTAAAGTTAATGCCATTCTTTCTGATTTACCTGATGATGTAAAAACACCCTCACTAAGTAAATTCTCACTAGATGATTTACCGGTTATCACCATGACGGCTTCGGCAAACATGGATGATGTTACTTTCTACGACTTAATCGACCAGAGAATTGCCCCGGTAATTTCGCGGGTAAGTGGTATTGCACAAGTAAATTTGGTTGGGGGTTCTGAACGTGAAATTCAGGTTTCTTTGGATGCAGCTAAACTACAAGGCTATAACCTTTCTGTGCCTCAGGTTCAACAAATGATTTTAAGCTCTAACTTAGATTTCCCTACCGGAAGTGTTAAAACTCAAAATCAAGACGTTTTAATCCGTTTATCGGGTAAATACAGAAGCATTGATGAGTTAAGAAATTTAGTCATCACAACATCAAAAGAAGGTGCACAGATTCGTTTAGGTGATGTGGGTGATGTTCAGGATTCGAAAAAAGAAACTGAGAAACTGGCTCGTATTAATCGTCAGTCCTCTATTGCTATTCAAATCATTAAACAAAGTGATGCAAATGCGGTAAAAGTTAGTGAAGGTGTGCACGCCATCATTGCCAAACTGAAAACAGAATATGCAGCCAATAAACTTGATATTAAAATTGTTAACGATAGCTCGATTTTCACGTTAGAGTCTGCAGATGCGGTAATACACGATTTAATTCTTGCGGTTATTTTAGTGGCATTCGTAATGCTTTTCTTCCTGCACAGTTTGCGTAATGCATTAATTGTAATGGTTTCAATTCCCGCATCGTTAATCGCCACCTTTATTGGTATTAATCTGTTCGGTTATACGCTAAACTTAATGTCTTTACTAGGCCTGTCACTAGTGGTAGGTATCCTCGTGGATGATGCGATTGTGGTGCTGGAAAATATCCAGCGACACATGGAGATGGGTAAAAATAAGGTTAGAGCAGCTTCTGATGCGACCAGGGAAATCGGTTTTACCGTTGTATCCATTACCATGGTTATTGTGGTGGTGTTCTTCCCTATCGCCATAAGTTCTGGCTTGGTTTCTAACATTTTACGCCAGTTCTGTGTGGTTGTAATTATTGCAACATTACTTTCATTATTAGCCTCATTTACCATCGTTCCATTATTATTCTCGAGGTTTGGTAAGTTAGAGCATATTGAAGGCAAAAACATATTCGGCCGTTTTATTTTATGGTTCGAAAAACAACTTAAAAAATTCACCGTATGGATTACAGGCATATTAACATGGTCTTTAAACCATAAAAGACGCACCATTTTTGCTGTAGTTGTGCTTTTCGTAGCTGCAATGTGGTTAGCCGGCGCAGGTTTTATCGGTTCAGAGTTTTTCCCTAAATCTGATAAAGGCGAGTTCCTTGTTCAAATTGAATTACCTAAGGATGCACCTTTGGAGCAAACGAATTTCTACACCCAAAGAGCTGAAGCTTTCCTGGATAAACAACCCGAAATTATACAGTTAATTACAACAGTTGGGCAGGCCAGTGGAGACTTTGGAGGTACGCAGGCAACAGCATACAAATCAGAAATTAACGTAAAATTAGTTGAACGCGATAAACGCGAAGGTATGTCATCTGATGTGTTTGCTACGAAAATGAGCCGTGCCTTGGCTAAAGAACTGGTTGGAGCAAAAGTTAAAACGGTGCCGATTAGTATTTTGGGTATTGCCGAAAACGCCCCAATTAGTTTAGTTGTAATGGGTTCTAACTTAGATAGTGCTCTAAAATATGCCGAAGGCGCCAAAAATGTTTTGGCAAAAATTCCGGGAGCAACAGAGATTAAGCTTTCTGTAGAAAAAGGAACTCCCGAAATTAATGTTCAGGTAGATAGAGATAAAATGTCGGCCGTTGGTTTAACATTATCAACCGTAGGTTCTACCATGCAAACTGCTTTTGCAGGTAATACTGATGGTAAATATAGAAAAGGTGAATATGAATACGACATCAACATTCAGTATCAGGATTTCAACAGAAAAGATATTGATGATGTTCGTAACCTTATTTTTATAAATGACAAAGGTGCGCAGATTAAGTTATCTCAATTCGCAGCAATTACTGAAGGTTCAGGCCCAAGTCAGCTCGAACGCTTTAACAAATCAACCTCAGTTTCTGTTCAGGCACAATCTATTGGTCGCCCGACTGGAACAATTGTTGCCGATTTCAAAGCTAAGTTAAAAGAGCTGCAAGATAACGGAAAGTTAAAAGCACCTGTTGGGGTAAGTTATACCTGGGGTGGAGATGAAGAAAACCAGGCCGAAGGTTTTGGTACTTTAGGTATTGCGTTGCTTGCTGCATTAATTTTAGTTTACCTTATCATGGTAGCGTTATACGATAGTTTTGTATATCCTTTTGTGGTCATGTTTTCACTGCCTTTGGCTTTAATCGGGGCTTTTCTGGCCTTAGCATTAACAAACAACTCCATTGGTATTTTCACCATCTTAGGCTTTATTATGCTGATGGGTTTGGTGGCAAAAAATGCGATTATCCTAGTCGATTTTACCAACCACATGAAAGCCGAAGGAAAATCGACTATCGAAGCGCTGATTTTAGCTAACCACGCTCGTTTACGCCCAATTTTGATGACAACCATCGCCATGATATTCGGTATGCTTCCAATTGCGCTGGCAAGTGGTGCAGGCGCCGAGTGGAAGAATGGTTTGGCATGGGTAATTGTTGGAGGTTTAACCAGTTCGCTATTCTTAACCTTAATTGTTGTGCCTGTAGTTTATTTAATTTTCGATATGATGTTGGAAAAATTTGGCTTCAATAAAAAGGGAAAAACAATAGATGAATTATTGGAAGAACCTTACGACCATAAAGACGTTCTGGAGTACGACATCGACGCAACACATTAATATAAATCCAGATTAACAATCAACTAAGAGCTGCCCTCCCAAAAGGCGGCTCTTTTTATTTTTAAAGAATTTTCGAACTAAAAATTCAGAATAAAAACCTTTAGCTGAAACAAATAATATCCAATTCTTGTATATTAGAGTGTATGTTTAAGATTATCCCTCAAATAATTCTGGCACTCATCGTATTCGTTACCCACGCTCAGCACCCTCCCGTTTTCGACGCGATGACTACAGATTCTTCCTTCATTAAAATTTACGATTTAAATATCAATCTTGTTAAATATAGTTATAAGCCAAACGGCATTCGTTTTCTTGTTGTGCATGATAATGAAGATACTGGCGTAAAAGCTGGCTTCGAGTACATCCGTTGGAGTGGTGGAGAGTTGGTAGATAGCCAATATGGGGGCCTTCGCGACTATAATTTTAGTTATATGGATGATGTTTATAGAATTGACCCGAATGCCATTTATACAGAAAGAGGTATCAACACCAGATTAAAAAAAGATGAGTTTAGTTCTACTGAAGTAGAGAAAGCTTTAAATGCTGCCGGCAAACAGATTGTTGATTTTTACGATCCGAAATCTTTAGGTTACATTTTAACCTTACATAACAACGCAGATGGCGGATTTGGGATATCTTCCTATTTACCAGGTTACGATTTATCGAGTGCGGCAGATTCCGTTTTCATCAATTTTGAAATGGATGGCGATGATATGCTTTATGTTACAGATTTGAAGCTATTTAACAGTTTAAAAAAAGCAAATGTTAATGTAATGCTTCAATCTAAATTCGTTGAAAATGATGGTTCTCTATCGGTGTACGCAATGCAGAATAACATTCCTTACATAAATGTCGAAGTTCAGCATGGCCATATTGATGAAAATTTGCGTTTAATAGAAATTGCAATAGCGGCATTAAAAGAGCATAACCTAATTAAAAAACCAGACTGATTTTTTTAATTTATCGCCCTGATTTTGGTTACTAAAAAGCTAACAAAAAGGCCGAAGCAACCAATTACAGCATAAGAATATTGCAAACTTGATAAGGCAGAAATATAACCAATTAATGGTGGCCCCATTAAAAACCCAAGGTAACTTACGCTCGAAACCATAGCAATTGCCATTCCTGGTGCAACTTTTCCATTTTTACCGGCAACACTATAAACTGTTGGCACAATACTCGAAACCCCTACACCTACCAACATAAAACCGATGGTTGCGGTAACGATGTATGGAAAAAAAACAGAAAGAAACATCCCGCTGGAAATAATTAATCCACTGATTTGAATTGTTTTTTTACGCCCCATTTTCTCAATGATTTTATCCCCGACAAAACGGCCTGTTGCCATCATCACCATAAAAGAGGCATAACCTAAAATAACCAATGATGTTGGTGCCTTTACAATTTCTTTAAAATAAACCCCGCTCCAATCGAACATGGCACCCTCAGTTGCCATACTACAAAAACCAATTAAACCTAACTGCAATAAAGCACCTTCGGGCATGGTAAATAATTTAGGCTTTTTTTCAGTTTTAGCGCCTTTCCCGGGTACGAGATGTTTGTGGTTTAGCGCAACATTTATAAAAATCAGTGCAACAATAATCCAAAAATGATAATATGGAATGATATGAAGATTTACCATCAACAAACCAACCAAAGCCCCTGTAAAACCCGCAATACTCCAGGCTCCATGAAAAGAAGTCATAATCGGGCGCCCGAAAAGTTTCTCAGCTTCCGAACCTTGTGTATTCACAGCAATATTGCACATGTTGCCCACAATGCCAAATAAAAGCAGAAAAGCCCCAAGGTGCCATGGCGCTGCTGCGAGGCCAAGATTACTTAATGCCAAAACATATAATGGTGCGGTGATGGTCAGGATTTTCTTGCTACCATACCTGGTAACCAGCCTGCCGGAAATCGGCATTGTAAGTAATTGACCGAGTGGAAGCGCTAACAAAATACTACCCAACTCGCCGTCGGACAAATTTAGTGTGTGCTTAATATCCGGAATGCGGCTCGCCCAGGATGCAAAAGCGATTCCCTGGCCGAAGTAAAATAATGAAACCGCAAGGCGGATGCGGTTTGGAGAACTTTGTACAACAGGCTTAATTTCTGTTTGATTTGATATTTCCTGGTTTGTAATTGATTCTTCCAAAATGAACTATTAAAAATGAACGTAGATTTGTTTTGCAAAGGTCTTTAAATCATTTGTAAATAGGAAACAAGTTTTATCATTTGGATACAATAAAAACAAAGCCCCGGTTATTAGTCGGGGCTTAGAAGATTATATTTTATTAGGTTGAAAAAACTTTACTGTACCATCGCCTTCACTGGCAACAATTAACAAACTTCTGCCATTCGGACTATCCTTTGGTTTTACAAATAAAACACCTTCGGGCGCATCGCCCGTTGCAAACAGTTGAACAAATTTCGGAGCTGCAGGAACTGTAACATCATAAACCGCAATCATGTCTACCCGCTCCATACCAATAAATGCTAATGTTTTACCATTTACCTGGGCAACCGTAACGCCTTCAACTTCCACACCTTTGTTATCAGAACGCTCATCATCATATTTACCTGCATCGATAACATGTTGCTCCAAATCTTTGCCAATATTGGCCACCAGTGCGCCTGTGCTGGCATTTAAAATACTCAAACTCCTACCACCGGTTGCATAAAGCTCGTCATAATCACCGTCTCCATCGGTATCGCCGAAAGCTTTGGTTACAGTTAAACGACCAAGATTTACATCAAGTTGTAAAGTTGCAGCAGTAGGAAATTTTATTGGGTCGAGTTTCAGGCTTTTTACCCTTGCTTCTTCATCATAACCTTTCCAGGCTCTGGTATCGCCTTCATTTGCAAGTGCCAAATAAGAAGCGCCACCTGTTGTAAAGTATGAAATGGCATCTGGAAGGTAAAATGCTTTTATCGGCCAGTTAGAAAGGGCAATTTTACCGTCTTTATCGCTTACATCAAAAGGATTTTCGGTCAGGCTTATGTCTCTCGTACCCAGAGGATTGATTTTGGTGATGCTCCCTGAAACGATATCTACTTCCGCAACGCCGTTGTTTTCTTGTAAGGTTACATAAGCTTTTTTCGAATCAGAACTTACTGCAATATATTCAGGTTCAATATCTTGCGCAAAACTAGCTTTCGGACCGTAAACCCTAAAACCCCCGGCTACTAAAGTTGCTTTCTGAGATTCGAATGAAGCGAAATCTAAAGTTTTTACTGCGTAATTATCTTTTACGCCGATGATAGATATTGTGCCTTTTGGGTCGATGGTATAATCATCATTTGGTTCGCCTTCATTAGCTGAAAGAATATAATTTCCATCCGGACTGAAAGTTACCATATCTGGCATTGCCCCAACTGTAATCTTTTTTACTTCTGATAAATCGGATGTTTTCAAAACCACCACATCGCCGTTTCCTTGCTTATCGGCACCGTCTAACGCAATGGCCAATAAACCATTACTTACGGCAACACTATTAATTCCTGCATTGGCAGAATAGGTTAAGGTTTTTAGTTTTGTAACCGTTGGATAATTGGTCAAATCGACAACTTCTACTTTTGCGCCGCCTTCATTACTTACCACAAAGAGTTTTTTTGTCGATGGGTCGTAGGCTGAAATTTCAGCAGCTGTTTCGCCACCTAAATCAATAGTAGCGGTTTCTTTGAAACTTCCGATATCTTCAGCCACAATTGTTTCTGTTTCATCTATTGGTTCTGAGATTTTTTTACAGGCAGTTAACGCCATCGTTGCCGCTAATAAGGCTACAAAAAGTTTTTTACAGTTCATGGTTTATTTAATATCTGAACCGCAAAAATAATTTTGGAAAATGCTGTTTTTTAGTCGGTGTTTGTTATTTTTTTGTTAAGGAATGGTAAGAAGAAACCTTATGGCCCTAGCGGAAAGCTTAAAAGAACAGAGTTTGTTAGTTAAGCTGGAGAACATTATTTTGGTTTTGCATGAGGGATAGCAGTGTAAATCCTTTTTTGATTTTTCTTCAAAAAAGATTGTAACGGATAGCCCGACCCTTGCGTAGCTTGGGCATGCCCAGATTTTAAAAATAGCTTAATAATTTCTCCGCTGCGGTCGAACTGACGATGTTGTCGAAAAATTTACTTACAAAAAAGCCGATAATTTCTTATCGGCTTTTATATTCTTGTACTAACCTGCCAGATTAGGTTGTTGTTAGATATGTATTGCTCTGTTATCAGTTGCAGCTAAAGCAGCTTCTTTTAACGCTTCTGTGTAAGTTGGGTGAGCGTGACAGGTACGGGCAATATCTTCTGCAGATGCACGGAATTCCATTGCAATTACCGCTTCGGCAATCATATCCGCAGCACGCGGGCCAATCATGTGTACACCTAAAACTTCATCCGTTTCGGCATCGGCTAAAACTTTAATGAAACCATCGGTATCCATGCTCGCTTTGGCACGTCCGCTGGCTTTGAACGGGAATGAGCCTGCTTTATATTTTGTTCCTTTTTCTTTCAGCTGCTCTTCTGTTAAACCAACAGATGCCACTTCCGGCCAGGTATAAACAACACCTGGAATTAAATTATAGTTAATGTGTGGTTTTTGTCCTGCGATGGTTTCAGCAACATAAGTACCTTCATCTTCAGCTTTGTGCGCCAGCATGGCACCTGTAATTACATCGCCAATTGCATAAACACCCGGAACCGAAGTTTCTAAATGTTCATTTACAGGGATTTTTTTGCCTCTTTCTTCTATCGTGATTCCGATTTTATCTAAACCTAAACCTTCCGTATAAGCGGTACGACCAACCGCTACGATGCAGTAATCAGCGTCGAAATTTACGGCTTCGCCCTTAGCATTTTCTGCCGTAACGGTAACGGTTTTACCTTTTGTAGTAGCACCAGTTACTTTATGGTTCATAAAGAATTCCATGCCCAGGTTTTTCTTCAAAACACGTTGAAGCTCTTTACCCAAGCCAGCATCCATAGTTGCAATGATTGAAGGTAAAAACTCGATAACCGAAACCTTTGTGCCTAAACGAGCGTAAACAGAACCTAATTCTAAACCGATAACACCGCCACCGATTACAACCATCGATTTTGGAACTTCTTTAATATTTAATGCTTCGGTTGAAGTAATAATGCGTTTTTTATCGATTGGCAAAAATGGTAATGCTGTAGGTTTTGAACCTGTAGCAATGATTACGTTCTTAGCCGTTAAAGTTTCAGTAGAACCATCAGCCTTTGTAATCAGAACTGTATTTTTATCTATGAATGAACCAACGCCTTCGTAAGAATCGATTTTATTTTTCTTGAATAGATAGGTTATACCTGCAGTATTTTGCGCAACAACATCGTCTTTGCGGGCAATCATCTGCGGCATATTTACTTTAAGATTTTTTAAATCGATACCGTGCGTGGTAAACGTATGAGCAGCGTTGTGGTAGTGCTCTGAGGAATCTAACAAAGCTTTTGACGGAATACAGCCTACATTTAAGCAAGTACCTCCAAAAGTTTTGTATTTTTCGATAACGGCAGTTTTTAAACCTAACTGAGCACAACGGATTGCACCCACATAACCGCCCGGACCTGAACCGATAACAACGACATCGTATTGCATAATTTCTTTAGAATTTTGATTAGCCAAATGTAGGGAAAAAAGGTTGAAGGTAAAAGGCGGAAGGTTGAAGGTAAAAGACATGATGCCGTAAAATTTCAGCTTTCAAAACTAAAAAAAGACGGTAAACTGACACCTAATTTATGGCATCACCTCAAAAAGGAAGAATTGCTGAACTTGAGTTTTACCGAAATTATTATCTACACAAAAGATTAGAGATTTGTGGCCGTTCGGCAAATCAGGCCCAAAAGTTATTCCCTCAAAATTGTCGATGTGTATGTTTAAGCTGTCAAAATCAAAAAGCAATTTCTTTTTTAACGGCTTCGGCGGGTTTTTGACAAATGACGGATTATTAATTTCATTTTCAGCACCGTTTAAATCAACGAGGTAAAGCTTAACAAACGAATGGTCGTCGTGGCCTTTGGCCCAGGCACGTTCCATTACTAAAAGCGTATGGCTATTTATTGCAAGTATTTCAGAAATACCGTTTAAATTCCAATCGCTTTCTACCGTTGGGTTCACGGGTAAATCGCCAAGGTTGTAAGCATATTGCGCTGTATTTTTTTTCTGCCCAACATCGAATTTTAAAATTCGGGTTAGGGCTTTATCGTATCCAAAAGCGGATTGTCTCCCATCCTGATAAAGCGGTTCTTCTAAACTTGCATACAAAGTTTTATAATCATCGGCATAAGTTAGTCCTTCGAAAAGTGCATTTTTTCTTGGCCCGTTTTCCCCTTTTGTGAAATGAAATCCCGATGGCAAAGGAATAGTATCGATGAATTTTCCTTGCGGAGAAATAAATGTCAGCGCAGGTTGAACGATAAGGGAATCGCCGTTTTTGAACAGTCGCTCACCCTCGTTGCTCCAAATTAAATTGTTCGTTTTCGGATTGTATCTAACTGATTCTCCATCAGCCTTTAAATTTTTAACGGTTCCGTATTTTGGATATTCTTGCCCGCTTGCCTGCAAAATCGGAATAATACCAGTTAGTTTAACCGTATCAATTTTGTTTTCACTTATGTCGATTGCTGCAGTATAAATCCTCGCCATACTAAATTGCGACGGGTCATCGCTAATCATGTAATATTGATTGGTTTTCGCATCATAATCAATCCCAGATAAACCACCGACCAATGTATTCTGAAAGTTCTGATTGAGCGGCATGATATACTCGTCTAAAAATTTAAGAGACGAAACAGTAGTTTCCTGCTGTTTACCAACATGCCTGGTTGCGGAACAAGATGCAAGCAATAAAATTAAGGAGAAATAAATTAAAGGGATTTTATGCGATACTTTTTTCAAATCGATTTATTTAGGGCGTAAAAATATGGATTTTGTATAAATAAAAAACCGCTTCAAGGTTAAATCGAAGCGGTTTAAAATTAAATTAATACTTGTTAAAAAAGCTTACCAATAACACGGTAACTCGTGGTATTTCCGTTAATTACTTCTTCGTAGTAAACATCATCAGGAGAAACGAAATATTTCTCGTTTTTAATGGTTACTTCACGGCATCCTTCGGGCAATACGCTAATAATATCACCGATTTGGTGGGTATCAATTGGTCCGTCAGTTGTATTTAAAACACCATCTTTGCCTGCAACAATGTAAACTTCCTTACCATCTTTATTAGTGCCCAAAGTGTAATAAACACCTTTGTACTCATAATAGTCTACCCCATCAATGGTAACAAGATTGGCATCAGAAGGTAAACTTGGAACCTCTGCGCCTACCGGCGGCACAACAACCTGATAATTGTTTTCGTATTGACGGTAAAATAATCCAGCGGAATAATAATATTGGTCTGGACCGTAATAAAACGGATAATAACCATATGGCAATACATTTAAACGGAAACCGATGAATGGCCTGTAATAGTTATAATAGCCATAGTAAGCCCGTCCACCGAAACCTGGGCGATAACCATAACCCGGACGATATCCATAGCCTGGTCTTCCGCCACCCGGTCTGTAGCCAGCGCTTGGGCGGTATCCCGGGCGTTCAGGTCTTCCAGGGTTTGGGCGGCTTATTCCACCCTGACCAGGGCCATAGCTTCCTCGGTTTGGTGCTTGTGAAATTCTGTTACCGGATGGTGCCTGCATGGATGGTTGCCGGGAACCACCACCCCTAGATGGTGCAATGGAACCAGAACGGCCTCCTCCGCCACTCATGCTAGCGCCACCGCCGCCACCTCTGCTTGGTCTTTGGGCAAAAGCCGAATCAATGCTTAGTGTTGCAACCATCGCTGATACAGCGAAAACTAGCAATCCTTTATTTAATAACCTCTTCATTTTTATTGTGTTTAAATCAATTATTTATATGACGATGAAAAACCTCAAAAGATTATCCCTTAACAGTATTTAACTAAATTCTGATAATGGAATGACTATCTCTATCACTTGCACCCTAACAAACCTTTTACGGTAGGTTTCTTCTCTTCAGTTCTGATTAATACTATATTTAAATTTTATTCTCAAAACCAACCAAAAAATGAACATTACCAGAGTTTTTAGCCTAATAATTTGTTTGCTTTTGTCAAATGAAATGTTTGCTCAGCAAACCGATTCGGCGTATGTAAGGGAGAACTACACAAAAATAGAACGTCAGATACCAATGCGTGACGGTATTAAGCTTTTCACTTCAATTTATATACCCAAAAATCAAACCAAAAAATACCCTTTTTTGATTAACAGGACACCTTATACAGTAGCGCCTTACGGAGAGGATAAATACAAGCTCAGTTTAGGAAATTTCCCTGCAATGATGCGTGAAGGTTTTATTTTTGTTTATCAGGATGTTCGCGGCAGATGGATGAGCGAGGGAACTTTTGAGGATATTCGTCCACAAACGTTAAAAAAAGGAACAAAAGATATTGATGAAAGCACCGATACTTATGATACAATTGATTGGTTGGTTAAAAACATAAAAAACAATAATGGTAACGCAGGTATTTATGGTATTTCCTATCCAGGTTTTTACTCTACAACTTCGTTACCTAACTCACACCCTGCATTAAAGGCGGTTTCGCCGCAGGCGCCAGTTACCGATTGGTTTATCGGCGATGACTTTCACCATGGCGGCTCCTTATTTTTAATGGATGCATTCAGCTTCATGAGTGGTTTTGGGGTTCCTCGTCCGAAACCAATTACGCCCGACAAAGGCCCGAAAGGGTTTAAATTCCCGATACAGGATAATTACCGATTTTACCTTGAAGCAGGTTCTGTTAAAAACTTAAAGGATAAATATTTTGCAGACAGTATTAAGTTCTGGAACGATTTATTTAAACATTCTAATCTCGATACTTTTTGGAAAGCACGTTACATTCTTCCGCATTTGAAAAATGTTAAACCTGCCGTAATGGTTGTAGGCGGCTTTTTTGATGCTGAAGATGCTTACGGAACTTTTGCGACCTATAAAGCCATTGAAAAGCAAAACCCGGGCACTAATAATATTTTAGTTGCCGGACCGTGGTTTCACGGGGGCTGGGTTAGAAGTGATGGTTCTTATTTCGGGGATATTAAATTTGGCAAAACAACAAGTCTCGATTATCAACAGCAATTTGAATTGCCCTTCTTTAAACATTATTTAAAAGGTGAAGGCAATTTTAATGCCGCCGAAGCCAACATTTTTGTAACAGGGAGCAATGAATGGAAAAAATTCAGCGCATGGCCGCCAAAAGATGTCGAAACTAAAAACCTTTATTTACAGCCAAACGGCAAACTTGCATTTGAAAAAGTTGGCAGAACCGATAGCTGGGATGAGTATGTGAGCGACCCGAATAATCCTATTCCATACCAGAATGGTATTCAGGCAAAGCGTACCCGCGAATATATGATAGATGACCAACGTTTTGCTGCCCGCAGGCCGGATGTAAAAACTTACCAAACTGATGCTTTAACCCAGGATATTACCCTAACAGGGCCCGTTTTGGCAAATCTTGTCGTTTCTACAACAGGCACCGACGCTGATTATGTTGTAAAACTGATTGATGTTTATCCTGAAGATGAACCAAACCCAACTCCAAACCCGAATAATATTATTATGGGCGGTTACGAAATGCTGGTACGCGGTGAAATTTTACGAGGCAAATACCGCAACAGCTTCGAAAAACCCGAGGCGTTTGTTCCCGGTGCAATTACAAAGGTCAGTTACGCATTGCCTGATGTTGCACACACTTTCAAAAAAGGGCATAAAATTATGATTCAGATTCAGAATTCCTGGTTTCCGTTGGCTGATAGAAACCCTCAGAAATTTATGGATATTTACCAGGCAGAACCCGGTGATTTTCAAAAAGCCACGCATAAAATTTACCACGACACCTCAAACAGTTCATACATCAGCGTATCCGTATTAAAATAATCAACATGAAATATATCAAACTTATTATTTCCGTTTTTCTGTTATCGGCCTCAGCAAGTTTTGCGCAAACAGGTAGCAGCTACCCGCAGGAAAATTTTACCAAAAAGGAAATGTACATTACCATGCGTGATGGCGTGAAGCTTTTCACGGCAGTTTACACGCCGAAAGATGCATCAAAGGATAAAAAATATCCGATGATTATGCAGCGAACCTGCTACAGCATTGCCCCTTATGGCCAAGATAAATTTCCGGCTAAACTTGGTCCTTCAGAATTAATGATGAAAGAAGGCTACATCGTAGTAATGCAAGATGTTCGTGGCCGATATAAAAGCGAGGGCACTTTCAAAAACATGACGCCTGTTATAGATAATAAAAAAGCCAAAACAGATGTTGATGAAGGTTCTGACACTTACGACACCATTGATTGGCTGGTCAAAAACATTCCGAATAACAATGGCAGAATTGGCCAGTGGGGCATTTCTTATCCGGGTTTTTACACCGCAGCAGGTATTTTAAGTAATCACCCTGCTTTAAAAGCATCCTCTCCTCAGGCACCGATTTCCGACTTTTTCTTCGATGATTTTCATCACAACGGGTCATTTTTACAAAGTTACTTTTTTACATTTCCAACATTTGGCGTGCAAAAAACCGGACCAGAAACTTCTTCATGGTTTGGCAAGCAAAGTGTTAAGCCAAATACAAAAGATGGTTACCAATTTGCACTTGATTTAGGCCCTTTAACCAACGCAGATAAATATTATAAGGATAACTTCTTCTGGCAGGAAACTGTAAACCACCCTAACTACGATGATTTCTGGCAGAAACGGGGCTTATTAAAACATTACAATATTATTAAACCTGCGGTTATGGTTGTTGGTGGCTGGTTTGATGCCGAGGATTTATCAGGCCCGTTGAATATTTATAAATCGATAGAAAAGAAAAATCCGAATGCTTACAACACCATCGTAATGGGACCTTTCGGCCACGGAAGGTGGAGCCGTGAAACCGGGCATACCATGCATAGCAACGTATATTTTGGAGATAGCATTGCTACTTTTTACCAAAAAAATATCGAAGCTAAGTTTTTCAATCATTTCCTGAAAGGCAACGGTGATAAAAATACCGGCTTACCCGAAGCTTACATGTACGATACCGGTAAAAAAGGTTGGGAAACTTTTGATAAATGGCCAACACAAAAAGCAAGTAAACAAAGGCTGTATTTGGGTGCCGACGGTAAATTAGGCATGACGGCTCCTGCAGCTGCAGGTTCTGTAAGTTACATAAGCGACCCGTTAAAACCTGTTCCGTACACAGAAGATTTAACCACTACGCTGGGCTTTACACCGCATAATTACATGAGCGAAGACCAACGTTTTGCTGGTCGCAGGCCCGATGTTCTGGTTTATCAAACCGATATCCTTGATAATGATATTACACTTGGTGGTGAAATTATGTCGCACCTTAAAATCGCAACAACAGGCACTGATGCAGATTTTATTGTAAAACTTATTGACGTTTATCCTGCTGATGAACCGAACAATCCATACATGCCAAATAAAAACATCACATTAAGCAATTACTGGCAAATGGTTCGTTCGGAAATTATGCCCGCACGTTTCCGTAACAGTTTTGAAAAACCTGAGGCTTTGGCTTCAAACCAAAAAACAGATGTCAATTTCAGGTTGCAGGATGTTTTACACACCTTTAAAAAAGGACATAGAATAATGATTCAGGTTCAAAGTACAGCGTTTCCGTTGTTCGCCCGCAACCCACAAAAATTTGTAGATAATCCGTATAAAGCAACGGAAGCCGATTATATTAAAGCAACTCAAACCGTATTTAACGATAGCTTTATTGAAGTTGATGTAATTAAATAACAAAATATTAAATGAAAAAACTACTATTACTTCTATCGCTCTTGTTTAGCTGCGTAATGCTGAAAGCTCAAATGCTTGGTAAAAACCAGGTAAACTCAAGGGCCGATAGTCTTCGAGGAAGTTTAGCGCCATTGCGCACATGTTACGACATTAATTACTACCATTTGGATGTTAAAATCGATATCGAACAGAAATTGGTTAGTGGAAATAATGAGTTTGCTTTTACTGCAACCCAGGATTTCACAAAACTTCAGTTCGATTTATTTTCGAACCTAAAAGTAGAAAAAGTAGTATACAGAGGTTTGGAACTTCCGGTAACCAGAGAATATAATGCGGTTTTCGTAACTTTTCCGAAAACGGTAAAAAAAGGAACTAAAGATAAATTCACGGTTTTCTATTCAGGTAATCCAACTGTGGCACGCAATGCTCCATGGGATGGCGGTTTTATCTTCAAAAAAGATTCTGCAGGAAATCCTTTTGTTTCAGTGGCATGTCAAGGTTTAGGCGCAAGTGTTTGGTGGCCAAATAAAGATCATCAAAGTGATGAAGTAGACAGCATGTTAATCAGCATTAGTGTTCCTAAAGATTTGCAGGAAATCTCTAACGGAAGACTAAGAAATATTGCAGAAAAACCTGATGGATATAAGCAATACAATTGGTTTGTAGGCAACCCGATTAACAATTACGATGTTACTTTCTACATCGGAAAATATGCCCATTGGACAGATAGTTACGATGGTGAAGACGGAAAACTAACTTTGGATTTCTGGGCTTTGCAAGTTGATAGCGCTAAAGCCCGCCCGCACTGGGATGCTGATGTAAAACCAATGATTAAATGTTTTGAACATTGGTTTGGGCCTTATCCATGGTATAAGGATGGCTATAAATTGGTTCAAGCCCCACATTTAGGCATGGAGCATCAAAGCGCCGTAGCTTATGGAAATCAATTTAAAAAAGGTTATTTGGGAAGGGATTTAAGTGGAACCGGACATGGTTTAAAATGGGATTACATAACCGTTCATGAAAGCGGACATGAGTGGTTCGGAAATAGTATTACTTCAAAAGATATAGCCGATATGTGGGTACACGAAGGTTTTACTGATTATTCTGAAACCTTATTTACCGAATGCAGCGAAAACAAACAAGCTGCCGATGAATACGTAATTGGCCTAAGAAAAAGCATTGGCAACCGCACACCAATTATTGGTCCGTATGGTGTAAATAAAGAAGGTTCAGGCGATATGTATTATAAGGGCGCTAACCTAATTCATACCATCCGCCAGTTAATTAACGATGATGAAAAATTCAGACAGGTCCTTCGCGGCTTAAGCAAAACTTTTTACCATAAAACCGTAACTACGGCTGAGGTTGAAAATTATATTGCCCAAAAAAGCGGATTGAAACTTGATAAAGTTTTCGACCAATATTTGCGTTACAGCAAAATTCCTGTATTGGAGTATAAAATAAATGGTGGTGTTTTATCTTATCGGTGGGTTACTGATGTTAAAGGATTCGACATGCCGGTAAAAGTGACCTTAAAAGATGGGGTTTATACATTAATTAAACCAACGAACGATTGGAAAACGATTAAGGTTGATGCAACTGTTAATACAGATAATTTTAAAAACGATCCATTGTTTTATATTGAAACGAGAAAAGCGATTTAGTAAAAAAAATAATCTCGATAAGCAGATGCGCCAAAATATGGGTTACTTATTTTGAAAAGAACTAAGTAGTGATGCAACTTTTTAAAAAAACCATCGTCTAATACTGAAAATCCTAATTAAACACGCCTTGTTTAAAGGCTTAATTTCTACAACAATGAAAAAAATATTTTCAATCTTACTCGCGGCAATATTGTTCAGCTCAAGTTTTAGTGCAATAGCCAATCACCCCATTACAGTTAGTTCTTCAAAACGTTCTGGCGATGGTAGAGATGTTAAAAACTTTAACGGCGTTGCCGCTGGTGGCCCCATAAACGTAGTTATTACTTTGGGTAGTACAGAAAGCTGCAAATTTGAAGGCGATGCAGAAGCCATTTCTACTTTGATAACTGAAGTGAAAGGTAATGTTTTGATAATACGGCCACAAAACAGCTGGACAAGTTGGGAACATAAATATCAAAACAAGAAAATTACCGCCTACGTTACAGCAAAAACAATTACAAGTCTTACCATGAGCGGTTCGGGAAATATGTCGGTTAAAGGTACTGTAGACGCAAAAACATTATCGGCAACGCTTAGCGGCTCAGGCGCAATAACAACAACAGCCAATGTAGATGATTTTAATGGGGTTATTAGTGGCTCCGGAAAATTGAATATAAACGGTTCTGCAGATGATGCAAAAGTTGTAATCAGCGGATCGGGCAATTTCGCCGGCAGGAGTTTTTCTGTTAAAGATCTTTCAACAACAGTTAGTGGTTCGGGCACAATTGATATCAAAGCAGATGAAAGTATTAAAGCCGTTATAAGTGGTTCTGGCAACATTAACTATTCTGGAAATGCAACTGTAGAAAAAACAGTTATCGGTTCGGGAAGAGTTAGAAAAATATAAAGTAAAACAAACAAGTTAATCGATGCCCTGAAATAATTCAGGGCATTTTTTATTACATCAGCTTTGTGAAAACCTATAAAAATGTTAAAAAATTTATTTTAACAACTTTTTATTGAATAACAACCAAATAAAATAACTATAAAACAAAAAAACACCAATAAAATACCTATATATAACTCAAAAATTCACAGAAATGTTAAAAATTAATAATTATTTAACTTTTATTTAGCAATAATCATATTTTCTGTTGCGGTTTAATATATTTGCGACAACTATTAAACTTTAAACCGGAAAACTTTTTATTGAAATGAAGAAACTTCTACAAAGTTTGTTCATCTTGCTGTTCATTGCAGGTTCTGCGATGGCCCAAGAGCGAACAATTACAGGGACCGTTACGTCAAAATCAGATGGCTCGCCAGTACCTAACGTGAGTGTAAAGATTAAGGGCGTGCCCGTTTACACACAAACATCATCAAATGGTAAATATTCAATTAAAGTACCAGGTGGCTCAACTGTACTTGTATTTACTTATCTTGGCTATACAGTGCAAGAGTACTCTGTTGGCGATAAAGCAATAATAAATGTTACTTTAGAAGAAGATGCTAAGCAACTTCAGGAGGTAGTAGTTATTTCTTATGGTACTGCTAAGAAAAGTACATTTGTTGGTTCTGCCGCACAAATTAATAATAAAGATTTTGAAAACAGACCAATTACAAACATTCTGAACTCTGTAGCAGGTGCTGCTCCAGGTATCCAGACTACTAGTGCTGGTGGTGCACCTGGTTCGGGCGCAGCGATTCGTATTCGAGGTTTTGGTTCAATTTCAGCTTCAAATGGCGCTTTATTAATCGTTGATGGAGCTGTTTATGATGGCGGCACAGCAAACATCGACCCGAACGATGTTGAATCTGTTTCCTTATTAAAAGATGCTGCAACTACTGCATTATATGGCTCAAGAGCTGGTAACGGTGTGGTATTAATCACAACAAAAAAAGGTAAAGCTGGAAGAGAGACTTTATCGTTCAAAGCTAGCACAGGGTGGATTAGCAGAGGTTTGCCCGAATACGACCGTTTAGACGCAAATCAATACTATCCTATCATGTGGGAAGTAGAAAGGAACACGCTTCAGTATGGGTCTTTAGCAATTCCGAGAGTAACTGCAAACGGTATCGCGACAGGAACAATCACCAGTTATAACGGTAACAACTATTCCAATATTAAAACTTTACTAGGTTATAACCCATATAATGTGGCCGATAATGCTATAGTATCGATTGATGGATCCTTAAATCCAAATGCATCTTTACTTTATGGGGATGATTTAGATTGGGCAGACCAAACAACACAAGGCGGAAAACAGAGACAAAATTATGCCTTGAGTTATTCTGGTGGAACTGAAAAAACCGATTACTTTGGTTCGTTCAACTACACCAATGAGGAAGGGTACTTAATTGCATCGTCGCTAAAAAGATTTAACGGTCGTTTAAATGTTAATACACAACCTACAAAATGGTTCAAAACTGGTTTAAACCTATCAGGAAACTACAATCAAAACAAATTTGATAATAGTGGCGGTACAGCATTTATAAATCCATTCTACATCTCGAGATTTATGGGGCCAATTTATCCGGTTCATTTACACGATGCTTCAGGTGCCTTAGTTTTAGATGCTTCAGGAAATCCGCAGTATGATTTTGGCGCAGCCCGTCCATTCTCAGCTGGTCGTCATACAATTTTTGAGAATTTAAATGATACTCAGGATGTAACAAGAGGTGCGATTAGCGCAAGAACCTATGCCACTATAAATATTACGAAGGATTTAAAAGCAACTACGAATCTAAACTTCGATTTTCAGGATAATCAGCAACGCGAATACGATAACCCAACACTTGGTGATGGTGCGCCTTCAGGCCGAGCTTATCAGTATTCTACAAGAACAACCAGTTATACATTTAACCAGTTGTTAGAGTACAATAAGAGTTTTGGGAAACATAACTTAAACATTGTAGCTGGTCATGAAAATTATGCATACAAATACAATTATCTATCGGGTAGCCGAAGCGGATTAATTGTACAAGGCATTACTGAACTTGTAAATTTTGCTACTGTTTTGGGCACAACATCATATGAGGATAACTACACTGTAGAAAGTTATTTATCAAGACTTAGTTACGACTATGATGGAAAATATCTTATCAGCGCTAGTTTAAGAAGAGATGGAAACTCCAAATTTGATCCAAGTGTTCGATGGGATAACTTCTGGTCTGTTGGGGCTGGCTGGAACATTCATAAAGAAGCCTTCTTCAAAGCTGATTGGGTTAATCAATTAAAATTAAGAAGTTCATACGGTGTTTTAGGTAATGCAGAAGGTTTAGGGAATTATCCTTATCAGGCTTTATACGCGTTAGGTAGAAATAACCAAAGTGAACCAGGCTTCACCCAAGCTAATCTTGCAAACCCTCAATTGACCTGGGAAACATCTAAAAACTTTGATGTAGGTGTTGATTTTGGATTTTTAAACAATAGAATTACAGGGAGCGCCGAATTCTTTAAACGTGTAACAGATGGATTAATTTTTGACGTTCAACAACCACTTTCAAATGGCGGAACAACAGGTGGTAATTTCTCCATACCTACAAACATTGGTAGTTTATACAATTTAGGTGGTGAGCTTTCAATTACAGGTCAGATTGTAAAAAGCAAAGATTTCAATTATACAGCTACTTTGAACCTAACTAAATTTAAAAACAAGTTAACTAAATTGCCTCCAGGACAAACTTTAATTCAAACAGGCACAAAAGCTTATAGTGTTGGTCACTCGATTTACGATTTTTATTTAAGAGAGTTTTATGGTGTTGATGCCGCTACAGGTGCTGCATTATACAAAACAAATTCTATGACCACAAACGCAAAAATTGTTGGTCAGGATACAGTAACAACAGTTATTGGTGAAGCAAACTATCGCTATACAGGAGACAGTTCGATTCCAGATATTTATGGTGCGATGACGCATACCTTTGCTTACAAAAATCTGAGCCTTGGTGTAACTTTCACATTCCAGTCTGGTGGTAAAGTTTACGATAGTGCTTATGCTGCATTAATGCATGGTGGAACTTACGGAACCGCACTATCAACAGACATTCTTAGCCGCTGGCAAAATCCTGGTGATGTTACAAACGTTCCAAGATTAGATAATAACCAAATTACCAACTTTACCGGAGCGAGCACACGCTGGTTAACAAGCGCAAGTTACTTCCAATTGAACAGTGTTGTTTTAAACTATAACATACCTACAAAATGGACAGGTAAAATTGGTGCTAAAAATGCCAGCATATACGTAAGCGGCGAAAATTTAGCGCTTTTATCTGCAAGAAAAGGAATGGATGTAACAGGTTCATTTGATGGAACAGTTGGCAATAACTATAACTTTACCCGTACAATTTCTGTAGGTGTAAATGTTAATTTTTAGTTTAAATAGATAAAAAACATGAAAAAGATATTTAACAAAGTCGTTATCGCAGCAGCTATAATGATTGGGATTACTTCTTGTAAAAAAGAGTATCTGGAAACAATCCCCACTAATCAGGTGGCAACAGTAACAGCGTTTAGCACAACTACAAATGCATGGGGCGCTTTAAACGGAATTCATCGCTTAATGTATTCTCAAATTTTCAGCACACAAGCCCAAGGAGGACAGAGTGGCAACATGCTCTACATGGATATTCTGGGTGAAGACATGGTTTTTAATACTCCATCAAGTACCTGGCTACTAAATGAGTACAAATGGATTTCACACAGAAGCGCAACGAGCACAATGCTTTATTATAATTATACATTTTACTATGTGATTATTGGTAATGCAAATATGATTATCGCAAATATTGATGCCGCAACAGGTTCTGATGCTGACAAGAAAATCATTAAAGGCCAGGCCCTAGCATATCGTGCATGGGCATATTTTCAAATGGTTCAATTATTTGGCGAACGTTACGTTGCAGGTGCGGCAAACAATTCATTAGCTGTTCCCTTAGTATTAACACCTTCAACAGAAGCGCTTCCACGTAATACAGTTGCTCAGGTTTACGCTCAGATTAATGCAGATTTAGATTTGGCTATTACCAACTTAACTGGTTACACAAGAGCAAATAAATCTCATTTAAATATCAATGTTGCTAAAGGCTTCAAGGCTCGTGTGGCATTAACTCAGCAAAACTGGGCAGATGCAATTAAATATGCACAAGAAGCAAGATCTGGATTTACATTGATGACGAGTACACAATACTTAGCTGGTTTTAACGATTATACTAACAGCGAATGGTTATGGGCATCAAGAATTCAATCAGATCAAACCAATTATTTTTATTCGTTTTTTGCATACATGTCTGCAAATTATAATTCAACTGTAATCCGTACAAGCCCAAAATCTATAAATTCAACACTTTATAATGCCATCACTACTACTGATGTACGTAAAGGTTTATGGGATCCGACAGGTACAAATACAGCTTTCCCTATTCCAATAAGCACAGCATCTCGATATAGATACATGAGCCGCAAATTCCGCGTTGCCGATGTTAGCTTAAGTATTGGTGATGTTCCGTACATGAGAGCAGGGGAATTATACTTAATCGAAGCTGAAGCACAGGCAAGAAACAATAACTTCACTGCCGCAGCTGCTACGCTTTATACTTTGGCAGTTAACAGAGATCCTGCATATGTACTTTCGACTAAAACCGGTACCGCACTTATTGATGAGATTATGACGCAAAGACGTGTTGAACTTTGGGGCGAAGGTTTCCGTTTTTATGATTTAAAGAGAACTGATGCACCTTTAAATAGAACAGGAGCTAATCATAACGCTACCTATGCAAACGTTTTAAATGTTGCAGCAGGGGATAAGACGTGGCAGTTCTTAATCCCACAAGATGAGATTAATAATGGAAATGGAGTAGTTACTCAAAACGCACAATAAAATGTAAAATAAATTATCAAGCGGGTAAAGAACACTTTACCCGCTTTTTTTTTGGAAGAAAATTAAGGATACTTTAGTAAATTCGTTTATGCTCACCGAAACACTAAATGCACTTTTTAGCAGGGATCTTAAACGGCTTAAAGTCGAAATCGAATCTTATCAAAATGAATCCAATCTTTGGTTAACGGAACCGGAAATTGCTAACTCAGCGGGCAATCTTTGTTTGCATTTAATTGGAAATTTAAACACTTACATCGGTGCTGCTTTAGGTGGTACAGATTACTTTAGAAATCGCCCACTTGAGTTTTCTTTGAAGAATGTTCCCCAAAAAGAACTCGTAAAAATGATTGATGAAACAATAACTATTGTTCAAGAAACCTTTGAGAAAATTACCCAGGATGCAATCGCTAATGAGTATCCCCTGTTAGTTTTTGAAGAAAAAACATCAACTGAATTTCTGCTTGTTCATCTCACCACGCACCTAGCCTATCATCTGGGGCAAATTAATTACCACAGAAGACTACTCGATAAATAATTTTTATAACGCTGCTAAAAATATTGTTTTACAAAAAAGTATATCGTAATATTGCAATATACAAATAATGAAATGGGCGCAAGTAAAACAGATTTTTTTACCGACAATCAAAATCAAATAGCATCAATTGCTAAAGCATTGGGTCATCCTGCAAGAATTGCGATTATTGAATATCTACTCACAGTAAATGAATGTATTTGTGGCGACATCGTAAACGAATTACCGCTTGCACAGCCAACCATTTCTCAACATTTAAAAGAGTTAAAAAATGCCGGCTTAATTAAAGGAAACATTGAAGGAAATGCAATTTGTTACTGTATCGATGACAAAACTTTCGATATTTTGAGCGGGTATTTTTCTAAAATTATTACGACAGTAAAGGATAAAAATCAGTGTTGCTAGCATTTTGAAACTTTATCAACATCGATAACCAAAACAATGATTATGAAATTATCAGAAATAAAAAAACATTTGGAAACAGCTGAGGCTGTAAATTTCAAATTACCATCCGGCGAGTTTGTTCCGGAACATTTCCACGTAACGGAAGTAGGCATGGTAACCAAACATTTTATAGATTGTGGTGGCGTGGAACGTTTGGAAAAAGTGATAAACTTCCAGCTTTGGGATGCCAACGATTTTGAACACAGGCTAAAACCCGCAAAACTCTTAAACATTATCAAACTTTCGGAAGAAAAACTTGGTATCGGCAATCTCGAAATCGAGGTTGAATATCAATCAAACACTATAGGCAAATACGATTTGGGCTTTAATGGAAAAGATTTTGAGCTCCTTTACAAAAATACGGCATGCCTTGCATCTGATAGCTGCGGAATTCCTCCAACCAAACAAAAAGTTATATTAAGTGAGCTTAAACCTGAATCTGCCGGCTGCACACCCGGCGGAGGCTGTTGCTAATCTTTTTGAGCCATGCAAATAACAACGTTTAACGAAGCAGATTATGACCGGGTTTCTGAAATTTATAAACAAGGGATAGAAACCGGGATTGCCACTTTTCAAGATGAAATACCAACATGGAGCGACTGGGATAAAAGTCATTTAAAAGCATGCCGTTTAGCCATATTCTTTAAAGGAAAGATGGCAGGATGGGCAGCACTTACTCCAGTATCTAGCCGTTGCGTTTACACTGGTGTTGCCGAGGTTAGCATTTATATAGGAGAAGATTTCAGGGGGAAAGGAATTGGGAAGACTTTACTTAATGAGCTTGTAAGGCAAAGCGAAAAGGAAGGATTTTGGACATTGCAATCCGGTATTTTTTCGGAAAACCTGGCAAGTATAACACTTCACGAAACCTGTGGCTTCAGGCAAATCGGATACCGGGAAAAAATCGGCAAAAAGAATGGTACGTGGAAAGACAATGTTATAATGGAGCGAAGAAGTAAAGTTGTAGGTGTATGAATAAAAAAAAATTGAAAAATATATTAGTGCTTTGTACAGGTAACAGTTGCCGGAGCCAAATTGCAGAAGCTTACCTACGCCATTTTACAAGCGGCAATATTAATATCTATAGCGCAGGCATCGAAACGCACGGTGTCAACCTTAATGCTGTAAAATCCCTTAAAACCGATGGGATAGACATCAGCCACCACACCTCTAATCATATCGATGAATATCAGCACATAAACTTTGATTTCATCATTACAGTTTGCGATAATGCGAAAGAAAATTGTCCGTTCTTTCCTTCAAAGGCAAAAATGTTTCACCAAAACTTTCCCGACCCTGCAAAAGCAACAGGCACTGAAAAAGAAATAGTTAATACATTTGATGAGGTGAGAAACCTGATAAAAACTTATTGTCAAGATTTTGTAGCGGAGCAACTTGCACCACCAAAATGATTTAAAAATGAACCCCTATTGTCCACAAGTTCTCTAAATAATTTATTTTCTGACTAGCTTTATCGTACTCATCCCACCCTGTAGTGTGCACATTTGTTAAATTAGTAGCGCCTACTTTGGTTGTATTTTGCAGGTAAATATTTTTCCAGACATAAAACTTTAAGCCAACTTTGGCAGAGATACCATATCCGGAAATACTAAAATGATTATTTCTGCCAATTCCAAAAAGGCGGACATCAGAACGCGGAACCATTAAGCCACCGCCTAAGCCGGTTTCTAAAGTTAGAGACGTATTACCACCCGGGGCCACCCAAATATCATCATAACGCTCAATCTCAATGTTAGCATAGTTAAAACCGTCAGTGTGCTCGTAAGTTAACATACGCTCATTAACATTGATCATTTGTCCATTATAATCGCCAGCCAAATTTCCGGTAGAAACATTTTCCTGAGAAATATTTGTCCCGATATGACCGGTTATTGCAACCGTTTGAGGAATATCCATTACATATTTCATGTGATCCCAACCAATGGAAATACTGTAATTATCCTTAATAAAGTAACCCAACCGAATATTGTATTGAGGAACGGTGATTAAACCAGGATTTAGGTATTGCCAGCTTAATTTGGATTGCCTGTCATGCGCTACCACATCTTTTAAGGTAAAATCGTAATTCGGTCCCTGAAAGCGAATGTCGCTTTTTCCATACCATGAACTATTATAGCCCCAGTGAAAAAAGAAATCTCCCTTTCTTGAATCTTTTCTTTTATGTTCAGGATTAAATAAGCTTTTTGAAGTAGGCGCAACGTCTTTTGAAGATGTTTGAGCTTCCTGGGCTTGCATCCGCTTGCCAAATAGCAGCGCTAAAAATAAGATCGAGAATTTTTTCACGCGGCAAATTGAGTGAAAAGCACTAAGTTTTACAAACGGTTTAACATTTTGTAAGGGTCTGTAGGGTAAAAATGACTTTAAATCATTAAAACGACATTAGAATCTGGTGTAAACTGCCAGTTGAATAATATTATTGTTGGTGTGATTCGCCGTATTTTTTACTGCCTGATTCATATATCCTGCTTCTAAATCAAATTTCTTAGAAAACCTGTAGCCTGCGGCTAAATAAGCCCGGTTTTGATCGAACGTACTCCCATTGATTTTATCCTTATTCTGTAGATTTAAAAAAACCTCATTTTGTAAAGCCACAAACGGTCCTTTGGTAAAACCTGATTCTATTTTTTGCAAGGGCTGAATTAACCTGAAAAAATAACGGAAACGTTGCGAAAAAACGTCTTCATTAGTTCGTTCGATAAAACGTTGTTCTACCCTAAACCTATGGGAAGCGAAAACAGAGCTAAGCTTATGGGTATAAATATATTGTTCAAAAATCCGATGTTCATTAAACACGTTTTTAGTCGTTCCAATAAGATGCATATCTGTAGTTTGCCACAAATAACCCAGGGCCACATTATTTTTATCATTGATAAAATATTGAATCGCAGGACGAACCAGGGTATTTCGTACATATTTCCAATCATCGGCAGAACGAACCTGAACATCGAATTGCAAGCCCCAATGCTTATTGAATTTGGTATTGTTTAAAAAGAAAAACCAACCTGTATTCTGATATTGCGTTTGAGCAGAGAGCTTTCCTAAAGCCATAAAAAAAATCGTGGCCAGTAATAATATTTTTTTCATAAAAGAGATAATCCGGTTTACCTGTTGTGCCGCTAAATTAACAGAAAATTAATAATGCGCCTACTAAAATTTTACAATCACTATTTTTTGATGATGACAGTTTTCGGGCCCAGTAACCACAAATAATTTCACCAGATTGGCTACCTAAACGGGATAGCAGCGGCAGCCTCCGGTTTTTAGCGGAGCTATAGCGTATAGCCCGAAGAAATACAAATTAAACAACTGCAATTGCTTTTGTAATAAAATCGATACCTGCTGCAAACCTGCTTAATTAAAATTTCATTTAGCGTTAAGGAATTAAAAATTTATCTTCGTTAAAGATTTGGCTTCAATAGGAGCCCATATCATAATTACAAAACGTAAAATAAGAACAAAATGATTATTGAACCGAGAATGAGGGGCTTTATATGTTTGACAGCACATCCTGATGGTTGCGCTCAAAATGTAAAGAACCAAATTGAATATGTAAAATCAAAAGGCGCTATAAACGGCCCGAAAAAAGTATTGGTAATAGGTGCCTCAACTGGTTTCGGACTGGCATCGCGTATTGCTGCCGCTTATGGTTCAAACGCCTCAACAATTGGTGTATTTTTCGAAAAAGCACCATCTGCAGGTAAAACTGCATCACCAGGCTGGTATAATAGCGCTGCTTTTGAAAAAGAGGCCCATTCGGCAGGTTTATATGCCAAAAGTATTAATGGTGATGCTTTTTCAAAAGAAATTAAAGCAAAAACAATCGAACTAATTAAAGCTGATTTAGGACAGGTAGATTTGGTAATTTACAGCCTGGCTTCTCCGGTTAGAAAACACCCTGACACAGAGGTTTTACACCGTTCTACATTAAAACCCATCGGCGGAACTTACACCAATAAAACCGTTGATTTCCATACAGGAAATGTTACTGAAATTTCTATTGAACCAGCTACAGATGAAGATATTGCAAATACAGTAGCGGTTATGGGTGGCGAAGACTGGGCAATGTGGATTGATGCTTTGAAAGCAGAAAATTTATTGGCTGAAGGCGCTACAACAGTCGCTTACTCCTACATCGGCCCGAAATTGACAGAGCCAGTTTACCGTAAAGGTACAATTGGGCGTGCTAAAGATGATTTAGAAGCTACCGCCTTTACCATTGCCGATAAATTGAAAGATATTGATGGCAAGGCTTACGTTTCTGTAAATAAGGCATTGGTTACACAAGCAAGTTCGGCAATTCCGGTAATTCCACTTTACATTTCATTATTGTATAAAATTATGAAAGAGGATGGTATTCATGAAGGAACGATTGAGCAAATCCAGCGTTTATATGCCGAAAGGTTATATACCGGTGGTGAAGTTCCGGTTGATGAAAAAGGCAGAATCAGAATAGACGATTGGGAAATGCGTGATGATGTTCAGGCTAAAGTTGCCAAACTTTGGGAAGAAGCAACAACAGAAACCTTACCTGCAATTGGCGATTTACCTGGTTACCGATCAGATTTTTTAAGTTTATTTGGTTTCGAAATTGATAAAGTTGATTATCAAAAAGATGCTAATGAAGTAGTAGAAATTGAGGGGCTGGTAGAATAATCGTTGATTAAGCCTGTGGATATTTAAACGAAAGTTTTTCGCAGCAATATATATATCATAAACCATTACGGCCGGCTTTTGCCGGCCGTTTTTAATACAACACAAAATGAATTTCAATTTACAGCCTACTCTAGAAAACGATCTGATTACTGTAACTCCTTTGAAAGCAGAAGACTTTGAAAAACTTTATGCTGTTGCATCCGATCCGCTAATTTGGGCGCAACATCCCAATAAAGATCGATACAAACGAGAAGTTTTCGAAAACTTTTTCAAAGGTGCAATGGAATCGAATGGCGCATTCATTGTTTATGATAAAATAACCGGCGAAGTTGTTGGAAGCTCCAGATATTACGAACTAGACGAAGGAAACAATTCGGTTGCAATTGGTTATACTTTTATAGGAAGATCATTTTGGGGCAAAGGACATAACGCCGCTTTAAAAAAACTGATGCTAGATTATGCCTTTCAATATATTGATAAAGTGATTCTGCACATTGGTGCCACAAATTTCCGTTCGCAAAAAGCTACCGAAAAGTTGGGGGCAATAAAAATCAGCGAAGTTGAAGTAGCTTATTACGGTGAACCCGTAAAATGGAATTTCGAATACCAGATTGATAAAATGAAATGGGAAGGAAAATAATGCTGAAAAATGGCTCTGCTAAAAGTTTACTAAAACATTAGCCAACATTTTAACTTACAACGCTTAACGGAATAAAGTCGTGTTTTAGTTTTAGTATTGTTATATTTGTATAATTCCCATCTACTTACTCCATTAAAAAACAAAACAATTAAATAAATATGGCTAAATCTCAGGCAACTTACAGTAAAAAAGAGAACGAAAAAAAACGATTAAAAAAACAAAAAGACAAACAAGAGAAAAAAGAAGAGCGTCAATCTAATGCAAAAAAAGGCTTAGCGCTTGAAGAAATGTTTGCGTACGTTGATGAAAATGGCAACATTTCGTCTACTCCACCAGACCCGAAAAAGAAAAAGGTATTTAACATTGAAGATGTTCAAATCGGTATTACCAGGCAAGAAGATATTATCGACGAAAATCCTGTTAAAAAAGGGACCGTTACTTTCTTTAATGATAGTAAAGGTTATGGTTTCATTAAAAATACCGAAACTCAGGATAGCATTTTTGTTCACGCCAATGGTTGCGTAACTCAAATTAAAGAGGGTGATAAAGTTACTTTTGAAGTAGAAATGGGACAAAAAGGACCAACTGCGGTAAAAGTTTCTAAAGTATAAATCTGTTCTCCAATTGCAGTGCTCTAAAACTGTAACGCGATTAAAATTTTGCAGAAAATTCTGCTGCGCCGGGTTTTATAAACATTTATAATTCCGTCTATTTAAGCATAAAACCTAGCGCATATTTTTCCTTTTTCTATTCATTTTTTTTATAAAATCAGGCTCCTCTGTGCTTGGCTACTTTAGTCCGGTCATCGCTCGTGATCCTCATTTCGCTGTGCCTTTATTTCGGCTAATCCGCTTTGCCGGGTTTGTAGGCAAAAAATGCATCCGTTAAAGTACCGTACCCGCGGTTAAAATAGCTTTAATTAAATCATAATTCCCGAAAATTGAAATTGACTAAGAATAATATTTTTTCATTAAGTACTAATTTTAGAAAATTCTGAAGGGAACCCAGCAGTATCGCAGCACAAACAGTTAAAAACAAACCCGATAGTAACGGTAGCCCCCGATTTTTTTCGGGGCTAAAGTGAATAGCGGGGCAGGTTTTGCCATTCATTACGTTCTTACATTTCCAAAAAAAAATAAAAAACATTAATCTCGGTGTGGAATTTGCATTAGGTTTACATCATTACAGCACACACAAAGAAATAAAATTATGAAAAAGTTAATAGCAATTGCACTCGTTGCATTTTTAGGCCTTTCATCGGCAATGGCCCAGCAAGCAGATTTACGTAGAAAAATTAATGTGAGCGGTTCGGCCGAAACAGAAGTTACTCCCGATATTATTTACATCAGTATTTCGCTGAAAGAGTATTTAAACGGCAAGAAAAAAGTAGAAATTACCGAACTCGAAAAACAACTTTATGCAGCGGTACAAAAAGCAGGGATTGCGAAGGAAAATTTAACCATCAGCAATTTGAGCAGCTGGAACTATGCTACAGAAAAAAAGAAAAACCCTGATTTTCTGGCAAGCAAACAATACCGTTTAAAAGTTGCCGATTTAAATAAATTCAATGCATTATTAGAAGGAATTGACGCTAAAGGAATTGCCAGTACGAATATAGAAAGCTACGATTATTCGAAAATCGAAACCTTAAAAAAGGAACTTAAAATTAAGGCTTTAATGGCAGCAAAAGAAAAAGCAGCTTACATGGTGGAGGCTTTAGGTGATAAGTTGGGTGGCGTAATTGAAATACAAGATGGTGGCGATAATGTGATACAGCCTGTATACAGAAATTATATGATGAAAGCGGAAGCTGCCGATGCCGCCGGTTCACCGGAAATAGATTTCAAGAAAATTAAGCTCAATTTCACTGTAAACGCAATTTTCGAGATAAAATAAAATATTTAACACACAGATTAATGCTTTTTTAAAACCTACCGGAACATTTTGGTAGGTTTTTTGTTAAGCTAACATCGAAACATTAAAAAATTAAATATTATGAAAAAATTTATTTACACCCTAGCGCTTATCTTTTCTTTAGGCATCAGTTTTAACTCGGTGCAAGCTGCAGACAAAAAAGCTAAAAACCCTACTGAATTAACTGCTGAACAATCTATGCAGTTAGAAAAAATTAAAACCCGTGTTGAAGAAATCAGAGACATGGATAAATCTAATCTGACAAAAGCTGAGCGTAAAGCTTTACGTAGCGAATTAAGAGAATTAAAAGGTCAGGCACGTGCAGTTTCTGGTGGTGTTTATCTTTCAGTTGGTGCAATTATCATCATCATTTTATTGTTGATTTTGATTTTATAATCGAAAACATTACATCTATCTATATAAACAAAAAGCTTTGCAGTGATGCAAAGCTTTTTTTATACTTATTATTTTTCGTCATTACGAGGCATGAAGCAATCTATCTTGCTAAGAGATTGCTTCGTGCCTCGCAATGACGACTTGTGAAAAACCTTTTAATCAATCATATCAAAGCCTGTATATTTCACCAAAGCTTCAGGAATTTTTATACCGTTTTCCGTTTGGTAGTTTTCTAAAATAGAAGCTACAATTCTTGGTAAAGCCAAAGCACTTCCATTTAAGGTATGCGCCAGTTGCGCTTTGCCCTCTTTACCTTTAAAACGCAATTTTAAGCGATTTGCCTGATAGGTTTCGAAGTTAGAAACAGATGAAACCTCTAACCAGCGTTCCTGTGCTGCACTCCAAACTTCCATATCGTAAGTCATCGCTGATGTGAATCCCATATCGCCACCACACAAACGTAAAACACGATAATGCAAGCCCAATTCCTGCAATAAAGATTGAACATACTTACTCATATCCTCTAAGGTTTCGTATGATTTATCAGGGTGGGTAATTTGAACAACTTCTACTTTATCGAATTGGTGTAAACGATTTAACCCACGAACATGTGTGCCATAAGAGCCTGCTTCTCTACGAAAACATGGCGTATAAGCAGTATTTTTAATTGGTAAATCATCCTCTTTAACAATTACATCGCGGTACAAATTGGTAACCGGAACCTCTGCTGTTGGTATCAGGTATAAATCATCAACGGTTGAATGATACATTTGCCCCTCTTTGTCCGGTAATTGACCTGTACCAAAACCTGAAGCCGCGTTAACCAGGTGTGGAACCTGCATTTCTTTATAACCTGCAGCAGTTGCATGGTCTAAAAAGAAATTTATCAAAGCACGCTGTAATCTTGCACCTTTGCCTTTGTAAACCGGGAAACCTGCACCAGTAATTTTAACGCCTAATTCAAAATCGATAATATCGTATTTGGCTGCTAACTCCCAATGAGGCAATGCTTTTGTCGGTAATTCTGCAGGCGAGCCATGCAAATAAACCACTTCATTTTCTTCGGCAGTTGAGCCTTGCGGAACTAAATCGTAAGGTAAATTTGGCAACTGAACAATTGCATTAAACTGGGCTGTTTCCAGTTCAGTCAATTTTTCTGTTAAGTTTTTAATATTTTCCTTATGCGTAGCTGTTTTCGCTTTAATTGTTTCGGCTTCATCCTTTTTACCTGTACGCATTAAATCGCCAATTTGCTTGGCAGCTGCATTCGCTTCGGCAGAAATATTATCTAAGGAAGTTTGAGTGGAGCGGCGTTCTTCATCAATTTTAATGATTTCATCTACCAACTCTGGTTGTTTAAAGTTACGCACACTTAAACGTTCTAAAACTTTCTCTCTATTTTCGCGGATATAGTTAACTTGCAGCATTATTTAATTTTTTAGCAAAGATAATAATTAAGTCGTCATTGCGAACGTAGTGCGGCAATCTCTCTCCAAAAAGATTGCTTAGTCGTTCCTCCTCGCAATAACGAGCGTATAAAAAATATGGATGGCAAACTATTTCTCGTACCTACGCCTATAGGCAATTTGGAAGACATGACCTTTAGGGCTATCCGGATTTTAAAAGAATGCGATTTAATTTTGGCTGAAGATACCCGTACAAGTGCCCCGATGCTGAAACATTTCGGTATAGATAAAAAGGTCTTTTCCCACCACCAGCACAATGAGCATAAGGCAACTTCTGAAATCATTAAGTTTTTAAACGAGGGACAAAAAATTGCCTTAATATCTGATGCAGGAACACCTGCAATTTCCGACCCCGGTTTCTTTCTGGTTCGCGAAGCGATAAAAAATGAAATTGCTGTAGAGTGTTTGCCTGGTGCGACAGCGTTTGTTCCGGCATTGGTAAATTCGGGTTTACCAGCCGATGCTTTTTGTTTCGAAGGATTTCTGCCCGTGAAAAAAGGCAGACAAACAAAGTTTAAGAAACTCGCAGAAGAAGACCGGACGATTATACTTTACGAAAGTCCACATCGTTTATTAAAAACTTTAGAGGAATTTGCACAGTACTTAGGCGCAGAAAGGCAGGCATCGGTTAGCAGAGAATTAACCAAAATGTTCGAGGAAACTGTTCGCGGAACTTTGACTGAAATAAAATCACATTTCGAGAACAATACTTTAAAAGGAGAATTTGTAATTTGCATTGCAGGAAAAACGGCAACAAAAAGCAAAAATAAATACGATGATGCCGAAGAATAGCATCGATAAATTAACAATAATCAATTTTTTAAAAACATTATGATTAGCATAGATAGATTTTTAAGTGACGAGCAAGACCCGAAAGCAGTTGAAAAAGTTATTGGAAAATTAAATGACCTTTTAACCACCGGCGAAGAGATTTTATACCTGGCGGTGCAGAAAAAACCCGCGGTAAACTTGTTACCTGATAGCATTGCCATAACCAATAAACGTATTTTTTATTGTGAACCCGGCAATCTTGGGCTTACCATGAACTTTAAAGATATTTCCTTAAAAAACATTAAAGAAGTTTCTTTTAAGGAAGAATTATTCGGTTCTAAATTTATTTGTGTTCCACAAACAGGCGAAAATATCGTTACTGAGTTCATTCCTAAAGTGCAGGCAAGAAAGTTGCACCAGGCTGCCAATCAACAACTGGAAGCTTACAAAGAATTGCTGCATCAGCAAAAATTAGAAGAAAACCGTGCAATGGCATCAACTATTAACCCATCACCACAAGCTTTTGCTGATGTCGTTCCAATAGAAATAGCAAATCCGGAGCCTGAGCCTATTCAAATCGCCGAGGTTATTGAAGAGCCGGAAGATGAAACAACTTTGAAGTTACGTAAATTAAAAACGCTGTACGATAAGCATTTAATTACACAAGAAGAATACGAGGCTAAAAAAGCAGCTATTTTAGATAGTTTGTAATATCCGATTGTCAGTTTGAGCTTGTCGAAACGCATAATTTCTTCGGCAAGCTCAGAATGACAAATCTCCAGAAAAATGAGCAAAAAACAAACCTACCTACTCGCTTTACTAAGCGCATTTTTACTTTGGTTGGCATGGCCTCCAATGCCTTTTACAACTCCACTGTTATTAATTGCGTTAGTTCCTTTGTTTATTGCACTCGAAAGCATCTCTAATAGTGGAATAAAAAAAACCGGCAAAAGAATATTCTTAACTGCGGGTTTAACTTTTCTAACCTGGAATACAGCATCAATTTATTGGGTTTATAATGCAATCAGTGCTTATAATGGCACTTTAATAGCGATTCCTGTTTCTTTAATTCCCTATGGCCTTGGCGCCTTATTAATGACTTTTGCTTTTTGGCTGTTTTATAGGTTAGGCAAATACACCAGTAAAACACTTGCTTATCTGGGGTTGATTTCTTTTTACATTGCTTTAGAATATCTGCAGCAAACCTGGGATTTAGCTTTCCCGTGGATGACTTTAGGCAACGGTTTAGCCGGAATGCATCAGTTGGCCCAATGGTATGATTACACCGGGGTTTACGGCGGCTCACTTTGGATTTTAGCTAGTAATATTTTGGCTTTCGAAGCCTATAAGAAATTCAAATCTCAATCAGGTTATTTGAAATTCAGATCTGCAGGAATATGGGCCTTGATAGTTATCATTCCAATTGGCATATCATTAACAAAATATTTTAATGCTGAGCAAAAGGGTACACCAAGCAATGTAGTGGTAGTTCAACCAAATATAGATCCTTACCAAAAGCTGGAAAATATTCCGGCCGCAGAGCAGATAAAAATTTTAACTCATCTCTCAGATTCTATTGGCCAAACAAATACCGAGTATTTTATCTGGCCTGAAACTGCAATTCCCAATTATGCTGATGAAGACAGAATTCGCAGCAATCCTGATTTTATAACATTGCAGAGTTTTTTAAGCAAATACAAAAACGGAACGTTAATTACAGGGATAGAAAGCATTAAAACATATCCTGATAAGCGCACCATTTCCGCAAAATTTCGTCCTGACTTAGGTATTTACTATGATAACTTTAATTCGGCAATGCAGGTAGAGAACTCAGCAAATGTTCAGTTTTATCATAAATCGAAATTAGTTCCCGGAGCCGAGAAAATGCCTTTTCCTAAAGTATTTTCTTTTATGGATGGTGTATTTTCTGAACTTGGTGGCAGTGTTGGCGGTTGGGGCTGGCAAGATAAACCCAGTGTTTTATATGCGCAAAGCGGAATTGGGGCTGCACCTGTTGTATGCTACGAAAGTTTATGGGGCGATTGGATTGGGCAACAAGTTAAAGATGGTGCTCAGTTTATTGCCATTATTACCAACGATGGTTGGTGGGGCAATACTTCAGGCAAATCTCAGCATGAAATGTACGCCAAACTAAGAGCGATTGAAACACACCGGGATGTTGCACGTTCTGCAAATACAGGAATTTCATGCTTTATAAATCAACGTGGAGATATTACACAAAATACAAAATGGTGGACGAGAACCTCAATAAAGGCCGATATCAACCTTAACGATGAAATAACTTTTTACGTTAAAAGCGGTGATGTAATTGCAAAATTATTATGCTTTGCTGCAGTTATTCTGGCATTAATTATTCCTTACAGAAAATGGGTAAAAAAATAGGGTTATGCTAAGTAAACAATATGAATTTGTTTTATCTTCCAGAGGGGCAATTTTAGATTATATCAAAACGATATCTGAAGAAGATTTCCTTTCTGAAAACAGCACTTTTGGACGAGGTTCAATTCGTAATTTACTGGTTCACATTTGTGATACTTATGCATCATGGATTGGAGAGCGGGCGTTGAAAAAGGAAATCATTTATAAACCTTTTAATGAATACGAAACATTGGCAAACTGTGTAGCCTATTTTGAGGTCATTAATAACTATATCGAAGAGTTTATAAATAGGTTCAGCAATGATTACCAAACGGATTTGGAAATTATACGAAACGGAAAATTAGTTGGTTTAAGCCCATTGAAATTATTTACGCACGTAGTTACGCATGAATTTCATCACAAAGGCCAAATTATGTCTTTAAGTAGGCATTTAGGCTATATACCTGTTGATGCAGATATAATTCGTTAACAATTATGAAATTAAAATATTCTACAAAACTGATTCTTTTAACATTCTTTCTACTTTTGAATGTTGGTTGCGATCAGGTGTCAAAACATATTGTGCGCAATAAAATTAGCGAATACGAATACATCACAATTATTAAAGATAGATTTTCGCTAACCAAAGTTGAAAACAAAGGCGCTTTTTTAAGTCTGGGCGATCAGATGCCTCATATTTTCCGACTAATTATCTTGTCGGGATTACCGATTTTATTTTTAGGCTATGGATTATACTTTCTTTTTAGCAAACGAAATCTTCAAACGAGTGTCCAAATTGCATTATGTTTTTTAATTGGCGGAGGCATTGGCAACCTTTACGATAGAATTGTTCATGGCTCTGTAACTGATTTTATGCACATGAATTTCTACTTTTTCGAAACTGGTATTTTCAATTTTGCCGACATCTCTATTATGATTGGCATTGGAATTTTACTTGTTCAATCCATTCAGGCTAAGCTAAGTCAGCCCGATAAATCCGAGCAAGAATCAGCGTAATTATACATAACCTTAATATTATAATTGCATTTTTTAAACAAACATATAATTATCTTTATGTGTTAGAAAAACAAAAAATCAACCATAAAATAAAATCCAATGAAAAGAAATGCAACAGCCGTATGGCAAGGTTCTGGTAAAGAAGGTAAAGGTAATTTAACTACCCAAAGTACAACTTTAAATAATACTCAATACTCATTTGGTTCTCGTTTTGCTGAAGGTGTAGGCACAAACCCTGAAGAATTAGTTGCTGCAGCGCATGCAGGCTGTTTTACAATGGCATTATCATTTAAAATTGATGAAGCCGGCTTTACTGCCGAAAACTTAGAAACCAAATGTGTGATAAATTTAGATCCTGCGCAAGGTAAAATCACCGAATCACATTTAACATTAACCGCAACTATTCCAGGTATATCAAAAGAAAAATTTGATGAGCTGGTTGCCGATGCTGAGAAAAATTGCCCGATATCAAAACTGTTGGATACAGCAATTTCTGTTGAGGCTACCTTAGTTTAAAGGTAGTTAGCTTAAGCCTGTCGGAGTTAATTTCTTTAAGCGAATAACACCCCCGACAGGCTCTACTATACATCTTAAAGATTTCAAATTTTTCACTTAAATCAAATCGAAAGCTCTCGCATATTGAGAAATTTCAAAAGAAGACTTCGTTCCGAGTTTATCCCGTATGTTTCTCCTGTGCGTATCAACCGTTGTAGAAGAAATATGCAATTCATCTGCTATTTCGATAGAAGTTTTACCTAAAGCCATTTCTTTTAAAATTGTTCTTTCCCGTTTACTTAGTTTAGAAAAATTAGTATAGTTTTTTCTTAAGAAATCGTTTTCGTTTAAAAGCCGCTCGGCTTTTGCTGCCATGTGGTGCATAGCATCAATTGGAATAGATATGGTTATTGATAAAAGCGGCTTATCAGCTTCATCCCTTAAAAATATTTTTGTGCTTGATAAGTGCCACTGCCAATTATCTTTCCCCGGAAATTTAAGTTGCTGATAGTAGCTAAGTGTATCTTCCTGGTTATTGCTATGCATAAAGGCACCAATTTTCGGAACATAATCTTTGGCATCTTCTTCATTGAAAAATCTGCTGTAATATTCTGCATTTGTCATTGAACAAACTTCATCCAATGACAAGCCTAATTGCTTTAAGCCCCGTTCACTCATGTAAACAACTGTCCAGTTTACGGTTTCGTGAATAATTACAACGCCTGGAATTTGGTTAAACGATTCAGCATTACTAGCTATTAAACTTCGTAGCTGAGCATTGGGGTATTTTAACATGAGAGCGATGATTAATTAACACCGCTAAAATACTCAAAGATAAACACATAGCAATAGCCAGCCGAATAATTTAAGCCATATATTTACCCACAATCGGCATTCTTCTGCCCATGCCAAAAGCTTTCGGTGAAACCCTCAAAATAGGTGGCGTTTGATAGCGTTTAAATTCGGCTACATTTACCATTTTCAGAATTCTTTTTACTAATGCCTCATCAAACCCTTTAGCAATTAGCGCTGCAGAGCCTTGTTTCAACTCAATATGTTCGTATAAAATTTTATCGAGAATATCGTATTCCGGCAACGAATCAGAATCTTTTTGGTCAGGCCTTAATTCGGCCGACGGCGGCTTAACGATTGTATTAACCGGAATAATTTCTCTTTCCTTATTTATAAATCTCGCCAATTGGAAAACCTGCGTTTTGTAAACATCGCCGATTACGCCGATTGCGCCGCACATATCGCCATACAAGGTACCATAACCAACAGCACATTCGCTTTTGTTCGATGTATTAAGCAAAATATAGCCGAATTTATTACTCATTGCCATAACAACCGTACCACGGATTCTTGCTTGAATGTTTTCTTCAGTAAGATTAAACGGTAATCCTTTAAAAGCAGGCGCAAGCATCCCATCAAAAGCTTCCGCAGCATCTTTGATAGGAACAATTTCATGCATACAGCCGATGTTATTGGCCAAATCTAAAGCATCCTGCACCGAATGGTCGGACGAGAATTTTGATGGCATCAAAACCGCCATAACATTTTCGGCGCCTAGAGCCCTACACGCCAATGCACAAACAACGGCAGAATCTATTCCGCCAGATAAACCTAAAACGGCTTTAGTGAAACCTGATTTCCTGAAATAATCCTGGATACCCAAAATCAAAGCATCGTGAATTTGTTCAATATCTGTCAGTCGCTCCGGTTGAGGGTATTTATTCCGGACATTTTCTACTTCTGTTAAGTCGAAAACCTGCAAATCTTCTTCAAAATATTTCATCTCTGCTTTCATGGCGCCATCGGCATCGAAAACCAAACTACCTCCATCAAAGATAATTTCGGTTTGCGCACCAATTTGGTTGACATAAAAAACAGGTAAATTATATTTATTTGCATTATCAGAGAGCACTTTTATGCGCTCATCATCATGTGTGTAAGAAAATGGCGATGCCGCAATGTTTATCATTACATCGGGTTGCTCTTTAATCAATTCATCCATCGGGTTAGAAACATACAACGGATTATCATTGATGTTCCAAAGATCTTCGCAAATGGTTAAAGCAATCTTTTTACCTTTAAAATCGATGCAGTTAAAACTTGTTGCAGGCTCAAAATATCGGTATTCATCAAACACATCGTAAGTTGGCAGTAAGGCCTTTTTAGCTATGGCTTTAACTTTTCCACTTTCGATAAAATAGGCAGCGTTGAATAAATCCTTCCCTTGTAAAACTTCGTTTCTAATCGGTAAACCAACAATGCAAGCAATATCTATGCAATGTTTGGCAATTTCCTGTGCCGAACTTTCGCAAAGCGAGATAAACTCATCAAACTCTAAAAAATCTCGTGGCGGATAACCACAAATGGCAAGTTCTGCAAAAACAACCAAATCTGCACCCTTAGCTTTTGCCAATTGAATGTTGTTTATTATTTTTCGTGTATTGGCTTCGAAATTACCAATGTGATAGTTGAGTTGCGCCAGGGCTATTTTCATTTTTGTGCTTTAAAGAGAATTATCAAATTACGACTAGAAGAATAAGCCAAAGTTAAGGGCCAGGTAATGATTTTTAACTTCGCGATTTCCATCCTTTACAATGTTTGTAAAACCATTATTGAAAGTTAATCCTGCAAGAATGCTGGTGTTACCGGAGATATCAAACTCTCCACCTCCTCCAATAATTAATCCTGCACGGTAAAACCTGCTATAGTCTGAAACATTAACGTTATCACCAACCTCAGCACCATTTCTGATGGCATCTTGTTTAGCGCTAATGTTAAATCCGTTCGACAAACCAAACTGGCCATACCACCGCTTGCCATCGGTTTTTAATGTTTTTAGCTTAATGGTTAAAGGAAGTTCCACATATTGCATTCTATATTTTAAATCGTAGCTAACAGGATTTGTCGTGTTGCTTGTTGCCTGGTATGGCATAACATTTACCTCGGTACTTTTACCATTTATGGTGGTAATGGTAAGCGCAGTAGAAAAGCTATAATTCGGAGCGAAATTAAAATCGCCCATAAGGCCATAAGAAAATCCCAATCCAACCCCTTCTGTTTTCCCTTGCTCAGGTTTTATCCAGCCAATTGTCGGCGTTGCTGTTAAACCTAATCTAAAACCAAAACCTTGCCCGATAAAATTTTGGGCCCAAACACCGGTGCTTAAAAAAGAGAAAATTAAAATTGTGGTTATTCTTTTCATAGTTATGTCTTTATATATTTGTTATAAATGAAGTATAACGTAAAACACAAGCAAATTTATCTAATTTTTCTGTTTGCTCTTGCATTTATTTCTTGCAAGCAAAGTAACAGGCCTGATGTAAGTGCTATTAAGGTTGATGTAAAAATCGAAAGATTTGATAATGAGCTTTTGGCAGGGAAAGGTAAAAACGTTGAACAAACCAATGCAATACTTGCGAAAAAATACGGCTTTTTTTATGATGATTACATCCATAAAATGGTTGGAACTCCAGCATATAACAATACTGAAATCATCAATACGCTTTATAAAGACCCTGCTTACAACGATTTAATGAAAGAAGTTGATAGCATTTACCCAAATCTAAAAGTGCAGGAGGATGGCTTAACTGAAACTTTTAAATACATAAAGTATTACTATCCAAAAGTTAAAATTCCACGTTTCATAACATTTGTTTCAGGATTTTCTTATCCTACACCAATTGGAGAAGGTTATTTAGGTATTGGTTTAGATACATTTTTGGGCAAAGACAGCAAGTTTTATCGTGGCATCGTAGAAAGTGTTCCGCTGTATATGTCGAGGAGATTTACGCCTGAAAACATTGTTCCAAGGGTTGCTGAAACTTTTGCCCATGAGGAACTTTTTCCCGAGCCTGATGCAAACCGAACATTATTATCAAAAATGATTTTTCAGGGTAAAATTCTTTATTTCCTCGATCAGGTTTTACCTGAAACTATTGGTGATTCTACTAAAATTGGTTACACATCAGAACAACTTGGCTGGGTTGAGAATTTCGAGCCGGATATCTGGGCATATTTTTTGGAAAACAATAATCTCTACGAAACAGATTATCAGAAAATACAGGTTTATTTATCCGATGGCCCCTTTACACCAGGCTTAGGCGAAAACAGAGAATCTGCTCCAAAACTTGGCGTTTGGACCGGCTGGCAGATTGTGAGGAAATACATGAAAGAAAACCCAAAAGTTTCCCTGCAGGATTTGATGGCCGATAATGATGACCAGAAAATTTTAAATTTATCTAAATATAAGCCGAAAAAGAAGTAGTTTGTCCATTCCATACACATCCAACCGGTTAGATTTGCCAAACAATTCGTAACAAATCGGCGTTCTCCATTCTAATAACAAGATAATATCTACATATATGAAAGTTGGAATTGTACTATCAGGTGGCGGAATAAGAGGTATTGCCCATCTTGGTGTTTTAAAGGCATTTAGCAACTTAGGCATAACTTTCAGCCACATAAGTGGTACGAGCGCCGGTGCAATTGCAGGGGCATTTTTTGCTGCAGGTATCGACCCGGAAGAAGGGCTAAACATTTTCCTTAAAACCAAACTCTGGCGTTTTGTACGCCCTGCGGTTGGTTCTCTTGGCTTAATTAATATCGAAAACACTTCCTTAATTTTAAAAGAATATTTTCCTGAAAATGCGATTGAGAAGTTAAAAATTCCCCTCACTATTGCTGCCGTAAATTTTAGCGAAGGCAGATTGGTTTATTTTACTAAAGGCCCGTTAATTCGTGCAATTCACGCCTCAAGTTGTATACCCGGTATTTTTAAACCAATTATGATTGACGGGCAGATGTATGTTGATGGTGGAATCTTAAACAATTTTCCCGTTGAGCCATTAATGGAAGAATGTGATTTTATTATCGGCTCGTCGTGTAACCACTTAAAGCCAGTTGATAAGATAACTGGAATTACCAATTTAATGGGGCGTGCCGGGGTTATGTCTATCAATCATGATATGGAACGAAAAGCAAAATTCTGTAATGTTATGATTGAACCAAAAGGCCTGGGCGCAATTAGTACATTCGATATGAAACGTGCTGAAGATATTTATTGGTTAGCCCACGAAGAAGCTTTGATAACCATAAAAAATAGCCCCACAATTTCCGAATTGATAACGAAGTAAGAACGACATCAAACGGCTTTGGTTAAAACTACTTTAACGCAACCAATCGTTCTCCGTTTAAAACAGGAATTGCTTTACAAAGATTCAATTGCAGACAAAAAACAACGTCTTCTTCAATATTAAGCTGGGCCAATCGATGACTGTGAGAAGATTTATGTAAATATTTTCTTAAATCATCTTTGGCTAAAGCATATAAATCTTCGGCGGCCACGCTCGAATCATCAAAATGTTCGAAATGTTTACGCAATTTATTTACCACAGCCCCTGCAAATAATGTGTCTTCTAAATTAAACTGATCTTTCCAGCCTGCGCACAAAAGAAGTACATTTTTATTCTGCGCAGATAGATACTCACAAAGGGAATCGAGATTTAAAAAAGAACCTATTACAACCTGAGCAGCTCGCTTGTTAGCTAAATGCAGGGCTTTCGTGCCGTTAGTGGTTGTTAAAACAATGGTTTTTCCCTTCACTTTTTCAGTTGTATAAGAGAAAGGCGAGTTTCCGAAATCGTAGCCTTCCACAACTTCGCCGTTTCTTTCAGCTGCCAGCAAATAGCCTTTATCAGCAAAATTTAAACAATCTTCTACATTGGAAACAGGAATAATGGCTTCCGCACCGTTTTCTATACCATACGTTATAGATGATGTTGCCCGTAAAATATCGATAACAACCACAATGCTTGCCTCGATATCATATAAATCAATTAATGCGGGGGTTAAACAAACTTCTATTTTTTTCGGCATATTTTGAGATTTGGGTATAGAGATTTGCGATATAAGATTTAAGTTTAAGGCTCAAATCTCATATCTACTATCTTACTTATAAAATGGAAACTTAACAACTTTAGCTTTAATTGGCGTATTACGGATATTGATAAAAATTTCTGTTCCCTCTTTAGCGAAATCTTTAGCCACGTAACCCATTCCAATTGCTTTTTGTAATGATGGCGCTTGTGTGCCTGAAGTTACTTTACCAATAATATTGCCTTCAGCATCGGCAATTTCGTAATCGTGGCGAGGAATACCTCTGTCAATCATTTCGAAACCCACTAATTTCTTTTGAATACCTGCCTCTTTTTGAGCCAATAAATTTTCAGAATTTGTAAATGGCTTTGAGAATTTTGTAATCCAACCTAAACCAGCTTCAATCGGCGAAGTTGTATCATCGATATCATTTCCATACAGACAAAAGCCCATCTCTAAACGCAAAGTATCGCGGGCACCTAAGCCAATTGGTTTAATGTTGTAAGCGTTACCTGCTTCAAAAATTGCATCCCAGATTTTATCGGCATGTTCATTATCAAAATAAATCTCGAAACCACCCGCCCCGGTATAACCTGTTGCAGAAATTACAACATTATTAACACCTGCAAACGTTCCTTTAACAAAAGTATAATACTCCATTGATGCCAAATCAACATCAGTTAAAGTTTGCAAGGCGTCCGCAGCCTTCGGACCTTGAATAGCCAATAATGAAGTTTTATCAGAAATGTTATGCATTTCTACCCCTTTATCATTGAATTGCTGAATCCAGTTCCAGTCTTTTTCGATGTTCGATGCATTTACGACAAGCATATAGCTTCTTTGATCGATACGGTAAACCAAAAGGTCATCCACAATTCCACCGTCCTTGTTTGGCAGGCACGAATATTGAACCTTTCCATCGTAGAGTTTCGAAGCATCGTTGCTGGTAACACGCTGAATTAAATCCAAAGCATTTTCACCCTTTAAAATGAATTCGCCCATATGGCTCACATCAAAAACACCAACTCCGTTACGAACAGTTGCATGTTCTGCATTTATACCTTCGTAAGTTACAGGCATATTATAGCCTGCAAATGGAACCATTTTAGCGCCTAAAGCGATGTGTCTTTCTGTTAAAGCAGTGTTTTTCATTCTTTATAATTCTTGCGGGCAAAACTACTAAGAAAAAGGGAATGTTTCGGGCAATATTTTAATTACGAAAGGTCAAATAATGAAAAGCACAACATTAATAATTGCTATATTTAAATTTAAATCAACTATTATGAAAAAAAGATTAACAATCTTTTTAATGGCATTTTTAATCCTGATTGCAGGTTTCTTGCGGGCGCAATCTAAAATATCTCAGGAAGATTTAAAACCATTAATCGGCAACTGGCACGGAAGTTTAACTTACCTTGATTATTCGTCAGGTAAGCCTTACACGATGCCCGCAAACATTCAAATTAAATTAAGCAATGATGCTAAAGATTTAATAATTGCGAATATCTATCCAAACGAACCAAAGGCAAATTCGGTTGATACCTTAAAAATTTCTGATAACGGTACGATGATAAACAGAGAAACCGTTGTTTCAATTTCTAAACTGAAAAACGGCAGCAAGCAAATCGTTACAGAAATTTCGGGAGAAGATGGTAACGATAATAAAGCCGCAATAATACGCCACACTTATGCTTTTGATAAAAACAGTTACTCAAACCGAAAAGATGTGCAATTTGCCGGTGAAAAAACCTGGATTAAGAGGCACGAGTATTTGTATTTTAGAACCAAATAAAGATAATCAAAGTTATGCCCCTACCAACTCATTGTAAATATTTAACATCTTCGAAGAAATGAGATGAACACCATGGTCGTTTTCCACGGTTTTACGGGCATTCTCTCCTATTTCCATCCAGCGTTTAGGATTAATTATACATTGAAGAATAGAGCGGTAAAATTCATCGGCAGAATCTGCAATTAAGATGTCATGGCCATGCCTGCAATTAATACCTTCTGCAGCTGTTGTTGTTGCAATGATGCATTTTTTCATGGCCATTCCCTCAATAATTTTAACACGCATGCCTGTACCTGAAATCAAAGGAACAATCATTATGGCCTTCGAATTCATAAACTCCACGGCATCAAAAACCTCACCTTCTACAATCAGATTATCAGAATCATACTCAAAGAAGTGTTTCTGCATATTTTTCCCGGCGATATAAAAACGAAGGTCTTTATTCAGCTTTTCTATATCCGGCCAGATATCATCAAGAAACCATTCCAAACCTTCCTGGTTTGGTCGCCAATCCATAGCGCCCAAATGGAACAATGTCGGGAAACTGGTTTTACTTTTATCAACCTGATATTTTGTTAAATCGATAGCTACAGGAAAAACCGTCATCGGAATTTCGCAACCAAACTTTATAATACTTTGCCTGTCGGGTTCGCTGATTGCAAAAATATGGTGGAAACGATTGATTTGTTCGGTTTCGTAAGCCTTTAATCTTTGTGCTAAAAACGCAAGGTACTTTCTTCTGATAAGGAAACTTTCAGAGTAAGAAAGCCGCTCCCACATGGTAAATTCGATATTATGGGCCCTGTAAATTAACTTCGCATTGCTATTGGCTTTAACAACATCGAGATAAGGAACAACAAAAAGTCCTTCAAACTGGATTACATCGAAAGTATTTTCACGTAATACATTTTCGAGTTGCCTTGCAGCATCTTCTGTAAAATACCTGGAAACGTTATAAGATTCGTTGGTGAAGATATTGAAAAAGGCCGACCACATGTTAACTTCCGTATCAATATCCTGCGTGTAGGTTTTTACTTGCTCAATAACGGGGTCTGAAATTTCCTCTAAATCCAATCGGGCATTTACGGGGTTCAAACTAAACAAAGTAATATCTGCACCAAGCTGCAGCAAGCCTTTCATGGTATTGTAAACCACAATTGGGTAACCACTATTTGGCGGGAAGGGAATCCGCTTAGTAATTAACAGAATTTTCACAATGTTGTGAAAATACGAAATTTAGACTGCTTTTGAAAACAAATCCAATTGCGGGTCGCTAACATTAAAAGTTTTACGATGAAAAGGAGATAAACCAATTTCGATGACTGCTTTGCGGTGCGCAATAGTTGGATAGCCTTTATTTTGCTGCCAATTGTAATGTGGAAAATCAGTATGAAGGTTAGTCATATATTCATCGCGATGTGTTTTCGCCAGTATCGAAGCCGCCGCAATGTTTAGATATTTTCCATCACCTTTTACAATGCAGCTGTGTGGAATTTGGGGATAAGCTTTAAACCTGTTTCCATCAATAACTAAATATTGTGGTTGCGTATGGAGTTTCTCTATCGCTCTGTGCATAGCCAGAAATGAAGCATTAAGAATATTTATCTTATCAATTTCTTCATGGTCGCACGATGCTACAGCCCAGGCCAAAGCTTCTTTTTCAATTACCGGGCGTAATAAATCTCTTTGTTCGTGAGATAGCTGTTTTGAATCATTTAAACCTTCAAGAAAAAAACCTTTAGGCAATATTACAGCCGCAGCAAAAACAGGACCCGCAAGGCAACCTCGCCCCGCTTCATCACAACCGGCTTCTAAAAATTCTTCCTGATAGCAGTTTAATAACATCGATGCAAATTTAAGGAATAACGGTTAAATTTTGTAAAACGGATATTAAAGCTTTAAATTAGTTTTAAACAATTAACTATGCCTTTTGATGAAACCCTAGCCAACCGCGTTGCAGAAAAGCTGATGGATTTGCCCGATGTTGAAGAAAAAATCATGTTCAGCGGTTTGGTTTTTATGGTTGACGGCAAAATGTGCATTGGCGTAATGAGAGATAAAATAATGCTCAGAATTAATCCTGAAAGCTTGGATTTATTAATCGATAAAGATGGCTGGGAACACATGGCGATGGGCGGCACGCAAATGAAAGGTTATATTTTAGTTTCAGAAGATGTAATTAATCAGAATAAAGAATTAGATTACTGGATAAATTTGGCTTTGGAATTTAACCCATTTGCTAAAGCATCAAAAAAGAAGATTAAAAATAAATCATGCAAGCCATAACAAGATACTTCCCCTTAATTTTCGGATTATTTTTTCTGTTAACAGAAATACACAGAAACTATAAACTCAGAAATAAATCTGAAAGGAAAAGTAGCGGGGCAGACAAAAACAGCCTTACTATTTTATGGATAACCATATCGATAAGCATGTTTGTAGGCGGGTTTTTATCGCAATTTAAAAGTTTTGGTATTAACATTTTCCAGCCATATATTCTTTGCATGGGAATGCTCCTAGCAGTTTTTGGTTTTATATTACGATTTATCGCAATACAACAATTAGGCAAAGCTTTTACAGTTGATGTGCAGATTGCAAACAACCAAACTTTAAAACAGGATGGATTATATTCAGTTATTCGTCATCCCTCGTACACTGGTGTATTGTTAGCATTTTTAGGCTTGGCAATTACATTTTCGAACTGGTTAAGCTTAGTCGTAATCTGCATCCCGATTTTTATAGTATTTATTTACAGAATTTCAGTTGAAGAACATGCTTTAAAAGGCGAATTCGGGCCGAATTATCTAGAATACATGAAAAAGACAAAGCGATTAATTCCTTTTATATACTAATTAAACAGTAACATTTTGCCCTTTTACATCAAAAGCATCGCGTAAGCCAATGGCTAAAACATTGAATGCATAGACAGTGAGCATAATTGCCAAGCCCGGTAGAACTGCGAGATAAGCGGCATCCATAATGATATATCCGAAATGTTCTTTTATCATGCTTCCCCAGCTGGGCATAGGAGGCTGGGCACCGAAACCTAAGAAAGATAATCCCGTTTCTAATAAAATCGCTGAAGCAAAATTTGCTGAGGCCACAACCAAAATAGGCCCGGCAATGTTGGGTAAAATATGCTTTATTATGGTTCTTGAGGTGCTGTAGCCTAAAGCTCTCGCTGCCTCAACAAACTCCACTTCTTTGAGAGCCATCACCTGTCCGCGAACTAATCTGGCAACATCAACCCACGTTGATAAGCCTACTGCAATAAAAATTTGCCAGAAACCTTTGCCTAATGCGAAAGAAATTGCAATAACAAGTAAAAGTGAAGGAAGCGACCAAACTACGTTCATAAACCAGCTTATTGCTGCATCTGTTTTGCCACCGAAATAACCCGCGATAGCTCCTAAACTTACACCGATGAAAAGTGAAATTATTACAGCAATTAAACCAACAGAAAGTGAAACGCGGATGCCTAAAATTAAACGGCTTAATAAATCCCGGCCATAAATATCTGTTCCTAAAAGGAAGGTTTTTTGGTAAATATTATTTTTTTCGAAAAGCGCCTTCGGTGTTCCTATTTTGGACGGCAGCGCACAACTCGGGCATAAATCTTTTAAATTATATTTAGTTTCTGCGGCCTTCTCCTCGCCGATAAATTCGGTTGCAAAAACATTATCTCCTACAATTCGGTAAGATGTTATCGGAATACTCTTAAAATTGGGTTTCTGCCCGTCAAGCATCCTTTCGAAGAAACCTACTTTCTCGATATGGTCATAACGCTCAATAATCATGAAAGTAAATTTTGCCCCGGGTTTTTCTTTGGCAATTTGTACCTTCTGGTTATTCGCATTCGGAGAATCATCAGGCATAATTAAATAACCCAAAATTCCCATCAACATTAACAAAAGAATAAAAATAAGGCCACTTAACGCAAGTTTATTACGCTTAAATTTCAACCATACTTTTTTCGACGGGCTATTATCCATTACCTAACCATCCTGCCTTTCCAATTATATTTTCCGCTGTTACCGGCAATGCCGATGTATATGATGTAGAGAATATGTAAAACATTTAAAACAGGGATTAAAACCATAAGGCTCTGTCTTTTTGCAAAACCCGTAACGTTCCATAAAAATAAGCTTTCTAAAATCATTTTAAACATTAACTGGTAAAATGTAATGGATAAGAAACCAGGTAAAAATAATCCGGCGATAAAGTTTGCGAAAATACTCAGGTTGAAAACCCAAACAAATACGCCAAGTACTATAATCGCTTTATTTTTATAACGCGTACTTTTCGATGCCCAACGTTTTCTCTGCTGGATAAAAGAACTTAAACTTTCTTTTGCATGGGTGTAGACAATTGCCTCTCTGTTTTTCAAAAATCCGATTTTATCCGGATATTTTGCAGCGATTTTATGCAGCAACAACTCATCATCACCCGAGGCTAAATCATCAATACCTTTAAATCCGCCAACTTCGTAAAAGGTATCCTTTTCATACGCCAGGTTTGCTCCGTTACAGGTTGAGGGCGATTTATTACCGATAGTTGATGCACCCAAACCAATGAGATATAAAAACTCCAAAGATTGTAAACGTTCAAATAAATTTTTCTCCTGAAAATAAGCTACGGGCGAAGAAATCATTTTATAATCTTTTTCTTCGTACAATTCAACAATGGTAGCCAACCAGTTTACGCCCATACGGCAATCTGCATCTGTAGTAATTATTAAATCTCCTGAACAGGTTCCAATGGCGGTTTGTATCGCTTTTTTCTTGTAAGAATTAAGGGCGCTCTCTTCGTTTAGTTTTATGAGTTTAACATTTTTATCGGCATAACTTAAAACAATTTCGGCTGTGTTATCTGTGGAGTGATCATCGATAATGATGATTTCTGTTAAAACCTTCGGATATTTCTGCGCTATCAAGTCATTAATGGTTTTGCCAATATTTAATTCTTCATCACGGGCAGCAACAATAATGGAAACTTTGGTTTTAGGCAACGATTTTTTAGGCACAAAATAGATTAGATTATGCCAGCCTCTTATAAAACTAAGCACCAAAAAACCATAAACCAGGGTTAAAGCAGCAGATAGTAGACTAATTAGATTTAGGATTTCCAAAAAAGTTAAGTTTAAAAACGAAATATGTGCCTAATATAGCAGGAATAATAATATTTATAAGCCAAATACTCGCTGTACATGCGATAACTGCAACATCATGGTTTGTAATGTACCCAAAAAAGTAGGAGGCCGTGACACTCCTTATGCCAACATCGAACAAATCTAACGATGGTAAAGTTGACTGAACGAAGAAAAGAATGCTTATCATCATAACAATATCTGCATAATGTAAGCCAGGTATAAGCCAGATAAAAAGTATGAAATATTGAGAGCTAAAAACAAAATAGCGGGCCAGGCAAAACATCAGTATTTTAAATAATTCTGCTTTCCTGTACCGGCCCAGAATGCTGTAAAATTTTTTGTATTTACGTGTTAATTTGAAAGACAATAAGATTCCGTTAAGCCATTGAATGTTGAAATAGAAAACGATGAAAAATAAGCAGAAAACCACAACCAGAACCTGAATGGCAAAAAACAGACGATAATCCAAATCAATGAACCGGTAAATAAATGCACTTAATGCAATGGAGCCAAAAATGTTTGTTAATACCAGCTGACCGATGTTGCCAACAGCCATGGCAACTACACCTACAATTCTTCTTTTGGGCGATAAAAAGAAAACCCGCCCGCCATATTCGCCCAATCGGTTAGGAGTAAAAATGGCAAGTGTTAAGCCGCAGAAAACAGATTCGATTGCCCTGTAAAAACTTATGCTTTCAATCCGCCTCATTAAATGTTTCCACTTTGCGGCTTCTAAAAACCAATTTACAAACATCAATATAAAAACTAAACCTATTACACTTACAATTTCTGTTGAAGGCAAGCCAGTTAAAAGTGATTCGAAATTTTGAAGGTTTTTATTGGCTACAATTTTATGGTAGATAAACCAAAAGGCAAAAACAACGATTGCTGCTTTAATGATTAACGAGAATATTTTTTTGTTGCCTGCCGTCAAGTTTATCTTTTTAGTTTGCAAATATGCTTAATATTGCTGTAATGTTGAACGAAAAAAAAGAACGGATAATTATGGGCATCGACCCGGGTACTGCGGTTATGGGTTATGGCGTAATTTTAGAGAAGGGGAATAAGACTGAATTAATCAGTTTAGGCGTCGTCAAAATGACACATCTTGACGATCCTTTTTTAAAACTTCAACGCATATTCGAGAAAACGGTTGTGCTCATAGACCAATACAAACCCGACGTTTTAGCAATTGAGGCACCATTTTATGGTAAAAATATCCAGGTACTTTTAAAACTTGGAAGAGCACAGGGAATTGCAATTGCGGCAGCACTTTCCAGGAGTATTTCAGTTACAGAATATTCTCCTCGAAAGATAAAACAATCCATTACCGGGAACGGAAATGCAACGAAAGAGCAAGTTGCTGCCATGTTACAACGTTTGCTAAATTTTGAAGAAACGCCTGAGTTTTTGGACGCAACCGATGGTTTAGCGGTAGCGGTTTGCCATTCATTCCAAAAAATAACGTCAGGTGGAAAATCAAAAACCTACTCAGGCTGGGAATCTTTTGTAAGTGATAATAAAACGAAAGTTAAGGGATTGGCAGTAAAAGCAAAAAAATAGTTGCTGTGGCTCCGCGGCTCAAAGCAACTATTTTCAATATTCGACTTTTAGCTATTGGCGCTTATCAACCAGATTTTTTGTCGCCAACTCCAGCGCTAATTTATTTTTCTTTAAAAAATATCTGATGATAAAGAAAGTAAGAATGCCAACAATAATCAGCATCCACAGATTAGCCAGAGCAAGAATTATCTCAATAAAAATTGTCCACCCGTTTACAATACTTAACCAAAATCTATTCGCAAATGCAGGGCGATAATCAGATAAATTATCGTTTGCAACTATCATTGTTTTTACCGTATTATCCTGGTAAAAGTTTAGTGTTATGGTGCTGTATTTAACCCTTGCATCAATGCTCATGTTATCAAGTTTACGATCTACATAATCATCTTTTAAGGCCAGCGAGGTTTCGATATTGCCGCTTCGCTTGCTCGGAATGTGATCGATCTGATTTGAGGCTTCAACCCTGTTCTGCGCTTTCATTCTATTGGCAAGGTAAGCAAGACTTTGGTCGTCCATTTTCATCGATTGATTATCTACAAACACGGCCATTTTAGCAATGGTATTAGTAAAATCATCAAGTTTTTCTGAGGGAACTTTTGCGACCAGGTAACCATCAGTACGATAAGAAGTAATTTCTTTAAGCGAATCGGTAGACTGTTTAATCTTGTCTGTTTCGAGAATTGAACTTTGGATAGAAAATTCAGCAACGCTTCCGCCTTGCGCTTTTATGGTTTTGCTTAAATTTTCCTTTGTATTTTGAACGTCCTTTACACGGAAACGCATATCGGCAGTTTTAATGATTTTTGGTGTGGCCGAACTATCAGAAACTGATGGTATAACCATTTCTTTAGCTTCGGCTACATCAGCAGTTTCATTATTTGTTTTAGCATTTTGGCAGCCAAATAATCCTGCAATTATGGCCATAGCAATAATATTCCTTTTCATGATTTTGTGGTTCTAAAAAATTAATCATATTAATATTGCTTCAAATGGCCATTAGAAGTCAGACGCTTTATGGTTAGTTTACTACGTCTTATTTCCCCTTTATACAGAAAACTGATTTAGGTAACCCAACAACGTTAAGCGTTTGTATTTAGATGTGCTGCAGGGCATATTTCCATAAATAAAATCCTTAGAAAACAAAAAAAGCCAATTATGTAACTTACATAATTGGCTCTTGTATTTAGAGAGAAAATATTTTATGCATCTAAAATTTTGAACACGCCTCTAATGCTGATGATTGCACCGATAAAAAGAACAATCCATGAAACAAGAGATAGCACCCAAGAATCGAATGCAAAACGTGCATAAGTACCAACCATACAAACCAGTACACCAAAAATCATCATTTTATAAATTCCAGGCTGGTTAGCCGTTTTCATACTTTCTGTATTGTGCTTTAATTCGCTGTTCTCCATAATGTTTATTTTTATGATGCAGCAAAAGTAATACTTATTGCTGAATAATTATAAATGTTTAGTAACTTTTTAATCGGTCTAAACGTTGTTTTCCCTTATCCTTATCACTTAAATTTTCTCCTTTGTATAATGGCTTTTCCCAATCGCCATACATTGGGTTAGGCAATACGATAAATTTAACACCAAAAAGGTTTTGATTTTGCTGCACCTGCTCAAAAGTATTTTTCTGTTCACGGTAAAAAATATTGCTAAAATCACTTAAATTATCACCACAAAGCATTAAAATATCGTGCGTTTCGGCAATTTTTTGTCGACGAGGTTCTTTGTTTGAAGTTCCTTTTGAAACAACGAGATGTGCATCATCTGCATAAGGAAAACCAAATGCCTGAAGGTTTTTTAAGGTCGCTGCATAGTCCTTTTCATCCCGATTGCTTAGATAAAAAGTTTCTATATTTTTGGACGCGGCAAACTTCAAAAAAGATAAGGCACCCGGAACGGTATCGGCTTTAGCCAGGTTGGTCCATTCTGTCCAGTCGGCAGGATTATAACTTACACCTTTCTTAATTTCATGCCCCTGGAAAGGTGAGTTATCCAAAACAGTTTCATCAATATCAACAATAACACAATTTGGTTTTTTACTAGTATCAGCCCAAAGCGTTTCTTTTAAGGATAAACGAGCGAAATTATACGCCTGGAAACAAAGTGCTCTATATTCTCCAGATGTTTGCTGCCAAAGTACTGCATTAGTGTAATCTCTGGCTGGAGATTGAGGTGAGGCAAAAAATGGGGTAAGAAATAAAGCGATGAAGATATATTTTTTCATGATTTAGAATTATCTTCCAAAGATAAGAAAACAAAAAACCCATCTCAATTAAGAAACGGGTTTATATTTTAATCCTTCGCCAGGCTCAGGATGACAGCTCAGATTATCCGTTCAATGCGGCTGCACCACTTACAATCTCAGTTAATTCAGTTGTAATCGCTGCCTGACGAGCCTGGTTATAAGAAAGTTTCAAGGCTTTCAACAATTCACCAGCGTTCTCAGTTGCTTTATCCATTGAGGTCATACGTGCGCCATGCTCAGATGCGTGAGAATCCAAAACCGCTTTGTACAACTGAATTTTAATTGATTTTGGAATAAGCTGCTCAACAATTTCTTCTTGAGACGGTTCTAAAATATAATCCACGTTGGTAGATTTTTTTTCAGTTTTAGTTTCAACTTCTTCAGCTTTAGGCAAAGGCAACAATTGCTCAGTTGTAATAAACTGTACAGCTGCGTTTCTAAAACGATTGTAAACCACTTCTACTTTATCGAACTCGCCTTTAATAAAACCAGCCATAATTGCATCGGTAATTTTGGTTACGTTTTCGAAAGTTAGTGCCGAAAATACTTCATTATTGTTGCCGATAACATTGTATTTGCGTTTCTCGTAAAAATCCTGAGTTTTCTTACCGATAGAAATAATACTTACGTTACCGTTTTTCAACTGTTCGCTATATTTTTCGGCAATTAAATTATTGGCCGCTTTAATTACGTTCATGTTAAAAGCACCTGCCAAACCACGGTTTGATGATACAGTTACAATTAAAACCTTATTAGGTTCACGCTCTTGAATAAAAGGCGATGAAGAACCTTCTAAACTTGCCGAAAGATTTCCTAAAATTTCCTTCAGTTTAGTTGCATAAGGGCGTAAAGCGATGATTGCATTAGTGGCACGTTTCAACTTCGCCGCCGAAACCATTTTCATAGCTTTGGTAATCTGCTGTGTTGATTGCACCGATGCAATACGGTTTCTTACTTCTTTTAAATTAGCCATTTTTTAAGTGTCGAGTATTAAGTATCTAGTATCAAGATTGGATTAGTTTACCTGTCTTGATACCGATACTCGCTACTTATATCTAATTAGTATTTACTTGAAATCTCTTTTGCTACGGTATCTAAAACACCTGTGATGCCATCATCAAATTTACCAGCTTTTAATGCTGCCAATGTTTCCGGATGACGCATTTCCAATTGAGTCAAAAATTCTGTTTCAAATTCTTTAACCTTATTAACCGGAACGCTACGCATTAAGTTTTTTGTACCCGCGTAAACAATTGCAACTTGTTTCTCTACAGTAAATGGCGAGAATTGCGCTTGTTTTAACATTTCCACGTTACGTGCACCTTTATCTAAAACCGATTTTGTTGCAGCATCCAAATCAGAACCGAATTTAGAGAATGCCTCTAACTCGCGGTATTGAGCCTGGTCTAACTTTAAAGTACCTGCCACTTTTTTCATCGATTTAATTTGAGCATTACCACCCACACGCGATACCGAGATACCCACGTTAATTGCCGGACGAATACCTGAGTTGAATAAGTTCGACTCTAAGAAAATCTGACCATCAGTAATCGAAATTACGTTAGTTGGGATGTAAGCAGAAACGTCACCCGCTTGCGTTTCGATAATCGGTAAAGCTGTTAATGAACCACCACCTTTAACGATGTGTTTAATCGATTCAGGCAAATCATTCATTGCTTTCGCAATATCATCATTCGCGTTAATTTTCGCGGCTCTTTCTAGTAAACGACTGTGTAGATAGAAAACGTCACCTGGATATGCCTCACGGCCCGGTGGACGACGAAGTAATAAAGATACCTCACGGTAAGCCACAGCTTGTTTAGATAAATCATCATAAACAATTAAAGCTGGTCTACCTGTATCACGGAAAAATTCACCAATTGCAGCACCTGCAAATGGCGCATAAAACTGCATCGGAGCAGGGTCAGCAGCCGAAGCAGCAACAACAACAGTATATGGTAAAGCGCCGTTTTCCTCCAATGTACGTACAATGTTGGCAACGGTAGAGTTTTTCTGACCGATAGCTACATAAATACAGAACACAGGCTGGCCTGCTTCATAAAATTCTTTTTGGTTGATAATAGTATCGATACAAACTGCAGTTTTACCAATCTGACGGTCGCCAATAACCAACTCACGCTGACCGCGACCGATTGGAATCATCGCATCGATTGCTTTGATACCAGTTTGTAATGGCTCATTTACCGGCTGACGGTAAATTACACCCGGTGCTTTACGCTCTAAAGGCATTTCGTAAGTTTCACCAAGGATTGGACCTTTACCATCCAAAGGCTCACCTAAAGTATTCACCACGCGGCCAAGCATGCCTTCACCAACTTTAATAGAGGCAATTTTTTTGGTACGTTTAATTGTATCACCTTCTTTAATCTCGTCAGAAGCACCCAAAAGTACCACACCAACGTTATCTTCTTCAAGGTTTAATACAATTCCTTGTAACCCGTTTGCAAATTCAACCAACTCTCCCGATTGAACTTTAGTTAAACCGTAAACACGGGCAATACCGTCGCCCACTTGCAACACGGTACCAACTTCTTCCAGTTCGGTTTCTGATTTGAAGCCCGCCAATTGCTGTCTGATAATTGCCGATACTTCGTCTGGTCTTACCTCTACCATAATTTTAATTATATCTTTTTGTAAATGTAAATCTTGTAGTTCTTTTGTTGTACTAGTCCCGCTTTCTGCTTAATTTTTGCCCTTCGACTACGCTCAGGGTGACAAAAATACCGCTGCCAATCGGGTTTATATATTTTAGTGCTATATTTCTTCGGTTATTACAGTATCCCTCACAGTTAACAAAACCTATTCAGTTACTAAAACCCAGATAATACTAAGCCGCAAATTCTTTTTTCAGTTTAGTTAAACCACTGGCAATACTTGCATCAAATTGCTTATCACCAACTTTTAAAATAAAACCACCAATAAGTTTCTCGTTAATTTTCTCATTAACGATAACCTGGTTAGCGCCCAATTCTCTCTTTACTATGGCAACAATCTGTTCTTTAGCCGCAGCACTTAAAGCAGTTGCTGTAGTTACATCGGCAGTAACAATTCCTTTTATTAAATTATATTGTTGTACAAACTGTTTAGCTGTCGCGAATAAAATCGCAGAACGTCCTTTGCTTACAACAATCTTAAAAAAAGATATCGTTAATTTGCTTACTTTATCAGCAAAGATTCCGTTTAAAATACCTGTCTTTTTATCCAAAGGTACAATCGGATTTTTCAATATTGCTTCCAGTTCAGGGGTTTCATCAACCACTTTTTCAAACAAAACCATATCATTATAAGAAACCTCTAATGCGTTGTTTTCAACGGCTAAGTCTATTAATGATTTGGCGTATCTGCTTGCAACTTTAATTTCTGACATATATTTCGAGTCGTAAGTTGTAAGTCATAAGTTGTAAGTTTAGTTGTCGATTAAATCTTCAACGGCACCACAATACTTAAAACTTAAAACGTAATACTTATAACTTAATTTAATTCAACGTCTTTTAACAAATTAGCTACTAAAGCTTCCTGCTTGGTTTTATCATCTAATTGAGTACGCAAAACACGTTCAGCAATTTCTAATGATAAAGTAGAAACCTGGTCTTTAACTTCAGCTAGTGCCGCTTTCTTTTGGTTCTCGATTTCGATTTTAGCTTTCTCAATCAATTTAGCCCCTTCTACCTGAGCTTGTTTTTTAGCCTCGTTTAAGATACCGTCTTTTAAGGTTTTAGCTTCCTTTAAAATTTCATCGCGTTCAGCACGTGCCTGTTGCATCAAATCTTGGTTTTGGCTAGTTAAACGAGCCATTTCCTGTTTTGCCAACTCAGCTTTGTTTAAAGCCTCATCAATGCTTTGCTCACGTTCGTGAATAGCACCTAAAATAGGTTTCCATGCAAACTTTCTAAGTAAAATCAATAAGCAGATAAACGCTAATGATGTCCAAAAAACCAATCCTATGCTTGGGGTTACTAAATCCATTTTATCTAATTTTTTTAATCTTAATCTTGTTAATTAAGATAGAGTAAATAACCAATTGTTAAATACTCTATCTAATTTTTTCCAGTGATTATTAACCGTTTAAGCCTAATAATGCAACTACCACACCGAATAAAGCAGCACCCTCAATAAGGGCAGCAGCGATAATCATTGCAGTCTGAATTTTTGATGCAGCTTCCGGCTGACGAGCAATACCTTCCATTGCTTTACCACCTACTTGACCGATACCGATACCTGCACCGATTACTGCTAAACCGGCACCAATTGCCGCGATTGAACCTACCATAACTAATTTAATTTATATTAATTGTAAAAAATAGTTTTCTGTTAATGATGTTCTTCTACTGCCATTCCAATAAATAAAGCAGTAAGTAATGTAAAAATAAAGGCTTGTAAAAACGCCACCAATAATTCCAATACATCCATAAATAAAACGAATGCAACTGAAACCGGAGCGATAGCCAATGTTTCGAAAATAAATATTAAGGAAATTAAACTTAATACGATAATGTGACCCGCTGTAATATTCGCAAACAAACGAACCATTAAAGCGAACGGCTTTGAAATGATACCGATTAACTCTACAGGAATCATAATCGGATACAACCAGAACGGAACATCCGGTTTAAAGATGTGCTTCCAGTAGTATTTATTACCGTTGATATTTACGATAATTAAAGTACCCAAAGCCATAACAAAAGTTAAAGCTATATTACCTGTAACGTTTGCGCCACCCGGAAAAATCGGAATCAAGCCGAATAAGTTGTTAAAAAGGATAAAGAAAAATGTAGTTAATAAATACGGCATAAATTTCGCGTATTTGTGTCCAATGTTTGGTTTGGCAATATCATCTCTAACGAAAATAATAATTGGCTCAATAAAAGACTGCAAACCTTTCGGAGATTTACCAACCCGTTTTTTGTAAGCCACAGCCACTGAAATAAAAACGATTAAGATAACCAATATCGCAACAAACATTGCCGCAACATTTTTAGTGATAGAGAAATCTAAAACTGAAGCCTTTTCATCAATTTTACCATCAGCACCAACCACTTTTACATGATCTTCTTCTAAACGATAAGTATTATACTTACCAACATAGTCATGTTCGCCATGATGAAAGTTACCTGAAGAGAAAACTTCTAAACCACCATTTGTATATAAAATAACCGGAAGAGGTAACGAAGTATGACCCCAAAGATGCCACATGTGCGAATCTGCGATGTGCTCCATAATTACCTTAGTTGGCTCGAATTTCTCTTCACCATGTGCTACAGCGCCATGCTGACCAGAAACTGCTTCAGCAGATTCAGCAACAACACTATCAACAGGAACAACAGCACTATCAGCTTGAGCGAAAGTATCAATTTTGATAGATAAAAACGCGATTAAAAGCGTAAAAACAACAATTACCTTCTTAACTTTTGATACTAAAACTTGGTTACAATCCATTTATTGGCAGATTTTTACTTTAAATTTTGGTGGCGCAAGTTACGCAACAAACAGTATATTTCAAAGACTGAAAACAATAAATATAAAGAAAAAAAATTTAGGAGAAATACAACGCCTATTCCCTTCTCTTTTATACTGTAAATCAACACAAAAGCCATACAAAAAATCATCTTCACAGCAATCGAACCCATAATGGCCATAATGCCCACTTCCGGATCTCTTTTTATTCCAATATCAACTAGTATATAAGCAATGAAAGTTATGCCTGCCAGGAAGCCAAACATCAGCCAAAAGTTTTTAACGAAAAGTTGAGTATCAGGAAACAGCATGGGTAAAACAGCAATAATGCCGATTAAAACCCCACTAAAAATTAAATAGGAACTGGTAAATTTGGCTAGAGTCAATGGAATAATTTCTTTGCAAATAAAAACTTCGGCAAAGATAGGGTTTTAGCCTGACAAGCACGACGGAAATTATTAAATTGTTTGATTAATAGCTTGTTAAGCAATAACTTATTTCTGAGTTTTTTTCGCTACAATTTAATCATTCAACAATAGATAAATAGAACAATCATTTTGTTGCCTGCCTTATGGCCTGATATAGAGCGATACCTACACCAAAAAGTGCAAAAGCCGCTGTTATTAAATTGGTTTTACTGTTGCGGTGCTCATCTATTTTGTAACCGATAAAAGTTAATAAACCAATAGTTGCAATCATTTGAAAACCAATAACTGAATATTTAGCAGCTGCATTAACTTTTTTTTCATTATTTTCATCTTTAGGCTTTTCCATTTTTTAATGCAATAATTAAGTTAACTTTGGATAATTAAATTTATACCGGTAAAATATTTTTACCTAATTTTTGTTTATTGTATATAACTAACGCGATTTTTTATAATTGAAAAAATACACCAACAAAACCCTATCTCCCTTCATTTTATTTTTTAGTGCGTTCTTTATTTACGGCTGTGTGGCTAATAAAGATACCGCCGTAGACCGTAAGATGCAAAACTTAACGGCAAGGTATAACTATATCTATAACTCAAATGTTTTATTAACAGAATATAATGAGGGTTTGTTGCAGACTTTTTCTGATAATTATGAGAAAATTTTACCTGTTTATCTAGACCCTGAACCTCAGTTAACCTTAACCCTTACGCCAGCAGTTGCGAATAAACCTTTAGATGATGTCATTTTTAAAGGCCAGGCGATAATAAACGAAAAAAGCTTCAGCAATTATATTGATGACGCTTACATGCTTCTTGGCAAGGCTAACTATTTAAAAGGAAACTATTTCATTGCTTCAGAATATTTTGATTACACGGCCAAAACTTACAAAAACAATTTGAAAACCTTCATCATGGCCATGAACTGGAAAGCCCGGAGCCAAATGGAGTTAAATAACATGGTTTATGCCGATAAAATTCTCGACACCATGCTTCGTGCTCAGGATGAATTGAAAAAAGATTTGGCCGAGCCTTTGGCCACAACTGCGCAAATGCGCATTTATCAGAAAAGGAATAAAGAAGCAATTTTATTACTAGAAACAGCAATACGAACTGCAGATGAAAAGCAGTTAAGAATCCGTTGGCAATATATCCTTGCCCAACTGCAGGAAAGAGAAAACGACTTGCAAAACGCATTTATCAACTATACTAAAGTAGAAAACAGCAATGCGCCTTTTGAAATGTATTTTCATGCAAATTTGCAGCGAATAAAATTGAGGGCTTTAATAAGTGGCTATAAAGTAAATGAAGATAAAGCTTTGCTCGCTTTACTAAAAGATGATAAAAACTACGATTACACAGACCAGATTTATTATCAGGTTGGAGAATTATTTGCTAAAGAGGGCAACTTTGTAAAAGCTGAAGAAAATTATCAGAAATCTGCGCAGAAAAGCACCAAAAACCAGAATCAGAAAGCACTGTCTTATTTAAAAATTGCTGATTTAAACTTCAACGAGTTTAAAAATTACATTAAGGCAAAAGTATATTATGATAGCACGGTGATGATTCTGCCAAAGAATTTCCCTGATTACGAAAACATTGTTAAAAAATCAGAAAACCTCCAGTATTTATCAGATAGGTATACTTTAATTTCCAGAGAAGATACCTTGCAGGCCATTGCAAAATTACCTGAAAGAGAACGGACAACTAAAATCAAAGATTATTTACGACCAAAAGTTGAAGTATCAACAATTTCTAATACCAATGCACAATCCCTAAACAGTCCTTCTTTTCCAAACCAGAATGTTAGTGTTTCTGCAAGCACTGTTGGAAGCGGCAATACTTTTTATTTTAATAACAATGCGGCCATCAGTAATGGTTTTGCAGATTTTAAAAAACGTTGGGGAAACAGACAGCTTGAAGATAACTGGCGTCAAAGTCTACGTTCATCGGCTCAGGAAACCAACCAGATTTTAGCTGGAGGAAATGTTGCGAACGGGATTACGCCAATTGATAATGGTGCTGGTGCAACATCGGCAGACCAAACCACTATCGAAAAGCAATTTACTGATGCCCTTCCGGTTACACCTGCTTTGGTAGCTGCATCAAATCAAAAAATTATTGATGCCTTTTTTGAAATTGCAAGTTTCTATCAACAGGAATTAAACGATAAAGCCGAAGCAAATAAAGTTTATACAGAACTTCTGAGAAGATTTCCGGATAACAACCACCTTGCAGCGATTTATTACAGTTTATATTTGAATTATAAGGGCAGCGAGGAAGGAAAGTCGAACGAATACCGTCAGTTGGTTTTAACAAAATTTCCTGAATCTAATTTTGCGAAAACCATCCTCGATCCATCGTACTTCGTTAAGCAGGATGCACTCGAAAATTCAATTAATCAAAACTATAACGCTGCATTTGATGCCTATTCTAAAAAAGATTACTCAGGCGTAATGAAACAGGCAAATGAAAACATAGCTACAAACCCAAACAGCGGCTTAGCGCCACAATATGCTTATCTTAAAGCTATCGCAGTTGGAAGAACCTCGAAAGTTGATGCGCTTTTAACTGAATTCAATTTAATTACAACATTATATCCTAATGATTTAATTGTTACGCCCTTAGTGAGGGAGCACCTAAAATATATTGGAGCAAATTTAGAAGAGTTTAAACAGAGACCAGTTGCTTTGATAGATTTTGATTCCAATGAACCAAGATTTGTAAGCCAGGCTACACCAGTTAATGCAAAACCAAAACCCATAGAAAATATCAATGCGGCAGTTAGCCCTGTAACGCCTGTGGCAGAAACTAAAACTGTTGAAAAAGTAACTGAAAAACCCGCTGAGAATAAGGCAGATGTGATAAAGCCTGCAAGTATATTTAGTACCGCAACATCAAATACTTATTATTATGTGATAGATGTTGCGGATGCTTCCTTAACTTTGACCTCGTCAAGGTTTGGAATTGGCCAGTTTAATCGTGGTAACTATCCTGATAATGATTTGGCCCATAAATTGGTAGAGTTGGATGATGACCAACTAATTTATGTAACCAGCTTTGTTGATTTAGAAGATGCGAAAATTTATGAAGAGAGCATTAAAGCACAGTTGAAAAACATAATGAAAGTGCCTGCCAACAAATACAAAAGCTTCATCATCAGTAAAGAAAATTTCGAAAAACTCACAGATAGAGCTCGTGTAAACGAATATCTGGAGTTTTACAAAAACAATTATTAAAATGAATAAATCCCTTTCTGCAGCCGACATTAAAAGATACAACCTTCGAATTTGGAAAATTGTAATCGGCGGAATTGCATTATTCTCTATATTTATTTCAATGATCGGCTTCGGTCTTTTCGGTAGCCTGCCCTCTTTCCGAGACATTGAGCACCCAAAAAGCAACCAGGCCTCAGAAATTATCGCCGAAGATGGCAGAACATTGGGAACTTATTTTGTTCAGAACCGTTCTAATGTAACCTATAAAGAAATTTCGCCCAACGTAATAAATGGATTAATTGCTACAGAAGACACCCGTTTTAAGGAACACTCGGGAATTGATTTTCAGCGTACCTTTACCATTATTGGCTATAATTTAATCGGTAAAAAACAAGGAGGAAGTACCATTACCCAGCAACTGGCTTTGAATTTATTTTCTGAAGAAGGTAGGCAACGCAACTTTTTTAAACGTGTAATGCAAAAGTTTAAAGAATGGGTTGTGGCAGTAAAGCTGGAAAGAAATTACACTAAGGAAGAGATCATCACCATGTATTTGAACACGGTTGATTTTGGAAACCAGGCTTACGGAATAAAATCGGCAGCAAGGGTTTACTTCAATACCACACCAGATAAGCTAACAGTTCCGCAGGCTGCAACGCTAGTTGGTATGCAAAAAGGAATTACGATGTATTCCCCAACCCGAAATCCAGAACGCTCAAAAGCACGTAGAAATACGGTGATGGCCATGATGGTAAAATCTGATTTCTTAACTCAACAACAATTTGATGAAGAAAAAGAAACACCCCTAAATCTTCACTTCAATGCAGCAACCGTTAACGATGGTATTGCGCCATATTTCCGTTCGGTTTTAAAAAGTGATATTAAAAGCATATTTGAAGAACAGGGAATTACTAAACCTGATGGAACGCCTTATGATTTGGATCGTGATGGGTTAAAGGTTTACACAACCTTAAATTACGATATGCAGGAGTATGCAGAAGCAGCTCAAAAGGAATATATGAAGGTTCTTCAGGCACAATTTATAAGTAGCTGGAAAGGAAGAAATCCTTTTAAAGATAAAGCATTACAAATTGAGCAGGGCGTTAAACGTTCTGACCGTTATAAATCGTTAAAACTGGAAGGCAAAACAGATGAGGAAATCAAAACAGATTTTAACACACCTACAGAACTTACGATTTTTACATGGAAAGGAAATGTTGACACCACCATGAAACCGATAGATTCGGTTAGGTACTATAAAATGCTGTTAAGAAATGCCATGATGAGTATGGACCCAACAACCGGTTATGTTAAAGCATGGGTTGGCGGCATCAATTATGAACATTTTAAATATGATCAGGTTAAAATGGGTACTCGGCAGGTAGGTTCTACCGCTAAACCATTTACTTATACTGTTGCGGTAGAAAATGGTTTTTCTCCGTGTTTAACAGTTCCGAATGTACCCGTAACCATTGAGGGTTATGGTGAACCATGGACGCCAAAATCATCAGGGGCTCCATTGCCTGGTTCAATTACTTTACAAAAAGCGCTTGCTTATTCTCAAAACTATGTAACTGCATATTTAATGAAACAGGTTGGTCCGGTTGCTGTTTCAACGCTCGCAACCAAGTTAGGCATCCCTAATGTACCTCCTTATCCATCAATAGCTTTGGGCACTTTCGATGCCTCTATTTATAATATGGTGGGCGCTTATGGTACTTTTGCCAATAAAGGTGTATATACCAAGCCGGTTTACCTGCTTAGAATCGAAGACAAAAACGGTGTCGTTTTATTCTCACAAAAAGCCATCCCTAAACCAGTTGTAAGTGAAGAAGTTGCATATGTTATGACCAGAATGCTTAAGGGCGTGGTGACTGGCGGAACAGGTTACCGGCTCATCAATAAGTACAAAGTTAATGCTCCAATCGGCGGTAAAACAGGCACAACTCAAAATAACTCCGATGGATGGTTTATGGCGATAACACCTCAACTGGTAACCGGAATCTGGACGGGATGCGAAGACAGGGCTTTTCACTTCTTGAGCACCAGTCAGGGTGAAGGTGCAAACACAGCACTTCCAATCTTTGCCGGTTTTATCAAGAGAGTTTACGCTAATCCAAAATTAAAAATTAGCCATGCTGATTTCGAAGCACCTAAATCAGGCGTTTCAATTGTATTTGATTGTAATCAATATCAAAAACAAGAAGAAGGAACCACAGAATTAGATGAGAAGCTTGGATTTTAATCGATTTTATTTAGCTTACAATTAGCGCTTCGCTTTTTACATTTTTTATCCTCAAAACAAAATTAACTGATTTCCCTTTTAAGGATAGATTTTCATTTCCGTATCCTATTTTTGTATTAAATGAGCAGTTTCGATCATAAAACAGCATTAACGGCAATTCCACATAAACCTGGCGTTTACCAATACTGGGATGCGGATGGGAAGTTAATGTATATCGGGAAAGCAAAGGATTTACGCAATCGGGTTGGATCTTATTTTAATGGCGACAAAAATCAGTTTAACGGTAAAACCCGGGTACTGGTGTCCAAAATCAGAAAGATAACTTTTACTATTGTTGATACTGAAATTGATGCGTGGCTGCTTGAAAATAGCTTAATTAAAAAACATCAGCCCAAGTTTAACATTAATTTGAAGGATGATAAAACCTATCCCTGGATTATTGTTAAAAATGAAGAATTTCCACGAATCTACTGGACAAGGAAAGTGATTAAGGATGGCTCAACTTATTTTGGCCCTTATGGTTCCATTGGGATGATGCACACGATACTGGATTTGATAAAGGAAACATATCCTTTGAGAACTTGTTCACTTCCACTTAACGAAAAAAATATTGCTGAAGGTAAGTTTAAGGTCTGCCTTGAGTACCAGATTGGAAATTGCAAGGGCCCTTGCCAGGCTTATCAGAGCGAAAGTGATTACGATAAAAATATCGGCGAAATTAAAGAAATACTAAATGGGAAGATTGGAAATGTTATCCGTGAAGTTAAGAATACAATCAAAACAGCATCAGAAGATTTAAATTTTGAGCTGGCACATCAATACTCACGAAGACTACAGGTTTTAGAAAAATATCAAAGTAAATCTACAGTGGTAAACAGTGCCATAACAAATGTTGATGTGGTAAGTATCGCATCAGATGAGCGTTATGCTTTTGTAAATTATCTTAAAGTGATGAATGGAACCATCATTCAAACACAAACGATTGAGGTTAAAAAACAGCTCGATGAAAGTGATGATGAAATCTTAACACTTGCTTTGCTTGATTTCAGGACCAAGTTCAGTAGTACATCAAAAGAGATAATTGTACCCTTTGAGCCGACAATTGAAGATGAGAGCTTACGTTTCACCGTTCCGAAACTTGGCGAAAAGAAGAAACTGCTTGAACTTTCACAAAAGAATGTTTTGTTTTTCAAGAAGGAGAAATTAAATCAATATGAAAAGTTAAACCCCGATTTAAGAACTGACCGGATTTTAACAACCATGCAAAAGGATTTACGTTTAACACAGCTTCCTCAACATATAGAATGTTTTGATAACTCCAATTTTCAGGGGAAATATCCGGTTTCGGCAATCGTAGTTTTCAAAGATGCTAAGCCATCTAAAAAAGATTATCGCCACTTTAATGTTAAAACGGTTGAAGGTCCGAATGATTTTGCTACCATGGAAGAAGCCGTTTTCCGCCGCTACAGGAGAATGCTTGATGAAAACCAACCATTACCTCAACTCATAATTATTGATGGCGGCAAAGGTCAGCTTTCATCGGCAGTTAAAAGTTTAAAACTGTTAGGTATTGAAAACCGCGTTACCGTAATTGGTATAGCAAAAAGATTGGAAGAACTTTTTTATCCCGGCGATTCTTACCCGCTTTATCTGGATAAAAAATCTGAAACGTTAAAAGTTATCCAACAACTACGTGATGAAGCGCACCGTTTCGGAATTACTTTTCACAGGAAAAAAAGAGATCAGGGAACATTAAAAACAGAGCTGGAACAAATTCCAGCAATAGGAAAAACAACTGCCGACAGATTATTGACTCACTTCAAATCGGTCAAAAAAATTAAAGAAGCTACAGAAAAGGAATTAAGCGAAATACTTAATAAAAAACAAGTTAGTACGCTGCTAGCGTATTTTAAACAGGCTTAATTATTTGTTCTGAAACTTCGTACCTAACATCTATACACTTATAAAACAAAAAGGCTTCGATAAAAATCGAAGCCTTTTGTTTTAGTATTCCCAAAGTCCCTGTTCGTAATCAAGAACTGATTTTTTAATTCTTTCAGATTCCATCAATCTTTCTCTTGGGTCAGTGATAATATCTCTGAGCTTATTATCTCCGGGATTAGATTCCTTAACAATATAACTGCTAAATAAGCGACGGATAAAGAAATCGTCAAAGCTTAAAGTAGAAGCATCATTATTCGTATTTATCAGTCTTTTGTGCGCAATGATTGGTCTTAGTTCATCGTAACTAACCCAAAAAACCGGTTGCCATTGTTTGGAAGATTCGACAAATTTCATGGGTGCAATACCAACAATACGGGGTTCGAAAATAGAACGTTTAACATCAAAAATCCAATCTTCCTTAATTCTGAATTTTAAGAAGGACTCCGGGTTAAGATCGTTCGCCACAGTTTTAACTGTTCCTGCTTTAGAATCGGTCACTTCTACGGTTCCGGCAGCTTGCATCAATGCGGTATCTGCTGTTAAAGGATTAGTAAAAGCATCATCTTCATTATTTAAAGTATCGAACGGAGAATAAGCAGTTAGTTCTTCAGATTTAACAGCTGAGATTAAAACATCAATTAACCTAGATTTGGGAGATTTAAGCGATGAATTTACCGTATCCCGAAGATCAATTTCTCTCCAGATACGTTTTGCATAAAAAACATCTTCCTCACGCACATCGGCTAAAGGTACCATTTCTGTGCTATCTATATCCTTACGGGCATAAAAACCATCTTTTGGCGGAACCTTTAACTTCTTTTTAACCGTTAACTTTTTAGTGCTATCAACAGGCGTAGCTGTATTTGCAACGCTACCATTTGGTGTTGTAGCTGCACTTCTCCTTTTAAGAGGTGTTTGTGCAAATATAAATCCGGTTGATAAAACTAATACAGCGATGCTTAAAATCCTTTTCATCTTATACTTATTTAACTGAAAATGCAATTGAAGGCAAAACGTTCTGGCGACCATCAGGGCCAACAGATACGATATCTTCAAAAAATACCCTCGTTCCTGGCGTAATTGAATTTATGGCAGCCCTAACTGAGCCAGCAAATCCACCACCGCTACCAGAAATTGTAATCGCGTCTGAACGTGGTTTTATAATTGTTAATTTATAACGTTGAATTTTGAACTTAACATCAAATGGAAAATCATCCAAATCTGCTTCAATTTCCGATTCACTCTTTAATTGCACCGATGCGATATCACCGCCTGCTCTTCCCCCAACTTTAGCCGTTGGTTTTGGAATAGCTTTAACTCTAAATTTCTGAGAGCCAAGGCTTACACTTTTACCTGCATTTGAGGCTGTAACATTAATCGAAACCTCTGAACCAACCTGAGAACCACTAGCAAGTACATTATATTTACCCGCTCCGGTTTTACTCATTGACGCACCTGAAGCACTTGCATTAACACTCTCTAAAGGAAAACCTGCCGCAGATACCGAAAATGGATTCGGGATACCTGCATAAATAACATTCATCTTATCTGAAGAAACATTAGCCGAAGGTTTTGCAACCTGATAAGTTTGCTCAGGAGTTTTGTATTCTTTAACTTGCCCGTCAGTTTGACGAACCCGAATAGTACCTACCCATTTAAACACACCCACACTACCTGTTCCGCCAGTATAAGTCCCTTTTCCATCTCTAACAGATAGTTTTCCGCCGCCAACAGTAATGTCAGGATTTGAACGCGAATCACTTGCCGTTAAAAATACTTCAGCTGTATACGGCTGGCCCTGAATAACATACGAAGTTGGTGCTACAGCAACTGCGGCAAACTTATCGATGTTAACAACGGCTTTATCCATATTTCCGAATAATTTTTTAACAACTTCAGCTTCGGCATTTTTAGTGTCAGTTTGAAGTTTAGTCAAAATTGTCATTGCTGCAGTTAAAGGTGTTCCTTCACCAAACAATGTTTCCTGCCAGTTTCCTTTCCGCTTTCTAACCGGATCTTTCGCTTCCAAAGAAAAAGTTACGCCCTCTCTATCTTTCGGATCTAGTAATGAAATCAATTTTTCGCGGGTTGCATTAATTTTTGCTTTTAGCTTTTCACCTTCTTTTTGATTAATCATTAAATTCGGAGCAATATCCTGATTATCACGATTAGTCAAATCACCAGTTTCAGGATTAACCCCATCCCCAGCTACGGTAAATTGTTTTTTAATACCCTCGATATAGTTATTCAAATCATCAGCTGCAGCTTTTGCTTGTTTAGCCTTATCGTAAATTGGTTGAGCACGAGCTGGTTCTTCCTTAAGTTTTGAATTTTCGAAAGAAGAAAAAAGCTGATCTATACCTGTATTAACGTTTGTTTTTGATGTATCCAAACTATCATTAATATTTTTGAATGCATCTAATATTGTATCTGATACGTTTAAGGCTAGCATGGCTAACAATACCAAATACATGATATTAATCATCCGCTGCCTTGTTGTTTCTTTTCCGCCTGCCATTTTTTATGTAGCTTTTTATTTAAAATTAAAAACTAGATAAATTATACGCGTGGACTATTCATAGCCGATAGCATATTTCCATAAATCGCATTAAGCGATGATAAGTTTTTAGCCAACTTGTTCACTTCTTCTTTAAACTGTTTAGAATCTTCCATCGATTCGTTAAAGTTTTGCATAGTAAGTGATAAGTTTGAATAGAATTTATTCATCGATTTTAAATGTGCGCTTGAATCCTGTAGTTCTAATTCGTACACTGCATTTAATGCTGATAAGTTTTTAGCTAAATTATTTACCTGATCGTGATAAGCCTGAGAATCTACATTGCTTTCGCCCATTGCTTTCAAGTTAGCGGTTGCTTTTTCGAATGATGCACTTAAGTTATCGAAACCTGCTGAAGCAGTTTTTACTTTACCTGTAAATTCGTTAGTTGCTAAAGAAGCATCTGCAACATTAGAAATAGATGCCACCTTATCGCCAAAGGTACGTAAGCCATTGCCTAAGCTTTCAATTAATTCAGGACCAACTTTTGCATCTGATAACATTTTATCTAAAGCAGCTGATGTTGGTGCCGAAACTGCGGCAACTGGTCTGGCTGATGCTGTAGGCAATTCACCTTTAAAGTCTTCTCTTAATTCAGGGTAAACTCTTTCCCATGCAGGTTCTGGTTCTGGAGGAAAGAAACCAGTTAAAAAGAATAAGATAGCTTCTACGCCAAGACCGATACCTATCATATAGTTACCTAATATCCCGCCGATGTGCAAAATCTTAAATAATGCCCCAACAATTACAATACTTGCTCCCCATGAAATCGCTACGTGTAACCAGCTTGGTTGTTTCTTTGCTGCCATAAAATTTTAATGTTTTTCTTTTAGTTTTTAGTTGTTTTTGGTTTGATTAGTTTCTCAAGTCAGTTCCCGGATAAGCCGAAACGCATCTGAAACCGATGTAAGATCTTTGTTGGTCTTGGTATTCATAAGTAGATACTGCATTTTGAAGAAAATAACCGGTATCTTTCCATGAACCACCTTTTACGACTTTACGTTTTAAATATTTGCTGTCATCTTTACCTGCAACGTATGTAAAGTTTGGATTTAAATCGTGTAATAATGGTCCAGACGATTTGTTATAAGCTGTTTTTGTCCACTCCGCAACATTACCAGACATGTTATATAGGCCGTAATCATTCGGGAAATATGAGCGAACACCAACTGTGTAGATACCGCCATCACTAGAATAATCACCGCGGCCAGGTTTAAAGTTTGCTTGTAAACAACCTTTCGTATTTCTGATATAAGGGCCGCCCCATGGGTATTTCGTTTTTGAGTTACCGCCTCTTGCTGCATATTCAAATTCAGTTTCTGCGGGTAAATCGTAATCCATTCTTGCATTTAAAGGCATCTTCCGTGCTGATGCAACACCTTGATAAAGCTGCGTACGCCAATGAGAAAATGCTTTCGCCTGTTCCCAGCTCACCCCTACAACAGGGTAATCATCATAAGAAGGGTGATTATAATAACCACGCACCATCGGGTCGTTTTGAGAATAAGAATAATCTGTTTTCCAAACCATCGTATCAGGATAAACAGCAATTGTATACCTATCTATATAATCCTGACGTTTGCTATTTGGATCTTTATGCCCGATTGCCGCTTTATCAAGGTTTAATATGCCATAAGAATATTCTAATTTTCTTACATCAATTTCCTTTCTTCCCGGTAAAGCATCCAAACCAGAATAATACATATTATCTAACTGGCTTGCATTGGCAGCATTAGCGCCTTTTCCTTTACCACTCCAAATGCCAGAACCATTACCAACTTTTTTCCAGTCGATATATTTTTCGCCCCCAAGTGCACCCGCGGCAGCGCCTTTTTGAGTCATCATATATTGCTGTGGATTACCCATCATTACAATAGCAATCGAATCTCGAACCCATTTCGTAAACTGACGGTATTCCGCATTTGAAATCTCGGTTTGATCCATAAAAAAGGCACTAATGGTCGTCATTCTACTTGGACCTGATTGAGAAAAGGTGATATCCTCATCAGAGCCACCAAGTGGTGTATGCCCAGGTGGGATATAAACCATGCCCAATGGAATACGTTGATTTTTAAATTTACGGTTATAAGAGCCAACAAGCTCGCCTTGGCCACCGTGGCCACAGCTCGCAAGAAGTACAGTTACACCCATTATAGCTAGAAAGTAAATTTTCTTCATATAGTCTTTATAGTGTACAAAACACAATTAGCAATTGTATCAAAAATGAATTAAATAAACAACAATTAATAAAATTTTACACGAAAGTACCTTTATTAGGCTATAAGAATGCTTTTTTAACATTTATAACCTAATATTTTCGTTACAATTCGCAGCACTATTCTGCTATAACTCAAAAAGTTACAGTTTATTATTGCTCAGGAAATAAAATTTTAGAGGGAATCTTTATTTATTGGATACTTTGATGTAATTCTCAATGGCCATTGTCATCGATGGAACACCTGGTGTAGGCGCAGCAATATCAACAATAAGGCCCATATCTGTTACAGCTTTACTTGTATTTACTCCAAACGCTGCAATTCGCGTATTATTTTGTTTGAAGTCAGGAAAATTTTTAAATAACGACTGAATACTTGATGGACTGAAAAACGCAATCACATCATAAAACACTTCGGCAAGGTCTGATAGGTCGCTAACAACAGTTCTAAATAATACTGCAGGCGTAAAATCGTAACCACTTTTTTCCAGAAATTTCATAGTGTCTTCAGTTGCAACATCCGAACATGGATATAAAAATTTCTCGTTAGCATGTTTTTTTAACACTTCTGCTAAATCAGCTGCAGTTTGCTTACCAAAGAAAATTTTGCGTTTACGATACTGGATGTATTTTTGAAGATACAGTGCTATCGTTTCAGAAAGACAAAAATATTTTAGCTCAGCAGGAACATCATAACGCATTTCTTCACATATTCTAAAGAAATGGTCAGCAGCATTTCTACTGGTGAAAATGACAGCAGTAAAGTCGGCCAAATTAATTTTATCCTTCCTGAAGTCCCTTGCAGGTACACCTTCAACATGAATAAAGGATCTAAAATCAACTTTAAGGTTATGCTTTTTAGCTAAATCGTAATAGGGAGATTTTTCTGTTTCAGGTTTCGGTAGAGTAACTAAAATACTTTTTACTTTACGGATTCTAGAGTCGTTCTTTTCTTGCATTTTCCTTTTTCTGCTACAATCCTATCGTTTTAATTAGTATTAAGACAGGACATATTTCGAGGGCGCAAAAGTACAGAATTAAATGCATTTTAGAAAACTTATTATTAGAAAGTATTGTAATGCCCGCCCTAAGTAACTGAAAGGCAAAAATTACACCTAAAAGCAAGATAGCCAAGCTAATATAGACCACGCCATATTTTAGGGGCGATAATGCAAAAGCAACTACCAGAGGAATAAATAGTAAGGACGCATTAAAGTAACTAAGATATAAAATAGAAATATACTCATTAACAGGCTTTTGCATGTTGAATAGAAAGCCTAAAAATCTAAGCAAGATTAATTTTAATGCGTAGAACACTATAATAATCAGCGAGATGCTAAAGAAAAACTTGAAGCCATCTTTCGCCTGATACATACCGTAATATTGCGCCACCAGGAAAAAAAACATTCCTAAAATGAATCCGAATTGTATAAATAACAGCAAAAATGGCCACGAACTAAATAAATTATCTTCTTTATTGATATTGTTTAAAATCCGGTTGCTGAAAAAGCTCTGCACAATAGCCGATAACTGTTTGGAAAAGGCGTTTTTTAAAATGGCAAATACTACAAGCATAATAAAAATGAAGCCCAGTAACCATACATTCCCCTTCGGAATTCCCCGCCCGAGCTGATAGGGGTTTTCCTTCTTTTTGAAACCTTGATATTTTTTCTGCCAGGCAAACAAATCAAGCTTTGGAAAAACATATTCTTTTTGAATTGTATCAAGCAAAGCACTTTTATTAACAAGGCTATCGGGTAAAACCCAGGTGTGATGTATTATCGAATCTGTAACAATTTTTTGTCTAGCAAGTGTTGTCGAATCAAGCCTATGTCGGCGGTATTGATATTTAACTACTGCATTTGAATCTACTTTAACCGGAATTTGTTGCGCTGCAAGAAAATTTGCAGACAATAAAACCGCGAATAAAATGAAAATGATTTTCGGCATGCTGTAATTAAAATAATTATGCAAAAGTAATCCAATAATCATTGTTTACCTAAAGAAAATAAATGGACTTAGAATATGCTGTATCTTTGCAACAATGTCCGGTATCTATATTCATATCCCCTTTTGCAAAAAGGCTTGCCATTATTGTGATTTTCATTTCAGCACCTCGCTAAAATATGCTGATGAAATGGTTGAGGCCATTTGCAAAGAAATTAAAATGAAAAAGGATAGAATTTCAGGTCAGGTTGGAAGCATTTATTTTGGAGGCGGAACACCGTCAATTTTATCTCAGGCAGCTTTACAAAAGATTTTCGATGCAATAAATAGCACATTTTCTGTTGATGCGGATGCTGAAATCACTATTGAAACCAACCCTGACGATTTAACTTCACAAAAATTAAAAGAGTTAAAACAGCTCCCAGTTAATCGTTTCAGCGTTGGTATTCAATCTTTCTTTAATGAGGATTTGATTTGGATGAATAGGGCTCACAACGCCGAGGAAGCAGAAGATTGCATAAAAAGAAGTCAGGATGCAGGTTTCGAAAACTTAACACTCGATTTAATTTACGGCTATCCTTTGCTCACGGATGTAAAATGGCTCAGCAATATTACAAAAGCTATTGATTTGCAAGTCCCGCACATTTCCGCGTATGCCTTAACCGTTGAGCCGAGAACAGCTTTAGCCCACGCCATCAAGACTAAAAAACAAAAGCCTGTTAACGATAATCAAAGTGCTTCGCAATTTGTAGTATTGATGGACAAGTTAATAGAAGCTGGTTTTGAACATTATGAAATCTCAAATTTCGCCAAACCAGGTTGTTATGCCGTCCACAATACCAACTATTGGAAAGGTGTAAATTACATTGGGATAGGGCCGTCGGCACATGGTTTTGACGGGCGAAACCGATACATGAACCCTGCAAGTAATTCACTATACATCGAAAACCTTGAAAGCAATAAGCTGCCAGAAATTGTTGAAGAATTAAATTTAAACGATCGTTTTAATGAATACGTGATGACATCGCTCAGAACAATGTGGGGGACGGATTTACAGAAAATAAAAGCAGACTTCGGGAAAGAATTTCTCGAAGAAACTCAATATAATCTTCGCAGTTTTGAAGGCAACGATTGGTTGGTAATTAGCGGTGATAAAATAAAACTGACACAGAGCGGAAAGCTCTTTGCCGACCATATTGCATCAGAGTTGTTTATTATAGAATAGACACCAATAAATTTTGAATGACTGTATTAACCTTCGGAACAACCAATTAATAATTAAACTATATGTCTAAAATTGTATGGATTACAGGCGCATCTTCAGGTATTGGAGAAGCTTTAGTTTACGAATATTTTAAAGCAGGAAATAAGTTAATTATCTCTGCCCGAAATCGCGATGAGCTTTTTCGGGTGAAAGGAAATTGCCAGAATTCTTTTAACGTACATGTTTTGCCCTTCGATTTAACGGAAACCGTTACGCTTCAAAATAAAGCAGAAGATGCCATTAAAATCTTCGGAAAAATAGACTTATTAATTAACAGCGGAGGCGTTAGCCAGCGGGGATTGGCTCTAGAAACGGAATTGAAAACAGAGCAGCAGATTATGGATACCAATTTTTGGGGAACTGTAGTTTTAAGCAAAGCTGTTTTGCCTTTAATGATACAAAACGGCGGTGGGCAAATTGTGGTTATAAGTAGTTTAGTTGGTAAATTTGGAACAAAATTACGTTCGGTTTATTCTGCTTCCAAACATGCCTTACATGGGTATTTTGATTCTCTGCGTTCGGAAGTTTATGATAAAAACATCGACATTACAATAGTTTGCCCAGGATTTATAAAAACAAATGTTTCTGTAAATGCACTTACTGCAAGCGGAAAGAACCAGGGAACAATGGATGATGCACAGGCAAACGGCATGAGCGCAAAAGACTGTGCAGCTGAAATTGTTAAAGCAGTTGCGGCAAAAAAAGAAGAGGTTTACATAGGTGGTAAAGAGACAAAAGCAGTTTTATTGAAACGATTTTTTCCAAAAATATTTTCGAAAAAAGTTAGGAAAGCAAAGGTTACTTAAATTTAGCCCACTTAGTAAATTTGGGTTTATGGTTGCAATATTGAATTATTAAACCGTATTGGAGCGGTATACTTTTTTGTTTTTTCTACAAAAAAGATTTAGCGGAAAGACGGGCAGAAACCATCCATCGTTCAGTTGCCTTTATTTCCAAATCCCATTGAAAACTATTTTAAAACATTGATTTTTAGCTATTTATATATTTTTTTGTTTTTTCAAAAATCCAAGTTGGTGTTGGCTGTCGTAAATGAAGCCAAATAACAAAACTTAAATCAAAGAAATAATGAAAAAACTAATTTTATCTGCATTTGCTGTTTTAACAATGGCAATTACAACACAAGTTTACGCACAAAAAAACCCAATGGTTGGTGGCGCTGAAATGTACGCAACTAAAGATATTGTTGATAATGCGGTAAACTCTAAAGACCATACAACCCTGGTTGAAGCTGTTAAAGCGGCTGGTTTGGTAGAAACTCTAAAAAGCGCTGGTCCGTTCACGGTTTTCGCACCTACTAACGCTGCTTTCGATAAGTTGCCAGCAGGAACGGTAGCAACCTTGGTAAAACCTGAAAACAAAGCAATGCTAACTAAAATTTTAACTTACCATGTTGTAGCTGGCAAAATGGATAGCAAAGCGATTGCAAAGGCAATTAAAGCTGGCGGCGGTAAAGCAGAATTAACAACCGTTCAGGGCGAGAAACTTACCGCACACATGATGGGTAAAAAATTAATGTTAACTGATGCAAAAGGCGGAATGAGCACCGTGACGATTGCAGATGTAAATCAAAAAAATGGCGTTATCCATGTAATAGATACAGTATTAATGCCAAAATAGTATTTCACATCCCTATACATTTCCAAAACGTTTCTGCATGGCAGAAGCGTTTTTTTTTATTGTAAAAATTAATCAATCCGCTATTTATTTGTCAGCTATTCTTCAGGTTTTTGATTTCGTAGCAATTGGTGCTAAGAACTATTTAATTTTACAACCGATAAGCGGACTGAATATTTAGCCCCTTGGAATCAAAAAATAATATTCAATAATCAGGATAAGATGCATCCCAACATTATAAAAATTCAGCAGAACATTGAGCCGTTAAGGCAGCAAATTATTAATCATAAAGTTTACGCTACTATTAGCGAAGTAGAGGATTTACAAATTTTTATGGAACACCATATTTATGCTGTTTGGGATTTTATGTCGCTGCTTAAAGCATTGCAAATAAATTTAACCTGTACAACATTACCTTGGTTTCCTGTGGGCGATGCTGTTACAAGGCAGCTGATTAATGAAATTGTTGCTGGAGAAGAAAGTGATGTTGATGCAGACGGAAATATAAAAAGCCATTTTGAATTGTATTTAGATGCCATGGCACAATGTGGCGCAAACGTGGAACCGATTAGCAACTTCCTCACTTCATTACAGAAAGGTCGCGATTTTGATATGGCTTTTGAACTGGCAATGGTTCCTGAAGCTGCTAGAGATTTCATTCGTTCTACTTTCGAAACCATAAACAGCGGCAAAACACATCTTCAGGCTGCAAGTTTTACTTTCGGTCGCGAAGATTTAATTCCAAACATGTTTTTTAGCATGGTTAACGATTTAAATAGTACCCAATCGGATAAGGTTTCAATTTTCAAATATTACCTGGAAAGGCACATTGAAGTAGACGGCGATCACCACAGTCATTTAGCTTTATCTATGACTGAAAAACTTTGTGAAAAGGATGAGAATTTTTGGGTTGAAGCAGAAGAAACTACAAAGTTAGCTTTGCAAAAACGCATTGATTTATGGGATGCTGCTTACGCAGAAATTGTAGGCAGAAAAGTTTTAGCATAAGTTAAATAATCGTAAATTCTGAATTAAGTAATTTACGTCACATTTCTTTTCAGTTATCTTTTTTGTAAAATAAAATTTACATTTTTGTTTTTCGGCACAAATAACCGATTTTAAAAGCATGAGTTTCATTCTAAAACCAGTTGATATCGTGGAGAATATTACTCCGGAAGATTTCAAAAAAAATTATTTGAAAACTAAAAAGCCATTAGTAATCAGGGGCTTAACTAAAGATTGGCCTGCCAGAGAAAAATGGACTACCGAATATTTAAAAGAGGTTGGAGGCGATTTAGAGGTTCCTTTATACGATAACTCAAAAGCAGACCCATCCAAACCAATTAATGCCGCAACAGCACATATGAAATTTGGCGATTACCTGGATTTGATTAAACGTGAGCCAACTGAATTGAGAATATTTTTCTTCAATTTATTTAAAAAAGTACCAAGCTTAATTGATGATGTAAAAATCCCTAAAGATTTAATGGGTGGCTTTATCGAAAGTATGCCTGCCATGTTTTTTGGTGGTTCTAACTCGGTAACTTTCTTACATTACGATATCGATTTACCTCATATTTTCCATACCCATTTTGGCGGCAGAAAACACATTGTTCTTTTCGATAATAAATGGAAAGACAGGTTGTATTGCTTACCGAATGCCACTTATGCTTTGGAAGATTATGATGTTGCCAACCCTGATTTCGAAAAATTCCCTGCCTTAAACGGTGTTGAAGGTTACGAAGTTTTCTTAGAGCATGGCGATACTTTGTTTATGCCGACAGGAATGTGGCACTGGATGAAATATCTTGATGGTTCGTTCTCATTAAGCTTGCGTGCCTGGGACCAATCCATTACCCGTAAAGTAGCCAGCGTTTGGAGTTTATTTACCCACGGCGCAATAGACAGTCTGATAAAAATGACTTTCAAAGAGAAATATGCTAACTGGAGAGAGAAAAAAGCGGTTAAAATTGCAGAAAAAGCATTAGCAAAAGGACGACCTTAAAATAAAACAACCCAAGCCACGTTTAAGTAGTTTGGGGAAAGCAATTTCAACGGGGAATCGATGTATCGATAGCCCCGTTTTTTGTTTATATCCGCCATTTCAATACCCTATTATCAACGGTTGCCATTGCGAGGCAGGAAGCAATCTTGAAACTATGTTTAATTCTTTTCTAAATTAGCCTAACAAAAATTGATACATGGAAACCAATATACTTACCGAAAAACAAAAAATGCTTGCAGGGAAGGCTTATCAAGCCGGCGATGCAGAATTATCAAAAGAAAGATTAAAAGCCAGAGAAATTGTTTACGAATTCAATAACCTGGCGCCAAAATTTATTAAGCAACGCAAAGAATTATTAAAAAGACTTTTCGGAAAAACCGAGAAGATGTTTTATATCGAACCGCCTTTCCGTTGCGATTACGGTTACAATATCGAAATTGGCGATAACTTTTACGCAAACTTCAACCTGGTGATTTTAGATTGCGCTAAAGTGAGTATTGGCAACAGCGTTTTCATTGCGCCAAATGTGGCCATTTACACAGCCGGTCACCCTATACATGCTCACCTCCGCGACCAAGAACACGAATGGGCGCAGGAAATTTCCATCGGCAACAGCGTTTGGATTGGCGGAAACGTAGTGATAAATCCGGGTGTTAAAATAGGTTCTAACGTGGTTATCGGTTCAGGAAGCGTAGTTACAAGAGATGTTCCCGACAATGTTTTTGCTGCCGGTAATCCTTGCAGGGTAATCCGCCCGATTACCGATGCCGATAAAGATTTTTATTATAAGGATTTTAAGTTGGGAGAATAGTTTCTCAACTCGTCATTTTGAGCTTGTCGAAAGATATGGTCTTCGACAAGCTCAGACTGACAATATAGTTTATTCCCATTTACCATCTTCCCTCCTATATCTTCCATTTCCTTTAACTCGAGTGGTCTACAAAGATTTTCCACTCGTCGTTTAGCTTCTTGAAAAGCAAAGTGAAATAACCTTGAGGTTCATCTTTTTCACGCTTCAAGTGCCAGCTTCCTAATACGAAAGCTACATCTTTATTTAAGAAATCTACTTTCTTAATGCCGAAAATTAATTGACCCATTCCTGCTTTACCCTGATAAGTTTTCTTGTAATTATCTAAAGTTTTTTGCCAGCCGTAAGTTGGTCCGCTTTGGCCGACGAAAAGCAAGCTGTCGCTTTTTACATAACCCTGCATAAAAGCTTCCAAATCTCCTTTATTCCAATTAAGGCGTTGTTTTTCGAGCACATTTAAAATGGCCTGTTTATCTTTTGGGGTTTGTGCAAAGGTTCCGAACGAAACCATTATTAAGGCAATAACTAAGATTCTTTTCATAATTTTCAGGTCTTGTTGTAAAGATATAAAACAAATTATTTCGTTCCGTGTATAAAAATTGTTTCTTTACATTTTCAATCCTCTTCTATGCAAAATAAAGTTATCACAATCGGCGAAATACTATGGGATGTTTTCCCTGATGGAAAAAAGGCTGGCGGTTCGAGTATGAACGTTGCTCTAAATCTTCATAAACAAAGTGTAAACAGCGGTTTTATAAGTGCCGTTGGCGATGATGATAACGGAAAAGAATTATTAAATTTTCTTGGTGAAAATCATTTCCTTACTGATTTAATCCAAATTAATACTGAATTACCAACCAGCACGGTTGTTGTTCAACTGGATGAAAACCACCAGGCTACCTATACCATTAAACAACCTGTTGCTTGGGATGATATCCAACTAAACGATAAAATTATTGAGGCCGTAAAACAAGCTGATGCTATGGTTTATTGCAGTTTAACTTGTCGAGAAGAGCAATCAAAAAAAACAATTCTTTCGCTTTTAAAACAGGCTAAAACGAAAATTTTTGACATCAATTTACGTGCGCCATTCTACGAAAAAGAACTGATTGGTGAGCTTTTAACTCATGCTAATATCTTAAAAATTAACGAAGATGAAGTTGTTTGGGTTCGTGATACTTTCAGCTTAACTGGAAATACGGACGAACAAATTTTAAAACAACTTTCAGCCCAATTCAACATCGAAATTATTTGTTTAACCCTTGGCGATAAAGGTGCCTGTGTTTTAAAAGACGGCAAATTATTTAAACATGCGGGTTACAAAGTTCAGGTTGCAGATACGGTTGGTGCGGGCGATGCTTTCCTCGCCACTTTTATTGCCTGCTATTTGGAGGGCTACCCAATGGAAACGATTTTGGATAATGCCTGTAAAGTTGGCGCTTTTGTAGCTTCACAGGCAGGTGCAAACCCTGAGTACAATAAGAAGATTTATCACATAGCGCTGGGTTAGTTTCTCCCACAGAAAATTACCATCACATCATTGCGAGGCACGAAGCAATCTCAAAGCTATGGGTTTTTATATCGATCGTAGTAAGATTGCTTCGTACCTCGCAATGACGACCGCATAAAGCTTTTGACACTCAGTCAACAGTAAAAAATTTTTGTTGGCACCTTGCTTAATGCCTTGGGTTTGCGTTAGGGATTGTAAGGGTTCAGTACCGATTCTTCATCGGTACCGGAGGGTAGCGTAGCCCTGAAAAGCCCGACCCTTGCGAAGCTTGGGGAACGCCCAGATATGTTTTGTTTGGAGGTTTAAGTTAGACGCTGCCGGGTCTGATTTCCATCTGAAATTACAATTTCGCCTTGATCTTTCAACTTTGGCTATTTAGCTGACCACCAAATATGACACCCCGCTTAAATTAATCCAAATCGAAACTTTTACCTTTAATAATTCGTTAATACAAGCACATGAGAGGTTTTCGTTTTTCTGATTATAAGCCCGGCGATACGCCGAAGGGTGGGTTCGATGAGTTGCTGAAATTATTTAGCGAATTGCTAAATTACACTTCGGGCGATGCTGCAGAGGCATTGAGTTGGCTCAACGAACTCGACAAACAATATAAATTAACCAATAATGATTACGGCATCGGTAATTTTATTGATGACCTGAAAGATAAAGGCTACCTGACTGAAGATAACCAATCTGGCGAGTTCAAGATTACAGCCAAAACCGAGCAGACGATTCGTAAATCGGCTCTGGATGAAATTTTCGGAAAACTGAAAAAATCTGGCCGTGGAAATCACAATAGCAATCAATCGGGCATTGGTGAAGAGAAAAATGCCGACAGGCGTGAGTATAGTTTTGGTGATAGTTTAGACCAAATCGATATGACCGCTTCTATCCAAAATGCGCAAATTAATCATGGAATAGGCGATTTTACATTAACAGACAGAGATTTGGAGGTGGAAGAAAAAGATTTCAAAACCTTAACTTCTACGGTTTTGATGATTGATATTTCGCACTCGATGATTTTATACGGCGAGGACAGAATTACACCGGCCAAGAAAGTGGCAATGGCTTTGGCCGAATTGATTAAAACAAAATATCCGAAAGATACGCTGGATATTGTGGTTTTCGGAAATGATGCCTGGCCCATAACGGTTAAAGATTTACCTTATTTACAGGTTGGTCCATACCATACAAATACTTATGCTGGTTTGGAATTGGCAGCGGATTTACTTCGGCGCCGAAAAACACACAACAAGCAAATTTTTATGATTACAGACGGGAAACCAACCTGTTTGAAAGAAAATGGTAAGTATTATAAAAATAGTATGGGTTTGGATAGAAAAGTGATTAACAAAACCTTAAACATGGCAGCACAATGCAAGCGATTAAAAATTCCCATTACTACCTTTATGATTGCGAAAGACCCTTATCTGCAACAATTTGTTCGCCAGTTTACCGAAATTAACGGCGGAAGGGCTTTTTACAGTTCGCTAAACGGGTTGGGCGAATACATTTTTGAAGATTACATTAAAAACAGAAGAAAAACAGTAAAGTAGTCGGGTGTCTTCAATCCGAAGGTAAATGATATAGTGCAGTGCTCATATCAAAATCTCGGACCGGACTTTTCAGACTTTCAGACTAAATAAATTAAGATGCAAGAAAAAACATTAGGCGAATTAAAAACCACAGGATACAAATCGAGGTCGGTTAAAGAAGAGCTGAGAGAAAACCTGATTAAGGTTCTTAGAGATAAAAAAACAGAATTTGAGGGCATTATTGGTTACGATGAAACGGTGATTCCGGAGTTACAGACCGCAATTCTTTCTCGCCACAACATTTTACTTTTAGGTTTACGCGGCCAGGCGAAAACACGTATTGCCCGCCTAATGGTAAACTTATTGGATGAATATGTTCCGTACGTTGCCGGAAGCGAAATTTTCGACGACCCTTTAAACCCGATTTCGTGGTATGCGAAAAATGAAATCGCAACCAAGGGTGATGCAACTGAAATTGCCTGGTTACATCGCAGTGAACGTTACACCGAAAAACTAGCTACGCCAGATGTTACCGTTGCCGATTTAATTGGCGATGTTGACCCGATTAAGGCTGCAACGTTGAAATTAACTTACAATGATGAACGTGTTATCCACTTCGGACTAATCCCCCGGGCGCACCGCAGCATCTTTGTAATTAACGAATTGCCCGATTTGCAGGCACGCATTCAGGTTGCTTTATTTAACATGTTACAGGAAAAAGATATTCAGATTCGTGGTTTCAAGTTGCGTTTACCTTTGGATATCCAATTTGTGTTCACGGCAAATCCTGAAGATTACACCAATCGCGGAAGCATTGTAACACCGTTAAAAGATAGAATCGAAAGTCAGATTTTAACTCACTATCCAAAAAGCATCGAAATTTCCCGAAAAATCACTTTTCAGGAGGCTAAACTTACAACAGAGCAAAACGCAAATATTGAAGCCGATGGCCTGGTAAAAGATTTGGTGGAACAAATTGCTTTCGAAGCACGTAAAAGTGAATATATCGACCAGAAATCAGGCGTTTCGGCAAGGTTGACCATTTCTGCTTACGAGAATTTAATCAGCACTGCTGAACGTAGAATGTTAATTTCAGGGGAGAAAAATACAGTTGTCCGTTTGGCAGATTTGGCAGGAATTATCCCTGCAATAACCGGAAAAATAGAATTGGTTTACGAGGGAGAACTTGAGGGGCCAGCTCATGTGGCTACAACCTTAATCGGCAAGGCTGTTAAAACATTGTTTGCCCGCTATTTTCCAGACCCTGAAAAAGCAAAGAAAACAAAAACAGCTAACCCTTATACCGAAATTACCGAATGGTTTACTGAAGGAAATAATGTTGATATTACAGATACGCTAACAAATTCTCAGTACAAAAAGGCCTTGATGCTGGTACCAAATTTATACGATACGGTGAAGAAATTCCACCCGAAATTAAGCGAGAACCAAACTTTATTGTTAATGGAATTTGTGTTACATGGTTTGGCAGAATATTCTCAATTGAGTAAAAATTTTTTAAACGGCGGTTTCGGATTTTCGGATATGTTTGGCAGTTTATTCAATGCAGAGTTTGATGAAGAAGAGGATGAAGACGATTTCAGATAATAATTAATGGAGTTTAACGGATATCTTTTATCGTTGAGATTTAATCAGGAGCATCTTCCTGAAAGATATCCGTTTAACATCCCTTGTTTAAAATCTTTTCGGGAGCTGGCCTTTCATCCAAACGTTACTTTTTTTACCGGGGAAAACGGCGTTGGAAAATCTACATTAATTGAAGCACTTGCGGTAAGCTTAGGCTTCAATGCCGAGGGCGGAAGTAAAAACTTCAACTTTGCAAGTAAGGCAACACACTCAGAATTGCATAATTATTTAACAATTAGCAAAAGTTTCAGAAAACCTAAAGATGGTTTTTTCTTACGTGGCGAGAGTTTTTATAATGTTGCCAGCGAAATTGATAAACTTGATGAAGAACTTGGCGGGCCAAAAATTATAGACGCGTACGGTGGCATTTCTTTACATGAACAATCTCACGGACAATCATTTTGGTCGTTATTTATGAACCGTTTTAACGGAAATGGCATTTACATTTTAGATGAGCCTGAATCTGCTTTATCGGCTACCAAGCAAATTGCAATGCTTTCGAAAATTGATAGTTTGGTCGATAAAAATGCACAATTTGTTATCACAACGCACTCTCCTATTCTTTTAGCTTACCCGAATGCAACAATTTATGAAATGGCCGATGGCAAGATAACCAAAGTTAAATATGAAGAATCTGAGATTTACAGGGTTTATAAATCCTTTTTAAATAATCCTAAACGAATTTTAGACAATTTATTTACATCAAATACTTAATTTAGGCGGGTCAGAAAAACCTGCATAAATTTTTAATTTAACTCGAATAACCCGATTGTATGGGAAGATTACCTTTTATCATTGCCGCTTGCATACTCATTACAGCTTTTGATATTTACTTTTTCAAAGCCATTTTATCAGTCTTTAAATGGAAACCCCGAACCAAAAAAATATTTGGTATTTTGTATTGGAGTTACAGTATACTCCTCATTATCGGTGTTTTTGCAGGCATATATCTCAATCTTTTCCTCACACTCAGAGCCATAATTTTAGTCGCCTTCTTTTTAACTGTAGCCTGCAAGTTAGCTATGCTGCCCTTTTTAATTCTGGATGATTTACGAAGATTATTCATCAGACTTTTCAGAAAAAAAGAAGCAATAAAAGATCAGCCAATCAGCGAAGCAGAACCTATTTCCCGCTCAGAATTTTTGGTTAAAGCAGGCCTGGTTGCAGCAGCGGTTCCTTTAACTTCATTAAGCTGGGGTATAATTTCCGGCGCTTACGATTACCAGGTAAGAAACGTTAACTTGCTTCTTCCAAACCTGCCAAAAGCGTTTGACGGTATTACTATGGGGCAGATCTCTGATATCCATTCCGGAAGTTTTTACAACAAGACGGCGGTAAAAGGTGGCGTGGAAATGTTGTTGAGGGAGAAACCCGATTTCATTTTCTTCACAGGCGATTTGGTGAATAACCTGACTAATGAAGTAAGGGATTATCAGGATATTTTTTCGAAGGTAAAAGCACCGCTTGGCGTTTATTCATCGTTAGGAAACCACGATTATGGCGACTATTATTTTGGCAAGGAATCATCGCCGGCCAAAGTAAAAAACCTGAAAGATATGGTAGATGTGCATAAAGTTATGGGCTACGATTTATTGATGAACGAGAACCGCAGACTGAAAGTTGATCGCGAAGAAATCGGGATTTTAGGTATCGAAAACTGGGGAATGGGCCGATTTCCAAAATATGGAAAAATGGAACTTGCCGTTCAAAACACGGATGATTTACCAGTAAAACTTTTGTTAAGCCACGACCCGTCGCACTGGCGTGGGGAGGTTTTACAGAAATATCCTCAAATCGATGCTATGTTTAGCGGCCATACCCACGGAATGCAGTTTGGAGTACGTTTAAAGGAATATCAATGGAGCCCGGTGCAATATATTTATAAAGAATGGGCAGGATTGTATCAGGAACAAAAGCAACAACTTTACGTTAATGTTGGGTACGGCTTCCTGGGTTATCCTGGAAGAGTTGGTATTTTACCCGAGATTACAATTTTTACATTAAAGAGAGCTTAGATCGATAATGAATATTTTAACAATGAGCTTGTCGGGCTGTTTAAAACTCTTCGACAAGCTCAAAATGACGGGTTCTCTATCCCGCATTAAAACGATACCCCACGCCCCTTACAGTTTGCAACAACTGCGGATTATCCGGGTTAAGTTCGATTTTTTTACGCAAGCGAACAATGTGCATATCTAATGTACGGGTATTTACATCAGAGTTGTAACCCCACACCACCAACATCAATTCATCGCGGTTGATTACTTTACCTGGGTTTCGCAGGAAATATAGGAGAATGCGGTTTTCTAAAATCGTAAGCTCAATTTTCTTACCCTCTCTAAATAAGGTATGAATATTGGGGTGATGCTCCATATTACCAAAACGGTGAATTTCGGCGGTATCTTTATTCACAATAAATTTCACCTTACTTTCCAGCATAGCTACCAAGACATCCATGTTAAACGGCTTGGTGATGTAATCTGAAGCGCCAAAGTTATACGCATCAATTTTATCTACATCCTGCGCTTTGGCAGTCATCATGATAATCAGATTTTCAAAACCTTGCTTACGAACACTTTCGCAAACTTCTGCACCTTGTTTTCCTGGCATCATCCAGTCTAATAAAACAATATCAGGCTGGTCTGCAATAATCATTCTTTCGCCAGCTTCACCATCATTCGCTTCTAATACGTTATAGCCCTCAGTTTTTAATCTATGAGCCACTAAAAAGCGGAGATTTTCATCATCCTCTACAATTAATATTTTTACTTCTTTAGACATTTATGTGTTATTAGGGTTGAAAAGTCTGAACCTTGAAACACATCAGATTCAAACTTTACAAGATTTCAATTTTCTTTTAACTATTATATGGCAGTACAATTTTAAACTCAGTCCCTGCGCCCACTTTGCTTTTCACAGTAATTTCGCCCTGCATAAAGTTAACCAGTTCTTTGCAGAAAGCCAAACCTAAGCCAACGCTTCCCATTTGGTTATATTCATTCTGAATTCGGAAAAACTTTTTAAATATATTATTTAATTCTGAAGATGGAATACCGATTCCTTTATCGGTAAATCTAAAAACCAAAACACCTTTAATCAGCTTTGCGCTGATGTTTAATTTTTTATTGCCAGGGCTTGAGTATTTATAAGCATTCTCTGCAAGATTATCAAATAAACTACCCAGCAAAACCGGATCGGTTATAAAAGTTTTAAAGCCCGAAACTTCGTGTGTTATTTCAAAATCCGGATGCTTCAAAGTGTGTGATTCTATTGTACTTTCAATAAAATCTTCAATATTTACTTCTTCCTGATTTAGCTTTATGGCCTTATTTTCAATCTGCGTAAATGCAAGTAATTTATTCATCAGGCCGTTCAATTTATCTGCCTCTTCATCCAATATTTTACCGTAGAGCTGTTGTTCTTTCTGGCTAAGTGCTGTAGCACTTTTAATGTTATTCCCGGCTATTTTAATCACGCTTACAGGCGTTTTAAATTCATGCGTAAGATTGTTAACGAAATCGTATTGAAGTTTAAACATTTTGCTGTTGATGTTTAAATTGCGGTAGATTAAGAAAGCAACGAGTAATAGTACACCATAAACCAGCAGAAGTACCAGCGCTATCGGCATGAAATAGATGAAAATTTCTTTTTTGATGTACGATTTTGGGGATGTAAAATAAAGTTTAAAATCAGAAAAAGCTCCAGGGAGGGCTATTTCAGTGGTAATATTTTCATCAGAGGTATCAATAGGATCGTAAGTTAATGGCTCTACCTTGATACTTTGATATAACAATGGTCTGGTGTTTATGATTTTAATTTTGTTCGGGTCGAGTTTAAATACCAGCATATCTTGCTGATAAACTGGAGTAGGATCTAATTTGCTTTGCAGCATCTCTTTGTAAACCTTTAAATCCTCACGACGAGGAATATTTAAATAGGTTATTTTATTAGAAAGCACAACAGAAAAGTTAGTAAAAAGTGCCTCCTGGCTTGGAACAGTTGCTGTATCGAGCTGATCGAGAAAGCGAACCAGTTTAAGCGCCATGCTGTTAAAATCATCATCAACCCGAAAAGACCTGGCATCTGTTTCTGAAAACAATTTTACTGAGTCTGGCTGAACGGTTCTCCCAAACTGAAAAATAGCTTTGGGGCCGATAGAAAGGTGGCCAACGTTAATTCCATCACGAACAGCAGAATTTTTCACCTCTGAATCGTAAAACATCACTTTAGATACAAAAGGGTATTTCAATGTAATGGTATCTACAAATTTTGCTGCTGTTGCTGAATCCAAAAAGCCGTTGTAATAAGAAACCTCGGGCATTTTATTCTGAAAAAACTCGTTGTAGGGCTTTATACTTTCTTCAAGAACATTTACTTTTTCTGATACGAACTCGTTTTCTATAGATTTTTTACTGTAATTGAAGGCTAAAAAGAGAGATAAAATAAACAAGATCGAAATGAGCGCTATGAAGGTAACACTCAAAGAAAAATTTTTACGATAACCACTCTTCTTCTCCAGAGCCATAACTTACTTTTTATTAAGATTTTCTAGCAGAAAACCTTCAAGCGCCTTATATAAAGCTGTTCTGCCTTGTTGGCGCAAAACCGGATTTGGCCCTTCTTCTTTTTCGATGTATGTGACCGGCACGTTTCTCTTTTTTAGTTCTTTTACAAACTGAACGCCTTGTGCAACGTTTACACGCGGGTCTTTAGGGTTTTGAGCAATAAATACCGGCGCTTTAAATCTATCTGCATGAAAAACAGGGGAAGCAAACCTGGTGTAATCTGTATCGGTTTCCGGGTTTCCAAAGATTTCATAATACATCTGTAAGTTAGATTTCAAAAACGGAGGTATGGTTGTTAAATAACTGAACAAACTAATTACGCCAGAGTTTGAGCCTCCGCAAGTGTAAATATCAGGATTTTTATATAAACAATTCAATGCGATAAAACCGCCTAAACCATTACCATAAATCGCTACTTTTTTAGGGTTTGCAATTTTTTTTGCGATTAACCATTTTACCCCATCATTTATATCAGTTTGGATTTTATCACTCCATTCTTTAAAGCCCGCGGCATAAAAAGCTTTCCCATAACCAGTAGAACCTCGATAATTGACCTGCAAAACGGCATATCCTCTATTTGCGAAAAATTGTACATCGGCATTATATCCCCATGTATTTCTACCGCCCGGACCGTTATGTGGTAAAACAACTACAGGTAAGTTGGTTTGATTTTTTCCTTTGGGCAAGGTTAAATACCCGTTTATTGTTAAACCATCGCTGCTTTTATAACTAATTGGCTTCATTTCACTCATATCTTTCTCATCAATCGATGGATTTATATCAGCGAGTTTCTTTAATTTATTTTGACCTGAAATGTACAGATAGTAAGAGCCTGGATTTTTATCAGTATAGGTTCTGATAACGAAAACATTATCGCCTTTATCTTTATCCATAATGCGCCATTCGGTATTAGGCAGTAGCTTATCAATTTTAGAGTACCTCACTTTAGTGCTGTCATCCAGATAAAATTTTTCTTTTTTCCAGCTTTCGCAGGTCACGAAAATCATTTTCTTCTTTGTTTTCGAATATTTAGCATCAACAACGTTTAAAGTGTCGTTGCCAAATAGAACTTGCTTTTCCTTTCCGGTTTTTAAATCCAGGGCAACAAGGGCATTCTTATCACGGTTTACATTGGAAATTGCAAATAAAACATCGGCTTCATTCTCCGCGAAGGCAACGGGCTGTAACGTTGTTTCGAAATTGTTTGTGGTTACAGGCTTAAAAGGTAAATTCTCGTTTTCACGATAAAGCAGCGTTTCGTTAACGCCATCACTAGCGACTGCAATTTTCAAAATACCCTTATTATCAGTAACCCACTCCGTAATGTTACCGGGGTTTTTTGCCGCGATATTCATTTTGCCAGTTCTTACGTTGAGCCGGTAAACATCAAAAACTGTAGAATCCCTCTTATTCGAAGCTACAATTATGTATTTATCATCGATAAGCTGATCTTCGATAACCCTCAACCTGTTCTTTTCGTTGGAGCTTAGTTGTTTCTGGCTGCTACCATCTTTACTTACAACGAACAAATCAGACATCCGCTCTTTGGATTCATCTTCAGTATAATAAATCAGCTCGTTATTGCTTGTCCAAAAGTAGAAACTGATGCTTTTCTCATTGAGGTGTGTAAGCTGTTTTACTGTTCCCGTGGCAATATCTTCAATAAAAAGATCGAGTTTCTTATCCTGAAGTTTAAGGTATGAAAGCGATTTTCCATCAGGAGAAACATGATAATAAGCTTTATCCTGTGTTCTGAAAAAGTTATCTACAGGAATAGTTTGTTCCTTTTTACCACCTTTACAGGCATAAAGAGCAACAACCAAAAACAATAGAATAATCCTTTTCAACATAATTAATTTCCTTTTGGGACGACAAAAATATAATAACCTATTGGGTTAACGGCCAATTACATTAACAATGTTACCAACACCTTTAAAGTATGGTATGGTTCCAATTTAGTGTTTAAAATAAATACACAAATAAAATACAGGTAACATTTAAAATACGTTTTATATCTGCTTTCTCTTTAAGGAAAGATGTATTAAAATGTTACATTTAAATCTTTTAATTTAGATTTATGAATCGCGTTATCTTCATAGTCATTTTGTTTTTCTTTTACCAGGCGAATGCGCAGAACTTTCGGCAAAACAGACAATTGGCTTCAAATGAGAGCGATTTAGCCATTCAATATTATCAGGAAGGCGATTATGAAAAAGCAGCTGTAATTTTCGAGAAACTTTTTGCAAGCCCGAATAATGAGGGTTATTTCGATATCTATTTCAACACTTTGTTAAAACTAAAAAAATATGATGTGGCCGAAAAGATTGTTAAGAAACAAATTAAGCAATCGCCCCAAACCGAACTTTATGAAATAGCTTTAGGAAAACTTTACCAGGAACGTGGCGATGCACAAGCCGCTAATAAAATTTTTAATGAGGTTATTAATAAGCTTCCAAAAGATGAGTTTAAAATAAGAATGCTTGCCAATAATTTTTATCGTTTTGAAAATTATGAATACGCCATACAAGCTTTTAAACAAGGCCGAAAAATACTCGGCGACGATAAAGCTTTTGCTTTTGAATTACTAAATATTTATAGATTTAAAAAAGACAAACCAATGTTGATGCAAGAATATTTAGATATTCTACCATCAATGCCGCAATTACTTCCACAGGCAGAAGCGGTTTTATCAATGATTTTTGAAGATAAAAATGACTACCAAACTTTTCAGGCTGGTATTTTAAAGAAGATTCAAAAAGAACCTGATGTAGAAATTTACATCCAGTTGTTAACATGGAATTACATACAGCAACAGGAATTTGATTTGGCTTTACGCCAACTTATCGCCTTCGATAAGCGTACAAAAGCCGATGGAGGTACTTTATTCAACGCTATTTATACTTTTGTTGATAATGGCGCTTATGAAACTGCGATTAAGGCTTACGAATATCTATTAACAAAAGGAAAGGACAATCAATATTATTTACCTGCAAAGATTGAAATGCTCAACACCAAATATAGCATTCAAACTAAAGGCAAATACAATACTGCAGATTTAGATTTGCTGGCAAAAGATTACCAGCTCTTGTTAGATGAAAATGGCAAAAACAAGAATACACTGTTCGCGATAAAAAAATGGGCAACCCTTCAGGCGTATTTCCTTAAGCAAGCGGCCAAGGCAGAAACGGCGTTAGAAGATGCCATAAAAATGCCAGGAATAAATCCGCTTGAGGTTGGTCAGCTAAAATTGGATTTAGGAGATATTTACATCCTAACCAATCAACCCTGGGAAGCATTTCTGGTTTACGAACAGGTTAGTAAACAATTTGAAGGACAACCAATAGGTAACGAAGCTCGTTTTAAAAGCGCTAAACTTTCTTTCTATCAAGGTAATTTTGAGTATAGTAATGGGCAGTGTTTAGTGTTGAAGGCTGCAACATCTCAGCTTGTAGCCAACGATGCCTTGAATCTTAGTTTATTAATATCTGATAACATGCAAACATCAACAGATAGCAGTGCATTAAAAATGTACGCAGATGCCGAAATGTTGTTGTTCAGAAATTTACCAGAACAATCGGTAAAAAAATTAGATAGTATTGCGATTGCCTATCCAGAAAATTCACTCGCTGATGCCGTTCTGATGAGTAAAGCAAAAATCTTCATTAAAGCTGACGATTACCAGAAAGCCGCAGATATTTTAAAAAAAATTACTGAAGATTTTAAAGATGGTATCTGGACTGATGATGCTTTATTTACGCTTGCGGATTTGTACGAGAAGAAACTCAACGATATTGCGCAGGCTAAAATATATTTTCAGAAACTGATTACAGATTATCCGGGCAGTATGTTTAGCGCTGAAGCAAGGAAGCGCTTTAGAAATTTGCGTGGAGATGGCGTTTAATTCTCTGCTTCCTTTTCCATTTCTTTCTCTCGTTTATTTTGCCTGTAAGTGGCTTCGGTAGAAAGACCTAACTCTACAATGAAAGCGTAAAGCAATGAATTAAACACAAGGCACAGGTAGTAAAGCCAAAGATGTGCACCTATAAAACTAAAGAAAAAAGTATGGGTTGGGAATTGAAAAAACGAATATAAATCGGCAAGAGTTCTTAGAAATAAGTTACTTGCAAACACATGCCTGTCTTCTGAAACAAAAGCAAAGAAACAAACCATGGTTAAAAAACCAATAATTATAAATGCTTTAAAGAAGCGGTAAGGGCGAAAGTTTTTCATTGAAGGATGAAAGATTAATTTGTTCTTGAGCCTCTAAGATCGAAAAATTTATTGCTATCTAAAAGATAAAAAAGTTTTTAACACAAAATTTTAATTTTTCCAATCCCAAAGTACAACACTCCACGCTAAACCATTCGGATCTTTCGCCTTATAAACCTCTTTAAAACCAATCCTCAGGTGCGCAGCCATCGACCGTGTGTTGATGCTAGCCACCTCGGTAATTGCAAAATCATATTTTAACTCAAAATACTTCTTATAGGCTAAATAACACTTATCAAATAACCCGGCACCGCGGTAATTTTTAGCTACACAAACCTGGCCGACTACTAAATAATTATACGCTGCAATTGGTTTACCCAAATATTCGATGTGATTAAAACTTTCGAACATTGGAAGTAGTATCGGAAGATTATCTTTCGAATTTGCTGTCATTGCCAAAATATAGGCAATAACTTTCCCATCTGCTTCGGCTATCAAATTGGGTTCATAAGTATGCATTTTCTGTAAATTATCCAACGTATGCACAACGGTAACAAACCCTTGATTTTCCTTTTCCACAGCAGATAAGCTTGAAGAAAGATTTTGCTGTTGAAGCTTTAAAATCCCCTGCAATTCCGTATCTGTTGAGGATGCTTTAATAGTTATCATATATCTAAAATACAACCTTACCCGTTAAATAAAATGACATCGGTATTTTTAAACACAATAAGCATAATTACTATCTTTGCGAAATGCTATTATATAATGTTACCTTAATTTTAGAAGATGCCGCTGCAGAAGAGTGGTTGCAATGGATGACCGAAATTCACATTCCGGAAGTGATGGCAACAGGAATGTTTGTTTCGCATAGGCTGCTAAAAGTGCTCGACTCTCCAAATGAGGGCGTTACTTATTGTGCACAATACGTTACCGAAAACTTAGAGAATTACAATGAATACCAACAAGTTTATGCACCTGCTTTGCAAGAAAAACTAAACGAAAAATATAAAAATCGTTTTGTAGCTTACAGGACATTGATGGAGTTTGTTGGTTAAAAATTACCTTAACTTCTCATTATTTTTGTGTCTGTCTGCATCGCGGATGGTTTTTTTCTGTAAGTTTTTTTCCAATGCATCAGTTAAGTTAATGCCGGTTTGATTGGCCAGGCAAATGAGTACGAACATTACATCGGCCATTTCATCGGCAAGGTTTACTTCTTCATCACTTTTTTTAAAAGATTGTTCACCATATTTTCTTGCCATAATTCTGGCTACCTCTCCAACCTCTTCCATTAAAATAGCGGTATTGGTTAATTCATTAAAATACCTTATACCGGTAGTTTTAATCCAGTTATCTACAGTTTCCTGTGCATCGTTAATGGTCATGTTTTTCTTCTTCAATTTCTGATTTCAATCTGCTGTTTAAATCAATATTTGTACTTTCCAGTAGAAAAACCGTTGTTCCTTTTTCCCGGGCATACGGGTTTTTCAGTTCACCAATTTTAGTTATTTTATTAAATAACAGCTTTTCTTTTTTCCGCTGAGAATCTTCTTCATTAGCCTCTCTAATTAAAATTAAATCCTTAATTGGCTTGTCCATTTTAAACCAATACAGGTAATCGGCGTTGTAAGAAACCGCATTGATATTTTTATATTTTGAGTAATAATTAATTGCGCCTGCTTGTCCGTAATTATCTGTGCGAACAACCACCTGGTCTTTATTTTTCACTCGAGCGTAAGCAGAATCTACAATAGCGGCCAGTTCCTTCCAGCCCTGCATATCTGCATAATCCTGCGGCAAATCATGGTTTTTTCCATCTTCCCATCGCAAAGCACCCACCCTTTCGTATCGTTTATGGTTGGCGATTATGCCCTCGGGCGTGTAAACAGGCATTAAAATTGGAATAATGTAACCAAAAAAGCCTATTATAAAAACCATTAACATGGCTTTAATCAAAACCCTGTTTTCAATAAGTCTGCTTATATAAACACTCCCGAAAGCGAGTAAAACCGGATATAAACCTAAAGCGTAGTAAGACTTTGCTTTCAGGTAGCTGAACATGAATAATGTAAAAATGAAAGTTAATATTACCCATAAGTGCTTTTTAAAGGGTTTGTAGGCAGCGAACCCGAAAAAAGCTGCGAGAAGCAAAAAAATATCGTTAATAAAAAAGAGAATTTGTTCCTTAAAAAAGTCAACTCGGTTTACGTTTACCAATTGCGTTTCTGCAAGTTCTTTCATGTGGCTTAAAACAGGAAAATTATGGATGATTTGCCAGATAACATTTGGAGAAATTATTACCAAAGCGATCCCGATGGCAAAATATAAGTGTTTGTTTGAAAAGATACTTCTTCTTGGCGTAATAAGAATTGCGGGCAGCAAGCCTAAAACCAGAAACAGCACGTTATATTTATTCAAAAAGCCTAAAGCAACCCAGATGGCAAAATAATAGATATATTTTGGCGTATTGGTTTCAAAATAGCATATAAGATAGTAGAACATGGCAGTCCAGGCCAACACATCGAAAGAATTTGGTTGGTAGAGAATGTTTAGCCTAATGTAAGCCGAGCAGATATAAGCTATTGCTACAAGGCATTTCGCATAGAAACTTCCATTTAATTTAGCTACAATAAGCCATGCAAAAATCATGGTTGCAGCGCCAAAAAAGGCAGGAAAAAACTTCACCCAGAAAATACCATTTCCAAAAAACTTAATAATTACCGAAAATAGCGATGTTAATGGCGGTACAGAAGTAAAACCAGCGGCAAGGTGATTGGCCTGGTCTAGGTGTAAAAATTCATCGCGATGAAGTTCGTAAACGCTATTAACCAGCATATAGCTTAAAATAAATTTCAGGAGTACAAATCCTAAAAGGCAACTCATTTCAATTAACCCAGAACGCTTGCTTTTCATCTATTCTTTATTTTTGCTATCAATTAAGATCGTTACCGGACCATCGTTTAATAAGCTTATTTTCATGTCGGCACCGAAAACGCCTGTTGCAATTTTTTTCCCAAGCAACAATGATAATTTTTCTATCATCTTTTCATACAGTGGAATCGCAACATCCGGTCGTGCGGCTTTGGTAAAACCTGGTCGATTGCCTTTTTTCGTTGATGCGAAGAGTGTAAACTGGCTAATCAAAAGTATGCTTCCATTTACATCAGAAAGGGCTTTATTCATTAAGTCGTTTTCATCAGAAAAAACCCTTATACCAACAATTTTTTGAGCTAGCCAAACTAAGTCTTCATCTGTGTCGGCATCTTCAATTCCTAAAAGAACTAAAAACCCTGTCTCAATTTGGCCAGTTGTTTCATCATTTACAACGCAACTAGCTTGGGTAACCCTTTGTAAAACTGCACGCATTTTAAGTAATTTGTTGGAATCGGATTAATGTTTACAAGATAGGTATTTTACTAATTAATGCAATCCATTAGTAGCTTACTGGCTTAAAAAGCTAAATTTTGTTCTAGTTAAAAAGTTTACTAAACTCAAAATGGCGAGATAAAATTCATACACAATGTATAAGAATACCGTGTAAACCTACAGGCTAAACAAATTAACTTTGTTTAGTGCCTGGTATCATTATTATGGTAAATACTCAGGTAGCTTTCGTATCTGGAGACTGCAATATCACCATCATTTACGGCTTCCATAACGGCACAGCCTGGTTCGTTAACATGCCTGCAATTGTTGAAGCGGCAATGATGAGATGCTTTAAAGATCTCGGGAAAGAAATGGCCGAGTTCTTCTTTTTCGATATCGATAATGCCCAATTCTCTTATTCCAGGGGTATCTACAATAAAACCACTTTGAGGCAATTCGAACATTTCTGCAAATGTTGTAGTGTGTTGCCCCTTATCGCTCCAGTCAGAAACCTCGCCTGTCCGCAAATCTCTTTCAGGTAAAAGGGCGTTGATTAAACTCGATTTTCCAACACCGGAATGGCCTGAAATTAACGTGATTTTACCGGTAATTAACTCCTGGATAACAGGAATGTTAATTCCCTTCAAAGCCGAAACTTCATAACAGGGATAACCAATATTTTCGTAGATATCTTTAAATTCCTGCAGAATTTCCAAGCCCTCCTTACTAAACAAATCGAGTTTATTGAAAACCAAAACCGCAGGAACATCATAGGCTTCAGCGGTAACCAAAAATCTATCAATAAACCCTAATGATGTTCTTGGCGAAGCCAGTGTAACCAGCAAAATGGCCATATCCAAATTCGCAGCCAAGATTTGAGCTTGCTTACTTAGGTTAATCGACTTCCGGATAATATAGTTTTTGCGAGGTAATAATTCATTAATCAAACCTTGATTACTATCTTTCTCTAGGTCGAATTTTACACGGTCGCCAACAGCAATCGGGTTGGTAGTTTTTATTCCTTTAATTCTAAATTTCCCAACAATACGGCAATCATAACGTTCGCCATTATCGGCCAAAACGCTGTACCAACTCCCCGTAGATTTAATAACTAAGCCCTGCATATTTGCAAACAAAGGTATGAAAAGGATAGAAGATGTAGGCGGGAAAATTAGAACATCATTTTCAAGGATTTGGAAAGCAAAACCTGTGTTCCATTTCAATGCCCGTCCCGCTGTCCGCTTTATCCCGATGAAAAAATCGGGATGTTCGCTCCCATCAGGTTTAAAAACAAAAAATCTGCAATGAAACTCAATTCCATTCAAAGCTTGATCTATATCTTATCATCATAAGCTTGTGGAAGCATTAGAGCAAAATCATCAGCAAGCTAAAACGGACAACGTAAATAGTATTGATTCTCTTATCTTCGCTTAAAATCTATTCCATGGAAAATTTCAAAATTATCGGCATATCTACAGAAACTACGAATCAAAATAATCAGGCTGCCGCAGATTTAGCTGCGCTTTGGCAACGGTTTTATGCTGAAGAAATTTTCAATAAAATTCCGAATAAAGAAAGCGAAGATGTTTATGCCGTTTATACAGATTACGAAAGTGATTACACGGGGAAATACACCACCATAATCGGACAACGAGTAACTTCGCTAGGTAACATTCCCGATGGATTTGTGGGCAGAGAAATTAAAAACGAAAAGCTTTTGCGTTATAAAGCAAAAGGTGAAATGCCGCAAGCAGTACTTGAAACCTGGCAAGAAATCTGGGCAAACGATATTGCCTTATACAGAACTTATAATGCAGATTTTGAAGTTTACGGAGAAAAATCTCAACAAGGTGTAGATTCGGAGGTGGAGATTTATATTGGGGTGAGGATTTAAGGCTAAAGCCTTTCCAGATAAGGCTTTAGGCGCTTATATCCTTTTCTTGAATCTGTTTTCTTTATCGTTACAACAATAACACCATTAGCTGCTCGAACGCCATATAGCGCTGTCGCGGCAGCATCTTTTGAAATGTTAAGTTTTCGATTGTATTTGGATTCAAGGAACTAGCAATTCGCTTTTCAAAGCATAGTTTTTTTTATTGAATACGATAATCCAAAGAGGTGGATAACTGAAATCGTCGAGGAACACTTCCAACTAATTGTAGGTTCTTTCCCCCGCTGGCGCACGCGTATCGCGTGTGCAACTTCATTACATAAGTAAATTATATTTTGAATATTTAATAAACCATATAGGTAACAAATTTAAATAGTACCTCAACCCGAATTTAACTAAACCTGACAGACGCGAAAATCCTTTTTGTTCAGCCGAATTAAATAGATTGCCACGTCGTTCCTCCTCGCAATGACGATAATAGCAAAGAAAGCAGCATCCGCAAAAAGATTGCAGCAAATGGCAGGGCTGCAGCAACAGAAGCACTACTGCAGCACCTTTTCTAATAATATTGCTCATTAATTAACTAACTCCGACCTGCGGGCTTCCACTTATAGGACTCAAAATTCATTAAATATGATTCCCAACTCGTTCCTTCTTGCAATGACGATTTTCCAATATAGTTTTCGGTTCATAAAATACAGCTATTTCATTTGATTAAACGTTTTATTAAAATATTTTCAAATAAATTTCAAAATCGTTTGCATTTAAGAAAAATATTCTGCTACTTTACGGTGTACAAAATACACCAACAGAAATGACTTTTAATACTTCAATTATTACAACGATTATTATTACCACCGGGATAAACCAGCGGGGCTAATTTGTTGTAAATTGAATTAACATAAAAAACACAGAAAGCGTCCCGACACAAATCGGGGCGCTTTTTTTTTAAACCAAAACTGAATGAAACACCGGGCTGCAGACCACAAGAATTTTAAAAGCCCGGGTAATTATTTAGTTAAAACCAATATAGACTAATGAAAGTATTAAAATTCGGCGGCACATCCGTAGGTTCGGCCGAGAACATTAAAACGCTGCTAAACATAGTAGCCAAAGAAAAATTACAGAGCAATCCGGTAGTTGTATTATCGGCAATGAGTGGCGTAACCAATTTGCTAACCGATATGGCCGAAAAGGCCGAACGGGGTGAAGATTATGACGCCAGTTTAAAAGAAATTGAGGCAAAACATTTTGCGGTTATCCGTTCGCTTTTACCTGCAGCGGCACAAAACCCGGTATTTACCCGTTTGAAAATCTTCTTTAACGAGCTGGAAGATTTATTACAAGCGGTAACCAACCTCCGCGAACTGAGTTTGCAAACCAAAGACCAGATTTTGAGCTATGGCGAACGTTGTTCATCCTTTATGATTGCGCACATCGCCTCGCAGCAATTTGCAGAAGCATTATATGTAAATGGTTCGGAATTGATAAAAACCGACAGTAATTTCGGGCAGGCAAAAGTAGATACCGGACTGACTGAAATGTTGATTAACGATTTCTACCAAGCAAATAAAGGCAAGATTTTGTTTGTTACAGGTTTCATCGCAAGTAATGCTGCTGGTCGGGTAACCACTTTAGGCCGTGGGGGTTCTGATTATACCGCAGCGGTTTGGGGTGCAGCCTTAAACGCCGAAGAAATTGAAATCTGGACGGATGTAAATGGAATGATGACTGCCGACCCACGCATCGTAAAAAAGGCTTTTTCCCTGCCGGAACTAAGTTACACGGAAGCAATGGAATTGAGTTATTTCGGGGCAAAAGTGATTTATCCGCCCACGATGATTCCGGCTTTCATGAAGAAAATTCCGATTGTAATTAAGAATACTTTTGAACCTGATTTTTCGGGAACCTATATAAAAAGTGATGTAAAAGCATCGAGCTTGCCGATAAAAGGTATTTCCTCTATCGACCACATCAGCATAATTAACCTTACCGGAAGCGGCATGGTTGGTAAAGCAGGTTTCAGCGGAAGATTATTTTCTCTACTTTCCCGCGAACAAATTAATGTGGTGCTGATTACACAATCTTCATCAGAACACAGTATTACTTTTGCGGTTAAACCAACCGATGCTGGCCAGGCAATTTCTCTGATTAAAAAGGAGTTTGAGCTGGAGCTCGATGCCAATAAACTCGCCCTACCCGAGGTTGAAAATAACCTGGCTGTTTTGGCAATTGTTGGCGAAAACATGAAACGTACGCCAGGCATGAGCGGAAGATTGTTTAATGCTTTGGGCAGAAACGGTATAAATGTCCGGGCAATTGCGCAAGGTTCATCGGAATACAATATTTCGGTTATTATTAGTGCCGGCGATTTATCGAAAGCTGTAAATGCCGTTCACGATGCTTTTTTTACCGATTTGAAACGTACGCTGAACATTTTCTGTTTGGGAACGGGAAATATCGGCAAAACTTTATTCAACCAATTGAAAGAGCAAATGCCGTTTTTGGCAGCGAATAATGATTTGCAGGTTAAGGTTGCAGGAATCAGTAATACCCGGAAAATGATTTTCAATCCCGAAGGCTTATCGCTCGAAGATTGGGAAAATGAATTAAACACCAACGGTGAGCAAGCTGATTTGGCAGGTTTCGTAGAGCACATGAAGGCGTTGAATTTGCCCAACTGTGTTTTCGTAGATAATACGGCAGCAGAATCGCCGATTGAATTTTATCAGGCCATTTTCGAAAGCAGTATTTCTGTAGTTACCTGCAACAAAAAAGGAAATTCGGCCGACTTTGCTCAATACAAATCATTTAAAGATACAGCCCGCAAATTTGGCGTAGATTTTTATTATGAAACCAATGTTGGTGCAGGCTTGCCAATCATCCGTACGTTGAGAGAATTGATGATGAGCGGCGATAAAGTTGCCCGAATTGAAGCGATTTTATCCGGAACGATTTCTTACATCTTCAATAATTTCAAAGGCGAGGCAGGGTTTTACGAAACTGTTAAAGAAGCGCAGGAATTGGGTTATACCGAACCAGACCCTCGCGATGATTTGAATGGAAAAGATTTCATGCGAAAAATGTTGATTCTAGCTCGTGACGCAGGTTATCCTTTGGAAGCAGCTGATGTGAAAATAGACAATATTTTACCTGACGCTTGCTTAAACGCAACTTCTGTAGAAGATTTCTATATAGAATTACAAAAAAATGCCGCATATTTTGAAGACCTAAAAGCTAAAGCTGCAGATGATAAAAAAGTACTGCGCTACATCGGTAAACTGGAAGACGGCAATGTAGAAATCAGTCTGCAAATGGTTGATGACAGTCATCCGTTCTACATGCTTTCGGGAAGTGACAACATCATATCATTTACAACAGATAGGTACAAATCTCGCCCGTTGGTGGTAAAAGGCCCCGGTGCAGGTGCAGAAGTTACCGCAGCGGGTGTTTTTGCAGATATTATAAATGTTGGCTCTTTGAGCTAAAAGACGAAAAAAAAGCTGAAAGTACAAGTCTAATAAATTAATTAACAGCATATTACAAGGTTTTATACCCTTGGAAAATTATAGAGGCAATGTCAAACAATATAAGTGCAAAAGAAGAAGTTTTGAATCCTGAAAGCAAAGATGGAAATGCAAAAACCAATGAAATTAACGATTTAAAATCTATCCGCGTTTTCGCTCCGGCAACGGTTGCCAACGTAGTTTGCGGTTTTGATGTGCTGGGTTTCGCCGTAAACGAGCCCGGTGATGAGGTTGAAATGCGTTTAACGGAAACGGCCGGAGTCGTTATTAAAAGAATTACAGGTGATGACGGCCGCCTGCCTTTAGATTCCTCAAAAAATACGGTTAGCGCAAGCGTTCAGCATTATTTGCAACACATTAACCGATTGGATGTTGGCGTTGAAATTGAACTCCACAAAAAGATGCCGATTGGTAGTGGCTTAGGTTCAAGTTCGGCCAGTACTGTTGCGGGTTTATTTGCCATTAATAAACTAATGGGCGATTTACTAACACCAAAAGAACTGGTTCCTTTTGCCATGAAAGGCGAGGAACTGGCTTGTGGTTACGGCCACGCCGATAACGTTGCGCCAGCCATTTTAGGTGGCTTTGTTTTAGTTAGAAGTTATGAACCACTTGATGTAATTTCTTTACCTACTCCTGCCGGGATGTTTGCTTCAATAGTTTATCCTGAAGTGGATGTGCCAACCAAGGATGCCCGCCAAATGATTCGTAGTAAGGTATTTTTAAAGGATGCTGTTACCCAGTGGGGAAATGTGGCGGGTTTGGTGAGCGGTTTATTCATGAATGATTTCGATTTAATCGGCCGCAGTATGAAAGATGTTTTGGTAGAACCGACCCGTGCAATATTGATTCCCGGCTTCGAAGACATGCGAACCATCGCCATGGAAAACGGTGCCATCGGTTTCGGTATTTCGGGCTCAGGGCCATCGGTTTTCGCATTGACAACAGATGAAGAAACAGCCAAGAAAATAACCAAAGCGCAACAATTACATCTTCAAAAAATTAATATTAACAGCAAAGCTTACGTTTCTTCGGTTAATGCCGAAGGACCAAGAGTAATATAAATACGTAAAATGGCAGATGGAAAACGGAAGATTTGTAAATACATCATCCATCATCCATCTTACCTATTCCATTCTCAAAATGAAACTATATTCAACCAACAATAAAAATTTAAGCGTTTCTTTTAAAGAGGCCGTTTTTAATAGCATGCCCCAGGATAAAGGCTTGTATATGCCTCTAGAAATCCCTACACTGGATGCCGATTTTTTAGCGAATATTGAAAAATATTCTTTACCTGAAATTGCTTATAAAGTAGCCTCAACATTATTAAAAGATGAAATTCCTGCAGAAGATTTAAAAGCATTAATTGATGATGCAATTAACTTTGATGCTCCTGCAGTTAAACTTGATGACAAGACTTTTGTTTTGGAGCTTTTCCATGGGCCATCGCTGGCTTTTAAAGATTTTGGAGCCCGTTTTATGAGCAGAGTAATGGCTTATTTTTTAAAAGACGGGGAACAATTATTAGATGTATTGGTCGCAACTTCCGGCGACACCGGCGGAGCTGTAGCGTTAGGTTTCTTAGGTGTTCCAAACACCCGGGTTACCATTCTTTATCCCGAAGGAAAAGTGAGCCCGATACAGGAATTGCAGCTAACCACCAACGGACAAAACATTAGAGCTATTGAGGTTAGAGGCACTTTTGATGATTGCCAGGCATTAGTTAAACAAGCATTTGCTGATGAGGAGTTGAATTCGAAATTCCGTCTTACTTCTGCAAATTCCATTAACATTTCCAGGTTAATTCCACAAACATTCTATTATTTTAACGCTTATGCACAGTTGAAAAGGCAAGGTTTGGATGAAGTAATTTTCGCTGTTCCAAGCGGAAATTTCGGAAATATCGGCGCAGGTTTATTGGCCTATAAATTAGGTTTGCCGGTTAAACAATTCATCGCTGCCACAAATATAAATGATACCGTTCCTCGTTTTCTGGAAAGTGGTATTTATGAAACCAGACCATCAACCCAGACCTATTCAAATGCAATGGATGTTGGTGCTCCAAGCAATTGGGTTCGGATTATGGATTTATTTAAAAACGACGTTGATGCCCTGAAGAAAGTAGTAACATCTTATCGTTTCAATGATGAGGAAACACTTGCGGGTATCAAAGAAATCGATGCTAAATTTAATTATGTAGCTTGTCCGCATACGGCAATAGCCTATTTGGCCGTTGAAAAATTCAGAAAAGAAAATCCCCAGAATGAAAGTGCTGCAGTTTTCTTATCAACTGCTCATGCTTGTAAATTTCCCGATATTTTTCCTGTTGATATTGCAGTTAAAATCGAAATACCAGAACAGGTTACCGTTTTGGAAAGCAGACCAAAGCATGCTGACAAACTGGATAAAGATTTCGATGGATTTAAAATTTACTTACTCAAAAAAGCCTAATATAAGTATTTTGATAAAAATAAATTAAATTTTAGCGGAGAAAAAAAGATATATTTGATTGTTGGCTCGAGTAAACATTTACTTAGAATAAGCCATAGAAATTCATTCCCTATAATCTTAAATTTCTTCATAAAATGACTACAATTGATAGACGTTCTAATCTCTCTTACAGAGAATTTATCGAAGAATATCAAAAAACCGGCACACCTGTAATTCTTGAAACTGCAACAGAAGCATGGGACGAAAATAAAATATTTACCCCCGAATTTTTCAGGAAAAATTTTGGAGATAGAACTACAACTTTTGAAACTGAAAAATATACAATTTCACAAATTCTCGATTTAACGGAGAAAAGCACCCTGGAAGATCCGGCTCCATACCCTGTTAAGTTTAAAATTACGGAGCAATTGCCAGAGCTCATATCTTACATGCAACCGCTTAATATGAACCTATGTAAGCCTAATTGGCTCCATGCAAAAGCATTAAAAAATAAGCTTTCGAATGCAATGGATCTACATATTGGCGGCATTGGCAATTCTTATGAAGTACACAAAGATACCTATCATGTACATGCTTGGTTAGTTCAGCTGTATGGCGAAAAAGAGGTTATTGTTTTTCCTAAAGAGCAGGAAGAATTGATGTATCCTGGAAAGGGAGGTTTACTAGCTTCGAGGTCGCCAATTAATATTATGAATCCCGATTATGATAAATATCCTAAATTTAGAGATGCAACACCAATAAAGGCAACTGTTAAAGCTGGCGAGGTTTTTTACATTCCCAGTGGGATATGGCATACTACAAAAGCATACGGGCAAAATATTTCAACCATCATCGACCAAATGAATTCTTCGAACTTTAATGCCTGGCGAAACGATGTATACGCTTACAAAGCGTACCATAACAAAAAAAGAGCAATTGTTGATTATATTGCAGCAAGCTTAATCGGAGCCGCATGTAAAATTGGTGATAATCTTGGCATCAAAATAGAATAATTAAAAAAAAGGTTGGAAAAAACCCAACCCTTTCTCCTTTAGTGCCCAGATTTTAAACTGGTTTGTTCTATATCTTTTAGTCTTTCTGAACAATAAATTCCGAAATATAAGATGAAAAGGTAACAGAGTAAAGGCAGGATAAATGAGTGATGAACACCAATTTTATCCGCAATTGCGCCTTGAACTACAGGCATAACCGCTCCGCCAAGTATTGCCATAACCAGCAAAGAAGAACCCTGACTCGTGTATGCTCCCAGCTTTGCAATCGATAAAGTATAAATATTTGAAAACATAATTGAATTAAAAATTCCGATTCCAAGGATACTATACATTGCAAATTCACCTTTATTCAACATCGCAGAAATTAACAGCAGAACATTTACAATCGAAAAGATTGATAAAGTTCTGGCCGGTGCCGATTTGCCTAATAAAAAGCCTGTAAAATTGAGTAGTATAAAAATGAGAAAGAAACTGATTTGAGCAAAAGTTAAATCTACTATCCCATAAATCAGGGCAAAAACCAATATAGCCGAGCCTAACATATATATTATTTTCTTGCTTTGGCTTAAGGTATGACTAAGCGAAATGGAACCTACGAAACGGCCAATCATTGCACCGCCCCAATATAGCGCTAAATAATTCTTGCTCACTACTTCTTCCAGACCGGTAATTTCCGGCAACCGCAAAAAACTAATAATAAAACTGCCTACAGCAACTTCTGCTCCAACGTAGCAGAAAAGAGCAACTATTCCACGCTTGAGATGTGGAAATTTCAATACGCCTAAGCCTTTTGTTTGCTCCTCTTTTTCAGGGGTGAATGATGGAAGTTTAACATAAAAAATCAATAAGCCTACCAGCAATAATATCCCGGCAAAAATCAGGTAAGGAATTCTAGTAGCAGAGGCACTGAAACTTCCATCCGCTTCAGAAAAGAATTCAAATATTAAATGTCCACCCAAAATTGGGGCTATCGTGGTACCAAAAGCGTTAAAAGCCTGGGTTAAATTTAATCTGCTGGAAGCGCTATCTTCAGGCCCGAGCAAAGATACATACGCATTTGCGGTAATCTGCAAAACTGTAAATCCTAAACCCAAAACAAATAAAGCGCCTAAAAAAAGTGGATAAACAGAATAAGTTGCGGCTGGAAAAAACAGCACGCAACCCAATGCAGCCATGCCAATGCCGAAAAGGATACCTTTTTTATAACCGACTTTGTTAATTGGGTCACCTTTGGTATAAGAAATTATAAAATAAATTAAAGAGCCTACAAAATAAGCCCCAAAAAAGCAAAACTGTACCAACATCGATTCGAAAAAACTCAGCTTAAAAAGTTGTTTCAAGTAAGGAATTAAAATATCGTTCATGCAGGTAATAAAACCCCACATAAAAAACAAAAGTGTTATCGTAACTAAAGGAACGGCATAGTTGGGTTTAGACTTGCTCTCGGCCATGTTATTATTCATTATTGTATATAAGAAGTTGTTTTATGAAATTGAAAACGCATGTCAGCTAACCACCAACGCCACTATTTCAATACCAAAGAAACAGCTTTATTAAGTTTCTATCCATTTTATAATACAATTGCTACATAAACAAAAATTGAGGTTATTCCAGCAACGTTGCAGAAACTTTCTGTGTATCAAACAGATGCGCCTAAAATGTTTATATATTAATAATTCTACCTTGTAATTAGGCCGATAATATGACTTTAATCTTTCATTTTCGGCAGAAACGATACGCTTAATAATGGCCGATTGACAGAATCTATTTACCTTTCTTATTAACCGGAGCGTTTAAAGCCTATGCTATAATGTCCAAAGCAACTAAATAGCACGATTAGCTGAAATTAAAATTACATCCAACTTATCGCTTCATAAAGAATCAATATCAATGTGTTCAAATAAGAAAAACAAATTATTAATTTAGATGTCCTTAAACATTATTTTAAAAGATGATTATTCAAAAGATTCAAGATGCCAGCGCCGAACTGTGGGATAAAGCATTGCCTCACATTTCTATTGATTGTGTCGTTTTTGGCTTCAATAATAATTGTTTAAATGTTTTGATGTTAAAGCTGAAAGGCGAGGAGAACTGGATGTTACCTGGCGGTTACGTAAATAAAAATGAATCTCTTGATGAAGCTGCAAACCGAATATTATTGGAACGAAGCGGCGTTGATAAAATTTTTCTGAATGTTTTCGGGGCTTTTGGTGATCTAAGCCGGTCTGAAAATTATTTTAAGGATTACCCGGATGATTTATGGCATAAACAACGATTTATAACTTTAGGATATTATGCGCTGGTAGACCATTCAAAGGTTATACCAGTTGCCGATGATTATTCTGACGTATGCGAATGGGTTTCTATAGACCATGTACCAAAGATGGTTATGGATCACAGCATAATTGTTAAAAAAGCATTATCTACTTTACGCGAACAAATAAGCTACAAGCCCATTGGCTATAATTTGCTACCCGAAACCTTTACCATGCCCGAATTACAAAAACTTTACGAAACAATTTTAGGGCAAAAGCTAAATCGTGGCAATTTTTACCGTAAAATAATGCGCTATAACATCCTCATTAAACTTGATGAACCCAGGAAAGGCGGGGCACATAAAGCCCCTAATTTATATCGGTTTGACGAAGAAAATTATAGAAAAGCACTGAATGAATTTACCTGGTAAATTTTACTTAACAATATTAATTACCTCTAAAGCGCTTTCATTTCCAGTTCTATCTATCGCGGTTACCGCGATTCCTTGTAAATCCTGCTTAATTAATTTTGCAGCATCGGCGAAGATTACTTTAGGAACAAGTAAGAACCTGCTTTTGTAATTTAGTATCTTATAAGCCCATTTGCCTCCATAATTGGTATAAACGATATATTTAAAATCGTCACGCCTGTTCGCAGGGCTCCACTCTATATAAATGTCCGAATCCCGATCTTTAGCATTTACTTTTGGCGATAATGGCTTTTCATTATCTAACCATGGCGATGCGGGAACCAAAGCTTCCTCTTTATAAGGCCCTTTAAGTAAATCATTTCGTAAACTTTCGTGCGTTAGCAATGCTGCAATACTCCAATGAGCTGCACCGGGCGATTTAGGCAATATACCCCTCGTTATCATTATCTGATTTATGATTTCGTCGCTATTTTTTTCTCCGCCACCTATTCCGCTATTCATGCCCGGCCAAAGGTGCCTTTGCTTTGTATTTTCCGATTGCCACCAACCTAGTAAAACCGGGAAACTCTGCGGAATATTATTAACCTGCCAATACAACTGCGGCATAAAATAATCTATCCAGCCTTCGTTAAGCCATAATTTTGCATCGGCATACAATTTATCATATTGGTCAAAACCCTTTATAGATTCAGGGAAACCTGGTCGCCAGATACCAAAAGGGCTGATGCCGAATTTCACATATTTTTTTTCGTCTTTTACTGTTTTGTAAATCCTTTGGATAAAAACATTTACTTGCGTTCTTCGCCAATCGCCACGAGCTAATTTACCGCCTCCATTTTGATATTCGGTATAACTTGTCGAATCAGGAAAATCTTCTCCGCCATTATATTCAGCATATGGATAAAAGTAGTCATCAAAATGCACACCATCGATGTCGTAGCGCTTAACAATATCTTTCACAACTTCTGCTGATAAATCCTGGGTTCCTTTTTTAGATGGATCAAGCCACCAATAACCCTGCTTAAGTTTATAAACCAGTTCAGGATGTTTCTTTACGACCGAAAGTTCTGATGGTTCTCCACCAGATATATGATGTGCACGGTAGGGATTTAACCATACGTGCAATTCCAAACCCCTTTCATGTGCAGCTTCAATCCAGAATTCTAAGGGGTCGTAATACGGTTTCGGTGCCTTACCTTGAATACCAGTTAAAAAGTACGACCAGGGCTCCAAATTACTTTTGTATAAAGCATCTGCCTGCGGCCGAACCTGAAAGATAACGGCATTAAAATTATTTTTTTTTAGCATATCAAGCAAAGCAATGGCTTCATCTTGTTGTTGCTGAGTAGATAAACCGGGTTTACTTGGCCAGTTAATATTAGCTACAGAAGCAACCCAGGCGGCCCTGAATTCGCGTTGTGGTTTCGGAATTTCGGAGGGAACACTTTGCTGCGCTTCTACTGCTGCTGCTATAAAAATAAATATAAAAAAAAGCTTTACTTGATTTCTCATAAAAAATTAATGATTAATAAACTTAAATTTTTAAGCTGGTATCGATGCGAATATTTTAATTTTTTTACAGATTATGAAAAAAAAAAGGCCGGAATGTTATATCCCGGCCAAACCAAACTAAAACTAAAAACCTATTTTGTATTTCTCGATTTTAAAGAATCAAGCTCACGCTTTAATTGCTCAATCTGTTGTTGCTGCTCTTTTATACTACCCACTAAAAGTGGTATTAAACTTTCGTAATCTACAGTTGAAAGTGTTGCATTTCTTGATGCATTTTTACCTACAGGATAATCTTTGGCAGTTTTATTTACCAGCGCTGGCAAAACTTTTTCAACATCCGTAACTACGAATCCCATTTGGGTTTTGTTAGATAGTTTCAATTTATCAGCCCATTTAGCATCATAAGTAAAGCTAACCGGCTGCAGCTGCGACACTAAAGAAATTGAATTGTTTAATGGTTGAATATTGGTTTGTGCAATCTCTTGTGCACTAATTTTTAATGATGCAGAAATTAAAAATACTGCGAACATCATCGAAATTGAAGTTTTCATTTTATTTTAAATTATTAAATACAGATAGAAATCTCCCGAAATAAGTTTCGGAAAGATGAGTGAGTTAAAAGCTGAATATTATGCTTTTAAAGATGGTGGCGGCGTTAAAACCTCAGGGAAATAGGCAGAAAAAAAGATATTATGAGGTAATAATACTTTTGCTTTTAGTTGAACAGGAACTCTTAAATCAGGAAAAACCGAAAAATAGCTTTCGAAATATTCTGTCTCAATTTTTTTCTCTTCCTTTTCAGTAGAATCCTGATTACTTGAATATTCAACAGATTTTATTGAATTTACGAAAACAGAAACAACCCCGCTTGTTTTGAATAACAGCGTTATTGCAAAACAATAAATTAGGATATATTTTAAAGTACCTGATTTCATTTCAGCAAATATAGGTGCTCTTGTGTAAATGAAACAGCTATTATTCGTTAAAGTTCTGTCAGAATGACGTTACCAAAAGTTAGAATATCGCTTTTGCGATTTTTTTTGTTTGTTCGGGTTTTCCCATCGTGTAAAAATGCAATACAGGCACACCAAAATCCATTAGTTCTTTACATTGTTTAATCATGGCTTCAGTACCGATTTCCTTAGCCTCAGCATTATTTTTTGCGTGAGATAAAGCATCGGTTAAGTCTTCAGGCAAATCAATGTGAAAAATTTTAGGCAAAACATTAAGCTGTGTAAGCGTACTTATTGGTTTTAATCCAGGGATAATTGGTACATTGATATCATTTTCTCTGCATTTTTTTACAAAATCAAAGTATTTCTGGTTATCGAAAAACATTTGGGTTACGATAAATTCAGCGCCCATTTCAACCTTCTTTTTTAAGTATTTGAAATCGGTATTTAAATTTGGTGCTTCAAAATGTTTCTCCGGATAGCCGGCAACGCCGATACAGAAGTCACTTTTGAAGGTTTCTATATCTTCGTGTAAAAATTTTCCGTCGTTATGATTTTTGATATGCTCAATTAAATCTGTAGCATAGCAATGGCCTCCTTTAGTCGGAATAAATGCTGTATCAGCAGAACGGGCGTCGCCACGCAAAGCCAAAACATTATCAATACCCAAAAACTGTAAATCGATTAAAGCATTTTCGGTTTCCTCTTTGGTAAAACCACCGCAAATTAAGTGCGGAACTGCATCAATTTTATATTTATGGATAATTGCAGCACAAATTGCAATTGTACCCGGGCGTTTACGGTATGACACCTTTTGTAGTAAACCATTTTCCTGTTCTTTATAAATGTAATCTTCCCTCAACGAGGTTACATCGATAAATGGCGGATTAAACTCCAGTAACGGGTCAATTGCATCGTAAATCCACTGAATGCTTTGCCCTTTAATTGGTGGTAAAAGTTCGAAAGAGAATAAGGTTTTACCCTTTGCGTTTTTTATATGGTCTGTAATTTTCATACCTTTTTTTATCTGTCATGCTGAGGCATCGAAGCATCTCTAACATTTTAGCAGTTCAAATATGATGACTGCAAGCATCAAAATATGTGTCTCTTCACCCGGAGATTCTTCGTTCCTCAGAATGACAAGCGTTAATCTTTAATATGCCAAATTCGGACTAAGCCACCTTTCGGCTTCCTCTATTGTCATTCCTTTTCGGGTTGCATAATCTTCAATCTGGTCTTTTGTAATTTTACCCAAACCAAAATACCGCGATTCTGGATGGGCGAAATAAAATCCGCTTACTGCCGCTGTTGGATACATGGCATAACTCTCCGTTAAGCGTAAACCAATTTGTTTTTCTGCATCTAACAGGTTAAACAATGTGCCTTTTTCTGTATGCTCCGGACAAGCAGGATAACCCGGCGCCGGGCGAATACCTGCATATTCTTCCTTAATTAATTCCTGATTACTTAAATTTTCGTCCTTTGCATAGCCCCAATATTCCTTACGAACACGTTCATGCATACGCTCAGCAAATGCTTCAGCCAACCTATCGGCCAAAGCCTTAGCCATAATACTGTTGTAATCATCATGGTTATCTTCAAACTCTTTAACAAGTTCGTCAATACCAATACCTGTAGTTACTGCGAAACCGCCAAAATAATCCTGAATTCCAGAAGTTGCGGGGGCGATAAAATCCGATAATGCGTAATAAGGTTGCCCATCTACTTTTTCTGCCTGCTGGCGAAGGGTGTGAATTGGGATTTGAGATTTGAGATTTGAGATTTGAGATTCAAAACCCTCTGCCTTCAACCCTTCTACCTCAAGTATGATATCATCTCCAACTGAATTTGCTGGCCAGAAACCGATAACACCTCTAGCATTTAGTAATTTCTCGTCTAAAATCCTTTTCAATAATACTTGTGCATCATCAAAAAGTTTTTTGGCTTCATCACCAACATTTTTATCATCGAATATTTTAGGGTAGCTTCCGCGAAGTTCCCAGGTATGGAAAAATGGTGTCCAATCTATATAAGGCACCAATTCTTCCAAAGGATAATTATCAAAAACCCTCGTTCCCGTGAATTCAGGAACTGGGAGATTCTCTTTGAAATCTATTTTAAATTTATTGGCTCTGGCTTCCTCCAAAGTTTTGAAACGCTTATCAGAACGTTTGTTTAAATGTGCCTCTCTTGCCTTTTCATACTCTGCTTTAATGCCCGCAACATAGTCTGCTTTTGTATCGGGGTTCATTAACGTGCTGCAAACCGTAACACTACGCGAAGCATCTAAAACATGAATTGCAGGACCTGAATAATTTGGTGCTACCTTAACGGCCGCATGAATACGCGAAGTTGTTGCACCGCCAATAATTAAAGGAATGGTAAAACCCTCACGTTCCATTTCTTTGGCAAAATGAACCATTTCATCCAATGATGGGGTAATCAAACCACTTAAACCAATAATATCAGCATTAATTTCTTTGGCTTTTTTAATGATATCCTGCGCAGGAACCATCACGCCCATATCTACAATTTCGAAGTTATTACAGGCCAAAACTACGCCTACAATATTTTTTCCGATATCATGAACATCGCCTTTTACAGTCGCCATCAATACTCTTCCTGCCGATGAATTTTGGTCCTGATCCGGGTTATCTAATTTTTCCTGTTCAATAAAAGGAAGTAAGTAAGCTACGGCTTTTTTCATTACCCTGGCTGATTTTACCACTTGAGGCAGGAACATTTTACCGGCGCCGAATAAATCGCCAACAATATTCATTCCGTCCATTAAAGGGCCTTCAATAACCTGAATTGGTCTTGCATATTTCTGACGAGCCTCTTCAACATCATCATCCAGATACTCTACAATCCCTTTTACCAAAGAATGAGATAACCGCTCTTCAACAGAACCTTTTCTCCATTCTTCATCTTTTACAATTTCTTTCCCTTTAGATTTTACGGTATCAGCATACTCAACCAATCGCTCAGTGGCATCCTCCCGGCGATTTAAAAGTACATCCTCTACCCTTTCTAAAAGCTCTGGCGGAATTTCCTGATAAACCTCAAGCATGCCTGCATTTACAATCCCCATATCTAAACCAGCCTGAATAGCATGGTAAAGAAAGGCAGAGTGCATCGCTTCGCGAACAACATTATTTCCCCTGAAAGAGAAAGAAATATTGGAGACGCCACCACTTACTTTTGCATAAGGAAGGTTTTCCTTAATCCATCGTGTTGCATTTATAAAATCGACAGCATAATTATTGTGCTCCTCTAACCCTGTTGCGACGGTTAAAATATTTGGGTCGAAAATAATATCTTCGGCAGGGAAACCAATTTCGTGTACAAGAATATTGTAACTTCTTTTACAAATTTCTTTTCTACGTTCGAAATTATCAGCCTGCCCTTGCTCATCAAAAGCCATTACAACAACCGCAGCACCATATTGCATAATTTTTCGGGCACTTTCGCGGAATTTTTCCTCGCCTTCTTTTAAAGAAATCGAATTTACAATTCCTTTACCCTGCAAGCATTTCAAACCATTTTCAATAACCGACCATTTTGAAGAATCGACCATAATAGGCAACTTTGCAATATCAGGCTCAGAAGCAATAAGGTTTAAAAATTTAGTCATTGCAGCTTCCGAATCGAGCATTCCCTCGTCCATGTTCACATCAATAACCTGTGCACCACCTTCCACCTGCTGTAGCGCAACTGCAAGCGCAGCTTCGTAATCGCCACCTAAAATAAGCTTAGAAAATTTTGGTGAACCCGTGATATTGGTTCTTTCACCAACATTCACGAAAATACTTTCGGGTGTAATGGTTACGGGTTCTAATCCGCTTAAGCGCATATAAGGCTCAATTTTTGGAATTTTTCTTGGCGAGGCTTTTCTTGCATTTTTAGCGATACAACCAATATGATCTGGTGTGGTGCCGCAACAACCACCAACAATATTTACAAAACCCGATTCGATAAAATCATCAACCAAATGTGCGGTTTCGTGGGGTTGCTCATCGTAAGCACCGAACTCATTTGGCAATCCAGCATTCGGATAGGCCGATACGTAACAGCCTGCTTTTGCTGCTAGTTCTTCGATATGCGGACGCATTTCTTTAGCTCCTAAAGCACAGTTAAAACCAATACTTAGCGGTTTTGCATGCATAACGGAATTTAAGAAAGCTTCTGCTGTTTGGCCAGAAAGCGTTCTGCCCGAAGCATCGGTAATGGTTCCCGAAATCATAATTTCGAGCTTGCGACCGATTACTTCTTCATATTTTTTTATGGCCACGATAGCCACTTTTGCATTTAAGGTGTCGAAAATGGTTTCGATTAGAAGAACATCAGAGCCACCATCTACCAAACCGCGAACCTGCTCGTAATAAGCTGCTTCCAATTCATCAAAATAAACAGCCCTAAAACCCGGGTCGTTTACGTTTGGCGACATCGACAGCGTACGATTTGTAGGACCAATTGCACCTGCTACGAAACATTTCCGCTCTGGATTTGAGGCCATAAATTCGGTAACGGCTTCCTTAGCAACCCGGGCACCTTCGAAACTTAATTCGTATGAAAGGTCTTCCATTTGATAATCGGCCATGGAAATACGCTGTGTACTGAAGGTATTCGTTTCAATAATATCAGCACCCGAATTCAGGTATTCTAAATGTATGGCTTTGATAATATCAGGACGTGTAATGTTAAGCAAATCGTTATTGCCTTTTACATCACACGGATGATTTTTAAACCGCTCCCCTCTAAAATCTTCTTCCGTTAAAGTATAACGCTGAATCATGGTGCCCATTGCCCCATCAATCACCAAAATACGTTTTTCTAGTTCTTCTCTAATGCTCATTTGTTTTGTAAAATGCGGGATGGAAAATTGAAAATAAAAAGACACATCGAAGTCTTACATTAAACATATTACATCTCCAAAAAGGCTTATTTAAAAAGTTGGTACGAGAATCGTGATCCTAAACTTATCTGTTTCCGCTATTTGCAGAATAGAATTTAGCACCTTGTGTGGTTACAGGTTGCTAAGACTTCGTTGGGTCTAATCCCTCCGTCTTTCTTAATAAGCATACAAAAATGCAACAAAGCATTATCAATTCCAAAAATTATCGCTTTGCTGCCAAATAAAATTACAAAGGCCATGCAATAGTGCATAGCCTTTAGAATATTGTTCTGTTTTAACAACTATTTTCTGCTTCCGAAGATACGAAGTAAGAAAAGGAATATGTTTAAGAAATCAAGGTACAATGACAATGCAGCTACAATGGCCATCTTTTTAGATTCAACGGCTAACACTTGTTCACCACTTGCTTCAATACCTTCGCCAATACGTTTTATTTTCTGAACATCATAAGCGGTTAAAGCAGTAAAAATTGCAATGCCAATGAAAGCCATTACTAAACTGAATTGCTCACTTTGAATAAACATATTTACCACACTTGCTATTACCAGGCCAATAACGCCAACCATTAAAATAGGCCCAAACTTACTTAAATCGATGTTGGTTGTATACCCCATAAAGGCCATGATACCAAAAATACCTGCCGCACCAGCAAAACAGCTCACTACTGAACCCGAAGTATAGGCAAGTAGAATGAAACTTAAGCTTATGCCTGTTAATACAGAATAAAGCACAAAAACACCGATTAATGCCGGCAATGACAATCTACTTAATCCAAAGCCCATTAATAGCACCAGTCCAAGTGGCGCAAACATTGCTATGTAGCCAAATATCGACATACCAACTTTTCCTGTTTCAGGGTTGATGGTCATAAGATACTGCATAAATTGCTCGTTTGTTCCAAAAAGATAAGCTGCGAAAGTTGATAAACTTAGCGCAACAAACATCCATAAGAAAACGTTTGCAAAGAATTTTTTGGAAACAGATTTTTCCTGAACGAAAACACTGTTATCCTGATATTGATAATTTTGTTGTTCCATTTTTTGTTTTGTGTATTTAAATTATATAAAAATAAATATTTTAATTCAATCTTTTTGTCAGCAGTTCTTCAACTTTTTTAAAGAACTGAAGCGGTTTTAAAGTACGCCATGGCATATTATCGAAAGCGCCTCCAAAGTTAATGTAATAATCGATACTGTTATCTTTAAACTCCCGGATTACATGTTCCTGGAAATTAACGCCAACTATCCAGCCATCTTCTACTTCCTGAAACCATTCCTCGTAATAGCTATCATCTGAGGCATGGAAATTCAATACATTTTCACCAATCAGGATGAATTTATTTATGCCTTCATCCATCATAAGTTCTAAAATATCACGCTTTAAAAGCATAATATCGTTGTTAATGGCATCGTTCCATTCGCCGATAAATTCTATAATCGCATAGCTTCTATCGTAGTCGGCGAAAAGCACCTTCATATAAAGGGTATTCGACCCGAATTCATCCCATTGAGGATGAAGCAGGAAATTATATATCTGTTTATCGAAGTATAGTTCGGAATATTCGGTATTGTAAAAAGGGGAACGATCATCTTCTGCCGAAATGTATTCATCTCTCCATTGGTAATAAGGCTCTATCTCGTGCATCAGATAATTTAAATTTAAGGATTTACGATTTTAGATTAAGTAATCGCAAATCAACTATTTAATATTCGGCTATACAATCGTAATTTGCAAATTTACTATCGTAAGTTTAAATGACCAGCTTCTACGGCCTTACGTACGCTGCCATATTGATTCAATAAATCTGCGGCATCATCATAACTGATGTTTAATTCATCAGCAACCATTTGCGTTCCACGGTCAACCAGTTTATTATTGGTTAACTGCATATCTACCATTTTGTTTCCAACAACTCTCCCCAATTGAACCATTACCGTGGTACTCAGCATGTTTAAAACCAACTTTTGCGCAGTTCCTGATTTCATTCGTGTAGAGCCGGTGATAAACTCGGGCCCAACAACAACTTCAACAGGAAAATCAGATTCGGCAGCAATTGGCCCCCCGGTATTGCAAACAATGCAACCCGTTAAAACACCAATTTTACGTGCTGTATTTAAGCCGCCAACTACATAAGGCGTTGTACCAGAAGCAGCTAAGCCAACCAGACAATCTTTCTCATTAATATCGAATTCCTGTAAATCCTTCCAGGCTTGTTCAGCATCATCTTCGGCAAATTCTACAGCTCTTCTAATAGCCGTATCACCACCTGCAATTATACCCACAACCCAATCAAAGGGAACCCCATACGTGGGCGGGCATTCAGATGCATCAACTACACCCAACCGACCGCTGGTGCCGGCACCAATATAAAAAAGACGACCGCCTTTTTTCATTCTTTCGGCAACAGCCAAAGTTAATTTTTCTATTTGAGGCAAAGATTTTTCAACTGCAAAGGCAACAGTTTTATCTTCGTTATTAATGCCCTGCAGAACTTCCAAAACAGACATTTTTTCGATGTTGTTATAATTGGATTCGTGCTCGGTAACTCTATCCATAAATTTAATTTTGATAAAATTCGGTAAATTCTTTCTAAAAACTACCGTAAAATTTCAAAAATATATCTCTAGGGATTTTACCGGATTAATTAATAGTAAATATTAGAAACAAAAGACTATAAAATGTAGTTAAAAAATTAATCAACCCGCTAATTTTCATAAATTTGCATAACGCTGATGAAAAAGAACACCCGTAATAATATCCTGATTGCTTTAAGCTATTCTGTAATTTTAATAGTTGGGATGTATTTGGGCATAAGATTTATCAAAGATCAAGGTTATGGTGTGCAGAAAAGTTCGGCCCTAACCGCTAAAAATTCCGAAAAACTCGATGAAATCCTCCACATTATTAATGGAAATTATGTTGATGACATCAACACGGATTCGTTTCAAAACCTGCCTATAGATAGTGTTTTGCACCAACTCGACCCACATAGTGTTTACCTTCCGCCAGCCAATGCACAAAACATGCAGGATGATTTGGAAGGAAATTTCGAAGGTGTGGGTATAGAATATTACATGCTAAACGATACCATGATGGTAACAGGCGTGATAAAAGATGGCCCCGCCTACCAGGCCGGAATAAAACTTGGCGACAAGATTTTAAGTATAGATACAGCAGTTGTAAGTGGTAGAAATTTACCAAAAGATCAACTTAGCGGTCGTTTTAGGGGCAAAGCCGGAAGTGGCGTAAATGTTCTTTTAATGCACAGTGGAAGTGCGTTACCAAACCGTGTAATGGTAACAAGAGGTAAGGTTAACATTAGTAGTATTGATGCTGCTTACATGATAAATAACGAAACAGGTTATGTGCGTATTAGTAAATTTGGCGCAAATACAGATAGCGATTTTTCATTGGCGGCAACGAACTTAAAGGCAAAAGGAATGAAGAAACTCATTCTTGATCTGCGAGATAATGGCGGTGGTTATTTTAGCGCCGCTACAGGTCTGGCCGACCAGTTTTTACCGGAGAATAAATTAATTGTTTACACCCAGGGAAAACATGAGCCGCGTACCGATTACTTTTCAACCGGAACAGGGGCTTTTCAACAAGGAAAACTTGCAGTTTTAATTAACGAAAATACGGCTTCAGCAAGTGAAATTGTTGCGGGTGCTATCCAGGATTTAGGTCGTGGAATTATTGTTGGCCGCCGTTCTTTTGGAAAAGGCCTTGTGCAAGAGCAGTTCTCTTTTGAGGATGGCTCGGCATTAAACCTAACCATTGCCCGCTATTACACACCATCGGGAAAAAGTATTCAAAAATCTTACAAGAAAGGTTATGATGCTTACAAACATGAGCTGGATGAGCGAATGAATGATGGCGAACTAACCGGCGATTTAACATCATTCAGAGATTCAATAGAAAAAAATGGCGGTATAAATTTATCGCAACCCAGAAAACCAAAAACCAGTGGTGGCATACAACCCGATATTTTTGTAAAATTAGACACTACTGGCTACAATAAGTTTTACAGTACTTTAGTGAGCAAAAAGGTGCTTTCCGATTATGTGTTTAATGTACTCACCAGCAAATATAGTGGCGCTTATGTTGAACAGAATATTGGCGTATTTAATTTAAACGATATTGATTTTAGAGATTTTATTGGCTTTTTGCAACGTAAAAATGTAACCATCGATCGTTTTCAGCTCTACAACGCTAAAACAGTTATCCTAAACGATTTAAAAGCACTTCTTTGCCGTTACTATCTTGGCGATGTTGGTTATTACAAAGCCTCCAATCAAAATGATAACGCAGTTAAGCAGGCACTTGCAAATCTTCAGTAATAAATCATTTATGCTTTCGCCGATTTATTTAATGAAAATTTAATTTTAAATCTGTTGGCTAAAAACTCAAAATTTTATATTCGTGTATCTAAAATTTCGAAATGATAGAAACCGAAAGACTAATACTTCATCCGCTTACGCACAATCAGCTTTTAAAATATATTAAGAATGACAATTCTTTGGAGACGGAGTTAAAACTTAATCCTACAGGTAAAAAAATTTCTCCAGAACTTAAAGATGCATTAGTACAAACTATTTTACCCAACGTGCATAACAAGGATAAAAACTATCTTTATAATACACTATGGACATTGATTTCAAAATCGGACAATAAAATGATCGGCGATTTATGTTTTGTGGGTGAACCGGATGCAAATGGAGAAATTGAGATTGGTTACGGAACTTATGAAGCGTTTAGGGGAAAAGGTTTTATGACTGAAGCCGTTGCCCGAATAATTGATTGGGCAAAAGCGCAAGATGGCGTAAAAACAATTACAGCATCAACTGAGGTTGATAATGTTGCATCTTACTCTGTTTTGGAGAAGAACAACTTTATAAAAGTTGCTGAAGGCGAAGGTATGTTTACCTGGAAATTAGAATTAAATTAAATTTTTATTTCGAAGAGACTTAAACTTATACCTTCATAATGTTTCGGTAAACCATCGGTTTTTTCCATTGTAACTACACCAACATAGTTAAAACCGCATCCAGTATAGTATTCGAGCAATTTTTCATTGTCTGCCCAGGTATCCATTCTGATAAATTTAATGCCTTGTTTAAATGCAAAATCTTTTGCCCATTTAATAATTTCCTTTACAAAAGCATAGCCCCGAAACTCAGGATGGGTTACAATTCGATGGATATAAATTGAATCTTTGTCTTTATCGCCCCAAATTAATTTATCATTAAAGGTGGTGGCAAAAACACAGGCTACTGTTCCATTTACCAATATTTTAAATTGCCTGTTTTCTTTAATTTCAGTTTCAATTAATGCCCTGTCAAAGCCTTGCCAATGTTTATTAAAAACTTTTTTCTGGTGAGCGATGGCCATATCATAGAATTGAAAAATAACATCAATATCGGAAATTTGGCTATTTAAAACCTGGATTTGCATGGACGAAGATAAGAATTCCTGACCTGAGTTATTTAAACCTGATTGCCGCGAAAATACTTTTTGGTACAGATCTCCGATAAACTTATACTAACAAGCACAAAAAGATTCAGCAAAAAGCAGGGCTGCTTTTCCATATGGAATGCGAACCCTGCTTTTCAAATATTGTTAAAACCAAATCTTGCTTACTTCTGCCTGAAATAAATCTGAATTGGAGCGCCAGAAAAATCAAAATTCTCTCTCAGTTTATTTTCTATGAAACGTTTGTACGGATCTTTAATGTACTGTGGCAAGTTGCAGAAAAACGCAAACATTGGTGAAGTAGCATTAATTTGAGTGATGTACTTAATTTTAATGTGTTTACCTTTTAATGCCGGTGGCGGGAATTTCTCAATCAAAGGCAACATAACATCATTTAATTTCGATGTAGGTATTTTTTTGCTACGGTTTTTATAAACATCAAGCGCTGCTTCAATTGCCTTAAAAATACGCTGCTTATTTAAAACAGAGGTAAATACAATCGGCACATCGGTAAAAGGGCGAATACGTTCGTGAATTTCTTCTTCGAAAGCTTTCATGGTTTGGGTGTTTTTCTCAATCAAATCCCATTTGTTTACCAAAATAACGATGCCTTTTTTGTTTTTCTCTGCAAGGTGAAAAATATTGATATCCTGACTTTCGATGCCTTCCTGTGCATCAATCATTAAAACGACAACATCGGCTTCTTCCAAAGCTTTAATGGTACGCATAACAGAATAGAACTCAAGATTTTCTTTAACCTTGGTTTTTTTTCGTAAACCTGCGGTATCAATCAACATAAACTCATGGCCAAACTGGTTGTAATGAATTTTAATTGAATCGCGGGTTGTACCGGCATTTGCGGTTACAATATTACGTTCTTTACCGATTAAGGCATTTACTAATGATGATTTACCAACATTTGGGCGACCAGCAATGGTAATTTTCGGCAATTGATTTTCTTCTTCAGGAATATCTTCGAAATGTTTAATCACTTCGTCTAATAATTCTCCCGTTCCAGAACCAGTCATTGATGAAAGCGGATAAACCTCGCCTAAACCAAAACCATAAAATGTGCTTATTTCGCTGTGAAGCGCTGTATTATCTACTTTATTCGCCGTTACAAAAACCGGTTTATTGCTACGGCGAAGCACCTGTGCAATGTCATCATCCAAATCGGTGATACCTGTGGTTACATCAACCATGAAGATGAGCACGCTTGCTTCCTCAATGGCAATCATCACCTGTTCGCGAATTGCGGCTTCGTAAACATCTTCAGAATTGGCCACATAACCGCCGGTATCAATTACCGTAAATTGCCTGTCTGTCCATTCTGCAGTACCATAATGTCTGTCGCGGGTTACACCGCTTAAATCGTCTACAATTGCTTTACGGCTTTCGGTTAATCTGTTAAAAAGTGTGCTTTTGCCTACGTTTGGCCTGCCTACGATGGCTATAATGTTACTCATGTTGTGTCTAAATTGATAGTTAATGGCTTATAGTTAATGGTCTGGATGTTTAGCAAGCTGCTTAAACTATTTGGCTATCAGCCATTGACTATCAACTACTAACCGATTTATTTCGGGCTGCAAAGGTACGGTTAATTATCGTAACCAAAACTTTTTAAGTAGTTCTTTTTACTTCTCCAATCGGGAATCACTTTTACAAACATTTCCAGAAATACTTTTGTATCTAAAAACTTCTCTATTTCTATGCGTGCTTCGGTACCAACTTTTTTAAGCATACTACCTCCGGTTCCGATTAATATATTTTTTTGCGAATCCCGTTCCACAACGATTTCTGCGGTAATTCTAACCATTGCGCCTTTACCGTTCTTCATTTCTTCTTCCTTAAAGCTTTTAACGATAACCTCGGTACTGTAAGGAATTTCCTTCTGGTAATTTAAAAAGATTTTTTCGCGGATAATTTCCGAAACGAAGAATCGTTCCGAGCGGTCTGTTAAATCTTCTTTATCGTAATATGGTGGGTGTTCGGGCAGCATTTCCAAAACCCTATCCAGCAATCCATCAACATTATGGTTATGCAAAGCTGAAATTGCATAAATTGCAACAGGATTTAGTTTTTCTTGCCAGAAAGAAATTTTTTCATCCACCTGCTCCTGCAAGGCTTTATCTATTTTATTTATCAGTACGATTGTTGGGATGTTTCTATTCAGGATTTTCTCCAAAACATCTTCTTCATCGTGTTCTTCATTTATATCGGTAACGAATAAGAGTACGTCTGCATCGGTTAAAGATCCGTTAACAAAACTCATCATACTCTCTTGCAAACTGTATTTTGGCTTGATAATCCCCGGCGTATCGGAGAAAACTATCTGATATTCTTCTTCATTTACGATACCTAAAATACGGTGTCTTGTGGTTTGAGCCTTGGGGGTAATAATGCTAAGTCGCTCGCCTACAAGCACATTCATGAGGGTTGATTTACCTACATTTGGTTTACCTATTATACTAACAAAACCTGCTTTATGCGCCATTAAAATATTTTTTAAAAAAAATTTGCAGCACAAAGAAACGAATTATATCTTTGCATTCCAATTCGGAAACAGAGTTAAGGATTTAATTCAACAGAAAAAACGAGTTGTATAGAGTGCGGGGTGGAGCAGTTGGTAGCTCGTCGGGCTCATAACCCGAAGGTCGCACGTTCGAGTCGTGTCCCCGCTACCAAATTGAAATACGATTGTGAATTGACGGATTTTGATTACTTTAAATCTAAAATTGGAGATCGTAAATTAAAATGGCCCGTTCGTCTAGGGGTGAGGACGCCAGATTTTCATTCTGGAAACAGGGGTTCGATTCCCCTACGGGCTACAAAACCGCTTTACAAAAGTTGAGCGGTTTTTTTATCCAAAAAATAAAGGTTGGTATATCCTCAAAAATACAACATAATGCGGGGTGGAGCAGTTGGTAGCTCGTCGGGCTCATAACCCGAAGGTCGCACGTTCGAGTCGTGTCCCCGCTACCAAATTGAAATACGATTGTGGATTGACTGATTTTGATTACTTAAATCGTAAATCCAAAATTGGAAATTAAAATGGCCCGTTCGTCTAGGGGTGAGGACGCCAGATTTTCATTCTGGAAACAGGGGTTCGATTCCCCTACGGGCTACAAAAAAGAAAATGCAAGTTTAACTATTAAACTTGCATTTTTAGTTTATATACACTTTGAATTTTTGCCCAAATAAAATAGCCTTAAAAATTTAACGCAGTAATAACGGAACGCTGATTCATGTTATTTTAATCAACAACGGCCTTTCTTGCTAAAGTCACGCACAAAAACTACCTTACCATTTTTCTCAATTTGGTCGCCCGATAAAATTAAATATGGATGATTAGGTGAATAGCCTGCGCTGTGGCTTTTTACGGTTATCTTATCATTAACTTTGAGGCTATTTAACTGCTTAAATTCACTCTGGGTATATTGCATCATATATTCTTCGTCATCAATCCTTACTATAAGCCATTTTGGTTGTGATGATTTTACATTTTTACGCTGAAAAGTAACGGAAGTAACCACGGCCTCCATGTTGGTGTAGTCCTTTATATACTTCCTTATTCTATCGTGACTAGCACGGATTTTTTTACCTTCCAAAGAAACTTCCCATTTTTTATACTTTACACCGTCAGGAGATGCTTCCCATTTTTTCCTGTCATCATCCATGCGGGCTTTTCGCTCAGAAGCAGACAATGGCTTAGTTTCGTTTTTAACTTCACGATTTGCAAATACGAGTCCGCTTACCACAACCAGTGGTAATATCAGCACATAAATGTTTTTTTTCATACGTTTAATAATCTTCTAAATTAATAAGCAAATCTAGTACGCTATCTTGCAGACCGAGTTATCTGGATTGTAAATAAAATTGTAAATTTTGTAAATTTTAAAAAAAATCCGCCAGATATTACTAAGAACCCAAGTTGTGTCCTTCAAACGAATCGCCGTAAAAAAAATATTACACTTATTTTTAATAAATCCCCTTGTTTTTTACAACGGCTACAGTTACCATTAATTGCCCCACATGGCGCATGGTATGTTCAGCTCCGTGCACAAGCAAGCCAATTACCGTTGATGGTAAACCCGCACGACCGATCCCTCTAAAATCAGCGAGAGTTGCTTCATCAGTAACTTTAATTTGTTTCAGGGCAATATCAACCTGTTTGTTAAACCTGTTAACCAAATCTGAAACGGTATAACCATTTGCCGAGTCCTTACCTTCATCTCCAAGCTGTTGAAATTGGAACTCAGAAAGTTTTTCATTCCTGGCATAAGTAAAAACTCTATCCAAAACCCCACTTAAATGCTGTAAATGGAACCCAGTTGAGGCCATGCCAGCAGGGCGATGCCAAAGTAATTCTACAGGAAATTCAAACATATAATCATTTACTTCCTCCCTAGCCTGTAGTAAGGCGTGGGCGACTGGTTGAAGAACTGGTATAACATCAGGCAAGGAACCCCGTTGCCATACTTCTAATTTTTGCGCCATTACTTTAATATTTATCCGAAGGTATGATGATTTTATCCAAAAATTAAAGTCAAACAAAATATCAACACGAACCATCCAACCAGGACTATTATAAATAAAGGGCTTGTAATGCCCTTATTCTTCTTTGCTCCGGTTATAGAAAACAATCCGTAGAAAAACTCTAAAACTATTTCAATCATAAAAATCATTTAAACCAATATACTAAATATCAGCAGCTTGTTGTAATATCCATACAAAAGCTTGTCTCGTTACCTCCCAAACTTTGTCTTGAGCAAACCTTTTTTTAAAACTGCATATCGGTTAAATTTGATTAAGCTTATTTACTACTTCAATGAACAGATTATTTCACCAAATAACTATTTTTATGTTAATAGAATCGCTTTTATTTATATGGTCGAAACCAGTAAGTGCGCAACAAAATTATAACATGAAAAAGAATATGAAATCTGCTTATGCGCCCATAAATGGGATTAAAATGTATTATGAAGTATACGGTGATGGCAACATTCCTTTAATTTTGATTCATGGTGGTGGTTCAACGATCGAAACATCTTTTGGAAATTTAATTCCATTACTTGCCGATTATGGCCAGATAGTAGCCGTAGAACTTCAGGCACATGGTAGAACAAGCGACAGAAATACCCCCGAAACTTTTGAGCAGGATGCGGATGATGTTGCTGCATTGATTAAATACCTTAAAATAGAAAAGGCTAATATTCTTGGTTTTAGTAATGGCGGAACTACATCATTGCAAATTGCGATAAGGCACCCGGAACTTGTAAATAAAATCGTCGTAATTTCTGGCGTTTACAAAAGGGAGGGCTTAATTGCTGGTTTTTTTGATGGAATGCAACACGCTTCGCTTGAAAATATGCCTGGACCACTAAAAAGTGCCTTTTTAGACGTAAATTCAAACGAAAAAAGTTTGCGAACGATGTTTGAAAAAGACAAAGATCGGATGATTAATTTTAAAGATTACAGTGATGCTGATATAAAATCTATAAGAGCCAAAACGCTGCTTATTGTTGCCGATAAAGATGTTATTACGGTAGAACATACTTTAAAAATATCGCAACTGATTACAGGAGCGACGCTAGCTGTGTTGCCTGGTGTTCATGGTTCTTGCATAGGTGAAATTTGCACCGCCGTTAAAGGCAGCAAATTACCCAAGGCAACATCAATCCTGATAAGAGAATTTTTAGATGAATAACTTAACGAAGCTAAAAAATGTGTAAGCAAAAGCGTTCGCAAAGTTCCATACCTTCAAAAACCAACTGTTGTTGCAACTTTAAGGAGATTATCGAATTTAACTAATTGCACTAATAAACCATTACTTCTATTATTTGGTTCGTGAGTAACTTTTGGAAAAATTAAAACACTAGCAGCAAGTTGGGAATCGGTTTGGATCGAACACTTTTATGGAGGTCACCATATAAATTAATTTTATTCACCATCAAAAAGTTACGCGACTAACTAATTCTTAATCACGGTTTAAATTATATTTGCTATGCAATGCAAAATTGTCAGCACAATTTTGATTTGTATCCTTGAACCAAACCAAAACTATCCCAAATGATTAAAAGACTTTACGCCTTAGCTATGCTTGCGCCTTTATTTGCGTGCGAACCTGTGCATGCGCAAACAGTTCCGGCAGCTGGGCGAACGCAATCTGCTACGCCCGCAAGCAGCATTTCAGCTTTCACCAAAGATTTCAAAAAGCAGGAAGGTTATTTCAACTTTTATTATGATGAAAAAACCGGAAAAGTATTCTTAGAAATTACGGAGTTTGATAAAGATTTTCTTTACTTCAGCTCTTTAACTGATGGAGCAGGAAGGAATGCCGAGCGTGGTGGCGCTTCAACCAATGTTACCCGTTTCATCAAAGTTGGTCCAAAAGTTTTTCTACTGGAACCAAACCTAGCTTATCGTGCCGGAAATGGTAATCCCGATGAAATTAAAACCGTTGAAGGTTCGTTTGCGAAATCAGTTATCTGGGGTTTTGCTCCGGTAGCTTTAGAGGGCGATAAAGTTTTAATTGATTTAACGCCTTTTATTATTCGCGATAGCCAGAATATAGGCGCTACAATTGGCGCACCCGCCTCTTCGGGAGGTGCGGGTGGTAGAGGCGCAGCGAGTGGTGGCGGGATTTATCGTGTAGATGAAACACGCTCTGCTGTATTTCTGCCAAATACTAAAAATTTCCCCAAAAATACGGAATTTGAAGCGATGCTAACTTTTACAGGCGGTGCCCCTACTGGTAGAGGAAATATTGCCCCTGATGCAAATGCGGTTACGGTTAGAATGCATCAGTCTTTTGTAGAATTACCTGATGGCAATTTTAAGCAACGCAAATTCGACCCACGTTCCAGCTATCAGCTTTTTAGTTATACTGATTTTTCTGCGCCAATGAATGAACCACTGGTTAAGCGTTTTACGCGGAGGCATCGCTTAGAGAAAAAAGACCCAAATGCAAAAATGAGTGAGGCCGTTAAGCCTATTGTTTATTATATAGACAGAGGTGCACCTGCCCCAATTAAAAAAGCCTTAATTGAGGGTGGCGCTTTCTGGAACGAAGCCTTTGAAGCTGCGGGTTATAAAAATGCTTTTCAGGTTAAGGAGTTACCCGAGGGTGCCGACCCGATGGACATTCGCTATAATGTTGTAAACTGGATTACACGTGCCGGGAGTCCGAGGGCATTCTCTTATGGTTCTTCTTACAGCGACCCCAGAACCGGTGAAATTATTAAAGGCGTAGTAACTTTAGGTTCCGACCGTCACCGCCAGGATTATTTAATTGCTGAGGGTTTATTGCAACCGTATACAGATGGAAAGCCGGTAAGTAAAGAAATGGAGGAAATGGCCATTGCAAGAATAAGACAATTATCGGCGCATGAAATTGGCCATACCCTTGGTTTAAACCATAATTTTGCAGCTAGTTTGAAAGAGCGTGCTTCGGTAATGGATTACCCTTTTCCGCGTATCAAACAAAAAGCAGATGGCAGTATTGATTTATCTGATGCCTATGCAAAAGGAATTGGAAGCTGGGATAAGAGGGCAATTATGTGGGGCTACAGCGATTTCCCAAAGGGAGCTGATGAAAATGAAGAGCTGGATAAAATCATGAATGAAACCTTAAAACAAGGCTTTCAATACATACCCGATATTGGCGGCTACACACACCCAAACGCTAATCAATGGGAAGACGGCGAAAACACAATTACCGAATTAAACAGGCTGATGAAAATCCGCAGAAAGGTGTTAGATAATTTCTCTGAAAAGGCAATTGTTAAAGATGCGCCAATGGCTACGCTGGAAGAAGTTTTAGTACCGATTTACTTATTGCACCGTTATGAGATTGAAGCTGTGGCAAAGAACATTGGTGGCTTATATTTTACTCATGCAGTAAAAAATGATGGACAAAAACCGACTAAAATGGTTGAACCAGCACAACAGTGGGCTGCGTTTGACGCGTTAGTTGCAACGGTTAGTCCTGATGCATTAGCTTTACCTGAAAGCTTGATACAGAAAATCCCTCCACGTCCTTCAGGTTATCCGGCATCGGCAGAAACCTTTAGCGGCTATACCGGCCCAACATTCGACCCGATTGCTACCGCTGAAGCTGCAGCTAATGAAACCATTTCTTCGATATTGAATCCTGAACGTGCTTCGCGTTTGGTGGAGTACAATTCACGGGATTCGGAACAACCCGGACTAATTGCAGTCATCGAAAAACTAATTTTAAAAACCTGGAAAGCTGAGCCGGCAAGTGGTTACAAAGGGCAGCTACAAGTTATGGTTAACAACCTCACGCTAAAATACTTATTGCAGTTAGCGGCAAATAGTCGTGCCTCTGAAAGTGTTAAAGGCGAGGCTTTGCTAGAAATTTCTGAATTAAAATCATGGATGAACGGCAAACTGAGTGCTGCAGCGCCAAAGCAAAAAGCAAATATTTTGTACGGCTTATCTCAAATTAAAGAATTTGAAGAATCGCCAGCTAAATTTCAGCCAGAACCAGCACAGGTAATGCCTCCAGGCGCACCAATTGGCATGGGCGGAATGGATTTTATAGATGACTGGAGATAAAAAATTGATTTCAACAAAAAAGCATCAATCAGAAATGGTTGATGCTTTTTTTTGAACGTTTAAACTGTAACCCAATCATCCACAGCTGATATTCCTCCATCCGTCCAAATCCATTCTATTTTCTGATAGGTAAAGGAAACTTCTTCGTACTCAACGTATTTAACCAATTCAGGGTCTTTAGTGTTAGGCATAACAAAATGAATATTAGCAACTCTCACATTGGTAAGTATTACCGTGTATTTCTGAACTTCATTTCCTGCACCTGTAGCAGCCTTAGCCTGAGGCCCCCAAAATTCGAGCTTCCACTCTGTTATGGCTTCATTAGTGGCTAAAGCATTATACAGCAAAGGTGAAGATTTATCAAGTTCTTTAGTAATAACAAAAGGCGAATGAATTCTACGACCAGAAGCCGCCCCCGTTGCAGGGTTTGATGGCGTGCTTAATTGATGAGAAGCTGCAATAACTAAAATTTTATCTTCTCTTCCTTTTTGAGTCACCGACCCTTTTATCTGGCCGGTTCTTTTGCCTTTAAGCGTTAAGTATGCATTAAGTGCCATGATGTTTCTAAATTAAATTTATAATATGTTTAGTTAATCTAAATATACTGATTATTAACACTTTAAAAAAAACATAATGAATTAATTATTGATTGAGAGAACGGTTCTAAATTAAAATGAAATTATGTCGGCACATTCTATTATTCTAAGTTTGCAGAAACAAAACATAAATATGTCTAAAACTAAACTTACAATTAACAATAACGGATCGGTTAAAATAGAAGGCGATTTCGAAATCGTAGATAGAAACGGGAACGAATATGGCTTGCAGGGAAGAACGGTTCTTTCGATTTGCAGATGCGGATTATCTAAAAATAAACCTTTTTGCGATGGTGCTCATAATGGCCATTTTGAGCATGAGGCCATTGCTTTTGATCTTCCTCCAAAGAAAGTTTAATAAAAAGAATCATCCTGTGCTAGTCTTTTGATAAACACAGGATGATGACTTGATATCTATTTACGCCGCATCGTAAATAATTACCTTTTCGAATAAACTGCGGAACTCATCCAAAAATGCCTTGTGGATTTCGTGTACCTGATAAACATCATGTGCAGCTAAATCTTCAAAAAACAAAATCAAACTATAGGTATATGTAATATCTACAACTGCCCTTTCAATTGGGGCAGGCGTTCCTATGTGAAATTTTTTTACAACTTCAATATTTTCCAGACTTTCTAAACCTTTACGGAAAGCCGCTTTTTGTTCAGCGGTAGTGTCGGCTTTTAGCCAGAATAAAACGTGGTGTGCTATCATGAATAATTTTTTTTTCAAATATAATGATAAGCCGGATTTAGCCTGACTCTGATTTAAAATATTGGTTAACGAAATTTAACACTTTAATCGATTCAATTTAGCCATTCGTAGAGTCTTAACATTTTGATTGATTTCGAGCATATAGATTAGTTTATATTTTAAATGCTAACTAGAAATGAAATCATCTAAACTTATAGCCCGTATTGCATTTGCCCTTATCCTAACAGTAGCAATTGTGTCTTGCAAAAAGTCATCTTCCGATGATGAAACCACAACAACTACCGAAACTTACGCAACTATAGAAACGAACCCAAAGGACACCACGATTGCAAACGTAGTTTTAATTAAATACACGAACAATGTGGCAACGGTTACCAACCCATTTTCATCGAGTGGTGTAACGGTGGCCAACACAAATGGTATTGTAACTGTAACGTCTACCATTCCGGGTACTGAGGTTAACTATGTAATTTCTGGCACCACAACCAGCGGTTCGGTTAAGATATATAGCGATTATAAGTTTGGTTTAGTTTTGAACGGTGCCGATATAATCAGTTCGAACGGACCTGCTATAAATATTCAATCGGGTAAAAAAGCAACAGTAACTCTTGTTGGAGAAACCAATAATCGCCTTATCGATGCATCAACTTATACCGCAAATGGCACGGAAGATATGAAGGGCACATTTTTTAGTAATGGACAGTTAATCTTTACAGGAAACGGGCGATTGATAGTTAAAGGGAATTATAAACACGCAATTTGCAGCGATGACTACGTTGATATAAAAGGTGGAAATATTGCTGTAACCGGTGCAGTTTCGGATGGTATTCATGCCAATGATTATTTTCAAATGGAGGGCGGCTCTTTAAGTGTTAGCTCATCAGGAGATGGAATTGAGGCAGAAGAAGGCTACATTCAAATTGACAAAGGAACACTTACTATTGCAAGTGTTGATGATGGTTTATCTGCATCATACGAAGGAACGGATACAACCATAGACCCATCAGTTAAAATTAACGGTGGAACAGTAACCATTGCCACAACCGGAGAAAAAGGAATAGGCGTGAAAAGTGAAGGTGCTACAACCATAAATAGTACGGATGCCGTAAAAATTTCAGTTTCTGGCAAAGGTGCAAAAGGATTTAATAGCGGAAAAAATTTCACGGTTACCAATGCAAATGTGAGTATAACGACTACCGGCGATGCTTTCTATGATACTACTGATAAAGATATCTCTTCAGCAGCAGGAATTAAAGCGGGCGGCAATTTTCAAATGGATAAAGGAACAATTACCATTACCAGCTCAGGTACTGGTGGTAAAGGAATTAATGCCGATGGCACTTTAATTATCAATGACGGGACTGTAACTGTTACTACCTCCGGTGCTAAATTTACTTACGGAAGTGATGATACCTCGGCAAAGGGAATTAAGAGCGATGGTAACCTAACCATAAACGGAGGAACCATAAATGTAAGAACAACCGGTACAGAAGCTGAAGGCATTGAAAGTAAAGCCATACTTACAATTAATGGAGGCACAGTAGAGTCTATCGCTTATGATGATGGTTTAAATGCAGCTACACAAATTGTAATCAACGGTGGTAATATTTACGCCTACAGTACCACAAACGATGGAATTGATTCTAACGGAACAATGACAATTAATGGAGGCTTAATTGTTTCTTCAGGCACAACATCGCCGGAAGAAGGTTTTGATTGCGACAACAATACATTCAAAATTACAGGCGGAACATTGGTTGGTATTGGGGGTGCCACTAGTAATCCGACAACTAGTGTAACCACACAAAGGGCAGTGGTTTTCTCTAGTACCGCAGCGGCAGACGACTTAATACATGTTGAAACTTCAGCTGGTGTAGATGTTTTTACATTTAAAGTTCCAAGAGCATATTCATCTAAAATGACTATGTTATTTAGTATGCCAGGTTTAGCTGCAAATACTTCGTATGCGATTTACAGAGGAGGAAGTGTTGCAGGCGGAACCAATTTCCATGGGCTATCTACTGGTGCCACTTACACCAAAGGCACTGCAGCAACTACTTTTACTACAAGCTCGATGCTTACAACAGTGAGCAAATAAGATTTTTTCATAGTGGTTTTTACGTCGCATCAACCAGAAATGGTTGGTGCTTTTTTTTAGGCACTTAATTTTGATGGTGCAATTCCATAAGCTTTTTTAAAAGCAAAAGAGAAGTGAGAAAAATCTTTAAAACCAACTTCCATATAAACATCTGATGTTTTCCAACCCTTCTCTTTTATTAAGTAATGCGCATCAGCCAATCTTTTTTGTTGAATCCAGCGGTTTGGCGAAGTCTTGAAAATTTTTTCGAAATCTCTTTTAAACGTAGCCAGGCTTCTGCCCGTTAAGTAGGCAAATCGGGCAACATCAACATTGAATTTATAATGTGCATTCATATAGGCTTCTAAATCAATTTTACCAGGCTCGGTAAAATCGAAAAGAACATCTTTTAACTCAGGATTGGTTTGTAGCAAGGTTAAAATCGCTTCTTTAACTTTCAATTTGGTTAATGCCGCGTTAAAACTATTGTCTTTTTCTAAATAAGGCGTTATCGAATCCATATAATTCAGCAGCAGCTTTTTCGGCTCTAGTGCCAAACCAAAAATTTCGTGGTTAACCTCACTCATGTGCAAATCATATTCAGCACTTACAGCTTTGAGGGTTTCCTGATCTAAAATTATCGACACCGATTTGTATTGGCCATCTGCCGCTGGAAATTTGGTGTATTTTGCTAATTGATTTCTTCTGAAGAACCGAAAATCCCCCTCATTGAAAACATATTTTTTACCCCCGATAAATATTTCTGAAGAACCGGAAATCACATATCCAAAAGTGTGGTTGGGTATAAATTGTTCGCCCTCGCTACTTTTTTGCTGATAACAGGAATAAAGTATTCCGGTACGTTCGATGTGGTTGGCCATAAGATAAAATTAGGATTTATTTTATGAATAAATTAAGGCGGGATGCGCCCGCCTTATGAATTACATTTATTTACCTTTTTAAAAAAGACTTACCCAGGTCTGTTTCAAAAAAATTCGTTGATTCATCATGGTCGGTTGATAAACTTACCTCCATCCATTTTTCCATTTCTTCCGTTCTGGTTGCATCAGCATGTTTTAGCATCCCGATAGCTTCGCTGCCTAAAACCAAATGAATAGGTGGTTGTGGGTTTTCAACCAAATCTAACATTACTTTTGCAGCTTTTTCAGGGTCGCCGGTTGGAATAAAATCTTTACTCTGGAATAAATCACTCCTTTTATCTACCAAATCATAGCCTTCAATTTTTGGTGCGTAAGTCATTGAATCGCCTGCCCAATCTGTACGGAAACCACCTGGTTCTACGCTTGTAACGAAGATACCAAAGCTTGCTACCTCTTTTGCCAGGCCTTCGCTAAATCCGCTTAAACCAAATTTCGCTGCCTGATAAATGCTCACACCCGCATTTCCTACCCTTCCACCAATTGAAGATATTTGAAGAATCCGCCCTGATTTTTGTTTGCGCATGTAAGGTAAAACAGCTCTTGTAATTTCTATTGGTGCGTACAAATTGGTTTCCAACTGCGAACGAACCTGTTCATCACTGAAAGCCTCGGTAGCACCAACTATTCCAAAACCCGCATTGTTTACCAATACATCAATTTTTCCAAAATGCTCAACGGCAGTTTCAACTGCCAGATGTACCTGATCAAAATCAGTAACATCAAGGCTAATGGGCAAAATTTGCTCTTTATATTTTAAAACCAAATCTTTTAAGGCATTTGTATTCCTGGCCGTTGCGGCTACGAAATCGCCTTTTGCCAAAACTGCTTCTGTCAGGCTTCTTCCCAATCCACGGGAACTACCTGTTATAAACCAAACTCTTTTCATCTTCTTTTTTTATTCAAAGGTATGGCGGTTATCAAACTTTTGTTTTGTTAATAGGCTCATATTATTTTGTTAAAAAGCTCATGTAATATTTCTCCGGAACCTTTATCACTAATTTGATGTTATGATTTAGTTAACCAATAAAATCAGAACAATGGCTAAAGACAAAAAAAAAGCAACCAAGAAAAAAGGTGGCAAGAAAAAAGACAAGAAGAAGAAGAGCCTTAAAAAAAATAAGTTAGGCGTTAAAAATTCGCTTGTCAATAATATCAACGCCCGTAAAAAGAAAGGTAAATCGAGGTCGAAAAAGAAATCGAAGATTAGTAAAAAGGCCTACAAGAAAATGCAAAAAGGCTGGAAGAAATAATTTTCCTGCCTTTTTCCAAAGAAATAATCTGTTGAATGTCAATAATTTTTTTTGATGACCACAGCTTAAAATTTTGCGCTATATTTGTAAGGCAAACTTATAAGTTTTGCTTACAAATATGAGCACAGAAAAAAGTAACTCAATTGCTTCAGAACTTCGCCCGGTTTTAGCTCGACTAAACCGAAAACTGCGCAAGCTATCTCCATCAAATACGGTTCTGTCTCAAACAGAACGTTCAGTTTTAGTTTTATTAGAACAACATGATTATCTGCTTTCTGCAGAACTTGCCGTTTTGGAAAAAATTACGCCACAATCTATGGGCGCTTTATTAAACCACCTCGCTGAGCTTAAACTGATTTCTAAAACCGCATCTGAAAATGATAAACGCAAAGTTCACATTTCACTTTCTGATACAGGAAAAGAAATGTTGGAACAGGTAAGACATGAACGCGATGAATGGTTGGGTAAAGCCATTGCAGAAGTTTGCACAGAACAAGAACAATTAATTTTAAAAGAAGCTATAGGTCCTTTAACGAAACTGGTTAATTTCTAATCAGATGGCCTTGAATTATGAACATCAGTACATTTAATGCATTTAAAAGTCGCAATTACCGCCTTTACTTTGGCGGCCAATCCGTTTCGCTAATTGGAACCTGGATGCAAAAAACCGCTGTAAGCTGGGTAGTTTACGAGCAAACACATTCTAATTTTATGCTTGGGCTTACGCTCTTTGCAAGTTTATTTCCCTCCTTTATTTTCTCGTTTATAGGTGGAGTGGCATCCGATAGGTACGACCGATACAAACTTTTGCTGGTAACCCAAATTGCCTCGATGGTGCAGGCCATTTTGATGACGGTTTTAATTTTTTCAAAGCATTACGAAATGTGGCAAATTATTGCCCTTAGCGCATTGTTGGGACTAATTAATGCTTTTGATGTGCCGGCAAGGCAGTCGTTGGTTTACGAAATGGTTGATAACAAGGAAGATTTACCAAACGCATTGGCTTTAAATTCATCAATGGTAAACCTATCGAGGTTAATTGGCCCGGGATTAGCAGGACTTGCCTTAGAAAAACTTGGTGATGATATTTGTTTCGGGTTAAATGCCGTAAGCTTTATCGCTGTTATTGGTTCTTTATTAATGATGAAATTGCCTAAATACGTTTCAAAACCGCATACTAAAAACATTTTGGGCGAGTTAAAAGAAGGTTTTGCCTACATTAAGGAAACCCCTTCAATCGCATATATTTTACTGATGTTAGCATTGATAAGTTTATTCGTTCTGCCATTCAGCACATTAATTCCGGTTTATGCAAAGGATATTTTCCAGGGAACGGCATCAACATTCGGAGTGATTGATAGTGTAATTGGATTGGGTGCTTTTTCGGGAGCGATATTTCTGGCTTCACTAAAACCCGGTAAAAATCTCAGGAAAATTCTGGCAATAAATACTTTAATTTTTGGAGCAGGACTTGCCTTGTTCTCTCACAGCACATTTTACCCTGCAGCTTTAATTTTCGCCACCATTTCCGGATTCGGAATGATGTCGCAAATTACCATTAGCAATACATTGATTCAAACCACTGTAGACCCAAACATGCGTGGCAGAGTTATTAGTTTTTACGCTATGGCTTTCTTTGGGATGCAACCACTTGGTGGTTTACTAATTGGCAGCATTTCCCAATTGATTGGCACACAAAACACCGTACTTTTTCAGGGTGCTATTGCTGTACTTATCGGATGTTTATCTTACAGAAGATTATTTAGAGGAGAAATTAAAAGTACCAAGGAAGTTAAACCAGTTAGCGATCTTGTATTAGAGAAAATATAAGAATCTAATAAACAGAGTAGTTCTAAATGGAAATTCCACAGGCTTCATCGGATTGGGGTAACGCCCAAAATATTTAATTAATTTCATTGTAAAAATAACTATCTAAATGATACTTATTTACCAGAGGATAGTAGTACGTAATAGGAAAGTGTTTAACTTTACTTAATGGCATTTAAAAAAGAAAATCACACTAAAGAAAGTTGCAGTGCTAGTTTAAACGCGGTTAAAGATGCACTTTATGTTTTAAATGGAAAGTGGAAATTACCTCTAATACTTTCCTTGCAAGATGGCCCGAAGCGATTTAATGAAATTCAGAAATCTTTAGGTGAAATTACACCAAAAATTTTATCGAAAGAGCTGAAAGATTTAGAACTTAATGAATTTGTGCTTCGCAAGGTATATTCAACTACGCCTGTTACGGTAACCTACGAACTAACAGAATATAGTGGCTCATTGGAAAAGGTTATTGATGAGTTGAGAAACTGGGGCCTGCAACATCGAGAAAGATTGGTAACAAATAGGCGAACCGAGGTAGTTTTAGAAGAAGCTGAGGTTTAATCTTTGTTGTGTTGATTTTTTGAAAAACGTTGTCTTTTAATCCAATAGTAATTAAAAAATCTATTTCAATACCTCATCGACCAATTTTTTTAACTCGATATAATATTGATGCCGGCCTTTATTGTTTAGATAAAAGGCCATTAAAAATCCGGCGGTTTTAGTTTGGTTATCAACCCAGGGGTAACTGCCAAATAACCCCGGACTGGTAATAGAATTGCCGGATTTGGCAACGCTACCATCCATCACCCATTCCCCGTATCCATAGCCAAAATTACCTGCCTCAGTTGGTGAATAAGCTATTTTAACTCCGCTATTTATACGGTTAACTTGCATTTGTTTTACACTATTCTCGGATAGAATGCGCTTACCGTTAAACATACCTTTGTTTAAAATCATAGTTAGAAAATTGATATAATCGCTTGGCGTGCTGCTTGCGCCACCGGCCGGTAATGCAACTTTATCGTTCCCAAAATCAGTATTTTTCATGTCTAATGGTTTCGCAATCCTTTGGGCAAACAAGGTTTCAAAACTTTTACCACTTATTTTTTCAATCACGGCTCCTGCAATTTGTAAACCTGTATTGCTGTAACGAAAAACTCTACCATGCGCTCCTTCCAAAGGCATATCGGCAATCATGTTAATGGCGTCATCCATGGTATTGGCTTGGCGCATAGCACTTAAACTTTCTTTTAAATCGGGAGATTTTATAGCTGTCATGTGCGATAAACATTCGCTTATGGTAATATTGCCCTTACCCGATTTTGATAGTACAGGAAGATATTTACCCACCGTATCATTAAGTTTTAGCTTACCTTCATCAACAAAAGTCATTACCAGTGCGGCACTAAGCCACTTACTGCAACTTGCAATCTGCTGTCTCGTTACAGCTGTATAATCGCTGAAATCAGGCGTTTTAGCTTGCCTTTTTGCCAAGATTCTACCAACCATTTTCTGTTTAGCAGAAAGTTTACTCACCCCCCTGTTGTACACGATTTTACCATCTTTATAGAGTATAAGATAAACTCTTCCGCCCATTGCATCGGCATGGTTCTGAAGCCAGCTATCAATTTTAGAAAAATCTTGGGCTTTGGCAAGTGTATCAATTGATAAAATAAATACAACCAGAAAGATAATTTTTGCAAAAATATATTTCATAATGTTGTGACTCACAAGTGCTAAGAAAGTTTAAATTCTGTATTTAGATGATTATGTGTAATATCGGTTATCTTTGTACAAAATAAAAGCAATGGCGGTATTACATAGAAAAGAAGAAAAAATTCAGGCAGTGCTGGGCAGGCTGGCTAAAAAATATACAGACGAACAATTCGTGGAGATGTTTATTAAACTTTACTCTAAAGATTGGGGCAAGATTAAATCGGCTTACATTAAGCAATCGCAGGATAAAGAGCCGGGGACAGTTATTAATATGCCAAAGCCAGAAGTTTATTTGAAACAGGTTTTAGCTAATTATTTAAATCAGGTTGATACGCCAAAGGCTGCTGAAGCTAAAGAAGAACCCGTTAAACAAACACCCGTTGTTGAGGCTAAAAAAGCGAAGGCAACTGTGAATAAAAAAGAAGTTGCTGCTGAGGAAGTTGCTGCTGAGGAAGTTGCTGCTGAACCTAAAAAGAAAGCGCCTGCTAAAAAGAAAACAGAAGTGGCTGAAGAAACAGTAGCCGAGGTTAAAAAAGCAAAAGTACCGGCTAAGAAAAAAGCCGAGGTTGCTAAAGAAGTTCCTCCTGTTGAGAAGAAAGTAAAGGCAGCAGTAAAAAAGCCTGCCATAGAAAAATAAAAAAATTTTCTCCCAAATATAATAAATCGCCTTTTTGGTTGTTTATATATTTGAGAGCGTTAATTTAGATGACGGGGATAGGTCGGTATGATTTATCCCCGTTCCTTTTTTAGGTGGATTTTATTTGCAACGCGTTCTAATGCTCACAAAAAAAGCCGCCAATTTCTTGGCGACTTCCAATTAAACTAACCTGAATCTATTTTTCGATCATTTTATAATACCGAACGTAATCAACTTCCATTTTTTGTGGCCAAATGGAATCATCTATCCCTTGTGCGCCACCCCAATCGCCACCAACTGCAATATTTAAGAGCAGGTGAAACTTTTTATCGAATGGCCAGGCTTTGTAGCCTGTACCCTCATTTGCAAACTCAAAAACTTTAATATCATCGTAGTAGCCTCTTACTGCGTAAGGCGTCCAATCAACACGGTACAGGTGAAAGGCAGTACTTGCCCCTTCAATCTTTTTGGTGATGGTTTTCTGCGTATTAATTTTAAAGTAATAAGCTTCAGTATGCGTACTAAAATGCACATTATCCTGGTCGTAACCCACGTGCTCCATAATATCTATTTCGCCAGATTTTGGCCAGTCACCATAGGCCCGGTCTGTTGGTAACATCCAAATTGCCGGCCATGTTCCCTTACCTGCCGGAAGCTTTGCCTTAATTTCAAAGCGACCATAAAGTGCATCTAACTTTCCTCTTGTTACCATGCGTGAGGAAGTATAGCCCATACCACCCATGCTTTCCTTTTTGGCGGTAATGGTTAATAGGCCATTTGCTACACTAGCATTATTGGTTGTATTGGTATAATATTCCAGTTCATTATTTCCCCATCCGCCGCCACCGGTATCATAATCCCAGTTAGCTGACAATGGTGCGCCATTATTAGTAAACTCATCAGCCCAGGCCGGGGTGGTTTCAAAGCTCCAGTTTTTATCAACCGGCGGACCAGCAGGCACAGGCGGAACATAAACCGGGCCACCTTCATCTGTTCCTTTTGAACATCCGCTTAAACCAACAACAACAATTGCAAAGGCTGTCAAAATCTCCTTTTTAAAGTACTTCACTAAATCCCTCATCTTAAAAAAAATTAAATAAGCAGTTTGAAAAAAATTTCAAACTGCTATTATTTACACTATTTAAATTCAAAATCGTCGATATAGAATATACCTGGATTTGGATGTCCTTCTCCACCCAACTGTACAACAATTTTATCGTACAATGTTTGGCTGGCAGAAGCCGAGTAATCAAATTCTAACTGAACCCAGGTATTGTATTGAGCTGCTGTAATGGTTTTCACAATCTCAATCTGCGTTGTGTAAGCATTACCACCCAATAACGAATTCTGTAATTTAACAGAAACTGTTGGTGCAACTTTAGTAAAATCATTTCCTCCAGGGATAAACACTTTCAACCTGATTTTATTTTTTGCAGCCAAATCAAAACGATAAGGCATGGTGATGTTGATGTTACCATACTGACCATCGTTGCCGGTTCTTTTTTCATAATATGCTACTTTCGAAGATGTATTTACTGGGAAACGGGCTGGGTTATCATAACTCCTGTTAAAATCCATATTTTCAGCTACCCAAGCCATGCCTGTCGCCGTTTGGAAATCATCAGATAGATTAGCAGCCTGAATTGGTTTCTGAACAGGCGGAACGATTGGTCTCACATAACCTTTTCTGATCAATTTCAAGTACCAGGCATTTCCAGCATTCGATTTATCACCACATCTTAACCACATTTCATCAGCTGTAAGCGATAAAATCTGATAAGAAGAAACACCTAAATAGTAAGAAATAAAGCCATTATTGCTTAGGTTGATGTATTTTACGCCATTAACATCATTCAAAATCCATGTTAAGTTTGTAGGCGGCGAATAATTAACCGTTGGGTCGTTTGCGCCTGTTGGACCGCCAATGCCTGGCGCATTCGATGCATTTGCGAAGGTAGTTCCATTATTTGCATAGGTATATTTTAATGATGATGCACCCATAGCAAAGGTCATTTCATCATCGTAAAAACCTTGTCCGGCTTTTTCGTTGGGGCCAGCCTGGTACCAATCTGGCGCTTGAGAAGTGATTGGACCAACGCCCAAATGACCAGGTTGTGTTTGGTCGATAACCCATGTTTTACCCGCAGCGTTTGATAAACCTCCTGAAAGCAGTATATATGCCGGATCGCTCAACATACTTGTATTTGTTGTTGCTATAGTAATGGTTTTTGTTGTCGAAACTGAACCACCATCAGCCAATACCGTTAACTTAACAGTATATGTTCCTGCAATTGGATAAGATGATTGCACATCATTTCCATCAGCGCTGGCACCATTTCCGAAATCCCAATGGGCATTAATGCCGTTGTATAAGCTTTTAAAGCTAACAATGTTTGGGTTAGCAGATGTTGGCGTTGAGGTAAATTGAATTTCCGCAGCCGTAGGCGGCACACCAATGTCTTTTGTGGTTTCACTTTTTTTGCAGGAAACCATAATGCTAAGCATCAAACCCAGACTAAGCAAGAGCGATACTTTAATTTTATTTTTAAATAATTTCATGTCAAATGCTGATTAATTATAACCTGGATTTTGTTTAATACCACCTTTGGTAACTTCAATCTCGTTTAGCGGAATTGGCAGATATTCGCTTTTACCAGCCTTAAATCCTTGAGAACCTAAAACTGCAACAGCTCTACCTGTTCTAACTAAATCGAAAAAACGATGACCTTCGGTAGCTAATTCCAATCTGCGTTCAGCATAAACATTATCAAGTGTAGCAGGAATAGAAGCTAAACCAACACGTGCTCTAACTGCATCAAGCAACTCTTTAGCACGGGCCGCACTTCCTCCACTTCTCAATAAAGCTTCTGCCTGCATTAAATAGGTATCGGCCAAACGGATTTCGATTTCGTCAATCGGCCAGTTTTGTTCGGCAACACCGCTTGCCGAGCGGAAGGCTTTTAATGGTGCATATTTTTTAATGAAATAATCGGTGTTTTGGTAACGGGCATTATAAGTTGCGCCAGCTGCCTTTAATGCTGCACCATCAATAATAGTTGCTGCAAAGCGAGGGTCGTTTTTCATTACATTAACCAAATCGAGCGTAACCGGACAGAAACCCCAGCCGCTTGAATAAGTATCACCGTTATAGCTATCCATACCAATAAACTGCGTTCCAACATTTCCTTCGCCACCGTTAATGTAGCCCCAATCTGTCCAGGCCGCATTATTAGAATGAGGAATTTCAAGGATAGATTCTGCGTTGAACTTATTTGCAGGGTTAAAAATATCAGCGTAATTTGGCAATAACGAATAACCGTAAGGGTTGCCAGCTCGGTTTACATCTTCAAATAAAGTTGCAGCCTCAGTCATTTTCGCATTATCATTCTGGTAAAGCAAAACCTTACCTAATTGTGCTTTTGCGGCACCCTGAGAAATTCTTCCTTTTTCTGAAGTAGAAATTGTTATTGGCAAGCCAGGAATTGCATCTCTTAAATCTTTTTCAATTTGAGCGTAAATTTGCGCCGGCGTAGATTGAACCTGTGAGTAAAGCTCACTCGTTTCTAAAACTTTAGTAATTAGCGGAACATTGCCAAACCATCTTACTAAATCGAAATAGAAGTAAGCTCTTAGAAATTTGGTTTCAGCCGTAACACGGGTTTTAAACGCAGCGCTTAAAGTTGTTGCTTTATCAATTTTACTTAAGATAACATTTGCACGATTTATACCTGTAAAGTTTTTATTCCATAAACCAACTTGCGGGCCAAGGCTCGAGTTCATGTTAAAATTATCGTATGCAACCCAGTTCGGCTGGTCAGAAGCGTTACTTCCGCCGGCAAAACAGTCATCCGATGCCGCACTTAACAAAGGCATTTTCATGGTATAACCACCAGTTGTTCCCCACTGGGTAACATCATATACGGCAATTACACCCTGCATAACTTCAGTTTCATTTTTATAAAAGTTATCTTCAAGAGCTGTTCCGCGTGGCGTTAGCTCTAAATAATCCTTCTTACACGAAACAAAAACAACCATAACAGCAACTATTGCCATCAGGCTTTTAAGATTTTTATTGTTCATCTTTTCCAATAATTAAAAACCAACATTTAAACCGGCGAAGAAAGTTCTTGCCTGCGGATAGAAACCACGGTCAACACCATAACTTCCACCACCAATTTCCGGGTCGTAACCTGTGTATTTTGTAAATGTTACCAGGTTATTTGCCATTACATAAAATCTAACTTTATCCAAACCAGCTTTTGCAACCAATTTTTTAGGAAGTGTATAACCAACCTGCAAAGTTTTGATTCTGAAATACGAGCCACTTTCAAGGAAAATGCTCGAAACGCGACTGTAGTTCTGGTTAGTATCATCTAAAGTTACCCTCGGAATCGTGTTACTTGTTCCCTCACCTGTCCACCTGTTTAAAATAGCAGTAGTGTAATTTGCTGTTGGCAAATCGAATCTTCTTAACGCATTAAAAATCTGATTGCCGGCAACACCCTGACCAAGTACAACTAAATCAAAACCCTTATATGCAAGGTTAACGGTCATACCATAAGTAAAATCAGGCGTTGGGTCGCCAATAATTTCTCTATCATCATTATTGATTTGACCATCGCCATTTAAATCGATGAACTTAATGTCTCCTGGTTTTGCATTTGGCTGAATAAGTGCGCCAGACTGGCTTTTGTAATTATTAATCTGCGTTTGATTTTGAAACAAACCATCGCTTCTATAACCATAAAATGACCCAATTGCATGGCCAACTTTTGTACGGGTAATTTCTAAAGCCTGAGGAGTAACCGTTTGGCCACCAAGATATTCTTTATCATCGCCCAGGAAATCGATATTGTTTTTAACAAACGCTCCGTTCGCATTAACTTTTAAAGAAAACTCGCCGATTCTTTTCGTGTAACCTAGTTCTAATTCGAAGCCTTTATTAGACAAATCAGCTATATTACCAATCGGACCAGCATTACCCACATAACCTGGTACTGCAATTTGAAGTAACATACCAGTTGTTTTTTTCTTGTACCAATCGGCAGTTAAAGTGAAGTTGCCGAAAAGGCTCATATCAACACCAATATCTGTTGATGAAGTTTGTTCCCATTTCAAATCAGGGTTTGATAAAGCATCTGGACTTACGCCATTATTTAATCCTGCAGATGTGCCTAAAGTATAGTTTCTGCCACCACTAACGGTAGACAAATACCTGAAATCACCTATATTATCATTACCCACAACACCATAAGAACCCCTGAATTTAACGAAGGTTACATAATCATTTTTAGGGAAGAAATCTTCCTTACTTGCTACCCAACCAATCGATGCTGAAGGAAAGTATCCATATTTATTATTCGGGCCAAAACGTGAAGAACCATCTCTACGAATGATACCTGTTAAAAGGTATTTTTCATCGTAATTATAAGTTAACCGTGCAAATGCCGAGTTTAAGGTATTTAAATATTCACCACCATAAAAAACATCGTTAGCTCTTGAAACCGGAAATTGTAAAGACGCATCTTTGATATTATTTACCGGAATACCGTCTTTGGTTCCGCCCTGGGTTTCACCTCTGTTTTTTTGGAAAGAGTAACCAATTAAACCTGTAATGTTGTGTTTATCAATTTGCTTATTATAACTGATTGTATTCTCTAATGAATAAAAAAGGCCGCGATTTGAGTTTCTGTTATAAGAAGTAATTGTAGTTTGGTTTATCGAATTTAGATAATATATCGGCGTGAAACCTTCACTTCCCCAGAAAGCCAAATCTACACCACCTTGCGATCTTACTTTTAAACCTTTAATAATTTCGGCTTCGACAAAAGCATTTGCAACAACTTTATCAGACCAGCCATTACCTTGGGCAACTTGTAAAGCTGCAACAGGGTTTAATATTTCTGATTGTGCATACTGAGAAATTCCATACGGAAAACCTGCCTCGTTTCTAACCACAGGGTTGCCAATATAAGGTGCAGCACCATATTTTGCAGGGTCTGTTTCAACAATTGGTGTAATCGGGTCGATGTTAATCGCTCTGTTTAACGGCGAACCATACTCTGTGTTGGTACCAACCCCAACTGAATTTGTACGGGTGTAACCAATTGTTTGTCCGAATTTAATTGCTTTAGTTAGTTGATGTTCCGAATTGAAACGAGCTGTAAACCTTTTGTACTGAGAATTACTTGTTGCAACAATACCTTCCTGATCAAAATAACCGAAAGAACTGTAATAAGTAGATTTTTCGCCGCCACCGCTAATGCTCAATTCGTGATTTTGAATTCTTGCATCGTTGTTAAAAACGGCTGCCTGCCAATCCGTTCCGACACCATATTGCGACGGATTTGGAAACCTTGGTGTCGTTAAACCAGGCGTTTTTGCATATTCAGCTTCGTTATAAATTGTAGCATATTGCGTAGCATTTAACAAATCCAACTTTCTTGATGGCGCTTGCGTGCCTAAATAGGTGTTATAGTTAACAGCCATTCTGCCATTTCTACTGCCCTTTTTAGTTGTAATGATGATAACACCATTAGCCGCTCTTGCACCGTAAATTGCACCGGAAGCCGCATCTTTCAAAACCTCGATAGATTCGATATCTGCCTGGTTAAGGTAATCGATACCACCACCAACCTGAACACCATCTACAATATATAAAGCATCACTATTATTAATTGAAGTTGTACCACGAATACGCAAGGTTGCACCTTCGCCCGGTTGGCCAGAAGATGTTGTAATCGTCAAACCCGATGTACGGCCCTGCAATGATTGTTCAACACGAACAACCGGCATATTTTCTAAATCTGTTGCTTTTACCTGAGATATTGCTCCCGTAACAACACTTTTCTTTTGTGTTCCGTAGCCAATTACAACAGCATCGGCAAGCATGCCCGCTTGTGGTGTCATCTGGATATTCAAATCTCTTGATGATGTTGCTGTTACTTCTTTATTCTCATAACCGATATAGGAAACAACAATTACAGCATTTTCTTCAACAGTTTTTAGTATAAAAGCACCAGTTGCATCAGTAATAGTTCCCTGATTTGTGCCTTTAACCTTTACACTTGCCCCAACTAAAGGCGCACCGGTTTCATCAACAACTTTTCCTTTTACATCAGCATAAGCACGCAGTAATAATGGCGAACCATCCAGCGCTTTTTTATGGATAATGATGGTGTTATTTTTAATTGTATAGCCTAAAGGCTGCTCGCTGAAAATCTGTCTCAATACCTCTTTAATATCCGTATTTTTAATATCAATATTAACTGGTCTGGCTTCTTTTAAAAGCTCGGTGTTGTACAAAAAGCTGTAACCCACGCTTTTATTCAGCTTTCGAAAAACGCTGAGCAAGGATGTATTTTTCTCTGAAAGCGTTACGTTTTGTGCTTTTGCAGCATAACTGATTTGAAGAAACGTAGTGATTAATAAGACAAAAGTCAATTTCATAATCAACAATAATTTAGATAGTCGGCCCTTTGGGTTGGGCAACCATTCAGTATAAAAATTCATATATTTGGTTGTTAGGTTTAAAATAGTTGTATCTCACAATTTTACGATTAGAATAAGCCCTAATTTTCGCCGGGAGCGTTGCCGCGCTTCCGGTTTTTTTAGTTATGCTATATTCCAAAAATCATCCTGATGATGAAGAAAAGTATAGGTTAAGGCATAACTAAAATCCTCCTTTCTTCAATTTTAAAATGAACATCTCCTGTGGCCTGTAAAGTTTCCAAAACTTGGTTTACACTATTAAACCTCGAAATCCTTCCGCCAAAAAGTTTATCCATTTTTGCTCCGCGATAGCTTATATCTACATTGTACCAGCGGGAAATTTTATTCATTATCGTTTGCAAATTCTCATCATTAAAACTGAAGAAACCATCTTTCCAGGTAACAGCATCCTCAGCATCAACATTGCGCACCAAAACTGAGGGCGATGAAGCTGCAATAACAGATTGTTGTCCTGGTTTTAAAATACTCGATGCCAATGAGCCTAAATTCAGTATCCGAACTTTACCTTCCAGCAGCGTTGTTTTGTTATTTGGTTCATCTATGTACGCATTAATATTAAAATGGGTACCCAAAACTTCAACTTGCTGGTTTCTTCCTTCGCCAATTTCACTGCTAACCTTAAAAGGAACCCGGGCGCCCTTTTTATCAGATAGTTTTGCCACCTCGAAATAAGCCTCTCCTTTTAACTGCACTAATCTTTCTTCCGTATTAAACGCAGTAGGATATTTTAAGGATGATTCTGCATTTAGCCAAACCTTAGTTCCATCAGGCAAATTGATTTGATACTGGCCACCGCGAGGCGTTTCAATTGTATTGTATAAGTTTTTAGTTTTCGCCGATGCCGAAACAACAGTATAAATTAATTCTCCGTTTTTAGTTTTGGTAATGTTAATTCCGGCTTGTTTGGCAATTACGCCATTTGTAGCATCTGTAAGCGAAATTTTAGAGCCATCAGCCAAAGTTAATGTAGCCTTATTGCCTCCAGGCTTAATAGCCTCAGGCTTAGATTTAGTTAAAATTTGCTCAGAAAATTGGTTTTTAATTTGATTATTGATTATCAGGCCAACAAAAAACAACACAACTGCCGCAGCTGCAACCTTTAGCCAGGTTTTATAATTTACTTTTGGCTTTAGTTCGGTTTGTTCTTCAATAGCCTGCCAGATTTGGTTCTTGGCTTCAACAATATCCTCGTGTTTTAAATTAGATTTCTTATCTGAAAGTTCAACAAGATGCCACGATTCTACCAGCGCCTTTTCTTGCTCAGTACAAAGTCCGGCGTTGTATTTTTCTAAAAGTTTTTCAACTTCAGCTTTATTCATCACTATAATATATTTGGCTAATTATAAACATGTAGGATAACTAAGCCGCAGGTAGTAGATGGAATAAAATTATTTTTTAATTTTTTAATGCGGCAAAAGCCGGCTATCTAACCAGTAAGATAATCGCGAGTGAAATAAAAGACGTAAGCTTTAGGCGCAGTACTTTCAAGGCATTACTCATTTGTTTTTTTACCGTCTTATCAGAGAGATGAAGAATTTCTGCAATTTCTTTTTGAGATAAATGTTGCTGACGGCTCATTTCAAAAATCTGCCTCATTTTTGGTGGAAGCAAACTAACTTCTTTTTCGATTATGGATGCAAACTCTTTTTCACGTATGTAATCATCAGTGATACAATTGCCTTGGTCTGCAAAATTTTCTAGCGATAACAAATAATTTGATTTCGATTTGTTCTTATCAAGCCAATCGAATACTTTGTACCTAACTGCGGTGTACAAATAAGCCGATAACTGAGATTTAATTTTGATGTTGGGATTGCTCCACAGGTAAACGAAAATTTCCTGAACAATATCTCTGGCATCCTCTTTATCCGTAACCAATTTGCAAGCGTAAATATATAACAGACCGTTAAATCGTTCGTATATTTCCTCAAAAGCATACTTATCTCCGGACTGAATAAGACCGAGCAGTTCGTTGTCAGTAAATGATCTGTAGTTATACATTTGGTTAGAATGATTAAACGAATGTAAGAATTAGTTTAACTTAAATCCTAACAAAAATTTTTGATTGCGTATTTATTTAAAACGTTTCAAATACGTTTATCTATAGTTTATACACAGTTTTGTAAACTTGCATCTAGATATTGGCATATCGGGAAAAGCCGATATATATTTGCCTTATGGATAACGTAGAAATATTTAAAGCCTTATCAAATAAAACCCGTTTGCAAATTTTAAACTGGTTAAAAGAACCCGAAATTAATTTTCCAGAACAGCAAAATGCCGACTTCGAGCACATTGGGGTTTGCGTTGGGCAAATTCAGGCTAAAGCCGGTTTATCTCAAAGTACAATATCCGAATACCTTTCTATTTTACAGCGTGCCGATTTAGTACATGCAACCCGTGTTGGGCAATGGACGTACTACAAACGCAATAAAGAAGGTATAGAACAGCTAAGTCAAATCATCAATTCAGAATTATAAATTTTAAAAAATATGAACACAGATAGTTTATTCAGACCATTTAATCTGAAAACATTAAGTACAAAAAATAGAATTGTAATGGCTCCAATGACTCGTTCGTTTTCACCTGAAGGTGTTCCAACGGCAGATGTTGCTGAATATTACGCGAAAAGAGCCGCAGGCGAAGTTGGCTTAATTTTATCAGAAGGAACCGTAATTAACAGGCCTTCATCATCTGCCGACCCGAACATTCCACATTTTTATGGCGAAAAAGCGCTGGCAGGTTGGCAAAAAGTAATTAATGATGTACATGCCAAAGGTGGCCAGATGGGTCCGCAAATCTGGCACCAGGGAATTCATGCCAATCATCCTTCGGGCTGGGTTCCGGCTACTCCATTTGAAGGCCCTTCAACTTTTAACAGTCCTGGCTTTGAAAATGGTGTCGCAATGACAGATGCTGCGATTGCAGATACGATTGCGGCATTTGGCCAGGCCGCTGCAGATGCAAAAGCCCTTGGTTTCGATACTGTTGAAATTCATGGTGCACACCAATACTTAATCGACCAGTTTTTTTGGGATGCAACTAACAACCGTACAGACTTATGGGGCGGCAAAACTTTGGGAGAACGCACCCATTTCGCTGTTGAAGTAATTAAAGAAATCAGAAAAAGAGTTGGCGAAGATTTCGCATTAATTATCCGTTTATCGCAATTTAAACCTTCAGCATACGATTTCAAGTTGGCTAAAAATGAAACCGAGATGGAGCAATGGTTAGCACCCATGGTTGATGCTGGAATCGACATTTTCCACTGTTCTCAGCGTCGTTTCTGGGAGCCTGAATTTGAAGGTTCTGACCTAAACTTTGCAGGTTGGGCTAAAAAGCTTACCGGTAAGGCAACAATTTCTGTAGGTTCAGTAGGTTTAGACGGCGATTTCTTCGGGGCATTTGCAGGTCAGAGTTCTCAACCAAGTTCTTTAGATGAATTGGTTCGCAGAATGGACAGGGGCGACTTTGATTTAGTTGCTGTTGGCCGTCCGCTTTTAGCTGATCCGCAATGGGTAGAAAAAATTAAAGCTAATCGTACAGATGAGCTGAAAGGCTTCACAAAAGAAGCTTTGGCAGAATTAGTTTAAAATATTTAAACGTTTTAAGGGCATCCTGAAAGGGATGCCTTTTTTTATTTCTGCCACTACCGGGTACGAAGCAATGAACATTTTTGTGAAGTTTTCTGTAAATTCACATCATCAAAAAAAGAAAATTCTATGTCGAACATTAAATTGATTATTGATGAACGCCCGGCTAACATTGGCAACTTCATGGTTGGCAGATTATTACCATTTAGAGAAAAGCGAATGGTTGGCCCATTTTCGTTTATCGACCATATGGGCCCTGCGGCAATGAACGACCATGAAAACCTCGATGTTCCACCCCATCCTCACATCGGTTTATCAACATTAACTTTTTTATTTGAAGGTGAAATCACACATAAAGATTCGCTTGGTAATGATGTGGTTATAAAACCGGGCCAGGTAAACTGGATGACTTCGGGAAGCGGAATTGTTCATTCGGAAAGAACTCCGGAATATTTAAGGCATACCGACAAAATGCTTCATGGTTTGCAAATATGGGTAGCGCTACCGAAAGCTTTAGAAAAAATGGAACCAGAGTTTTTTCATGTTGAAGAAAAAGATATTCCACAATGGGAAGAAAACGGCTTAAATTTTAAACTCGTTGCAGGAGAAGCCTTCGGTAAAAAATCGGCCGTTCCGGTTTACAGTCCGCTGTATTTCATCGAAATAAAAAGTTCTTCAAGGCAAAAAGTAAACATTGGCGATGATTTATTCGGCGAAAGTGCATTATACATTTTAGAAGGGGCCATTGAAAGTGAAGGCAATATTTTTGAGCCGAAACATATCCTGATTGCCAACAATGCAAAGTTATGCGAATTCGACATGCACGAGAACACAACGGTTTATATTTTTGGCGGTGAACCTTTCCCCGAAGAACGTTTTATGTACTGGAATTTTGTTGCTACGGATAAAGCCTTAATAGAAGAGGCCAAAACGAAATGGTTAAATCAAAGTTATAAACCAGTTCCAGGCGAAACGGATTTTGTACCGCTGCCTGTGCAAAGCATTCGCTAAAATCAATTTGATTTTCTAAATAAATTCATATTTATAGAAACAGCCACGCCTGTTGATGACAACTTTGAGTTACCATATCCGATATCAGTTAAAGGAATTTTCATAAACGGACGGGCACTGATGCTCAGCTTGCTATTAATTTTGTGTTGAAATTCTACACCAATATTCGCTATTCCTAAATAGTGCTGATTTTGATTTTTAACTACATAATCTGCAGGACCAGGGTATGGAGAATTATAAGTGTAGCTATATTTTTCCTTCAGCATCAGGTAACTCGATAAGCCCGTAGTTACCGAAACTGAGTTTCTTTTCCCATCAAATAACCTATAATTAACATTTATAGGAATATCAAGCACATCGCAATTGGCCCTAACATTTGTTGGCTGCGTTCTGAAAACATACGACGAGTTCGGGTTGTATAAGCTAAAATCAGATTCGTAAATTTTCTTGGCGTAAGCGGCACCTGTTGTTATGCTCAATCTTTTTGTGAGGGAAAAGGTTAGTTCAGCACCAATGCTTCCGCTTAGATTACTTCGCCCGGAGTATTCTACCGAAGTTAAATCAGGCGCAGCAAGAATACTCAAAACAAATCTCGGTCTGCTGGCTGGTTTTTTCAAAACAACTTTATCCTTCGGTTTGCCGAAATCGTTTGGAAAAGTTGTTTTTCCTTTAAAGGCAATCATTTTATATGAATTATCTACCACAGATATATCACTTGAAGCGATGGTGTTTATCAAAGAATTCTTATTTACAATAGAAGCTGCCAAAATTGAATTTGATAAGTTTTCATTTCCAGCCTGATTTTCATAACTAGAATTTCTAACTTCTGATTTATCAGCACCTGTTAAAATTTGTCCTTCATCAATCAACCCTTTATTTTTCTCAATTTTTAAATCTTTTTTTAGCTCATTTCCATTATTATTAAAGGATTTGTTTGCTCCATTTTGTTCTGCTTTCTTTTTTACAACAAGGTTTGCATCAGATTTTTTATCAGCAGGTTTAATTACAAAAAATACGATTAACAACATTGCCGCCAACCCGCTTAATGCCGCAAACCAAATTACCGGTGCAATTAAGCGTTTCGGTTTGGGGTGTAAGCGTTCCTCCATTGCCTGCCAATGTGCTTCGTTGAAAGGAATATCGGGCTGCTCTAATCCTTCTCTAAATAAATTATCTATATCGTTACCCTTTTTCATTTTGTGTTCGTATTAAAATTCACCTGCACCTGGTTTGCATCAAACGCAACCATTTTCCGCTCGTAAGCATTAGAAACAGGAGCTTTAAGCATTTCCTGAAGTTTTTGTCTGGCCTTAAATAAATTGGATTTTGATGTTCCGACGGAAATCGAAAGCATTTCCGAAATTTCCTCGTGGGAGTAACCATCTACTGCAAAAAGGTTGAAAACCGTTCTGTATGCAGGTGTTAATTTTTGAACAAAAGCAAGCAAATCTTCGTAAGCCAGCTTTGCATAAACAGATTGTTCCTGTGCAATTTCATCATATGCTGAAATATCTGCGTGGTCGGCAAATTTCAAGTTCGACCTATAATAATCTATAGCCGTATTGGTTATTATTCGCCCAAGCCAGGCCTTAAATGGCTTATCTTTTTCGTACTTCTCAATATTTTTAAAAACTTTAAAAAACCCGTCATTTAGTATTCCCGCCGCATCCAAACGGTTATTTGCATAGCGTAAACAAATGCCCATGGCAAAGCCATAGAAATGTTTGTAAAGCGCCTTTTGCCCTTCCCGTTCATTTCTAATACAGCTGCTAATGTAACTTTCTAAAGCATGTTCACTATTGCGATTAGGGATCACTAATTCTCCTTTCTAAATTACCATACGGATAAAAAAACAAAAGGTTGCCTGAAATAAATATTTTTTTTCATTGCTGTAAAAATTGGAATATTTAAAAAATTATGGGTTGAATTGGGGCAACCTTTTAAGGGCAGCGAACGTAACAGGAATAACTAAAACATTAAACAAAATCGTTATGCTAATCTACTTAAAAAAAACACTACTTGCTGTGCTATACATTGCTTTAGTAATTACCTCATCTTGCAAAAAAAGTGCAGATAATACGACCCCAAAAAAGGGCATTCAACTGGCGGCAGATGCAAAATTTGGCACAATAATTACCGATAATTCAGGTAAAACTCTATATATGTTTGCTAATGATGTTGCGGGTACACCAACCTGTACAGGCGGTTGCGAAACCGTTTGGCCGCTTTATTACTCGGCTGATATTAGTACAGATCTGACCATTAACCCTGCAGAAGTTGGCGAAATTACCAGAGCCGATGGCCGAAAACAAAGCACTTACAAAGGCTATCCACTCTATTATTATCAAAGTGATGTTGCCACCGGAGATACAAAGGGAGATGGGGTTGGTGGAATATGGTTTGTGGCAAAACCAGATTACTCTTTAATGCTGGCCAATGCACAAATGATAGGTTTAAACGGAAAACTTTATACCAGCACTTATGCCGAAGGAACTGGACTAACAAAATATTTTACTGATGCTTCAGGAAGAACGCTCTATGCTTTTTCTCCTGATAAAAACAACAAAAACACTTTTACCAAAGCCGATTTAAGTAATAATACAATTTGGCCGGTTTACGAAGCAGAAGTTAAAAGTTTGCCATCTATTATTACAAAAGATATGATTTCTGTAATTGATGTTTTTGGCAAAAAGCAGCTTGCTTACAAAGGCTGGCCGCTATATTACTTTGGTCAGGATACTAAACGAGGGGAAAACAAGGGCTCGAGTGTGGGCCCAGCACCAGGTTTTTGGCCAATGTTAAATGCCGCAACAACGGTAGCACCTGCACCTTAAAAATAAAATGGGTTGAAAGACGGGGTAGAGCAGCCGGCTGATGTAATGTTAGTCGGCCTTTTTTTCTACTCCTCCAATAATGCTTGTCTGATTTTTTCAGCTGCTGCTGCAAGTTCCTCTTGTGATGGCTTCAATTTCTCTTTGGCAAAATTCATATCGCTAACACTATTCATTGGTATTAAATGAATATGGGCATGCGGCACTTCTAACCCAATTACTGAAACACCAACCTTTTTACAGGGAAAAGCATTTTTAACCCCTTTAGCCACAATTTTCGCAAACATCCAAAGCCCAACAAAAAGGTCTTCATCCATATCGAAAATATAATCTACCTCGATTTTCGGAATCACCAATACATGGCCTGCAGTTAGCGGCTGAACATCTAAAAAAGCTAAAAACTCTACAGTTTCAGCAACAACATGGGCAGGAATCTCACCGGCAACAATTTTGGAAAAGATGGTCATAAAGGTAGGTGGTTAATGGTGGAAGGTATAAGATTTTTTTAGCGGAGGTACAGACCTTAAGGCTTAACCCCTCCGCCATTTTATCTTATGTGGATATCTTATCTTGAAATTTCTAAAACTTCGAACTGCATTTTACCTGCAGGCACTTCAATTTCGGCAAATTCGCCTACCGATTTACCTAATAAACCCTGTGCAATTGGCGATTTAACAGAAATTTTCCCTGTTTTTAAATCTGCTTCGCTTTCTGCTACCAACTGGTAAGTCATGGTCGCACCGTTTTTGACATTCTTAATTTTAACTATCGATAAAGCTAAAACTTTCGATAGATCCAATTTAGATTCATCAATTAAACGGGCATTAGCTAATGTATTTTTTAACTTAGAGATTTTGGCTTCATGCAAACCCTGCGCTTCTTTTGCGGCATCATATTCTGCATTCTCAGATAAATCTCCTTTATCTCTCGCCTCAGCAATTGCTTTAGATATTAGCTGACGCCCTGTGGTTGTTAGATAATGAACTTCCTCTTTTAATTTATCTAACCCCTCTTGTGTGTAGTACGTTACCTCTGTCATTGCTCTATTAATTTTTAATCAAACGCTATAAAAAACAAACAAGACTACATAGTTGGTTTCCTACATAGTCTTGCTTCAATTATAACGAAGATAAATTGTGGAAATTACAAAAGCAAATAAAAGAGCAGGATTTTTATAATTTTGGCCATGGATTTTCAGGATTTGTGGATTTACATCACTACAGGCATTATAAATTATCAAAAATCATAATTAAGTGCTTGCTTAAATTCAAGTTAATGCTCCAACTTTATTGTGCGACGGTTAGCAAAATCTGCCTGAATTTTAACACCGGAACTACCTGGAAATTATCCTAGGTCGCTTCACCAGAAATTCATCGATTATTTTTAGCTTAGTCAAAATTATTCAGAAAAAAATGAAAAAGTTACTTTCTCTGGCCCTCTTGGCTTGCCTGGGAAGTTCTGTTGCTTCGGCGCAAGAACTTTATATGCCCAGAAATATAAAAGCGGCTTATGCAAAAGGCACACGTTCCATGAACGGCGCACCAGGCCCAAATTATTGGCAAAACCACGGCAAATACAATATGGATATCAAGGTTGATGCCGATTCAAAAGTTGTTAGTGGAAGCGAAGAAATTGTGTACAGCAATAACAGCAACGATACTTTGAAAACACTTGCAATCCGTTTTGTAAATAATTTACATAAGCCAACCGCACCCAGAAGCGGCAGTGTTAGTCAGGATTTTTTAAGTGCGGGTTTAAATATTTCTTCATTTTCCGTTGATGGAGAAACCATTGCTGTTAATGCAAAAGATTGGGGAACTGTTGGCAATGTGAGGTTGAAGAAACCTTTGGCGCCGAAATCGAAAATCACCGTTAACATTGATTGGGATTACCCGTTATCTAAACAGAGCGGTCGCGAGGGACAAATTGACCCAACGACTTTTTACGTAGCATACAGTTACCCGAGAATTTCCGTTTACGATGATTACAACGGTTGGGACAGGATTCCTCATACAGATAGAGGTGAATTTTACAATGATTTTAACGATTATACATTCTCAGTTAAAGCCCCAAAAAATTATGTGGTTTATGCCACAGGCGATTTATTAAATCCTGAAGAAGTTTTACAGCCTGAGATTGCTTCAAGATTAAAAAAATCTTATGTAACGGATGAGATTCAGCATATTGTCAACGAACAGGAATTGAAAGAAGGCAAAGTTACTTTGCAGAAAGATTGGAACACCTGGAAATTTAAAGCCAACCACATTACTGATGTTTGCTTCGGTTTAAGCGGCACCTATTTGTGGGATGCGGCAAGTGTTGTAGTGGATGCAAAAGCCAACAGAAGAGTGAGCACACAGGCAGCGTACAATGTAAAATCAAAGGATTTCCCGAACTCCGTAAAAAACAATTTATATGCCCTCAACTGGTTCTCGAACAATTGGCCGGGCGTTCCTTATCCGTTTTCAAAAATGACCGCTTTTCAAGGTTTTGCGGATATGGAGTACCCAATGATGGTTAACGATTCTGACACGGGCGACCCTGTTTTTGCGCAGTTAGTTCAGGATCATGAAGTGGCACACACCTATTTCCCTTTCTACATGGGCATTAACGAAACACGTTACGCCTACATGGATGAAGGCTGGGCAACTACTTTGGAATATTTAATCGGAATTGCAGAACATGGCAAAGAAGCGGCAGATAAATTTTATAAGGCTTTCAGGGTTCAGCGCTACATTAATGATAAATCAGCTGAAGAAGATCAACCGATAATTTCGATGTCAGACCAGGTTTCGGGTTCTGGTTATGGAAACAACTCCTACGGTAAGGCTTCACTTTCTTACCTGGCATTAAAAGATATGTTAGGAGATGACTTATTTAAGAAAGCGCTTCATCATTATATGAACAACTGGAACGGCAAACATCCTATTCCGTGGGATTATTTCAACTCGATGAATACAGGTTCAGCTCAGAATTTAAACTGGTTTTTTCAAAACTGGTTCTTTACTAACAATTATATCGATTTGGTGATAACCAAACCGCAAATCGCGACAGGCAAGGCTTCTTTTGTAATTAAAAATGAAGGCGGTTTTGCCATCCCTTTTGATATTTTAGTAACCGATGCCGAGGGCAAAACGGAAACCATACATAAAACACCTGCGGTTTGGAAAGTTAATCAAAAGGAAATGACGATGACGATTAATACCAACCGTAAAATAAAATCGATTAAACTGGATGGCGGTATTTTTATGGATGCGACACCTGCCGATAATATTTACGAAGTGAAATAATTTAATTTGCAGTTGGCGGTTTTAAAGAACTGCCAACTGCAAACTTATAACTGCTAGCTGTTTTCCGCCTTGCAACTTGCTTCGTGTTTAACAGGAAAATTAAGCGAATTTGCAATGAAACACATTTTGTTCGCTTCTTTATGTAGAGACTCTGCAAGTTCGAAATGTGCCTTATCGGCTATTAAAACCTGCGGATGCAGTGTTACCTCTCTAAATTTACCACTTCCACCTGCCGATTCTTCCATAGTACCTACGGCTTCATCTTTATAATCGATTACGACAATTTCGTTTTTAGAACATAAGTGTAAATACCAAAGCATGTGGCAACTCGAAATAGAAGAAAGCAACAAATCCTCCGGATTGTATTTGGATTTATCGCCCAAAAAGGCAGAATCTGATGAACCTGAAATATCGGCTTTACCGGTTACAGAAATTAAATAATCGCGGTCGTAAGAGCGGTAATCCATTGTGCCTGAGCCCTTATTGCCCGTCCAGGTTACCGTGGTTTTGTAAAAGTGATCTTTCGGCATGATATAATTAGTTAGAATTGTATTGCCAATTTAAGAAATTAAGATTGAATTGGGCGGGGTTTTGAGTAAAAACAGAAGTTATTTGAGCGTTGATTTTTAAATGTTTATATTCGGTTAATAAAATATTTTTGCCACCTGAAATGCTCCTCACCACCACCTCCCTCACTCCAGCCAAAAAAACCCGAATCTCCGCCATCTGGAATAATGAATATCCAAAATCATTAACCTTTTCTGATGCAAACGGATTTGATAATTATTTGGCGGGTTTATCAGAGCCTGTTCACTATCTACTCGAAAATGAAAGCGGTGACATACTGGCCTGGGCTTGCAAATTTATCCGAGATGATGAAAAATGGTTCGCCATAATTCTTGATGAAAAAATTCACGGGCAAGGCAAAGGAACCGAATTATTAAATGCGCTGAAAGAAGATGAAACTGTTTTAAATGCCTGGGTTATCGATAAAGAAGAAGCCAAAAAAGCGAATGGCGAAATTTATAAATCACCGTTAAACTTTTATTTAAAAAACGGTTTCGTGGTTTATCCTGAAATCAGGTTGGAAAACGAAAAAATGTCGGCGGTTAAAATTAGCTGGAAAAGATAACGCTACAAATCCCCTAGTTTCTCGGCTAATACTTCTGATATTTTGCGATAAGAATCGAATGTCCAGCCGCCTACATGGGGCGTTAAAATAACTTTATCGTTCGCTTTTAATTCCTCAAACCAGTTTTGTTCACCTAACGCCGGAAATTTTTCGGTTTCTAAAACATCCAAACCTGCACCTAAAATCTTGCCCGATTTCAAACTGTTCAATACTGCTTTTGTATTCACAATTTCACCACGTGCAGTATTAATAAAGAATATTGGCTTTTTAAAATGGAAGAAATATTCATCATCTACCATTTGCCTGGTTTCGGTGGTTAAAGGAACGTGCAAACTTAATACATCACTGTGTTTAACAATTTCTTCCATGCTAACCTCACGAGCGAAGACATCACTAAAGCCGGTTTTGTATTTATCATAAGCCATCACATCAACCTCAAACCCAGCAAGCTTTTTGGCAAAGCTTTGCCCCATGAAACCGTAACCGATTATACCAACTTTTTTACCTTTCAACTCGTACCCACGGTTACCTTCCCTATCCCAAATGCCGTTTCTAATTTCATTATCTGCCTTGCGGAAGTTATTCATAAGTGATAATAACAAGCCAATAGCATGTTCGCCAACGGCATCACGATTACCTTCAGGCGCATTTATCAATTGAATATTCCGCTCAAAAGCAATTTTATCATCAATGTTATCTAAACCTGCACCAGCACGGGCGACAAACTTTAGATTTGTTGCAGCAGCAAAAATTTCGGCATCAATCCGAAACTTAGTTCTAACGGCAATGCCTTCATAATCAGCAATTTTATTTAACGTTTCCTGGCGGGTAATTTTCGGTTCATCATCAACTTCGTAACCTAGTTTTACAGCCTTTTCTTTAAATACTGGGTGTAAATCATCAACAATCAATATCTTTTTACTCATGATAAGGCAAAAGTAACATTTTATGATTTTTGTTTACTTTTTAATTATGTGATGAAAGCAATTTTATTTGATTCATAACGAAGCAAGTATGACCAATAAAAACCAACAAAAATATTACGGTTAAACCGCTGTAATAAAATAGTTACGGCACTTATTTTAAACTTCCTTGCCGTTTCTTTGTCACTCTTTACAAAAACTAATAAAACTTTTAAAATTTAATGAGACTTTTTAAATCAAAAACAATACAAATCACTACGTTCTTTTTACTTCTTTCCTTCAGTTTATTTGCGCAAACTGGCAGTAAAGCGAAAATCTCCGGCGTACTAAAAGACGCCAAAACACAAGAAACGATTCCTTTTGCAACGGCTGTTTTAATTAATAAAGAAACAAAAGCCAACGCTAAAGTTGCGCAAACAGATATTAATGGCGCTTTTACCATGACCGATTTACCGGTTGGCACATTCACATTCAAAATTAGCTTTGTTGGTTATCAAACTATGGTTAGAGATAATGTGACCATAACTGCCGCTACAGGGAATTTAAACTTCGGCGAAATTAAAATGAATGCAGCCGCAGGTAACATACTTAAAGATGTTACCGTAACGGCGCAAAAATCGGCTATCCAAATGGGTATCGATAAAAAAGTTTTCTCAGTAGATCAAAGTTTAGTTAGCGAAGGTGGTTCTGCAGGCGATTTACTCCAAAATGTGCCTTCGGTTTCTACCGATATGGATGGAAATGTAAGTTTACGTGGTTCTACTGGTGTAAAAGTTTTAATTGATGGTAAGCCATCGTTAATTGCCGGCGGAAACGTTGCACAAATTCTACAGTCGATTCCGGCGAGTTCAATCGAAAGTGTTGAAGTGATTACCAATCCATCGGCGAAATATGATGCTGAAGGTCAGTCGGGTATTATCAACATCGTATTAAAGAAAAATACAAAACTTGGCTTTAATGGTTCGGTAGCTTTAACTGCAGGTAACCGCGATAATTATAATGCAAATACGAACTTAAGTTTTCAGAACAGCAAAGTAAATGTTTACGGAAATTACAGCTACCGTTATGGTAACCGGATTGGTGGTGGTTTTCAGGATATAACCTATAAAAACCCTACAAGTTCTACAGCTTTCGCAAATCAGAATACGTCATCAAGTTCTTTGGATAAGGGCCATAATGCAAAAGCAGGTATTGATTATTATGTTGCGCCAAAAAGCGTTTTAAGTTTATCAGGAGGTTTTAATTCAAGAGAAAATGATCGTAACGAGGCAATAAGCATTAACCAGTTAGGCACTTCCTTAAACCCGGTTTTGCTTAGCAACAGAAACAACATTACAAGTGGTAGCGGAAACAGTTACGATTTAAACTTGGATTATAACCAGAAATTTAAAAAACCCAAAGAAGAATTAACCTTCAATTTTGGTTATTCTTACGGCACTAATGATAACGACCAAACTTATAATACAAACGTTACTAATTTAAATGGAGCGGCGATAAATTTAAATCGCAGTTTACAACGCACTTTTAACACGGGTAACAATACAAACTACAATATTCAGGCAGATTATACAGTACCGGTTGGTAAAGCAGGAAAAGTTGAGGCAGGTTACCGCAGTCAAATCCGGTTAGGAGATAACGGGCAGTATGCCGATTCGATTTTAACAGCAACTAATATTTATGTTGAGAACAACAAGTTGATTAACAATTTTGATAGTAAAGATCAGGTTCATGCAATTTACTTAAACTATCAAAACCAAATTAAAGATTTTGGATATCAGCTTGGTTTGAGAGCTGAGGATGCCCGTTTGGATACACATTTGGAGGGTTATGCCAATAACGTGCTAACAGCCAGCGCAGGAAATATCCACTACAAAAGGTTGTATCCAAGCGTATTTTTAACGCAGAAATTAAAAGGTGATAATACAATTCAATTGAGCTATACCCGCCGGGTTAACCGCCCGAGACCATGGGACACAAACCCGTTTTTGGATGTTTCAGATCCATTAAACTACAGAGCAGGTAACCCGAATCTATTACCAGAAGATGTGCATTCATTTGAGTTGGGTTATAGCAAGTATTTCAAAAAAGTAACTTTAACATCGAGTTTGTATTACCGCCAAACAAATGATGTAATCCAAAGGGTAAGAAGCACACCAGATATTAACGGAATCATCACTTCTACACCTCAAAACTTATCTCGTCAAATTAACAGCGGTTTAGAATTAATTGGCCGGTTCGATTTAGTTAAGGCACTAAATTTTACCACCAACGTAAACTTATACCAAAGCAAGTTTTTTGGAGATGATCGTTTTAATATTGCAACAACAAGTGGCTTTAGCTGGAACGCAAACTTAACTGGTAACTTAACGGTAGCAAAGAATGTATCGGTACAGGTACGTGGCGATTACCGTGCGCCAGAAGTAATGGCTCAAGGAAAACGTAACGCAATGTACGGTATTGATGGTGGTGCGAAATACGATTTCCCAAACAAAAAAGCTTCATTAAGTTTCAATGTCAGAGATGTATTTAACACTCGCCGATGGAGCATGACAACTGAAGATGCTTCGACAATTGTTGATTTTCAGCGCCAGATGCAAGGTACTATGGGTAATATAACCTTCTCTTACCGCTTCGGAAAAACATTGTTTAACAATACAAAGAAACCTAAAAAAGACGAACAACAGGAAAACAGACCTGATGAAGGTTCTTTCTAAATAACATAAAGCGCTTTAGAGAAATTTAAGGCGCTTTTTTTATGTCCTGTCCAAAAAATAAATTAACGTCAATTTTCTATCTTGCGGCATGGAAGAAATCAATCCCTGGAAAACGCTCGAAAGTGAAATAAAATATAATAATAACTGGATTCAGCTTACTGAACATCAGGTTATAAATCCATCAGGCGGAAAAGGAATTTATGGTGAAGTACATTTCAAAAATCTTGCTATTGGTATTTTGCCTTTAGATGAAAATTATAATACCTGGTTGGTTGGTCAATATCGTTATCCGTTAAAAGCTTATAGCTGGGAAATTCCTGAAGGCGGCGGACCGCTGGGAGAAGAACCCATCGAAAGCGCCAGAAGAGAATTACTTGAGGAAACCGGCATGAGCGCCAGAAACTGGAAAGAAATTCAGCGGATGCATCTATCAAATTCAGTGAGTGATGAGCTGAGTATTATTTACGTTGCTACAGGCTTAATCCAGGGTGTAGCAATGCCAGAAGAAACGGAGCAGCTGGTTGTTAAAAAAATGTTATTTGACGATGTTTACAAGATGGTGCTAAACGGTGAAATTACAGATTCAATGAGTGTAGCTGCAATATTAAAAGCAAAATTGATGATGTTGAATGGTGAATTATGATTTCAAATTTCCACATTCGAATGAATGATTATCTTTGCAGTAATAAAACCAATCAATGAGCAAGCTTTTCGGCTACATTTTAAGCCCAATATTCTATTTTTTCTTCGGATTAAGTCTATGCATTTTTCATCCAATACAATGGATTTGCATTAAGCTTTTCGGTTATAAAGCACATAAAATTTCTGTTGATGCTTTGAATTTTTTCCTTACCTACTGCCAGATTTTTCTATTCAACTCGGTTTCGTTTAAAAATGAATACGATTTACCTACAGACAGGCCTATAATATTTGCTGCCAACCACCAAAGTATGTACGATATCCCTTCGCTGATTTGGTTTTTACGTAAGCACCATGCAAAGTTTATCTCAAAAATTGAACTTACTAAAGGTATTCCCTCAATATCAATTAACTTGCGTGTTGGTGGTGGTGCAAACATCGATCGTAAAGATAATAAACAGGCGATTTCAGAAATAATTAAACTCGGAAGAAGGATGAAAGAGAACAACTGGAGCACGGTAATTTTTCCTGAAGGCACGCGGGCAAAAGATGGACAGGTAAAAACTTTCCAGTTTGGCGGAATTGCTACATTACTTAAGGTTGTGCCAAACGCATTAGTTGTGCCCGTTGCGATAGAAAATTCGTGGAAAATTGTACGCTTTGGTATGTTCCCTTTAACAACAGGAAACGCATTAAAGTGGACGGTTTTAAAACCAGTTGAGCCAATTGGAAAAACGCCAAATGAAATCACACTGGAAGTGGAAACCGAAATCAGAAAGGTTTTAGCTCAACAAACCAGTTAGTATTTTTATATATTTTTATTGCCAATAACTTTAAAAAATTCGTCTCTGTAGGTATCTCCAACAGGAATTATCTTTTTGTTAATGGTAATTCGGCTTCTTTCAATGCTTTCTATTTTATCTACCGCAACAATGTAAGATTTATGTACCCTTATAAATTGAGTTTGTGGCAATGCTTCCTCCATTTTTTTCATACTCTGTAAAGTAATAATCCGCTCATCTTTGGTAAAAATAGAGATGTAATCTTTTAATCCCTCGATGTATAAAATATCGTGAAGGTAAATTTTCTGAATTTTGTGCTCCGTTTTAACAAATATAAAATCCTGCACGGGATTTGCCGCACCAGAAAATGGCGCAGGCGTTATTAAAGGCTGAATTTGAGGCGGTGCAGCATCTGCGGGCTTTGCCTGGTTATGTACTTTTTCTACTGCCTTATAAAAACGATCGAAAGCAATTGGTTTCAAAAGATAATCAGAAACGTTTAAATCATAACTTTCTAAAGCGTATTGTGGATAAGCCGTTGTTAAAATATAATGGCACTTGTTACCAGCAATTTTCAAAAATTGAATGCCGGTTAATTCAGGCATTTGTATATCCAGAAAAACTAAATCAACACCACCACCCTGAACAATCTGCAAAGCTTCAATTGGGTTTTCGCATCTTTTAACCATGGTTAAAAAAGGTACTTTGGATATATAATCTTCCAAAATATCAAGCGCTAATGGCTCATCATCAACAACGATACAGTTTAGGTTCATTTTCTTGGGCAGCTATAATTTAATAATACAGGTAAATAAATTCAGGTATTTAGTTCGCGGTTTAAATATCAATCATTAATTCGCAAGTGTAATGAGTAGCCGAATTTACAACATTTAATTTATATCTATCAGGATAAATAAGTTGCAGGCGGCGCTCTACATTTGTTAAACCAACACCTCCTTGTGCATCTTTATTTTGGTTGTTCTTTTTGTTAACGACACTAAAATGAAGAATTTTCTGATTTGCAATGATTTCAATTTTAACAGGCTCAAGAGGGTCGGTTACAACGCCATGTTTAAAGGCATTTTCAACGAAGGAAATTAACATCAGGGGTACAATTTTCTGGTCGTCGATCTCACCGTTCAAAGTCATTTCTACAAACGCACCATCTTTAAACCTGATTTTTTGCAGCTCGATATAATTTTTCAAATAATCTACTTCTTTGCTTAAAGAAACCGTTGGGGTATTACTTTCATAAATCATGTAGCGCATAATTTCAGAAAGTTTCATTATCGCATCGGCCGTTTTATCCGATTTTTGATACGCCAGCGAATAAATATTATTTAATGAATTGAATAAGAAATGTGGGTTCAACTGAGATTTTAAAAACTGAAGCTCCATCTCCTGGCGCTCACTCTCCAGATTACGTTGTACACGCTGACTCGAAAACCAGTCTACAATAAAACTTATAATAGAACTGCTAACTAAAAAAAAACCAGCAACCAACAATTTGGCAACAACGTATTGATTTACGGAATATTCACTCTTTTTACCTTCCATTTGATATCGCATCATATCTTCTGGATTTAAAACAGCGATGGTAGTCTTCACTAAAGCGGATGCTACAATTAGTAAAAAAAATACAAATACATAAATTGCGTATTTCTTCCTTTTTTTTATCAATTCTGGAATTAGAAAAATATAATTAATGTAGAATAACGAAACGTTTAATATTCCGAAGCCACCGTATGAGATTAATTGTCGTTTTATGGTCGCCTGTTCATTTCCATTTATGACCATAAACGCAGCCATCATCAATACCAGGGTCCAGAAAAAACAATGTAATATTAAAGGTCCTTTACTTTTTTTCATATTTGCAATATAGGAATGCAGGTTCTTTTACCTGCAAAATGATTCAACCAAAATAAATAAAGTAATATTCTTATCAGCTAAACAATCTACCAACGGGCATTTTTTTTCTACCAACGGCCCAATTGGCAAAATTTATCGACAAACGCCAAAAAAGGCCGTTTATCTATAATCTTTAACACTTGGTATAATAGATTTTAGCAGCGTTATTTTCTTGTGTTTCTTTGAATCATCAAAACGAAACAACCATGAAAACATCAACAGTAAACATATCGAAAAATCAATTATCACTTACTGCTGATAGCTTCATCGCTCTTAAAATAAATGAACCTATTATGAAAAAGTTAGCCAATACATCGCCTTTTTTACTTTTATTGTTACCAGTATTTATGATGATAGTTTTAACACTAACTGTAAATACCAACCAGAATGATAACGCAGAAATCGTAGTAAAACCTGCAAAACCTTCATCATCTATTGTGAAACAAGCAACTGCTATTTTTAAATAGTATGAGTAATTTCGCAATCGAAACTGTAGGGTTAAATTATAACTTCGGCAATCAAAGCGTAGTTAAAGATTTATCACTTCAGGTACCAACCGGCAGCATTTATGGTTTTTTGGGCCCTAATGGCGCAGGCAAAACCACCACAATAAAAATTTTATTAAACCTGCTTCAGTCTCCTGCTGATCAGGTTTTTGTTTTTGGTAAAGAGATTAATAGCAACCGCATTGCAACGCTAAAACGTGTTGGCGCTTTAGTAGAGCAACCCGCTATATATGGGCATTTAACCGGTAAAGAAAATCTTATAAATCGTTGCATTTTATTAGGAATAAGAAAAAGCAAAGCCGATGAAATGCTTGCGCTTGTAGGTTTAACCGAAGCTGCAAATAAAAAATCAAGTAAATATTCTTTAGGTATGAAACAGAGGCTGGGTATTGCCTTAGCTCTTGTCTCCGACCCTGAGTTATTACTGCTGGATGAACCAACTAATGGTTTAGATCCGAATGGTATTATTGAAGTTCGCAATCTAATGATAGATTTGGCAACGAAACACAACAAAACCATTTTAGTTTCAAGTCATTTATTAGCGGAAATAGAACGTACAGCAACCCATGTTGGCATTATTAATAAAGGACAATTATTATTTCAGGGCACCATAAACGAACTACATTTACTCAGCAAACCAATGCTGGAAATTGAAGTTGATGATATTGAAAACGCAGCAACATTAATTTCAAATTCGGGTTATGAAATTATCGAACGAACAGATAAAAAAATTTTCGTTCCCTTCTCCTCATCCAAAGATAGTGGCACCTTGAATACACTTTTGGTAAAAAATGGCTTCATCGTTTCTAGTCTTTACCAACAAAGAAAAGATTTAGAAAACCTTTTTCTCGATATTACAAAAAACAACTAATATGCGCTCACTATACATTTCTTTAGTTTCCGAATTTTACAAATCAAGAAAAACGCTGGCCTTTTGGGCCGCAATTTTACTGCCCTTTATTATTTGCAGCCTGGTATCTTTTGGATTTTATTCAAGTTCAGATAAAATACTTAAAATGGGTTACCCTGGTTTAATGCTTTGGGCCCGCTATAGTGGCGCTACCCTAAATGTTATGGGTATGCTTATTATGCCTTTTTACGTTATTTTTATGGCTTTCTCGGTAAATAACATAGAGCATAAAAACGATACCTGGAAAACACTTTTTGCACAACCACTCCATAAATTTTCTATTTATGCAGCTAAGTATTTATTTGCAGTTTTGCTAATATTTTTGTGCTTGTTACTATTTGCTGCATTAACTTTTGGGTTCGGCTATTTACTTCAGGCACTGGTACCAAAATATACGTTTAACCAATACAATCCATCAACATTTCTTCTTAATTCTTACGCAAAATTATTTCTTTCATCATTAGGAATATTATCGCTACAATTTATTTTAAGTTTAATTTGGGCCGATTTTTTGAAGCCAATGGGTATAGGGTTTGTTGGCACTATCATGGGCATAGTAACCGCAAGTTTGAATTGGCAATATGCCTATCTAATTCCATATAGCTTGCCAGCCCTGGCTTTAAGAATTACCAAAGTAAAACCAGGCGGCGATCCATTGGCCTTCGAAGTTTTTACCAAAGATGTTTACACCAGCTTAATTTACGCTATCGTACTCTTCATTATTGGCTACTTCATCGTATCTAAAAAAAGTATAAAATAATAAAGTTTTTTTTGAAAAGCAATTTCAGCATTTCAATCATCGCTGGTCCTTCTTTTCATTTCAAGTCCGCCCCCGGTGAAAAACCGGGGTTGCGGGCTTTTTCGTTTCAATAAGGTTTAATACACTCAGGTTTTTTGCTTTTTGTTAAACTTCGCCGAATCAAACACATAAAAGTTCTTGTAAAAATATCATGGTAAAAGCATATAGTTTATAATTTAGCTTATTTTAGTTAAAAAATAACCAACCTAACTAAAAATGATAAAAAAATTTACAACAACAGCATTTGCTTTGGGCTTATGCATGTATGCTTTTGCTCAGGAAGCGCCTGATGCAGCAATTGTAACTAAAATTAGAAAAGAAGGATTAGAAAACTCCAAAGTAATGGATATTTCTTTCAACCTTACAGATGTTAACGGTCCGCGTTTATCGAATTCACCTGGTTTAAAAAGGGCTCAGGAATGGGCAATGAAACAACTTACAGATTGGGGATTAAAAAATGCTCATTTAGAGGCTTGGGGCACTTTTGGTAAAGGTTGGCAGGTAGATAAATATTATGCCGCTACTACATTACCGTATTATCATGCAATTATTGCATCGCCAAAAGCATGGACTCCAGGAACAAATGGCCCGATTAAGTCAAACGTTGTCTTAATAAAAGCAGATAGCGTTGCCGATTTAGCTAAATACAAAGGTAAATTAGCAGGGAAAATTGTTATGATGGATGCTGGTGCACCTTTAACAAGTGGTATCAGACCAGATTTCTCCCGTTATGCAGATACAACACTGGCAAAAATGGCCGAGGCTAAACCTGTGGCTGGCGGCCAGAGAGGCCCACGTCCGGGTGGGGCAAATAATATGATGGCGCAAATGATGAAAATGCGTGAAGTTCGTGCGGCAATGAGTGCCATGTTAGTTGAAGAGAAAGTTGGCTTAATTTTAACCTATGCCCGCGGCGGACAAGGAACTTTCTTTACAAGCAATGGTGCTTCTTATGCTTTGGATGCTAAACCTGTTTCTCCAGAATTAGAAGTTGCAGCGGAAGATTACCTGCACATTCTTCGATTATTACGTGGTGGTAAAAATGTAGAATTAGAAGCAGATATTAAAACATCATTCTACGATCAAGACCCACAAGGTTATAACGTAATTGCAGAAATCCCTGGTACTGATAAAAAACTTAAAGATGAACTGGTTATGATTGGCGGTCACTTCGATTCGTGGCATGCTGGTACCGGTGCAACAGACAACGCTGCTGGTTCTGCAGTTATGATGGAAGCAATGCGTATTTTAAAAACCATCGATTTTAAACCAAAACGTACAATACGAGTTGCATTATGGAGTTCTGAAGAGCAAGGATTGTTCGGTTCTAGAGGTTATGTGGCTAAACATTTCGGCGACCCTAAAACGATGGTTTTAACCCCAGATCAGAAAAAAATATCAGCGTATTATAATCTAGATAACGGAACAGGAAAAATCAGAGGTGTTTATTTACAAGGTAATGAAGCCGCCGGCCCGATATTTAAAAGCTGGTTAACGCCCTTTGCAGATTTAGGCGCTACAACAATTACCTTAAGCAATACCGGTGGAACCGACCACCAGGCATTCGATGCTGTTGGTATTCCAGGTTTCCAGTTTATTCAAGATCCGATGGATTACAACACACGTACCCACCATAGTAATATGGATACATACGACAGATTAGTTGAAGATGATTTAAAACAAGCTGCTACAATTATTGCATCTTTCGTTTATAACACATCACAACGTGATGCTCAAATCCCTAGAAAAGAATTACCGGCAGCGCCGCCTGCAGCCGCAACAGGAACAACAGCTCCTGCCAGAAACTAAAATCCATAAAACAAGTTAGGTCCCGATTTTCATCGGGACCATCCTTTGGGATTGTTTTTCATAATCCTAACTACAGCTAAAAGTTTGAGAGATCGAGCCTGTTAAAATCCAGACAGCAACGTTATTTAGAGAGTTAATATCTATACCTAGCCTTATTTTTAAACTACGCCAAGGCCTTTGTAGTAAAATGCTAATGGAAGGAATCTTTTATTTTCTATTTCAGTTTTAAAAGCACTTGTAAGTACCGATGAGTGAAAAGCTTCGAATCCATCATCCATAATCTTTTTCGTTCTTTGCCCGTAAGTAATCATGCAAACAGATTTACATGCCAGTTGCTTTGCCTTAAGTATCCTTTCTTTATCCAACCTTTCTGCCAAGCCCTGTCCGTGAGCTGATTTATGAATAACCAAGCGACTTAAGCAAGCGATGGGAAAACTAATACCAGCCACATCAGCATCATCAAATAAATGATGACCTGATAAGCTGTTTAAATTAAAGTGTTTTGAGAGGCGTGCTGAGGCAGCAATATTGTTATTCTTATCAAAAGCAGCCCAATGATAAGCGCATTCGTCGTATTCATCGTACAAACTTGCAGTTAAAACATCTTTTAAAGGATACAAGTTATTTTGCTCCCAGACATTTTTTCTGAGTTTTAAAATTTCGTGTCTGTAATAACCGAAGTTTATTTCTTTAATGATTAACATGAGTAGGTTTGACTTGCACTATTACTTAAAATGATTAGCTCATCTCAATAAAATTTCGACCACACCAGAAATCATTTTTTGTTTGGTTAAAACAAATTTAGCGAACAACACAAAGAGGTTTTAGGTGATAAACACCCTTTTTAACAGGGTATTTTTACGGTAAGTTACAAGGTAATTTAACGGTTGTTAAAATGCGTAATTATCAGCATTTTTAAACACTAAATATCCAAACAAATCATGATTAAAAATCCTCGTACGAAAGATGGTGCAGATAACACCATCCCAGTTGATATTGCAAAAAAAATGACCGCAGCTTATAGAGCAAGTCAGAAAGCGGATAAAGGCACTTACACTGAAGCAGCCTGGTTTCCGGCAAAACAAATTACTCAATTAGCAGAAAAAGTAGCAAAATTTGATGGTGATGGCGTTAGGATTTATTTCGGAAGATATACCCGTGAAATCATTGATGCAATAAACAAATTAGAATACGGCGATAAGATACCAGATTCATACCTAGAGATGAATACCCTATTGCTGGTCGTAACCAAGGTAATTAACGGAAAAGCTAAAACCGATTACTTTGTAGATAAAGTTGGGCATGGCCACGGACATGGGCATGCTGTAAAATCAGTAAAACCTGGTTATGGTGATGCACCGCTTCCAACAGATCCTGATAATCGTTCAGACTTATGTCCTGTAGTTTGCGATGATGGCAGTGAATTAATGAACCCATAAGTATGCTCTTAATAACACACATTCAATTGTAATGCTACGTTTTTTTACTATAACCACGATTGCCGAATTAGCATGCCTGATTTCGGCGTTGGTATTTTTAATTGGAGACAAGCGTGCTTTTTGGAAGCGTATAATACTTTATATTTTTTTGGCTGTTTTTACAGAAATCTTTGGCAAGGTTTTAGGAAGAATCTACCACAACAATATTCCGATCTATAACTTATTTATTCTCATAGAATTAAGTTTCATCACCTATGGCTTTTACGTTTTTTTAAGGAAATACATCGATATCAAACTTTGGATGGTTTGCATTTATGCAGCATGCCTGTGCATTTATTTTGGGTATTTCTTAATTTATGGAATAAACAGTTACAATGCCTTTACCGTAAGTGTTATGTCAGTTGTATTTGTGATATACGGACTAATGTATTTTTATCTCCTTTTAAAAGACGAAAATTATATAGATCTAAAATTTCACCCTGCATTTTGGTGGGTTGGAGGTGCTGTAATCTTCTATTTCGGTGGAACATTAGCTAATTTTTTTGATTCCTTATTTCAAAGTATTTACTTTGGAAAATACCCTATAAGATATTTTATATACAGTTTATTAAATGTATTTCTTTATGGTTTTTGGACTTACTCATTTATATGCAGGGCTCGGCAACGGAAATTAACGCATTAATTATATTAGCATCATTAGTTTTTCTATTGATGCCGATAGGATTGCTGCTGTACATCAGATCATACAATCGACACAAAAAGAATCACTTTGTAGAAAAAGAAAATATGCGCCAGAAATTCGAATCAGAAATTTTGAAAACGCATATAGAAGTTCAGGAACAAACCATGCAAACCATCGCAACCGAACTTCATGATAATATTGGCCAGTTACTAAGCCTAACCACCCTGACCTTAAACTCGATAAGTATTCCAGAAAATGAAAGAGCTACAGAAAAAATCGACAACTCACTTTCTCTGGTAAATAAATCAATTAAAGAAATAAGAGAGCTTGCTAAAATTCTACACGGCGAACAGATTGTAGAATCTGGTATTGGGAATGCAATTGAACAGGAAATAAACTGGCTCAAAAGAGTTGGCGGTTACGAACTGCATGTTAATAATGATTTGCTCGATATTAATGCATCTTCACCCGATAAAGATTTGATTATTCTTCGCTTATTGCAGGAAATTATAAACAACATTATTAAACATGCCCAGGCAACTTCAATCCAAATCGATACATATTTAAAAAATGATACGTTATTATTAACCGTAAAAGAAAACGGAATTGGCTTCAATTATGAAGAAGCCAGAAATAAAAAAACAGGTATGGGTTTGGCATCAGTTCAGAAAAGAGTGGCGTTGATAAAAGGGAAAATTGATGTAAATTCAACACCTGAAAAAGGCACATCAATTTTTATCGAAATCCCATACCCTTAATATGCAAACAGAATCTTTATCCATTGGCATTGTAGACGATCATACCTTATTCCGCTCAGGCCTGGCTAATCTTTTATCAGAATTCGATGAAATAAATGTTGTTTTTGAAGCCACAAATGGCATTGATATGCAAAAACAGCTTATCCAACATCCGAATGTTCAGCTTATTTTGATGGATATAAATATGCCCATTATGGATGGTTATTCGGCAACACAGTATGTAAAAAAAACAAACCCAAATATTAACGTACTTGCGTTGAGTATGCATGAGGATGAGAACGCAATAATTGGCATGTTAAAGGCTGGCGCCGGTGGTTATGTATTAAAAGGTTCTACACCATCAGAGTTAGTTATTGCAATTAAAGCCGTAATTGATAAAGGTTTTTACATTAATGAAATGGTTTCTGGAAGATTACTGTTCTCTTTAAAACAGGAGGATCCAAAACCACTTATAACAGAAAAGGAACTTACTTTTTTACAACACTGCAGTACAGAACATACTTACAAGGAGATTGCTGATTTAATGAATATTAGTCCGAGAACGGTTGATAACTACCGGGAATCACTATTTGCAAAGCTTAATATCAAAACCCGGACAGGCTTGGTTGTATACGGGATTAAGCATAACCTTATCAAAATTTAATTTTAAAAAAGTTAAACAAAAACTTGCTTAACTAACAAATTAGTTTTAACTTTAATATCAGACACATTTTTGTCTATTCCTATAATCAAAATAAAAATGGATATTAAAGATTTAACCAAGGCCGAAGAGCAGATAATGCAAGTTTTGTGGCAATTGGAAAAAGCATTTGTAAAAGAGGTAATTGACGAATTACCCCTCCCGAAACCTGCCTATAACACGGTATCAACCATCATCAGAATTCTTGAAACAAAAGGTTTTATAGGCCATGAAGCCTTTGGCAAAGCACACCAATACCACCCTTTAATTAGTAAAGAAGAATATAAACGCCATGCTACCGAAAAATTATTAGGTAATTATTTCGAAAACTCGGTAGAGAGTATGTTCTCATTTTTCGTGAAAGAAGAAAAATTAGATTTAAGTGATGTTGATGAAATTTTAAAAATGATTAATAAGATTAAACACAGACCGAGATGAGTTTTGCCCATTACCTTCTGCAGGTAAACTTATATCTGATTGTATTTTATGGCTTCTATAAACTGCTTTTGGATAAGGAAACCTACTTTACGCTAAATCGTTTTTATCTGGTTTCGGCGGGTGTTTTATCACTCTGTATACCATTTATCCGATTAGAGTGGCTTACCGAACAAAAAGCAGCCCAACAGGTTTACACTACTGTTAAATGGGATACTGTTTTACAACAAGCCACAATTGTATCAGAATCGCATGAGGGTTTTAATTGGGTAAACTTACTGGTAATTATTTACTGTGGAGGAATTTTATTTTTCCTCTGCAGGTTAATTTTAAATCTTCTGGCTGTAAAAAAACTTATTATAAATGCCAGAGAAGGTTCTGCTTTCTCTTTTTTTGGAAAAAAAGTTATCGATCTAGACTTACCACAAAGCAAGATAATTGATAGTCACGAGGAAGCACATATTAAACAATGGCACACCATAGATATTTTATTTTTCGAGCTGATTGGAATAATAACCTGGCTTAATCCAATAATTTATCTGTACAAAAAAACTATTAAAAACATCCATGAATTTCTGGCCGATGAACATGCTGCTAAATTTCAGGGGGATAAAGCCGAGTATGCAATGCTTATTTTGAGTAAATCATTCGGCATCAATCCAAATACTTTAACCAGCAATTTTTTTGATAAATCTTTAATTAAGAAGCGGATTTATATGCTCCACAAAGAGCGATCGAAAAAAACGGCAGTACTAAAATATGGAATTTCAATTCCTTTATTCGCGGTGTTTATAGTATTGTCTTCGGCTACTATTCGTAAAAACGAAAAATTAATTTCATTAACCGATCAGATACCTTTAGAGAAACCGATTGAGTTGGTTCAGGAAATGGTTGCAAAACCGGTGGAGTTTACTGAGCCTACAAAGGTTATAATCAAAAATGTACCAGTAGAGAAAGACTGGAAAGATTTCTATAAATTTTTAGGTAAAACAATCGAATACCCGAAAGATGCCCTAACAGCTGATTTACAAGGAAATGCTTTGATAAAGTTTACCTTAAAAAACGGCAAAATCAGCGATCTAAGTACAAATGCTGATTTAGGCAGGGGTTGTGATGAAGAAGTAATGAAAGCTATTTTAGCTTATAAAGGCTTTAAAGAGGTCGAAAACGGAAAATACGCACTAAAAGTAGCCTTTAGATTAGATGGTTCAGATTCTGAAATACAAAATGAAGAAGTTGGCAATATTAAAGGGCATAAGGCACTATCTCAACTTAACGTAACAGGCTATGTGCCAGACACAGCACCGGCAGTAACCGAAGTTGAAAAAGCAAAAGTTTATGATTTCGTGAGTATTGAGAAAGTTCCCGAATTTCCCGGAGGGATGCAAAAATTTTATGAATACATCGGTAGAAATATAAAGTATCCTGAATCGGCACAAGATAATAACGTTCAGGGTAAAGTATTTTTATCTTTCACAGTTGAAAAAGATGGAGATTTATCCGATATCAAAATAACCAGGGGTTTAGGCAGCGGCACAGATGAAGAGGCTGTAAGAGTTTTAGAAGGCTCGCCAAAATGGATACCGGGAATTCAAAATGGGAAACCTGTACGGGTTAAGTATAACCTAAACATCAACTTTACACTTGATGCAATAACTGAAAAAACAAAACCAAATACGCCATCAACTGAAAATAGTAAACTTACTTTTAACGGTGTTAAAAACATAGGTGGAAATAACAGTCCATTAGTTGTTCTGGACGGTGTAACTCAAGGCAAAAACGCATTAAAATCGATTAATACAGACAACATAGAATCAATTTCTGTACTTCGTGATGCTAGCGCCGTTTCTTTGTATGGAAGCAGAGGTGCAAATGGCGTACTCATTATTACTTCTAAAAAAGCCAAAAATAACATCTTCAGAAAACCAGAAATTTCAGAACTTACTGCTGATAAATCACTACCCAACTTTATTAAACCAGGATTTTAAACATAAAACACATGAAAAACATATTTCTGGCCACGTTACTGATACTTTTCGGATTCAATAATACCTTTGCCCAAAAAGCAGATAGTGTTTCCAAATCGCCTGGATTAAATGTTAAAGGTATAAAAAAACCTATATACGCTATTGATGGGGTTAAGCAGACGTCAAATTCAGACTTTGCCATCAGCAAATTTGAAGCCGATTCTATCGCAGAGATCAAAATACTAAAAGATGATGATGCTATACTCTTATTCGGACAGGAAGCCGTGAATGGAGTGATTTTAGTTACAACAAAATCAGGGAAGAATAGCGCCTCCAACCTGGAGATGGAACGAAAATTTAGCCTGCTTCCAGGCGGAAAAAGCATAAGCAAAATAACCAATCTTAAAATTACTAAACTGCCGGCAAAAACAGACTCTTTAAGCGTAACTGGCAACCCAAAAATAATAATTCGTGGACTAGAAAAAGGAGTGAATTCTTTTGATGATGTAGTTTACATTTTAGACGGGCAAAAAATTGATAAGAATGGTATGGACTGGATAAATCCTGAAATTATCCAAAGCATCGTTATACTTAAAAAAGATAGCGCTATTGCTAAATATGGTCCTCAAGCGGCTAATGGAGTCGTAATTATCACAACAAAAGACCAAAAGAAATTAAAAGTTACCGAGAAACCGGTAGATAGAAACTAATCTTAACAATTACTTAATCTATTTATACTTTCTTCATTAAAACAATGGAGATACGGAATCCCTTGCGCCAATTTTAGCTCAATTATAACATTTAATTAAACTCAAAAGCGATGAAAAAATTACTAACCTTAACTGTTTTATTCATCACAATGATGATGATAAACGTAGATGTAAGTGCTCAAAAAGTGTACGACTTTGTGGCTGTAGAAAAAACGCCTGAATATCCGGGAGGAATGAAAAAGTTCTACGAATATCTCGGAAAAAACCTAAAGTATCCTCCGGTTGCAAAAGCTAATAAAACATCCGGGAGAGTTTTTCTCACATTTATAGTTGAAGAATCAGGAAAGCTATCTGACATTAAGGTTATAAGGGGTTTATCAAAAGAAACTGATGCTGAGGCGGTAAGGGTGCTTAAGGAATCTCCGAAGTGGAATCCGGGGATAATTAAGCGCCAGCCTGTAAGGGTAAGATATAATATCACTGTTAATTTTAGTGATAATCCAGCGAATGCGCCACGAAAAGCCAGGTAATTGCAATGCCGCCACATTTTCAGCAATTCGGACCTTTTAACAGACACTAATACTTTAAAATTAACAGCTTCTCAGAAAACACAAAGCCCCGACAAAGTGCCGGGGTTTTATGTTTTCTCTCCTGTCTCGGAACACTAAATTTATAAAATCTTTAATGTATATACAAATTTTACAGAATAAAATTTTTAAATAGATAAATATTTAATATGCCAACATAGAAAAATTAACAATTTTGCAAATTATAATTTGTTTCATTTTGTATCCATTCTACTTTTAAATTCTTTCTATTTGGTTATTAATAATTTCTGTACTTTTTAAAATTCGCAAAAAAAAGCCCCAAACATGTTTGAGGCTCAAGCTTCCGAATAAATCGGAATGCACAGTATATTTTTAAACGGTTTCTTCAGAAATGAATTTTGCGGAGGCAAAATCGCGGTTCATACGGGCAATGTTCTCTAACGAAATACCTTTAGGGCATTCGGCTTCGCAAGCACCTGTATTAGTGCAGTTACCGAAACCTTCAGCATCCATTTGCGCAACCATGCTTTGAACACGACGGTAACGTTCAGGCTGACCTTGAGGCAATAAAGCCAACTGCGAAATTTTTGCAGATACAAATAGCATTGCAGAAGCATTTTTACAAGTTGCCACGCAAGCACCACAACCAATACAAGCAGCGGCTTCGAAAGCAGCATCGGCTTGCATTTTAGGAATCGGAAGATTGTTAGCGTCTTGTGCATTACCTGTATTTACAGAAATAAATCCACCTGCAGCAATTACTCTATCAAATGCAGAACGATCTACAGTTAAATCTTTAACTACCGGAAATGCAGCAGCTCGCCAGGGTTCAACAACGATAGTGTCGCCATCTTTAAAAGAACGCATGTGTAACTGGCAAGTTGTTACCAAATCTTTTGGTCCGTGCGGACGGCCATTGATAAACATCGAACACATTCCACAAATGCCTTCGCGGCAATCGTGATCAAATACAACCGGTTCTTCACCTTTATTAATCAACTGCTCATTCAATACATCGAACATCTCTAAAAAAGACATATCCGGTGAAATATCGGCCAATTTGTAATCAACCAAAGCACCTGCAGTTTTGTTATTTTTCTGACGCCAAACTTTTAGCGTTAAGTTCATATTTCCTGTACTCATGATATTGAGATTTAAGTATCAAAAATGGTATCAAGATTTAAGTATCAAGTATCAAGATTGCAAACCGTCTTGATACATGATACTAGCTACTTGAGACTTAAGTTGCTACTATTTATAACTTCTTTGTGCTACCTTAATATTTTCAAACTTCAATTCTTCTTTATGAAGTTCGAAGTTTACACCTTCTTTAAATTCCCATGCCGCAACGTAAGCATAGTTTACATCATCACGCAATGCTTCGCCTTCCTCTGTTTGATATTCTTCGCGGAAGTGGCCACCACAACTTTCGTTACGGTTTAAAGCATCGATACACATTAGTTCACCCAGTTCGATAAAATCTGCAACACGACCAGCTTTTTCCAATTCAGTATTTAATTCATCGGCAATTCCAGGAACACGAACATCACTCCAGAACTCAGCACGTAAAGCTCTGATTTCCTGAATAGCTTCATTTAAGCCTTTCTCGTTACGAGCCATTCCACATTTTTCCCACATGATGTGGCCTAAACGTTTATGGAAATGATCAACTGATTTAGTTCCTTTGATATTGATTAAAGTATTCAAAATACCTTTTGCCCGTTCTTCAGCTTCCACAAATGCAGGGTGATCGGTTGGAATCGCTTTTACAGAAATTTCTTTCGATAAATAAGCACCAATTGTATATGGAAGAACAAAATAGCCATCGGCTAAGCCCTGCATTAAGGCAGAGGCACCTAAACGGTTGGCGCCATGATCTGAAAAGTTTGCCTCCCCCGTACAATATAAGCCAGGAACTGAGGTCATTAAATTATAATCAACCCAAAGTCCGCCCATTGTGTAGTGAACTGCCGGATAAATACGCATTGGCGTTTCGTAAGGATTTTCTCCTGTAATTTGCGCATACATATCGAAAAGGTTACCGTATTTTTCTTTAATTACGGCGGTACCTAAACGCATACAGGTTTCCTTATCAGGATTATGGTTACCAGCTTTAGAAGCTTCGATTTTGCCATAACGCTCTGTATTAGCTTTGAAATCTAAATAAACTGCAAGCTTAGATGCACCTACACCATAACCTGCGTCACAACGCTCCTTGGCTGCACGAGAGGCCACATCGCGTGGTACTAAGTTACCAAATGCAGGATAACGGCGCTCTAAATAGTAATCTCTTTCATCTTCGGGAATTTCTGAAGCTTTCCGGGTATCATCTTTCTTTTTGGGCACCCAGATGCGTCCGTCGTTACGTAACGATTCAGACATAAGGGTTAATTTCGATTGATGATCGCCTGAAACAGGAATACAGGTTGGGTGAATTTGCGTGTAGCAAGGGTTTGCGAAATGCGCCCCTTGTTTATGCGCTTTCCAGGCGGCCGTTACATTACTACCCATTGCGTTTGTAGAAAGGTAGAATACGTTTCCGTAGCCTCCGGTTCCTAAAACAACAGCATGACCAAAATGACGCTCGATTGCGCCGGTAATTAAGTTTCGGGCAATAATACCACGAGCTTTCCCATCGATTTTAACAACCTCAAGCATTTCATGGCGAGTATACATTTCTACTTTACCCATACCAATCTGGCGTTCTAAAGCAGAATAAGCGCCAAGCAATAACTGCTGACCAGTTTGACCTGCGGCATAAAAAGTACGCTGAACTTGTGTACCACCAAAAGAACGGTTATCTAACAAGCCACCATATTCACGAGCTAAAGGCACACCTTGTGCCACACATTGATCGATGATGTTTGCACTTACCTCTGCCAAACGATGTACATTCGCTTCACGGGCACGGTAATCACCTCCTTTTATGGTATCATAGAAAAGGCGATAAACGCTATCACCATCATTCTGATAATTTTTTGCTGCATTGATACCACCTTGAGCCGCAATAGAGTGCGCCCTACGTGGAGAATCCTGAAAGCAGAAACATTTTACTTTGTAACCCATTTCGGCTAAGGTAGCAGCAGCCGAAGCGCCCGCTAAACCAGAACCAACAATAATTACTTCGATAGTTCTTTTGTTCGATGGGTTAACCAAAGGCACAGAAGACTTATATTTTGTCCATTTACTGGTTAATTCACCTTCTGGAATATTTGAATTAATATCTGACATATCTCTTTTGTGCTAAAATTATTTAATAAGACCGAAATAAACCGCAATCGGCATTGCCGCAAAAAGTATCGATATTATAACCGAATACCAAACGCCAGCACCTTTAATTAAACCATTATATTTTGAATGGTTCCAGCCTAATGTTTGGAAAGCCGAAGCGAAACCATGCAATAAGTGGTAGCATAAAGAAAACATTGCCAAAATGTAAACCGCAACCCTAACCGGGTCTTGAAACTTTTCTCTCATCACCGCATATAAGTCTTCGTATCCATTTGCATCAACCGTTGGAATGCCGGTAAAGCGAGAAACTACCCAGAAATCTTTTAAGTGAACCACAAGAAAAATTAGCAACAAAGTACCCAGCAAACCCATAGAACGGCTATACCATTTACTATTTGCTTTACCATCGTTCACAGCGTATTTAACCGGCCTGGCTTTTTGGTTTTGTAACGTTAACCTTAAAGCTTGAAAAATATGCGCAAGCAAACCGATAAACAAAACAATTTCCCCGGCCCTGATGATCCAGTTTGTAGCCATAAAATGCGCACCTACGTTAAATGTTAAGCCACCATCATTAATAAAAATTAAGGCGTTAATACCACAGTGCACAATTAAAAAGAGTATCAGGAACAAGCCTGTAATACCCATGATGAATTTCTTCCCAATAGATGAAGAAAAAGCATTTCCGAAACCACTCATTTGATTAGGATTTATATCTAAATTTCTTGCAAAAGTATTTAATTATGAGTTTAATTTATAAACGATTATGACAAAACATCGATAAAACATTTATTTAGAAACATTCTAAAGCTTATTCGTAATAATCTGAAACGATGTGTAATTACTCTATGATAAAACATAACCACGGCTTAGCCTTTTTACAGTCAGAATTGCGCTCAATTTAGCGCAAGACAAAGCATTAAATTATTATAATATCAATTTTATATAAAGAATAATCTGAAGGATAGTTTAACACAATTTAAAACAACTAAGTTTTTCGTTATATTGCATTTATAATCGTATGTAGAATGAAAAAAGTGCTATTAATTAATGTGTTATTGGTTTTAATATTGAGTGGATGCACATCAGGTTCCGCAACATTTAATCTGGAAACTAAAAACTTTCCACCAAATTCGGTTATTACAATTTCAAGCGCCGAAGCACCTAAAAAGTATTTAATATCAAACATCACTAACGGTAAACAAAATTTTAAAATTAATTTTATCAAAGGAGGGTATGCGGCGATAAAAACTGAAACCGGTCCTAAAGATAATGAATATTGGTTTTATTTGGGTGATGGCGATTTTAATGGCGTTATTGATGCTAATAAGCCAAAAAATTATCCCTTTATTAAAATGCCTAACAAACAAAGCGAGGAATTTAAAGCATTCTATGAGCTTAAACAATCCATGAGCAATAACTTGATGGATAGCTTGGCCGTAGCAGAAGATGAATTTGATAAATCGACAAGGGTAAATGTTGAGCAGAAAGCCAGGAAATTTGATTTTTGGATGGAGAAAAGGAATTCCATTCAGCTTAATATCATCAAAGTCTTTTCAGAAAAATATCCAGAATCAAACCACACGTTATTCCTGCTCAACCAGTTAGGAGAAATAGATAGAAATGTGGTGTCTTATACCAAAATATTTAATGGCTTAAGCCAGGAAATAAAAGAGAGCAGCGCAGGAAAGGATATGGTCGACCAATTAAAACGATCGACCAGAATGACACCAGGAAGCATGATGCCAAACATAGAAGGTGTTGCAATATCAGGCGAGCCGTTTGATAAAAAGATACTCAAAAAATTAAATCTCGTTATTGTTTGGACTTCCTACAATACCAAAAGCAGGGAGAACACTAAGCTTTTGACGGATTTGTACAAAGAACTTAGAAACAAAAATGTGGAGTTTGTAGGCGTTTCCCTCGATACCAAAAAAGAATGGTGGAAAAATGTGATAAGAGACGATAAGTTGGTTTGGCCACAATTTTCTGACTTAAAAGGCGCAAAATCGCCTAATGCGCAGAACCTCAGCAATTTTAATATTCCTTACTTTTTCATCATTGATGAGCAAGGAAGGATTTTGATGAATGATGTGGACGCAGCATTTTTAAAGGATGAGCTCAAAAAAAGATTATAACGATTAGTTATATGGGCGAAAAGAATTGCAGTTGAAAAAATGGATGAGAGGCGAAAATTGATTATACAAAAAAAGTCCCGATTTGCATCGGGACTTTTTACGATTTATGTGTTCGAGTTTTCTTAAGCTACTTTTACATTTACCGCGTTTAGGCCTTTTCTACCTTCTTCTACATCGTAGTTTACGGTATCATTCTCGCGAATGTTGTCGATTAAGCCTGAAGCATGAACAAAAATTTCGGCATCGCCATTAGATGGAGTGATAAATCCGAAACCTTTAGTTTCATTAAAAAATTTTACTGTTCCTTGTTGCATTATATTGTATTTTAATTTGTTTCAAAGATAGGCTTAAATACCTATAAATCAATTTTTTATTTTTAATATATAAATATTTGCTAAATATGTTGATTGATTGGCTGTTAAGCCCTATTTAGATGAACGATTTAGCCCGTCTGTACTCGATGTATCTCCGGGTTTTATCAATAAAGCCCTTTCAAAACAGCCTTTCGCTTCGGCTTTTCTGCCTGAAAATAGCAAAGCCCAGCCGAGCATGTGATTTCCATCATAATCAAAAGGATATGCTCCTACTACTCTTGCGAAATATTTTGCCGCAGTAGCATATTGCTTTTTGTTGTAAATAATTACGCCCAACCAATAATTGGCTTGGGTATTTTGTGGGTCGATTTTAAGAATGTTGTTGTACTGCTCGTTTACCTTATCCCAATTACTTAACAATGAAAGTGGTTTAATTAATCCGAATTTAGCTTCAATTGAGTTTGGCCTGATGTTTACAGCCCTGATATAATAGCTTTGCGAAGCGGTATAATTTTTCGCCAGATAATACAACCACCCTATCCTGAGGTTAGTTTCATAATTTCCCTCGGCATAAAAAGGCATGATATAACTTATCGCTTCGGCATAATTTTTCTTACTTTCCTCATTATAGCTGTTTTGAAAAGCCTTTTGCAGCGCTGAATTACTTTGAGCTTTTACCTCAAACACAGCTAAGCCAAGAAGAGCAAATACCATAAATCGCTTTAAAAGTTCCATGTAATGCCTCCGTTAATTGAGTGTTGTAAATAGTTAAACCTAAAAATATTGTCTGATTTACGCTCAAATGTATAATTCAAATCTAAAAGTAAGTGCTGTTTTAACAAAAAATAACAATTCCCTCCGGCTTTAAATTTTGTCTTATCAAATCCATTATAGATATACAAAGCATCAGCCTCTGCATAATTATACTGGTTGCCTAAAGTTACCATGCCTTCCACCCACAAATTCCGGATTGGCTTTACACCAAATATCTGCTGCAAAACAAGGTTGTTATTGCTTAAAACATCAATAACAGAAACCTTTGTTGTACTATAAAAATCCAGATTGCCGGATATGTATCTGGTAAACTTCAAATTGTATTGTCTTGTTTTTTCATCGCCAATTTGAGATAAAATAAAATCGGCTTGCAGATCGCTTCCGCTATCAGCATAACGTAGCCCCAATAATGCGGCATTGTTTTGGTAAATCCGTCGTCTAAAATTTGAACGCATATAATGATATGCACCTATAAAATTGATTTTGCGGAAAGGCTGGTAATTTATTCTCGCATAATATCCTGGCTGCTCAATATTATCCTCGCGAACAGGTTGATTAAAATAAGTAAAAGACGTAGATAGATTTAACTTGTAATTCAATCTCGTTTCGAGAAAAGCCCTCGAAAAAAATGAATTTCCACGCTCGTAAATGTTGGTAAATTTACCACCTGCCTCAGCCCCGGCAGAAATTATTTTGAACGGTTTTACTGGCTCCCCCTCAATAATGTTTGCATCTAGTTTGGAAACCAAATAACTGGCATCTTCAATTCTGTTTAGATATAGATTGCATAAATAAGAATAATAAATTGCAATTTGATTTTTGTTATCAACCTGTAAAATCTTTTCGTAGTGGTTTAAAGCTGCACCATAATTTTGACGTACAAATGAGGCATATCCCAACCTTAACCTTAACAACGAAAAATCTTCTCCGTTATTAATTGATTCATTTCCAAAATCAATAAGTTGCTGCCATTCAGCCAGATTAAACAGCGATAAGGAAATACTATCCGCTTTTTGATAATGAACTTGTGCCCTGGCGACCGTTATAAAAGCAACCAAAAGCAGGGCAGTTAATTTAAATCTGTTTCCCATTTAACCTTTAGTTTTTTGCTTTGATATTTAACTTTAAAACCTTTAATACCCTTATTATTGATTATGATTTCAGCTTCCATGAAAGATATATCTTTTCCGAAAACATGCTTTTTTCCAAAGCTTGTAACCCCAACATCATCGCCATCAAAAAAAACTGAACTGCTGTATATATAATTTGTGAAAATATAGAACGGCGAAATTAAATCCTGCAACCATAAACCAGGCTTAAAACGCCCGCCCTCTGTGGCATAAATATCATTTGCAGAATGAGCTGAGTAATTAATTTTATAAGCCGATTGATAAAACAGGAACAATAACGAATTTCTTGCTCCGTAAAATCTGGTAAAGTAAAAAACAGTTGCACTACTTATGAAATAGGCAATAGCTCCGTTTTCTTGACAAAAAAAGTATGTATAATTTAAATTATCAGAAAAAACTTCCCAGGTTTCTGCCTGGCCATTTTCAGTTAAAACTCTGGCGATGTAACCTGGTTGGAAATTAAATCCATGCCTTAAACAGGTATTAATTTCTGGTGATTTTACTGTTTCATTTTCTTTTGGAACTTCGAAAGATTTGAGTTCGTTTGTTTGTTCTTTTACATAGCAGGCAAACGGGTATGCAAACGTTTTTGAACCGATGAATGGTGTAGTTTGTACCTGAAAATGTAAGTGCGGCTCTGGCGACCTGCCCGAATTGCCACAAAGTGCAATAACTTGGCCCTGTTTAACGTAATCGCCTGCTTTTACTTTTACCGAATCTTTTTTAAGGTGAGAAACTTTTGTATACAAATTTTCAGCATGTTTGATTACGATTGTGTTTCCCCAGTTTTGGAGCAAATTAACTTGGCCGATAACATTATCATCAATGTGGTTAATTACTTCCTGGACATAACCATCTGCAGCTGCCAAAACGGGCTTATTGAAACAGAAATAATTTTCTGGTTTTATCCCTGGCAGTTCATAGGTTTTATCATCGATATCTTTCAAAACGAAATCTAATGCCTCGCTCCACTCTCCTTTATGTGTAATTTTGCCATCGTATGCTTGCGAAACAGTCCAGGCGCCCATAAAAGGCAAATTTAAAGGCAAATAATTCAATCCCTGATTTCTTTCCTTTTCGTTCAAAAACTGATACAGATTGGTTTCGGGAGCATAATTTTGGAAGGCTGTCAGGTGAAGTCTTCCCGGTATTTTCCTCAACATAAAAAAGTACAATAAGCCAAGTGTTACCAGGCAAAATGGCATTGATAGCACCGGTAAATTGTATAATCCTAATAATCGTGAAAATCCATTGAGCACTAAGAAACTAACGGGAATGATAGCGATTGCCCACAGGTAGGAACGCCATGACGGTATGAGGAAAAACCCACCGATGGCGCAGCTGACCATCATAAAGTTTGCACCCAGATAATAATTGCTAATCCCATCGGGGTAGGTGCCGGTAAAGCTGTTGACCAGACAAGCTGCAATAAATCCCAAAAGCAGTAAGCTAAAACCTATTCTTGAGTGAATAAAAAATCCTATACTAATTAAAATACCCGCAAGAATACTATTTTGAAATAAAAGAGCACTTACAGACCTGAAAAACAGCGAAAAATAAATGGGCATATCCAGCCTATCGAAAAAATCGCAAAGATTGGTAAAATGCGATGGAGCATTTTTTGTTAATTCAAAAACGATTGAGCTGCTTTTTTGCATCACTCCCATGCCTGCAAAACCATTAACAGCGATTAAAACCGTCCAAAAGGTTAACACAAATGGGATGGATAGCGTGGGCAGCGCATACTTGCCAAAAAAGGAAGTAAGGTTAACACTAATAACAATGCAAAGTATACAGGCTGCAGCTAACCAAAGCCAAAAGGGAAAATTGAAATTATAAAATGTACCAAAGCCAATGCCTAATAAAAGGGGGTTAAAACTATATAATCCCGTTTTGATAGTCACTTTATCGAAACCTAAAATGTTTACTAAAATTAAAGAGCCGATAACACAGGCCAAGCCGGATATACCTGCATTAAAATTGAACATCGAAACCACAAACAATAGCGCACCTAAAATCTTGTTCTGCGAGAAGAACAAGATTGCATAGCTGTTTAAACCTGCGGTTAGGTGATATTGTAGCGCTTTTTTCAATTTGTTATTATTTACCAAAGATTTTCACAGGTAACATAGTGCATTACATTTCATATTAATTACTTTGGTTAATATCTTCATTTTAAATAATCAGGCAATTGCTCCATCATTTCCAAATAATCTAAAGTTTCAGGCTTTCTGATTAAATGACTTTTTGTATGCTGGTCGATTAAAACAACCGCTGGCCTCATGTTAATGAACTGCATCCACTGTGTCATGTTATAGGCACCAACTTTGTGTACAACAACATTATCTTTTGGTTCTAAAAGCGGTAAGGTTATGCTCTCCCTAACGACGTCAATATTCATGCAAAGCGGACCATAAAGCACTGTTTCTTCAGTATAATGACCAGCATCCTGAGCAACACTAATTTTATGGTCATACCAATTGCTGGTAAATAAAATGTTTACTCCAAAATCTACAATTGTTGCTCTTCTGCCATCGCTAAGGCGTTTGTTTGCAATCACACTTCCGATTAAATAACCTGCATCATCAATCAAAACGCGACCGCTTTCTAAAATCAACAAAGGCAATTCATCAGCAGAAAAACCGGATGATAGAATGACATTTGTAATGGTTTCGGCAAATTCTTCGACTGATGGAACGGTATCAACGCCTGGCAAATAAGCTCCTTTCAATGTGTTCGTTGACGGAAAACCTCCGCCTAAATCCAAATATTGAATTGGGTTTTGTAATTCCATTTTGCAGCGAATTGCTAACGCACAAAGTTTTGTAGCCGCCACGGCGTAAGCCGATGTAGAAAGCATAAATGTACCAATGTGGCAATGTAACCCTACAAGCTCAAGGTTTTTTGCGGCAGTTATTTTATTTATTGCTGCCCAAGCCTGGCCATTTTCATAATTGAAACCAAACCTATCCCAAATTGGATAAATGCCTGTATCAAAATTTACCCTGATTGCCACTTTCGCTGTTTTATTTATTTCTTGGCTAATGCGGATGATTTGGTAAAGTTCATCAAAATGGTCGATGTGAATTAAGGAATGGTTTTCTATAGCCAGCACTAAATCAGCTTCCTTTTTATCGGGTCCGTTGAAGATAATTTGATTGCCGGCAATACCGTTTCCTAAAGCTTTTTGATATTCAAAACCCGAAACAACCTCTGCCCAACTTCCCTCCTGGTGAAAAATTCTACAAACCGCATTTAAGTAATTGGTTTTATAACTCCATGCAAACTGAACTTTCGGATAACGGGTTTTAAACGAACGCACCGCCGATTGATAGTTTCGGCGAATTTGCTTTTCGGACAACACAAAAACAGGCGAACCGTAATCCGCAACCAAACTTTTAACAGAAACGCCATCAATTTCCTTTACAGGATCGAAATCAGTTCTTGTACCGAACTTATTCATAATACCCGTATTCATTTTTCTGATGGTCGGACGTTCGTATTTTTGTTTCATTTAATTAGTATCAAGTAGCGAGTATCAAGTATCAAGACAATCGCCGTTAACCACAAATTTCAGAGCTATGCTACCAAATGGGGATATAAACCTTAAATGCTCCGCCCTTTAATCCTCAACCATTTTAAAGTTCCCCAAAGGCCGATAGCTTCTGAAAATCTTCTACATCCACAATATTATCCCAGGCATAGCGGATAAACATTTTACCGGTTTGGTAATTTTTAAATTCTTCAACAACATTACCTAAAGCTAAATTAACCAAGGCTTTCGGCTGGTTCTGACCTGCAGCGGCACTTAAATAAATCCATGCGGGGAAGCGGGGATTTACCTCTATAATGTACAAATCGCCACTATCCGCTCGCATAATTTCGAGCTCAAAACCACCTTTCCAGTCTGTTACGTTAGCGAAATCTTTAGCCAGTTTTATCAGTTTTTCATCTTCAATAGTTATCCCCGCCCATGCTTTTCCTTTTTCGGTGATGTAGAGTTTCCGCATCGGGATTACACTCAGCGTATTTCCCTTTCCATCGCCCAAACCTGCAATATTTATCTCCGTACCTTTTATAAATTTTTGAACAATAATTGGCAAACCCCATTTCGCATTCAGTTTATGGAAAGCCATGTAAGCATCGGCCAAATTATGAACCGTATAGGCGTCATAAAATTTTCCCTTAATCACCAAAGGAAATCCAAATTTCTCTGCAGCATTATTGATTTCCGTTTCCCTAAAAATCATTGCGTCGGCAGGAACATTAAAATTATTTTCATCACCGAACACCTTTAAATTCACCTTATCTCTTTGCTCCATTTGCTTATGAGTCGGCAAAAATGTGCTAATGCCAAGCGCCAGCAAATCACTTTCTATTTTGATGAAATTGTACAACTCTGCGTCGAAATTTGGAATTAAAACATCAATATTCTCAAGCACCTGAATCTGTTTAATCCGTTCTTTCAAGGCCTCAACCCCGGCTGTTGGATAAGGAATCCGATAAGTTTTATTCACCTCATCACGCAGGTAAACTGCAGGCTCCAAAGTTTCATAAGCTAAACCAATAATCCGTAAATTTTCTCCAAAACCAGATCGCAGTGCCCTGATAACCGCCAGGCCAGGACCGGGATTATCATTAGCATTTAACCCCGTAACTGCAATGGTTAAAGTTTTAGCTTTGTTTTTATTTGGAGAAACGTACATGATTAGTTATTTGGTCAGGTTACAAATCTAACAGATTTGCTTCCCTAAGTTGCTGCATATAGTCGTCCCAGTCGCGTTCCAACTGGATTGATTCCACCTCGTATTTTGCTAAAATTTTATGTTTAATTTCTGCTTCTGTTTCACCCAATTTCATTAAAGTTAAAATCTCCGCTGCAAGTCCGTTACTAGTAAAGGAATCGCCTGTGGCGGGATTAAAAATGAACCCGTTTTCACTAGTCGCGATGTTGGCCTTTAATCTCATAAATTCTTCTGTTGATTTATAAAACCGCTGTAAGCATCACCAATCGGCAATTCGGCATTGGCCAGGTTTACCTTTCTGTTATGTATCGATTTTATCTTATTTAAAGCCACTATAAAACTACGATGCACCCTTGCAAACTGCTCATCGGGTAATTTATCCAAAACCTTTTTCATGGTCATCAACGTTAAAACCGGCTTCTCATTTCCACTCAAATAAATCTTCAAATAATCGCCCATACTTTCGATATATTCGATGTCGCGGAGCAAAATCTTAATCATTTTATACTCCGAATACACGTATAAACTCTCATCGTTCGTATGCTCCTGAATGGCATTTTTGTACTTATGAAAATCGACAGCTTTTTCTACAGCGCCGGTAAACCTGTTAAAATCGATGGGTTTTAAAAGATAATCAATGGCTTGCAACTCGTAACTTTCAAAAGCATAGTTGCGGTAAGCCGTGGTAAAAATTATCATCGGACTATTGACCAAACTCCTAACCAACTCAACGCCCGTAATATCAGGCATGTTTACATCGACAAAAAGCAAATCAACAGCATTTTGTTTCAGATACTCGGCGCCCGAAAGTGCATCTTCAAAAACTTGTACCAAATGTAATCCCGGAAACCTGGCCACATAAGTTTTTATCAGCTCTAAAGCCAAAGGCTCATCATCAATTGCGACACATTTTAAAGGCATAGGTTAATTTTTTGGTTAGCAATTTACGCAAAGGTTTACCGAAAACATTTCGCTACCCTTATTAATATTCAACTTAAAACGGTTCGGATAGAGGTGTTCCAGCCTTTGCCGGGTGTTTACAATGCCTATCCCTGTGCGTTCTAAATTCGTTTTATGATGGTAAATCTTATTCTGGCAGGTGAAATCTATTTTTTCACCATCAATAGCTAAATTAATATCGATAACCGTTTTTTCTTTTTTGGTTACCCCATATTTAAACGCATTTTCAATGAAAGTCATGAAAATTAATGGCGCAATTTTTTTCCCATCGGGTTTGCCCTGAACGTTAAAATTAATTTCAGCATCAGCGCCTAATCTAAGTTTTTGCAACTCAATATAATCGCGTACACAATCAATTTCATCTTTCATCATTACAAAATCCTGCCCAACATCATCGGTTACATAGCGCATAATGTTCGATAGCTTCATTATACTTTCCGAAGTATGCTCGCTGTTAATTACCGATTGCGTGTAAATGTTGTTCAGGGTATTAAACAGAAAATGCGGGTTAATCTGGGCCTTTAAAAACGAGAGTTCGGCTGTCGCTTTTTCAGCTTCAGCCTTCACCACTTTCGATTCGGCATTTTGCCAACGCTGAACCGTACTTGTGGCAATACTTAAACCCATAATCATAAAAAAAATGAAAAGGCTTATCACATCAATGTTTATCGGTTGATGCAAATCCAGAATACCGTTTGGCCTTTTCAGATTAGGGTCTTGCATTCTTAAATCTTCATTTGGCAAAGGGCCAAAAGGCATAGCAACATTTGGTCCAACGGTTGAATCTTTCCCAGGCTGTAAAGATTGGTTTAAGCCATTTGGCTGCCTATCCTGAATTCCTGTTAAAGCCGCAATAACACTTTTATTATGGCCCAATAAATTATCGTAAGGCTGCGAATAATAAACAAAGCCGAAAAGCAGCAAAACAACTGCTCCATAACTTACATATCGCCTTTTAAACATCAAACGTGGCACTAAAACCAGCGCATTAACGTAAAACATTAACATGTAGGTAAGGCAAAACAGCCAGTAATAAGGCGATGCAAGCAATAAAAAACTGCTCTGCCCCGATTGCTCATTATTGATGAACAAAAGTGGAAATGTTAAAAACAAAAGCCAGCCCGCAGCATGAATAATTACGGTTGGTGTTTTAAAGCGTTGCATCCTACAAATTAATAATAAATTTTTTGGCTATGCGTAATCATTTTGCTTAGCTGTAAACCAATTTTTGGGTTTGCACATAATTCACAACCAAATCATTGGTCATTTTTACCATAAAAGTTTCGTTAAAATGGCCTTTAATATCATAACTTAAAATCAGCAAATCGCCAACAATTTCATGTAAAACCAAACGCGGACTAGTATACGTTAACGACACCACATGGCCTGCCTTGTTTAATAAATCCGAAGTATAAATATGAAGTTCGGCCCAGTCGAAAAGGATAGATTTATTGTCGGTATCAAATAAAAGGGGCATTTTATTTTCCAGAGCTTCTACCGTATTCATAACCGAATAATGTAATTTTTGATGTAAACCTTTTGCCTTATCATTAGCCTGCACCATTTCCGAAAAAGTATGTAAACTTTGGTTTAAGCTGTATGGTTTCGATTTCTTCTGAAATTCCTTATAAGTATCATGAAAGATTCTGCGCTCAAAATCTGTTCTGCACATAAAGTTAAAATACTGTTTCGAGCTGAGGTTGATGTAAGCTAAAGCCATAATATTCGGTTTTAATTGCTGATTCAAATATGATTAATAAAAATTCCTTAAATATCAGAGTGTCGGTAAACGCTGATAATCAATCGGTAAATGCGAAACTAAAACGTGTTTATGAATTTAGAATGAACATGTTCCTTTAACAAAACGACATAAGTGGCGAAATCGCTTCATTTTAGAGAAATAAAAATGATTTGAAAAGGAGGTTTCTGCACTTTTCGGTTACGAAAGTCCTGCCAACCGCTTTACTCCAGCCGAAAGAAAAATCGGCTTTCGTGCCCGCTTATGTCAGGTTTATAAAACTTAAAATTGTGCTAAAAAAACCAAGAAGCGAGTTACTGAATTTCATGAAGCGGTCGCCATTGCGAGGCACGACGTAATCTTAATTAGTAATTGAATTGCTACCTTTTTAGCATTGCTTCGTACCTTGCAACGTCGGGAAATAAAAAAGGGTTCCGATTTACACCGGAACCCTTTTCTAAACTATTTTTTAATTAATTACTGTGCAGGGAAACTGAAACTAAATGTTCCACCATCAGGGTTTACACCCGACATGTAAACCATATTGTTTCTGGTTTGAGGCAATGCTTTTTGAACATCGCCAACAGAATTTACCGGCTGACCATTCACTTTTGTGATGATTAATCCTTTCTCAACACCAATGTTATCGAAAGCTTTCCCTGTTGTTACGGAACTAACTACCACACCGCTGTTTACACCATATTTAGTTTTCTGTGCTTGTGTAGCTGGAACAAAAGTTGCCCCTAATTTAGAAACTTCAACACTTTTTGTAGCTGCGGTACTAGTATTAACACCAACACTCGATTCACCTTTCAACGTTACTGTGAAATCTTTCAATGAACCGTCTCGCAAAACGCTAAGTTTAACCTTATCACCTGGGTTTAATCTGCCGATTCTTTCCTGCAAATCAGGTGAATCATTAATTACAACACCATCAACTTTCTTAATAACGTCGCCTGATTTTAATCCTGCAGCAGCACCACCACCACCAGGAACAACCTCATTTACATATAAACCGCTAACTTCATTACTTTTAATTTCAGAAGGATTATCGGCACTTAAAGGAACGAAACTAACACCAATGTAACCGCGTTTCACCGATCCGTATTTCATAAAATCATCAACGATTTTACGCGCTAGATTTACTGGGATTGCAAAGCCATAACCTTGGTTATAACCACTTTGAGATGCAATTGCCGAATTGATACCTACTAATTCGCCATTTGCATTTACTAAGGCCCCACCACTGTTTCCAGGATTAATTGCTGCATCGGTTTGAATAAATGATTCTATGCTTGTGTTAGCTGGGCGGTCTGGTCTTTTACCGGTGCGTTGATATTCTCTGTACTCTTCTTCTGTAACCTCACTTCCTTCTTGCTCGCGACCAATAATACCGATACTTCTGTTTTTAGCACTTACAATTCCTGCAGTTACTGTTGTATTTAAATCTAATGGAAAACCTACAGCTAAAACCCATTCACCAACCTGAACATTATCTGAGTTACCCATTTTTACAACTGGCAAACCTGTTGCATTCACTTTAATTAAAGCTAAATCTGTATTCGGGTCACGGCCAATCACTTTAGCTTCAACTTTACGTCTGTCCGTTAAAATTACCTCAACTTTTTCAGCATTTTCAACTACGTGGTTATTGGTAACAATGTAACCGTCCTGGCTAATAATTACACCAGAACCCGATGCGGCTCTTGGTTGACGCTGCATCTGGCGACCGCCGCCACCGAAGAAATCTTCAAACATATCCATAGGCGACGAACCTCGGCTGCCGCCACTTTTAGCAGCATAAGTTGTTTTAATATGTACAACACCTGGTGCCACTGCAGCTGCTGCCTGCGTAAAATCTGCAGTTCCGGCCGATGATACTTTTAGTGGATTATTGGCAAAGTATAAATTCTGTTTCTCTGAAATTGTACTGCCGGTTTGGTTACGCTCAAATAGTTTGTAGCCTCCAATTGCTGCTGCCCCACCTATAAAAGCAGCTAACACGGTAATTCCTAATATTTTTTTCATGTGTTTGTATATTGTTTTTTTAAATCCCCCTGATTATTACAAGCATAATTGCTAGCTAATTGTTTGCTTATAATAGCCGTTCGTTATTTGTAAAGGTTGCGAGAGCATTTTTGCACTTTGATTTAAGCAGAATGCTCAGGCAGTTTTTATCTGCTCAAATTTTCTTTCGTAAGTTTATTCAAATTTAATACCATATAAACGATATTTGTATCTTCAAAGCACTTCAGGCTGTGTTAAAAAATGTTAAATTAAGAAACATTAGTAGCGAAGTAGCTTTTGCAACTCAAATATTGCATTAAAAAATGAAGGTTTCATGAAAATTAATTTCTTTAAATATCAAGGTGCCGGTAACGATTTTATTTTAATTGACCACACGATGAGTCCGTTAAAAAACATCGATAATAACCTGATTGAGCAGCTTTGCCACCGAAGGTTTGGCATTGGTGCCGATGGGTTAATGTATGTTACCAGGCACGATGAATACGATTTTGAAATGCATTATTTTAATGCCGATGGCAAATTAGGCAGCATGTGCGGTAACGGCGGAAGATGTATTGTTGCTTTTGCTAAATACCTCGGTATCATTGATAAGGAAACTAACTTTTTGGCAGTTGATGGGCCTCATTATGCCAGAATTTCAGAATCTGGTGACTGGGTAGACTTACAAATGATTGATGTTGAAACAATAACAAATGATGGCGAAGCCTATGTTTTAAACACCGGTTCTCCCCATTATGTTACACAACAGCATAATCTGGATAGTTTCGACGTTTTTACCAACGGCAAGAATATTCGCTATAATTCCACATATACTGAAAAAGGCATTAATGTAAATTTTGTAGAAGATAAAGGTGATCATTTATTTGTTCGCACTTACGAACGTGGTGTTGAAGATGAAACCTATGCTTGCGGCACAGGCGTTACCGCTGTAGCTATGGCGATGGCAAAACATAAAAATTTAACCGGCCATATTAAAACCGATATTAAAGTGCTAGGTGGTGATATTAAAATAGAATTCGATTACGACGGCGAAAAATTTACTAATGTATTTTTATGTGGGCCCGCCAAGTTAGTTTTCGAGGGCGATGTAGAATAAACTATCTGGCTCATTAATTAATTGCGCTCAACACTACCATCGGGTAAGTAATCTATTAACTTATTGCTTACTTTGGAAGCATATTAAATTATGCACATTAATATTTGCATTACTTCTTTTTGTAATTCCTTACAAAATTTTTAAGTTACGATGAGTTTAATGATTCTTTTAGCCACCCTCATTTAAGTGTGTAATTTAAACACTATCAACGTTAAAACTGGCTGATTTCCTGAACAATTTCTGATATTATTATTATACAAATCTTCGGTTTTAACAGGGTTTTAACATGTGTCGCAATTTATTTACACATCATTTTACAAGTAAAATTTATGTTTAAACAGCTTTAAAACAGCTATTTATTGACATAATTGACGATTTTAAGACTAAAAATAAATCAATCGATTGATTAAATGACAGAATTTGGACAGTCTTATTTTTTTTTAGGCGCTATTTTTGGACAGAAATCGCGGAGCTCAAAATTCAAATTTTGATAACGCTTTTAACCCGGAAATTAAATTTAAACACACACAAGAATAGTCCATGAGAAAAGTAACAACTCTCTTTTTCAGTATCAGCATTGCTATGATTTTAGCATCATGTGGCGGAAACGATGATGCTAAGAAAGCTGCAGCTGCAGCAGCTGCTGGTCCACAAGCCTATCCGGTTTTTACCGTAAATGCGCAAACGACCGAATTAAACTCCGATTACCCAGCAACAATTGAAGGTATTCAAAACATCGATATACGCCCAAAAGTAGACGGTTTTATTCAAAAAATACTGGTAGATGAGGGTGCAGTTGTTAAAAAGGGTCAGTTGCTTTTCACCATTATGGCACCACAATACGAGCAAGAGGTTAGAACAGCAAGAGCAGCAATCAGTAGTGCAGAAGCAGATGTTGTAGCGGCCCAGCTTCAGGTTAATAAAACAAAACCTTTAGTGGAAAAAGACATCATCAGCAAATATGATTTAGATGCAGCTCAGTTAACTTTACAGAGTAAAAAAGCAGCATTGGCACAAGCTAAGGCGACTTTGGTAAATGCTCAGGTAAATTTAGGCTACACTTCAATCACCAGTCCGGTTGATGGAATTGTAGGCAGTATTCCATTCCGTAACGGAAGTTTGGTAAGTAGCTCGAGCACCGAACCATTAACAACTGTATCAAACACATCGAAAGTTTATGCATACTTCTCCCTTAATGAGAAACAACTTTTAGATTTCTCTAAAACCTACAAAGGCAACACTTTATCGCAACAAATGAAAAATATTCCTGCGGTAAGTTTAGTATTGGCCGACGGAACAGTTTATGCTCAGAATGGCAAAATCGAATCAATCAATAGCCAAATCAATACCAACACCGGTTCGGCAAGCTTAAGAGCAACTTTTCCGAACCCAATCGCTTTATTAAAATCGGGTGGTAGTGCATCGGTTAGAATTCCTCAGAAAGTTGAAAATGCAATTTTAGTTCCTCAAAAATCAACTATTGATTTACAGGGTAAAAAATTCGTTTATGTTTTAGGCGATTCATCAAAAATCATCAGCACCGAAATTCAGATTATGGATTTGGCAAAAGATAAGTTTTTCGTAGTTACCAAAGGTTTAAAAGCCGGTGATAAAATTGTTTTAGAGGGTTTCCAATCTTTAAAGGATGGAGCGAAAATAAAACCTAAAGAGAAAAGTGCCGATTCAGTGTATGCTGATATTAAAAAATAAACGGTTTTCATAAATCGTATATCAAAAATCGTAATTCAAAATTATGTTTAAGAAATTTATAGAAAGGCCGGTTCTATCAACGGTTATATCCATCATCATCGTAATTCTCGGTGTTTTAGGTTTAGCTACATTGCCGGTTTCACAATACCCGGAAATTGCCCCGCCAACGGTGCAGGTTTCTACTTCATACCAGGGTGCAAATGCCGATGTGGTAATGAACAGCGTTGTTGTTCCGCTCGAAGAACAAATAAACGGTGTAGAAGACATGACTTACATGACATCCACCGCAAGTAATGATGGTACTGCAGCCATTACCGTAAACTTTAAATTGGGTACCAACCCAGATTTGGCTGCGGTAAACGTTCAAAACAGGGTGGCCCGAGCAACAAGTTTACTGCCTGCTGAGGTTACAAAATCTGGTGTTATTACTGCAAAAAGACAAGCGAGTAACGTGTTAATTTTTGGTTTATATAGTGATGATCCATCTTACGACCAGAAGTTTCTACAGAACTATGCAAACATTAATATCATTCCACAAATCAAACGTATTAACGGCGTGGGTGATGCAAGTGCCTTCGGAACTTTAGATTACACCATGCGGATCTGGCTAAAACCTGATGTTATGGCAACCTACGGTTTAGTTCCAAGTGATGTTAATACTGCCCTGGCCGACCAAAACGTGGAAGCTGCTCCCGGTCAGTTCGGCGAATCGGGCGATCAGGCATTTCAATATACCTTAAAATATACCGGTAGATTAAAAGACGAAGCACAATTCGGAAACATTATCATTAAATCTGATGCGAACGGGCAAATTCTTCGTTTAAAAGATATTGCCAGGATAGAGTTGGGCGCACAAAGTTATGCCAGTTCAGTTAAGTTTAACGGCAAGCAAGCTTTAGGTATCGCGATTAACCAAACCGCAGGTTCAAATGCGAAAGAAGTAATTGAGAATTCGATTAAAACTTTAGATGAAGCCCAGAAAACTTTTCCAAAAGGTGTTCACTACTCAACTTTGGTAAACGTAAACGACTTCCTGGATGCATCTATTGAAAAGGTAATTCACACCTTAATCGAGGCATTTATTTTAGTGTTTTTAGTTGTATTTATTTTCTTACAGGATTTCAGGTCGACGTTAATCCCAGCAATTAGTGTTCCGGTGGCAATTATCGGTACTTTCTTTTTCTTAAGCCTATTTGGTTTCACCATCAACTTACTTACATTATTTGCACTCGTACTCGCAATTGGTATTGTAGTGGATGATGCTATTGTGGTTGTGGAGGCCGTCCATGCGAAACTCGACGAGGGTTACACCGATGCCCGTAAAGCAACAATTGATGCAATGGATGACATTAGCGGTGCGATTATTTCCATCACCTTAGTAATGGCGGCAGTATTTATTCCAGTAAGTTTTATTCAAGGTTCATCAGGTGTATTTTACAAACAGTTCGGTTTAACGCTTGCAATTTCCATTATCCTTTCAGCGATTAATGCATTAACTTTAAGTCCGGCGCTTTGTGCATTGTTCTTAAAGCCTCATGCTGAAGACCACGAGAAAAAGAAAAATTTCTTAAATCGCTTCTATGATGCGTTTAATACTTCATTCGATGCGGTAACCGGAAAATACAAAAAATCGGTTGGTTTCCTTTCGCACAACAAATGGATGGTTGGTTTAGGAATTGCTTTCTTCACCATAATTTTGGTTTGGACGATGAATACCACACCAAAAGGATTCGTACCGAATGAGGATTTAGGTACAATCATGTCTGATATTTCACTTCCTGCAGGAACATCTCAGGAAGAAACGAATATCGTTATTGCTAAAATCGACAGCATTGCGCACAAAATCCCTGAAATTAAAAACACTTTAAGAGTCGTTGGACGAAGTATGATTAGTGGTTCTGGTAGTTCTTATGGTATGGTAATTTCCCGATTATCGCCTTGGGATGAACGTAAACGCGATGTAAAGGCAATTATTGGTGAGCTTTTCGCCAAAACAGCAAATATTAAAGGCGCAAAAATTATCTTCTTCGCACCGCCCACCATTCAGGGTTTCGGTACAAGTGGTGGTTTTGAGTTTCAGCTGCAGGATAAAACCGGTGGCGACATTAACAAGTTTAATGAAATTGGAAATGGATTTTTAGCGGCTTTAAGTAAACGTCCGGAAATTCAATATGCCTCAACTTCCTTTAACCCTAATTTCCCACAATACCAAATTGATGTAAATGTGGCGAAAGTAAAACAAGCTGGCTTAACTGTTGCCGATGTTTTAGGCGTTATGCAGGGTTATTACGGTGGTGTTTATGCATCTAACTTTAATAAATTCGGTAAGCAATTCAGGGTAATGTACCAGGCCGATGCACAATATCGTGCCAACGAACAAACTCTGACAAGAATTTTTGTTAGAAATGGTTCAGGCCAAATGGCGCCTGTTTCTGAATTTATAACCTTAACTAAAGTTTATGGCCCGCAGGCAATTTCCCGATTTAACTTATTTACTTCCATTTCTGTTACCGGTAACCCGAACGCGGGGTACAGTTCTGGTGATGCCTTAAAAGCAGTTCAGGAAGTTGCCGCACAAAGTTTACCGGCAGGTTATGGTTACGAATTCTCAGGTTTATCACGCGAGGAAATAAGCGGAGGAAGCCAAACGGTATTCATCTTCTTACTATGTATAATTTTCGTTTATTTCTTATTGGCAGCGCAATATGAAAGTTATATTTTGCCATTAGCAGTATTAATTTCCTTGCCAATCGGTTTATCAGGTGTATTTGTTTTTGATAAGATATTTGGTATTGATAACAACATTTATACGCAGATTACGCTCATCATGCTGGTTGGTTTATTGGCTAAAAACGCAATTTTGATTGTAGAATACGCGGTTGATAGACGAAGAAAAGGCATGAGTATTATTAACGCCGCAATTGATGGAGCAACGGCACGTTTACGCCCGATTTTAATGACATCTTTTGCCTTTATTTTAGGTTTGTTGCCTTTGATGTTATCATCAGGTGTGGGTGCTTCGGGTAATAAATCGATTGGTACAGGTGCTGTGGGTGGCATGCTTATCGGTACATTGTTCGGTGTATTTGTTATCCCTGCACTGTTTATTATTTTCCAGAGTCTTCAGGAAAGGGTGAGCAATAAATCGCCTTTTGAGGAGGGAATAGAAAAGGAGCAAAGCCCTGAAGAGTACGAATTAGCAACGGCTAAAAGTAAACACTAATTTAACAGAACATGAAATTCAGATATAAGTATTCCATTTTAATCGGTTTTACCATACTTACTTTGGGTGCCTGTGTAACTAAAAAATACACACGCCCCGAAGTTGGAAGCTCAGGTTTATACCGGGATAACAATACCACAGATACAACAACTATGGCCGATTTGCCTTGGAAAAGTTTGTTTTCTGACACTACGCTACAATCGCTGATTCAGCAGGGAATTAATCAAAATTTAGATTTGAAACAGGCTATTGAACGCATTAAAATTTCTGATGCAGCTTTACGCCAGAGCCGTGCTGCATTTTTGCCTAGTTTACAGGCAGATGTTTCGGTTACAGATAATAAAGCATCAGCAGCTGCACAAAATTTTCCGGCAGGAATAAACATTAACCTGGAAACACAAACGTACAAAGCAGCGTTAAGTACGGCCTGGGAAGCTGACATCTGGGGGAAATTAAGCAGCGCCAAGCGTGCTGCATATGCAACTTTACTTCAAACTGATGCCGCAAAACGTGCTGTACAAACTCAATTAATTGCCACAATTGCAAATAGCTATTACACTCTATTGGCCTTGGATAAGCAATTGGCCATTACCGAGCAAACAATCAGTATCAGAACAAAAGATGTTGAAACCATGAAAGCGCTAAAAGAAGGCGCTATCGTAAATGGTGCTGCCGTGGTTCAGAGTGAGGCAAATTTGTATGCGGCACAGGTTACTTTACCCGATTTAAAAAGAAGTATAAAAGAGGCAGAAAATGCTTTAAGCATTGTTTTGGCTAAAGCACCAGGCGCAATTAACCGTACCACTTTAGATCAACAGGTTCCTTACAGCAATTTACAAACCGGAATTTCTGCACAACTTTTACAAAACCGCCCCGACGTTATTGCTGCCGAATATAGTTTCCGCTCAGCATTTGAAAATACTAATGTTGCAAAAACTTACTTCTATCCTGCTTTAACTTTAACGGCATCTGGCGGTTTAACCAGTTTGCAGTTAAGCAACTTTTTCGACCACTCTATTTTTTATAATCTGGTTGGCGGCTTAACACAGCCGATTTTTGCAAAGGGCGCTAACAAAGCTCGTTTAACAACGGCCCAGGCGAACCAACAAATTGCTTTCTACACTTTTCAGCAAACGCTTTTAACAGGGGGCCAGGAAGTTTCCAACGCTTTATACGCTTATCAAACAGCAGCAGAAAAAGAAGAAACGAGAGCAAAACAAATTGCATCTTTAACCAAAGCTGTAGATTTTACTAAAGAATTATTGCGCTACAGTTCGGCAACAAATTATACCGACGTTTTAACTTCAGAACAAAGTTTATTAACTGCGCAACTGAGTGGCATTAACGATAGGTTGCAAAAGCTACAATCGGTAGTTGAATTATACCGTGCCTTAGGTGGCGGGTGGAAATAATTCAGCAATATCATCGAAAAAAAAGGCATTCTGAAAATCAGAATGCCTTTTTTGCTTTATGTTTTTCTACAAAAAAATTCAACAGGCCTTAAGATTTTTTATTCCTATTTCGACTACTTCTTTTGATGTAAACTTAAAATATTGTAAGTTTAAAGTTTTTCAAGCTGGTAGCTTTTAAAAATTTTTAATTCAATTAATGTTACGCGTCGATAGCTCTAAAAACTGTAAAGTTGTGTACTCTTTGTGCAAGCATGAGTATTTAGGCTATTTAATTGAACCTCACATAGTTCAGCTTAATCCGCAAGGCGATTTTTCGTTTACTTACCAAAGAATTTTCACCCACACCGCTGAAGAATTCAATGCCTGCCTTAGTGAAATCGATTATAAGCTAATTAAAATTTTAGATGATATTGAACAGGATTCGCTCATCAAAAAACACTATAAAAAATTAATAAGACCAACGGAATTTTTCACCAAAGTTTTTGATGATAAATTCTATGAGAGTGTTCGTCCGAAGATTGAAAAAAAGCTTGCCGAAGCTTTAGAAATTTTAAAGGTTAAGGATGAACTTTACCTAATGGATAAAGATGGCTGGCCGGTAGAACGCAAAATTGAGTTGGCAGCCGAGCCTGCATCCATTCTTTTTCACTTCCGTAGAAATGAAACTGAAACCCGCTACTTTCCTACGATAAAGTATCAAAATCTGCGCATAGAATTTATGTTCAAAGAAGCGCAAATTATTAGCAATAAGCCCGCCTGGTTATTATTGAACGATGTTTTATACTTTTTCGACCAGGATATCGAGGGTAAAAAATTACAGCCATTTTTAGCAAAACGTTACATTGCCATTCCGAAATCTACAGAAGCAACTTACTTCGAAAAATTTGTGGCGCCGTTGATAGAAAAACATCACGTTTATGCAGAAGGTTTCGAAATTAGAACTGAGCAATTTGAGGCAACACCAATTTTAAAAGTTTTTTATGTCGATGGAGGCTTATCGCAAATACAGCTCTACTTTAAATATGGCGAGTATGTTTTCCCTGTAGAGAATGCTCATAAAGTAACAGTTCGGTTAGAAAAAACTGCCGATAACTACATTTTTCATAGAATTAAGCGTTCTGCAGAATGGGAGAAAAAACAGTTCAGCTTGCTTTTATCGCTTGGCTTAAAAAAAACGAGCGCTTTATTTAGTAATCTCGAAGTTATCTCCGGGGAAGACAATCCCAGTTATGCAGCTATAAACTGGGTAAATGAACATATCGAAATCCTCGAAGCTGCAGGTTTCGAAATTGAACAGGCAACAGGACAAAAACGTTTTGTTTTTGGCGCCAGCAAAATCGACCTTGAAGTTAAAGAAGGAAACGACTGGTTTGATATTAACGCCGTAGTTTGGTTCGGAAAATACCAGATACCATTTTTACAGCTCAAACAACATATTTTACATAAACGCAGGGAGTTTACTTTGCCCGATGGAGAAGTTGCCATAATTCCTGATAAGTGGTTTACCCAATATGGAAGTTTGTTCAGTTTAGCTGAAACCGGTAAAACCTTAAAGTTAAAGAAACACCACATCGGTTTAATAAATGATTTAGCCGAAGATAGCCTTGCTAATGTAACCCTTGAACGTAAATTGCAACGCTTGAGTGACTTTGAAGACATTGCAGACATGCAAATGCCAGTTCATTTTAAAGGCAACTTACGCGATTATCAGAAGGCTGGTTACAACTGGTTCAGTTTTCTGCGTGAGTATAATTTTGGGGGCTGTTTAGCCGATGACATGGGTTTGGGAAAAACCATTCAAACCCTCGCAATGCTGCAAAAAGTTAAGGAAGATGATCAGCTTATCGCCACCCAAACTACCTCATTAATTATTATGCCAACCTCGCTAATTTACAACTGGCTTACCGAGGCAAAAAAATTTACGCCTAAGCTTAAAATCTTAGCCCATACAGGCACAAACAGAAATAAAGACGTTGCCAACTTTGCAAATTACGACATTGTAATTACGACTTATGGCGTAACCAGAGTTGATATTGATGAGCTGAAGAATTTTTACTTTAACTATGTAATTTTGGATGAAAGCCAGAATATAAAAAATCCTTCATCAAAATCTTTTAAGGCGGTAAGAGCGCTAAAATCGCGACATAGATTAATTTTAAGTGGTACGCCGGTAGAAAATTCTGTTGGCGATTTATGGTCGCAGTTAACCTTTTTAAACCCGGGTTTGCTGGGCACACAAGCTTTTTTCTATGAAGAATATGTTCAGGCGATTGAGAAGAAAAAAGATGAGGAGAAAGCCCGTAAACTTCAATCAATAATTAAGCCTTTCGTACTGCGGCGGACAAAAGAACAGGTTGCATCAGAATTGCCTCCAAAAACAGAGCAGGTTATTTATTGCGATATGAGCGAAGACCAGGCTGCCTATTACGAAAAAACAAAGTCGGCTTACCGTAACGATTTGCTTCAAAGCATGGATGATGGCACTTTTGCGCAAAAGCAGGTACAACTTCTACAGGGATTAACCGCTTTACGGCAGCTGGCAAACCACCCGGTTATGATTGATGCAGAATACCGCTCTGATTCGGGCAAGTTTGAAAACGTTATCCATACGCTTGATAATGTGCTCAAAGGCGGACATAAAGTTTTGGTTTTCTCGCAATTTGTGAAACACCTGGATATTTTTAAAAAACATTTCGAAAAAGAAAATATTCCTTTTGCGTACTTGGACGGCGCTACGAGAAACCGCGGCGAAATTGTTTCTGAATTTCAGCAGAATGAAAATTTAAAGGTATTCTTGATTTCTATTAAGGCTGGTGGAGTCGGTTTAAACTTAACTCAGGCCGATTATGTTTTTATTTTAGACCCATGGTGGAACCCGGCTGTAGAACAACAAGCCATAGATAGGACACACCGTATCGGTCAGGATAAAAAAGTTTTCATCTATAAATTTATTGCCAAAGATACGGTTGAAGAAAAAATCCTCGCCCTACAAAAGCGTAAAAAATCACTCGCTAACTCATTAATTACAACTGAAGAAAGTTTCTTTAAATCATTAAGTAAAGAAGATATCAGAGATATTTTGAAATAAAATTGATAGCAGCACAACTTCGGTCAATCTCTTAAAACTCATTTGCCTCTTGCTTGTTATAATAAGGAAATTAAAAACCTACTATCATGACAAACGAAGATTTAAACACCACGATAAACAACATTAAAGAAGCCTGGAAATATCCTGAGCTTTACGAAAACGTTTCCCGTTCTGAAAGATGGCTTTCAGGAGCAGCAGGAACTTATTTAATCTACAAAGGCTTAACAGGTATATTTTCACACCCTATTTTAGGGTTAACCGGTGCTGCAATTGGTGCGGGTTTACTTTACAGAGGCGTTACAGGTTATTGCCCAATGCGTGATATCGCTGAACAACAAAAAGAAAGTATTGCGCCTGATGAGGTAATTATTACCGAAACCTACGTTACAAACGATTTGGCGTAATAAATTGAATACTATATTTTCATTTATTAATAAATCGATTAACTTTAAAAAGTTAATCTATAATTATGAGCAAATACGCATTATTATTTATTCCGGCATTTTTTTCAATGCAGGCAATGGCACAAGATAAAAAAATAGATCCTGCCAAAGATCCAAAAACAACAGAGGTTTGGGAACCAGTTCCGAAAACGGTAACTCCAGGTAATTTACCCCAGGATGCCCCTTCTGACGCGATAATTTTGTTTAATGGCAGAAATTTAGATGCATGGCACTCTGTAAAAGACGCCACCAAACCTGCTGCCTGGACAATTGATGATGGCTTTTTCACCGTTAAAAAAGGCACTGGAAATATAGAAACGAATAAAAAGTTTACCGATTACCAGTTGCACATGGAGTGGAAAATTCCTGCAAATATTACTGGAGAAGGTCAGGCACGTGGTAACAGCGGTGTGTTTTTAGCTTCAACAGGCGGCGGAGATGATGGTTACGAAATCCAGATTATGGATGCTTACAACAATAAAACCTATGTTAATGGCCAAACGGGAAGTGTTTACAAACAAGCAGTTCCTTTAGCTAATGCAAATAAAAAACCAGGCGAGTGGCAATACTATGATATTATTTGGAATGCGCCTCGTTTTAATGAAGATGGCAGCCTATTGAAACCGGCAAGTGTTACCTTGTTTTTAAATGGTGTATTGCTTCAAAATGGATATGTTTTAAAAGGCGAAACCAGGTATATTGGCGCTCCACAATATAAAAAACATGGCCCTTCTTCAATTAAGCTTCAGGATCATGGCGACCCAAGCCCGGCAATTAGCTTCAGAAACATTTGGGTTAGAGAACTATAAAAATCTAAAAATAAAATTATTAAAATCCTGCAATTTAAAAATTGCAGGATTTTTTGTTTTAATAATAAATTGCCGCATAATTGTAACTTACAAGCAATTAATTATGAACAAAGGCAGGTTAGAAGCATTTAGCGATGGCGTTTTCGCAATTATAATAACCATTATGGTTTTAGAAATTAAGGTACCTGAAGGTGAAAGCCTGATGACTTTAAAACCATTGATTCCAAAATTTATTAGCTACGTTTTAAGTTTTACTTATGTAGGCATTTATTGGAATAACCACCATCATTTAATGCATGCCGTAAAAAAAATAAGCGGACAAATGATGTGGGCAAATCTTAACCTCCTGTTTTGGCTATCGCTTTTTCCCGTAACCGCTGGTTGGATGGGCGAAAATCATTTTGCCTTATGGCCGGTTGTGGTTTACGGCATTGTTTTGTTTTTAGCTGCAATGGCTTACCTGTTATTGGTTATCGTAATTAAAAAAACAGAAGGTGCACACTCTTTAATTGTTCATGCAATAGGAAATGATAGCAAAGGAAAAATTTCGCTGGTATTCTACTTTCTGGGTGCCGGGTTAGCTTTTATTAACCCATGGGTTGGCGCAAGTATGTATGTTGTTGTTGCCTGCATCTGGCTTATTCCTGATAGAAGGATAGAGCGGGCAATTCATCAAACTTTAGATGAAAAAAATTAAGCGCTTTTTGTTTTTAAAATCTTCATGTAGGTAACTCGCTGAATCATTTCTGCGCCTAAACGCATTAAATGGTCGTTTGGCAACTGGCAATCGATTAAATCAATATCCGTTTTACTTAAGAAAATGAGTGCAGCTTTTGAAGCGTTACTAACGTGACTGAACATACTCTCGCCGCAGAAAACACGATTAATTTTCAATCCGTATAAACCGCCAACCAGCTTTTCATTTAACCAAACTTCAATACTATGGGCAAAGCCTTGCCGGTGTAAATTGAGGTAGGCTTCCTGCATTTCATTTGTTATCCAGGTTCCGTTTTGGCCTTCACGCGGTATTGATGCACAATTGCGAATAACCTGGGCAAAGGCAGTATTTACGGTAACTTTAAAAATTCCATCCCGTAATACCTTTTTCATGCTTTTACTGATTTTTATTTTATCAGGATAAATTACACAGCGCTGGTGCGGGGAATACCAAAGAATTGGTTCGCCCTCACTAAACCATGGAAATATACCGTTTGAATAAGCTAAAAGCAATCTCTGCAAACTTAAATCGCCACCTATTGCCAGTAAACCATCATCTTCTGCGAGCGCAGGGTTAGGAAAACTAAGGTCATCATCAAGCAATTGAAAAAACATACGCAAAAGTAGCAAATGAAACAAAGATTAAACCAAGGCGTTTTAAATAAGTCATAGTATTAAAGTTATCATTATGAGCCCGAAAGATAATTTCTATAAAGTAAAGCATCTTTACAACAGAGCAGGCTTTGGCATATCGTATACCGACTTGCATAAACTAAGCAGGAAAAACATCAGCAAAGTTATCGATGGTTTGTTTAAGCAACCCAAAGAAACCGACGATATAACCCTGATTGATACAGCAGCTTCCAGACAACAGCTTTTAATGCAGGCGGGCCTCTATGCCAAAAAAGATTTAACCGACGATGAAAAAAAACAACGGCAGGAAATTGTTAGGATGCAGAATGAAAGAAGCCGCGATTTAAACATTGCCTGGGTAGAAAAAATGATAAACACCCCATCGCCTTTGCGAGAGAAAATGACTTTGTTTTGGCATGGCCATTTTGCATGCAGAAGTAACAACCCAATGTTTGCTCAGCAACTCAACAATATACAAAGGGCTAATGGTTTAGGCAGCTTTAAAACCCTGCTTGTCGAAGTTTCAAAATCGCCTGCAATGTTGCAATATCTAAACAATCAACAAAACAGAAAAGGCAAACCTAATGAAAATTTTGCCCGTGAGTTGATGGAATTGTTCACACTAGGGCGGGGAAATTATACTGAGCAGGATATAAAAGAATCAGCCCGTTCTTTTACCGGTTGGATGTATGATAAAGATGGCTCATTTATTTTCCGACCTAATTTGCATGATACCGGAACTAAAACTTTCTTCGGCAAAATGGGAAACTTTGATGGCGAAAACATCATCGATATTATTTTAGATAAACCTGAAACAGCTGAATTCATATCTCGCAAAGTTTACAAGTTTTTTGTAAATGATACACCGAATGAAACTCATGTTAAGGAATTGGCGCTGGCGTTTTTTAACTCGAAATACGATATTTCTGAACTGATGAAAAAAATGTTTACCGCCGAATGGTTTTATGCCCCTGAAAATGTTGGCACTAAAATCAAATCGCCAGCAGAATTTTTAGTGGGTCTAAGTCGTGGTTTTTATGTTACCTACAACAAACCGCAGGTTTTAATTCAGTTACAAAGCAGCCTTGGCCAGTATTTATTCAATCCACCAAATGTAGCGGGTTGGCCCGGCGGGCAAAGCTGGATAGATAGTTCATCGTTAATGTTGCGAATGCGCATACCATCGCTGGTTTTAAATGATGGCCAAATAGATTTTAGTGGCAAAGCCGACCCGGAAGATGAAGCAGTAATTGCCCAAAGCAGAGCGGCCACAGTAAACGCAAACGTTAAAACAAAACCAAAATCTTTTGTAGATGCAAAGGCAGACTGGCCTAAGTTTTTAGATACGCTGCCCAAAGGAATAAATCCTGTTGAACTTGCAGAGTTTCTGCTTCAGCCAAAATTAACTACTAAAATAACCGAAATGGTTGGCAACAACCAGGGCTTACGAAACACATCGGTAGAAATTGCCAGCATGCCGGAGTATCAGCTTTGCTAAAAAATGCGTTACCCTTGTTAATGCTTAAATGCAAAGTATTTATCAACCATTAAATTTAAAAAAATGGATAGAAGAAGTTTTTTGAAAAATACAGGTTTTGTAGCTGCAGGTTCACTTTTTGTTCCGGCGTTTATGAAACCTTTGGAAGCAATGGCGCTCGATGAGTTGAGCTTGTACAAAAATTTAGTTGTGGTGCAGCTTTCGGGCGGTAATGATGGGTTGAATACTGTAATCCCCTTTGGCAACGATATTTATTACCAAAAAAGAAAAGGCATTGCCATTAAGCCTGAAGAAGTAATTAAGTTAACGGATATGCAGGGTTTGAATCCGAATATGGCGGCATTGCAGGAAATTCACGACCAGGGCTGGATGACGATTATTAACGATGTTGGTTATCCAAACCCCGATAGATCACATTTCCGCTCGATGGATATCTGGCAAACCGGAAGCGAAAGCAATCAGTTTTTATCTACCGGATGGATTGGCCGTTACCTGGATAGCAACTGCCAAACCTGCAAGTTCCCTTACACGGCCATCGAAGTGGATGATTCGCTTTCACTTGCCATGAAGGGGCAAACTAAAAAAGGTATTGCCCTTAAAGACCCGGCTGCATTGTTTCGTAACACAAACGATCCTTTTTTTAAGGCGATGCTGCAAAATGATAAAGAACATTTGGATGAAGATAATTTAGGTTATTTATACAAAACAATGATAGAAACTTCATCTTCTGCAAGCTACATTCAAAATACCTCTAAAGTGTATCAAAGCAAGGCAACTTACCCACAATCGGGCTTTGCAAACCAATTAAAAACCGTTTCCAAATTCATATCTTCCGGGTTAAAAACTAGGGTTTATTATGTATCGCTTAGCGGCTTTGATACGCATGTAAATCAAATTCAGCAGCAGGGAAATTTGCTGAAACAATATAGCGAAGGCATGGCAGCTTTTTTAAAGGATTTAAAGACAAACAATAAACTCGAAGATACCTTGGTGGTAACCTTTTCTGAATTTGGGCGACGTGTTGAGCAAAACGCAAGCAATGGTACAGACCACGGCACAGCTAATAATATGTTTATTTTCGGTGGTCGTTTAAAAAAGCAAGGAATTTTTAATGAGGCCCCAAATTTAAGCGATCTAGATACCGGTGATTTAAAATACCAGCTTGATTTCAGACAAGTTTACGGAACCATTCTCGATAAATGGCTCGATGTAAACAATGCCGATATTTTAAATAAGAAGTTTACTACCCTCGATTTTATTTAAAAACTAAACATAAGCCATTATTTGATGTAACAATTTATTGTTGAGGTTATCTTAAATTAAAAAGCAACAATGAATTTTTTAGGCAACATCATCTGGATTATTTTCGGTGGGATTTTTATTTTCTTTGAGTACCTTATCGGTGGATTAATACTTTGCCTAACCATTATTGGTATCCCGTTTGGCATTCAATGCTTTAAATTTGCCATTGTTGGTTTAGCCCCATTTGGGGTAAAAATTACCGACAGCTCATCAAATACGGGCTGCCTTTCTACAATTATGAACATTATTTGGATTTGTTGCGGAGGTATTTGGATAGCATTAACACACTTCTTTTTTGGCATTTTGCTTTGCTTAACCATTGTGGGAATTCCCTTCGGTCGCCAGCACTTTAAATTAATGAACTTAGCTTTCACCCCGTTCGGTAAATCAATAAGCTAATAAGTAAGGTTTAATATAATCGATTTACTTGGCGTAAAGTTATTTTCTAACACCGCGACTTAACTGATTAGTCCGATTTTTTTTGAATGTTCAATTGCTTCATTGCTATTGTTAAACAGGCAGGTATAAACATTATTAGCTTCTACTTTTTCGAGCAATTTCTTTGTTTCATCTTCCCGTTCCGATCGAATATTTCGAATGTAAATTGCCTCAATATTATTGGGGTATTTTTCGGCTATCGAGGTATAAATCTCCGGGTCTTGTTGTGAGTTATCGCCAAAAAAAATAAATTTCTGATTTGGGAAAGCATCCAAAATCCGCATTACCCGCAGCAGCTTACCCTCATGCCCTGTTTTACCTGTTTTAATCAAATCTTTCCATCGCTTTAAAGTATTCAGTAAAAAGGCCCCATCCGGCAGGTTATTGAACTTAAAGGTTTCGAGGAGGTAATCATAAAGGTTCCATTCGCTGCTGCTTACATAAAAAAACGGATTTGGCTGCGCCGTTTTAGTATGCGCAAGAGCAAGTTGCTGGTAGTGTTTAGCGGCATCGGGAAAAGTTTTTCGAGTATGTGGATTTTTGATAAAAAGTTCCCGCAATCGTCTACCAATTGTTGCCGAATGCGAAATCATTACCGTATCATCAACATCAGAAATAAAAGCATATTGGGTAATGTGGGGCACATAAATTTTACCCTTATCGGTATTTAAAATATTCCCCTTGTCATCAAGAGCTTCCACAGTTACCGGGTGCCAACCCGCCGACACTTCTTTTTCGGCCTCAAACTCGAATTTAAAGAAACCATCAGCTTCGGTTTTGTTGTAAATGGTTTGTTTTTCAAATTGAAGCCGTATTTGCACAAAAGGATAAGGTTTTAGTATGAAGAGCTTTAAAAGGTGACTAATATTTACGAACAAATTATTACTATAAACCTGTTCCGTTTTAGCCTTCCGTTTAAAAACATGCCCATAAACCACCAGATTGTGGGTATGGCCATAACCATGATATACTTTAACGCTAACCGAATTATTCATTATAATTAAAACAGAGTTTGTAATAAGTTGTTTTGATGTTACCAAAAGAGGGTAACCTACCATGAAATTACTGTTCATCATTAACCCGGGTTCGGGTAGTCACAATATCAATTTAAAGGAAGTAATTTCTAATCATTTCGAGGATAAACAAATTGAAACAGATCTTTTTGAGTTACCTGATGATTGTTCTATCGATAAAATAAAAGACAAAATAACGGGCTCAAAAGCAGATAAGGTAATTGCCGTTGGCGGCGATGGAACGCTGAAGCTTGTTGCCGAATGTCTATTAGATTCAAACACGCCGATAGGTATCATTCCGGCAGGTTCTGCAAATGGAATGGCCAAAGAATTAGGTATTCCTACCGATATTACCGAAGCTTTGAACTTCCTTGAAACGGGAACGCCAAAGAAAATTCATGTCGTTAAAATTAACGATGAGATTTGTATCCACCTGGCCGATTTAGGTTTTAATGCCTATCTCGTGAATAAATTCGATAAGTTGCCCGAACGGGGAATGTGGGGTTATGCGAAAGCCACATGGCATGCCCTTTGGAACCATAAAAGGATGGACGTTGAGCTGAAACTCAAAGATGAAACCGTAAAATCTAAAGCGGCAATGGTTGCCATAGCCAATGCAACCATGTATGGTACGGGCTTAAAAATAAATCCCGATGGTAAACTGGATGATGAGCTGTTCGAAATAATTTTAGTGAAAGACTATTCTTATCTCGAGATTCTGAAAATATGGGTAACTAAACTGCCGTTCAACCCTAAGAAAATAGAAGTTTTTCAAACCTCGGAAGTGAAAATATACTCTAAGCACAAAGCGCATTTCCAGGTAGATGGCGAATATATTGGTAAGCTAAATAAGGTTGAAGCAACAATTTTGCCCGCGGCGATTTCAGTTATTGTTTAAAACAATTTTTTGTGAATTTTGATGGTATAGAACAGTCTGAAAAATTCTGCAATAAAGCAGAGCTTAAATAAAATATCGAACCAGGTTTGGCTTAGGTTTAACAGTTCAGGCAGCAAGGTTATAAACCCTATTGAAAATATCCAAACGATTAGCCGGAACGGAAATTGAATGTAATAGGTTACGAAACCATATTTTTTAACAAGCAATAAACCTATAGCAGATACCAGTAATGAAATAAACGTCGGCAGCGTTAAGATTACCCTTGCCTGAGATAAAACCTGATCTGGAATCTCCTTTAAATGGGTAACAATTTCCAGAAAGGGTTTTGCTAGCAGACAAATACTTATGATATCAAGGAGTGCAAAAATTCGAATGGTTAACCGCATTTATCTACAATATTTGGCAAGATAATCATCTGCTTTGTCGCTGCCCAAATTTTTTACAAGATTAAAATCTTCGCAGGCGCCTTGCTTATCTCCTTGTTTCATTTTTTTCAGCGCTGTTGTAATTAGTCCATCCAGGTACTCATCATCAATTCCAAGCTGAGATTTTATAGCCAGAATTTTTGCTTCCTGCCCGGGCTTCGCCTGTGCTTTATTTTTATAGAAGTTTATAACAGCATTCGTTAAACCTTCTTCGGCTTCGTATGCAGCAATTGAAGACTTTATATCCGCTTTGCTTTTGCCCTCACAATCGTAGCCTGATAATTTAAAATTTACCGGAACCACAACTGATATTGTTGTATCGTAACCTGCTGGTACCTGCCATTTACCGCTACTCATTCTAACCAGTCTCAACGCTTCATCATCTAAATCAGAAATGATACTTCTTGTAATTTTCGATTGATAAACTTTTCCATTCTGGTCTAATTTAAAGCTTACATTCACAGTTCCCTGAATACAATTTTGTTTAGAAAACTGGGGATAAATGGTATTGTTTTTCAGAAATGAAGCAAAACCCGATGGTCCGCTTTTAAACTGCACCTGCGCCATTGCCAGGCTGCTGAATAAAACATAACCAATAATTATTAACTTCTTCATCACCCTAATTTAATAAAATAAGCTGAAAGCCCGCTTAGATTAATAAAACGAATATTCGAGGATTAAGTTTGGATCAGGAGAATTTGCCAGGTATTTTTCGCGTTCGCTGAATTTGCAAACGCCAGGATAATCGCCACTAAAATCATCAATATCCCGAACAATCTGAAAATGAAGGTGTGGTGGCCAATAGCCATTCTCTTCTTTAATACCAAGGGTGGCAATTTTTGCTCCGGCGGCTATAAATTTACCTTTCTCCAAACCTTTTATTGATGCTAAACTTAAATGGCCATAAAGCGCATAAAATTCAAAGCCATCAATGCTGTAAGCTAGAATTATTGTTGCGCCGTAATCGCCAAAGTTATTATTGTTAGCAAAACTGTGAACTTTAGCATTGTAAAAATTGTAAACCGGTGTACCGGCGGCGGCCCAGATATCTACACCTAAATGTAAGCGCCGGGGTTCTGCACCTGTATCGAAATGGGCACTTCTCGAGTATATTGTTCTATGCTCATTGTAACCACCAATACCATAGCGGGCATTATTATCAGCCAATTTCTTATTTACCCAGGCAGAAAACAAATCCGTATTATCCAGCATTTCATCCGTTAAATCTGTATTTGCCGAGGTAAAATCAAGCGGTAAAAGTTTATCGGTGTGCTTGTTAAACTCAACTACTTTGCTAACATATGAAGCATTGGCTTTAATAACCTTCTCGAAAGTTTTCATTATTACCTGTACTGAAAAGAATCTATTCTTCGCTATCTTCTTCCTTTTGCCGAGGTTCTTTGGCTATCTTTTCGAAAAGACTGTCCATCTTTTCTACATATTCATTTGTATCATCTACAAAAAATGTAAGCTCAGGTACAACCCTAACCTGGTGGCGTATTCTGCCACCCAGTTTGTACCTGATTTCACCACTGTGGGCATTTACAGTATTTATAGAAAGCGTTGTATTATTGGTATTAAAAAAGCTTAAATAAACTTTGGCAACGGCTAAATCTGGCGAAACCCGTACGCGGGTTATGGTAACCAATGTATTAGGCAAAAACGAAGCGCCTTCGCGTTGAAAAACCTGTGCCAATTCTTCCTGTAGTACTCCTGCAAATTTCTGCTGACGTTTACTTTCCATTTCTTCTCTTTCTTAATAAAGTAAATTATCATACGGATATCTTGCTGTGTGCGCAGCCTTTACCTTATCGTACAATAGCGTTTTAAATTCTTCTATATTCTCTTTCTCAGTAGCCGAAATAAATAAAACCGGCACTTTGCCGTGGCTCATCCAGCTTTTCTTAAAATCTTCGATGGTTAGCTTTCCATCACCATCCTCATCCTCAACTTCAGGCGACACATAGGCATCAATTTTGTTAAAAACTAAAATCATATCTTTATCAATTGCACCAATATCTTTCAGGGTTTCGTTAACAATATGAATCTGATCTTCAAAATTGGGATGCGAAACATCCACAACGTGAATCAGAATATCTGCTTCACGAACCTCATCCAAAGTAGATTTAAAACATTCTACCAAATGGTGAGGTAACTTCCTGATAAAACCAACAGTATCGGACAGCAAGAATGGCAGGTTTTCAATTACAACCTTTCGCACCGTAGTATCTAATGTAGCAAAAAGCTTGTTTTCGGCAAACACCTCCGATTTCGAAAGCATATTCATAATCGTAGATTTCCCAACATTTGTATAACCAACAAGCGCAACACGAATCAGCTGCCCGCGGTTTTTACGTTGTGTTTCGTTCTGCTTATCTATATTTCTTAAACGCTCTTTTAACAAAGAGATTTTGTTTAAAATAATCCGCCTGTCACTCTCAATTTGGGTTTCACCTGGCCCACGCATACCAATACCACCTTTTTGGCGCTCCAGGTGGGTCCACATACCGGTTAATCTTGGTAAAACGTACTGTAACTGTGCTAATTCAACCTGAGTTTTTGCCTGTGCGGTTTGTGCTCTGCTGGCAAAAATATCCAGAATTAAATTGCTCCTGTCTAAAACTTTAACCCCTAATTCTCTATCTATATTCCGCAGTTGCGATGGCGATAATTCATCATCGAAAACCACCGTATCAATTTCTTCCGATTTTACATAAGCCTTAATTTCTTCAAGCTTCCCTGTCCCCACAAAAGTTGCACGCTCCGGTTTCAACATCTTTTGGGTAAAGTTTTTTTCAACCAAACCACCAGCTGTTTCAACCAAAAAGGCCAACTCATCTAAATATTCTTTCGTTTGCTCCTCCTTTTCGCCAGGTGTAATTACGCCGACCAAAATGGCTCGCTCCTGCTTTATAGCAGTATCATAAAATTTTTGTTTTCCCATGTAATTCTAGCAAATATACGAAATTTGCAAATGTGTAATTCCATTTACAAACCATGGAGGTGTAATAAAAGTTTTCTTATATTTTGAAAGCCAAAGCAAAAAGGTTATGGCAAAATCAGTCCCGCTTTTTATTACAAGGCCCGGAAAAATCGGGCGCTTTACATTTCAATCGGGCTTATTAAACTAAGAATTTGCAACTATTTAAAACCTGTTTCATACAAATTCCGAAAAAAATAATTCTTTAAAAACAGCTACAGCTGCTCTACAAATTCTTTAATCGCAGCGCCCGGATTGTTTGTTTTCATAAAATTCTCGCCAATCAAAAAACCATTAAAACCCACAGCTTTTAAATCTTTAATCGTTTGCGGATTACTGATGGCGCTCTCCGAAATTTTCAAAAATTCATCGGGAATTTTATTAACCAAATCGAACGAGGTTTGAATGTTAACGGTAAAATCGCCAAGATTTCGATTATTAACACCAATGGCATCTAAATTAGGGCATATACTTCTATCCAATTCCTCAAGGTTATGAACCTCAAGTAAGACATTTAAACCAAGGTTTTGGGCAAACTTCCCGAAATCACTAATTTGTTTCGGTGTTAAAATAGAGGCAATGAGTAAAATTACATCTGCGCCCCAGGCTTTTGCTTCCAAAATCTGGTATTCATCAATCATAAAATCTTTGCGCAAAACCGGAATGTTATTTGCCGCCCTCGCAGCCAGAATATCATCGGTTCTGCCTCCAAAAAAATCTACATCGGTTAAAACAGAAAGTGCAGAAGCACCCGCGTTATTATAGGCTTGTGTTACTTCAGCTACATCGGCAGTTCCATTAATTAAACCCTTCGACGGCGAGCGGCGCTTAAACTCAGCGATAATTCCGGTTCTATCTTCAGCTAATAAAAACTCTTTAAAAGAATATGGAGTTCTTTCAAAATAGATAGATTTTTCTAAATCCCTAACAGAAACCAATGTTTTTGCCTCGGCAACTTCCTGCTGCTTGCGTAGTACAATTTTGTCTAAAATATTCATTTATTTTTCTGTAAAGTCGTCATTGCGAGGCACGAAGCAATCTTTATTGTAAAACATACTGCTTTATGCCTCGCAATAACGGTTTTTATTCTACGATGTTAACCAGTTTTCCATCATTTGTTTACCAAACTCCGTTAATACGCTTTCCGGATGAAATTGAACGCCACGAACATCAAGTGTTTCATGCCTTAAGGCCATAATTTCATTCTTATGATCACGTGCCGTAATTTTTAGGCATGAAGGAAAATTCTCTTTGCTAACCACCCAGCTGTGGTAACGGCCAACATTTATCGTTTGTGGGCATTCCCAAAACAGAAATTCATCGCCATCTACAACAGTTACCGGGGTTGCAACGCCATGCATCGGGCGGCCAAGATTTAAAAGCGTTCCGCCAAAAACCTCAGCAATTGCCTGCTGACCTAAGCAAACACCGAAAATACTTTTTGTAGAAGCATAAGTTTTTATCACATCAAGCAATAAACCGGCTTCTTCCGGAATGCCTGGTCCTGGAGATAATAAAATCTTATCGTATTTTTCTACATCGGCAAGTTCAAATTTATCGTTTCTCCACACTTCAGCTTCGTAACCAACTTCATTAATTAAGTGAACAAGGTTATAAGTGAAACTATCGTAATTATCGATAACCAGAACTGTTTTTTTATTATCACTCATTATATATCGTAATTGGTATATTAAAATCTTAAATATCTTTTGCCATTTCAATTGCCTTGCGTAGAGCTGCAATTTTGTTATTTACCTCTTGCATTTCAGTTTCAGGAACTGAATCGGCAACAATTCCTGCGCCCGCACGATAATGCAATTCATTGTTTTTACTCATAAAAGTTCTAATCATAATTGCATGATTAAAATCTTCGTTAAAGCCCATAAAACCAATTGCGCCGGCATAAAAATTGCGGCCGAGTTTCTCGTTTTCGTCAATCAGCTGCATGGCTTTATACTTTGGTGCCCCACTTAAAGTTCCTGCCGGATAAGTATCAGCCACCACTTTAAAAGCGCTAACATCATCTTGTAAATAACCGCTAACTTTACTCACCAAATGGATTAAATGGGAATAGTACTGAACTTCTTTAAAAGATTTAACTTCAACCCGGTTGCAATGGCGACTCAAATCGTTTCTGGCCAAATCGACAAGCATTACATGTTCAGCGCTTTCTTTAGGGTCTTGCTCCAGTTTTTTAGCCTGTTCTGCATCTTCAATATCGTTACCGCTTCGTTTAAAAGTACCTGCAATTGGAAAAATATTGGCGGTATTATTTTTTATGGTTATCTGTGCTTCAGGCGATGAACCAAAAAGCTTGAAGTTTCCATAATCAAAATAAAACAAATATGGCGATGGATTTATCGAGCGAAGGCATCGGTAAACATTAAACTCATCGCCGGTAAAGGCTTGTTTGAAAGCCCTGGAGGGCACAATTTGAAAAACATCGCCCCTGTAAATATGCTTTTGAAGTTTTTCTACCAGCTGTATAAAACCTGCATCAGTTAAATTAGAAGATTCTTCGCCTTTAATTTGAAATTTATATTCAGGATAGTTTTTGTTCTGAATAAGGTATTCCATTTTCTCCAAACCAACCTCTTCTTCTCCTTCAAAAGAATTTCTGAATAAAGTTATCTCGTTTTTGAAATGATCTATTGCAATAATATACCGATACAAATGATATTGCATTTCAGGAATTTCTTCTCCCTCTGGCGTTTCAGCTATAAACTTAATATCTTCAAAATGCTGAACGGCATTCCAGGTAAAATAGCCAAACAAACCACTTGTAATAAACTTAATTTCCGGAATTTCAGTTTCTCTGAATTTGTTTTTAAACGCAGAAATCTGCTCGGTTAAGTTTTCACATTCAGTTATTTCAACCGAACCATCAGGAAAATAACTTTCCAGTCTGGAGCCTTTTAAAATAATGCCCGCGACCGGATCGGCACAAACAAAACTCATCGAATTTTCACGGCTATGGTAATCGGAACTTTCCAACAAAATACTGTTCGGGTATACATCACGTAAGCGTAAATAAATGCTTACAGGTGTAGTGGTATCGGCAAGTAATTTTTTATAAGTGGTATTAATTTTAAACATTCTCTTTTCATCTTTGCGAGGAGGAACGACGAAGCAATTTCTCCTTTTGTTAAAATATTGATAAATAAAAAGCCCGGCGTGTGGTTCTACGCCGGGCTTTAATGGTTCTTTAAGGTTTAGGTTGATAAAAATATTTTCCTCATACGCAGCCGGCGCAATTCTGTTTTGAATTACCTTGCCAAAGCCATGTATGTATATTGTTAATCATTGAGTGACAAAAATATAAAGAATTTTGAAAAATGGAAATATTTTAAATAATAGTTTTCCAATAGTTTAATTATGATTAAGAAACACCGAAGAAACTTCTGCCCGGAACATCTTTAACCATTAATAAAATAGTTACGATAATTAAAATTAAAGCCAGGCCAAAAAACACGGAAATGGTGCGGTGTTTTGCAACTGCTTCAACTGCTTTTTTCGATTTCGAATTTCCAATTGTAATTAAAATAATGGCTAAAATCATCATACTGATGTGCTCCATTTTCCAATAGCGACCAACGGCATTGCTACTATCGGCTTTATACCAATCACCTAAGAAATACAAAACCAAGCCGATTAGTAATTGAATGTGAGCACTTATCAAAGTAAATACATTCAATTTTCTGTCGCCTTCTGTATATGTTTTATTGCCAAACCAGCCAGATAAGGCCTTGATTACTGCAATAAGCAACAGAATAAAAACAATATAACGCCATCCCGAATGGGCACTTTTTAAAATTTGATACATAGTGATAATCTTTAATGCATCAAAAGTAATGATTAATTGTAAAAAATAGGTTAATAAGCAATATCGACCGTAATTTATATTAGTTTTAAACAAAATAAACCCCCTAAACATATTATGAAGAAAATTTTACTTGCCTTTGCGCTGGTATTTTCCTCTACAATTTTGTTTGCACAGCAAAATACCTATCCTGTTAACGGTTCTTACGATACAAGGCCGGGTATGTTTGCTTTCACTAACGCAACAATTGTAGTAAATGCCAATCAAACTTTAACAAATGCAACATTATTGGTAAAAGGTTCGACAATCCAGGCTGTTGGCTCAGGATTGGCCGTTCCTAAGGGCTATGTTGTTGTAGATTTGAAAGGAAAATTCGTTTATCCTTCTCTAGTTGATGCTTTTACAAGTTACGGCGTACCTGAAGCAACTGTTCAGGGTCGCGGTTTCGGCGGCGGTGGCGGTCAGCGCCAGTCTATATTTGTTTCCACTAAAAAAGGCGCTTATGGCTGGAATGAATCCATCAGACCTGAAACCTATGTAAAAAGCATTTTTACAGTTGACAGCAAAAAAGCCGACGATTTACGCAAAGCCGGTTTCGGAAGTGTAAATACGATAAGTCGCGATGGTATTGCCCGTGGTGTTTCTGCGGCAGTTACTTTAAACGAAGGTTCTGAAAACAATGTATTTTTAAAAGACCAGACCGCAGCAAATTATTCGTTCAATAAAGGAACATCTTCTAATGATTATCCAACATCTTTGATGGGTTCTATCGCTTTGCTTCGCCAAACCTATTACGATTCGCAATGGTATGGTAAACAAAAAGATGAGTATAATATTTCTCTAGAAGAATTTGGAAAACAGCAAGCCATGCCTCAGATTTTTGAAGTTGACGGATGGGCAAACGTACTTCGTGCTGATAAACTTGGGAAAGAGTTTAGCAAACAGTACATCATTAAATCAACCGGTGATGAGTACCAACGCATTAACGAAGTAAAGGCAACAGGCGCAAGCTTAATTATTCCTTTATCATTCCCTAAAGCCTACGATGTTGAAGACCCTGCGGAAGCAAGAAACATCACTTTAACGCAAATGAAAGCATGGGAGTTAGCCCCGACAAATCCTGCAGCACTTGAAAAAGCAGGGATTAAGTTTGCACTAACCTCTTTCGGCTTAGAAAATACCCGTGATTTTTGGGCAAATATCCGCACAGCTATTGATAATGGTTTAACAGAAAAACAGGCTTTACAATCTGTTACCGAAATTCCAGCCTCACTTTTAGGTATAAGCGATAAAGTTGGTTCGTTGGAAAAAGGTAAAGTGGCTAACTTTTTAATCTCTTCTGATAACCTATTTAAGAAAGAAAATATCATTTTCGAAAACTGGGTTCAAGGCAAACGCTACATCGTTAACAAAATGGATGTTTCTGATGTTCGTGGAAATTACAACCTGAATGTTGATGGAATTAGTGGTGGCTTACTATTGAAAATTACGGGAACAGGCGGCGGTTCAACTGCGGCGATAGAAAGAAGCGGGGCTGATAGTGTTAAAACCACAGCAACATTCGCCAGAAACGGCGATTGGGTTAGTATTAACTTTAACCTGAAGAAAAATCCTAAAGGTGATGTTCGCTTAAGTGGTTATTTAACTTCTGCAAGCCCTTTAACTTTTAAGGGTGAGGTAGCATTACCTGATGGAACTTTCGGAAAATTCACTGCAACGTACAAAGATGCCGCTCGTGAAATGCCAAAACGCGAAGAGCCAAAACCGGCTTTAGCTGTTGGAACTTTGCTTTATCCGTTTGGTGCCTTCGGAAATTCTGAATTGCCTAAACAAGAAAGCGTTTTAATTAAAAATGCAACCGTTTGGACGAATGAAAAAGAAGGCGTTTTACAAAATGCTGATGTGCTTTTAGAAAACGGAAAAATTAAAGCTGTTGGCAAAAACTTATCGGCAGGAAGTGCAAAAGTAATTGATGGGACAGGCAAACACGTAACCGCCGGTATCATTGATGAACACTCACACATTGCCGGTAGCGGCGGCATTAACGAAGGTGCACAATCTGTTTCTGCAGAGGTTCGCATCGCTGATATTATCAATTCAGAAGACGTAAACATTTATCGCCAATTGGCTGGCGGAGTTACCACTTCTCATATCTTACACGGCTCCGCAAATCCTATCGGTGGCCAATCGCAATTAATTAAGTTACGTTGGGGTAAAGCACCCGAAGAACTGAAATTTGCAGGGGCCGATGGCTTTATCAAGTTTGCCTTAGGCGAAAACGTTAAGCAAAGTAACTTCGGTACGGGTGCCCGTTTCCCGGTAACACGTATGGGTGTAGAACAAACCTTTGTTGATGAATTTACCCGTGCTAAAGAATACGAAAAAGCAATGAAGGTAAAAGGCAACAGTATTCGCAGAGATTTAGAATTGGATGCAATTGTTGAAATTTTAAACAACAAACGATTCATTACATGCCACTCTTACGTTCAAAGTGAGATTAACATGTTGATCCACGTTGCAGATAGTTTAGGCTTTAAAATTAACACCTTTACACACATTTTAGAAGGCTACAAAGTTGCTGATAAAATGAAAGCACATGGCATTGCCGGTTCTACATTTTCAGATTGGTGGGCCTATAAAAATGAGGTTGCTGAGGCCATTCCTTACAACGGAAAAATTATGCACAATGTAGGCATTACAACTGCTTTCAACTCAGATGATGCTGAAATGGCTCGTCACTTAAACCAGGAGGCTGGGAAATCGGTTCTTTATGGTGGAGTGCCTGAAGAAGATGCGTTGAAATTTGTAACCCTTAACCCAGCAAGAATGCTTCACATTGATGATAAAGTTGGAAGTTTAAAGCCAGGTAAAGATGCAGACGTTGTGGTTTGGTCCGCAAATCCATTATCTATCTATGCAAAAGCGGAAAAAACTTTTGTTGATGGCGTTGCCTACTGGGATATTGATAAAGATGCCCAGACGATCAAAACACAACAAGCAGAAAAAGCTCGTTTAATTCAGAAGATGTTGGATAGCAAAAGCAGCGGCGTTCGCACACAGCGTCCGTTTGGCAATGCACCACGTCTTTACAATTGCGAAACTTTAGAAGATTATTCAGCAGAATTAAATGAAAAAGAACATGCGCACTAACATAAAATATTTATTAAGTCTGGCTTTATCGGCATCAAGCCTGATGTGCTTTGCACAAGCCAACATTTCGCCAGCAAAAAAGCAAACAAAAACCATCGCCATTACAGGTGCAACTGTACATGTGGGCAACGGAACAGTTATTGAAAACGGAACAATTCTTTTCAGTAACGGCAAAATTGTATCGGTTACAGCAGGTGGACAAGTGCCTCAGGATGATGTAGTACGCATTAATGCCGCTGGAAAACATATTTACCCTGGTATGATTGCCGCCACTACAAACCTTGGTTTAACAGAGATTGAAGCTGTAAAGGCGACTTTAGATTTTCAGGAAATCGGTGATTACAACTCACACATCCGTTCTATCGTAGCATACAATACAGATTCGAAAGTTCCTGCAACTCTACGTAGTAATGGAGTATTAATGGCTCAGCCAACACCACAAGGCGGAACGGTTTCAGGAAGTTCGTCAGTTGTTCAGTTAGATGCCTGGAACTGGGAAGATGCAGCATTAAAAGTTGATGATGCAATGCACATGACCTGGCCCGTAACGCCCCGTTTTAGAGGTGGTTTCGGTGGTTTTGGCAGAGGACCAGCAGCTTCGCCTGAGTCATTAAATGAGCGCACCCAAGCCGCAATCAGCCAGTTAACATCTTTCTTCGCGGAAGCAAAAGCTTATTCTGAAATGGGTAAACCTGAAGTGATCAATACCAGGTTTGAAGCAATGAAAAAGGTTTTTTCTGGTGCTGAAAAATTATTCATTGCGGCAGAAACTCAGAAAGATATCGTTGCATCAGTAAACTTTGCTAAAAAATTCGGCATTACACCGGTTATTACGGGTGCAGATGAAGCCTATTTAGTTATCGATTTCCTTAAAGACAACAACATTTCTGTTGTGGTTAAACAGCCACATGCTTTACCGAATAATAATGATGATGATGTAAATATGCCATACAAAAATGCTGCTGTATTAGCCAACGCAGGTTTAAATGTGGTGTTAAGTATCGATGGTTACTGGCAGCAACGCAACCTTCCTTTTATGGCCGGAACAGTTACAGCCTGGGGTTTGGACAAAGAAAAAGCCTTATCAACTATAACACTTAATGCTGCAAAAGTTATGGGTGTAGATAAAACCACAGGAAGTATTGAGGCTGGAAAAGATGCAACTCTTTTTATCTCTGCTGGCGATGCTTTGGATATGAGAACCAATAAAGTTGAACAAGCTTTTATTCAGGGAAGAGATATTAATCTTGATAACCTGCACAAACAATTAGATAAAAAATTCAGCGATAAATATACTGCTGAGAAAAAATAGATTTAATTCAATTTTTTACAAAACCCTCCTTCGATTAATTTCGGCGGAGGGTTTTTTATTTAACATTAAACCATAAAAAAAACAATTTCACAATCATTTCTTAATCTAAAATCGAACTTGAGTTAACACAACAGTAACAACTTTGCACCATAAAAATCAGAAAACTAATCATGGTCAAAAATTTACTATTTGCAGTATTATTGCTGTGTTTTTGTGTTTCAAATTCCTTAAGAGCACAGACTACGCAAGCATCGATTTCCGGAATTGTTACAGATGAACAAAAGAAGCCGATTCCAGGGGCTTCAGTTCAGGTTAAGAATAATTCTACAGGCTTCACTACCAGAACATCAACAAATGCTCAGGGAGAATACACATTTAAAGAACTTCCTTTAGGTGGCCCGTATTCAATTAAAGCTTTATTTGTTGGCTTTGGCGAGCAAACAAGAAGTGGCTATATGCTAAACCTTGGTGATGTGGTAAAAGTTACCATTTCAATGCAGGAAGCTGCCCAAAACTTAGAAGCTGTTCAGGTTGTGGCTTCAGGCTTAAAAAATAAGGTTCAGAATTTCGGTGCCTCTACGGAAATTTCTGCCAAAACAATGAATCAATTACCCGTAAACGGACGTAACTTCTCAAACTTGATGGATTTATCTCCTTTAAGTCGTGGTGGTGGTATTTCAGGTCAGTTGGGTTCATCAACAAATTATACCATTGATGGTATGAATGCCAAAAACCCTACATCAGCAGGAAGTACAACAAGTCGTAGTGGTGCGCCATACTCAATATCAATTGAGGCTGTTCGTGAATTTAAAGTTGTAACCAATCAATACGATGTAACGTACGGAAGAGCCGGTGGTGGATCGGTAACGGCAGTAACCAAATCGGGTACAAACACAACGAGTGGTAGTGCATTTATGTACGGAAGAGCGGACTGGTTGGCGAGCCCATACGATATCAGAGGTATAAAACGTGATAACGATTTCTCTACCTATCAATATGGATTTACACTAGGTGGCGCAATTATTAAAGATAAATTGCATTATTTCGTTGGTTTAGATCATCAAAAAGATTCCCGTCCCTTAATTATTGCCGACATTAATGGCCCGGCTGATGAGGCAAGATTTAGAATAACAAATGCTACATTGGCTAATTTCCTGGCTATTGCACAATCTAAATATGGTGTCTCAAATTCTCCTCAGTACGGAACATTTGATAAAAAGCGTGGTTCGGATGCAGCATTTGCCCGTTTGGACTGGCAAATTAACGACAGGAATTTATTAACCATTCGCGATAACTATACAAACGACAGAAACCCGCTTGGATTGGCAGATAACACGGCGATTAACTTTTTCGAGAGTTACGGTAACGATAAGAACGTTGATAACAGTTTATTAGCAACTTTACGTTCAACAATTAACAGTAAGGTAACCAACGAATTAAAAGTTCAGCATTTATATACCTATCAGGCAAGTACACAGAACGACCAGTTAAGTTTCGCCATTCCAAGAGCTGTTGTTGGTAACGTTGCTTCAACTTTATCTGATGGTTCTGCAGCAAACACCGCAATTCAAATTGGTGGTCACCGCTTTGGTCAGGAAGGTTTTACCAATAACGTTTTCCAGTTGGTAGATAACTTTTATTACAATACAGATAAAATCAAATACACTTTCGGTGTTGATGTGATGTATACCAACGCTAAATCTCTTTACGGTAGTGAAGTTAACGGACGCTTTGAATATACAAACTCAACCGCAGGTTCTTCATTACAGAATTTTAATAACTTAATACCTAACAGGTTTTACCGTGAAGTACCTTTAGTTGCCGACCCAACTGTAAAAGCAGGAATTTTGAATGCGGCAGCTTACGGACAAATGCAAACAAAACTTGCCAAAGGTTTAGAATTTATTGGTGGTATTCGTCTTGATTATAGTGCTTATCCGAAATCTCCGTTAAACCAGACTTTGCTAAGCGCAGTTGGTGTAAGAACGGATAATGAGTTGAAACAATTTTTAGTTCAGCCGAGAATTCAGTTTAACTGGGATATTAATGAAAACAGAACAGATTTTGTACGCTTTGGTGCAGGTATTTTCGGTTCTGATGTAAATAATTATGTAACCATTAATAACTTAACTTTTGATGGTACGCACCTGGCTACCGTAGATGTTTTCGGTGCAGATGTACCAACGCCAAACTTTATCGGTTACAGAAACGGAACAGTAGCAACACCTTCATTAGCTGCGCTGCAAGTTCCTACAATTAATACATATGCTGAGGATGCAAAGATTCCTGTTGTTTATAAAGCCAACTTATCATACAGTAAATTAATTACCGATAAATTAAAAGTTGGTATTACGGGTTATGCAACTTTAGGTCGCCATAATTATATGTATGTTGATAGAAATATGGCTGCAAATCCTTACTTCACTTTACCAAATGAGGCAAACAGAGGTGTTTTTGTACCTACAATGCCAAGCAACGGTTCTCCTGACTGGAAAACAGGCCGTATCAGCAATACTTTCGGCCGCGTGTTAGAGTTAAACAGTAAAGGTAGAGTAAATCAGTTTGCAGTTGTTTTAGATGCAACGTGGAATTACTTTAAAGATGGTGAAATCTCTGCAAGTTACACCTGGAACGATACTAAAGACAATACATCATATAACGGTAACGTAGCAAACTCGGCAACTTTATCTCTTCCTGTAAAAGATGACCCGAGAGATTTAAGTAACATGAGTTATTCTGATAACCAATTCAGAAATAAGGTTGTGATTTACGGTACGCTTCCAACATTCTGGGGTGTTACGGTTGGCGTTCGTTATTCAGGCATCGGCGGCACCCGTTACAGCTTATTATCAGGCGCAAACAATAATGGTGATTTCGTGGCGACAAATGATTTAGCGTTCATTTTCGATCCTAATAATACAAGTGTTCCGCAAAATGTGCGCACAGGTTTACAAACACTGTTAAACAATCCTGATGCAAGCCAGAGTCTAAAAGATTATATTACTAAATATGCAGGCCAGATTGCACAAAGAAATGGCGGTATTAACGATTTCTTCGGTGTTGTGGATTTAAGGGTTAGCAAGAAAATCAGATTATATAAAACGCATACGCTTGAGGTTTCGGGCGATATCTTCAACTTTGCAAACTTATTGAACAAGAAATGGGGTGTTAATGAATCTTTGGGTACACAGGCATTATATGCGCTTAACGGTACGGCTGCAACAGCTACTGCACCGGCGGTTCCTAACTACGATTCTGCAACAAGGTCATTTAATTACCGAGTAAATAATTCAGGCATTGTTACGCCTTCGGGAAATCCGTATCAATTTCAAATTGGTTTGAGATACGGATTTTAGTACCGATTGATACGCTTGTATCTTTCCGTAAAGTCATAAAAAAAGGGAATGGATTTTTATCCGTTCCCTTTTTTTATGTTTGCATTAACAAACAACAAAACTTAATGGGATTATTATTAGACTACCTGAAAAACCACAAGTGGATTGTGGCTTTAGCGCTATTGCTGGCAGGTATAAATATTGGCTTTTCTTTAATGGACCCTTACTTTACCGGTAGGATTCTGGATTTATACATTAACAAAAGAGCATCATTCACAAGTAAAAGTACTTATATCTGGGGCGCTTTGGGATTCATTGGCTTAGCAATTGGCGCCGCAATGGTTTCGCGTATCGCAAAGAACTTTCAGGATTATTTTACCAGTGTAATTGTACAAAAAGTGGGTGCAAAAATGTATGCTGATGGCTTGCAGCACTCCTTAAAATTACCTTACCAGGTTTTTGAAGATCAGAGAAGTGGAGAAACTTTAGGTGTATTACAAAAAGTAAGATTGGATTCTGAAAAATTTATTACCTCATTTATCAGTGTACTTTTCGTAAGCTTGATAGGGATGGTTTTCGTAATCGTTTACTCGGTTTCCATAAGCTATAAAGTTACCTTAGTTTATTTCGCCGCAATTCCAATAATAAGCTTTGTGAGCTGGTTTTTAAGTCGTAAAATTAAAACCATTCAACGCTCTATTGTTGGCGAAACTACAGCTTTAGCCGGCTCAACTACCGAATCGTTACGGAACATCGAACTGGTAAAAAGTTTAGGCCTGGCCGATCAGGAAATTGAAAGATTAAACAAAACCACTTATAAAATTTTAGGACTGGAGCTTAAAAAAGTGAAGTATGTACGAAGTATGAGCTTTGTTCAGGGAACAACTGTAAACCTTGTTCGAAGCTCAATGATTGTTGTTTTATTACTTTTAATATTCGACAACACTATTTCTCCGGGGCAATATTTTTCATTCTTGTTCTACTCGTTTTTCCTTTTCGGACCATTACAGGAACTAGGGAATGTAATATTAGCCTGGCGTGAAGCTGAAGTTTCTTTAGGTAATTTCAAAAAGATTTTAAGTACACCTGTTGATAAGAAACCTGTTAATCCGATATCGATTAAGAAAATAAATGAGCTTTCTTTCAAATCTGTAAGCTTTAAACACCTTACGGCGAACCGAAACGCCCTCGAAAACATTTCTTTTGATACCCATAGTGGCCAAACCATAGCTTTTGTCGGCCCCTCTGGTTCAGGAAAATCAACGTTAGTCAAACTTTTGGTAGGCCTTTATCCGGCAAAAGATGGCGAAATTTTGTACAACGGCAATCCAAGTAATGATATTGACTTAGATGCGCTTAGAGAAAAAATAGGTTTCGTAACACAAGATACGCAATTGTTTTCCGGTACGATAAGAGAGAACTTATTGTTTGTAAACCCAACTGCAACTGACGAGGAGTGCTTTAAAGTTTTAAATCAGGCCGCTTGTCAGACATTACTGGCCAGGGCAGATAAAGGTTTGGATTCTTTAATCGGTGAAGGCGGTGTAAAAGTTTCAGGTGGAGAAAAACAACGTCTTTCAATCGCCAGAGCCTTACTTCGCCAGCCAGACATTCTGGTTTTCGATGAAGCTACATCTTCATTAGATTCTATTACCGAAGAAGAAATTACCAAAACCATACGGTCAGTTTCTGATTTGACCGATCACATAACAATTTTAATTGCGCACCGTTTATCAACCATTAAACATGCCGATATAATTTACGTTCTGGAAAAAGGTCATATTATTGAGCAAGGTACACATGAGAGTTTAATTGCCCAAAATGGTTTATATCAGGCGATGTGGAGACAACAAATCGGTGAAAGAATTGTTGAAGCTTAATATAGAATTCAACTTATGTTATTACAAACCACTGTTAACAGTAACCAGATTGCACTTTTTATAATTATTCCGGCCGTTTTATGGCTTGTTTTAATATTAATCGCACTATATCACATCTCACGAAATAGCCAGATGAGTTTTAGTGTTAAAGCTTTATGGTTTATAATTATTATCCTTGCACCTTTTTTAGGCTCAATTATCTACCTTATCTGGGGGAAGAACAAACAATTCTGAGTTTAAATTTCCTTCCAATTTAGAAAATATACGCAGACGAGATGGTTTACAACTTTTGGTTAAACTTTACTCGTCTGCTCGTTTATATCCTGAAGACTTAGCTTGGTTAACGATTTCGTTTTTAACCAAGTGATAAAAGCAATCCCAATAGTCATACTGCCGCCAAAAACCACCGCCGGAACCAGCGTTAATAACTTCGCCGATAAGCCAGATTCAAATTCGCCAATCTCATTTGAAGAACCAATAAACATACTATTTACCGCCGACACCCGACCACGCATTTCATCAGGAGTGAGTAACTGCATAATCGTTTGACGAATGATAACGCTAACACTGTCGAAAGAGCCTTCCAGAAACAGAAAAAATAGTGTTAGATAGAAGTTTCTTGATAAACCATAGCAGATGATGCTCAATCCAAAACCTGTAACTGCAATGAGTAAGTTTCTCCAGGGTTTACCCATTGGCGAAAAACGTGTCATCGCCAGCATCGTGATTACAGCGCCCGAAGAGGCTGCCCCCCGCATCATCCCCAAACCAAAAGAACCTAGGTGGAAAACATCTTTTGCAAACATTGGTAATAGAGCTACAGCGCCACCAAAAAATACAGAGAACAAATCCAAACTCATGGCCCAAACCATCATTTTAGTTTTGAATACAAACTGAATACCTTCTTTTAAACTGTGGAATATGTTTTCTTTAGGGATATAAGTTGAAGGATGTTTCTTGAAAGTGAAAATGCAGATTAAAGAGATAGAAACCAGCAGAACGATAACACTGTAAGCTGCTGTAATTCCCCACAACCAGTTTACCAAACCACCCGTTAAAGGACCAATAATCGTAGCCAACTGCCAGCTGCTGCTATTCCAGGTACTCGAATTCGGGTATAGTTCCTTTGGAACAATCTTTGCCATTAAAGAGAAGGTTGCCGGCCCGAAAAATCCGCGTGCTAAACCAATGCAAAATACCAGGCCATACATTATCAATACGATTAAATCTTCTTTTAAATGAAGGTATTTGCTGGTAATAATCAGCATTAAAACTGAAGCCAGCCACACACCCGAGAAAATTTTAATTAATAATCCACGTTTTTCGCTTTTATCGGCGATATAACCGCCGTACAAAGCAATACCAATTGCTGGAATAGCCTCACAAAGGCCAACCAAACCCAGCTTTAATGGGTCGTGAGTTAAATCGTAGATATGATAACCGATAACTACAGCTTGCATTTGATAAGCAAGCGTAAAGAAGAAACGCATGCCTAAAAAAGAGCGAAATTCTTTGTATCGCAATGCTGCGAAAGGGTCGGGTTTTACAACTACAGAGTTGGGGTCTGAATCTGCCAATGAAATAAGTTTAACATTGCAAAACTAAGGTTTGAGAAATTAATATCAGAATTCAAATCAAACTTGTAAGTAAACCTTACTAATAAATGATATTAAGATATTTTATCAAAAGAAATCCCTCTTTCCAATCGCTGCAAATGTAATTTTAACGAAGCATGTTCTGGTTTTTCGAGTTGGGGATCGGTTTCAAAGATTTCGATAACCGTATTTCTGGCTTCAGATAGAATAATCTGATCTTTTGCCAGGTCGGCAAGTTTCAAATCGAGTACGCCACTTTGCTGTGTACCTGTAATATCACCAGGACCGCGAAGTTGTAAATCTATTTCCGAAATTTCGAAGCCATTATTCGTTCTAACCATTGTTTCTAAACGTACTTTTCCTTCTCTACTCAATTTGTTTCCACTCATCAAAATACAGAAGGAGTGGTCAGAACCGCGGCCAACCCTGCCTCTTAATTGATGCAGTTGGGATAAACCAAAACGTTCGGCATTTTCTATAACCATTACCGATGCATTTGGAACATTAACACCAACCTCAATCACTGTAGTTGCAACCATAATCTGGCTTTTTCCATCAATAAATTGTTGCATTTCAAACTGCTTATCGGCATTAGGCATTTGACCGTGAACTATACTAATCTGATAATCGGGACGGGGGAACTGATAACTGAGCTGCTCTACACCAGCTTCCAGATGAAGCAAATCCAGTTTTTCGCTTTCTTTAATTAGCGGATAAACGATGTACACTTGCCGACCTTTGGCGATTTCCTGTTTCATAAAGCCAAACATCCTCAGCCTTTGTCCTTCAAAAAGATGTCTGGTTTCAATGGGTTTTCGCCCTGCGGGCAGCTCATCAATTATCGAAACATCCAAATCGCCATATAAAGTCATCGCTAAAGTCCTGGGAATTGGTGTCGCTGTCATAACCAGAATATGTGGTGGAATTATATTTTTCCGCCACAGTTTGGCTCTTTGCTCAACACCAAAGCGGTGTTGTTCATCAATTACAACTAAGCCGAGGTTTTTAAACTTAACTTTATCCTCGATTAGTGCATGTGTGCCAATCAAAATGTCAATTTCGCCATTTTCAAGTTGCTCGTGCAAAATGGCTCGTTCTTTCTTCTTTGTGTTTCCTGTTAAAATTGCCACTTTAACCAAATCGTCAGTAACCAATTCAGTAATTGATGCATAATGCTGACGGGCTAAAATCTCTGTCGGAGCCATCATACAAGCCTGGTAACCGTTGTCGTTGGCTAAAAGCATGCTCATCAATGCCACTGCAGTTTTGCCGCTACCTACATCGCCCTGAACAAGCCTATTCATTTGAACGCCACGCTGCGTATCTATACGAATTTCTTTAACAACCCGCTTTTGTGCATTTGTTAACTCGAAAGGTAAAAATTCTTTATAAAATCGGTTAACCTTTTCGCCAACCTTATCAAACTTTACACCTTTAAATTTTAATTGCCTCAACTGTTTATTATGCAAAAGCTGGAGCTGAATAAAAAATAATTCTTCAAATTTCAATCTCCTTTCAGCCGAATTTAGATCTGCCTGATTTTTAGGAAAATGAATATTCAACAATGCTATTTTCTTATCAGGTAGTTGATATTTGTTGAGGATATATTGAGGAAGGTTTTCAGGAACCTGGGGAATTACCTGATCGAGCAATCCGGCAATCAACCGTTGAATGCCTTTAGAATCGAGGTTAAATTTTTTAAGTTTTTCGGTAGAATTATAAACAGGTTGCAAAGTTAAATTTCCCCTACCCACCGTTTTATTTTGATAAAGCTCCATTTCTGGATGAGAAATACTAAAGGTTCCGTTAAACAAAGTCGGTTTGCCAAAAGCTACATAAGCTACACCAACTATAATGTTATCTTCAACCCATTTTAAGCTCTGAAACCAAACCAATTCCATAAGGCCTGTTTCATCTTTAAAAACAGCAACAATTCTTTTAGTCCGTTTCTCGCCAATAAGTTTTTTACTAATTACACGGCCAATAATCTGAATGTATTGAGCCTCGGGATTTAGTTGATTTATTTTGAAATACTTTGTTCTATCAATGTACCGGAACGGATAATGCGAAAGCATATCCAGGAAAGTAAAAAGACCTAAATCTTTTTTTAATACGTCGGCACGACTTGGGCCAACGCCTTTGATAAATTCTATTGGAGTATCTAAAACCGAATTATACAAAGCAATTATCGTTTCTTGTAAACAACACTTTTTAGCAGTTGGGCATTAAAAATAATTATCGATAAAAGTAAAAGCAGGTAGGCAAATATCTGATGAACATCGATTTTCTCTTTAAAGTAGAAAAATGCCACAGCAAAAGCAACTATTGGATTCAAATAAATTAGAATTCCAAGTGCTGACGATGGCATACCAAGCAATGCATAAGCATTTAAAAACAGTGGAATAATGGTGAAAACAACTGCAATTAAAAATATGTGGCTCCAAAAGAAAGCATCTGATGGGAAAGCCTGCGATGTAAAGATATACATCGGGAGCATAATCAATCCAGAAAGTATTAATTGAATGCCCAGGAAATTAAATTTATCTACGTTTTGGACGACCTTAAGAACAATGAGATAAAGCGCATAAAAAGATGCAATGACAACTGCCCATATCACCTCATAGAATGAACCGGTAGCCAATAAAGCTATACTCACAATAGCAATTATAATTGCTATTATTTTCGTCTTCGTAAGTTCTTCCTTTAAAATAATGAACCCACACAATGCTGTTAGCAACGGACAAACCATGTAGGCAAATGCAGCCGCTTTCAAACTGACGCTATTTACAGCAAAAATATACGTAAACCAATTGCCGGTTATAAGTATCGATGATAAAATGGTTAGAAGAATTAACTTTCTTTTGCCTGCATAAGTTAGTGTGTTGAAATAAGCTATGTCCTTTTTAAGTGCTTTTCGTCTGAACAAGAATATTGTTGCCCAAACCATCAAAACTGAAATAAATATTCTATAATATAAAATCTCCTGAGGAGGAAAATGTTTAATGTCCCGCAGTGGTATAGACATCATACCCCAGATTATATAAGGAATTATGCCGGCAAAAAAATATTTGCTTCTGCTTGCCGCCAAGATTACGCTACAATTGCTATTACCGAAATTTCTACATTAACATTTTTAGGTAGTACAGATACCTGAACTGTTTCACGGGCTGGAAAATCAGCTGAAAAGTATTGACCATAAATTTCATTAACCTGAGCAAAGGTTCCCATGTCACTTAAAAATATTGTCGATTTAACAACATTCTCGAAAGTTAAACCTGCTTCAAGCAACACAGCTTTCAGGTTGCGCATAACCTGATGGGTTTCTTCTTCAATATTGATGAGGTTTAATTCACCATTTTCGGGGTTTATGGCAACCTGGCCTGATACGAATAAAAAGTTGCCGGCTTGTACTGCCTGGCTATATGGTCCAATTGGTGCTGGCGCACTTGTTGTATTAATTATTTTTTTCATAAAGATTTAATTTACTTAGCAAGCCATTGAATAAGCTTGTAAATGATGCCTGCAAGAAAAACAGAAATAGCTAATGCATTAATAAAATGCATAATCCTTAAATTGATGTTATTTGGCCTGTTTGGGTCTTTTTTCCTGAAGAAATACATAATACAAACTTAGCTAAAAAGCCTAAAACCCGAAACTAAAAGGCATAAAAAAAGTCCCGATGTAAATCGGGACTTTTCAATAAATTTTATATTGAAATACTAGTTTCTAGCAGTTTCAACACGACGGTTTTGGATACGACCTTCTTCAGTATCGTTAGAAGCAATTGGATTAGCTTCGCCATTACCTTTAGTAGCAACTTGACTAGCGCTAACGCCAGAGTTTACTAAGTAAGTTTTTACAGAGTTAGCTCTATCTTTAGATAATTTCAAGTTATATGCAGCAGTACCTTCGCTTGAAGCGTAACCGTTTACAGTTACTTTACCACCGTTTTCACGTAACACTGAAGATAATTTATCTAAAGTAGGATAAGATTCAGTTTTTAAAACTGATGAGTTGAAATCAAAACCGATTTTTTCGAAACCTGTTACAGTTGAAGAATCTTTAGCAGCTTCGAATTTAGGAAGTGGACATCCTGAACCATCAACAGCAGTACCTGCAGGAGTTCCTGGGCATTTGTCGAATTGGTCAGCAACACCATCACCATCAGTATCTTTTTTCAAATCTTCAACAGATTTTTCAACAGCAGATACACGGTTTTTCAAAGCTTCAACTTCTTGACGTAAAGTAGGATCTTTTAAATCATCATACATTGTAGCTAATGGGTTAGTCCATTCTAAGCTAGGTTTAGCAGAAGAACCTAAAGAGAATTCTAAACCGGCATAACCGTAAGAGAATTTATCTTTAGTAGTACCTTTAGCATAAACACCATCAAAGTTATCTTCATCGATGAAGTTCATTGTGTAACCTAAGTTGAAGTTAACACGCTCAGAAACTTTGAATTTAACACCAACACCAACTGGAATGTAGAAACCTTTGATATAATCAGCAGCATCATGAGTATCACCAACCGGACCAGTGTATTTACCTTTGTTATCGATAACTGTACCGTTAGCTAAAGTTAATTTTGGCGAATAAGCCATATAACCAGCACCAGCAGTAACGAAGAAACCTACTGAATTCTCACGACGTAAGAAATCAATTGAACCAACGTTAACAACACCACGTAAATCTACTGCGTATTGTAATTCAGTTTCGAATTCTTTAGCTGTAGAACCTGCACCTTGAAGAGCAGCATCGTTAGAGCCAGAAACTTTACCACGTAATCCGTTTAATTCTAAAGCGAATGAGTGACCTAATTGTTTACGGATGTTTAAACCGTAACCTAAATTAACATCCCATTTGTTAAAATCATTAGAACCACCAATTGCAACGATAGGTGCTAAAACACCACCATTAACGCCAATTGACCAAGTTCTGTACTGTCCTCTTCCACCAAATACCTTGGTAGATGAAGTTGAAGTTGTTGCAGGAGTTTCCTGAGCGACAGCAAGAGAAGCTACTCCTGTTAATGCCACTAAAGAAAGTGCAACACTTTTCTTTAAAGTAGAATAATTCATAATCTTTTTTCTTTTTTAAGGGTTAAACAATTTAATTGATTAATTTTTTAGTAACTGCAAAATTAAACAAAATATTAAATTTTCAAACTTTTATACAAACTCCGTTCCAAACTTCACTATAATTAATCATTTTATTACTTTTGGCCATCACTCCATTTACAATATATTAGTTATGAAATATCCTCAAATAGATAAGGAATTATTTATTTTAAACCGAAATAATTTCTGTAAACAACTTAAAAAGAACTCATTAGCTATATTTCAATCTAGCGATGAATTTCCTCGAAGTGGCGATCAGAATTTTATTTTTAAGCAAAATCCTGATTTATTTTATTTATCGGGAATTGACCAGGAGCAAACAATTTTACTCTTATACCCTGATTGTCCTAATCCTTTGTACAGACAAGTCCTGTTTTTAAGACAGACAAACGATTACATTAAGGTTTGGGAAGGTTATAAATACACCAAAGAACAAGCAAAAGCAGCTTCGGGTATAGAAGCTATTTATTGGTTAGAGGATTTTGATAACATCTTGCACAGTATTGTAAACTACGCAGATAATATCTATCTAAATACAAATGAAAACGATCGCTATGGGCACACAGTTCCTTATCGTGATATCCGTTTTATTGAGCAGATGCGCTCAAAATATCCTTTACACCATTACGAACGTTCTGCTCCAATATTGAGAGCGCTCAGGGCTGTGAAATCAGAAACAGAAGTCGAACTAACTAAAAAAGCTTGCGGGATGACACGTGATGCTTTTATAAGGGTTTTGAAATTTATAAAGCCGGGTGTTAAAGAATATGAAATTGAGGCAGAGATTGTCCACGAATTTATTCGCCAGGGCGGAACCGGACATGCCTATACACCAATTATTGCTTCTGGCCATAATGCAAATATCTTGCATTACAACGATAACAACCAGATTTGTAAAGATGGTGATGTGATTTTATTTGATTTCGGTGCTGAATATGCAAACTATAATGCAGATATGAGTCGTTCGGTACCTGTAAATGGTCGTTTTACAAAAAGGCAAAAAGATGTTTACAATGCCGTTTTGCATGTAATGAAGGCAGCTACAAAATTGATTACAGCCGGAACATTACTGAATAGTTACCACGAAGAAGTTGGGGAAATTATGACTGAGCAATTGATTGGATTAGGCTTGCTCTCGACCGCCGATGTAAAAAACCAAAATCCTTTGTGGCCCGCCTATAAAAAATACTTTATGCACGGAACATCGCACCATTTAGGAATTGATGTTCACGATTTTGCAAACAGATACACGCCCTTTGCTGCAGGAAATATTTTAACAGTTGAGCCTGGAATTTACATCCCCGAAGAAGGTTTAGGGATTCGCCTGGAAAACAATATTCTTATCACCGCAAATGGCAACACCGATTTAATGGCTGATATTCCATTAGAAGCCGAAGAAATCGAAGCTATTATGAATTAAATTCATCTGCAAACCGATAGATATTAAAATCAGTTCTCAACAAGGCTTCGCGAATTTTCTCGCGAAGCTTTGTTTTATCTATTTGCCTCATTTTATTATGCTGAATAATTTTCCAGGCCTTTTCGGCAAATAAAAATTCCTTCCTGTCACTTTGTCCATCAGCCAATGGTTCAATAATCCAATCATAAAGTTGAACTATACCTTCATTCTTATCTGCTATTGTTTTTAATATCGGAATTGATTTTACACCCTGATGAACTATCTTTTTTAGGTTATTAGCAAAAATAGCTGCGCCATCTCTGTCTGCTTTGTTAACCACAAAGCAATCGGCAATTTCCATTAAACCCGATTTAATGTTCTGAATTTCATCACCGGATTCAGGCACTAAAACCACAATCGTTTTATCGGCAAGGCCTGCAATTTCGACTTCCGATTGACCGACGCCAACGGTTTCAATCAATATCAAATCGAAGTTTGATGCTTTTAAAACATCAACCATTTCAATTGTTTTAGCCGAAATACCACCCAATGCACCGCGTGTTGCCAGCGAACGGATAAAAACATTAGGCTTGTTAAACTGAGCTGCCATCCTAATTCTATCACCCAACAATGATCCAAAATTAAAAGGCGAAGTGGGGTCGATAGCCAATATTGCAATGCGCTTATTTTGAGCAGTAAATTGGTTAGCAATAGCATTAACCAACGTGCTTTTGCCTGCCCCTGGCGGACCAGTTATGCCGATAACTATGGCCTTTGAATCATTTGCCAAGTCTCTTAAAAGTAAATCCGAAGGCGAAATATCATTTTCAACCAAAGTTAACACCCTAGCCAAAACCTTATAGTTGCCCTGCTTAATTTCGCTTAAAAGAGTTAGATGGGTATTCATCAATAAAACTATATTTGTACAAATTAACAAAATTATAAAGCGGTTATAAGCTTTAATCAACAAGAAATTTAATGAAAGTTACCGGATTTACTTTTATCAGAAATGCCATTGCCAATGATTATCCGATAAAGGAAGCCATACTTTCAGTTTTACCGCTTTGCGATGATTTTGTTGTTGCCCTGGGTAATTCTACAGACGAGACTTCGGCGTTGGTAAAACGTATAGCACCCGAAAAAATCAAAACAGTAGATACCATTTGGAATGAAGACTTGAAGGAAGGGGGCTTTGTATTTGCCGATGAAACCAATAAAGCATTAGCGGCAGTTTCTAAAGATGCAGATTGGTTAATTTACATTCAGGGAGATGAGGCCATTCACGAAGACTACCTGCCCTTGATAAAAAAGGAAATGGAAGCTGAACTAAATAACAAAAATGTTGAAGCCCTACTTTTAAAGTATAAGCATTTTTATGCCTCTTATGATTATTTAGCAGAATCGCGGCGTTGGTACCGGCGTGAAGTTAGAATACTTAAAAACTTGCCAGGAATACATTCTTACAAAGATGCACAAGGCTTCAGGATAAATAACAAAAAGCTAAAGGTTAAATTAATTGATGCCTACATATACCATTATGGTTGGGTAAAGCCACCAAAAGGTTTACAAGGCAAAGTCCGTAATTTTAATAAATATTATCAAACTGAAGAATGGATAGAACAAAACTACCCTGTTCAAAATACGTTTGATATGCATAATGCAGACAGGCTGATTCACTTTTCAGGAACTCACCCGGCGGTATTAAAACCGAGAATTGAAATGGCGAATTGGAAATTTGAACAGGATTTAACCCTGCAAACACCCAAAATGAATTTCCGCAGGAGGTTATTACAAAAAATAGAAGATTTAACAGGATTTCGTTTATTCGAATATCGTAACTATAAAATTGTAAAGTAGATGCAAAAAAGTGTTTCTATTGTAATACCAAACTATAACGGCAAACATCTGCTCGAAAAATATTTACCTTCAGTATTTACAGCGGTAGAAAATGCCAATACAGATTTTGAAGTAATTGTTATCGATGATGGCTCGAAAGATGGTAGCGTAAACTTTATTCAACAGCAATATAATAACGTTAAATTATTAATAAACGATAAGAACAGGGGTTTTTCGTACACCTGTAACCATGGCATCCGAGAAGCAAAACATGAACTGATCTTACTTCTGAACTCAGATGTTAAACTAACGCCTGATTATTTCTTGCATCAATGGAAATACTTTTTAAAACCCGATACTTTTGGCGTTATGGCCAGGATAATGAGTTTTGACGAAACTAAAATTGAAGATGCCGCCCGTTTGCTGTATTATAGCGGCTGCAGAATTAAAGCCAATAAATTTTATTACAGTGAAAATCCAACCGATGAGCATGTTTACACGGCCTATCTTTCTGGGGCTAATGCTTTGGTTGATGCCAAAAAGTTAAAAGAACTCGGGGGCTTTGATGAAATATTCTCCCCATTTTCATCAGAAGATTTTGATTTGAGCTTACGGGCATGGCAGCTTGGGTGGAAATGTTATTACGAACATCAGTCGGTTTGTTTCCATCACATAAGCGGAAGTACAAAAACTCAAATTAAATCGAATTTTATTAAAAAGATATATTACAGAAATCGGTTTTTACTTCAAAGAATTCAATTAACAGGACTGCGTTTATCATTACTTCCATTCCATCTTATCTTTGCAGAATTGCTTCCAAAATTATTAACATTCAAATTCTGGATTTGGGGCGCATATCAGGAATATCTCGCATCATATAAATCAATTACTAAAAGCAAAGAGAATCTCAACGCATTAAAATTGAAATACAATTCATCTTTAACCGTTTCTGATGTGATTGATATTATTAATAAATCGATTGATGGCAAAAAAATTAACCGGCTATAATTTTACTTATCACAAATAAGCAAAACTTAAAGCTTTGTTTGAAAACCGTACATTTGCCAAGTTTATTTAGATTTTTTTTAAGGCGTGGTAACGCTTTATCCATCGTACATATTCCATTTTCTATAAAATGAAGACTTATTTTCGTTTATTATCCTTTGCCAAACCAATTGAAAAATTTGCAATTCCTTATGTAATTGCAACTTTGTTCGCAATTATTTTTAATACGTTTTTATTCACACTACTTGGCCCGCTGCTAGAAACATTATTTGTTAATAATGCCCCTACAACATTAAGTAAAGCCAGCTCTTCGATAGATTTTATGGCAAAATTTAGCGAATACATTAATCACGCTATCGATGTTTATGGCAAAGTAGATACATTAAAAATTGTTTGTGTTGTAATTGTTATAACAGTTCTTTTAGCCAATTTTTTCAGGTATTTTTCTCAAAGATTTATGGAAGACCTGAGGGTTCATACATTGCTAAACCTAAGAAAAACGGTTTTCGATAATGTAATGAATTTGCATATCGGCTACTTTAACAGCGAAAAAAAGGGCGACATAATATCTAAAGTCGCCTCTGATGTTCAGGTAGTTCAATTCACTGTAACAAACACACTTCAGGTCGTTTTTAAAGAACCTGTTCAACTATTATTTTATATTGGCGTTTTGGTGTCAATATCTTTAAAACTAACCTTATTCTCCCTTTTAGTGATTCCAATTTCTGGCTTTATCATCAGCAAAATTGTAAAAAGGTTAAAACAGCAGGCTACTCAAGCACACGAATCATTTGCTAAAATGATAGGCTTTTTAGATGAATCATTAAGTGGCATTAAAATTATCAAAGCTTTTAACTCTACTGAAAGGATTAAAACAAAGTTTGATGACGAAAATAAATTTTATTCGAATTTGACCAGAAAAATGGTTAGAAGGCAACAGCTGGCATCGCCCGTATCTCAAACCTTGGGCGTATTTGTAGTTGTTTTTATTGTTCTCTACGGCGGAACAATGATTTTAACTGGTCAGGGAGACCTAAGTCCTTCTAAATTTTTGGTTTATATAGCAACATTTTCGCAGGTAATGCAACCGATAAAAGCGATTACAGATTCTTTTAGCGGTATTCATTCTGGAATTGCTGCTGGTGAACGTGTTTTAGAGCTCATCGATACAAAACCCGAACTCGTAAATAAACCTCATGCTGATAATTTAGATACCTTTGCTAAATCTTTAGTTTTTCAAAACGTGGCTTTCAGTTACGGTGAAAAACAAGTTCTAAAGAACATTAACTTAGAGATAAATAAGGGTCAAACGGTTGCATTGGTTGGCCCATCGGGTGGTGGAAAAAGCACATTGATGGATTTAATTCCCCGTTTTCACGATCCTAAATCAGGTATCATCAAAATCGATGGTCACGATTATCGCGATTTAACTGTTGAAAGCATCCGCGACCAGATGGGAACCGTAAATCAGGAATCTTTTTTATTTAATGATAGTATATTTAATAACATAGCCTTTGCAAAACCCAATGCTACTGAAGAAGAAGTGATTGCTGCAGCTAAAATTGCTAATGCGCATGAATTTATCCTCAATACCGAAGAAGGTTATCAAACATTTGTAGGCGACAGGGGCAACAGGCTTTCTGGCGGGCAAAGGCAGCGGGTTTGTATCGCTAGAGCAGTTTTAGCCAATCCGCCGATTATGTTGTTAGATGAAGCAACTTCCGCACTAGATACAGAATCAGAAAAATTAGTTCAGGAAGCATTAAACAATTTGATGAAAAACCGGACTTCAATTGTTATTGCCCACCGTTTGAGCACGATTCAACATGCCGATAAAATTGTTGTTATTGACAAGGGCCAGGTTATAGAAACTGGCAATCATCAGGAATTAATGTTGCAAAATGGCTTGTATAAACGTTTAATAGATATGCAGGCTTTTAACGACTAACTTAATTGCATGAATAATTATCCATTAATATCTATTGCCCTCTGTACATATAACGGATCTGTTCATTTAGTAGAACAACTGGAATCTATTGTAAAACAAACATATCCAAACATTGAAATTATTGTTGTAGACGATGGCTCGAAAGACACCACAATTGAAATTTTAAATTCATACTCAGCAAAATACAGCTATATTAAAATCTATCAAAATGAGTTTAACCTAGGCTATATTAAAAATTTTGAGAAAGCAACAAGCCTTTGTAGGGGTGAATTTATTGCGCTTTGCGATCAGGATGATATCTGGCTGGAAAATAAGCTGGAGATACAATTTAACGAAATCGGGGCCAACACGCTGATATATCACGATTCGGAGTTCATTAATGAAAATGGTGTTTCCTTAGAAAAAAGAATGTCTGATGTGATAAATATGTATTCTGGTAACAGCTCCAAACCATTTTTATTTTTCAACTGCCTTTCCGGCCATGCCGTCCTGTTTAAAAAGGAACTCATAGAATACAGCTTACCTTTTCCGAAGGAAATATTTCATGATCGATGGCTGGCTTATACAGCAACCAATATCGGGAGCATTAAATACATAGATAAATCTTTGGTTAGGTATCGTCAACACGAAAACTCTGATACCAATATATTAAAGTTAAAAAGAAATAAGGCGGAAAATGCGATACACGGTAATGCCAAAATAGTGAAAGCCTTATCAGAGTTTGAAATTTTTGCCGGTTACAAATACAATAAAGATCAAAAGTTTATCGATAAGTTGCTAAAACTATATCGCAAAAGATTGACTTCTTACCTATGTTTTGGCTTAATATTCTTCATGTATGCTCATTACAAATCATTATTGTTTATTTCCAAAAAAAGCAGCATAAGCAAGTTGAATTTTATCTTCAAACATGTTTGGGGTTCAAAACTTAAAGCCGGCCAATAGCATGAAAATCTATAAATGGATTGATAAGTATAATTACAAAAACTCTTTTAAAATAATTTCCAGGTATAGCGAAGGGCTTTCGGCGGGGAAAAGTAGTTTTTATAGCTTAAGCACAAAATTTTGGGCAAAATACCTTTTAAGATTAGTGCTCGTTTTGTGCGGTGTTATTACGTTTCACAAAAGAACCTATAAAAACCTCTTTAGAATAATAACTACACGATACTCACCATTTTATCCGGCCGGTACAAACCCTAAATATTACATTAAATTAAGAGATTTAATTGCCTCATTATTTGGTTTCAGGTATTTTGTTAAAGAAAATATTTACCCATTATACAGTAGTGAGAAAATTCTAAAATCAGCATTAAGCTTCAACGTTTACGAAAAGCCTTTGGTAAGTATTATCATCCCCATCCACAATCACCTTGATTATACTTTCAATTGTCTGCAATCGCTTTTAAAAAATATTGATAGCAAAACTGCCTACGAAGTTATTATCGTTGATGATTGCTCAACTGATAAATCAAATATTTTTTTCAAACAATGTGTTAAAGGAGTAGCATATTATAGAAATGAGGCCAATCTTGGCTTTATCAAATCCTGCAATAAAGGTGCAACACATGCCCGGGGGAAATTAATTTGTTTCTTAAATAACGACGTTCAAATCTGTAAAAGTTGGCTTGAATCGTTAATCGAAACGCTCGGTAATAATGAGTTTGGATGTGTTGGCAGCAAACTTATTTATGCCAATGGATTACTACAGGAAGCCGGGGGAATTGTTTACAACGATGCAAATGCGGCCAACTATGGTAAATATCGCGATGCTGAAGACCCTGAATATAATTATCAAAGAGAAGTAGATTATTGTTCTGGTGCAAGTTTGATGTTTAGAAAAGATGAGTTCGAAACATTAGGCTATTTTAATACCGACCTCGCTCCTGCATACTATGAGGATACAGATATGTGCTTCAGAATCAGGCATATTTTAGGCAAAAAAGTAATATACCAACCTTTATCCCAGGTTATTCACTTCGAAGGAATTTCTTCGGGTACAAATGTAGACGAACACTCCATTAAACGATTTCAAAAAATCAATAACCAAAAATTTTTCGAAATCTGGCAGAAGGAATTAAAAAATTATGCTGCTCTTGGGCAGGCGCAGCAAGCACTAAAAAGATACCACGCAAACAAAACCATACTTTTTATTGATGATACTGTACCCACGCCAAATAAAGATTCAGGCTCGGTTAGATTATTCGAAATCTTAAAAATAGTTAGAGCACTTGGTTATCACATCATTTTTATTCCAAACGATGGAGAAAAAAACGGGATTTACTTTAATGAGCTGATTTACATAGGCGTAGAAGTTTTATATCGTTTTCCTAACCGCAGATCTATTATGAAGCGAGTTGCCGAAAAGGTTAACGAAATCGATTTTGTGTGGATTTGCAAGCCCCACAACAACACGCCTTTTGAATTTCTGTTTACTTTAAAACCGTCGTTAAAAAGAATTTACGATACGATAGACTTACACTTCATCCGCATGAAACGCGAAGCTGATTTGACCAACAACGGCCTGTTGATACAAGAATCAGAAGTAATAAAAGGTAAAGAACTAGAATTTGCTCGAAAAGCCGATTTCACAATAGCCATTACGCCTGAGGAAGAAGAGGTATTAAAAATGGAAGGTATCAGAAATACTATGGTTATACCCAACATACACAAAAAGTGTTACGATGAACAGAATTTTAGCGCCTTTAATGACCGAAGCGGCTTGATTTTTATCGGCGGTTATGCCCACAAACCCAATGTCGATGCGGCAAAATGGCTCGTTGAAGAAATAATGCCAAAAGTTTGGTCAGTTATTCCCGATATCGCAGTAACCTTGTTGGGCAGCAACCCATCTCCTGAAGTTTTAGCCTTAAAATCAGAGCGTGTGAAGGTGCCTGGCTTCATAAACCACGTGGATAACTATTTTAATAATGCCAGAGTTTTTGTTGCCCCACTTCGTTTTGGAGCAGGAATGAAAGGTAAAATCGGACAAAGTTTGAGCTATGCCCTGCCAATAATTACTACTGACATCGGAGCCGAGGGAATTGGATTGAAAAGTAATGAGCATTTTATTCAGGCTAATAGTGCTGATGACTTTGCCGCTGCAATTATTAACCTGTATAGTGATATGGCGTTATGGTATAAAATTTCTGAGGGCTCTAAGAAAGTTCTTGAAAAATATCATCCCAATCGAATAAAAAATACAATAGACTCACTTTTTTCGCATTTATCTCAATAGAATTTTAAAAAGGAATTTAATGTACTTTATTAAACTTATTTGTTTTCTCAGATAATACATTGTTAAGACTTCATAAAACTCACTTTTATTTAGTTGATTCTTATCAATATTTTCTCTTAAAAACCGATTTAAAGACTTCTTTTCCAGCGTTTTAAAGTCTGGTAAGCGCTGTGTATCATAATTTACTGGCAGCATATCTTTATACTTATTTTGCACTTTTAAAATCTCTTTAAGCCAGGTAATATCGAAATTCCCTTCGGATTTATGGTGCAATAAGATATCAAACGTAACCATTACCCGATGCGATTTACCCACGCCCAGAGAATAATCGATGTCATAGCCATGAAACCCGATGAGTAACCTGTTATCAAATTTAACTTTATTTGCGATAATTTTCCGCGTACAAAACCAAACGCCATCAACGCAGGCCACTCTACTCAGCTTTTCATCTGCAGGGTTAAAATAATCAACTTTCTGATCGGCATTATTATACTTTGAACCTTGTATTATATTTAGCCGCCAGGAACTCGTTCCATATTCTGCTGGTGGAAACCAACCCGATGGTGTTAATGAGCGGCAAGTGCTTCCGGCAACACCTAATAATCCAATTGTTGAATCGCAAAAAATTTCTGCTACTACTTTACCCCAATTTTCCGTTTGGATAGCAATATCTTCGTGCATAAAACACAAGATGTCGTATTTAGCTAATGCTGTTCCTTCATTATAAACTTCACAAATGCCTTTTCCAGTGCCAAAATTATCAATCGCGATTACTTCATGCGCTACTCCAATCGTCAAACTGATATCTTCTTTTATTTGAACAAGTGCTTTTCGATCCACTGAACAAATTATCACACTAATCATAAATTAACATCCCTTAACTAAATTGAAACAAGAAAAATATATAAATAAATATGGCGAATTTCGTAAAATTGCAGCAAATGACGGCGAAAAACCTTTCCAAAAATTACGATTTTATCGATACAATGAGATTTATAGCAATGATAGGCATTGTAATGGAACATAGTTCACCTTTCTTAGGCCTAAAGTTAACTACTCTACATGATCAAATTATTCAAACTGTAGCTTTGCAATTTATTAAGTTTGGTACCATTGTTTTCTTTATTTTGGCAGGCTTTTTAATCGGCGATAAATTTAATGAATATACGACTAAACAATACTTGGGCAGAAGATTGCACACCACATTTAGACCCTGGATTTTTTGGGTAACGGTTTTTATTTTACTTTTCTATATCGATGAGAGTGTGAGGTATTTTAAGGGTTCAGATGCGCTGGGTTTTCGAGATCCAATGGCTTATATATTAGATAGAATCCACTTTATCGTAGTACAGACAAGCTTCTGGTTCATTATTAATTTCATGCTCTGTATTACAGTATTATTGGTTTTTAGAAAGTATATGTACAAAATAACCTTCGGGATAATATTGGGCTTGTTATCGCTATTCTATTCAGTAAACCTTTATTTTGATTGGATTCCGACCGGACACACAACGGCATTACTGGGCTTTATTTTCTATTTGTGGCTCGGCGTTATTTTGCATAAGTATTTCAGCGAATTTATAGTATGGATTAATAAGCAATCGTTCTTGCTTATTGCGGGTACTGTTTTTATAACCTTCGTTATTTCTTGTGCTGAAACAATTAATCTAATCCAGCTTGGTTCTAATGACTCGGGCAATACTTTACGATTCTCAAATATCCTTTTTTCCTTTGCTTCATTTCTTTTGCTTTATAAATATTGTAATTTTTCTATAATTGAAAAGTTAAAGCCAAGATCAATGACCTTCGGAATTCACTTGCTCCACCACATATTAATCATCATTTTCCTCCCGATGATTTTGAGACCAATGAAAATTGTATATAGCGAACAAAGTGCCTGGACGCTTTTTTTTCTACAGTTTATAATATTCACTTTGATCTATGCAGCAACCTATGTAATTGTATATTATATCGGGAAATCACAAAAATGGAAGTGGACTGTTGGACAATAACGTTTGCATTAAAAAGCTAAATGCATCTATAATTAGAGGCGAGAAATGCGCTAAACCTCCCCAAAACCTTTTTATCGACCTTATTAATTTTAGTAATGCGCTTTCTGAGCATGCCTGATGGTGAAAGCAATATCGAGCTCCAGCCGATTTTACCAGTGCATAAATTTCTAAGATATAAAAAAAGGTGGCTCTTTTTAGGAGCCACCTTTTAGTTTATATAATTGTGATTACAATTTTCTTGCTACTTCTACTTGTTCGTATGCTTCTACGATATCGCCAACTTCTATGTTGTTAAAGTTTTGAATGTTTAAACCACACTCGTAACCTTTATTAACCTCTTTAACATCATCTTTAAAGCGTTTTAATGATGCCAATTCACCTGTGTAAACAACAACACCATCTCTAACGATACGGATTTTGCTGTTACGGGTAATTTTACCATCCAATACCATACAACCTGCAATGGTACCCACTTTAGTAATTTTGAAAGTTTCACGGATTTCAACATTAGCCACAATTTTCTCTTCAAATTCTGGATCCAACATACCTTCCATTGCCGATTTAATCTCGTTTATTGCATCGTAAATGATAGAATATAAACGAATATCAATTTGTTCAGCCTCTGCCAGTTTACGTGCACCTGTTGATGGACGAACCTGGAAACCAATTATAATCGCATCTGAAGCAGAAGCTAACAATACATCAGATTCTGAAATCTGACCAACACCTTTACTAATGATGTTGATTTGGATTTGTTCAGTTGATAATTTCAACAATGAATCGGCTAATGCTTCGATAGAACCATCAACGTCACCTTTAACGATGATGTTTAGCTCTTTAAAGTTGCCAATCGCCAAACGACGACCAATCTCATCAAGAGTAATATGTTTCTGCGTACGTAATCCTTGCTCACGTTGTAATTGCATACGTTTGTTTGCAATATCACGAGCTTCAGTTTCACTTTCTAAAGCATTAAATCTATCACCTGCGGTAGGTGCGCCTTGCATACCCAAAACCTGTACTGGTTGCGAAGGGCCTGCAGATTCTACTTTAGCACCACGTTCGTTAGTTAATGCTTTAACGCGTCCGCTATAACTACCTGCCAAAATCGGGTCACCAACTCTTAAAGTACCGGCCTGAACCAACACTGTAGTTACAATACCACGACCTTTATCTAAAGCCGATTCGATTACAGTACCTGTTGCTCTCTTATTCGGATTTGCTTTAAGCTCTAATAATTCAGCCTCTAGTAACACTTTATCTAAAAGTAAATCAACGTTTAAACCGCTTTTGCTCGAGATTTCTTGTGATTGATATTTACCACCCCAATCTTCAACAAGAATATTCATTACTGATAATTGCTCGCGTACTTTATCTGCATTTGCGCCAGGCTTATCTACTTTTGTAAAAGCAAATACCAAAGGCACACCAGCTGCTTGGGCGTGGTTAATAGCCTCTTTTGTTTGAGGCATTACCGCATCATCTGCAGCGATAACAATAATTGCAATATCTGCAGCTTTAGCACCACGGGCACGCATCGCTGTAAAGGCTTCGTGACCCGGTGTATCTAAGAAAGTTACTTTTTTACCCGTTGGTGTAGTTACCATGTAAGCACCAATGTGCTGGGTAATACCACCTGCCTCACCAGCAACCACATTCGCTTTACGTATATAATCCAGCAATGAAGTTTTACCGTGATCGACGTGACCCATAATCGTAACAACCGGAGCCCTTTCGATCAAATCTGCCTCGTTATCCTCTTCTTCAATTACATTTTCCTCATCTTCATCAGGCTTAACGAATTGAATTTCATAACCGAATTCATCAGCAACAATTGTTAATGTTTCAGCATCTAATCGCTGATTAATTGAAACGAACATACCAAGGCTCATACATGTACCAATAATTTTGGTAACCGGTACATCCATCATGCTTGCCAACTCGTTAGCTGTAACAAATTCTGTTACTTTTAATATTTTTGATTGAGATTCAAGCTCATTTGCTGCCTCTTCTGCATTGTATGCAACATCATCGCGTTTTTGACGACGTAATTTAGCACGTTGAGCAAATTTACCAGATTTACCTGCACCACTTAAACGAGCAAGTGTTGCTTTAATTTGATCTTGAATTTCTTTCTCAGTAGGCTCTTCTTTAGGTCCGCTTGGTGTAGCATTTCTATTTTGGAAACCTGGCCTGTTGTTGTTATTATTTCTATTTCCCTGATAAGGAGTTCCGCCCTGTCCAGCAGGTCTGTTGCCTTGATAAGGTGTACCACCGCCAGGTCTGTTTCCCTGATAAGGTTGACGCGGTTGTCCTGGCGCACCACCCTGTCCTTGGCCTGCAGGATTTTGTCCTTGCTGGCCTTGACCACCATGTTGCCCTGGCTGACCAGGCGCACCCGGAGTTTTCTTACGTTTACGCTTGCGTTTAGCTGCTTCACTATCGCTAGATGATGCAACTGGGCCGTTTCTTCTATCAGGTGTTGTTGGGAGAACAATTTTACCAATGATATTCGGACCTGTTAATTTAACTGTACGGGCCTTAATAACTTCAGGCTCGTTAGTTGTTGGTTCAGGTTTAACTTCTGCCGGTTTCGGTGCTTCAGCTTTTGGTTGCTCAACAACCGGTTTCGGTGTTTCTTCAACTTTCGGCGCCGATACTTCTTCCTTTTTAACCTCAACTGGTTTTGGCGCTTCTACTTTTGGCTGTTCAACAACCGGTTTCGGTGTATCTTCAACTTTTGGAGCAGGCGCTTCTTCTTTTTTAACTGGCCTAGTTTGCGAGTTAAGATTATTTAAATCAATCTTACCTACAATTTTAACACCTGGCAAATTACCTTCTTCAGCTTTATCTTCTGTTTTAGTTTCCTTAACTGGTTCTACAACAGCGGCTGGTGGCGGTGTCTCAACTTTTGGCACCTCTACTTTAGGTTTTTCTACCGGAGGCGTAAACGTTTGAGCATTTTTTATCAAAATCTCTTCGTTTTTCTCAAAGTCGGTGTTCTTTTTCGGTGCTTCAGCTGGCTTTTCAGTCTCAGGCTCGTCACGACGTATTTTACCAATCACTATTTGTTTGGCTTCTTCTCTTACGATCTTATCTCCCTGATACTCTTTTAATAAGGCATCATACATATCGCCCGAAAGTTTAAACATAGGGCTTTTCTCGGCTGAGAATCCCTTTTTGTTCAAAAACTCTACGGCCGTACCCATGCCAATATTAAGTTCTTTAATAGCTTTAATTAAAATGATTGGTTTGTCGTCTGACATTTAGCTCCTGTTATTTTTTTATTTTAATACAAAAGTAGTGTTTATTTGGCAATTACACCACTTATTCAAATTCTGACTTCAAAATTTGAACCACTTCTTTAATGGTTTCTTCTTCAAGGTCGGTGCGTTTTACCAAATCTTCTACCGTAAGTGCTAAAACACTCTTAGCAGTATCGCAACCAATAGCCTTTAATTCGTCGATAATCCAGCTATCAATCTCATCTGAGAATTCTTCTAAATCAACGTCTTCATCATTTTCTTCACCTGCTTCGCGATACACATCAATTTCGTATCCGGTTAACTTTCCAGCTAATTTAATGTTGTGTCCGCCCCGGCCAATTGCTAACGAAACTTGATCAGGTTTTAAATAAACTGATGCATGTTTAGTATCATCATCTAATTTAATAGAAGTAATTTTAGCCGGGCTTAAAGCACGGGTGATATATAATGAAATATTATTTGTGAAATTAATCACATCTATGTTTTCGTTTTTCAATTCGCGAACGATACCGTGTATACGAGATCCTTTCATACCTACACAAGCACCAACCGGATCAATACGGTCATCGTAAGATTCTACAGCAACTTTAGCACGTTCTCCTGGTTCACGAACAATTTTCTTAATGGTAATTAATCCATCAAAAATTTCAGGAACCTCTTGTTCAAACAAACGCTGTAAGAATTCTGGTGCAGTTCTTGAAATAATAATTTTTGGATTAGCATTAATCATTTCAACTTTAGAAATTACAGCTCTCACTGAATCACCTTTTTTGAAATAATCTGCAGGAATCTGTTCAGTTTTAGGCATTAAAAGTTCATTACCTTCATCATCCAAAACCAAAGTTTCTTTTTTCCAAACTTGGTAAACTTCGCCTGTTACAATTTCGCCTACGCGATCTTTATATTTTTTGAAAATTTCGTCTTTCTCTAATTCTAATACTTTGGAAACCAAAGTTTGGCGGGCAGCTAAAATTGCTCTGCGACCGAAACTTTCTAAAGTAATCTGCTCAATATAATCATCACCAACTTCTAAACTCGGGTCAATTTTATTTACATCAGCAAGTTCGATTTCCAGATCATCATCTTCAGAGAATCCATCTTCCATTACTTTTCTGGTTCTCCAAATCTCCAAATCCCCATTATCTGGGTTTACAATAACATCACAGTTTTCGTCTGTTCCGTATTTTTTACGCAACATACTACGAAAAACTTCTTCCAACACACTAATCACCGTTGGGCGATCTATATTTTTGAAATCTTTAAACTCCTGAAAAGAGTCGATTAAATTAATTGTTGTAGTACTCATTTTTACTTAAATGAAATTAACACACTTGTTTCTATTATATCATTAAACGGAACAGCTGTTTCAACCGTTACCGCTTTTTTCCCTTTTTCCTTAACCGATTCTTCAATCAGAATGTTGTTGTCAGTAACCTCTAAAAGTTTACCTTCTTTTTTTTGTCCGCCAGCTAATTTTATACTAACTGAACGGCCAATGTTTTTATTGTACTGGCGGATAAGTTTTAAAGGCTCACCAACGCCCGGCGAAGAAACTTCTAAATTATAAGCTTGTTCAATTGTGTTTTCCTCTTCTAAATGAAAACCAACATGCCTGCTTATTGCCACACAATCCTGTATGCTTATACCTTCATCACCATCAACATGAATAATTAATTTGTTGTTTGGTAACATCTTCACTTCGACCAAAAATAACTCCGGCCTATCTGCAATTTTCTCTTCTACGAGTTCTGTAACTCTCTTTTCTACCTGCATATTTCAACCTGATTTCATAGAAAAAGGGGACACTGTCCCCTTCTCTTTTCTTCGATTACGATGCAAATGTACAAATTTTTTGGAAATAATCAAACTCTTATACAGGAATTTACATCTTAAACTATCTTATAAGGATTTTCTGCTGAGGCTCCAGGTTATGCTTTATGGTGCCTTTGAATAGTTTTCGGCCATTTGCAAAATTAACGCCAACATAGCTTTCTATCAAATAGGTTTTCCCTCTTAGAAACGGCTGCAGAGGTGTAAAAATCAGTGAGTCGCCTTTTAAAACTGTTTTGCCGAAAATATCTTTTTCATCTTGCAAACTATCTTCATCTCCAGGTGTTAGTAAAACCGAAATTAGATTAGCTTTATCGGGGCTGGTATGGTCTATTTTTTTAAGCTCGAACAAGCTGGCTTCATCGATATTTTTAATTACAATTGAGGTGCTGTCTTCAGAAAAATTTATGATTGGCTTACTATTTGTATTGCCGCAAGATAGCAGAATTATAGAAACCCCTGAAAACAACAAATATTTAACAGATTTAAACATTTTACAAATTAAACATTATGAGATTAATTATTGAAATCCTTTTGATGGGATTGGCCGTATTTATCGGCGCAAAGCTGGTACCAGGCGTATCTGTTGATGGTTATGGTAGCGCTATTATCGCTGCCGTTCTAATTGCCCTTGCAAACGCAACAATTGGCTTTATTTTAAGGCTTTTAACTTTTCCAGTCAATTTTTTAACACTTGGGTTAATGTCTTTCATCATTACCGTATTAATGATTTTATTGGTTGATAGCATGATGGCCTCATTTAATACGACAGGATTTTTAGCGGCGGCATTTTTAGCAATTGTTGTGGCATTAATTAAAGCCATTTTTGGGGCAATAGCCGGAGAAAAAGAATAACATAGTTAAAATATAGTTTTCAGTTGGCAATTTCAATGCCGACTGAAAACTAATAAATGCCTATTATAAAACTATCTTATAACCTCTCTCGAAATTACCATTTTCTGTATTTCTGAAGTACCTTCGTAAATCTGTGTAATTTTTGCATCACGCATCAATCGTTCTACGTGGTATTCTTTTACAAAACCATAACCGCCGTGTACCTGAACGGCTTCAATGGTTACATCCATTGCAACTTTTGAAGCAAATAACTTTGCCATGGAGCCCGCTTGCGTATAAGGCAAACCCTGATCTTTTAACCACGCAGCCTTATGAACCAGTAATCTCGCGGCTTCAATTTGCGTAGCCATATCAGCTAACTTAAAGGCAATTGCCTGATGTTCTGAAATTGGTTTACCAAACGATTTACGTTCCTTGGCGTATTGTGTTGCTAGTTCAAAAGCACCTTGAGCAATTCCCAACGCCTGGGCTGCAATTCCTATACGGCCACCTTCAAGTGTTTTCATGGCAAATTTGAACCCAAAACCATCTTCTCCAATCCTATTTTCCTTTGGCACTTTAACATCATTAAACATTAAAGAGTGTGTATCAGAACCACGGATACCTAACTTATTTTCTTTGGGACCTACGCTAAATCCTTCCATACCTTTTTCAACAATAAAAGCATTAATGCCTTTATGCCTTAGTTCGGGATGGGTTTGAGCGATAACCAAATAAGTTGACGCGGTTCCCCCATTTGTAATCCAGTTTTTGGTGCCATTAAGCAGGTAATAATCGCCCTTATCTTCTGCGGTTGTTCGTTGCGAAGTTGCATCAGAACCAGCTTCAGGTTCTGACAAACAAAATGCACCGATTTTTTCTCCCGATGCCAGTGGTTTAAGGTATTTTTCTTTTTGAGCTTCACTGCCATAAGCTTCCAACCCATAACAAACAAGAGAGTTGTTTACAGAAACTACTACCGAAGCAGATGCATCGATTTTAGACAATTCTTCCATTACGAGCACATAAGAAATCGCATCTAATCCGCTTCCATTGTACTTTTCAGAAACCATCATGCCCAGAAAACCGAGTTCACCAAGTTTTTTTACCTGTTCTGCAGGAAATTTTTGATGTTCATCTCTTTCAATTACACCAGGCTTTAATTCTTGATTAGCAAAATCGCGTGCCGCCTGCTGAATCATTAATTGTTCTTCACTTAATTCAAAATGCATAACATTTATGTATAAAAGGTTAGTGCATCAAATGTAGTATTTATAGATTAAAAATACTATGGCTGCATAGTATTTATTTTAAGCGAAAATGTTTTGCTTAACTGGATTTAGATTTTTTGGTCAGAACAAACAGCAAGCTTACGGTACCTATAATTAAGGTTAATAAAATTTGTGAAGAATGAATAATAGTCGCATAAGCCAGCGCATCTTTGAAAGATATTGTATATAATACTAAAGCTTGCGCCACCATCCAATGAAAAACACCTATACCACCCTGAACAGGTGCTATCATTGCAAAACTGGAAAAAACTAAGGCCGTAAATGCTGCATTGAAGCCCAAACCTGAAGTGATTTGAATGGCTGAAAAGGCAAGATACATGGAAAGACAATAGAAAAACCAGATACCGGATGTATAAAGCATAAACAGCGGCTTGCTGTTTAATCTTCTGTAAGAATTAAAGCCTTGTCTTAATCCAACCAAGATTCTTAGAAACTTATTACTTAATCTTTTCCTGATGAGATAAACCAGACCTCCAATTATAGCTATTATAGATACAGCTAATGCGATTAGCCACAAGAAATTTAAGGATTGAATTTTATGATTAAGGTTGATGTATATTGTTTCGTAAAGGAATCCGGAAACCAGTTCATATTGAAAGATGAGCAAAAAAATTCCAGAAATGAGTAAAACCAGTACATCAAACAATCGCTCCGTTATAACCGTTCCGATAGATGCGAACATAGGAACTTTTTCCGTCCTTAAAATAACCGAACAACGCACGATTTCGCCGAAACGCGGTAGCCCTAAATTAGCCAGATAACCAATAATTACAGCATGATAAGTATGCCAGAAATTTACCTTATAATTTATTGAGTGATATAGCAATCGCCAGCGCAGAGCCCTTAGAAGATGAGCCAGCCATAAAGAAACAGCAGACAATGCAACCCACAAAAAGTTTGCATTTTTAATTTCAACCCAAATTCTGTTTAAATCCTGCCCTTTAAATGCTAAGTATAAAATCCCTATTCCAATTAAAAACAGGATGATATACTTAAGCACTGATTTTGGGTCGAATGTCACAAAATTATTTTAGCAAATGGTTATTATCGTCTGGGAAAACAAGTATTGGATTGTATTTCTTGGCCTCATCTATCGGTAAAGCACCATAAGACATAATGATAAGTACATCGCCAAGTTGTGCTAAACGAGCCGTTGCGCCATTTAGGCATATCGTTCCGGTTCCACGTTCGCCTTTAATTACATAAGTTTCGAAACGGGCACCGTTATTATTATTTACAATTTGCACCTTTTCATTAGCAATAATGTTGGCTGCATCCATTAAATCCTCATCAATCGTAATACTGCCAACGTAATTTAATTCGGCTTGTGTTACGCGAACACGGTGTATTTTCGATTTTAATATCGTGATAATCATTTGGCAAAGTTAGTAATAAAAAGAATGAAGGTAAAAGGGTTTAAGGCAGAAGGTTTACAGGCTAAACGATTTACAGACCAAGCACTAAGCAAAACCTAAGCTAATCCTCCTTTTTTAAAAGGGAAATAAGGTTTGCCTGATGCTTAACAATAAAATCTTGATGCTATTTTACAATCATATTATCAATAAGTCTGGTAGAGCCAACCTTTGCAGCCACCAAAACAACGAGGCTATTTTCTTCTTTTGATTTCGCAGGCACTAAAGTATTTCCGTTTGCAATAGTAAAATAATCGAGTTCTACACCTTCGATATTATTATAAAACGACTTCGCCTTTTCTTCGAGTTCTTTAATTGAGAAAGAATCGAAATTATCGACAACGTATTGAAGTGATTTGCTTAAAACAAGGGCATTTTTCCTGTCAGTTTCTGATAGGTGAATATTTCTGCTGCTCATTGCCAGGCCATCATCTTCACGAATTATCGGACAGGTAATTATCGTAACCGGCAGGTTAAAATGAGCAAGCATGTTCTTGATCATTAATACCTGCTGAAAATCTTTTTGCCCAAACATAGCAACATCCGGTTCAACAGCATCAAAAAGTTTTTTTACAATCTGCGTTACGCCTTGATAATGTCCTTTTCTAAATTCGCCTTCCAATAAAAACTCAGCATTGCCCAAGTCAATATGCCATTCTTCATCAGCACCTTCCGGATACATCTCTTCAACGTTAGGCATAAATACGCCATTGCAACCAGCATCATTCAACATCGCTAAATCATGTTCAATCGGTCTGGGATATTTTTCCAGGTCTTTCGGGTCAGTAAATTGTGTGGGATTAACAAAAATACTACAGATTATAATGTCTGCATTCTGCTGCGCAAGTTTAATTAGCGAAATATGACCATTGTGCAATGCACCCATTGTGGGTACAATGGCAACTTTTTTACCTGCGGCCTTTAGCGGCTTTAAATAAACTTTAAGCGCTTCTTTAGTTTTAAATACTTCCAAGATAGAAAATATGAGTTAAAGCCGTAAAGGTGTAAATTAATCTAAACGAAACCAAACAAATGCTTGCTATATTGATAAATAGTATTATTATTCTTATCTTTGCAGCTCATTATCTTTTATTTAACTTAATATTTTCTTAGAATATGGAGATGGCAAAAACGAAGCTGCTGATTGTTACACACGAGATGTCGCCTTTCCTCGAGCTTACTAAAATTTCTGAAATTACTCGCCAATTACCACAGGCTATGCAAGAAAAAGGATTCGAAATCCGCATCTTAATGCCAAAATTCGGTAACATCAACGAGAGAAGAAATCGTTTACACGAAGTAATACGCTTATCGGGAATGAACATCATTATTGATGACAACGATAACCCTTTAATTATTAAAGTAGCTTCCATCCCGGCTGCACGTATGCAGGTTTATTTCTTGGATAATGAAGAATATTTCCAACGCAAGCAAGTCTTTGCTGATGCAAGTGGAAAATTCTTTGACGACAATGATGAACGCACAATCTTTTTCTGTAAAGGTGCATTGGAAACTGTAAAAAAATTGGGCTGGGCACCTGATATCGTTCACTGCCATGGCTGGATGAGCGCTTTAGTGCCTGCTTATATTAAAACCACCTACAAAAACGACCCTACTTTTAAAAACTCAAGAGTAGTTTACTCCATCTATGAAGGAGGATTCACTGAAAAATTAAATGCAAACTTTTCTAAAAAAGCTGTAATGGCCAACATGACAGAAGAGGACACAAAAGCATTTGTGGGCGCAGATGTTAATAGTTTACATATCGGTGCTGTAAGCCACTCAGACGCAGTAGTTTTAGCAGATGAAAACCTCGATGCAGCTGTGTTAAAATATGTTAAAGATTCAAATAAGCCAACTTTAGCTTATAACTTAACCGAAAATTTTGAAAACTTCTATACTTTTTATGAGGAGATTTCAAATGAAGAATTGGTTTCTGTTGCTTAATTAGGTATTTTTATTTTTAAATATGAAATTTATAAAACAAGACTTATTAACCCTGTTGATAGGTCTTTTTCTTTTTGCTTCCTGTAAAAATCCTACCAGTGTAGGTTTAGATGTAGACCCAAATTCTGCAATTCAGGGAACTTTAGTAAGCGACCAGTTGGTTAGCTCGCAAACAGTACAAGAGCCTGATGTTAACACTTCAAGCCTGTATCGTTATCCGCTAGGCTACATGACAGACCCTGTATTTGGTAAAACAGAATCAAGTGTTGCAATGAGTGTATGGCCATCCAGTTTAAGCTACGATTTTGGAACTTCACCTGTTTTAGATTCTGCAGTTTTAGTTCTGAATCTAGGTACTCAGTTTTATGGCGACACCACTTCATCGAAATACAGCATTGATGTATATCAGTTAACCAATACCATAACTAAATACAAATCTTCTGATGTTCAGGCACACAACAGTACATTATTAGGAAATTTTAATAGCAGGATATATCCAAATACCCCAATCAAAATTACTGATGTTGTGGTTGGAGCGAAAGACACCGTAAGAACGGTTAAGGCTCAGTTAAGAATTCCATTAAATAAAGCCTTTATACAGAGTACAATTTTGAGCTTAGCCACTACTGCTACAGCTTCCAATATAAAGTTCAATGATTATTTTAAAGGTCTTTATGCGGAAATTAACAAAACATCATCTACAGGTACAGGAGGAATAGCATTTTTAGATTTTGCTGGTTCGAGTTCATACCTTCAACTTGTTTACAAAAAGACAAATACATCTAGTGGTATTGATACCGTAAGCACCAATTTCCCGATAACAAATGTTAGCGGCCAAATTGCAACTGCAAATATTAAACATGACTATACAGGTACTGCTGTAAAAACACAATTAGATAACCCTGCAACACAATATTCTGTAACATATCTGCAGGCTGTAGCAGGTTTAAAAACAAAAATTTCTTTTCCTAACCTAAAAAACTTTACAAGTGTTTATGGTAAGGCGGTGATAAATAAAGCCGAATTGGTTGTCGATTTAAGTACAGGTACTTATGGCTATCCATTTAATGCACCACAAAGATTATCGTTGTATCGTTGGGATATTGCACAGCAACCGGTAAATGTTCCCGACCATGATCAATCAGGAACAACAAGTAGTGGTTCAACCTATACAGGTGATTCCAGAGCACTTACAGATGGCGTTTTTGGGGGTTATTACGATGCTTTAAAAAATCGCTACGTATTTAATGTAACTTCTTATGTACAAGATTTAATTGATAGCAAAAAAGTAGATTACGGAACCTTCCTGGCTCCAACATCACTCAGTGAATTTGAAATATCTCCATCGGCTTCATCTGCTGCAAGAGCGGTTATCGGAACGTTTGGTAACACTACAAATCGATTGAAACTAAATATCTATTACACGAAGATTAATTAGGTATCCATTTAAAAAAATTAAGCCCCGCTGTATTGCAGACGGGGCTTTTTATTTGATGAAGATTTTATGAAAAAAGTTCTCATAAATGCGTAGTCAAACGTTTGTTTACTATATTTGGAGAGAATAAAATAACAACATTATATGTGTGGAATTGTAGGTTATATCGGTTACAGGCAAGCTTGGCCAATTGTTTTAAAAGGTCTTAAAAGATTGGAGTATCGTGGCTATGACAGTGCCGGCATCGCTATATTAAATGAAAATGGCGAGCACATTTATAAAAAAGTAGGTAAAGTCGCCGCCCTGGAAGAATTTGCTGAAAATCAGGATAAAACCGGAACGATTGCGATGGGTCATACCAGATGGGCAACTCATGGTATTCCTTCAGATAGAAATTCGCACCCGCATACTTCAAATAATAATAAATTGTCGATTATTCACAATGGAATTATAGAAAACTATGCGACCATAAAAGAAGAACTTACTTCCAGAGGACATGTATTTAAAAGCGATACAGACACTGAAGTTTTAATTCACCTTATAGAAGAGATTCAACAAATAGAGCAGATTGATTTGCTTGAAGCGGTGCGCTTAGCATTGAGAGAGGTAAAAGGCGCTTATGCAATAGTTATAATGGATGAGGAAAATCCTGATCGATTAATTGCTGCACGTAAGGGAAGCCCAATGGTTATAGGCGTTGGCAAAGGTGAATATTTCATTGCTTCGGATGCTACACCGATAATTGAATACACTAAAAATGTAATTTACTTAAACGACCACGAAATTGCTTTAATTACTAAGCAAGATCTCCTGGTTAAACGATTAGATAACGTTATACAAACCCCCTTGGTTCAGGAATTGGAATTGAAACTGGAGATGCTTGAAAAAGGTGGTTTTGAGCATTTTATGCTAAAAGAAATCTATGAACAGCCTAGATCGATAAGGGATTGTATGCGTGGCCGTATTTATCCCGAAGAAGGTAAAGTTCAGCTAGGCGGGATAAAAGAATTTGTAGAGAAACTTAAAAATATCGATAGAATTATTATTGTAGCATGCGGTACCTCGTGGCATGCAGGTTTGGTGGGCGAATATTTAATTGAGGAATATGCACGAATTCCCGTTGAGGTAGAGTATGCCTCAGAATTTAGATACCGCAATCCAATTATTACGGAAAAAGATGTTGTTATTGCAATTTCTCAATCTGGTGAAACTGCCGATACAATGGCAGCTATAGAAATGGCCAAAGAACGTGGAGCAACAATATTTGGAATTTGCAATGTTGCCGGCGCTTCGATTCCCCGATTAACACATGCTGGCGTATACACACATGCGGGACCAGAAATAGGCGTAGCTTCAACCAAAGCATTTACCGCACAAGTAACCGTGTTAACCCTGATGGCATTTTACATGGCGCAGCAAAAAGGTACAATTACGCAATCCAAACTAATTGGCTTATTAACTGAATTAGATACCATTCCTGATAAAATCCAGATTGCTTTAGCATCCAACGATTTGATTCACGAAATTGCTTCTAAAATAAAAGATTCCAGGAACTGTTTGTTTTTAGGAAGAGGTAGCGGTTTCCCTGTGGCTTTAGAGGGCGCATTAAAGCTCAAGGAGATATCCTACATCCATGCAGAAGGTTATCCTGCTGCCGAGATGAAACATGGCCCAATTGCGTTAATTGACGAGGAGATGCCGGTTGTTTTTATTGCTACCCAAAATTCTTCTTATGAGAAAGTGATAAGTAATATCCAGGAGGTTAAGGCAAGAAAAGGCAAAGTTATTGCAATTGTAACCCAGGGCGATACGGAAGTTAAAAAAATGGCTGATTATTGCATAGAAATCCCGGATTCTGATGAAGCATTCCTTCCCTTGCTGGCAACTATACCTTTGCAGCTATTATCTTACCATATTGCAGTTATGCGTGGCTGTAATGTAGATCAACCCAGAAATCTGGCTAAATCCGTTACGGTAGAATAGAGATTGTATTAAACTTAAAAGCCACGATTATTGGTAATCGTGGCTTTTTTAAGTTTAAGTTTTTTAGTTAAAATGGTAAATCACCGTTCTCATCGTTAGGTTGAATTGTGAATTCATCTTCGATTTTTGTTTCATTATTTTGCACATGAGAGATTGGTTGGCCGGGTTCAAAATCACTTTTGCGACCCAACATTGTAAAGTTTTCGGCAACAATTTCTGTTACATATTTCTTTACCTTTTCTTTATCCTCAAATGATCTGGTTCTTAATTTTCCTTCAATATAAACAAGCTTGCCTTTTTGAAGGTATTTTGAAGCCACTTCTGCTAAGCCTCTCCATAAAACAATATTATGCCATTCCGTCTGTTCTACCCGCTTCCCATCTTTATTGTAAGTTTCTGATGTTGCTAGAGGAAAGCTGGCTACTGTTACACCTCCATCTAAATGTCGCACTTCAGGGTCTTTGCCTAAGTGCCCGACTAAAATAACTTTGTTAATCCCGGACATAAAATATTTTTTTTGGTTAGTTTTTTATTCTATAAATGATTTCCCCGCAACATAAAATGAAGGTTAGTTAGTCCTTCAATAATATTAAAAATTCTCTGCTATAAAATCTCTAATCACGTTAGGCTGTGGCAATTCATTCAATGTATTAAAGGAAACCCAGTTAAGCTCCTTTTGTTTATTAAAGTTAAATATATAATTATTTAAAGCAAAAAATCGAACATGGATTATTTGATGTGTTAATACGTATTTTTTATAGCCTAAAAGTGTAGGCTTTGCTGTTTCTCCAAAATTTGTTTCTATGGCTGATGCCAAAGTGCTATCATCGCTATCCGTAAAACCAGAGGTTTCTATACAAGGGAAATCAAATAAATGCTGCCAGATATCGCCCGCTTGCCGCTCACGCATAAGCACATCATCATCTTTTTTACAAATTAAATAGTTGAAATATCTATTTTTCTTCACTCCCTTGGCCAATTTTACAGGCAAACTATTCACCAGGCTATTTTTAAAAGCATAACAACTCATATTTAATGGGCAAACGCCACAATCTGGCGACTTCGGCTTGCATTGTATGGCACCGAATTCCATAATCGACTGATTGTAAAGCGCTGGATCATCCAATAAAATCAATTCATTAGCCAGTTTAAAAAACGTCTTTTTACCTTCGGGACTATTTATTGGTGTATCTATCCCAAAGTACCTGGCTAAAACCCGAAACACATTTCCATCTACTACAGCTCTGGCTTCGCCCGATGAGAAAGAGGAAATCGCTGCCGCAGTGTATTCGCCAATACCTTTAAGTTTAAGTAAATCATCATGAAGCGTTGGAAAAATCCCATTATAGTCATTAATAACAACTTGAGCGGTATGATGCATATTTCGGCCACGAGAGTAATAACCTAAACCCTGCCAGAGTTGTAGAACTTTTGCTTCAGTTGCTGTAGCAAAATGGGCCACAGTAGGAAAATTTTCTAAAAATTTGTTAAAATAGGGTAAGCCTTGCTCAACCCTGGTTTGTTGTAAAATGATTTCAGAGAGCCAGATGGTATAGGCATCATTCGTATGTCGCCAGGGTAGATCTCTTTTATTAATATGGTACCAGTTTATTAGTTCGTTTTGGAATGTCATTGCCGCAAAATACGATGTAATTATTTGTTTTTAAAAAAACTTGCATTAGGGTGATAAGCATCCCGATAAAAAAATCATCTTTTATTTCCCTATCTCATTAAAAAGCAATACTTTTGCAACCCCAAAACACTGATAATTTTAAAATACACAATATATAATAAATAATAAAATATGACTAAGGCAGATATTATTTCAGAAATATCAACAAAAACCGGTATTGAGAAGGTTGATGTGCAGGAAACAGTTGAGGCATTCTTCAAGGTTATCAAAACCAGCATGATTGGCGGTGAAAATGTATATGTTAGAGGCTTCGGAAGCTTTGTTGTTAAAAAGAGAGCTCAAAAAACAGCTAGAAATATCTCTAAAAACACTGCGATAATTATACCTGAACACTTCGTTCCAAGCTTTAAACCAGCAAAAGTATTTGTTGATAAAGTGAAAAACAATTCTAAAAAAATTCAAGTAGAAGCTTAAACTTAGTCACGTGAACAGTAGCATCAGATTAAAACAGACCATAATTATTGGAGCGATTTTATTGCTTGTTGCCTTCTTGTTTACAAGAGATATTAAAGGTTTAGTAAAGCCAACAGAAGAAAATGGTAAAATGCCCTCTGCAGGCCAGGTGTCTGAATCGGCATCAGTTTCTTCTGGTTTAAGTATTCAAACCACATCTGAAGCTGCTAAAAATGTAATTAACAAAAGTTTAGCGACTGATATTACAGCCTTAGAAAACAGCTACAAAGGTGCAACAGGTGCTGAAAAAGTAGAAATCGCTCAACAATTAGCTCAAAAATGGGATGATGTTGAACAGTTAACACCTTCGGCACTTTACTTAGAAGTTGTTGCAGAAGCAAAACCATCAGCGACAAGCTGGTTAGCATCTGGCAACAAATTCTTAAAAGCTTTTGAAAGTACACAAGATAGCTTGGCACAACCTGCATTACTGCAGAAAGCCAATACATCTTTTACAAAAGCATTAGCGTTAGACAAAGAAAATATTGATGCCAAGACAGGATTAGGTGTAACCATAGTAAACGGCTTAGGCGCTCCAATGCAAGGTATTGCAATGTTGCTGGAAGTTGTTGCAAAGGACCCTAAAAACATCAAAGCCAATATGAATCTTGGTTTATTCTCTATAAAATCGGGCCAGTTTGACAAAGCAATTCCTCGTTTTAATACAGTTATTGCCTCGGCTCCAACACCCGAAGCCTATTTTTATTTAGCTACGGCTTTAGAAAATTTAGACCGAAACAAAGAAGCTGTAGAAGCTTATTTAAAAAGCAAAAAATTAGCAGCAAATCCAACGCTATCATCATTTATTGATAAGAAAGTTGCTGAGCTAAAGAATAAAAATTAATTAACGGATTAATAAAAACATTTAAAACTTAAAATTATGCCAAGCGGTAAAAAAAGAAAAAGACATAAAATGGCTACGCACAAACGTAAAAAACGTTTAAGAAAAAACAGACATAAGAAAAAATAATTTCTTATTTTGATTTAGCCTTTTAAACCTCATAGTAAAACACTATGAGGTTTAAAATATTTATATGATTTTTCTTTATCATGTAATTCACGCTATTTCAATGTTTTCTTATTTTTACTATCCATTTGTTAATAGGCGAAAGCCTTAAATCTGTAGCTGTTGGTAAAAGAATTAATTATCAATTCGACTCCTGCCGGAGTTACCATAGCTTTGATTGAAGACAAACAACTTGTTGAGCTTCATAAAGAACAAATCAATAATAACTACGCCGTAGGCGATATTTATTTAGGCCGCATTAAAAAAATTATGCCCGGCCTGAATGCTGCTTTCGTGGATGTTGGTTATGAAAAAGATGCTTTTTTGCATTATTTTGATTTAGGCCCTCAGGTACAATCTTTAATTAAGCTAACTAAGATCAAGCGTAATGGCTCGGTTACAGGCACATTATTAGACAATTTAAAGCTGGAAGCCGATATAAACAAGGCAGGCAAAATCTCTGATGTGCTTAGTAAAAACATGCTCCTACCTGTACAAATTGCCAAAGAACCAATTTCTACAAAAGGACCACGTTTAAGTTCCGACCTATCTATTGCCGGCAGGTATGTGGTACTGGTGCCATTCTCCAATACCATATCCATATCAAAAAAAATAAAAAGTAATACTGAACGTAATCGCTTAAAAAAGATTATCGAAAGTATTAAACCCCAAAATTTTGGGGTAATTATCAGAACCGTTTCCGAAGGAAGAGGTGTTGCCGAAATGCAGAAAGATCTTTTAGATTTAGTTGCTAAATGGGAAAACTTTATTAAAAAACTTCCTACAGCCGAGCCGTCTAAAAGGGTTTGGGGTGAAATGGACAGATCATCTACGTTAATTCGTGATATTCTGAATCCTGATTTTACAAACGTTTACGTGAGCACGCCTGAGTTGTTCGATGATATTCGTTCTTATGTGCATGATATTTCTCCAGAAATGGAAAAAATAGTTAAACTGTACAAACAAAAAGAACCAATATTTGATCACTTCGGAATTGAAAAGCAAATTAAGAATGCTTTTGGCAAAACGGTAAACTTACCGGGTGGTGCTTATTTGGTTGTAGAACATACCGAAGCGCTACACGTAGTTGATGTTAATAGCGGTAACCGTACTGCCAGTAAAGAAAATCAGGAAGAAAATGCTTTACAGGTAAATAAAGAGGCGGCTAAAGAAATTGCCCGTCAATTGCGTTTACGCGATATGGGCGGTATTGTGGTAATCGATTTTATCGATATGCACAAACCAACAAACCGTAAAATTTTATTCGATTACCTGCGTGAGCTGATGTTGCTGGATCGTGCTAAGCATACCATTTTACCGCCGAGTAAATTTGGTTTGGTACAAATTACCAGGCAACGTGTGCGCCCGGAAATGAATATTGTTACCGTTGAAAAATGCCCCGCTTGTGATGGTACGGGTGAAATAAAGGCGAGCATCGTTCTAATGGATGATATCGAAAATAACCTGAACTATATTTTAAGAGAGCAAAATGAAAAAGGAATAACACTTTGTGTTCATCCTTATATCGAAGCTTACATTACAAAAGGTATTTTCAACTTACAACGCCGCTGGTTTTTTAAATACGGCCAGTGGATTAAAGTAAAAGCTCAATCTGCTTATTACCTCACAGAGTTTCATTTTATCTCATCGAAAGATGAAGAAATAAAACTTTAAACAAGATTTATCAAGGAACGCCTGATACTGCTACAGAATCAGGCGTTTTTTTGTGCAAAAATGATTTAGCTTTTACGCCTTATAAAATTTACATTCGTACCTAAATCTAAAATCAATTGGCAAAAACAAAAACTGCATATTTCTGTCAGAGCTGTGGTTACGAATCTGCGAAATGGCTTGGCAAATGCCCTTCATGTAATCAATGGAATACTTTTGTAGAAGAAATCGTAGAGAAAAACCCTGCTGCTGTTCCAACTTGGAAAAATGATTCTGCGCCTGCAAGGAAACTTAGTAAGCCAAGCAAGGTTAATGAAATAGAAAGTTCTCCGGAAAGAAGAACCTTAACTGGAGATAAAGAGTTAGATAGGGTTTTAGGTGGCGGGCTGGTTGAGGGTTCATTAATATTAATAGGCGGTGAACCTGGAATTGGCAAATCGACATTAATGCTGCAATTGGCATTAAATTTAAAAGGCAAAAAACTTTTATACGTCTCTGGTGAAGAAAGTGAGCAACAGATAAAGATGCGAGCAGAGCGGATTACCGAATCCCCATCTGCTGATTGCTATATATTAACCGAAACTTCAACCCAAAATATTTTCAAGCAGATTGAAGTTCTGGAACCTGAAATTGTAGTTATAGATTCGATACAAACCTTGCATTCTGCACATATCGAATCTACACCAGGCAGTGTATCCCAAGTTCGAGAATGTACTGCCGAATTACTGCGTTTTGCCAAAGAAACCGGAACGCCGGTATTTCTTATAGGCCATATAACAAAAGACGGCGCTATAGCCGGGCCAAAAATTCTGGAGCACATGGTTGATACGGTTTTGCAGTTTGAAGGCGACAGGCATCATGTGTATCGCATTTTACGCTCGATTAAAAACCGTTTCGGCGCCGCAGCAGAACTGGGAATTTATGAGATGCAAGGAAGTGGCTTAAGGGAAGTTTCAAATCCATCAGAAATATTATTAACACAACGTGATGAAGAACTAAGTGGTATTGCGATAGCCGCAATGCTTGAGGGTGCAAGGCCGATGCTCATCGAAACACAGGCCTTAGTTAGCGCAGCGGCCTATGGTACGCCGCAACGATCGGCTACAGGCTTTGATACAAAACGGATGAATATGCTTTTGGCCGTATTGGAAAAAAGATGCGGCTTTAGGTTGAGTACGCAAGATGTATTTTTAAATATTGCCGGTGGAATAAGAGTTGAAGACCCGGCTATTGATTTGGCAGTTTTAATCGCAATTATATCATCGCATCAAGACATAGCTGTTTCCTCAAAAAACTGTTTTGCGGCCGAGGTTGGATTATCCGGAGAAATAAGAGCGGTTAACCGGATAGAACAACGAATCGCCGAAGCTGATAAGTTAGGATTCGAATCTATTTACATTTCAAAATATAATTTGAAAGGTATAAATATGGAGAAATATAATATTGAAATTAAAGCAGTAAGTAAAATTGAGGAAGTTTTTGGGTTGATATTCGGCTAGCTTTTCAATAAGAAATGGGGAATAGAATCAACAAATTTCCACAGATAGAAGATTAATTTCCCCAATCAACCAAAGCAGAAAAAATTGGCACGCTGCGATTTTATACGCAAATAATTTATTTACAGATACTTACAAAACAAAATGACTCCGCTAGTTATTTGGATTAACATTTGCCTAATAGATTATGTTGTACATCATGGGATGTGATCTATAACAATAGGGATGATTTTCCTCGTTAGTGAGAGCTAGCGAGGATTTTTTTTGTTTTCAGTATTTAGAAAAATTTTAAATAACTTTGAATCAGATAAATAACCGAAACGAACAACCAAAATAATAATTATGAAAAAACTTATTTTAAGTCTGGGATTTTGTTTAATTGCAGCGTTAACTTTTGCGCAAACAGAGTTGAAAGGACAAAAATTTGGTGAAGCCGTTTTGCCTGGCGATGTAAAGCCTGTAGCCAAGATGGAATCAGCAATGGGAAATAAAACAACTGCGGATATGAAAATTGAAGGTAAAGTTGTGGACGTTTGCAAGAAAAAAGGCTGCTGGATGACTTTAGAAATGGCAAATGGTGAACCAATGAGGGTTACCTTCAAAGATTATGCATTCTTTATGCCGATGGATATTGTAGGAAAAAAAGTTGTTTTAGATGGAGTTGCTAAAAAACAAACAATTTCTGTGGAAACACTTCGCCATTACGCTGAAGATGCTAAAAAATCGCCTGAAGAAGTTGCTAAAATTACTGATCCAAAAAAAGAATTGGCCTTTGAAGCTAAAGGCGTTGTAATTCTTGTTGCAAATTAAGCGGAAAATATGCCTGCAAAAATAAACCCTGATGTAATACACATCAGGGTTTATTTTTTTATCGAGGTTACTAATTTACAATACCCAATTCCAGCCAAACTCATCAGGTAATAAACCATAACGAATGTCGTTTAGTTTTTTTGCGATGCCATTTGAGATTGTTCTAGTAGAAGAATCGGTAAGTTTGTAATTTTCGCCCAAATAACCAATTTCACCAATATGGGTTACAGTTGCGGCCGTTCCTGCAGCAAAGGCTTCAGTTAAACTACCATCTTTAATTCCTTCAATCACTTCTTTAACAGATACTCTACGCTCTTCAACCTCTATACCAGCTGCGTTGGCCAGTTTGATGATCGTATCACGAGTAACACCATCTAGAACGGTACTGCGAACCGATGGCGTAACCAGCTTACCATTAATTACGAAAATTAAATTAGCTGTACCGGCTTCTTCGATGTACTCATGGTTAATGGAATCTGTCCAGATTAACTGGTCAAAACCTTCTTTTTTAGCCTGCTCGAAAGGATAAAGAGAACGGGCATAATTTCCGGCTGTTTTAGCAAAACCAACACCTCCATCATCAGCCCTAGTATATTCAGTTTCAATTTTCACTTTCAAAGCAGTGCTGTAATATGGACCAGTTGGGGTGGTAAGTAAGGCGAATTTGTAAGTATCTGATGCTTTAACGCCCAAATATGGATCGGTAGCGAACATCACCGGACGAATATACAAAGCATAATCTTCTTGATTTGGCACCCATTTTTCATCAATATTTATTAATGCGGCTAAACCCTGCATAAAAATTTCTTCAGGAATAGCTGGCATCGACATTCTTGCCGCAGATTTATTAAAGCGTTCGAAGTTTTTGTCTGCACGAAAAACACTAATTTTGCCATCTGGCTGGCGATAAGCCTTTAATCCCTCAAAGATAGCCTGTCCGTAATGAAGTGCAGAAATTGCCAGACTCATTGGAATCGGACCATATGGCAAAATTTGCAGATTTTTCCACTCGCCATCTTCGTAGTCGGCAGTGAACATGTGGTCGGTAAAAACCTTACCGAACGGTAGTTGAGAAAAATCAGTAACCGACAAACGGGTTTTATCAACTTTGGCTATTTTTATATCTAATGTCTCGGTCATTATTTAAGAATTTGAATGTGATTTACAGAATAATCTAATTTGAATAACAAATTTCCGTTTCAAAAAACCACTAATACTGTCATTAATTATTTTTCGCAATTTAGGAAAAAACAAGCTATGTTGATAGTATTTTTGGATATTAATCTTTGTTCTTTAGTGTTTTAAGCACACTAAGCACCCATCCTTTACCCCACTCTTCCATTTGTTCTTCAGTCCATAAAAACGGATAAAATATTCTTTTTTGAAAACGCGGCGGCAAATATTTCTGCCAGTTTGTTCCGCCGGTTGCTGCAATATCTATAGGGTCTTTTTCTAAATACCTAACAGCAGATTTATAATGTGCCAGCGGCCACTCTACGTTCACATATATATCAAGCTTTCTAAGTTCTTCGGCCAGGGCTGAAACATCATTTCCATTAACTTGAAACTGTTGGTAAAGTGCTGAGAAATTTGTTAGAATCCGATCTTTTGCAAGTTGTAAAAATTGATCAGCGTATTTTTTTATAAATTGCTTTAAAGTTAAAGTCTGCTTACCCGATGCAAGTTCTGTTGCGCCAAATTTCCAATAAATATTTTCGAACTGTTCTTCTAACGGAGCCGTACTTAATGCAGCCCTTTTACTTTTATCAACCAAGCGAATAAAATCTGTTGCACAAATTTCAATCATTCTGTATTGCCCCGATTGGAAACCACTGGCTGGAAGAAGCGACATTCTAAACTTAAGAAATTGTTCCTTTTCCATACCATCCACCATCACCTCAAAAGAAGTGGTTAAAGCATTAAAATAAGCGTTTATCCTTTTAATCCGAGCGGTAAAAAAATCAATGGTTAGATTTTCGTGCTCAGCAATTTGTTTACATTCATGTAAGGCTAACTTAAAATAAAGCTCGGTAATCTGGTGATACATGATAAAAATTTCTTCGTCAGGGAAGGGCGTTTTCGGGCTCTGAAGGCTCAAAAGAGTGTCCAAATGGATATAATCCCAATAAGTTAAGAAATCAGCATATAGTAAACCATCTAGATATGATGCCATATCCTGCCCCATTGCTGTGTATTTTTCTTGAAGTTGATTTAATTTATCTTTTATATCGGTGGTGAGTTCCATGCAACAAAGTTAATATTCCTAAATGATAAACATATTTTGCATCAGGCACTAAATTTTATACATTTGAACGATGGCGATGGGGTACCGCCAAAACCGCCAAACAGGCTGATGACTCCTACGATTTTTAATTAAAATTGATCCTAATGCCTGTTAAAAAATTAAGGGGAGGCTTTCTGCTGACTAAAAAACAAATTTCCAATTTACAATTTAGTGTACTTTTATTTACCTGCTTAAAATGGGTTTTCCTTTTGGCGTCGCTTGGAACTATTATAGGCTCAGCTTCGGCTTTATTTCTAACTACACTTAATTCCGCAACCAATTATCGAGAATCTCATTTATGGATAATTAGTTTCTTACCAATAGCAGGCCTGCTTATTGGTCTGGCTTATCATTATTGGGGAAAAGGAGTGGTAAAAGGCAATAATCTTTTAATAGAAGAGCTTCAAACACCAAAAAATGCAATTCCGCTTATTATGGCACCACTCATTTTTGCCGGAACTATAATTACACATCTGTTTGGAGGATCTGCTGGGCGAGAAGGAACTGCGGTTCAGATTGGTGGCGCCTTTGCCGATCAGTTTAGTAAATTGTATAAGCTAACATCCAGGGACAGAAAAATCATTTTAATTTGCGGCATAAGCGCTGGCTTTGCCTCGGTATTTGGAACACCGATAGCTGGCGCTGTTTTCGGACTAGAAATTTTTGTTGTTGGCGCATTGCTCTACAATGCTGCTTTACCATCCTTTATAGCCGCGGTTATTGCCGATTACGTTTGTAAACTGTGGGGCGTTGGCCATACTCATTATACCATACCCTCAGTGCCAGAAATAAACTCCATTAATCTGCTTTTAACGCTTTGCTCGGGGATTATTTTTGGGTTGGTTGCACGCAGTTTTTCCACCGTAAACCATAACTTATCGACACTTTTCGGTAAAATTAAATACCCGCCTTTACGCCCGGTATTAGGCGGAATTATTTTAGTCGGAATTATTTATTGCTCAGGCACAACACGATATATTGGGTTAGGAATTCCTGTTATTTCAGAATCCTTTACACAGCAGGAACCTTCCTATACTTTTGCCATAAAATTATTTTTAACAGCTTTAACCTTAAGTGCCGGCTTTAAGGGTGGCGAGGTTACGCCTTTATTTTTTATCGGGGCTACACTTGGCAGCTTTCTTAGCTTCTATATTCCACTTCCTGTTGGTTTATTGGCAGGAATGGGTTTTGTTGCTGTTTTTTCCGGTGCTGCAAATACACCATTAGCCTGCATTTTTATGGGAATGGAATTATTTGGAACAACAGCAGGCATTTACATCGCCCTTGCCTGCATAATGGCCTATTTATGCTCCGGCCATTCCGGCATTTACCGCTCTCAGAATTTTGGATATTCAAAAGATTCACTTTTGAAAAGACATCATTTTTTGAAGTGATCTGCCATTCTGAATTAAGTAACCGAAAATCCGTTCGGTAAATATTATGATTATAAAACTTATATCGCTTAACTAGGCTCAGAATAGCATGGCGCCTAATACAAAACCCTAAATTTAATTGTATGTTCGATTTTTTTTAGCGCTTTAAACAATTGTTTATCGTACTCCGTATTTATATCTGTAATGGCATAGCCGATTTCCGTATTAGTCATTAAGAACTGGCCAACAATATTAATATTGTGCTTTGCGAAAACTGTATTAATTTGGGCCATTATCCCCGGCACATTTTTATGAATATGGATTAAACGATGCGATTTATCAATTTTTGGCAACTGTAAATTCGGATAGTTGCTGCTCAGGTACGTTGCGCCCGTATTCATAAAATCTATCATCCTTTTAGGAATAAAATCGATATTACGTGGATTCGCTTTTACGTCGTCAAAAATTATGATACCCATTTTAGTACAAATGCCAGCATCAACTTTATTTTTAGAATTACCCAAATAGCCAATCGTTTTTAGTTTAACAGCATTCTTTAATTGTTCTTTCTCGATTTTTTCACCATCTGCTAAAAGAATAACACCAACATCTTTAACATATTTTTCTTCGAAAGAAGTTTTATGCCTTATAGATAAGCCATCATTTTTAAGTAAGGCAATACTGTGAGCATCGACATCACCAATAACCAAGCATAAAATCCTATTTTTTGGATACGATATTGCCCTTGGTAAATCGTTAACATATAAAAACTCATCGAAGCTTGGTGTAATGTGGTCGGCCTTTTCGATAATTGTTTGGCGGGCAATATTTTCTGTAAAAGCAAAAAACTTATTAATCATGCCACTTTCGCGAAGCTGAAAATCCGAATAACCATCGCCAATACCAAATAATTCGCCTTCCAGTTTTAAATGTTGAAGCAATTTCACCTTTCCGCCTTCTTCGCTTAATGGATTTGCATGGTCGTAATCTATAATTTTGCCATCACCTGTGGTTACAAACGTATTGGCATAAATATTTTCCTTTTTAATATGGTACTGGCTTACAACTGGCGTAATAAATTCTTTAAATCCTCCGGAAACAATTAGCACTTCATCGGCATGTTTTTTAAAAAATTCGGCATTGCGGGAAAAAGAAGTAGAAACTTTTTTCTTTAAATGCTTAATCAGCTGCTTTAAATGTTCTTCGTTTGCGTCCAATAATTTTACGCGTTGAGCCAGGCTTTCGGAGAAAGATAATTTCCCTTCCATTGCCTGGTTGGTGTAATCCTCAATTTTTTGAAAAATAGATTCCTTATCAGGATGCTTTTTTAATGAAATTCTCGCTAGTTCATCAAGCGCTTCAACCTGAGTGAAAGTACTGTCAAAATCAATAATATAGTAGGCTTTTTGTTTTGGCATCATTTTAAATATTGGGTAATCTCCTGAATGGTTTGGTTTATTGGTTTGAACTGAATGCCAGTCGCTGTAATTACTTTTTGGTTGCTGTAATAGCTTAATGATAAACTGCTTTTCGCAGCATCTTTAGTGATAGAAGGCTCTTTGCCTGTAAAAACTGAGAAGAATTTGAGGGCCCTCCATGCAATTCCAAACATCCAGGGCTTAGCTTCTGTTGTTGGTGGCTTAACGTTAAATCCGTTAGCGATTTCGGTAAATAAATCTTTATAGTGGTAATTATCAGCAGAAATGATATATCTTTCGCCGGTTATTGCAGTTTCCATTAAAAGAACCATGGCTTTTGCTACGTCCTCGACATCAACAAAACCCGAAGCCCCATCGGTATAAAACGGAAAACCGCCTTTTACCAGTTTAAAAATGGCTCCACTACCTTCAAAACCGGCATTTTTACCAATAATTACCGATGGATTTACAATTACCGCATCCAAGCCTTCAGTAATACCACGCCAAACTTCCATTTCCGCTTCATATTTCGAAAGGCCATAGGCATGTGCTCTAGCATCGTATTCCCAAAAATCCTGCTCGGTTATTTGCTTTCCTTTTTTAGCATCGCCGAGTGCGGCGACCGAACTTACATGTAACAATCTGCAATTATTTTCAACACAGAGGTTAACTATGTTCGAGGTTCCCTCTATATTTACATGGAAGAGTTGCTTTTTATCTTTAGGATTAAAAGAAACAAATGCGGCGCAATGAAAAACTTTCGTTATGCCAACAAAAGCGTCTTCCAGGGTTGCGGGTTCGTTTATATCCGCTTCAAACCAGTCGATTAGCTTATTGCCTTCAATAATTGAAGGAATTAGAGAAGTTTTTCGCTTCAAAGCCCGAACAGCCAAGCCGCTATCGGTTAACTGTTTAATTAATTCAGATCCTAAAAATCCCGTTCCGCCTGTTACGAGTATCATTATATTTTTTTTGGGCTATAGATGAAAATACGCATTCAAAAATAGATATTTGGGGCGATAGTTTTAAATATATGTCATTAACCGATTTCTTTTCTCCATTAAATGCCGAACAGTTTACACCAAAAGATGGGTTTTACACCAGTCAGCTGGGTTTAAAAACAACATTTTTTACTGATTCTTTTCCTGATTTAGAGGAAACAAAGTTCGATATTGCAATTTTTGGCGTACTGGACGGTAGAAGTGCGATCAATAATGAAGGTTGCGGAATTGGTCCTGATTATTTCAGAGAGAAATTTTATAAATTAAACGAAGGTGCTTTTGCAAGTCGTTTGGTAGATTTAGGGAATATTCGGCCGGGGGCAACTATCGCCGATACTTATATAGCTGTAAAGATGGCGGTATCGGAGTTAATTAAAAATGATATTATTCCTGTAATTATTGGAGGAGGCCAGGATTTAACCTACGCCCAATACATGGGTTACGAAGATTTAGAGCAGAAGGTAGATTTGGTTATTGTTGATAATCAATTTGATATTGATGATGATAATAATGATGGTATTGCCACTCGATCTGATTGCTACCTTAATAAAATTTTCCTTCATCAGCCAAACTATTTATTCAATTTTAGTAATATCGGTTACCAAACTTATTTTGTAAACCAGGAAAGTTTGAGCGTTATGGATAAGCTCTATTTCGACGTTCACCGCCTTGGCGAATTTGCACAAGACATTACCCTTACTGAGCCGATTATCCGCAATGCAAACATGATAAGTTTTGATATTGGCGCCATTCGTTCTGCCGATGCCGTAGCCAATGCAAACACAACACCGAATGGTTTTGATGGCGAGAAAGCTTGCAGAATTGCCCGTTATGCTGGTATGAACGACAAGTTAACATCAATAGGTTTTTATGAATTTAATCCGGCTTACGATAGCAACGGGCAGACAGCTTTTCTTTTGGCGGAGATGGTTTGGTACTTTGTTGATGGTTTTTACGCCCGCAAGAAAGATTTTCCGCTTACGCCAAAATCTCAGTTTATTATTTACAGAACCAGTTTAAAAGATGGCTCTGGAGAAATGACTTTTGTAAAAAGCAAAAAATCAGATCGTTGGTGGATGCAGGTTCCTTATCCAACAGGCCAGTCAAAAAATGAAAGATTTCATCTTGTGCCGTGTCGGTACGATGATTATCAAACCGCAATAAATGGCGATATGCCCGACTTATGGTGGCGAACTTATCAAAAGCTATCATAATTTTACACAACTAGTTACGTTTAAAAAACTACAAATATTTATCTTTACCAACAGACGATTAAATTAGAACCATGAAAAAAATACTCTTATCTGCTATGGCCTTACTGCCATTAGCGGCATTAGCTCAAAAACCATTCACCATTAAGGGTGATGCAAAAGCATTAAAAACCGGCGACAAAATATATTTTGTTTATACCGCAAACAGCGAGCGTAAAACTGATTCTGCGGTAGTAGCCAATGGTAAATTTGAATTCAAAGGCACAGCAACCGATCCGGTTATGGGTAATTTGTTTAAAAACGTTAATCCATATATTAAAGGCGCTAATACCCGAAACATGGATTATACCAGCCTTTACATCGAACCTGGAAATATTGTTGTAACCTCTGCAGATTCAATTAAATCTGTAAAGGTAACTGGCACACCAGCGAATGATGATAATACTAAGCTAAAGGCGAGCTTAAAGCCTGCAACGGATAAAATGGATGCTGTAAATGCTGAATTCGCTAAATTAACTGCAGCACAAAAAGAAGATAAAACTGTAATGGCAGGAATTAGAGAGCGATATGGCAAAGCAGCTGATGAAACTACGCCTATTTATTTAGCTTTCGCAAAAAGTAATCCTAAATCGTATGTCAGCTTAATCTCTTTGGCGCAGTTAGCAAGCGATCCTGATCAACTTGCGCAAGTTGAAGCAGTTTATCCAACTTTAAGTCCTGAATTGAAAGCAACAAAAACCGGAACAACTTTAGCAAAAACATTAGAAGCATCTAAAAAAACTGCTGTAGGTGTAATGGCGATGGATTTTACGCAGAATGATCCTGATGGAAAACCAGTAAAATTATCCGATTTTAAAGGTAAGTATGTACTAGTTGATTTTTGGGCTTCGTGGTGCGGACCTTGCCGTCAGGAAAACCCCAACGTGGTTGTAGCTTATAACAAATTCAAAGATAAAGGTTTCACTGTTTTAGGTGTATCTTTAGATGGAGGAACAACAAAAACGACTAAAGAAGCATGGCAGAAAGCTGTTGTGGATGATAAATTAACCTGGACACATGTTTCAGATTTGCAAGGATGGAGCAATGAAGTTGCGGTAATGTATGGCATTCGTTCTATTCCTGCTAACTTCCTGATTGACCCAACCGGTAAAATCATTGCTAAAGGCTTAAGAGAAGAAGCATTGCAAAACAAACTTCAAGAACTTTTGGGCAGCAAAACCAAATAAATAATCTTTGCCCACCAGGCAAAGTTAAAATTGCAAAAATAAAGCCCTGGTTTATAAACCGGGGCTTTATTTTTATAAGCTATTTTGTTATGCCGATTTTAGGAAATCAAGTGCATTGATGAAATAATTTTCCATTCCCTCGTAAGGGTCTTCACCAGGAATCCAGGAAGCAAACTTCCAATATTCCCAATCGCCATTTTCTATTAATGGAGGCACTAAAAGAAAATATTGCTCTTCATTTCTACCCCCAACAACAACGCTTCGGGCTAGTTTAATGGCAACATCCAAAAGCTCATCATTGTTAATCCATGTCTCAATTATTTCGGGATCGATATCTTTTAAAAAGCCAACATTAACTGTCGATTCAAATGATGGCTCAATGTTTTCATTCGGTGTTGCGAAGCCATTAGTAAGTAACAGAAAGTTTTTATAATCGTTTGGCAGGATAATTTGTAACCTTTCTTCAAGTTGCTTAATTTCATCGGCAGAAGCTGGTTCATTGCCTAACCATTTCGATTCAAGCTGCTCATCAGTAAAAGTAAATTCGCCTTGCTTAATGGCTGTTTCCGAAATCTTTTTAAGTATCTTTTTCAATTTGGTATGCTTTAAAATTAAATTAAATCGAAACCAATATCTTCTCTGAAGTATTTGCCATCGAAATAAATTCTGCCTGCATCGGCTGTTGCAGATTGCAATGCGGTAAACATATCTTTTTGCAAACTGGTAATTGCGATAACACGACCACCGTTGGTTTTAACAACATCGTTTTCTAGTAAAGTACCTGCATGAAACGCGTTAGAATGACGAAGATTTTCGATTCCAGAAATAGCCTTACCTTTTAAATATTCACCGGGATAACCGCCGGCAACAATCATTACTGTAGCGGCAGTTTGGTCTGAGATAATTAAATTAACCTGATTAAGTTGCTTCCCGGCAGTCGCTATAAACAGTTCAACCAAGTCATTTTCAATTCTGGGAATTACGCTTTCCGTCTCCGGATCGCCCATCCGGGCATTGTACTCTATCACATAAGGTTCATCGCCAACCTTTATCAAACCGAAGAATATAAAGCCTGTGTAATCGATACTATCCTTTTTTAAACCATAAACAGTAGGCTTGATAATTCTTTCTTCAACTTTGGCTAAAAATTCCGGAGTAGCAAATGGCACAGGAGAAACGGAGCCCATTCCGCCGGTGTTCAAACCTGTATCACCCTGCCCAATTCTCTTGTAATCTTTGGCTGATGGAAGTGTTATGTAATTTTCGCCATCAGTTAAAATGAAAACCGAAAGTTCGATGCCGCTTAAAAACTCTTCAATAACTACTGTAGCACCTGCGGCGCCAAATTTACCGCCAAGCATTAATTTTAATTCTTCCTGGGCTTCTATCGTTTCTGTACAAATTAAAACGCCCTTACCTGCAGCCAAACCATCGGCTTTTAAAACAACAGGAAGCGCATGGGTTTGCAGGTAAGCTAAACCATCATCTAGAGTTTCTGGCGTAAAAGATTTTGAGGCTGCCGTTGGTATACCGTGGCGCTGCATAAACTGCTTTGAAAAATCTTTGCTGCCTTCTAAAATTGCACCTTCTTTTTTAGGTCCGATTACCGGAACATGTGCAATGGTTTTATCGGCCAAGAAAAAATCGTGAATACCATTTACTAAAGGTTCTTCAGGCCCAACAATTACCATTTCGATGTTTTCGGCAATAACTATTTTCCTAATCGAATCGAAATCGTTTACACTGATGTTGATATTGGTACCAAACGCACCTGTACCACCGTTTCCGGGTGCTACAATTAATTTATCACAGTGTGAAGACTGGCTTATTTTCCAGGCAAATGCACTTTCTCTGCCACCTGAACCTAATAGTAAGATATTCATATGGGCAAAGATAATATTTTAGTGTAAAGTAGCGGAGTATGAAGTGGTAAGAGTTTTTGATGAAGTGCCTTAAAACCGCACTAACCACCAGAATAAATAAAAAGAAATATGATACTGAAATACGCCCAAAGGATTGAAAACAGAATATGAACGGCAGTTTCGAAACCTTTACCTTTCCAAAGATCTTTCGAATAAACAAAAAATTGGATTAAAAATCTTGCTGTCCAAAACAACCCGAAACCGAGTGATAATTTTCTGCCAAGATTAGTGTTAATTAATTCGCTTGCGGAAGTTAAACAGAGTAAACCCATCAGAAAAACGGTAAACGCTATAAAAAATGTATGAACCAGCATCATTTGCCGGTTCATCAAACTCAACAATTTAAGTTCTGTTTCCCAATTAAAATATTTCGGAAAAATGGTGTGAATTAAGGCTAAAGCAACCAAAAGAACGCCTACAATTAGTAAGTTTATTTCCATTAAATTTAAGAACTATAGCTAAAAACAGACATAAATGGCGTGAATTTCTTTTCAGAAAAAGAAGTAAAACCAGCTGCTTTAAATGATTTCTGCCACACATTCTTAGAAAAGAAATGCGTAAAGCCAATAGAGAACGCTAAGAAATTAGGAAAATCACGTAAGTGTTCTACCATAATTACCCGGCCTGTGTGCTTGCATAATCTATAACATTCTTTTAAAAAAATAACTTTCTCCTCTTCCGATCTTATTTCATGGGCTGCTGACAAAAGGAAAATAATGTCGACAGATTTATCTGCTAGTGGTATAGAATCTGTGGGTATTTGCACCGTATCCGGAAATATCTGACTTACCTTTCTTGCTCTGACAATTGCCTTTTCTGTGTGTTGTTTAGCATTATAGAAATCGAAAACTTTCAAGGTTGATTTAGGGAAATGTTTTTTAATAATAAAACTTGTTTCATCAAAACCGGCATTAATATTTAGAATTAAAGCCGGGTCGGTATCGAGAACACCAACATCCTTTAACCATTTGAAGTGATAATATCCTGAAAAGTCGTAAACGTACGCCGATACAATTAATGGCATTAATAAACCATAAACAAAAGCTGAATTAGTTATCCAAAACAAAGCAGGAGGCCATTGAAATAATGTCTGGCTAAAAATAATTAACAATAAAACAATGAGTCCAGATATGTAAAAATGCCTGTTAAAACTTAAAATATTTAGCATCCCCTGAAATTTTCTTCTTTTTACTTCCATTTTTCGATTTTTCCTTTTTTCCACTGGTAAGGTATATTTTGAATGTTGAAGGCATTTGCTAAAATTGGTGTTGTTATGTTTAAAGAATTTAAAAAACTGAAGTTGTATGCTTCAATTTTAACTGGTAATGGCTCCCAATTTTCCCTTACACCCTCTATAATTAAAACCTTATTGCTTTTTTTATTATATGTAAAAGTAAAAGGTAAAGGCCCGGCAAACTTCCTGGCTTCTTTCCAATCGGCAAATGGCGAATTTACTGGCAAAGCAATCTGATTATCGGTTTTATCTATAACAATTTTGAAATTAGACCTTATTGAAGTAAATTCTTTGGTTCTCTCCTTGTCTGTAAGTGAAATATCGGTGGTGGTATAATTGTAATGAGTAAAGATATTGCCCATAAACGCCATCGTCTTTCTATTCGTTTCTGATTTTAAAATATATAAACCTCGAAGATTTTTGCCTGCTTTGTTTCTGTAACGTACAAATACTCGATAACCAATAAGAAAGAAATCATTACCCAAAAATTCTGGAAAACCTTTAGGACGAAGTTTTCTGGTTTGTACCATTGCGACTGCAATAAAAGCCCACTTATCTTGAAAAGTATCAAGCTCCAGACACTCTGGAATAAGGTTTATTAATTGTTCTTTTGGAACAGAAAATGTTAACACCAGTGAGTTTTCGAAAAATGCATCGACAGCAAACGGATGGTTTTTCAGAAATGAAAACATTATGATTGCTCGTTTATGTTTGGTAGAATAAACCCATTTATAAATACAACTAAAGTAAAAAGAAAAGCAAATAGTATGTTGAATTTTCCCCAAAGAAGTAAATCTGGTGCGAATATAAATTCAATGATATTCATTGCAGTAACCACCAGAATCTGGATAACAGAATTTAACTTTGTTTTGAAATTACTAAAAACCCAAATCGCCATACATATTTCAGATATTCCTATAAGAACCACAATTATATGACTATTATACGGTGCTAAAATTCTTTTTACAATCTGCTCATGACGAGGAACAAAGCCTAAAACCTTGCAAAACAAACCATTTACAATCCAAATTGCAGCAATAGACCAATTAAGTATTTTTTGAGCTGAGAATTGTTGATTTCGATTGATGAGATTTACCATCTTTTCTATTTAGCGCTTCTTGTCATTTGTTCAAGCATATCCCACATCTCGTTCGGGATTGCTTCTAAACCATTCATTTGGCCTGCACCTTGCAACCACTCCCCACCATCAATAGTTACAATTTCGCCGTTTATGTAACCTGAAAAATCGCTAACTAAAAATGCAGCAAGATTTGCCAGTTCCTGATGTTCGCCAACTCGTTTAAGTGGAACACGGTTCTTAAAATCAAATTTCTTGGCTAAGTCACCAGGCAATAATCTCTCCCAGGCCCCTTTTGTTGGAAAAGGCCCTGGTGCTATTGCATTTGTTCGGATGCCATATTTGCCCCACTCTACTGCCAGTGAACGTGTTAGAGCTAAAACACCACCTTTAGCGCAGGCAGAAGGCACAACGTAGGCCGAACCGGTAAATGCATAAGTTGTTATAATATTTAAAACTGTAGCAGTTTGTTTTTCTTTTATCCAGTGTTTACCAAAGGTTAATGTACAATTCACCGTACCTTTTAAAACGATATCTATAATTGAAGAAAAAGCATTAGCCGATAGGCGCTCTGTTGGCGAAATAAAATTTCCGGCGGCATTGTTTAATAACACATCCACCTGCCCAAATCTTTCAATTGTTTTCGCGAGAACGTTTTCAACCTGATCAACCTCGCGGACATCACAGGCAACTGCCAGAACTTTTCCGCCCGTTTTCTCTTCCATTTCATCAGCTGTTTTCTGTAGAACATCTTGCTTGCGGCTCGTTATTACAAGGTTAGCCCCTAACTTTAAGAAGTATATACCCATAGCTTTACCTAAGCCTGTTCCGCCGCCGGTAATAACAATGGTTTTGCTTTCTAGGGCTCCATCTCTAAGCATGGGTTGGTTGAATGCGAACATATTATCTGGTTATTTATTAGTTTAATCTTTTGAACTTGCTGGCCGGTTTTTCTCCAAAGAGTTTATGCTAAAAATTGGCTCACTTCCTTTGAAGGTTCTCCAAAATCGTTTTTAAAATATGGCGTGTAGCAGGCGACCACCATTGCTCGAGCATTTTATTGAGCGTGACAGATTGGTCTGCGGTTACAGCAGTAATTAGTTCCTGGCGGATATTCAGTTTGCTCTGCGACCAGGTATTGCTTTCCAACTCCATAAACTTTTTTATTTTGCGTTCTGCAGTAGTAAGCAAAGTTTCGCCTTTGACGAGTTCATCTATTAAACCGACTTTTAAGGCCTCTTCAGGAGTGTATAATTTTCCACTAAGCAAACTTCGTGAAGCTTCTGCCTTACCAATCCAAAAAGAATAGAGTTGAAAGATGCTATTTGGAACAATAATGCCAACCGGAACTTCATTCAAACCAATAATATACTGTCCTTGGGCCATAACCCGGTAATCGCAAGCTAAAGCCATTACGCAACCACCCGCCGGGCTATGCCCACTAATCGCCGCAACTATTGGTTTTTTGAACGATACAAGATTGGCGGTAAAGCCTAAAAATAACTGCCAGAAAGATTTAGCTTCTTCCTCGTTATAATTAAATAGCTCTACTAAATCTAACCCAGCTGAGAAAAATGGTGCCGAACCAGTTAAAATCACCCCTCCAATATTATCATCGGCAGAAATATTTTTCAGCATATCATCCAGCTCGGTAACCAATTCCCGGTTCAGGGCGTTCGATTTTCCTCTGGCTAAAGTTATGGTTGCGAGGCGATCTTTTACACTTACTTTAATCGTATTCATGTTAAATAGTATCAGGATTTGAATTGGCGTATGCTTAAATAATTATGCATGCATACCAATTCAAATTTATTTATTTTTTCCTATTTAACATCATAAGTGTAAACCTTTCTTGCTAAATGGCCTTCAACATTTATTCCTTCTATTACAATACGATAAGTGCCGGGTTCATCTGCATTGTAAAAATCGAACTTTGCTTTGCCATTTTCTGGTGCCACAACTTGTGGATTCCAATAAATTGTACTCCGGTAATCTCCTTTACTATTTGTTGTTTGTGCATCGTATTTCGGAGCATAAAAATCTCTTGAAACTGAAAATCCCTTCTGGTTTACAACAACAACACCAGGAGCATAGTTATTGTAAGAAGTTGTACCGCCGCCACGTTTTGTGGTGATAACCAATACACCCCCTTCACCTCTGCCTCCGTAAATTGCGGTATTGCCAATTGTTCTTAAAACCTCAATTGTTTCAATGTCAGTAGCATTTAAATTATCTAAAAATTCGGGCTCTACCTGCATACCATCAACAATTACCGTCATAGGTGTATTCGGACTTCGGGTAGAATATGGTATCCCCCCCCTAAACATAACAAACGGAATACGTCCGTTTAAGCATTGCGATAGTTGCACACAATTTGATAAATCTTTTTCTGTTAAAATATAATCTGCATTACCTGCACCATTTAAATTCGAGGAGTTTTTTGCAACGTTTCTTTTCTCTGTAACCACAACTTCATCAAGTTTAATGGTTCGTTCTAAAAGACCAAGCCTCGTCATTTCGTTAAAATAATTATCGCTTTCTTTAATGTACTTCATCAAACTGTTGTTCACGTTAACATCAATATCAGCGCTATTTTTATTCTTTGTTACAATCTGATTCGGAACGGCATCTATACTTATTTCGACAAACTTCCTATCAGCTTTTGTTCTTGCCTGCACTAAAAACTTTGTACTATCACTAAACATCAAATTATCAAAATTGAATTTTCCATCTGCGTTGGTAACCGTATCGATTACGAAAAAACCGCCTTTTGTAGACATTAGCATAACTTTCCCATTGGGTACCGGCTTACCACCCTTAGTAACTGTACCACTAATTGATGTAGATTGTTCTGCTTTAAAAGTTAGTGCAGGTCCGGCGCCACTAATTACATTTTTCCAAAGAAATCTTCTCCAGCCTTGCGTTAGTAGTAAGTTATCCAGTTCACGGGCAGTTTTTGAATCGTCGTTTAAGAAATAATGGTTTGGCTTTTCTACATAACCGGCCAAATCTGATGTTAACCAAAGATTAGCGTAGATATTGCTTTCGTTATCCTCGTCGGGTGTTACCTTACTTGCATTTGTTACAGAAACAGAAAAACTTCCAATAGTTGGCTTCTGGTTGCCGGAGGCATCGAAAGCAAAACTCGACAAGCCTTTTTTAGAAGCAGATTGCCCGGATGAATTCAGGTTGATATCGATAACATCTATTTTATTTTTATTAAAAATTAATCGCTCTGCAAGCGGTTGGTTGGTTGATGAAAACAAGGTAAACTGAACAATTCCTGATGGCAATTTACTTTTTGGAATTGTGGCCAGTAAAACCTGTTTATCGACTTTAGCCTTCGAAACATAATAAACATTTCCGGCCTGTTGGGCAACAATTCGTAACTCATCTCCATTCGTTAAACTTTTGCTTGCCATAAGCTTAACCACGACCTTTCCTGTATCTAAATTATTAATAGAGAGCGCATAACCGCTTTTTTGAGCTAATGGAAGCTTAAAATCCTTTACCGAGCCGTCTTTGAAATTAATTTTGGCGGTGTAAGTTTTACCTGGCTGGCTATTTAAAGTAAAATTTCCCATCCCTAAGTAAGTTGTTTCAATTTTTACAACTTCGGCGCCACTTTCATCAACAATTTTCCCGGATATATTTTCGCCTGTGCCGCTTCCGTTTACGGCTTTGATGGCAATTTTTTGTGGTAACTCTTCCACCAAAGTTCCACCTTCAGGTAAAAACTGTACGTCAACATCATTACTTGTTGCGGTAATCGGAATCGACTTAACAATTTTTTGCTTGTTATCGAGCGTTATCGTTGCTACAATTTTTCCCTTTTTATTTAAAAACGACTGGTTGTTCGTGAAAGAAATCACTGCGTCTCCTTTTAAGTCGGTTTTGGTTCTGCCTTTTGCAATGCTTCTAAAATCAAGCTGCGCATCGTAACTAACTTCGTTTTCTTTATAAGCCACCCCGTTTTTATCTTCAAAATGGATGGTTGCAGTTACCTTTTCTGTGTTGTTTTCTTTGGTATATGCGTAATTGGTTGAAGTAAAAACCTTGTTGGCCCAGCCATTTCCTATTTTTATGGTTTTATCATAGAAGAAATCAGTACCGAAATTACGCATGTAATTTGTGTATGCTCTAATTCGATAATTGCCTTCGCCCAAAGAATCGGTTAATTTAAAATCGCCCCAGGTTACACCACCCATAACTGGAAGTTTCACTAGTTTTTTTAGCGAGTCTTTTTCGTTAATTAATTCTACATACAATATTTTACTGATGTTTGATGGAGCCTGGGTTTTACTATTTACAATGTAAGCCTTAAGCCAAATATCATCTCCAATGGCATAATAGGGCTTATCTAAATGGAGGTATACTTTCTCCTGTTGATATTTTGTGGTGTACTCATCGAGCTTTTTAATAATCTGAGTAAATGGATCATCGTCAATTTTAAAAGCGACAAAACCAATAAGCACAGCGAAGAAGCCCAAAGCGAGCGTTATTTTGATTTTCATTTGATGTGTGGTAAATAAATATGCCTCAAGTTACAAAACCCGAGGCATATTTTTATGAAGATCAAATGAATTATTATCTTAGAAAGTGTTCTTCCACATCATACTTTCTACCGGTTTTGTTGTTTTATTATTGTATTTGGCATTGCCTTTAGTATTGTACATGGTTTCGATGTTTCCTTCAACAACAAAATAAATCAACTGGCCAATTGGCATACCGGCATAAATTTTCACAGGTTGCGCTACCGAAATTTCCAATGTCCATGTATTGCAAAAACCAACATCGCCTTTACCTGCAGTAGCATGTATATCAATCCCCAAACGGCCGGTACTGCTTTTCCCTTCCAAAAAAGGAACATGGCGGTGTGTTTCGGTATATTCTAAAGTTACGCCTAAATATAATGTACCAGGTTGAAGCACAAAACCATCTTTCGGAATTTCAAAGTGCTCAATTTCATTGTGTTTTTTTGCATCCAGCACCCGACTTTTATAGGTTGCCAGGTATTTGCCCAAGTGAACATCGTAAGAATTGGTACCCAGGCAACTTCTATCAAAGGGCTCTATTATAATTGTTCCCCTATCTATTTCCTCCAAAATCCTTTTATCTGATAATATCATTTTTATGCGTATTTTTGGCCTAAATTATCATTTATTTAAGATAATTTTGCATGCAAATCTCAATTTTATAAATGCCCGTAGTTTATAATAAATCCATTGATGAGCATTCGGTTCTGGCAATTTGGAAAATTGAAGAAACTGAGGCTGAACTTCTTGCCGGCTTACAACTTAAGCAGCATGAGTGGGATATAATTACATCGTTTAATAACGGAAAACGTTTACTTCATTGGTTGAGTACCAGGCTTTTACTAAGAACACTCCTGAACACCGAGGAGTATATAGATTGCCAGTTTGATGATGATGGAAAACCTTTTCTAACCAATTTCGATTATAAAATATCGCTAAGCCATTCTTACGATTATGCCGCGGTTATGATTAGTAAAGATTATGCTGTTGGTGTAGATATTGAGCTTATTAAACACAAAATAAAAAGCATTAAGCATAAGTTTTTAAATGATGTGGAACTTGCTCAAAAACAAATCGGAGATAATACCGAAGGCTTATATGTTTGCTGGTGCGCAAAGGAAGCCATTTATAAGTGGCATGGTAAGAAAGGACTCGAATTTAGACAGCACATACATATTAAGCCATTTAAGCTTAAAAACGAAGGCAGTTTAAACGCGATTGTCGAATTGCCATCAGGCACCAGGGAATTAACAGTGAATTACTTCAAAACCAAAGATGGCTACATGCTGGGTTATGTACAGGCGCCTGCATAAAAAGTGAAGGAAGAAATGAATAAGGAAAAGCAAAGCGAAAATACCGTATCTGTTGCTGTTGAAAAGAACGTAAGCACGCGATTTATTGATTGGGGTTTAATTGATTATCAGGAAGCCTGGGATAAACAGGAAGATTTATTGAACAAAACAGTTGCAATAAAAACAGAAAATCGGGTTAACGGAACGAGTTACCCAACGCCTAATTATTTGATTTTTAATGAACACCCACACGTTTATACACTGGGCAAAAGTGGTCATCCCGAAAATTTATTGCTGGATGAAAAAGGGCTTAAAGATAAACATGCAACTTATTATAAAATAAACCGGGGTGGCGACATCACCTATCATGGTCCTGGCCAAATTGTTGGCTACCCAATTTTGGATTTAGACAACTTTTTTACTGATATTCATTTATACCTTCGCACCTTAGAAGAAGCCGTAATTCTTACTTTAAAAGATTATGGAATAGAATCTGGTCGTTATCCGGGTTATACTGGCGTTTGGCTGGATGCAGACAACGAAAAAGCAAGGAAAATCTGCGCCATGGGCGTACGCTGTAGTCGCTGGGTAACCATGCATGGTTTTGCTTTTAATGTTAATGTAGATCTGGATTATTTTAAAAATATTGTACCCTGTGGCATTGACGATAAAGCGGTAACTTCATTAGAAAAAGAACTTGGCCATAAACTTGATATTGGGGAAGTTAAAGAAAAACTTAAAAATCATATCGCTGGTTTATTTAAAATGGCTTTAATTTAAAATCTATCGACAATTTTTTTGCGTAGATCGGGTTATGAAAATTTTATCGGGCATCATTTTATTTTCTTTATTATCTTCGGCTTGCACTAAAGAAAAAAATATGTCTGTCGCTGCACCTGCTGACACAAACTTTGTTAACCCGAACGCTGTTGGCAATTATACTTACCTGGCTTTAGGCGATTCTTACACCATTGGCGCTTCCGTAACTCAAGCCGAGTCTTTCCCTTATCAGCTTCAGAATTTTTTAAAAAAGAACGGCCGAAATGTTGAAGATCCGAAAATAATTGCCGTTACCGGGTGGACTACAGATGAACTTCAGGGTGCTATTACACAAGCAAAAGTTACCCAGAAATTTGATTTTGTTACTTTATTAATTGGGGTTAATAATCAATACCGTGGCTATCCGCTGGATACTTATAAAAAAGAATTTTCAGAATTATTACAAACCGCAATTGGTTTCTCTGGCGGAAGAAAAGCAAGGGTTTTTGTAATTTCAATACCAGACTGGGGCGTAACACCGTATGCTAAAAACTACGCTAAAAGTGCTCAAACCATTGCTTCAGAAATTAATGCTTTTAATGCCGCAGCTGAGAAAATTACATCTGATACAGGGGTAAGTTTTACTAATATAACGCCAGATTCCAGAATGGCTGCAAATGATATTTCGTTAATCGCCGGCGATGGGTTACACCCAAGTGGAAAAATGTATACCAACTGGGTAAACACACTTGCACCAAAAATTATGGAAGTTATTAAATAATTTAACAAGAAGCTAGTTCATTATTAATCAAAAAGTTATAATTTAGTTTAACTATCTAATCATTAAACTAAAAACTTAATTAATTATGGATGACTATCAATCTTCAGCAGGTTCAGGTGCGCTCGCAGCTTTTATTGGTGCCTATTTCTTTTTTATTCTTGTAATTTGGGTTATTTCTGTAGCTGGAATGTGGAAAACATTCGAGAAAGCTGGCAAGCCGGGCTGGGCGGCAATTATACCAATTTACAACCTTATCATCATGTTAGAAATTGTTGGTAAACCCATGATTTGGATATTGTGGTTACTTCTTCCTTGTACAAATATTGTATTTGGAATATGGTTAATAAATCTAATGAGTAAAAGCTTTGGAAAATCAGAAGGTTTTACAATCGGTTTAATTTTCCTATCCTTTATTTTCTGGCCAATTTTAGGTTTTGGAGATGCTAAATATTTAGGCCCATCAGCTGCTGAAGCACAAAACGGTTTTGGCAATAACCAGTTCAACAATCCGAATAATCCTTTCGGTAACCAAAATAATCCTTTCAACAAACCGAACGACACGCCTCCGCCCGTAGTTTAAAAATGTTATCAATAATCTCTCTTCAAATATTTTGCAGTTCAGTTAATTTGTTTAACTGGCTGCAAAATCATTTAATACCTTGTCCATTAAAAGCCCTAACTGGATTTGACTGCCCCGGATGTGGCTTTCAGCGGGCATTTATTTTATTAGTTCAGGGCGATTTTGCAAATAGCTGGAGCCTTTACCCACCCACAGTACCAATTCTTTGCCTATTTATATGCTCAGGTATTTCTTACATCCTTTCGATCAAAAACCGTTCTGCAGTAATAAATATCGCAGCCATAATAGTCGGAAATTTTGTTCTTCTGTCTTACTTTTACAAGTTATTTATGAGGTAATTAGCTGGTTGTGGTTAAATAGCTATAATCTTTCATAACGGTTTCTAAAAACTGTAACTCGTTCATTCCTTCCGGAATTGATGGTGTAATATGTTCCTTTATTTTCGATGTCATTGCGTAAATCAACTGAGGATTTCCTGTCTGATAAAAACCGGTTAATACCTCGTGAATTAATTCTACTTCTCTATCGTTTAAATGCATAACCTCTTTAAAAACCGGCTGATAATCTTCAGCTGGAGTGATGGTGAAGGCAACGTTTTCCATTTGCGTTCTTGGTACTGTTTTAATAAGCGTTGTTTTGGCCAGCATATCGCCAACTCGCTGATGATTTTTCGATGCAGCTACACAAATTAATGCAACAACGCCCCATCCAAGTCCAAAATCGACAATTCTAAAAACCCACCGCATTAAATATTGCCCAAAAGTTGGCTGTCCTCCGTCTAAACTTATCACTTTAATTTTCATTATTTTTTTGCCGAAGGTCTGGCCATCCATAAAAATCTCGCATACTAAATCATAGAAGATAAAAATTACAAAAAATATAATTATCATCGTTAAGCCCACAGTTTGTAAGCGGCTGATTGACGCAACCATCATGAGTATAAAAGCTACAATGTACAACACAATAAACCCGCCCAAATCAATAATCCTGGCCACAATCCTTTCGCCCAAACCGGCAACTTCGTAATCAATATCTACATTTTGAGCCGTGCTAATTCTGATGGTTTCCATATTTCAAACATAATTTTTTTTAGTCATAAAGATGCGCAACGACATTTAAAAAATTATACGTTAAAGTTTTAGAGTCTAATTTTTGTATCCATAAAAAATTAAACTATTTTAACCAAAGATTTGAGTAATTAATGAGAGAAGCCTTATTTGTAAAACAGAATACTGAAAAGTGGAAGCGCTTTGATGAAATGCAATTGGCAAATCCTGATGAACTTGCAGCTCGTTTTACTGAAATAACCAACGATTTAGCTTACTCAAAAACCTTTTATCCAAATTCAAAAACTACTGCTTACCTAAACGGTTTAGCTTCCAAACTTCACCGCTCGGTTTATAAGAACAAAAAAGAAAAATCCAACCGATTCATCACCTTTTGGAAAACTGAATTGCCCTTACTCTTTTTTGAACATCGGAAACAGATTATTTATTCACTTACCTTTTTTCTAGCTTCATGTGCCATTGGCGTCTTATCTGCCAAATACGATGATACTTTTGTTCGTTTAATTTTAGGAGATGGTTATGTGAATATGACTAACGACAATATTTCTAAAGGCGACCCCTTTGGTGTTTACAAGCAGGAAAATCCTATTTTAATGTTTATACAAATAGGGGGAAATAATATTTTCGTTTCATTTTATACATTTGTTTTAGGCATCATATTTTCATTTGGCTCCATAGTTTCGCTGTTTCGAAATGGAATAATGTTAGGCTCGTTTCAGTATTTTTTCTTTAGCAAAAACCTGGGTTTACAATCAGTTTTGGTAATCTGGATTCATGGAACACTCGAAATATCGGCAATTGTTTTAGCTGGCGCAGCCGGCTTGGTTTTAGGCAACAGTATACTGTTCCCGAAAACCTTTACCAGAAAAGCTTCAGTTTTAAAGGGCGCAAAAGATGGCTTAAAAATAGTTTTAGGGCTGGTTCCAATTTTTATTGTTGCCGCTTTTTTAGAAAGTTTCATAACCCGACATACGGAAATGCCAATGCTTTTAAGTTCTTCCATTCTTTTGAGCTCCGCAGCGTTTATAATTTGGTATGTATTTATTTACCCGATAAAAATTAACACGAAACACTCATATAAATAACATGCTTTCAAAAATAGAATTTAAAAAACGAAGAGATTTCGGCCAGATTATCAATGACACATTCACTTTTATCCGACAGAACTTTAAATCGCTGATCACTACTTATTTCATCTTTTGTGGCCTGTTTGTTTTAGGCGGAATGCTTTCCATGCTTTTACAGCAATACAAAACGGTAAATATGTTTAATAATATGGATATAAATTCTGGAACACGAAATATCAGTTTTATCGATCGCTTCGGTTTTGAGTACATTCTGGCGATTATTTTTTCGCTTGCCAGTTATGCAAGTACCGTGGTTGCAGTTTTATCTTATATTGCTGTTTATGTTCAAAAGGGGAATCAAGTAGCCACGACTGATGAAGTTTGGGGTTACTTTAAGTATTATTTTTTAAAGGTTTTTGGTAGTTCTCTGTTACTTTCACTGTTGGTTGGCGTAGGTTTACTCTTCTGCCTTATACCAGGATTATGGCTTTTACCGTTCGTATCGGTCATATTTCCGATAATGATAATGGAAAACGGTAGCCTGGGTTACTCATTTAACAGAAGTTTTAAATTGGTTAAAGATAATTTCTGGCTAACTTTTGGAACATTAATTATTGTTTACATTATTGTATACGCCTGTATGACGGTTGTGGTTTTGCCAACAACATTACTTAGTATGATAGGTCTTTTTTCTCATAAAAGGCCAGAAATGTCGTTAATTTTCACAATGCTTTCGACTGTACTTCAATACCTTTGTCAGGTTTTTACCATCATCCCGATGGTAACCGTTGCCCTTATTTACTTTAATCTTCTAGAAGAAAAGGAAAATACCGGTTTAATGGAGCGCATTTCTAATTTTGGAAATACTGAAAAACCAATGGACACCAGACCGGAAGAATATTAAAATGCCAAAACTTGCCTTTAAATTTTTAATTGTTTTTTGCCTGCTTTTTGCGGTAGTAAATAGTTATGGACAAAATTTAAAGCCAAACCAGCAGGCGACAGTAAAGCTGGATAGCAGTAGAATAAACCCAGCAAAATTTAATAGAGATGCACTAAATACCTACGCCGAACAAAAAGAATTTCAATATGATGATGCGGCAACCGGAGATTTGTCTCTTTGGGATAGATTTTGGATGTTATTTTGGAGAATGGTAAATGATCTTTTCAGAGGTGCAGCGTCAAAATCACTTTCAAAGTATTTTTTCATTGTGATTGGCGTCGCCATCTTACTGTATATTGTTGTCAGGGTAATCGGCTCAGAAAATATTTTCAGTAAAAAATCAAAAGAAACAATTTTGCCTTATGATATTTTAAACGAGAATATTCATGAAATTGATTATGAAACTGAGATTCAAAAATTAATAGAAAAAGGGAAATTCCGGCTTGCTGTTAGGCTATTGTACCTGCGGACATTAAAAAAATTAAGCGATGCAGAAATTATTCAATGGCAACCCGAAAAAACTAACTATAACTATTTAACTGAGATTTCAGAGCCTGAAATAAAAAGCGAATTCGGCAATTTAACCCATCAGTTTGATTACATCTGGTACGGAGATTTCCCTGTTGACGAACAAAGATTTGAACCAATTAACCAATCCTTTAACCACTTTAATGAACAGATTAAATGAAAGGATATAAGGTATATTTTGCTATTGGTTTAGTTTTAATCCTGATTTATCTTATTGCGCAATTTAACAAGCCAACCCCAACAGATTGGTCGCCCAGTTATGCTAAGAAAGATAAAATACCTTACGGAACCTTCATTTTTTACAACCAAATAAAAGATATCTTTCCTAAAGCGGAAGTTAAAACGTCTGGCCTTGCAATTTACAACACCATTAAAGATAAAAACTATAAAAACAGCGCATACATTATAATTGCACCACAGTTAAAAATTGAGAAGACAGATCTAGTGCAGCTAAAAAAATATATTTCGGCTGGAAATGATGTTTTCATAGCTAGCTATGATTTAGGAGATGCTGCGGAAAAAGATTTCAAACTTAAACTATCAACCACTTTCTCACAAAATGGAAGTTCGGTAAATTTTACAAACCCAGCCTTAAAAACTGTGGTTAATTATGGATTTGAAAAAGGTATCGGAAACCAATATTTCAGTAGAATAGATACCGCTAGAGCAACCGTTTTAGGTGTTGATGCTAATAATAATGCAAACTTCTTAAAATACAGTTTCGGAAAAGGCGCCCTTTATTTAATTGCCGGACCAGGATTTTACAGTAATTTCAATTTACTAGATAAATATGGGGCAGAATATGCCGCAAAAACACTTAGCTACCTGCAAGGAAGCAAAACCGTAATTTATGATGAATATTTTACCACACCCAAAACGGGTGAAACAGATTTATTGAGGGTTTTCTTTAAACACCCCGAATTGAAATACGCCTATTACCTGTCTGTTTTTAGTTTATTGCTTTTTGTTTTGTACGATATAAAACGCAGGCAGAGAATTATTCCCATTGCAGATGCTTATACAAACACTTCTGTTGAGTTTGCTCATGTTGTGGGCAGTGTATATTACCACGAACGAAACAACCTCGATATCGCCCAAAAGAAAATTAATTATTTACTGGAACATTTGCGAAGCCACTATTACCTAAAAACGAGTGAAATTCAGCGTGATTTCGCAGAAACTTTACGATTAAAAACCGGAATTAATGAAACGCTATCCAAAACTTTAACCCGGTATTTTATGCAGATACCAAGCTTAACGGATTTTAGCGATACCGAATTAATTGGCCTTAATAATATTATAGAACAGTTTTACAAAAATACCAAACCAAATGGAGCAGGAACAAGAACAATTTAACCCGAGAACAGATTTAACTGTTTTGAATGAATCGGTTGCTCAAATTCGCAATGTACTGGGCAACATTATCGTTGGCCAAAAACAGGTTATCGATTTTTTAATTGTGGGTTTACTTGCCGATGGTCATATTTTAATTGAAGGTGTACCAGGTGTTGCCAAAACGCTAAGCGCAAAATTACTGGCTAAATCCATTGATGCGCAATTTTCCAGAGTACAGTTTACCCCCGATTTAATGCCTTCTGATGTTTTAGGAACACCCATTTTTAACACCAAAACCGGTGATTTCGAGTTTAGAAAAGGCCCGATTTTCGGCAACATTATTCTTGTCGACGAAATTAACAGGGCACCTGCAAAAACACAATCGGCTTTGTTCGAAGTGATGGAAGAAAGACAGGTTACCATTGATGGTACAACCTATTTAATGGACGAACCCTTTATGGTTTTAGCCACTCAAAACCCAATTGAGCAGGAGGGCACTTATCGTTTGCCAGAAGCCCAGCTGGACAGGTTTTTGTTTAAAATAGAAATTAAATATCCTTCGCTGGAAGAAGAAACTTCAATTTTAATGGCACAACATGCTTTGGTAAATAAAACACTTTTGGCAGAAGTTAAACCAGTTTTGTCGGTAGCGCAAATTCAGGCCGCTCGTGGCATTATCCGCAACCTCTATGTAGAACCTAAATTGCTGGAGTTCATCGCAAAAATTGTTAACGAAACCCGCAACAACCCATCCCTTTATTTAGGTGCATCGCCAAGAGCTTCATTGGCAATAGTGCATAGTGCCAAAGCTTTGGCTGCCATTCAAAATCGTGATTTTGTAACGCCTGACGATATTATCACCGTTGCCGTTCCAGTATTGGCACATCGAATTTTACTATCGCCAGAAAAGGAAATGGAAGGCATAACAACAACTGATGTTGTAAATCAAATTATAAAAAAACTGGAAATACCCAGATAACGACTTTTCAATTTCATTACGAATTATAAAAAAGCTTAACATTTGAAAAAGATTTTTCAGCAATACTACACAAACCTGTTTTTAACCGATCGTCTTTTTGGTGCATTGGCTTTTTGTGTACTGCTTTTTATTTTGAAGTTCTTTTTTAGTTGGCTGGCCGAAATTCCAGAAATCGCTACAGGATTGGTTTTTGTGCTGTTGGCTTTAGATATTTTCATCTTATACCGAAATAGAAATGGCATAAACGCACACCGCTTAACCTCTAAAAGGTTGAGTAATGGTGATGAAAATCCGATTCAGATTGAAGTTAAAAATCTTTATGGATTTAAAGTTAAACTAAGGATTATTGATGAGGTGCCCTTTCAGTTTCAGCTTCGTGATAAGGATTTCAGGTTAAGCCTTAAATCCGGCGATTTTAAATCCATACACTATAATTTACGCCCGACTAAACGAGGTGAATACGATTTTGGGTTTATCCGTGTTTACACAGGTTCTTCTATCGGTTTGGTAAACAGGCGATATAATTTTGATGGCGCTAAAATCCTCCCTGTTTATCCTTCGTTTATTAATTTAGGTAATTACGAATTAATGGCCGTATCAAATCATTTAACAGAATTTGGGGTTAAAAAAATTAGGAAGATTGGTCAGAGCTCGGAATTCGACCAGATTAAAAACTATGTAGGTGGTGATGATATCCGGACCATCAACTGGAAAGCTACAGCTAGAAAAGGCGGCTTAATGGTTAACACTTATACTGATGAACGCTCGCAAAATATGTATTGTGTGGTTGATAAATCCAGAACAATGCGCATGCCTTTTGAGGGTTTAAGTTTATTGGATTATGCCATAAATGCAAGCGTTGCGCTCGCAAAAGTGGCAATGCTTAAACAGGATAAGGCCGGATTAATTACTTTATCAGAAACAATAGGCGCTGTTGTACCTGCAGACAGGAAAGCAGCTCAGCTTGGACACATCATGCAGGTTTTATATAAGGAGAAAACGCGTTACCTTGAAGCAAATATGGAAGCGTTATATTCTACAATCCGCTCTGTAATTAAACAACGAAGTCTGGTTGTTTTCTTCACTAATTTTGAAAGCTTATCTGCCCTGCAAAGGCAATTGCCATATCTTAAAAAAATTGCAAAGTATCATTTACTGCTCGTTGTATTTTTCGAAAACACCGAGCTAAAAACATTAAGTAGCGAGCCGGCAAAAGATGTAGAAGGCATTTACCATAAAACTATCGCAGAGAAATTCGTTTACGAGAAAAAGCTCATGGTTCTGGAGTTAAACAAATACGGAATACTTTCTGTTTTAACGGCGCCGCAAAAACTGACAGTAAATGTTATTAATCGTTACTTAGCCTTAAAAGCTCAGCAAAGAATATAATTTCTACTCTTCTTCCCTGAAATAAACTTTATAATAGTTCATCGATTTATCATCATCATAACCTTTCTCTATCATATCTTTATTTCCGTGGATATAAATGTGAAAGTTCTTATCAAGCTTTAAAACGCTTTTATAAGCACGGGCCTGTTTTTTAACTGCCGATTCAGCGATTTCAAAGCTATCAGCAATTGGCGATTCGTATTCCTGCTCGTAATTTTTCTTGTAATTTTTAAATGATTCGATTCCGTCTGCGTTTCCAATTACTTCATTACTAAACTCATCGATGTCGAAAGTTTCCTTCTCTTTAAAATACTTCATTGAACGATTAAGCAAGTCTATTTTATCAGCTTTGCTTATTTCATATTCATCATCCATTTTTTGTGTTACGAAATTTTTGTAAACACCTAAAACGTTATTAGTCTGGTTATAACTGTCGTTTCTGATTTTCAATTTCAAGAACTCATCCTTCCAGTAAACCGCACTGTCGTTGCTACTTTTTGCCTGGTCTAAAACCACAACTTTATAGCCTTCTTCTTTATCAACATTAAAAATCAAACACCCTTTATCTAATTTATTTATGCTAATGGCCTCCTGCTCATAACTCATTCCGAAACCATCCTGCTCAGGATAAACTTTCAGGTAGGTATCCTTAGTTTCCGATTTAAAAATTCCAACAACATCTAGCTGTTCGCCTTCAATTTGCACCTTCTCAAAATAGGCTACATAAAGCTCGCCAGACTTTATTTTCGGGTGATTGGCAACATCGTATAAATGCTTCGCCAACTGCTGAGAATCTTCATGAAAAAGTTCATTGTTTTCAAAAATCTCCGTCGCAAAGTGAAAAACTTCATTGAGCTGTAAATTATCGTTAGGGTGGTAAAAACGATAAACTTCATTAACTTTCTCAAAGGGTTTTAAAAAAAACTGCATCAGCAAATTACCCAGCAACTCATCTTCAATTTTTAACGGTGCATCAGATAATTTATAATATTCTTCAACTAATTTGTTGCCCGTGTGGTGAATGGAAAGTTGCTTAAGCGAAGCCTCGAAAAATGAAATCATGGGGGCAAAAGTAATCAAATAATCAACTATGTTAAATCAAATACAAATATCTTTAGAAAAGCAATGGCAGTGGTTAATAGCTCAAAAGCTTCCTGCTGTTTGCTATAGCTCCGATTGAAAAAATCGGAGGCTGCCGCGTCCATCAGGTTTATAAAACCAAGAAAGCGGTGCTATTAAAGCCAGGCAAATTGCATAACTTAATCCTTACTAATTCGGAGACATGAAAGCAGCAATAACAATCATATTCTTAATAATCTGCAACTATTCTTTTGCTCAAAAGGCATTTGAATTTGAAAATTATTATGGTAAAATTAAAAATTTTGAGCTTAAATTGGCTTTGGCCAATGGCTACATTTTAGGCAGTGAAATCATTAAAACCGATATAAAAACCAATAAAAAAATAAAATATATAGCAAATGCAGGCATCGATAGAAAATCACAAAACTTAATATTTTTACCTGATAGCACGGACCGTACAACTCCGCGTAGAAAGAGAGATAATATTATTCTTTACCGTTTGGAAGCTGAATATGAGGTTTTGCCAAATAAAATCAGAGGTATTTATCGCATCGACCTAAGCACATACAGTTTTACCCTTTACAAACTATAAGTTAATTGTCGGCTTTCAACTTATTCAAAAATTCCACAAATTTTTTATCGGCATAATTAGCAATGCCCTCATGCTTGAATGATAGTCTGCCCTGTTTATCAAAAATTATTGTAGTTGGCAAAGAACCTGCAAAAATTTGTTCAGGAACATTACTTTCTAATTTGTAAACCGGCATTTCAAATTTTCTATCTGCCATATATTTACCTGATTTATTCAGGTCGCCATCTGCATCGGCGAAAATGAAAACCACTTTTTCATCATTCTTGAATTGATTGTAAAGTTTGTTGATGGAAGGCATTTCTGCCCGGCAAGGCGGACACCAGGTGGCCCAGAAGTTTAGAAAAATAACCTTGCCTTTTAAGTCTCCTAAATCAATTACATTTCCTCTTAAATCGCTGAATCTGATAACCGAAAGATTAACTGAATCTTCTTTTTTCGTCTCGATTTTCGGAGCATAGAAACCAATTTCCATCAAGCCTTTTAAAAAGAAAGCTTTGGCATCGGGAACAAAAATTATCACCAGGATAAAGGCGATAAATAATGTATTGAAAATGTTTTTCTTAATAAATTTCATTCTTCTTATTAAAACGGCATTGCAATGCACGAAGCAATCTCGGTGCCTGGATTTTAATCTTTTAGCCCTAATCTAAATTTTCTAGCGGTATCTTTTGCGATGTCATACCCTGCATCTGCATGGCGAATTACACCCATTGCGGGGTCGTTATGCAACACACGCTTCAGCCTGGTTTCAGCTTCAGCAGTTCCATCTGCAACAATAACCATTCCCGCATGAATGGAATAACCGATACCAACGCCGCCACCATGATGTAAAGAAACCCAACTTGCGCCACCGGCTGTATTTATTAGCGCATTAAGAACTGGCCAATCTGCTACAGCATCAGAACCATCTAACATCGCTTCAGTTTCACGATTTGGCGAAGCAACAGAACCTGTATCTAAGTGATCTCTGCCGATAACAATCGGTGCTTTTACTCTTCCTTCTGCTACCAATTTATTGAAAGCAACACCTGCTTTTTCCCGTTCACCCTGCCCGAGCCAACAGATTCTCGCTGGCAAACCTTGAAAAGCAATTCGTTCTTGTGCCATTTTAATCCATCGGTGCAGACTCTCGTTTTCAGGAAAAAGTTCAAGCATTAATTTATCTGTTTCATAAATATCCTGTGGGTCGCCGCTTAAAGCCGCCCAACGAAATGGTCCTTTACCTTCGCAAAAAAGTGGCCGGATGTAGGCTGGAACAAAGCCCGGAAAATCGAAAGCGTTTTCTACGCCCGCTTCCAATGCCCGTCCGCGTAAATTATTTCCATAATCGAAAGTTATTGCGCCACGTTTTTGTAACTCGAGCATTTGCTTTACATGTTTAGCCATGGTTGCATAAGAACGTTTAACATATTCATCAGGATTATTTTTACGTAAATCCAGAGCTTCATTAACGGATAACCCTTCCGGGAAATAACCTACCAAAGGATCATGTGCCGAGGTTTGGTCGGTTAGCGTATCGGGGATGATATTTCTATCAATTAACTTTTGCAATAACTCTACCGCATTGCATACCACACCAATTGAGATTGCTTTCTGTTCTTCCTTATACCTTAAAGCTTTATCGATGGCTTCATCTATGTCAAAAATAATTTCGTCGATATACCTGGTCTCCAATCTTTTTCTTATTCGCCATTCTTCAACTTCTGCAGCTAAGCAAACACCTTCATTCATGGTAATAGCCAGTGGCTGAGCACCGCCCATTCCACCTAAACCTGCCGTAACATTTAATTTTCCTTTTAAACTGGAGCTGAAGTGTTTTGTAGCAAGCGCTGAATAAGTTTCGTAAGTTCCCTGAACAATTCCCTGCGAACCGATGTAAATCCACGAGCCTGCAGTCATTTGTCCATACATCATTAAGCCTTTATCTTCAAGCTCATCGAAATGTTTTTGAGTTGCCCATTTCGGCACCAACTGCGAGTTGGAAATTAAAACCCGTGGTGCATCTTTATGCGTCGGGAGTACAGCTACCGGTTTTCCCGATTGGATTAATAATGTTTCATCATCTTCTAAATCTTTCAATGCTTTTATAATTAAGCTTAAAGCTTCCTTATTTCTTGCAGCTTTACCGCGACCGCCATAAACAATTAAATCTTCTGGCCGTTCGGCAACATCGGGGTCTAAGTTATTCATCAGCATACGCAACGCAGCTTCCTGAATCCATCCTTTACAATTTAATTCAACACCTGCTGGCGTTTGTTTCTGGCTCAAATTTAAACCGTTGGTTAGTGGTGTATTCATAAATACTATAAAAGCAATGTTACCTTCCAAAGATATATATTTGAATAGTATTTGCTACTTTTGGCTCATTGAAAAAGCATAAGCAAAATATAAATCGCTTTTTATCGGCACTGATGCTGATGGTTTTTGCTATTGCTTTAACGCCCTGGAATTTATTTCACCGCCATCAACCTGTTCCGGTTGTGGCTAAAGAAATCAACTGTAAACATTTAAGCCACGTTCAGGCACATGCTGATAACTGTTTAATTTGTAATGCTGGTTTCGAGAAAAACTACGTTCAAACGCACCACCTTTATAAAATATTTCTTTCGGCCAGAATTTTTAGTCAGGCAGACCCTGTACTTAAAAGTTTTTACACTGAAATAAAGCGCACTACCTTACGCGGACCTCCTTCAGCTTAATTTTCTTCAGATAGAAACACTTTCGGGTGTTTAACCAAATTTTTTTATTTATGAGATACTGAAACAGGTGCTTATGGCGCAATCGTTTTGGCTATCCGTCATTATTCAAAACACGCATATCATGAAAAAATTACAGCTTTTAGGCTTCGTAATTCTATATACATTATTAAGTACACCGGTTTTTGCAAACGTACTAAAAGACATTAAAGGTAAAGTTATTGATGCTTCAAGTAAAGAAACATTACCAGGCGCAACAATTTTCATCCCCGATTTAAAAGTTACTGCCCAAACTAATAACGATGGCGAATTTTCACTAAATAATCTTCCATCTAAAGGAACTTATTTGGTTGAAGTTCATTACGTAGGTTATAAAACTTCCACTCAGGTTGTAAATTTGGCAACAACAACAACACTCGAATTTTCGCTTCAGTCTACCGCAATAGAAACAAAGGAAGTTGTCATTACAGGAAGTTTAATCAGCAGCACCAGTAAAAGAAATAGTGCTTCGGCAGCAGTTTTAGGGAAAGACCAGCTTCTACAACCATCCACTAACTTAATAGATGCGTTGACAAAAATCCCTGGGGTTTCGCAGATTACAACAGGTCCGTCTATTTCTAAACCGGTTATCAGAGGTTTAGGTTATAACAGAATCGTAACTTTAGATGATGGAATTAAACAACAGGGGCAACAGTGGGGCGATGAACATGGCATCGAAATCGATCAGTTTAAATCAGACAGGGTTGAGGTTTTGCGTGGGGCAGCCTCGCTAATGTATGGTTCAGATGCCTTAGGCGGTGTAATTAATTTACTGGAACCAAGTTCGGCCCCGGAAGGACAAATAAAAGGTGAATTCATTACCAATTACTCAACAAATAATGGCTTAACGGCGAACTCATTAATGTTAAACGGCAACGAAAACGGTTTTGTTTGGAGGGCTCGTGGAACCTACAAAAACGCGTACGCGTTCAAAACGCCAACTGGTTATTTCCCTAATTCAGGGTTTAACGAAACTGATTTAAGTGGTATGATTGGCTTGAATAAAAGCTGGGGATATACACATTTAAATGTTTCGAGTTTCCGAAATAACATTGGCTTTTACGAGCCAACATTAGATGCTAATGGTATTTTTGTTAAAGAAGACGGCGACCCGTTTTCAACTTCAGATTTCAAAAGCAGAGATTTAGAATATCCTCGTCAGGACATCAGACACTTTAAAATTGCCTTAAATAATAACTTTATAATTGGCGATGGAAATTTAAAAGCAGATTTTGGTTTTCAACAAAATCAACGTCGCGAGTTAGAGGATGGTCCGGACCCTTCATTATTCTTCGACCTAAAAACCTACAATGCTGATTTAAAATACTACATCCACGAAACCAGCAACGGCTGGCAACCCGTTTTTGGTTTTAGTGCCGATGCCGGCAAAAGCCAAAATAAAGGCATCGAATTTTTAGTTCCGGCTTACAATACTTATGGCGTTGGCGTTTTCGCATATGCGAAGAAGAACTGGGAGAATAATACTTTTAGCTTAGGTGCCCGTTACGATTTTCGAAAAAATACAGGCGAGCAATTATTTGTTGATGGCGATGAACAATTTGCCCCATTCGTTAATAAATCATCTAATGTGAGCGGTGCCTTAGGTTTCACCCATCAGTTTAATGAAGAATGGAACTTCAAAGCCAATGCAGGTTCGGCATTTCGTGCACCAAACCCAGCAGAATTGGGCTCAAACGGCGTACATGAAGGAACTTTTCGCTATGAAATTGGTAACCCGGATTTAAGTCCTGAGCGTAGTTACCAGGTTGATGCTGCTTTAGAATACGAAGGAAAAATTGTGAGTGCAAGTGCGAGTATATATAATAACTATGTACACAACTTCATTTATGCATCAAATAATGGCGAAACTATAATGGCCGAGGGTGATGAATATCCTGTTTATCGTTATGGCCAGGTAAATGCCAATCTTTACGGAGCTGAAGCAAGTTTAACCATTCATCCGGTTTCATTTATTCATTTCGAAAACACGTTTGGTTACGTACATGCGCAGAACAATACTTTAGGTAAGCCATTGGCTTTTATTCCTGCCGGAACACTTAGAAATGAGTTACGTTTTGAGCCCAAATTAAAGGGCACAAATGATGCATATCTCTCTGTAGGAATAAATTCAGCATTTAAGCAAACACGTGTTGATGATGTTTTTGAAACGCCAACAAGCGGTTATACATTATTGAATGCTGGCATTGGTGCAACATTTAATTTGGGCAAGCAGCCTGTAAAACTATCTGTTTCTGCCAATAACTTATTAAATCAGAAATATTACGATGCTTTAAGCAGGTTTAAACCAGGTCGTTTCGATTATGAAAATCCAAATCTTGGCGTTTACAACACCGGAAGAAACATCACTTTTGGTTTATATATTCCTTTTACGCTCGCTAAGTAAAATTAAAGAAGCTTTATAATTCCAAAATATTTAAAAAGCAGAAAAGCCGGCAATTGCCGGCTTTTTTCTATATAACTTTTGTCTGCTACTTTTTAAAAACCTCTCTTTTTGCCCTCACATATTGATTAGGCCATTCTGTATCATCGCCTAAAATCTGCGCTGCATGGGTTGGAAAGTATGCATCACGTAGTGACTCACGGGCGATGAAAATTAAATCAGCTTTGCCTTGCTCTAAAATTTCTTCCGCCTGATGCGCTTCTACAATTACGCCAACAGCACCTGTGTAAATGCCAACTTCGTTTCTGATTTTATCAGCAAATGGTACCTGATAATTTGGTCCGGCCGGAATTTTAGCATCAGGAACATTTCCGCCTGATGAAGCATCGATTAAATCGACTCCTTTATCTTTCAAAACTGCAGCCAACTGTACAGAGTCATTTTCATTCCATCCGCCTTCTGTCCAATCGGTAGCAGAAATACGAACGAATATTGGTAAGTTTTCAGGCCACACAGATTGAACAGCTTCAACAACATCAATGGTTAAACGAATTCTGTTTTCGAAGCTTCCGCCATAAACATCGGTACGTTTATTACTCAGCGGACTAAAAAATTCGTGCAGCAGATAACCATGTGCGGCATGAATTTCTACCACCTTATAACCTGCATCCAATGCTCTTTTTGCCGCAGCACGAAAGGCAAAAACAATATCCTGAATTTCTTTGATACTTAATTCGTGGGGTGTTACTTGCCCTTCTTTAAAAGCAATAGCCGATGGCCCGACAGGCAACCAGCTGTTTTCACCTTCGGAGATTTGCTCGCCACCGTTCCATGGTAAATCGCAACTTGCCTTTCTACCCGCATGTGCCAATTGAATACCTGCAATGGCACCGTTATCATGAATGAAAGAAACAATTTGTTTAAGTTTCTCCACATGTTCATCTTTCCAGATTCCTAAATCGGCATGTGTAATTCTACCTTCAGGCACAACTGCTGAAGCTTCCTGGATAATTAAGCCTGCGCCGCCAACGGCTCTGCTACCTAAATGAACCAAATGCCAATCGTTAGCGAAGCCATCTACAGCAGAATATTGGCACATTGGTGAGATTACAATTCTATTTTTTAAGGTTACATCCTTTAGTTTTAAAGGAGAAAATAATTTCGACATGATATGAAGTTCTTGTAAGTTTTAATTGGTTATTAATCTGTTGCGGTAAGGCTGATACTGGTAAATTATCTCAGAAGTAGCACCCGCTAATGCTAAGAATGGATGATTGATTAAGGCGAATCTGAATATCAAATTTTATATATACGCTATAACTATTTTTTTAAAATTTTATCAACTGCATAATTATTTAAAGGTAAATAAGCTAATAACACCGCTAGAAATGCAACATGAATAAGTTGTGAAGGTAATGCTTCCCAATTTTCTATCATGGTTGTACCGAAAATTAAAGCTAAAGAAACTGCTCCTGCCAGCAACAAACCTTGTCTGGTAAATAAACCAATTAAAATAAGTAATCCTGAAGCCAATTCGAGAACAGGTAACGCATAACTAAAAGGTAAAACCAGAAAATCGGGCAGAAATGATTTTGAAAATTGTCCTGTCATCCAATTACTAAAAGCGGTAAGCTTAGGTAAGCGGACTAAACCATGTCCGAAAAAACTTAGTCCGATTGCCATTCGGCTGAGTAAGTATGCCCAATTTTTATCCATAAAACGGTGTTTATATACAAACATACAATCTGTAAGTTAAGGATGTTTTAATGCAACAATTATTAAACCCACATTTTACAAAGACGTTATAAAATCTTCTGAAAAAAAAATATCTCTCAAAAAATTTGGAGGAAATAAAAATACATCATACTTTAGTGTATTATTTAACTAATACAGTAGATATGATAAAAATTAACAATCTAAATTTTGGTTACAGCAAGCATAAACCACTATTTAAAAATATGAGTATGCAATTAAGCAACGGTCATATTTACGGTTTGCTTGGAAAAAACGGTGCCGGTAAATCTACACTGTTAAAAAACATGGCGGGTTTGGTTTATGCACAAAGCGGCACCTTAGATGTGATGGGTTACAATCCTGCTAAGCGCCAGCCAGCATTATTAGAGCAAATTTGTTTCATTCCTGAAGAATTTTATTTGCCTTCAGTTAAAATAGATTCATACATAAAAGCCAATGCTCCTTTTTATAAAAATTTTAACCACAGCTATTTTTCAGAACTTCTGAAAGAATTCGACATTCCTGCAAGCAATAAACTTGTTAATATGAGCTACGGCCAGAAAAAGAAATTCATAATTGCTTTCGGACTTGCAACGCAGGCTAAACTGGTTATTATGGATGAGCCGACAAACGGACTCGACATACCTTCGAAGGCACAGTTTAGAAAGATTATGGCTTCGGCGATGACGGATGACAGATGTATTATTATATCAACCCACCAGGTTAGAGATTTGGATAATTTAATTGATACGGTAATTATGCTGGATGAAAATGATGTGGCCTTAAAAGCTTCTGTTGATGAAATTACAGCGAAACTGACCTTCAAAAAAGTAAAAGAGCTGGATGACAGCATTATTTATTCGGAAGCATCTTTATCAGGTTATAATGCTGTTATGCCAAACTATCATAATGAAGACAGCAAATTAGATATGGAGCTTTTATTTAACGCCATCCTTGCAGAAAAAATCAAATTTAAACCTTTATTTAATTAAGCGATGAACAATACATTTAACATAAACAGATTTGGCTTGTTGCTTAAAAGACAATGGCTTGATTTTGGTAAAATTTATCTGATAAGCCTTTTGGTCGTATTAGGAGCGCTTATAACTTTTTACATTTTCAATATCCCTAATCCGGAAAGGAGCCCAAATATTGACAGGGGCGGATATTTAAACATGAGTTTTCGAATTCCTTTGTTTTTCATTGTTGGCTTTATATTTATCAGCATTGTAGCAAGTAGTTATTTCGCCACCTTCGGACAAAAATCGCGAGCTATATTAGAATTAATGACGCCATCATCAACATTTGAAAAGTTTCTTTGCGGTGTATTTTATACAGCTGTATTAAGCATTCTAAGTTATCTTATAATTTTTCACTTGACGGATTTAGCTTTCACAAAATATGTTGAAGCATCATTTAGTACCGTAAAAAATGCATCGAAAGAACCATTCTTAGCAAGAACATTACTAACCGAAATTAACCCATCGCTAAATGTTTTTGGATATTTCTTTGCGGTACCGTTTCTGATTACGAGCATTTTTCTTCTAGGTTCAATATATTTTAACAGGTTTCACTACATAAAAACAGCCATTTCGGTTATGATATTTACTGGCGCAGCAACTTATATTGTTTACAAAACTGCAAGCTTTTTAACTCGCGATATGGTTAATGTTAATCATGGCAGCCATCAAAATAAAGAGGATTTAGCTTTCCTGTTAATCTTCCTTATAACAACAGCCTTAACATTAATTCTCTGGGCAATAACTTACGTCCGCCTGAAAGAAAAAGAGGTTTAACTTTTTAATTGGTATAGATATGGAATTTAGAGATAATAAGGCAATATACCTTCAAATAGCAGATTATGTTTGCGAACACATTCTGTTAGGAAAATGGAAAGCCGACGAAAAAGTACCTTCAGTTAGGGAGCTCGCTGTAGAAATGGAGGTTAACCCGAATACGGTAATGCGTACATACGAACTGTTGCAAAACAAAAACATCATCAGTAACAAAAGAGGCATTGGTTTCTTTGTAGGCGAACATGCCGCAGAAAATGTAAAAAGTTATAGAAAAGTTCAGTTTATAGAGGATGAATTGCCGGTGGTATTCAGAAACATCTACCTGCTGAACATTGGTTTTGATGAACTTAAAGCCAAATATGAATCATTTGTTAAAGAAAATTTTAACGCTTAAAACATGAAAACAAGTAATAAATTATTAATTGCATTGGCAATTTCACTTATAATAATTCCCATTGTTGTAATTGCCGTAACCGTAAAAATGAATTATACGGATGCGAAATCAATGGTGGCAGAAAATAAAACCATAAACAGGTTTGCTACGCCAACCGAGGGTTACGTTAGTACGGAAATAACCAAAGCTTTTACCGCAATAAATATCGGTAATGCAAAAGAAATGTACTTAAACATCCAGTTGATTAAGGATGCTAAATCAGGAATTAAGATTCAGGAGAATGATAAAAATGTAATTTCTTTTAAGGTTGATGAAAACGGCATTTTGCAATTAACAATGAACGATAAAGTTAAAGGAGCCAACTCATATTCATCGCTGATTATCTATTCATCAAACTTTAACAGTTTAAGAATCGCTAAGGGACGCGGTTTATCATTGAGAACAAATGTTGATTCTTTATTGCTAAATGCAGATTCAATGGAAGACGTGAGCATCAGCTCGGAATCGAAAATGAGTAAATTAACAGCCGTGGCGGATGACATCAGCAGATTAAATTTCAGCAACAATCTTAATGTCGCATTTGTAGATTTAAGCCTTAAAAATTCAAACCTTGAATCTGAATGGGCATCATACAAAACACTAAAAATTAATGCCGAAGGTAATTCGAACATTGACATTTCAGGTCAAAACGATAATGCTAATAAATTTCAAATTGATAATCTCTACATCAAAACCGCTGGGAAATCTGATTTGAAATTAGAAAACATCAAAGTAATTAAATCATCAGGCAGCCTGTCAGATTCAACTTCTGTATCAATGTCTGCATCCATTTTGAAAACGATGTTTAACAAATAAAAAAGCACATTTCAGTAAGTTTTATGCATTGAAACTTTGTATAAAACTTACTGATTTTTTTATATCATCGGCTAAAATTCTGTCCGCATCGTTGAAACATACAACTTTTCTGTAAGCCGAAAATGTTTCTTCTATAACTGTTGATGATTTCAATGGCCTCCTTAAATCCAAAGCTTGTGTTGCGGTTAAAAGCTCGATAGCGAGAACAGTTTCAAGGTTTTTAACTACCCGTAAACATTTTGTAGCACCATTAGCGCCCATACTTACATGGTCTTCCTGGCCATTGCTACTCACAATACTATCAACCGATGCTGGTGTACAAAGCTGCTTATTTTCACTAACTATTGATGCTGCTGTGTACTGCGCAATCATTAAACCCGAATTTAAGCCCGCATTTTTCACTAGAAACGGAGGTAAGCCCCGCTGACCCGAAATTAACTGAAAAACTCTTCGCTCTGAAATTGAACCTAACTCAGCCAGCGCAATACAAAGAAAATCCAGGCTTAATGCCAAAGGTTGTCCGTGGAAATTTCCGGCAGAAATAATGCGGTCTTCATCTGGGAAAACATTTGGATTATCGGTAACCGCGTTAATTTCTGTTTCGAAAACGGAACGAATATATGCAATGCCATCTTTACTTGCGCCATGAACTTGCGGCACACAACGAAATGAGTACGGATCTTGTGTTTGCTTACCTTCCTGCCGGATAATTTCACTTCCCGAAAGGTAAGAATGGACAAGTCTTGCGGTTTCAATCTGTCCATTATGTGGTCGAATCTGATGACTTAACGCATCAAATGGATCGATTCTACAATCAAAAGCATCGATAGAAATTGCTGCAATTTTATCAGCCCAGGCGCTTAATTTTTGTGTTTTCATTAAAATATAAACCCCATAAGCGCTCATAAATTGAGTTCCATTAATTAAGGCCAAGCCTTCTTTTGATTGTAGCGAAAGTGGTTTCCAGTTTAACTGTTGATAAAGTTCGGCAGTTTTTACTTTTACGCCATTGTAAATCACATCTCCTTTTCCAATTAATGGTAAGGCCAGGTGCGCAAGCGGAGCTAAATCTCCGGAAGCACCTAACGAACCCTGGTTATAAATGACCGGTAAAATATTATGGGTATAAAAATCCACTAAACGCTGCACTGTTTGTAAAGACACCCCCGAAAAACCATAGCTAAGTGATTGGATTTTTAAAAGCAACATTAACTTTACAATTTCATTCGGCACCTCTTCGCCCGTTCCGCAGGCGTGAGAAAGAAGCAGATTATGCTGCAGACTTGTTAAATTTTCTTTTTCTATTTTAACATTCTGAAGGTATCCAAAACCAGTATTTATTCCGTAAACAGGCTCATTATTAAGCTTTAACTTATTATCTAAATAGTCCCTACAGGTAGTGATACGTTCTTTTGCCTGCTCACTTAATGCAATTGAGTATTTGCCTAAACTTATTTCATAAATTAAATTTATACTGAGCTGGCTGTCGCCTATGTAAAAAACGGGCATGGTTTTTAATCTATTTGGTCGGCTCAAAAGTATTAATTATTATTAAATTAGGCCGATTAGCAACTTATATTGCCATAAAAATTTAAACATGAAAAGATTTATCCTTTTAATTGCCATAATAATAACATCAATTACCAGTAGCTACGCTCAAAAAATCGACACCTTATCAATAAATTTAGAGAGTGTAAAATATCCATTTCCTGTAAAATATTTACCAATTACCGTAGAGGGGCAAGATATTAAAATGGCCTATATGGATGTTGCCCCTATGGGCACCGCAAACGGCAGAACGGTGATGCTTTTTCACGGTAAAAACTTTGGTGGCTATTATTGGGGTAATGTAATCCGGGCTTTAGCCGGAAATGGTTTCAGAGTTATAGTACCAGATCAGATTGGTTTCGGGCGTTCATCAAAGCCAATAATAAACTACAGTTTTACACAACTTGCCCAGTGGGATAAAAAATTGCTTGATACGCTCGGCGTACAAAAAACCTCTATTTTAGGTCATAGTATGGGCGGAATGCTGGCAACCCGATTTGCATTAATGTATCCTGAAAGAATGGATAAACTTTTGTTAGAAAACCCGATTGGATTAGAAGATTATAAAACATTCGTTCCAACATCTACTGTTGAAGAACAATACCAGCGTGAGCTTAAAAACACGCCTGAAAGTATTCGCCAATATTACCGTAGTTATTTTACCTACTGGAAACCTGAATATGAAGCCCTGGTAAACGTGGCTGCTGGTGTAATTTACAGCGCAGATTTCCCTAAATATGCAAAGGTTGCAGCATTAACTTACAAGATGATTTACGATGAGCCCGTTGTTGATGATTTTCCGAAACTAAAAGTACCGACCATTTTATTTATTGGAAAAGAAGATAGAACGATAATTGGTAAGGCATTGCTAAGCGAAGACCAAAAAGTAATACATGGTCAATATAAGTTTCTTGGCAAAAATACAGCGGTGAAAATACCAGGTTCAAAAATTGTCGAGTTTGAAGCTTGCGGACATATACCTCACATAGAAATCACGACGGAATTTTTAGTTGCTTTAACGGGCAGTTTGTAGAAAAACTAATTAATTTCTTTACCCACAATCTTATTAATGCCTTCCATATCGAAGTCAATAGCTTGATTTGCAGCTTTCATTTTACCGTATAATTCTATTCGGGTATGGCTATTTAAAATAATACCTGTTCTGATATCTATTTGCGCATCGCCCAAATTCATCCCCTTTAAATCTGTTTGCATTTTATTGCCCATGGTTTCAAAATCTCCCTTAGATATCAGGTTACCTTTTATACTCAACGTTGCCACATTATCTTTAATCTCTTTAAGTGTGTACGTTGTAGAAGTTTCAATAGGCATTGTTATTTGCATTTTGGTATTAACCACCCAGCTTTCTCCAACCTTAACCGCCTTTTCCGGAAATATTTTTAATGATGATTCCATGGTTTGTCTAATTACTTCAGCATTAAACTGTTTGCTTAAAGAAAGTTTCAGCTGCTTGAGCTGAGCGGTATCAGTTGTCATTTTTGCAGCCATACTATCTACCATTTTTTCTATACCGGTAACAGATTTTATACTTCCATTTGCGCCTAAAATCATGCTGAAACTGGCATTCTTTAATCCTGAAAAAGGGTTGGGCTTACCTACTTCATCTTTGTCAGAATCGAGTATTAACTCATTGCCCATGCCAACAGATTTTATTGTGAGCTTTTTGTAAACCACGGTAACAGTCTTATCTACACCTTTTGCACCCGCAATGTTAAAGGTGTAATCTGTGCCTACGTTCTGGATATAGCTTAGTTCCTTGCCATCTATTTTTTGATTAATAATCTGGTCAGAACTGATGGTGTAGCTATATTTTTTTCCCACAGGATAATCTTGCTTAAGTATATATGTCTTTTGGGCAAATGAGTTTAGCGAAAGAAGACAAAGTGATAAAAGACTAATATTTTTTAAAAATTTCATTTATTTTAATTAAAAGTACGAAGTTATCCTGCGGGTTGTTGTGCAAAAATCCGACTAAGTTGATGATATAATTCAGGATGTTTTTCTTTCAGCAATTCCGGTTTCTCGAAAAAATATTCTGAAACCACCGCAAAAAATTCTGCCTGATTTGTAATTGCGTAAGGGTTGATATCTGAATTATTATCTTCAATTCGTTCTATTTCCTCATGCATCATTTTTACCCAGGGCAAAGTATATTCATGACTTAACAAGTTTTCAGGAACACCATCCGTAGCACCATCCGATTTATCTAAAAGATGAACAAATTCGTGAATCGCTGTATTTTCTTTACCTGCGCTTTTAGAAAAACCATGTCTTAAAGCCGAGCGTGATAAAATCATTTGTCCGTTCATGTAGCCGCTTCCAACCATCCCCATAATGTTCCTGTCACCTCCTTCAAACTGAAAATCTTTATCAAAAGTATCAGGATAAAGCAAAACGCTTGTTAGGTTTTTATATTGCCAGTCGTTAAATCCGAAAATCGGAATTACAGCGCTCGAGGCAATCAACAATTCATCCAATGTTGTCATCTCCACACCAACACCTTCTATTTTTACGGTACTAAAAAACTCAGCAACCTTCTGTTCAAACCTCAGCTTATCAGTAGAGTCTAAATGATGATAATAGCCTACATAATCATTTAAAATTTGCTTATCGGTTTCAGTTAGAGGTTCAATAGCAGGTTTTTTCTTCCGAAGGATAAAATATAAAGCGATTAAAAATATAGGAATTAAGTAGGCGAAAGGCAAAGAATTCATAGTTTTAAACAATTAACTTTCTATTATTTCCAACTGTGTTAAAACATTTTCCCTGGTAACCGGATAGGGCTTATTATCGATTAATGAATCATAAACAGCATCGAAAAGGGGCAGGTAACTTCCAATTTCCGATGGGATAATTTCTTCGATCTTATTGCCATCCTCATCAATCGTAGTTAACAAACCATCTTTACCTTTCGGTTCGATACCATAACCATCATCGGTAAGTTTCATTCCCGCAAGCAGTTGTTCCTCTTGTATATCCGCTCTTTGCTTGATAAAACTTCCATAAACGCCATGTAAAACAAACGCAGCTTGCGGGTTTACAACTAACATACTAGAAGTTACAAACACATTTACGCTATCTGGATAAGACAACTGAATGGTAAAATAGTCATCAACCAGCGTATCCTTCCGGTTTTTGCCAAGCACTTTGTGAAAACTTAGCGGCTTACCAAAAATACTGATAACCTGATCTAATAAGTGCGGACCTAAATCATAAAGAAGGCCACTTGCTTCAATGGCTTTTTCTTTAAAAGCCTTTGGCCCGATAACGTTTCTGTATCTGTCGTAACGCAAATGCATTTCATTCAGTTTGCCCAACTTTCCACTGGCCAGAACTTTCTTTACTGAAGCAAAATCACTATCCCAACGACGGTTTTGATAGAAGAAAATTTGTTTCCCGACTTTATCTGCTAAATCAAATAATTCTTTTGCCTGCGCCGATGTTGCCGTAAAGGGTTTTTCAACTAAAATATGTTTACCATTTTCCAAAGCGGCTTTAGAATGCTCGTAATGTAAGTTATTTGGTGTGTTAATTACCACCAGTTCAATTTCTTCATCAGCCAAAAGCTCATCAATACTGCTATAACTGGTAATTTCGGGATAATCGCTAACTGCATTTTTATTAGTACGCTCAACTATTGCTTTTAAATTAAATCCATTATGGGTATTTAAGAATGGAGCGTGAAAAACTTTCCCCGACATGCCATAGGCCAACAAACCTGCTGTGATTTTTTTATTTGAATTTGTGCTCATAGGTTATAAATGTAACCAAAATTATATTTTAGGATGCAAGGAAAAGCCCGAACATTTAATTTTTACTTTTTTACGTCAAAGTTTTCGCTTTTTGTTTTCAGCTTTTAGCTTACTTCAATTAAAAGCTATCTTTGTAGCATGAAACCATCGGAAATTAACAGCAAGTGGAAAATTTTACAAGAGAAAATTTCGCAGGAATTTGATTCAGATTTCCCAGATTTGAAAGTTATGCTGTTTTTAATTGGTGTTCAGGAATTGGGTAAAGGACCTAAAAAATACAGCAAACGCCAAAAAGAGGAATTAATGCATATTGCAACCTGCCGTTTGTTGAGTGAGATGGGTTTTTACGAACTGGAGGGCTTAGACCAGGATGGCTGGCCGCATTGGAAGTTAGTTAAAGCGATACCACCGTACACCATGCTGGAACAGGAGTTATTGATGAAATCGCTGGTGGTAAGTTATTTTGAGGATATTTATTCTTGAAAACATGTCGTAACCAGTTTTTAAAAACAAAAAACCCCGATGTTTTTGCATCGGGGTTGGATATATAATGACCTCATAGGTAGAGGGAATTTGCAAATATTATCCTTGTGTTTTTGCTGTGTTTTTTAACGCATCGTTAGCAACAATTACAATTTCTACACGACGGTTAGCTGCACGGCCTGCATCAGTTTCGTTATCTGCAATCGGTTCAGAAAAACCTTTACCAATTGTAACTAATCTCGAAGAAGGAACGCCTTGAGAAACTGCATAAGCTTTAACCGCTGCTGCTCTTCTTTCTGATAAACCCATGTTATACTGCTCAGTACCTTTGCTATCAGTATGACCGATAATTTTAATATCAGTATCAGGGTATTGATTAAGGGATGCCGCTAAGCTCTGAACGTTAGTTTTAGCTGCATCTTTTAAAGCTGTTTTATCGAAATCGAATAAAATACCGCTATCGAATTTTACAATGATACCCTCACCCTCACGGATAACTTCAGCATTTGGAATTGCTTTTTGAATTTCAGCTGCCTGTCTATCCATTCTACGACCGATAAAAGCACCAGCCGTACCACCAATAGCACCACCAATTAACGCACCAACTGCTGTGTTACCAGCCTTTTTACCAATTAATGCACCAACTACACCACCTGCGGCAGCACCGATACCAGCACCTTTTTGTGTTTTAGTTAAACTATCACAGCTTTGAAATGCCATCGACCCAACTGCCAATCCTATACTTAATGTTGCTATTTTTACTTTTGAAATACTCATAATAATTTAGGTTTAATTTCCTTAAGCTTCGTATTCAAACACAATGCCAAAAATTAATGCCGCATAATTTTAAATCGATTTCAGGCTTTTAGAGCTCAAAAGAATAATATTCAAGCAAAAAAAAGAGCGCCGTTTTATGGGCGCTCTTCGATTGTATTATTATTAGTACAAAATACTATGCAGAAAAGTAACTCTCCAGTTCTTTCAAGGTATTTTCATCCGTTTTAAAATCCTTAATCACCTGGCCTTTTTCAACCAAAATAATTCTGTTACAAACATCGGTAACATGATTTAAATCGTGACTTGAAATGAAAGTAGTCATGCTTCCGCTTTGCGCTTTAAGCAAATTCTTCAACCGGATTTGAGTAGTCGGGTCGAGGTTTGCAAAAGGCTCATCGAGAATTAAAATCTCTGGTTTTTGCATCAAAGCTGCAGCAATACCAACTTTAACCTGGTTTCCTTTACTAAAATCGCGAATGTATTTTCCGCTATTTAAAATTTCCCCGTTAAAAAATTCGCCGTATTGACTAAGGTAGGCAGAAACATCTGCAAAACTTAAATCGTGTAAACTTCCGATAAAAACAAAATATTCTTCAGGGGTAAGATAATCGATTAAAAAACCTTCATCAAGAAATGAAGCGGTATAATTTTTCCAGTTATCATTTTGCATTACATTTTCGCCCTTTGATAAAACTTCACCTTGTGTTGGGCGAATCAAATCTAATAGCATACGGAAGAATGTGGTTTTACCTGCACCGTTATTTCCTACTAAACCTACGGTTTCACCAGCCTGGATATGTAAATCTTCGATGTTTACAACGATTTTATCGCCATAAACTTTTTGTAAATTTTTAACTTCTAAAATCATAATTATTCTCTAAAGCCTTCGGCTATTTTATAACGTTGTAATTCTAATCTTTTTGCAATGTAATTAACCCAAAAACCACGCATCAATAACATGGCAAGGCTGAAAACGGATACCGCAATTAAACCCCAATATGGCATATCCAACGCACCGAAAGGAACATAAATTAATATTGGTGTTAATGCATAAGGAAACATTAAAAGCCATTGCGTTGCGCCCGTTCCCTGATAATTAAAGCTGGCCGCTTTGGTAATATCAAGGCGTTTATAGTTTAAAGTGGCGAGGTAAAGCACCACAACAGTACCAAAACCAATATTATATAAATAGGCGGCAACATGTAAAAGCAACAATTTAGGACTTAAAAATCCATAAAAACTGGCAAGCAACGTAATAACGGTACAGCCAATTGTAAAAAGCAAAAACTTGGCCCTGATGTAATCTTTAAAATTGATTTTGTTGGCTAAAATTCCATCGAAGTGGGCGCTTTGCCATGCAAACATAAACTGTCCGTAAATAATGATAGAAATACCCGTCATAAATATTGCTCCGAACATCATTTGCCCGAAAGCATCTCTGTCGATTGCTTTCTCTTTGTAGAATATAAACCCGTAGAATAAGAAGAAAAAGCCCATTATAACCGAAGAGCGAGGTCTTTTATGGCGAAGAATTAACTTTAATTCTAAAGCTGCCAGTTCGCCGACCCGACCGAAACGGTTTAAGAAAGCATAATCTGTACTTGCTTTTTTCTCCTGTTTGCTACCGAGTTCTTCAGTATACAAGTTTTTACGGAGAAAGGTAGAATTGATATAGAAAATAGCGATTGCTGCAATTGTAAAAACGAAACCAATATACGGTTTTGAAGCAATGGTTTTAAAAAGATAATCGGAAGCTGCCATTACCGAAATCACTTTATAATACTCAAGCGCAGCAAAAGCAGCGAAAATTATCAGCCCGAATAATGTGTAAAGCACATTACTAATCGATTTTCTTTTAATGTAAAGCGCCAGGTAATTGTTAAAAACCGATAATGAAAGAATTGTAATGATGTACATCAACGTAGCGAAAGCACCGTATGTAGGTGCAATTTTCATGAAACAAAACGGCCAGAATATAAAGAACGGCCATAAGTTAAAGGCAGAGAACAAGGCTTTAACATTAAGAAAATTGATGATTTTACTACGTGAAATTCGGAGATGCAGGTAAGGAACAATACTCAAAGTTGGCAACTCCTGCAATTGCAAACGCATAATGAAATCGAAAGCGAAATAATAAAGAATTAACCCGTTAAAGCTCTTAATTACATCCTGATTTGGGAAGGCCTTTGGCAAGATAAACTGCATTCCAAAACCTGCACCAAGGGCAAGCACAAGAAAATACAACATGAAAAAACCCAGCACAATTTGACCTGCAATGCTGCTGCCCCGATTTCGCGAACGCCAGAATGATTTCCATTGATGGCTTAAAAAAGTATTCAACATATATAGTTTAGGTATTAGTTCTTCTAATTAGTATTTGTTTTGGGTGAAATGTTACACTTAAAAATTATTAAATTCAATCAATATTTATATCGGGTTGTCACGCTGAGGCCGTTGAATGCTATATGATAAAAGTCCTCGACAAGCTCAGACTGACATCAGGAAAGTTCAACGGAAATTTAAACAGCTTCTTAATAATTGTATTTATCTTTCCAGTTTTGTTTTAGTTTGTCCCGCAGCTTTTCTTCGGCAGGATTTTTACCGGGATCGTATAATTTTGTGCCACTGATTTCATCAGGTAAATATTCCTGCGCTTCGAAATTTCCCTCATAACTATGCGAGTATTTATAATCTTTTCCATAGCCAATATTTTTCATAAGCTTGGTTGGCGCATTACGAATATGCAACGGAACAGGCAAGTTACCTGTTTGCTTAACTAAATCCTGGGCATGATTTATAGCCATGTATGAAGCATTGCTTTTCGCCGAACTCGCCAGGTAAGTTACGCATTGCGACAGAATAATCCGTGCCTCAGGATAACCAATTACATTAACCGCAGTAAAACAATTATTGGCCAGCAATAAGGCATTCGGATTCGCATTGCCAATATCTTCCGAAGAAAGAATCAGTAATCTTCGGGCGATAAATAATGGGTCTTCGCCGCCTTCAATCATCCTGGCAAGCCAATAAACTGCAGCATTGGGGTCGCTGCCGCGGATGGATTTAATAAACGCAGAGATAATGTCGTAATGTTGCTCGCCAGCTTTATCGTAAAGTGCCAGATTTTGCTGCGCATGTGCAAGAACATTTTCGTTGGTTAAGGTAATTTTACTTCCACCGATACCGTTAACTGCAATTTCGAGTACATTTAAAAGTTTGCGGGCATCGCCGCCACTCAAGCGAATCAGCGCCTCGTGTTCTTTAATCGTAATTTTCTTTTCGGCAAGAATTGCGTCTCTTTTTATAGCTGTTTGCAGTAAACCTGCAAGCTCTTCTTCAGTCAGAGATTTTAAAATGTAAACCTGACAACGGCTAAGCAAGGCGGAAATTACCTCGAACGATGGGTTTTCTGTCGTAGCACCTATTAGCGTAACCAAACCCCTTTCTACAGCGCCGAGCAAACTATCCTGCTGCGATTTGCTGAAACGGTGAATCTCATCAATAAACAAAATCGGCAAGCCTAAAAAGCTATCTTTTAATGCAGCAGCCTTATCAATTACCTCACGGATATCTTTTACGCCACTGTTAATTGCACTTAAATTAAAAAATGGCCTGTCTAAAGCTTGAGAAATAATGTAAGCCAAAGTTGTTTTCCCAACGCCTGGCGGCCCCCAGAAAATCATCGATGGCAGCTGGCTGCTCTCTATTGCCTTGCGTAAAACCGCTCCGACACCAACCAAATGTTTTTGCCCCACATATTCATCTAAATTTTGAGGGCGCATTCTTTCGGCTAAGGGTGCTTGGTTTTGCATAATGGTAAATATATAAAAAATGGTTATTTTGGAGGAAGATTGTTGATACTAGCCAAATATCGAAAACTAAATTTCGAACAATAATCCAAACTAAAACAATTAGTTGAAAGCTTTAGTTCTGAATAATGCTATGGAAATTAAAAATTTAGATCACCTTGTTCTTACAGTCGCCAACATTGAAAGTACCTGCAGATTTTATGAAAATGCCCTTGGGATGGAAATAATCGAGTTTGGTGAAAACAGAAAGGCATTGAAGTTTGGTAACCAAAAAATCAATTTGCATAAATTCGGCAACGAAATTGAACCCAAAGCTTACAAGCCGATGCCCGGCACAGCAGATTTATGTTTTATAACTGATTATCCGATCAAGGAAGTGCTTAGTGAGCTTAGCGAAAAAGGAATTGAAATTGAGCAGGGACCTGTTGAACGAACTGGCGCCAACGGCAAAATTATCTCAGTTTATCTCCGTGACCCTGATTGTAATTTGATTGAGGTAAGTAATTATTTGTAATCCAAACTCCTCATGCTGAATATCTAAATCCTAACCTGAGCCTGTTGATAGAAGTTGTAAATTAACTATGTTTCGACAAGTTCAACATGACAGGTTTCTCATAAAATATTTAATATCCGCTTCAATCTTAAAATCCTTTAATAAATTTAATCCTGGTTAGTCTTCTATTTTTGAGTGATGTTTGGTGTCTTTCATAGTGGTGTATAAAATCAATGATATCAAAATACAAGCCGTAACGTACCAATAAAAGTAACTTTCGTGACCCATATTTTTAAACCAAAGTGCCAGGTATTCTGCTGTTCCGCCGAAAATCGCAACCGTTAAGGCATAAGGCAAACCCACACCCAAAGCCCTGATTTCGGCTGGAAATAACTCTGCTTTTACTACGGCGTTAATACTCGTGTAACCACTTACAATAATGAGTGCGGCAATCATCAACAAGAAAATTATAGTCGTGTTCGTTTCGCTTGCTAAGCCTGTCAGAATTGGAACCGTACACAAAGTTCCTAAAATACCGAAGCCAATTAATAAAGGTTTCCTTCCGATTTTATCGGATAATAAACCAAACAAAGGCTGCATAATTGCGAAAACCAAAAGCGATGTAAAGGATAATGTTGTCGAGGTTTCTTTACTGAGATGAACGGTATTTACCAAAAACTTTTGCATGTAAGTACTGAAAGTATAAAAGGCAATTGTTCCACCTAAAGTTAAGCCGACAACTGTAAAAACCTCTTTCGGATAAGTAAGCAAAACCGAAATTCCACCTTTTTTATCTTCTTTATTTTTGATTTTGAACGCAGAAGTTTCGTCGATATGTCTGCGTAAATACAGCGCAATAAAAGAAAGAATTGCACCTATAAAAAATGGAATTCGCCAGCCCCAATCGTGGAGTTCGGCTGGTGTTAAAAGCCAATTTTGCAAAATTAACTGAATTCCAAGAGCTAATAACTGTCCGCCGATTAAGGTTACATACTGAAAGCTTGAATAAAAACCGCGATGTTTTTTAGTTGCCATTTCACTCAGATAAGTGGCAGAAGTTCCATATTCGCCACCTGTGCTCAAACCCTGAATTAATCGTGCAAAAACCAGTAGCAGCGGTGCCGCAACCCCAATTTGATTGTAGCCGGGCGTTAAGCCGATAATCAGTGACCCAATTGCCATAATCAAAACGGAAAGTGTCATCGATTTTTTCCGACCCATTTTATCAGCAATGCTGCCAAAAAGCCAACCGCCAATCGGGCGCATTAAAAAGCCAACCGCAAAAATCCCTGCACTATCTAAAAGCTGGGCCGTTGGATTACTATTCGGAAAAAAAGCAGGCGAGAAATATAAAGCGAAAGCAGAATAGGTATACCAGTCGTACCATTCTACCAGGTTACCAACCGAACCGCCAAATATAGATTTAAGCCTGTACTTAACTTCATCTATTTCTTTTGGCGTAAAATCGTTTGCTACTTGCTTCATCTTTAAATAATGATTTTTGAGCAAGAGAAATTTAAACACAACCCGTACTCTTTTGTTTATTTTAGTATAAATTGTAAGATAGTTTTAGAATAGTTGATTTGCAAGAACGTATTCAAAAAATCACTCACTCATTCAATATCAAAGATGAAACCATCATGATTTTGCCATAACTCACAGGTAATAATTAATCATTATAGCTTCATCACAGATGAAAAACAATAAATAAACAAATGAAAGATAACTTTTCTAACCAGGCAGCCGAATACGCGATTTATCGCCCAACCTATCCGCAAGAACTTTATGATTATCTTTTCACACTGGTTAACAATAAGGATGCCGCCTGGGATTGCGCCACAGGCAACGGACAAGTTGCAAGGATTTTGGCGCAACATTTTCAAAACGTTTACGCTACTGATATCAGTAAGAAACAATTGAGCCAGGCCCTGAAACTGCCAAACATATTCTATCAGGTTGAATCATCCGATAAAGCCAACGTTCCTGATGATAGTTTCGATTTGATAACGGTTGCCCAAGCTATCCATTGGTTTAATTTCGAGGCTTTTTATGCTGAAGTAAAACGAACTTTAAAGCCCGATGGAATTTTGGCTGTGATTGGATACGGTGTAATGTTCATTGATAAAAAAGTGGATAAAGCAATTCATAAACTGTATGAAGACATCCTCGGGAAATACTGGGACAACGAACGCAGGTATATAGAAGAGGGTTACAAAACGATTCCTTTTCCTTTTGAGGAAATTACTGCACCACATTTTCAAATTAAAACTTCGTGGAGTTTTAACCAGATGATCGGTTATTTGAATACCTGGTCATCGTTGCAACATTATAAAAAAGCGAATGATAGAAACCCGCTTGAATATATGTTTACCGAGCTTAAAGAAGCTTGGGGGAGTGATGCGGTAAAAGACGTACATTTCCCGATTTTGTTACGGGTTGGGAAGTAGTAATTGGAAATTCGTCATTGCGAGGCACGAAGAAATCTTAATGCGGATGTTATTTTTTCAACCCATAGTTGTAAGATTGCTTCGTACCTCGCAATGACGACCGCCTTAGGAACCCTTTATTTTAACAAATCCAAAATACCCAAAACCGTCAGTTTTTTCTGCTCACCGCTTTGCATATCTTTTAACGTTAATTCGCCGCTTGCAATTTCATCGCCACCAATTAAAATTACATAAGGAATATTCTTGGCATCGGCATAAGCCATTTGTTTTTTCAGCTTCGCTGATGACGGATAAAGTTCTGCCGCAATACCTGAATTTCTAAATTGTTGCAAAATTGGTAAAGCATATTTTTCGGCTTCTGCATCGAAATTACTGATCAAAACTTTCGTCCCGATTTCTGCCGATGCAGGGAACAGATTGAGCTCTTCCAACACATCGTAAATTCTGTCGGCTCCGAAAGAAACACCAACGCCTGTCAAGCCTTTTAAACCAAACATCCCTGTTAAATCATCATAACGCCCGCCGCCGCCAATACTGCCCATCGCAACTTCATTGGTTTTCACTTCGAAAATGCAACCTGTGTAATAGTTTAAGCCACGAGCCAAAGTGATATCTAATTCTATTTTTGCGGTAAGTGGCAAACCATAAGAAATTAAGCTTTCCACGTATTCGAAAACCTGTTCAATTTCGGCAACGCCTTTTAAACCAGTTTCTGATAATGATAAAACTTCTGTCAAACTTGCAAGTTTTTCTTCGTTAGTTCCCTCTAACAAAATAACAGGGCGAAGTTTTTCTAAATCATCTTCCGTGAAACCACGTTCTAATAATTCTTTACTTACACCATCCAAACCAATTTTATCCAGCTTATCGATGGCAACAGTCATGTCGATTATTAAATCAGGTTTACCTATAATCTCAGCGATGCCTGATAGAATTTTTCTATTATTAATTTTTATTGTGAAATCTTTTAAGCCTAGTTTAGCTAAAGCTTCGTTGTAAATCAGGATAAATTCTGCCTCGTTTAATAAACTCTCTGAACCTACAACATCAACATCGCATTGGTAAAATTCGCGATACCTGCCCTTTTGCGGTCTGTCGGCTCTCCAAACAGGTTGAACTTGGAAACGTTTAAAAGGTAATGTGATTTCGTGTTGGTGCATTACCACGTAACGAGCGAAAGGAACGGTTAGGTCGTATCGGAGCGCTTTTTCGGAGATTAAAGGAATCAATTGATTACTGTTATCATCCTCCGCAAAATCAAAAGATTTCTTTTTGGCATCTTTCAAATACTCCCCACTATTCAAAATCTTAAAAATCAATTTATCACCCTCATCGCCGTACTTTCCAGTTAAGGTAGAAAGGTTTTCAAAACTTGGCGTTTGAATTTCCGCGTAACCATATTTCCTGAAAACCGATTTAATGGTATCGTAAATAAAGTTGCGTTTTACCATTTCAACGGGCGTAAAATCGCGTGTACCTTTTGCTAATGAGGGTTTAATAACTGACATAGCCGCAAAAGTACAAAAAGGTTTATTAACCAGGGAGATGTTTTACAGCGAGATTAGAACGGCCTTAAATTAACGGTGCGTTTGTCATTCTGAGCACAGCGAAGAATCTGCAAGCAATAAGCAGGTCCGTCAACTAATTCGCCGACAAAAACAGCTTACGCAGTATTTTAATTCAGCACCAATAGATTAGGGATTCTTCGCTGTGCACAGAATGACAGCAATCTTAAAACCCTCGCTATGCAAACCTAGAGTATTAAGATTGCTTCGTGCCTCGCAATGACGAGAGCGGTGCATTAACCCTACTTCCCCAACACCTCTTTAACCATTTCCCTGTTGGGTTTTGAAACAGGAATTTTATCACCATTATTCATCAACAGCATTCCGCCATCTTCTTTAAGCCAGCTTTTTACAAATTTCGGGTTAACCAAATGACTTTGATGTGCCCGAACAAAACCTTGCGGTTTAAGTAAATCAGAATATTCTTTTAATGGTTTCGAAATTAATATTTTCTCACCGCTGGATAGATAAAAAAATGTGTAGGTATTATCGGCAACACAACGAACTACATCATCAACCGAAACATATCGAATTTCATGTTGTTGTGGTAACGCAATTTTAGGGACGGCGGGTTCTGTACGTTTTATCTGATTGAGTAAAAAGTTGAGTTGCTCTCCATTAATTTTGCTTGCCATTCTGTTTTCAGCTTTTGTAACTGCAGCTTTTAATTCATCAGGGTCTACGGGTTTAAGCAAGTAATCCAGCGCAGCAAATTTCACCGCCTGGATTCCATAATTATCATATGCCGTAACAAAAATGACTTCAAAAGATTTTTCAGCAAGCAGGTTTAGTAAATCAAAACCTGTGGTTTTTCCCATTTGGATATCCAGAAAAAGCAAGTCAGGGCGATGCAGATTTACTTTCTCAAAGGCCTCATTAATGTTGTTGGCCAAGGCCACAACCTTAACATTGAGGCAATTCTTCGCTAACAAAACCTGTAAGTTTTCTAAGTTTGCCAGCTCATCATCTACTAAAATTGCCCTCATTTTATAACCATTGTGTTAAAGTTATTGTAACCGCTGTTCCGTTTGTATCAGATTGAATATCCAAAACGAAAGGTGTGTCTTTATAAATCGTATTAAGTAAACATATTCGATTTTTGCTGAGCGCCAAGCCTAAACCGCTATAGGTTTGAGTGGTGTCGAAACCTTTGCCATTGTCGGTTATTTTTAGGACTAAGTTAGAAACTTGCCTTTCAAAATTCACTGTAATTTTACCATCATTTCCTTTTTCTGCAACGCCATGTTTAACGGCGTTTTCTACAAATGGTTGCAGAAGCATGGCTGGTATTTCGATATTTTCTGTGTCTAAATCTGCTGATGCGTTGATGGCATATTGAAAGCCAAATCGCAACTGTTCCATTTGAAGGTAATCGTCCAACAAAGTTTTTTCTTCGGTTAAACCGATGAGTTCTTTACTATCTAAAACATTTCGAGTTAGGCGGGCAAACTTGCTTAGGTAACGATTGGCGTTATCAATTTCGTTTTTATTCATTAAATTTTGAATGCCCGCCAAAGCGTTAAATAAAAAGTGCGGGTTAAGTTGTGAACGAACGGAATTGAGTTGAAGTTGAGCAATTTCTTTTTGTTTGGATTGAGCAGCGAGTTTTTTGGCTGCTTTTCGTTTGATGTATGTAAGAGTTATTCCAAAAATAGCGCCTAATAGTAATGGAGCAATAATGCCAAAAATCATCATTTGACGATTTGTGAAATACCTTTCGTCATCCAAAGTTATAGAAAGCGTGTACCTGGACGTATATTTTTCCAACTCATTTGGCAACATACCATATCGAGCAAATTTAGAAGGCTGAATGATAATTTCATAAACACCAGATTTCTTAAAAATGCCTTTATCAATTTTCAAATAGGGTGAATACTGATTTTTTTCATCGACAATGCCACCATATTGCCAAGATGTGGATTCGAAAATTACTTTATTTGTCCTCTTGTCTTTAATCGAGGTGTTATATATGTAATCAATGTCTGTTCTGTCTTTAATAATGGTTAGTTCCTCATCTCTTTCAGTAAAAGTTAGGTTTGTTTTATTTTTAGGGTCAGTTATGTGGATATAATCAACACCTTTATCAGTTCTATAACGTTTTTCAAGGGCTTTGATCTTAGCTTTTAGAATGGATTTACCATAGAAGACGGATTTATCAACAACTAGCGGCGTTTCAATGCTGTAACCTAATATTGTAATTACTCTGTCTTTTATAGCAAATGTTCCAAGTGTTGTGGAACTAAATATCTCTTCATCTCCACCTGCATGAGTGTATATCAGTTGCGCTTTATTAATAGACTTGTTTACTGATATTGGTTTATCATCCATTAAAATGGTGTATCTATAATCCTCAATATTAATATTCTTTCTGAAATTAATTTGAAAACTTACATTTTTCACCCCTTGTAAATAACTAAAAGATGTATTAGGCTGGTTAGGGAATACGTTGGAATAATAGACCTTTTTAGCTGAACTATCGATATACATAAGCAGTTTTCCACCACCCGGATATGCTTTATTAAAATTGATGCCTTTTTGGGCTTTCACTCCAGAAAATATAACAAGTAAGTTGAATAGTGTGAAGATTATCTTTTTCATAATTTAAGTTTTAATTTTCCATAAACCTCTGCTTAAAACCTGGCCTGTAAAATACCAAAATAGTAATTGGAACTATCAACTTAGTATTTGAATGGTTCCGGGCAGGATTTAGATTCCTTTGGCTAAAGCCGAACGACAATGAACTTCCTATTTTGTTATCCTTTGCCGTTGGTTTCAACCAACGGAACAATGATTAAACGCCTCGGGCTTAAGCCAAAATCTGCATTATGCTGCTTTATTGATTGTAGTTTCCAGGCCACCCAAACCCGATGGTAGCGGAAAGCTTTTTGTTGCTGTGCTTCGACAAGCTCAATATGACAATCACAAAAACTTTAAGCAAATCAGCGGGGCCGAACTTAACCCAAAAACCACAGAAGTATCTTTCCAAAATCTTGATCCGTGTTATCCTAAAATCTGCGCAATCAATTAAGCGTAAATATCGAATATAATACCTTGCTTTATAGGCAAAAAACTTAAATTTGCGACAACAAAAATCAAAATATAATGAGTTTCAGAATAGAACACGATACCATGGGCGAGGTGCAGGTGCCTGCCGATAAATACTGGGGTGCACAAACCGAACGCTCACGCAATAACTTCAAAATCGGTCCTGAGGGTTCGATGCCTAAAGAAATTATTCATGCTTTTGGCTATTTGAAAAAAGCTGCGGCATTGGCAAATACCGAGCTTGGTGTATTATCTGCAGAAAAAGCAGAACTGATTGCTAAAGCTTGCGATGAAATTATTGCCGGAGATTTAGACGACCAGTTTCCTTTGGTAATTTGGCAAACGGGTTCGGGTACGCAAAGTAACATGAACGGAAACGAAGTAATTGCAAATCGTGCTCACGTAATTAACGGTGGTGCATTGGCTGATGATAAAAAAGTGCTTCACCCGAATGATGATGTGAACAAATCGCAATCATCTAACGATACTTACCCAACTGCGATGCACATTGCAGCCTATAAATTAACGGTAGAAAATACCATCCCGGGTTTAGAGAAATTGCGCAATGCTTTGGCCATAAAAGTAGAAGAATTTAGTTCGATTGTTAAAACAGGTCGTACCCACTTCATGGATGCTACGCCATTAACTTTAGGACAAGAATTTTCAGGCTACGTTCAACAAATTGATAATAGCATCAGAGCAATTAAAAATGCTTTGGTTATGGTTGCAGAGCTGGCTTTGGGCGGTACCGCAGTTGGTACAGGCTTAAACACCCCAAAAGGTTACGATGTTTTGGTTGCGCAAAAAATTGCCGATTTAACAGGTTTGCCATTTGTTACGGCTCCAAATAAATTCGAAGCTTTAGCAGCTCATGATGCAATGGTTGAACTTTCGGGCGCATTGAAACGTACAGCAGTTGCTTTAATGAAAGTTGCGAATGATGTGCGTATGTTGAGTTCTGGTCCGCGTTGTGGCATTGGCGAAATCGTTATTCCTGATAACGAACCAGGTTCTTCAATTATGCCTGGCAAAGTTAACCCAACCCAACCTGAAGCATTGACCATGGTTTGCGCTCAGGTTATCGGTAACGATGTTGCGGTTTCAGTTGGCGGCATGTCTGGTCATTTCGAATTGAATGTTTTTAAGCCATTAATTGCTGCAAATGTATTGCAGTCGGCTAGATTAATCGGCGATGCCTGCGTTTCTTTCACGGTTAAATGTGCGGAAGGAATTACTGCTAACTTACCTGAAATTGAGAAACATTTGCAAAACTCGTTAATGTTGGTAACGGCATTAAATCCTCATGTAGGTTACGAAAACGCGGCTAAAATTGCTAAGAAAGCACATAAAGAAAATAAAACTTTAAAAGCCGCTGCTGTAGAGTTAGGCTTACTAACCAACGAACAATTCGATGAGTGGGTTCGTCCGGAGGATATGGTTGGAAGTTTGAAATAGTTTTAGAAAAGCAGGGGCATTCGCTCTTCGGATTCGAAAGCCCCGCTTTTCGCTTCAAGTTTTTCAAACCCATAAGGTTTTAAAAACCTTATGGGTTTATCAAAAGCTTTCCGCTTCAATCGGGTTTATTTAACTTAAAACAGTGCTTAAAACTAGTCGCCCTGCAAAAAATGACGATATCAAAAAGAATATTAAGTAGCCCAGCAAAACTAAAGGCGGGCAAAAGGCTTAAATATTTGTATTTTTTACCCTTAGCCTTCTACCTTCTACCTTTTTTAAATGCCTGTTCTCCGCGGCCAAATATTCAGGGTAAAGGTGAAGCATTTATGCAAGGCGTTTGGAACGAAGATACTGTCGCTTTCAGCAATAAATTAAGTAACTATACCCAACATCATTTCAGGTTCACCTGCGATTCTATTTACATTGATTTGGTAACACACAGTAAATTAAACCTTTACGACGATTCTTGTTACAATAATGGTGTTTGGAAAGAGTATGCAAAAGGAGTATATGCTGTAAAAGGCGATACTTTATTTGTTGGCGCAACTTTTACACATGCCAATTACAAACAAAAAATTTCGGGCTGTTACCGTATTGGGCGTTACGATAAAAACTTCCTGATTAAGCAAAAATCTGCCGATACATTGGTTTTAGAAAGCCTTAGTGATCAACGCGAAATCAAATTATCTCTAAAAGAAAAAATTACCTGCATACAAAAAGAATTATAAAATGATACCAGAATTTATAAAAAAAACGCTCGTCAAAATTGCAGCAATTGGATTATTAGCCTACTTGCCAATGCAGGCAAACGCCTGGGGTATGATAGGTCACCGAGTAGTTGGTGAAGTGGCAGAAAGTTATTTAAACGCAAAAACCCGTAAAGCTATTCAGGCAATATTGGGTACGGAGAGCCTGGCAATGTCGGCTAATTGGGGCGATTTTATTAAATCAGATTCTACGTACAATTACATGTACAACTGGCATTTTGTAAATTTGCCTGGCGGATTGGATAAACAAGGCGTTTTCAATATTCTCGAAACAGAAAAGACACCAAACCTTTACAATAAAATACCCGATTTGATTGCGGTTTTAAAGAAAAGCAGCAGTACTGCCGAGCAAAAGAAACTTGCTTTACGTATGCTGGTTCACCTGGCAGGCGATTTATGCCAGCCAATGCATGTCGCTCACAAAGAAGATTTAGGCGGAAACAGAGTTTCAGTTTTGTGGTTTAATGAAAAATCTAATCTTCACAGGGTATGGGATGAGCAATTAATTGAATATCAGCAATTAAGTTACACAGAATATACTAAAGCAATAAATCATCCATCTGCAATACAACTTTATAACTGGCGAAACACAAGTTTAAAAGACTGTATTTATGAATCTTATACCGTTTGCAGTAAAATTTACGACAATGTAAAACCTGATTCTAAGTTAAGCTATCGCTACAATTTTGAGTGGGTTGATACGTTAAATGAACAGTTGCTTAAAGGCGGCGTTCGATTGGCAAAAATGCTGAACGATATTTACGGATAATTCCTAACCGAGTAATATTTTGAAAATTTTAATGGTTTGTCTGGGTAATATTTGCCGTTCACCACTAGCTGAGGGCATTATGCGCCATTTGGTTAATGAAGCGGCTTTGAATTGGGAAATTGCATCTGCAGGCACAGGTAATTGGCATATTGGCAAAGCGCCCGATCACCGCAGCATTGCTGCGGCAAAGGCAAACGGTTACGATATCAGCACACAGAGAGCGCAACAATTTAACCACTCCATGTTTGCTAAATTTGATATGATATTTGTTATGGACAGGAATAATTTGAAAGACGTTCAGGCAATGGCAAAAACAGCTAAAGAACATACAAAAGTTAAGCTTTTTTTAGATAACGATGAAGTTGTAGATCCATACGGGGATAATGCGCTGTTTGGCCCGGTTTGTAACCAGGTTGAAAAAAGATGCCGGGAAATTATCAAACAACTTTCTTAATTTAGTTCTTAGTTTCAACAATTATACCGCTAACCACTTATTATGAAAAAGCTATTTTCCATCTGTTTATTAATTACTTCAGTAATTTTATTTCAAGGCTATACGGCAAAGAAAAGTCCACGGGTTTTAGTTTTTTCCAAAACAAAAGGTTTCAGGCATGCTTCCATTGAGAAAGGAAAGACGGCGATTATGAAGCTGGGCGCTGAACATAATTTCTTAGTGGATACGACAGAAAATGCAGCTAACTTTACAGAAGCCAATTTAAAAAATTATGCGTCAGTTATATTTTTAAGCACAACCGGAGATGTTTTAGATGATGTTCAGCAGGCTGCGTTCGAACGCTACATTCAGGCGGGTGGTGGATACGTAGGTGTGCATGCAGCAACGGATACAGAATATGGCTGGCCTTGGTACGGTAAACTTGCGGGCGCTTACTTTCTAAGTCACCCGGAACAGCAAAATGCCCGATTTGTTGTAAAAGATAAAAAGCACCCATCAACCAAATTCATGAAAGATTCTATTTGGATGCACCGTGATGAACTTTATAATTTTAAGGAGATCAATCCTGATATTAAAGTTTTAATCACGATTGATGAATCATCTTATAAAGGCGGAAAGAATGGCAATTTTCATCCATTTAGCTGGTACCATAACTTTGATGGCGGCCGGTCTTTTTATACTTCGATGGGCCATACTGATGAAACCTGGGTTGATAATATGTTTTTAAAACATTTGTATGGCGGAATTGAGTATGCCATTGGCGGTCAGAAAAAGCTCGATTATTCAAAAGCGCATTCTAAATTACCTTAAATACAAAAATGGAGCAGTTAAAATAAAAGCTGCTCCATTTTTAGCATTCAATTAATAAAATAATTGAGAAAGCACGTTAGTCGCAGATGGAGCCGACGGCTTTAGTGAGGTAAATTTCGCAAGCTGGGCAACAGTTAATGCGGTGCCTAATTTCGATTTTAAGCCAGTAATTAAATTGCTCACTTTTGCTTGAGAACCAGCAGGGTCAGTTTTTTTTGTAGCTAAGGCAGTTGCTTTTTGAACTAGGAAATCTTTAATAATACTTGTAACTGTTGGCTTTTGTGCTGTTGTTAAATTTAAAGCAGGCGTTAATTTACCTAAAATACCTGAGGTTAGGCTACTAACATCATATCCGGCGGCTGATGCCGCAGCGCTGCCAACCTTGCTTAAAATACTTTGCGCATTTGATGCAAAGTTTAACCCCAGAACAAGGACTGATAAAATCAATATTTTCTTCATTTCTTATTTTTTTTCTAAGATAGATGATTTACACCTTTTAAGAATGAAGATTTTATTAAGATTTAACTTTTCGAATATTTACCAAGTAAATATAGTTGAGCATGCAAAATGATGCAATAGCTCCAAACGTGTGCCAAAGAAAATGGGTTCCTACGCTTAATATTTCCCATTTATCAGCAATACGAAAAGTTAAAGCAAAAATAAAAGCAATTAAAGCAAAGCCCACCCACTTACCATTTGCCCATTCAGTTTTTAGTAGGTAACCAAAAACCGGAAATAAAACCAATGCAGCCATAAAAGCATAATTTATATTTATGAAAATCTGAAAATCGCCACCTGTAAACTGTTTTCTCAGAAAAAACTGAAAAAAGGCATAAACAACAACAATTATGGCTGCAAAATACCACTTGGTAATCTTTGCCAGAAAGTACGTTCCGGCGGAAAGGCAAAGTAACATTATTGGCATCCAATCCATCATTATAAAAATTGGCCAGCGTCTTAAACCATGATAAGTGGTTCCGCCAATACCTCCAATATATAACAAAACCAACGCAATACTTAAAAAAGTATGTTGTTTAAAATTACCCCAGAGCTTGCATGTCCAATACACGGCAATGGCCAGAAAAAAGCAACTAGTAATGGTATTTAATGGCTCGGGGAAAAGCTGTGATAGATTTGTCTCTGTGTAAAGGGTACCTCCATCAGGAGGATTTTGAATAAATATGCTCATAAACTTATAATAGGCGGTGCATTTTTAATTCACAACATGATTGATGTAAAATCGATATTTTGCACCTCTTGTGCATGTCTTTTCAGTAAAAAATTTGCGACTTTAGCGTAACAATTAACTAACATGAACGAACAGAAATTATACATGCTGATGTTGGGTTGTAAACCAAAAGGCAGGCAAACGGAGCAACACGACATATTTTTCGGCATAGCATCATCATTAAAAGAACTGATTCCCGGCATTTATGAATTCTGGCCTGAAGCGAAAGAGAAAATCCATATAGATGCCTGGAGAGAAGTTACATCTGTAAACGGCTACAAAATCGATGTTGTTTCATCAGCAGAACCCGTTAATAACGATGTAACGCTGTTCTTTATTAACCTTGGTGGTTATCGCCTTAATGAATTTGATGAACCGCATTATAAAATGTTGTTAGCAACAGCGGATAAAGCCAGTGCTGTTAAACAAGCCAAAGAAACTGCTTTCTACAAACATACTGGGTTTGAAGGTGCTACCTCACACATCGACGATAAATATGGAGTGGATGTTGACGATATTTTCGAAATTAATGATGTTTTAACCAAAAATTTTAAAGCAAGATATAAACTGAAACTTACTTTAAGTAATAACCTTACTGATGACGAAATTAACTTAGGCTATTTACCATTAAAAAACATTAAGTAACGAAGCCTTATAGCTTTTAAGAATAAGTTTTTTGTAAAAATGACAAACCTTTCAAGTTGCTTCATGTTGAATTAGTAACATCAAAATCTAGAAAAACATGAAAACTACAACAGCAACAGCAGAGGTTTTAAACGACCTGGTACAAATTAATAACGACCGCATTGAAGGTTATGAAAAAGCTCGTCAGGAATTAAAAGATGGCGATGCAGATTTAAAATCTTTATTCTTAAATATGATTGAAGAGAGCCAAAAATACAAACTGGCTTTAGCTACCGAGATTGCAGCTTCGGGAGAAGAAATTGAAACCGGTACAACAACATCAGGTAAAATTTACAGAGGCTGGATGGATGTGAAAGCTTTATTTACTGGCCATGATCGCCAAACAGTTTTAAATAACTGTGAGTTTGGCGAAGATGCTGCTCAGAACGCATATAAAATGGCACTGGAAGAAGAAGATTTACCTTCAAACATTCGTTCATTAATATCTGATCAGAAAGCATCATTAAGAACATCACACGATGAAATTAAAAGATTACGCGATTCTCAAGCGTAAAATTTAGCTTTAGTAATACGAGAAAAGCCCTTCCGATAGTAATCGAAAGGGCTTTTTTTATTGAAGTTAAAAATCAATTATGATTCTAATTCCTTATCCAAATGCTCTGTAACTCTTTGAATCGTATTATCAATCGTATTACTCAAAATGGTTAAATAAGAACCTTTTTTGGCATGGTCAATTGCATCCTGCAAACATTCAGAACTTTTATTGTTAACTATAATTTCTTTATTTGCATCGACTTCTTTGATGCCTTTTACCAATAAATCAACCAATTCATCTTGCGTACGACCACGTAAGTACTTCTCCTGGCAAATATAAATCTTATCAAACATTTGTGCAGCGATTCTAGCGGTTTCAATAATATCTTCATCACGTCTATCGCCCGTTCCAGAAATAATCCCGACATGCTCTGTTGATTCTACACTTTGCAGGTATGCCTTAACACCATTAAAACCATCAGGATTGTGTGCAAAATCTACAAGAACTTTAAAATCCTTAAACCTGAAAACATTCATCCTTCCAGGCGTGTGCGCTGCAGATGGAATAAAAGTTTCTAAAGATAATCGGATATCATCGGTTTTATAACCCCATAAATATGCAGCAAGTGTTGCCGCCAATACATTTTGGATCATAAAGTTTACCGAACCTCCAAAAGTTAGCGGAATGTGTGTTGCCTTATCAACCCTTAATTTCCAGTCGCCGGTTTTAATAGTGATGTAGCCATTTTCGTAAATCGCGGCAATGCCACCTTTTCGGCAATGTTCTTTAATCACCGGGTTGTTTTCATCCATACTAAAATAAGCAACATTACAGCGAGCATCTCTTGCTATTTTTACGCAATAACCGTTATCAGCATTTAAAACAGCCCAGCCTTTGCGCCTAACAGCTCCGATAACAACAGCTTTTACTCTTGTCAAATCATCGAGGTTATGGATGTCAGAAATACCCAGATGGTCTTCCTGAATGTTTGTAACCACGCCGATATCGCACTGGTTAAACCCTAAGCCAGCACGTAAAATACCACCACGGGCAGTTTCTAAAACAGCAAATTCTACCGTCGGATCTTTCAAAATAAATTCTGCACTAACCGGTCCGGTAGTATCTCCTTTCATTAACATGGTGTTATGAACATACACACCATCGGAAGTTGTATAACCGACACGCTTTCCATTACTGCGGATAATGTGTGCAATTAAACGGGTAGTGGTTGTTTTTCCATTTGTTCCTGTAACGGCTATAATTGGAATTTGAGATAGTTTTCCCTGCGGATAAAGCATGTCAATTACCGATGCAGCTACGTTTCTTGGCAAACCCTCGCTTGGAGCCAAATGCATTCGAAATCCTGGGGCGGCATTTACTTCTAAAACAACACCACCATTTTCTGTTAAGGGTTGCGTTAAATTCTGCGCCATAATATCGATGCCACAAATATCGAGACCTATTACGCGTGAAATCCGCTCACAGATAAAAATGTTTTGCGGGTGCACAATATCCGTAACATCTATCGATGTACCGCCGGTACTAAGATTGGCGGTTGATTTTAAGTAAACAACCTCACCTTTTTCAGGAATGGTTTCTAACGTATATTCCTTTTTGGCAAGTAAATCCAGTGTATCTCTATCAACATTAATCTCAGTTAAAACATTTTCATGCCCGTAACCGCGACGAGGATCTTCATTTTCCTTATCAATCAATTCTTGTATAGTGTGGATTCCGTTACCTTTCACATGAGCGGGATCGCGTTGAGCTGCCGCCACAACTTTATGGTCGATAACAAGCACACGGAAATCATATCCTGTAATATATTTTTCGATAATTACCCTGCGGGAATAGGTTTTAGCGTATTCAAATGCCGCTTTTGCAGCTTCAAGGGTTTTCACATTAATGGTTGCGCCTTTACCATGGTTACCATCCAAAGGTTTAAAAACTAAAGGAAAACCAACTTTTTTTACGGCTGCTTCTAAATCATCGGGATTAGAAATGGTAACTCCGGATGCTACCGGAATTGCAGCTTCGGTTAATAACCGCTTTGTTTCTTCTTTATTACTGGCAATATCAACGGCGATGCTACTGGTTTTTTCCGTCATAGTGGCTCTAAAACGAACCTGATTTTTGCCATAACCCAACTGTACTAAAGAACTTTTATTTAATCTAATCCACGGAATACTCCTGCTTACAGCCTCCTGAACAATCGAGCCGGTACTCGGACCCAAAGCCTCCAACTCACGGATTTCTTTCATCCGGCGAATATCATGCTCCAAATCATATTCTACGTTATCAATTAAGGCCTGCGCAATTTTTACAGCAGCTTCTGCCGCATAAACCCCAACCTTTTCTTCAAGGTAACTGAACACAACATTATAAATGCCTTCTGTTTTTGTTTGGCGTGTTCTGCCAAACCCTGTTTCCATTCCGGCTATCGTTTGAATTTCTAAAGCGATGTGTTCTATAACATGCCCCATCCAGGTACCTTCTTTTACCCTGGCAAAAAAGCCGCCTTCAACACCTTTAGAACAACGATGACTGAACATACTCGGCAAAAGTTTCTCTATCCTTTCACTAAATCCTTCAATTGTGTTGGTTGGCCTTTGCTCTAATTCTTCTAAATCGAGGCGCATTTGAATTAGTTTCTTGCGACTTATCGACCAGATATTTGGCCCTCTTAATACTTGTATGTTTGATATCTTCATGTAATATTTTGTCGTTTTTTGTTAAACAAGGGATTGGGACGGCCTATTTAATTCAATTTTTTAGAATATAATTGATGATTGTAAAATATGCATTTATTTTGAAAATAGGTACAGCAATTACCTAAATCAATTTTTTGGCTCAATTGTTTTATTTTCAGTTGAAAAGGTTTCGATTTTTACAATAAACATTTCAACTTTTGTTAATAAAATGAATAATATTGACAAAAAAAGTCGTGTTTTTTATCTTATCCTGATATATTTGGGTTTTTTGATACAATAATAATACACAACGAATGGTTCCGAAAGGTAAACTCATCATCATTGGTGGCGCAATAAACACCGGCAGTTTTGCAGAAACGCAATTTGGACTGCCAGAGAACATGAATTTTTTTGAACGTGGAATCTTAAAAAGAATAACCACCGAATCAATTAAGGATACCGAATCTCGCTTTGAAATTATTACAACAGCTTCGCTGATGCCAGAAAAAGTTGGCGAAGAATATATTAAGGCATACGCCCAGCTCGATGTTCACAATGTTGGCGTTTTAAATGTAACAAATCGTGAAGAAGCAAACAATGATGAAAATTACGAACGCATAAAAGCCGCCGAGGTAATTATTTTTACCGGAGGTGATCAGCTTCGTTTATCATCAATTTTTGGAGGCACTAAAATCCATCAAATCCTTTTAGAAAAGTATAAAAATGAACCTGTTGTTATTGCCGGAACATCGGCGGGAGCAGCAGCAAGTTCAAAAAATATGATATATCAAGGCAGCAGTAAGGATGCCTTGCTTAAAGGCGAAGTAAAAATTACCGGCGGCCTTGGTTTTATTGATGATGTAATTGTTGATACACACTTTGTACAACGCGGCAGAATCGGGCGGTTATTATACGCTGCCGCAAGTAATCCAGGCATTTTAGGAATAGGTTTAGGCGAAGATACAGGTCTTTTTATTTCCGATGGACATGTTATGGAGGCAATTGGCTCCGGAATGGTAATTTTGGTTGATGGCCGCCAAATGGCTGATACTAACTTAACAGATGTTGAAATGGGACAGCCTGTATCGATTAAAAATATGGTTGTACATGTTATGTGCGATGGCGACGTTTATGACTTATCAGATCACAGCTTAGTTATTCATCACCCGAAAGTTGTTCCAATAGGATAAAAGAACGGTTTTACGCTGGAGTGTTTTCCTGCAAGATGTGCTACAAGTAGCAGGTTTTCTGCAAGTTACCTAAAAGCTTAAAGCAAAATATTTCTATAGGTCATGCCTTGATTTTCAAATCACAAATTTGTTAAAATGAAACTAATTATACACGGCGGTTTTTTCAGCGAATCTTCTACAAACCAGGAAACAAAAAAAGCTAAACAAGATGCTTTGGCAAATATTGTGACACTCGGGCATGAATACCTAAAAACCCACACCGCATTAGAAACCGTGGTTTACACCGTTGCCTTGTTAGAAGATAACGATTTGTTTAACGCCGGCATTGGCTCTCAAATCCAGAGTGATGGAAAAGTAAGACTAAGTGCGGCTCTGATGGATGGTAAAACGGAAAAATTTAGTGGTGTAATTAATGTTGAGGATGTTAAAAATCCAATAGAAATCGCTCAAAACCTGTTAACTTACGATGATAGGGTTTTAAGTGGAAATGGCGCTCAAAATTTCGCCAGAAAAAATGGTTTCGAATACTTTAACCCAATAACCGAACAACGACAATCTGAATACCAGGCGAAATTAAATCAGCAAAACAATAAAGGAACGGTTGGCTGTGTAGCTTTAGATGCTGCAGGAAACTTAGCTGCAGCTACTTCAACCGGTGGAAAAGGTTTCGAAATTCCTTGCCGTGTAAGCGATTCGGCAACCGTGGCCGGTAACTATGCTAATTCATTTGCCGGCATCTCCTGCACAGGTGTTGGAGAAGATATTGTGAGTGGTGCATTGGCTGCAAAAATTGTAACCCGTGTAACAGATGGCTTTACGTTAAAAGATGCCTGTGATAAATCATTTGCGGAACTTAAAGCATTCGACGGATTCGCCGGTGTTATCGGCATTTCTGCCAGCGGTGAACTTTACCATTGCGATTCTCATCCATATATGGTTTGGGCAGCTTTCGATGTTAATTTACAGGTATTTAGCTGAAAATTGATTTAAAGTATTATTTTTGTTGCATGACTAAAATGGTTATGGCTTTTTTGAGCCTTTTTGCCTCTTTACAACTTTACGCACAAAACTTCGATAAATCTGACCAGGAGCCTGGAGCGGGTGGAAGCGCAATTAACATTGCGGTTTCCAAATACGACCTTGCCGAAGGCAATAATTATTTTGGAGATGCTGAAGACCGGGAGAAAAAAGGCGATTATAACGAAGCATTAACCTTATTCGGAAAAGCAGCCTTCGAATTTAATGCTGTAAAAAACTTCGGCCTTTATTGCCAGGCCTTAATTAAAATGAGCAATATGCATTATCAACTTGGCCGTTTCACTGATGCAGAACAAATTCTCTTAAATGTCGTGCTCAAAAATTACTCAAAAATGGGTAGTCGGGTAGGTCAGATGAATACCTACAATATTTTAGGAAAAGTTTATCTTGCAGATAATAAATATACTCAATCGATGTGGTTTTACACCCAACAGGGCATTCTCGCCAAACAGACAGGTAACAATAATTCTTATATTGAATCGGTAATAGGTGTAGCACAAGTTAAAATCAGAAAAAAGGATTTCGTATTAGCCACAAAAGATTTAAATCGTGCTGAACTTTTAGCTAAATCCATCAAAAGCAATCAATACAAGACACAGATAAAAGAGTCACGCGAAATTATTGCCGGAAAAACTTCTTCGAAGAAGTAATTTCTTCATTAAAGCTTTTCATCAAATTACCATCTTTTTAAGTGCCACTCGTTAAGGCAATCTAATCTAAAATTAGTGTTTGGGTATAAAATATTATTTCAACCTCCAGGTCGTCGTCATTTGTTAATTTTTGTTAAAATTTTTCTTCTTTAATGCTTTGCTTTAAAAACAAAAAGTGCCGTAACACGTTCTTTTGTAACGATTGCTAAATAAAAACCTTTTAGTTAAATTTGATAGAATTAACAAGAGACGGTAATAATACTGTCTCTTGTTTGTTTATTTGCTAAAATGGTATCATATTGGCTATATAGAATATAGAAATGGATTTTAAATTATTTAAAGAGATGTTGAAGAGAATATTTTTTGTGCTTTTTACCGCTGCAGTGCTAGCTTGCCACGCAGCCCCGAAAACCCAGCCAATTGTGGATGGTGTAACTAATGTGAAGCCAGATGAACAACAACAACTGGTAATCAAAGAGGTGGTGAACCTGATTGAAAGCTATAATTATAAAAAGCTTGAAATTAATGATTCTATTTCTTCGCTAATTTTAGATAAATACATCAAATCTTTGGATCAGGGTAAAAATTACTTTTTAGCTTCAGACATTAAAGAATTTGAAAAGTACAGATACACACTTGACGATGACTTTAAAAACGGAGATTTGAGTGGTCCATTCTATATTTACAACGTTTATGCAAAGCGCCTGAACGAATATTTTAGTTACTCTTTAGCACAGATTAAGAACAAATACGACTTCAACCAGAACGATTCATATGTTTATGACAGAGAAAAAATGCCATGGGCTACATCCATCACTGCATTAAATGATACCTGGAAAAAGCGTATAAAATATGAGTTGATAAACTTAAATCTGGCTGGGACAACGCAGGTAAAAAATGTGGAGACATTAACTAAGCGTTACCAGAATTTGCAGTCACAAACTTCAAAAACTAATAATCAGGATGTTTTTCAAATTTTGATGGACGCATTTACCGAGTCTATAGACCCTCACACAAACTATTTTAATCCAGTAAATGCAGTAGCCTTTAACGAAGATATGTCTCGCTCTTTCGAAGGAATTGGCGCACGTTTACAGTTAGAGAATGAAGTGGTAAAAATTTCTGAAATTATTGCCGGCGGACCAGCATTTAAAGATAAACAACTAAGTCCTGGCGATAGAATCATTGCCGTTGCACAAGGCGATGGCGAATTTGTTGATGTTGTGGGCTGGAGGTTAGATGCAACGGTATCTAAAATTAAGGGTGCTAAAGGCACAAAAGTGCGGTTAAAAGTTATTCCTGTTGGTAAAGAAATGTCATCAAAACCGGTTATTATTTCACTCGTTCGTGATAAAGTAGTTCTGGAAGAAACTTCTGCTAAGAAAAAAGTAAAAACAATCAACCAAAACGGCAAAGAATATAAAATGGGTATTATTACCTTACCTGCCTTCTATGCCGATTTTAAAGCCGCAAATGCCGGCGATAAAAATTATAAAAGTACAACCCGAGATGTTAGAAAACTTATCGATTCATTAAAAACTTTCGATAAAGTTGATGCAATTGTAATGGATTTACGTGGAAATGGTGGCGGCTCGCTGGTAGAAGCCATTTCATTAACAGGCTTATTTATCGATAGAGGGCCAGTAGTTCAGGTTAAAGATTTACGCGGTAAAATAGAGGTTGATGAAGACGAAGCAACCGGTGTAGCCTGGGATGGTCCGTTCGGTGTAATGGTTGATCGCTTGAGTGCTTCAGCCTCTGAAATTTTTGCAGGTGCAATTCAGGATTATGGTCGCGGCATTATTATGGGTAGCCAAACTTATGGCAAAGGTACAGTACAATCATCTATCGACTTAAATAAATTAGTTAACCCGAGCATGCTTCAACGGGTTGCTGGTTTAATTACGAAAAATAAAACCACCGGAACTGCGCCATCATCAACTGCCGCTGCAGATGTTAATTTAGGCCAAATTAACCTTACAATGGCTAAGTTTTATCGTGTTGCCGGTAGCAGTACTCAGCACAAAGGTGTTACTCCAGATGTGGTATTCCCATCATTATATCCAATGGATAAAATTGGTGAGGATACAGAACCATCAGCTTTGCCTTGGGATGTTATCCCAAGTTCGAACTTCAAAGCCGTTGCAAACTTAACTGCAGTAAAACCTAATTTAATTAAAAACAGCGAACAACGTATTGCGAACTCTCTCGATTTTAAATACTTGAAACAAGATATTGCGGAACTTAAAAAACGCGATGCTGAAACATCAGTTACTTTAAATGAAGAGAAGTTAAAAGCTGAACGTGAAGCTCAGGAAGCAAAAACGCTGGCCAGAGCAAATGAACTGAGAACCGCAAGAGGTTTGCCCCCAATTAAAAAAGGGGAGAAAAATACGAAGCAGGATTCTTTCGATTTCATTGAAGATGAATCTTTACATGTTATGGGCGATTTCATGCAACAATCGGGTAACTATGTTATGAATCTTGGTTTAATGCCTAAGAATAATTAAGGATAAAATCCTATAAAAAAAACCGCTTAAGTTTAATCTTAAGCGGTTTTTTCATATAGAACCCAAGTTCGAAGACCAGCCTTTCCTGACAATCGACAGCCTTCAGAAACTTAAGGAAAGAATTTATTTAGCTTGCTGACCAGGTTGATTTTGCCTGTTTAACTGCATAGCCATCATTTCTTTCATTGTTTTATTCATCCCTTCCGTACTGCCATCAAGGAAAATAATATTGCCTTCGCCATATTCTGCGAACTGCTTAATTGCCTCAGTCCACATGGTGAAAAGAATTACCGATGTATCTAAGTTCGCTTGTTGCATTTCATGTGCGGCATTAGTCATACCTTTCGCAACCTCCTCTCTAAATAACGCAATACCCTGACCACGTAGTTGAGCAGCTTCGCGTTCGGCCATAGCCGCAATTTTTATTGCATTACCATCCGCCTCAGCGCCTTTAGTTTTGGTAATTAATAAAGCCTGGCCTTCGTTTTCGGCAGCAGCTTTTAAGTTATTAGATGCTACAACTCTGCTCATCGAACGCATAATCTCCTCATCAAAGGTAATATCGTTCAATTGTAAATCCTGCAAATGATAACCCCACCCGTCTAAAACCTGGTCAATTTGCTCCTTTACGTGAAGTACGATCTCATTTCGCTGAGCCAAAACATTTGCCTGTTTTTGAGTGGCAACATAAGCACGTATGGAACCTTCAATAGTTCTGATTAAGGCCTGCATCAAGTTAGTTGCATCAACAAATTTAAAGGCTACGTTTTTAATGGTTTCTTCATCCTGGTTAACAACAGAGTACAAAAGCATCGCCTTAAAATAAACATTTGCCTGATCTTGGGTAACAGCCTGAAAAGATAGTTCAACGGAGCGGTTTTGAATTGAGATACGTGAATAAATCTGTTCGATTAATGGAATTTTGAAGTTCAGCCCTGGTCTCAATTGTCGTTGATACTTACCAAACACAGTGATTACAGCGATAGTACCCTGTTTTACAGTTACAAATGAGCCGAGGAGAATAATTATTCCAAAGAAAATTAGAATGTAAATTGCGTATTGCATAATTAGATTTTTTTATGAAGTTATAAAAATTCATACAAACTACATGATGGTTTTTGTAGCTTTAATATTTCCTAACTTAATTTTATACAAATGAAAAAGAATTTATTTCTGCCTGCTGCGGCACTATTATTAATCTCAGCCTGCCAGAACGATAAAAATCATCAGGCTACCGAAGCCGACCAAAGAACCGTTTTCTTTGACACCGCCGGAATGGACACTACAGTAAAACCTGGCGATAACTTTTTTCTTTATGCCAATGGGAAATGGATGAAAAATGTTCAGATTCCGAAAACTGAAACTGGCTGGGGTTCATTTTACACCCTTTATAACGATAACCTTAAAAATTTAAAAAGCATACTGGAACACGCTTCGAAAAATAGTTCGGGTGGAGGAACTGCTGAGCAAAAAGTTGGCGATTTTTATACAAGCGGCATGGATTCTCTAACCATCGAAAAGCTGGGTACAGAACCAATCAAACCATTATTAACTAAAATTGATGCCATTAAAAATGATAAGGATTTAATTAGTTTTATTGCTGATGGATTTAAAAACGGTGAAGGCGATTTATTGGGTTTCGGCATAGAGCCTGACGATAAAATGAGCAATAAAAATGCGCTGGTTTTCAGCCAGTCGGGCATTAATTTGCCCGAACGCAGCTATTATCTTGACCAAGATGATAAGGCCAAAAAAATCAGGACTGAATACGTTAAGTACATCAATAAAATATTTACTTTATCTGGAGATTCAGCAAGTGCTGCTAAATATGCCGATGATATTCTGAAGCTGGAAACGGCTATCGCCACCTCACACTCTACGCCTGTAGAACTTCGCGACCCTCAAAAAAACTACAACAAACTTGCTGTTGCCGATTTTCAAAAGCAAATGCCAAACATCGATTTTAAATCTGTGTTAAGCAAGTTAGGCGCAAACACGGATAGCGTGATTGTTCGTCAACCGAAGTATTACCAATCTTTAGCTGGTTTAATCAAAAGTCAGCCAATTAACGTTTGGAAAGAGAAACTAAAATTCGATGCGCTTAATTCAGCAGCCAATGCATTAACAAAAGCGTTCAGAACAGCTAAATTTGATTTCTTCGGAAAAACACTGTATGGTCAACCATCGCAAACAGAAAGGTGGAAAACAATGGTAAGCAATACAGATAGATATCTTGGCGAACTTTTAGGCCAGCTATACGCAGAACAATATTTTAAACCTGAAGCAAAAAAACGTATGCTTGAGTTGGTAAACAACCTTCAGAAAGTTTACGAAGACAGGATTAAAAAAGTAGACTGGATGACTCCTGAAACTAAGAAAAAAGCCTTAGAGAAATTAAATGCCTTTGTTAAAAAGATTGGTTATCCTGATAAGTGGAAGAAATATGATGATGTAGAAATTTCTAAAAATACTTACTATGCAAACCTTCAGTCGGCCAGAAAACACGATTATAAAGAGATGATGGATAAGTTAGGGAAGCCGGTTGATAAAACAGAGTGGGGAATGACGCCGCCAACTGTAAATGCTTATTACAATCCATCATTTAATGAAATCGTATTCCCTGCCGGGATTTTACAGTTTCCGTTTTTTGCATTTAATGCTGATGATGCTATAAATTATGGTGCAATTGGTGCTGTTATAGGCCATGAAATGACTCACGGTTTTGACGACCAGGGTCGCCAATATGATGCTGCCGGCAACTTAAAAGAATGGTGGACAAAAGATGATGCTGCTAAGTTTAAAACCAAGGCAGATAAAGTTGTAGCATTTTACAACAATTTCTCTTTGTTGGATAATCAACACGTAAACGGTGCGCTAACATTAGGAGAAAACCTGGCAGACATTGGTGGTTTGAACATAGCATATGACGCTTTTAAATTGACCAAACAAGGCAAGAGCAACGATAAAATAGATGGTTTTACACCTGATCAGCGTTTCTTCTTAGGTTTTGCGCAGGTTTGGAGAATGAAAAACCGCGACGAAAGTATGCTTGTTCGTTTAAAAACAGATCCGCATAGCCCTGAAATGTTCCGTGTAAACGGCCCGGTTTACAATATGGAAGCATTTTATAAAGCATTTAATATTCCTGCCACGGCCAAAATGTATGTTGCACCTGCAAACAGATTAGGTGTTTGGTAGGATATTGATTCCAATTCAACTCAATTTCAAGCCACAGAGCAATGGATTTAAACCTGTTAACCTGTGGCTTACTTTTATAGTTTAGTTTATCTTTTTATAAAGTGCAAACAAAAATCAATAATTATTGTCTTTACTCTGATAATTTTAAAACTATGAACGTTAAAAGAACTTTTGGAACGATCCTAACCATCTTAGGAATAATCGGATTAATTTATGCAGGTTGGGGTTTCGTACAACATAGCCAGCAAACACGTGGGTTAATCGTATATGGTGTAATCGGATTAATATTTTTCGTATCCGGAATTGGCTTGGTAAAAAATACTAAGGATGAGGTGTAATCATCTCCTTTTAAAATATCTTCTTGAGATAATATAAATTAAAATTGCGCCTCCGATTGCGAGGCCAAGGTAGGCGCCATTTTGAAAATCTTCAGTTTTTTGCGATAGAGTTACAATTAGCATAATCATTTCTTCTTGCCTTTAATGATTAAAAACTGGCTGTAGGCAACCAATGAACCAGCTAAAATAATAATGCCGGCAGATAATAGATTTTTTGGATTTTTATTAATGTAAAACGCGGCGGCTAAAACTAAAATTGCTGCTGCAACACCAACTATATAATGAAGAATTAATCCTTTTTTCATGTTTAAATTTATGATTTCAAGCGCTAAGCCAAATGCTAATTAATATATAATATAGGCAGTCTTAACGACACAACTATCAGCCTACTTCTTTGCTAAAGTGATTCTGTTATTTTCGAATAAAAGTTTATGGCCCGCAAAATCTTCATCAGTTAATTGCTTAATTCTTTTAAACGCCCTTTCATTTTCATCAACCGTTAATCGATTAATTTTGTCTTGCTGAATAGATACTACATCAGCATAGAGAAAATCGCCGTTCGAGTCAATTTTGAGCTGGAGCAACGGCGCAAAGCCATTGTTCCCTTTTAAACTAAACATTCCGTATGTGCAAAAATTGCCCATACTGTAAGCAATAAATTTATTTTTGTAAACTTCAACGGCTCTGCTTACATGCGGACCATGACCAAGAACCACATCTGCACCCGCATCTATAACTGCGTGTGCAAAAGCGTAAACATTACCCCGGTTTTCGTTGTAAAAAATCTCATTTTTTCGCGTTACATGTTCAAATCTTGCCCCTTCACCGCCTCCGTGAAATGAAACAATCACGATATCTGCCTGTCTTTTTAGTTGTGTAACCAATGCTTTTGCGCTGTCTATTTTATTAATAGAAACCGTATTTTCATTTGGAGCAAAAGCACAAAATGCATATTTAACACTATCTTTTTCAAAAATAGCATAGGGTTTATTAAGTTGCCCGGCGTAATTAATTTCTAATGAATCTAAAATCTTTGCGGTATTTTTTCTACCCTTTGCATCAAAATCGCCAACGTGGTTATTCGCGATGCTTAACACATTAAATCCTGCTTTTTTATAAATACCGGCGTAACGCTCGGGCATGCGGAAAGCATAACAATTGTTCGGGTTTATACCGTTGCACTTGTTTGAATTTCCTGAATTTAAAAAGCAGCCTTCCAGATTCCCGAAAATAACATCGCCTTTTAGAAAACTATCAACAGCCTGGAAACTGTTTATGGCATCATCGGGCGGAAGGTTTACTTTTGAGGGAAAAGCTGAGCCCAGCATAATATCGCCAACAGCCGTTATTGAAATTGTATCCTTAATTTTTCTGGTCAAGGTATCAGCTTTCGGCTGTGAAACCACAACCTGGGCACTATTGCCCGTGCAACTTAAAATAACAATTAAAACAAGGAACGATAGAACTATGCCGGAGGTTAATTTCATTAGTTGATTTTATGTTATAAAAAAATCCTCCAAAATTGCTTCGGGAGGATTGTATGTATTCAATCTAAAATCGTAAATCTACGATTGTAGATGTATTTATTCTACGGTAAAATCCTTTTTAAATGATTCAAGAATTCTTCCGCCTTTATAAAAATAGCGACTGTAATAAGGCTCGTTTAAATTACTGATTACCACGCCACGAGAACTTGAAGCATGTGCGAACCTGTTATCGCCTAGATAAATACCAATGTGCGAAATACTTCTGCTTTTTATTTTGAAGAAAACTAAATCGCCTTCTTTTAAATCTTCTTTAGAAAGCGGATCTACCATGCTGAAAATATCTCTTGAATTTCTTCTGATTGTAGTGTTGAAAACTTTATCGTAAATCGCTTTTGTGAAAGCAGAACAATCAATCCCTTTTTTAGTGTTTCCACCAAAACTGTATGGGGTTCCTATCCATTCATAAACAAATTTGTACAATTTCAAGTTCGAAGTTGCATCTACTGCAACACCCATAACCTGAGAAAAATACTGTGATGCTAAATTGTCTGGGTCTGTTAGTTCTTTACCGGATTCTTTTGTTTTTGTTTGCGCAAATGCGGCTGAGAGCGTGCAAATAGCGATTAGGGATGAAAACAAAAATTTTTTAATCATGTTATACAGTTATGTTTGGGTAACTCACTTACACATTAACGTACACCACATGGGCTTATTGTTGGTGGCCAAAAATATTAATAATCTAAATGTCGTGCAAATGTTTTAGGTTTAAAATTAAAAGTTATTAACATTTTAACGATTTTGGCTTAGTAAAAATGCTAAAACAGAACTTATAAAATGTATGAAAATCAATTTCCTGTATTTCATCGCTTCTGTAAGTCCCGCCATTCGCTTTACTTACTCCAATTGAAAAAATTGTCGCCGTGCCCGCTCCTGTCGGGTTTAGTTTACTTAGGTTAACCTAAATATTTAAGCCCGACAGCAGCAATTACACTTTTTTGTAGTAGAATATTTAAAATTTCCACTAAAATTAATAAAAAAGATAATGCGCATGGCGGGACTATCTTTACCCAAAGATTACTGCAATTGCCTTTCGAAATAAAAATAAATAAATTACGGTAATACGCTATTTCACAGAATTATATTTTACCATCAAACAAAACCATTACCTTGATAAACTGTGAATTTAAAATCTATAAAATCGACGTTTTGAGCGAAATAGGCGGGATGAGAAAGATTTAAATGTAAAACAACTGTTAAATCTACGATTGTGTGAAAGTGCATGATGTTTTTACACTTAAAAGTGCCAAAAATTACAATAAAAAAATTAGATTTGCTGTCGCAAAAAAACAAATATCCTAAAATGAGTGCAGTAGAAATAAATAAAGATACTTGGTTAAAATGGTTCGAATCGATGTTGCTTATGCGCAAATTCGAAGAGAAAACAGGCCAATTATACGGACAACAAAAAATTCGTGGCTTTTGTCATTTATACATTGGGCAAGAAGCTGTGGTTGCAGGCGCAATATCTGCAATGCAAAAAGGCGATTCGATGATTACTACTTACCGTGATCATGCTCACGCTTTAGCTTTGGGTGTTAGTGCCGATAGCATTATGGCAGAAATGTATGGTAAAGCTACTGGTTGCTCGAAAGGTAAAGGTGGTTCGATGCACATGTTTAGCAAAGAACATAATTTTTATGGTGGCCATGCCATTGTTGGAGGTCAGATTCCACTAGGCGCTGGTGTTGCTTTTGCAGAAAAATATAAAGGAACAGATAACGTTAATATTTGTTATATGGGCGATGGTGCGGTGCGCCAGGGTGCATTAAACGAAACTTTTAACATGGCGATGTTGTGGAAATTGCCTGTAATTTTTGTTTGCGAAAACAATGGTTATGCAATGGGTACTTCGGTACAACGTACCACAAACATGACTGATATTTACAAAATTGGTTTAGGTTTTGATATGCCTTGCGCTCCGGTTGATGGTATGGACCCAGTTGCAGTACACAATGCAATGGACGAGGCAATTCAACGTGCCCGTAAAGGTGAAGGACCAACTTTCTTAGAAATGAGAACTTACCGTTACCGTGGTCACTCGATGTCTGACCCTGCGAAATATCGTACTAAAGAAGAATTAGAAGATTATAAAGCAAAAGATCCGGTTGAGCTTGCAAGAGAAACTATTCTTAAAGAAAAGTATGCAGACCAGGCCTGGATTGAAGAAGTAGAAGCTAAAGTTAAAGCTACGGTAGATCAGGCTGTGAAATTCGCAGAAGAATCTCCTTGGCCGGAAGCATCTGAGTTATATAAAGATGTTTACATGACTGAGAACTACCCTTACGTAATGGACTAATTTTTAAAAAGATTTCAATTAATTAGATATAATGGCTGATGTAATTAAAATGCCCAAAATGAGCGACACCATGACCGAAGGGGTTTTGGCGAAGTGGCATAAAAAAGTGGGCGATAAAGTGAAAAGCGGCGATGTTTTGGCAGAAGTAGAAACTGACAAAGCAACAATGGATATGGAATCTTATTGGGATGGTACACTTTTATACGTTGGTGTAAAAGAAGGTGAAGCTGTTCCGGTTGATGCTGTAATGGCCGTTATCGGTAAAGAAGGTGAAGATTTTCAAGCTGCTTTAGATGCTGAGAAAGGTGGCGAAGCTCCGAAAGCTGAAAGCACTGAAGCACCAAAAGCTGAAGACAAAAAAGAAGAAGCTGCTCCTGCTCAAGGTGGCGGTTTAAGCGAAGAAGAATTAGCAGCAAAAGGTGTTACGGTAATTCGTATGCCTTTGTTAAGCGATACCATGACTGAAGGCGTTATTGCTGAATGGCATAAAAAAGTTGGCGACCAGGTTAAGGACGACGACGTTTTAGCTGATGTAGAAACCGATAAGGCAACTATGGAAGTTATGGGTTATGCAACCGGAACGTTATTACACATTGGTGTAGAAAAAGGTCAGGCGGCTAAAGTTAATGGCATTATCGCTATCGTTGGTCCGGAAGGAACTGATGTTAGCGGAATTTTAGCGGGTGGTTCTGCGCCAGCAGCAAAAGCTGAAAGCAAAGAAGAAGCACCGAAAGAAGAAAAACAAGCTACAACAGCTGATGCCGATTCATCGGCTCCAGTTGCAGAAAGTTCTTCTGATAGCCGTGTAAAAGCATCGCCTTTGGCTAAGAAAATTGCTAAAGATAAGGGTATCGATTTATCGCAGGTTGCAGGTAGTGCAGAAGGTGGACGTATCATTAAAAAAGATATTGAAAACTTTAAGCCGGCCGCTGCTCCGGCAAAATCAGAATCTGCGCCAGCTGCCGAAAAAGCAAGTGCTGCTGCTCCAGTTATTCCAACATTTGTTGGCGAGGTTAAATTTACCGAGCAACCTGTTTCGCAAATGCGTAAAGTAATTGCTAAACGTTTGGCTGAAAGTTTATTTACTGCGCCACATTTCTACTTAACTGTAAGTATTGATATGGATAACGCAATGGCTGCCCGTACGGCAATCAATGCAGTTGCTCCGGTTAAAGTTTCATTCAACGATATCGTGATTAAAGCGGTTGCTGTTGCCTTGAAAAAACACCCGGCTGTTAACTCTTCATGGGGTGGCGATAAAATCCGTTTCAATGAGCATACAAACATTGGCGTTGCTATGGCTGTTGAAGATGGTTTATTAGTTCCTGTGGTTCGTTTTGCTGACGGTAAATCATTATCTCATATTTCTGCTGAAGTAAAAGATTTTGGTGGTAAAGCAAAAGCTAAAAAATTACAGCCAGCAGATTGGGAAGGTTCAACTTTCACCGTTTCTAATTTAGGTATGTTTGGTATTGATGAGTTTACATCAATCATCAATTCTCCTGATGGCGCAATTTTATCAGTAGGGGCAATTCAACAAGTTCCTGTAGTTAAAAATGGTGCTGTTGTTCCTGGTAATGTAATGAAATTGACTTTAGGTTGCGATCACCGTGTGGTTGATGGTGCAACGGGAGCACAATTCTTACAGACGTTAAAAGGTTTATTAGAAGAGCCAATCAGATTATTAGCATAATAATTCGTCATCCTGAGCTTGCCGAAGGATAATATTAATATCAAAGCCATTCCCAAAGGAATGGCTTTTTTGGTTTAACATATTTTTCATCTGCCATAATTTTCAATAATAATTCCGGAAATTTTACAGACCTCGGCAAGGTTTTATTTGGGAAAACTTGTACATAGCGTATTTACCTTTTGGTATATCATAAGCTATTAACTTGAAGTATAAAAAACCACGTCATTCTTGTCGATTTTAATGAAATAACAATAAGCATTCTATTTTTACTACTTTTGATTTGCCCCGTAACCTAACATAAAATGAAGAAAATATTTCTCTCTGTAGCATGCGCTGCAGCACTGTTTGCATGTAAGCAAAGTAAAAAAGCTGAAGGTACCGAATCCGATAAAAAATTTGCATCGCTGTGCGAAAATTATTATCAGGATGGATTAAAATTAAGTCCGATTGCGGCAACCTATATCGGCGACGAGCGTTATAACGATCTGCTGCCAAATGATGGCTCACAAGCTTATATTTCGGCGAACAAAAGTTTTAATGAGCGTTACTTAGATAGCTTAAAAAGCTATGATAGAGAAAGCCTTAACCGTAATGATAAATTATCTTTCGACTACATGAAAGACCAGATTACCATGAACCTCGAAGGCTTTAAATACCACGCCGAATATTTTCCATTTAATCAAATGTTTGCATTGCCCTTAACTTTTGGTCAGTTAGGTTCCGGAACAGGCTCTCAACCATTTAAAACTGTTAAAAATTACGAAGATTGGTTAAAACGGGCCAAATCGTTTTCTGTTTGGGCTGATACAGCTATTGGTAATTTTAAAAAAGGTGCTGGTGCTGGTTATGTTCTACCAAAAGCTTTAGTTGTAAAAATGATTCCTCAAATGCAAAGCATGGTTGTGGCTATGCCTGAGCAAAGTCTATTTTATGGCCCCGTTAAATTAATTCCGGCTTCTTTTTCAGCTGCAGAAAAACAAAAAATTACAGAAGAATATCGCAATGCGATAACAAATGTGATTATTCCTACCTATAAAAAATTAGGCGACTACTTGCAAAATGAGTACCTGCCTAAAGCAAGGGCAACATCAGGCTATTCGGCTTTACCTGGTGGCGCTGAATGGTATGCTTATTTAGTTAGGCAACAAACCACCACGAATAAAACGCCCGAAGAAGTTTATCAAACAGGTTTGAAAGAAGTAGCCCGGATTAAAAGCGAAATGGACAGCATTAAAAATCTGGTTGGATTTAAAGGAGATTTAAAAGCCTTCTTTGAATACATGAAAACAGATAAGAAATTCATGCCTTACAAAACGCCGCAAGAGATTTTATCCGCTTTTGAAAACATTCATCAAAGAATGAAACCCAATTTGAAAAAGATGTTCGAGACGGAGCCTAAAACGCCATTCGAAATCCGTCAAACCGAGGCATTCCGAGCAGCTTCTGCGAGTGCAGAGTATAATCAAGGCTCGGCAGATGGTAAGCGCCCCGGAATTTTTTATGTTCCGATTCTGGATGCTAAAACTTTCAATACTACATCAGGAATGGAATCTCTTTTCTTACATGAAGCAATTCCCGGACACCATTATCAAATTTCGTTAACACAAGAAAACACTTCGCTACCCAATTTCCGAAGGTTTGGCGGTCATAACGCTTATGTTGAAGGCTGGGCTTTATATTGTGAATCATTAGGTAAAGAACTCGGTTTATATCAAGATCCTTATCAGCACATGGGGGCTTTGGGCGATGAAATGCACAGGGCGGTGCGTTTGGTTGTTGATGTGGCTATTCATACAAAGAACATGACAAGAGAACAAGCCATAAAGTATATGATTGACAACGAAGCAATAAGCACTGAAGGTGCAACGGCTGAGATTGAACGTTACATGGGCATACCTGCGCAAGCTTTAGGGTACAAAACAGGCGCAATGAAAATAAGAGAACTGAGAACCAGATATGAAAAAGAATTAGGTCAGAAGTTTAAACTTGCAGCCTTCCATACAGAAGTATTGAAAGACGGCTCTTTACCATTATCTGTTTTCGAAGCCAAAATGAATCTTTGGGCAGCAAGCCAAAAATAAAATCCGGAGAATACCTGAAGTTTAACCTATCGAAGTAAAAGCTGTATGCCGGTTAAATTTCAGGTATTTAGATTTTATCAGCAACTAAATCTAAACCCTTTCCATCTTCCTTTGTTAAATAACAAACACTTTAACCATGGATAAAGAAAAATTAATTCAGGAAGCATACCTAGTTTCACATAAAATAGAAGAAAACGGAAATTTCCCTAATAATCCGGTTTACCCTTTAATGATTTACAAAGGCGCATTTTTAATTCATCCGGATGACAAGATTGATGTTATTAAAACTGTTTTTGCACAAAATGGATATTCAAATGCATGGGTAGATGGAATTTTCGACTACCACCATTATCATAGTAACACCCACGAAGTTATGGGTGTTTATTGTGGCAACGCCGATGTGCAGTTTGGTGGCGAGCATGGTGTTTGCATTGAATTGGATAAAGGTGATGTGGTCGTAATTCCTGCCGGAGTTGCGCATAAAAGACTAAGAGCCAGCGATGATTTTACGGTTGTGGGCGCTTATCCAAAAGGTTCGGAGTATAACATGAAATTTGGAAAGCCCGAAGAACGCCCGGAAGCTGATGAGGATATCGCAAAAGTAGTAAAACCTGATAATGACCCGGTTTATGGAAATAGCGGCCATTTATTTGAATGCTGGTATAATCAACAATGCAAAAATGTGTAAAACTCTTTGCGTTTTACGCCACAAAATTCTTTAATTTTCGGGTTTTAAATCTAGTCTGCCTGAATAAATGAATTTCAAATATATAATCTCTGCGTTTGCCATCTCTTTAACTTTCTTAACCGCTTGCAACAGTAAAAAATCAGAAGAAAAAAAAGCTGCCGATGCCAAAATACGAACAAAAGATGATGACAAAGCTGATAGTCTTTTAATCGCTTATAACCCTGCAAAAGGCGATAAATGGATTGCCGATTTCGTTGATAACCTACACCGGAAATATGGTTTCAACGGAAATATGTTGGTGGCAAAAGATGGCAAAATTTTATACGAAAAGGCAATTGGCTGGGCAGATTATCTTCATCGCGACAGCTTAAACATAAACTCAGAATTCGAGCTTGCGTCAATAACTAAAACCTTTACAGGCACTGCGATTATGCAATTGGTGGAAGCGAAAAAGATTTCCCTTAATGATAACGTTAAAAAATTCTTTCCTAACTTTCCTTACGATGGAATTACAGTAAAGTTGTTGCTTACCCATCGCAGTGGAATGATGAACTATGTTTATTTTATTGATGATATCTGGCGCAAAGAAAAGCGTAATATGAAAAAAGGTGTCACCAATCAGGAAGTTATGAATATCATCGCTGAGCGTAAACCAAACCCTTATGTTAAGCCCGATAACAGGTTCCATTACAACAATTCGAACTTTATGGTTTTAGGCGCTATTATTGAAAAGGTAACGGGTCAGCGCTATTCTCAATACATGATGGAGCATATTTTCAAGCCCGCAGGCATGAAACATACACACGTTTACAGCACAACAGAATACGAAAAAGTTCCTGTTGATGTTGTTGGTCACGACCGCACCTGGAGATATTCTGTAGCGCAAAACTTCTTGGATGGGCCGGTTGGCGATAAAGGAATTTACAGTACCGTTCACGATTTGGTTTTGTATGATAAATACTTAAAAAGCAATCGGTTTATTAACAAGCAAAGCACAGATTCATCTTACGTTGGCAGAAACAAACCTGTTAATGGCCACTTTAATTATGGTTATGGCTGGCGGATGTTCGATGGTGAAAAAATGGACAAAGTTGTTTACCACACAGGTTGGTGGCATGGTTTCCGCCATATTTATGTAAGAGATTTAGATAAAAACATCGTTGTAATTTTCTTGGGGAATTTAACAAACGGAAGCTTAATGCATCTTGATGATTTATATAAACACTTAAATATGCCAATCATTAGAAAAGGTGCATACCACGGCAACGGCAGTTTGCCTGGAAGTGATGAGGATTAAATTTGAGACCTCTACAAATCGTCATTGCGAGGTACAAAGCAATCTTATTCTATAGATAACCTGAAATGGGGTTGCTTCATACCGCTTAATAACGAAAAAATAAAACAATTTAGCTTAATTTAGTTTTATAATAAAAACAGCAAATTATGTTCGATAAATTATTCGCGGCACAACAAAAAGCCGAAGAAATTAAGAAACGTTTAGATACCATTTCGGTATTCGGCGAAGTTGAGAATGGCGCAATTAGAATTACTGCAACTGCAAATAAAGCAATTACGGGTGTTTCAATTGATGACGAATTTTTGAAAAATGCAGACAGAGAGGAGCTGGAAGAGCTGTTGCTAACAGCAATAAACAAAGCACTCGCAAATGCAGAGGAAGTAAGTTCTACAGAAATGCAGGCCTCAGCTAAAGATATGCTCGGCGGCCTTGGCGGAATGTTTGGCCAGTAGTTTGAATTTAAAATTACAGCCAACAACTAATATACATTCATAAAAATAATCTCCATACAAATGAAATTTACATATTACGGTCAATCGTGTTTTTTGATAGAAGCTGATGGCAAGAAATTTCTCTTTGACCCTTTTATAAAACACAATCCCTTAGCTAAGGCTATCGACACTTCGAAAATTGAAGCAGATTATATCTTGGTTAGCCACGGCCATGGAGATCATGTTGCCGATTTAGTTGAGTTGGCAAAGCAAACCAATGCACAGGTTATTGCAATGGTTGAAGTTGCCAAGTGGATTAAAGAACAAGGCGTAGAAAATGTTGTTGATGTTAACTTTGGAACACAAGATTTGCCTTTCGGTAAACTTCGCACGGTTTGGGCCGTTCATAGTAGTTCAAATCCTGATGGCAGTTATGGGGGAAATCCGGCAGGTTTTGTTCTAAACCTTATGGGCAAACAGATCTACTTTGCCGGCGATACAGCACTTACGCTTGAAATGAAATTATTAGCCGAACTGCACAACTTGGATTATGCAATTTTACCCATTGGCGGGCATTATACAATGGGGATTGATGATGCAGTTATCGCCTCGAAATACGTAAATTGCGACCAGATTATTGGCGTGCACTACAATACATTCCCTCCAATTAGTATTGATACTGAAGACGCGATAGCAAAATTTAAACGCGAAAACAAAACATTACTTCTGCCTCAGGTTGGTGAAACCATTGAGCTATAAAACAAAAAAGGGTTCCGATTTTCATCTGGAACCCTTTTCAATTATAAACCTAAACCTAGTTCTTTTTAGCGGCAGCTTTATTTGCTTTGTAGCGCATATCTGCTGTACCATCTTTTTTAGTTGGCCCCGCAACCTTAGTTACCACTTTCGTTTTATTTTCTTTAAAACGCATATCAGGCGTTCCGTCTGCTTTTACTTTTGATGCTGTAGTAGTTGTTTTTGTTTCTACTTTTTTAGCCTCTTGCTTAACACCTGCTTTTACAGGGGCCGTTGCAGTTTTTACTTCTTTTTTAACAACTTTTTTAGCCGGAGCAGTAGTTGCAGGTGTTTGAGCAAATGCTGTAGTTAAACCAAATGCTGCGATTGCGATTAAACTCAATAGTTTTTTCATGTCTTAATTTTTTGTTTTACTCGTTTATTTGTTGATATAAAATTGAATAATCGGGATGAAGATTTAATGAAGATAGGAATTTTATTTTAGATAAATTAAAGCCTGAAATTTATGTTAACGTTGTATCTTACTCTTACCGGTTCGCCTAAAAGTGCTGCGGGAATCCATTTGGGCGAATACCTTAATACCCGTTTGGCTTCTTCAGACAGGCTATCATCAGGAGAGGAGATGATTTTAATATCTTGTAGCTTGCCTAATGTATCTACCACAAACGAACAAAGCACAGTACCCATAATTTTATTCTTAAATGCTTCGGTTGGGTATTTGATATTTCTTCCTAAATATTGATAAAAAGCTGCCATACCACCCGGAAACATAGGAACATTTATAATTTTAACCTTCGATGTTGGGTTGTGGGCCGGATCATAGTAGCTGCTGTCAATTAAATTATAATTGGCATCGTATTTTTCATCTGAAGCAATACTACCATCTTTGTAATACAATTTCCAGTTACCTGTCCGCTTCCCGTTTTCATAAATACCTTCTTCTTTTGTCTTTCCATCTGGCCAGTAGGAAATGTATTGTCCATTCAGTTTGTTTAAAATGTAAACTTCAGACTCCAAGGCTCTGCCAGCAGTATCATAACTAATCCACGCACCAGCTTTATTCCCTTTGATATAATAACCTTTTAGTTTAAGTTTACCGCCCGAATACTCAACATATGATCCATTTAAAACTTTGAGTTCTGGATCTGAATATGTTTCTTTTTTAAGCAGAATCAAATTATGGTCTGACGTGGTTTTGACCCAGCTGGTACTATCCCGGCGAAAAATTTTATAAACATTTATAGCTTTTTCTTTTTTAACCTCTTTTCCGCCAATATTCGTATAACTATACAGCGTATCACTTTGTTGAGCAGATGCCGATAAAGAAATAATACTTAATACCAAGAGCAATATCCTTTTCATAATTATGATTAATGTGCTGCTAACCAATTATCGCCTTCGCCAATTTCCACTACAATCGGAACCGTTAATTTAATCGCATTGGCCATTTTATCTTGAATTATCGTCTTCATCGCTTCTTTCTCCGTTTTTAAAACGTCGAAAACCAACTCATCATGCACTTGCATAGTCATCGTAGATTGCAGTTGTTGGTTTTTCATTTCTTGGTGAATGTTTATCATGGCAATCTTAATCATATCTGCCGCAGAACCTTGTATTGGGGCATTAATGGCATTACGTTCTGCAAATCCACGAACGGTTTGATTAGCCGAATTAATATCTCGGAGATAACGTCTTCTGCCCATAATCGTTTCTACAAAACCATTTTCCCTGGCAAAGTTCATGGTATCACTCATATAGCGTTTAATGCCTGGATACTGCGCAAAATATTGTTCGATAATTTCAGCTGCTTCTTTACGTGGAATGCCGAGATTTTGAGATAACCCAAACGCAGATTGACCGTAGATGATGCCGAAGTTTACTGCTTTTGCATTTCTTCTTTGTGTGCTGTCAACATCTTCAATACCGATTCCATAAACTTTGGCGGCGGTTGCAGTATGAATATCAATTCCCTTACTAAATGCATCGAGCATATTTTCTTCCTTGCTGATTTCGGCGATGATGCGCAGTTCTATTTGCGAATAATCGGCAGATAGTAGAATATGATTTTCATCTCTCGCGATAAACGCTTTTCTTACTTCGCGTCCTCTTTCTGTTCTGATTGGAATATTCTGCAAGTTCGGGTTATTTGAGCTTAATCGCCCGGTTGCGGCAACGGCCTGATTATATGACGTGTGTACTCGCCCTGTTTTCGGATTTACCATTAGCGGAAGTGCATCAACATAGGTAGACTTTAACTTTTGCAACTGGCGGAAATCTAAAATATCCTGAACGATATCGCTCTTACTCGCCAAAGCCAAAAGCACATCTTCTCCTGTTTGATATTGACCTGTTTTGGTTTTCTTCGCCTTCGGATCTAATTGTAATTTATCAAATAAAACCTCACCCAATTGTTTTGGAGATGCAAGGTTGAACTTAATTCCAGCTTTATCATATACGTTCTGTTCGAACTTAATAATATCCGTTTCGAGCTCTTTTGAGTAAGCTTTTAGGGTTTCTATATCAATTCGAACACCTTCTTTTTCGATATCTGCCAGTACATAAACCAACGGATTTTCGATTTCAGCGGCTAGTTTAGCTGCATTTAATTCCTTTAATTTTGGTTCGAAAATATTCGCCAGCTGCAAGGTAACATCAGCATCCTCGGCTGCATAATCAACTACGTCGATCACCGGAACATCACGCATGGTGCCCTGATTTTTGCCTTTCGGGCCAATTAGTTTGGTAATGGAAATCGGAGAGTAGCCGAGGTAGTTTTCCGATAAAACATCCATGCCGTGGCGTGTATCCGGATCGATTAGGTAATGTGCTAACATGGTATCGAAAAGCTTTCCTTTAACTTCTAAACCGTACCATTTAAAAACCAAAATATCGTATTTGGTGTTCTGACCGATTTTTTCAATTTTATCATTTTCCAACACCACCTTAAACTCATTAACAATTGCCTGCGCTTCCTCGCGATTTTCTGGAACCGGAATGTAATAACCCTCACCAGGTTTTATCGAAAATGATAAACCGACCAGCTCTGCCATATTTGCATCCGTACCTGTAGTTTCGGTATCGAAAGATAGTCTATCCTGAGCAAGTAATAACTTAATCAGTTCGGCACGTTGCGCAGCGGTTTCTACCAATTGATAGTTATGGTCTGTATTTTCAATTGTTTTTGCAGGAAGTTTTTCTGCAGGCTCTTCTTCTTCAAGGGTATTTGTGTATTGGATGGTTTCTCCGGGCTGGTTACCAAAAAGATCTGTTTGAGTGCCTTCCTGAAATTTAGCCGTTGTTACAGAAAACTCGTCTCCAAAAACACGGCGGCCCAAAGTTCTAAATTCAAGTTCAGTAAATAATGGCTCAAGCAAATCTTTGCTTGGATCGCAAAGTTCCAAACTCTCCTCATCCAGCTCAACGGGAACATCTAAAAGTATGGTGGCCAGCTTTTTGGATATTAAACCTTGCTCAGCAAAATTTTCTACGTTTTCGCGTTGCTTGCCTTTTAATTCATGAGAATTTGCAATGATATTTTCCATCGAACCATACTGCTTAATTAAAAGCTTGGCTGTTTTTTCTCCAATACCAGGAATGCCCGGAATGTTATCTACCGCATCGCCCCATAAACCCAAAATATCAATTACCTGAAGAACGTTTTCTATTTCCCATTTCGCCAAAACTTCTTTCACGCCTAAAATTTCCATGTCGTTGCCCATGCGTGCAGGCTTGTAAATAAAAATATTCTCCGAAACCAGTTGAGCAAAATCCTTATCTGGCGTCATGCAATAAACCTGGTAACCTTTAGCTTCGGCTTTTTTGGCCAAAGTTCCAATAATGTCATCGGCTTCATAACCGTCAGAAGTGATAACGGGAATGTTAAAGCCTGTAATTAATTTAATAACATAGGGCATCGCCGCAGCTAAATCTTCTGGCATTGCCTGCCGATGCGCCTTGTAAGCCTCGAAAGAAGTGTGTCGTTCTGTCGGCGCTTCAGTATCAAAAACGACTGCAATATGTGTTGGTTTTTCTTTCTTCAAAACATCGAGCAGTGTATTGGTAAAGCCCATTACAGCAGATGTGTTGATGCCTGTTGAGGTAAAACGAGGGTTTTTGCTCAATGCAAAATGTGCCCTGTACATCAGCGCCATTCCATCTAAAAGAAAGAGTTTTTTATTATTCATGTGATTACTCAGCTTTAATGATAACCGATAAGTTAACCTATCAGGTTTAATTTAACCAAAGTTAATAATCTGATGAAACTAAAACGTATGAAATTTTAGGAATGATGTGTTAAAACCACTAAAATTGCGTTATTCTAAATACTAAATTTTACGATGAGACTTTTCCTTTTTTTTATTGCCACCACTTTATCTTGCCTTCAAATAGCAGAGGCGCAAGATTTTATTGTTAAAAATAACGATGATGTTATACGTGGAACGGTTAAAGGCACGGATTACTTTTCCGTTTTTATAAGTGAAAATGATGAAACTGATATAATTTTGCCGGCTAAAGACATTAAAAATTTCTTCTGGAACGGCAATAGTTACCTGAGCAGGGGTTTTGCGACCGGTAAAAACCTCGAATACCGTTTTGTAAAGGTTATTGAAATGGGTAAAGTGAATCTTTACTCCTTTGGTGGCGAAAAACTAATGCCTGTTCAAAAGCAAAAGAAGGTAAGGTTTAGCCCATCAATTGGTGTTGGAACCGGCACCGGTGGTTATGGCGGTATGGGTTTAGGAGGCGGAATAAGTATTGGTGGTGGCCGAACCACGGCCGAGCGCCCCGCTGGTGCTCCGGTTGTACGTTACTTCATTGAGAAACCCGGCGCCGGACCAATGCAGGAAATACCAATAAAAGCTATAACTGAAGATTCGAGAAAAGCGGAGGTAAAAACTATATTATTGCAGAAACTTGGAGACGATAGTAATTTAAAAGAACTGGTTGAGGCTAATACTGCGTTAAATGCCAAAGACGTAACAGAGTTGGTAAAGGCTTATAATGAGGCTAAAAAATAGAGCAGGATTTAAAGTTAAGCAAGATGAATGGGTGCAGACACCTTGCTGAAAAAAAGTTTTTTAACACTAAACTCCTTCATTTAACTCATCCCAGTATTCAACGGCCCTTCTGTAGTGTGGAATTACAATACTGCCACCAACTAAATTGGCTATCATAAATATTTCATTCATTTCATCCGAGTTAACGCCGGCTTCATGGCATTTGCCCAAATGATATTTAATACAATCATCACAACGCAAAACCATTGATGCTACAAGGCCAAGCATTTCCTTTGTTTTTACGTTTAAAGCGCCATCTGCGTACGATGTGGTATCTAAAGCAAAAAATCGTTTGATATTGGTATTGGCTGTTTCCATTATTCTATCGTTCATTTTCTCCCGATAGCCGTTAAATTCTTCTACTAATTTGCCCATGTTTTGATTGTTAAATGAGTGATTTTGATTGAAAAAAAATTGGATGGTTTTGAAATGACTGTGAATCTATTAATCAATATTAATTTCTTCCATAGGGTTCCAAAACACTTTTTTAAAATTTACAACTTTATCGTTTTTTACCTCCACGCCTTCTGCGGCTAAAAGCTCTTCCATAAGTTCAGGAGGGTTAAAATGAAACTTGCCGGTTAATAAACCAATACTATTTACAACACGGTGTGCAGGAACTTTCGGATGCGCCATACCGGCATAAAGCATTGCATGCCCAACCATTCTCGATGATTTTGCCGCTCCTAAACATTTAGCGATTGCGCCATAAGAGGTTACCCTTCCTCTCGGAATTAACCTGGCTACCTCATAAACCTGATCGTAAAAGTTAGTGTTCATTATTCAAATGAAAATTGAATGTAGTTTATATTTTTATCGTGTAACAAATACTTTTTCTCATAATAAGTTTTTATCGATAAAACATCGCTAACAAATTCTGACGTATACAAATGGTTGGTGTTCTTACTAACTTTTAAACCTAATTCCTCAACTTTTTCGCAAGTGTAAGCATAGAGCTGGTCGTTATCTGTTTTTAAGTTTACACATCCACCAGGTGTTAAAATCTGTTTATATTTATTAAGGAATGCCGGAAAGGTAAGGCGTTTTTTCTCTCTGCTGATTTGAGGTTGTGGATCAGGAAATGTTATCCATATTTCGTCAATTTCAGCTTCGCCAAAGTAATCCAGTAAATTTTCAATCTGGATTCTTAAAAAAGCAACATTATTTATCCCTTCCTCAATGGCCGTTTTCGCACCCCGCCAAATCCGATTGCCTTTGTAATCGACACCGATAAAATTTTTATCGGGAAATAACTGAGCTAAATTAACAGAATACTCGCCTTTTCCGCAAGCAAGCTCTAATACAACAGGATTATTGTTTTTAAAATGCTCTGTTGCCCATTTGCCTTTTAGCGGCTTTCCTTCTTCTAATTGATATACGTTTGCAAATGTTTCAATTTCTGCAAATCGCCTAAGTTTATCTTTACCCAAAAGTTTTTTTTCAGCAAAAATAAGATTTAATTATCTATCGGTTTATTTTTATTAGCGGGAAATTATTTTTTTGCCCTTATTTTACTTAAAAATTCTGGCGTAAAGCCCAAGTAAGAAGCGAGCATATACTGTGGTATTCTTTGTACGAATTCAGGGAATAAACCATTAAAGTGGTGGTATCTTTCTTCGGCGGTGAAGCTATACAAGAACATTATTCTTCTTTGAGCAGCCTGATGATTTTTCTGCAAAATTAATCTGAAATAACGCTCGATTTTTGGAATCCTGGCGAACATTTCCTCGTAATCATTTTGAGCTATAGCAATAACCTCAGTATTTTCTGAAGCCTGAATAAAGAATTCGGATGGCTTTTGGAACAAGAAACTGGTTAAGTCGGTAATCCACCAATTTTCTATGGCAAACTGTGTAGTTTGTTCCACGCCTTTTATATCGATAAAATATAATCGTAAACAGCCATTAACAACGAAGTAATTAGCCTTGCAAGTTTCTCCTTGCTCCAGCAAAAAAGCTTTCTTTTTAACTGAAAAAGATTTGAGCAATGATGCAAGTGTTTCTTGTTCATCGTTACTCAAATCTATAAATCTGTTTATGTGATTAAAAAGTGCTTTGTACATTTGCGGCATGAAATTAGGCTAATTTAACCATAATTTCAAAAAGCGCTTACAGCATAAAAGCCTTTAAATAGGGTTGTGCATATTCGCCTTCATTTTTAAAAACCGATAACAAAACCTTTTTAAGGCCTGCATTATCTGTAGGCTTTCCCTTTGCAGGCGGTAGCAATTCTTTTTCAGGTATGCTCACTTCAGTTACTTTAGTTGCAAACCAGGTTATGTTATCGTGCGGCAGCGCTAAGCCTAATATCATTCCAGGTAAACCGGTAAAAGATTCTGGTCCGCCGGATACAGCAATTTGATTACAATAATATGCAACTACGTAAACAGAATCCATAATGATTGCATTTGCTCTACGGCATTCGTAACCTGCTATATCGCGTGTTTCATCGGTAATTTTCCAGTTTATTTTGCGTACGCTATCTTTTACCAGGTAAGTTGCCTCGTAAACACTTTTTTGCGTTGTACTGGTTGCTGCTTTAAAATCGGTAGCGATAATGTTTTTTAAGTCGGCTATTGGATTGTTGTATAACCAATTATTTGTGGCTGGAACAGATTCCTCATCAAACTTATAAACACCTTTATCGCTATTAAACCTTAAAGTACTTTTTGCTGCCTTAAACTGCGGGTTATTTTTTTTGTAATTATCAAAGGCTTGTTGCATGTAACTTTCGTTATCCTTATTAATTTTCTTTTTGATAAGGGCATACATATTCGATCGTTTTTCGAATTCGATTATACCATTTTTTATGAAGTGTACATTTTGTGCAAAGCAATGATTAGCAATTAAAAAAATCGTACAAATTATTGTAAGTTTCAACGTTGTTTTCATGTTTTTTAGTTTTGAGGTTTAACGCCACCGCCCATTTTTGTAAAGTCCCAGCTAACTGAGAACATAAAATATCTTCTAATTGTAGTATAACTCGTTTGTGTAATATTTCCATTCGAAGCAGACCGGCTAAAGCCCTGGTTTTGATTGAAGACATCAAAGCCGGTAACTGAAGTTTTTAAATTCTGAGATTTGAAGAACTTTTTACTTACTGTAGGATTCAATAGAAACTGAGAGAATGACTCGTTGAAAGCCTGTGTTTTGCCTCTGTAGGTATAGTTACCATCTAAAGCGATTTCGAAATTGCCAGGCAACTGTACTGAACCCGAAATGTAACCGGAGGCTCCCCAGCCATTACTATTGAATGCTCGCTGAACTGAAGCCTCGGTTGTAGTATAACTTGGGCCGAAGAAAGCGTAGAAACTGTATTTCTTATCTTTATATTTTGAAAAATTTATACTTGGGTTATAGGATATTGTTTTAGTTTCATTCAACACATTATTTATGTAATTGTATGATGTATTGCCATTCATATTAAAACCCAAACCAACGTTTAAATCTATCCCGTTGATTTTTCTGCTAATTCTAGAGTATACACTGAAATTGGCAGGTGTTTTACCAGAGATATTTACGGATTGATATGTGCTTTTACCTGCAGAATCTGTTGTAACGTTACTTACAATAGGGTTTGATGTGAAACTATAGAAAGCACTAAGGTAAATTGACTGACTGGTGATAACCTTGTATGAATTATAACTTGCATTTAAGCTGCTTCTAAAAGATGGTCTTAAATCGGGGTTACCCAACGTTATGTTAAGCGGGTCGGTATTTACTCGTATAGGCTGAATCTGATCTAAAGCTGGTTGATTTGTATTACCATTATAGCTTAATCGGAGAGATTGTTGCTGAGAAAAATTGTACTGGTACGATGCCTGAGGCATGTAGTTTACAAAGTTTCGGTTATAGGTTTTGTTGTTGTATAAATCTTCCTGTTTAAAATCTACCCCGCTAAATTTAGATCCAATATTAACAACAGTTTTTCCTTTTTTATAATTGAAAATTGCACCCCCCTGATTGATTACCTGATCCAACTGATAATCGTTACTAAACTCTGTATCTAGAAGGTCATACCTTCCGCCAATAGATTGATTAAAAGATTTTCTGTCAGACCTGCCATTAATTAAGTTTAAACCATAATTTAATACAACCGTTAAAGATTTGGTAATCGGTTCGGTATAGGCCAGGTTTGATTTGAAAACATTGTTTGTAATGCTGTTAACTTTAAACTGATCTACGTTTACGATACTGTCCTGTGCGCCCGCAGCATTAAAAAAGCTATTTTCTGAGTTTAAATAACCTTCAGTTTTGGTATCAGAAACAGATTGACTTAAATTAAGGGAAAGCGTGCGACCTTTTTTCTTCAACCGCTTTGTTAAAAAGGCATTAATATTAAATATTTTGTCATCTCCATCGTTTGTTACCGTTCTGGCACTTGTATTTAGCAAGCTGTTGTTTCCACGTGTACTTAGTGTTGCATAATCCTGAAAAGTTGTGCTATGTTTTAAAGTTCCATCAACATTTACTTTCAAAGTAAGGGTTGTATCCAGCTTCACCTCATACATTGCATCTAACTTTTGCCTAAACATATCATTATCATAGGTTTGATTAGATGTATTATTTATGATTCCCGTAGCTAAATTATTCTGGCTGATGGTATTCCTGTCTCCGGTTATCCGGAGCGAGCCGATTTTATAATTCGTGTTTAAGGTTTCTTTATCACTATTCCATTTGTTATCAAAATGCAAGCCGCCATTTCTAGCTATGGGAATCCCCTGACCGCCGTATTGCCCTCCCCATGAATCAAATTCATCACCACTTCCTGTAAAATAAATCCCGCCATCATCACTTACCGTAGGGCTACCAGATGAGCCGAAACGTTGGCTATCATCCCAACCTAAACCCACTTGACCATTATTACCTAGTACACCGTAAGCTGAAAACTTTTTCTTGCCTGCAAATCTGTTAAACATAGCCTGGCCCTGATAAAAATCATCATTACCAATGCCGCCCACAACTTTGCCGAAATAACCATTCTTCGAATTCTCTTTCAGCTTGATATTAAGTGTTTTCGTTTTCTCCCCGTCATCAATACCTGTAAAGGTTGCCTGATCACTTTTCTTATCATACAGCTGAACTTTATCAACCATATCTGCCCTGATATTTTTGGTAACCAAAGTTGGGTCATCACCAAAAAATTCTTCTCCATCTACTAAAACTTTAACATTAGTTTGGCCTTGAGCAGTTATCTTCCCGTCTTTATCTACCTGGATACCCGGAAATTGTTTAATTAAATCTTCAACCTTAGCGTTCGGCTCAATATTATATGCCTGCGGGTCGAATTCAGTAGTATCACCCTTAATTTTAATTGCAGAACGGTTCCCTTTTATAATTACATCTGCAAGGATTTGAGCTTTACCTGTCAAATTAATTTTGCCATAATCAATATCCTTTTTTGAAGAATCTAAAGTAAAGTGATCAACAAAATCAGCATATTTTGGATACGAAACTAGTAAAATGTATTTCCCGTTTCTAATGTTTTCTAACTCAAATGTTCCGTTATCCAAAGCCCTGGTAAATTTTACCATTGTAGAGTCTTTAGCATTTAATAAAGAAATTGATGTGTTTCCTAAAATTGTTGTTGATGCGGTATCAATAACGCGGCCCTTGATTGCGTGTAAAGTTTGTGCTTCTGCAGAAAAACAATAAAAAATCAGAAAGCACAACGAGAGTAGTAGTTTTTTCATAGATGGATTTGGTTTACTCACCTAATATAAAACTAATATTTTAGTTTAAATGAATATTAACAGTTTTTAACAAAATTGTTATCCGCTGGTAACAACTATTTAACCGTTTTAACAATATGTATTACTGATAAAAACTTTTTCGTATAGATATTAAGGGTGTTCGTCTAGAATTACCGGTAAATGGTATAATTGAAGCTTTTCTGCTGAAACGTTTTCGAAATGTTGTCGTCTTATATTCAAAACAACCTGGCTATTAAGCCTCAAAAAAAGATTTACAACATATAAAATATTACAGTCATGAAAAATTCTATCAAAAACTTATTCGCTGCCGCTTTAACAATAGTTGCTTTAAGCAGCGCAGCCACAGTTGCAAATGCCACAGAAATTAGTGGAAATTACACTGCATTAACTCAGGTAAAAAACATTACGAAAATTGCCGTTTCTGGAAATGTGAAACTTGTTCTCGTTCAGGATAGTAAAGAGCATATCGAAGTTTTCGATAAATATTATGCAAACAATGCATTGGTACAGCAACAAGGTACTGAACTTCGCATCAGCTCATTTACAAAGGATGCGCTAACAGTTATTGCGCATGTTAATAATATTTCAACCATAGAAGCGTCTAATACTTCATCAGTTACAACGAGTGGAAAATTTAACTTATTAAACCTTAATGTTGTTTTGAAAGACAGCGCTACAGCGTGTATTAATGCAAATACAGTTAATTTAAGCACAACAATTAACGATGGAACCAGCCTAATCTTAGAAGGAACAACAGAAAGCCACATTGCGGTTTTGGGCCATGAGGCTAAAATGAAGCTAGATGATTTTGCTTCGGAAAGTACAAACATCAGCATTGCGCCAAAGGCAGTTTTCGCAAGCAACACATCTCGCTACGAGGATTTGAAAATCGACTTATTAGAAAAACTTTTCTAATAATCTACATACATAGTTTAGTTTTAGTTAATGATAACGGTGAAGGAGCGATTCCTTCACCGTTTTTTATTTTATGGATTGGTAGACCAAACACCTGCATCTTTAACAAAAACTCTACGGTTTAGCTTTAATTGGGCAATAATTAACTCTGCCAAATCTTCTGCCTGCATTACCTTATCAGGATTTCCATCAGTGAGTTTCAGTTCCATAGCCATATCGGTAGCTGTTGTACTTGGCGTTAACGAGGTAACCCGAATATTATGCTTACGCATTTCTTGCATTAAGGAGCTGGATAGTGCAATTAAACCTGCTTTGGAGGCGGAATAGGCACTAGTAACAGCTGCCGGATTTAAAGCTGATGAACTTGAAATGTTAACAATGTCGCCAGTTTGTTTTTCAATCATCTGCGGAACTACAGCTCTGGTAACATAATACGGACCAAGCAAGTTGATTTTTATAACTTCCTCCCAGGCTTCAGGTTCCAGTTCCAGAAATTTTGCAAACTTGCCAATTCCTGCATTGTTAATTAAAATATCAATAAAGCCCAGTTCCGATTGTATTTTTTCCACAGCCTTATTTACTGATTTGATGTCGCCTACATCAGCAGTAACGGTACTTATTTTTACGTTCAATGATTTTATTTCTTCCGCAACTTTATCTAAATCGCTTTGAGTTCTGGCAATTAATCCAACGTTTACACCTTCTTTGGCTAAAGCTACTGCAATTGCCTTTCCAATACCTTTACCTGCACCCGTAATCAGGGCGCTTTTTCCTGAAATATTTTCCATGCGGCTAAGTTATAAATGATGAATTCAGTTTTGCAAGAAATGGTTGATTTTGATGAATGTTTTACAAATCGAATTTTATGCCTTGTGCAAGCGGCAAAGTATGCGAATAATTTATCGTGTTTGTTTGCCTGCGCATATAAGCCCTCCACGCATCAGAACCGCTCTCTCTTCCACCGCCTGTTTCCTTTTCACCCCCAAAAGCACCCCCGATTTCTGCACCAGATGTACCAATATTGACATTAGCAATGCCGCAATCAGAGCCCTGACTGGAAAGAAACTGCTCCGCTTCTCTTAAATTTAAGGTCATGATAGCAGACGACAAACCTTGCGGAACGCCATTTTGCAGGGCAATTGCTTCATCCAATGTTTTATACTTAATCAAATATAAAATTGGGGCAAATGTTTCATGCTGAACAATGCTGAAATAATTTTTAACTTCGGCAATACAAGGTTTTACATAACAACCACTTTCGTAACTTTCGCCATCTAAAACCCCGCCTTCAACCAAGAAATTGCCACCTTCGGCTTTACATTTTTCAATAGAATCGAGGTAAGCATTAACGGCATCTCTATCTATTACCGGCCCAACATGATTATTCTGGTCTAGCGGGTCGCCAATACGCAATTGGCCATAAGCTTTAACCAACTTTGCAGTAAAAGCATCATATACACTTTCGTGGATAATTAATCTTCGGGTAGAAGTGCAGCGCTGTCCGGCAGTACCAACTGCACCAAAAACAGCACCGATTAAACTCATGTCTAAATCTGCATGTTCTGATATGATAATTGCATTATTTCCACCTAATTCCAACAAGCTTTTCCCTAGCCGGGCGCCTACGGCAGCGGCAACAGCTTTTCCCATTCTGGTAGAGCCAGTAGCCGAAATCAATGGTATACGGGGGTCGTTAGTCAACAATTCTCCAATTACGCTATCGCCGATTATCAAATTGGAAACGCCTTCAGGAATATCATTTTCTGCCAATACTGCAGCAAGAATTTTCTGGCAGGCAATGCCAGTTAAGGGTGTTTTTTCTGATGGCTTCCAGATACAAACATTGCCACAAACTAAAGCCAGAGCGGCATTCCAGCTCCAAACAGCAACCGGAAAGTTAAATGCAGAAATGATACCTACAATTCCAAGTGGATGCCATTGCTCATACATTCTATGGCTTGGGCGTTCACTATGCATAGTTAAACCATAAAGCTGCCGCGATAAGCCCACCGCAAAATCGCAGATGTCAATCATCTCCTGCACTTCTCCAAAACCTTCCTGCAAACTTTTACCCATTTCATAAGAAACCAATGTGCCTAAAGCCTGCTTATTTGTTCGTAAAGCATCACCAAACTGACGAACAATTTCGCCTCTTTTTGGTGATGGAACTGTTCTCCAGTATATAAAAGCTTCCTGGGCTTTTTCAATTATTGAATTGTAATCTGCTTGAGTTGTTACCTTTACAGATGCGATTTTTTTTCCATCAACAGGCGAAAAACTGTCGATAATTTCGGCGTTCGAAGCACCGCCCCAATTATTGCCTGTACTAAAAGCTGGGTTATGGGAAGTTATGCCTAATTTATTTAAAATCGATTGAATAGCTGTTTTCATAATATATTTTGCTCGTTATATTTTTTTTGGCTCGGTTTTCAAAGCTAAGATTTACATTGGTCTTTTCGCCTTGTATCAATAATATAAACAATTCGCCAGCCATTTTCTTCTTTTACCAGTTGGAAGGAATTCACGCCGCAATGACTAAACTTTTCACCTACATAAAACTGATAATCGGTCCAAACACTCGCGAGTGGCCCATCGATTAATATCTTGGTAAATACGATTCTTTCATCATATTTTTGGCTGTGTGGTGCTCCAATAAACTTTATAAATTCGGAAACAGATTCTGTTCGCACAGTATTTTTTCCATCTTTATTAACAATTGTCTGTAAGATGCTGTTTTTTGAAAACGCCGAGGCAGCCAAAGTGCTGTCGCCATTCTTCATTCCAAGAAAAAGATTGTTAACAGCCTGCTTCACGCCATCTTCATCATTGCTTTGCGCTAAAAGATTTTTACTAAAAAACACACACATAAGTGCCAAAACGACTACTCTTTTCATGACCTGATTATTACCTTAACTAATATAAATTTATGCTATTTTTGTAAAAGAAGGGAAAAGGAACTGCGCAACAGAAAAAAGAAAGCGATTATTCACACATCAAAACGCAATCGATATAGTTTATTTTCAGCGATTTACATCTGAATAAACCTCCAATGTTAATAATTATTTTTTAACCACATTGGTAAATATTGTAAACTTATAATGTGTTTTTCTGCTAAATGGCACGGTTCTTTAATAGTATAACGATATGGAAGAAGAATTCTTTTTTGAATCCAATGAAGATGCTCAACGCTCAGTAGAACGTTACGAAGAAATGATCCGGAATAAGGACCAGTATTTTTTCGATGCAGGCGCTTTTGAATACATTGTAGATTTTTACATCGAGAAAAACGATCCGGTAAAAGCTTTACAAGTTGTTGATTATGCAATTAGTCAACATCCTTACGCTACTGTTTTTTTAATTAAACAGGCGCATTTATTTATTTTAACAAACAACAACGAACTTGCTTTCCTGGCGTTACAAAAGGCTGAACTTTTAGAACCGTCAGAGCCGGATATTTATTTACTGCGTGGCAATATTTATCAGAATACCGAGCGTTATAGTGAAGCGTTAGAAAATTATGAAAAAGCCCTAGGCCTTGCGGAAAGCACTGATGAAATTCTTTTGCAAATAGCTTATGTGTACCAAAGCATGTCTGATTACGAAAGTGCCATTACTTACATAAAAATGAGTTTGGAACAAAATATGGAAAATCAGGATGGTTTGTATGAATTGGCTTTCTGTTATGATGTTTTGGACAAGCAGGAAGAAAGCATCAAATTTTATCAGCAGTATATTGATACAGACCCTTATTCTTATGCGGCGTGGTATAATTTAGGGAATAGTTTCCATAAACTTAACCTTTTCGAAAAAGCAATTGATGCTTACGATTATGCCATTCTTATTAAAGAGGATTTTAGTTCTGCATATTTTAACAAAGGAAATGCCTTAGTTCAGTTAGATAAATACGATGAGGCGATTGAAGTTTACAAGCAAACTTTCGAGTACGAGCAACCTAATGCCGACACTTATTGTGCAATTGGCGAATGCTACGAGAAGTTGGAAAAAATGGATGAGGCCCGTTCTTATTACAAGAAATCGGTTAAAATGGATCCCAAAATGGCCGATGCCTGGTTTGGAATTGGTGTAACTTTAAATCATGAGGAACGTTACTTTGAATCTTTACATTTTTATAAAAAAGCAATTGATTTAGAAGCCGAAAATCCTGATTTCTGGTTTGCCATGGCAGATGCCCACTACAAACTGAATCAAATTGAGGAATCGATTACAGCTTACGAAAAGGTTTTAGAATACAACCCGCTTGATATTGAAGCCTGGCTGGATTTCAGTACCGTTTTGTACGAGCAGGGAAAACTCTTAGAAGCATCGGAAACGATGGCAGAAGCGATAAAAAATAATCCAGAAGCAGCAGAACTTTATTACAGAATGGTAGCTTATTTATTTGCCTTGGGTAACTATGCTGATGCATTGGGTTATTTGGAAACTGCGCTAACAACTGACCCCGACAAACACTATATCTTGTTTGAATATTTGCCACAATTGCAAGATAATAGTGCTATTATCAATGTTATAAACAGATATATCAGGTAAAAGCCTTGTGAGAAAAATTTAACAAATAAATCTCAAAATTTTTTTCACTTTTGTACGCATATGAATTACCCATTATTAAACGTTCCCGAACGTCCATCTAAACCTCGCCAAAAAGGCTTAACAATGGTTATGGATAAGGGATTAAGCCTTCGCCAGGTAGAAGATTTTATTGAAGTTGCCGGCGTACATACAGACATCGTGAAATTAGGTTGGGCTACATCACATGTTACGCCAAACCTTAAAGAAAAATTAGCTTTATATAAAAGTGCCGGTATACCTACCTATTTTGGTGGAACATTATTCGAAGCATTTATCATTCGAAATCAATTTGAAGATTACCAGCGTGTTTTAGACCAATACGGAATGGAATATGCTGAAGTATCTGATGGTTCTATCGAGATTGAACATGATTTAAAATGCGATTTTATTAGCAAACTAGCGAAACAAGTTACCGTAATTTCTGAAGTTGGAAGCAAAGATGCAGCTAAAATATTTGCCCCATACAAGTGGATCAAACTAATGAAAGCAGAAATAGAAGCTGGCTCGTGGAAAGTTATTGCTGAAGCTCGTGAAGGAGGAAACGTGGGTATTTACCGCGGTAGCGGTGAAGTTAGAGAAGGACTTGTTGACGAAATTTTAACTCAGATTCCTGAAGAAACAATTATTTGGGAGGCACCACAAAAGGAACAACAAGTGTGGTTTATTAAGCTAATTGGCACTAACGTAAACCTTGGTAACATTGCGCCTGCTGAAGTTATCCCATTGGAAACAATCCGTTTAGGATTACGCGGCGACACTTTTGATCATTTTCTGAATTTAGGAAAATAACCCAAAATCGTTATTGCGAGGCACAAGGCAATCTTTAAGCTTAGCTATAAAAATTGCTTCGTGCCTATTTTTATCGTAAAATATTAACATGAAAACTTACGGCTTAATCGGATATCCGCTTTCTCATTCATTCTCCAAAAAATATTTTACCGAAAAGTTTTTAAATGAAGGAATTGCAAATCATCAGTACGAGCTTTTTCCTATTGAGGATATTAAATCACTGCCCGATTTATTAGCTAAAAATCCATCGCTATGCGGGTTAAATGTTACCATACCTCATAAAGTAAATGTGCTGTGCTATTTAAATGAAATTGAAGAAGCTGCAGAAAAGATTGGGGCGGTAAATTGTATCTCAATTAAAAATTTTGATGGGGAAACTTATTTGAAAGGTTACAATACGGATGCCCATGGTTTTGAAGCTTCGCTGAAACCCCTGCTAAAGCCACAACATGCTAAAGCTTTGGTTTTTGGCGATGGCGGGGCTGCTAAAGCGGTAAAATATGTATTGGATAAACTGAATATCGACTATAAGGTTGTGGTACGCAAGGCCGTAGAAGGCGCTATTTTGTATAGCGATATTAGTATTGAGCTATTAAAATCGCATAAACTCTTAATTAATACTACACCATTAGGCATGTCTCCAAATGTAGATACCTTCCCGGATATCGACTACACTATACTGGATTCGACATATTTAGCCTACGATTTAGTGTATAATCCACTGGAAACAACTTTTTTGGCAAAAGCAGCAGAAAAAGGTGCTGAAATAAAAAATGGCCTAGAAATGCTGTATAAGCAAGCAGAAAGAGCCTGGTGCATTTGGAATAATATCGGTTAAATTCCGTTAATATTGCATTAAGTAAAACTGATGAAGCAAATTATGAAACTGAAATATTTTGGCCTTTTTACGGCATTGCTTCTATTATGTATGGCTTCATGTCAAAATAATGATTATAGTCCGAAGCCAAGGGGTTACTTCAGAATTGTTTACCCGGCAAAAAAATATCAGGAATTTAATGCATCTGCTCCTTTTAGTTTTGAATACCCGGTATATGCCAAAATGGAAACTGATAAAGGAAAAAATGCGGAAAAATATTGGTACAATTTACATTTTACGCAGTTTAATGGTTTTCTGCATTTAACTTATTACGACGTTTCCAATAAAGCAGAATATGATGAAATGGTAGAAGACGCTCGAAAGCTTGCCTTTAAACACACTATAAAGGCGAGCGCAATCGACCAGAAATTGATAAATTATCCCGGCAGAAAGGTTTATGGCATTTATTACGCAATTGAAGGGAATACGGCCTCATCGGTACAGTTTTTTTTAACTGATAGCACAAACCATTATTTTAGAGGAGCGTTGTACTTCAATGAGCGACCGCAATACGATTCGATTGAACCTGTAGTAAAGTTTATTAAAACTGATATAGACAGGATGATATCAACTTTTAAATGGAAAGATTAACCTCTTGATTTTACATACAAATGATTAGCATAAAAATATTTACGTTTAACGCTTACAGCGAAAACACATATCTGTTATACGATGAAACTAAGAAATGCGTAATCATCGATCCGGGTATGTATGATGGTGCCGAACAAAATGAATTTGCTGCTTTTATAAAAGAAAACAACCTTCAACCTGTTTTACTTTTAAATACTCACTGTCACTTGGATCATGTATTTGGTAACAAATTTGTTTTTGATACATGGGGATTGAAACCTCAATTTAATAAGGGCGAGTTACAAATACTTCAGGCAATTCCTGGTTATGCACCGCAAATGGGTTTTACCAGGTACGAACTTTCGCCTAAGCCTGATACCTTTTTAGAAGAAACAGGAACAATAGAATTTGGAAATAGCAAACTGGAGCTAATTTTTGCTCCCGGCCACTCGCCTGCTCATTTATGCTTTTACAGCAAAGCTGATGGCTTTTTAATTGGTGGCGATGTTCTTTTTTACGGAAGTATTGGCCGAACAGATTTACCAGGTGGCAATCATCAACAATTAATTAATAGCATTAAAACACAACTTTTTCCCCTGCCTAATGCGGTTAAAGTTTATCCAGGACATGGGCCGGCAACAACAATTGGGTTTGAGCGAGAACATAATCCGTTCTTTTAATGTTAGGTGATAATGGAATGCGGCAGACTGCACAAAATTATCCGATTTAGTATTCCATATTACAACTTACATTTTCCATATATTTAGCCAGTGAATACGCCATTTTATATCGCCAAGAGGTATCTTTTCGCCAAGAAATCAACAAATGCAATTAACCTTATTTCGGGCATTTCGATGGTAGGTGTTATGGTTGGAAGTGCAGCACTGATAATTATTCTCTCTGTATTTAATGGTTTAGAGGTAACAATCCTCAATATGTTTAATACAATGACACCGGAACTCGCCATCGTTCCGGCAAAGGGAAAAACGTTTAATCCGGACACAAAATATTTCAATCAGCTTAAAAACAGTAATGACATCTATTCTTTTACCGAAGTTCTGCAAGAAAATGCCCTGCTTAAATATAATAACAAACAGGCGGTTGGCATGGTTAAGGGGGTAAGCTCTGATTACCTTAAAAATCCAAAATTAGATAGCACAATTCGCGAAGGTAGGTTCGTTCTCAGTAATAAAAGTGGCTACAGTTCTGTTATAGGCTCTGCTTTACAAACTTATCTGGCCGTTAATACGGTAGATCCATTTACTGAATTGGAAATTTATTCTCCTAAAAAGAATATTGCTGTTAACAACATAAACCCTGCAGATGATTTTGTAAATAAAAGCATTCGCGTTAGTGGTGTTTTCGAAGTTCAACAAGAGTTTGATAACGGAATTGTTGTTCCGCTTGATTTTGCCAGAGCACTTTTAGGCGAAGAAAAGAATGTTTCTTCTATAGAAATTAACTTAAAACCCGGCGTAAATGTAGATAAGTTTCAAAAAGAAATGGAGGAAAAAGCTGGACCAACCTTTGAAATAAGAAATCGGGCCGAGCAAAACCGTTCACTTTATCACATTTTAAATACCGAAAAATGGGCGGTTTATATAATTCTTACATTTATTTTAATTATTGCTATATTTAATATCATTGGCTCATTAACCATGTTGGTAATCGATAAGGTAAAAGACATTGCTATTTTAAGCAGTTTAGGAGCCAGTAAAAAGCTAATAAAACGAATATTTTTATTGGAAGGAATGATGATTACGATGTCTGGCTGTGTTCTTGGCCTGATAATCGGTCTGATATTTTATTTTCTCCAACACAATTACGGGTTAATTAAAATGGGAGAAGAAAATACAACACTTATAAGTTCCTATCCTATAGGCCTAAAGTGGAAAGATTTTATTTTAGTTTTTGTTACTGTTGGGATTTTCTCATTTTTGGCATCTGCTTTGTCATCTAATTTAAGCGTAAAGAAGATAGATCAGATTAATCAAGCACTATAAAACATGAAGTTATTTAAACAAGCAATCGTATTCGTTATGCTTTCTGGCGTGGCCATTACCGCTTGTAACAGGTCAGACAAGGAGGAAGCGGCAAGTAACATCAAAACTGTTAAGGGTTTGTATAGTTTTGGCCCAGAAATGAAATCTTTTACACTTTGCGAAGATGGAAGAGAATATTGGGTGGCAGATAGTGTTAAAAATCTGGAGCTTTCTTACAGTAATCTAAATTTCGAGAAACCTTATGAACCGGTATATGTGGAATTGGAAGGCTATTTTGCAAAATCTGACACCGCTACTGTCGCAGCCGATTTCGATTCTACTTTAGTGGTAACCAAAGTAATTAAGATAAGTAAGGAAATACCAGATGGACCTTGTGCGCAATAATTAGTAATGGTAACCAAACTGATTTCCAAAACCGCCCAGTTATAAAAGCTTTTCAGCCTCCAGAAAAGCTTTAAATTTTAAAATTATTATCTATCAAGAAATGCTCTGGTTACGCAGCATATAAAAACATAGTATTCTATCCATAACAAGGTGATTTTCGGTAATTAAGACATTCTTCGTTTTAGTGGCCTAATGTGATGATTCTAAAAAATGAAATAAGCTAAGGCATTGAATTTTGATATTTATATTTTTAGGCAAAAATTATAATTATGGAAGAAATAGCGTGGAGCGATTTTGAAAAAGTAGAGTTGCGTGCCGGAACAATATTAGAAGTTTTTGATTTCCCCGAAGCCAGAAAACCTGCATATAAACTTAAAGTAGATTTTGGGGAATTCGGCATTAAAACCAGCAGTGCACAAATAACTAAAATTTACACAAAGGAAGAACTTCCTGGTAAACAAATTGTTGGTATTATCAACTTCCCAAAAAAACAAATTGGCAAATTCATGTCTGAATTTCTGGTTACTGGTTTTGCTGATGAAAATGGAGATATCGTGTTAACCACATTGAACAGCAAAGTTCCTAATGGAAGTAAAATGATATAAGTTATCTTTGAGCATGAGTTTTTATAATTTTGAAAACAATGACCCAGAAGCGGAAGACATCCATTACATGAAACTAGCCTTAGGCGAAGCGCAAAAAGCCTTGGCCGAAGATGAAATTCCTATTGGCGCAATCGTCGTTTCGAAAAACCGAATCATCGGCCGGGGGTATAATCTTACTGAGCGCTTAAATGATGTAACAGCTCACGCCGAAATGCAGGCATTTACTTCAGCAAGCCAAACCATCGGCGGAAAATACCTTACAGATTGTACGTTATATGTAACCATTGAGCCTTGCGTAATGTGCGCAGGAGCAAGTTATTGGACACAAATCAGCAGAATTGTTTATGGTGCCCGTGAAGAAAAAAGAGGTTTTCTATCAAAAGGAGGGAATTTACTTCATCCAAAAACAGAATTAAAAGGTGGCGTACTGGCCGAAGAATGCGCATCTTTAATGAAAAACTTCTTTGCAAATAAAAGGTGATTTAATCGGTAATAAAACCAATTGATGATAATAACGTGAACAAAACTTAACCTTCGAATGTTATATTTGCTTCAAGAAACATTTTTTAAACTTTAAACATATAAATATTATGGCTTTTGAATTACCTGCGTTACATTACGCAACCGATGCATTAGAACCGCATATTGATAAAACAACCATGGAAATCCACCATGACAAACATCACCAGGCTTATGTTACGAACCTGAATAAGGCGTTAGAAGGTAAACCTGAAGCGAATTCGAGTATCGAGGATATTGTAAAAAATATTTCAAAATACCCTGCTGCAGTTAGAAATAACGGTGGCGGACACTATAACCACTCCTTATTCTGGAACATTTTAGGTCCGAATAAAGGTGGTGAACCAACTGGCGAGTTAGCAAAAGCCATTACAACTACTTTTGGTTCTTTTGCTGATTTAAAAACTAAAATGCAAGAAGCAGGTGCGACTCGTTTTGGTTCTGGTTGGGCTTGGCTATCAGTTGGTGCCGATAAAAAACTTCAGGTTTCATCAACTCCAAACCAAGATAACCCATTAATGGATATTGCTGAAGTAAAAGGCACTCCAATTTTAGGTATTGATGTTTGGGAACATGCGTATTATTTAAAATATCAAAATAAACGCCCGGATTATTTAGCTGCAATCTGGAATGTTGTAAACTGGGATGCTGTTGCAGAGCTTTACAAAAAAGCATTGTAATATAACATCTGAAAATAAGATTACCGAAAGCCTGCAAACACAATTTGCAGGCTTTCTTATTAATTAATACCTTCGCATATAATATTTTATCAACATGAAAAAGGTTATAGTTTTGTTTTTAATGGTAATTGGATTTGGTTCTTTAGCGGTTGCGCAACAGAAAGCACCAACACCAAGCGAGATTGCGAAGAAAAACGTAGAAGATTTAGATAAGAAGCTAAAACTTAATGACACCCAGAAAAGCATCATTTACAGTTTAACCTATAACCAGGCAAAAGAGCAATCTGATTTAGTAAAGAGACAGCAAGCTGGGAATACGAAAGAGGATGATATAGACAAGTACTATAAAATGCAAAACGAAACCTCGAAGAGTATTCGTAATGTTTTAAAAGGCGAGCAACAGGCTCAATATGATAAAATTATAGAAGATCGCTTAAGCGGTAAGGCCAATAAAAAGAAGAAAAAAGGTGAAGAAGAAGTTGAAGGCGATATTAGCGGCCTCTTGTTAAAACCCGAAAAAGTAAACTAATATTTTTTACAATGCCTGAAATTTTAGTAGGGTCTGCTGTTCTATGCCTCTTATTGTCACCCCAAATTTTGGCTGGTTTTCTCGCAAAAAGAACTGGCCGTAATTTTTGGTTCTGGTTTTTTATATCCTTCTTAATTCCCGTTATTTCCTTATTGATTCTAATTTTTTTGGATGATAAAAATCCTGAAACGCAAGGTTATCAATTAGCAGCGCATGTTAAACGAGATGATGAAGTTAAACTACATTAATTTGAAAGCCTAAATACCAACAATATCTTTTTTCTTTTTCTGTTTCATAGTTTTCGGGATAATTTCTAAAATCTCCTCTTTTAACGCATTTAGCATTCTCTTTTTGATAAAGTTTTTATGGGTTACCAGGCTAATTTCCCGCACAGGCTCAGGAGATTTGAAGTGCCTGATTTTATTGGTTTGCTTAGCATTTAATTCTGCTATCGCAAGTTCAGGAAGTAGTGTTGCACCACCGTTTAAATCAACCATTCTAACCAAGGTTTCAACACTTCCTGTATTATACTCCAAACCTTGTAACCGGTTATTTTTCGTCAACCTACAAATATTCAATACCTGGTTGCGCATGCAATGACCTTCATTTAAAAGCCAAATATTTTCATCGTTTAAATCATCAGCATCAACAGCTTTCTTTTTATAAAGCTTACTGTTTTTACTTATATAGCTTACAAAATTTTCATAATAAAGCGGTGTTTCGGTTATGTTAGCATCTGTTAATGGTGTTGCCAGAATGCCACAATCTAAAACGCCGGTTTTTAAATGATGAATGATATCTTCAGTAGTATACTCCCAAATCATTAACTTTAACTCCGGATATTTTTCAAGCATTGCAGAAATAACTTCAGGCAAAAGATATGGCGCAACCGTTGGAATAACACCAATTCTTAATTCACCTAAAACATCTTGCTGCTGGCTGCTGATTAACTCTTTTACCTTGCCGCTTTCTTGTAAAATAATTCTTGCCTGGGCGATAATTTGTGTTCCAATTTCTGTCGGACTAACTGGTTGCTTGCTTCTATCGAATATCTTTACGCTCAAAAGCTCTTCAAGTTTTTGTACCTGCATGCTCAATGTTGGCTGAGTAACGAAGCATTTATCTGCAGCGGTTACAAAACTTCTGTAAGTATCAACAGCAACAATGTATTCAAGCTGAACTAAAGTCATATAGCTAAAATTGATTTATAATTTCAAATATATAAATTTTAACTATTAATATAATTTTTAAGCGTCGAATTATTTCTTAAACTAGATTAAGTTTTTTAATAAAAATGATGCAGACTTTTACATCATTATTAAAAAAATAAAAAATGGAAAGTAGAATAGACATTCAAAAAACCGAGCCTACAGCTTATCAGGCCATGTATGCGTTAGAGAAATACTTAGCATCGAGTGCTTTAAAAGCAACACATAAAGAATTAATAAAACTGCGTGCTTCACAAATAAATGGTTGCGCATTTTGTTTAAATATGCATAGTGTTGATGCAAGAAAGCTAGGTGAAACAGAACAAAGAATTTACCTCTTAAATGCGTGGAGAGAAACAAATTTATTTAACGAAGAAGAAAAGGCAATTTTAGCGCTAACGGAAGAAGTGACCTTAATTACAAATCACGTGTCCGATAAAACTTACGACAAAGCTGCAAATCTATTCGATGCAAATTATCTATCTCAAATTATCATGGCAATTGTAACCATTAATGCTTGGAATAGGATTGCAATTACCTCGAGAACAATGGTTGGGTAAATCTAAAATTAAGCTCATCTTCTTACCCAAACCAAGAGATGGGCTAAATTTATTTATCAACTCTGAACCAGTCATATTCGGCAATACCTGAGTCGTTTGTTTGTGAATCGCGTAAAGCGAAAAGCCCAACTTTAGCACCAATCCATTGGCCTGCTACAGCTTGAAATTCATCATTAACATTAATAAATTTTAGGCCATCTTCGCTATAGCTAAACTGGCATTTTGCACCGGCCGAAACTTTGACTTTTAAATAAATGGCTCCAGCTTTCAGTTTAAGAAGCTCTTTCCCATCCTCATTTTTCCCTTTATCTGCAGAATTACATGTGCTGTAGAAAAGATAGATGCCTTCTTTCTTGCTTCTGATATCGAGAGTGGCATAATTTCTACCCATAACCACTAAACCAGTTCGTTCATTCTCAAGTTTTGGATTTGGCTTAAAATTAACCTTCGTGGTGATTGAAAACGCTTCTGCAGGAAATTTTTGCAGCAATAAGTTCGGAACATCCCAGAGGTTTTTAGCATCATCGGGAACTTTAGCCGTATATAGCTTCAGCACTCCATTAGTTGCATCGTTGAAAGCCCATGTGGCTTGTGGATTTGCCTGCCACTGCCATTGTAAGCCTAATTTTTGCGCATTAAATTCATCGCTTTCCAAAGGCGTCTCTATCGGATAAATTTTTCCAACATTCGGCTTCTTTAGTATATCAACCGGCTCGCCCTTTCCATCGCCATCTTTATCCAAACCAATAACAGGCCAGTTATTTACCCATTTCATTGGTTGCAAATGAACCACTCGCCCGTATGCATCTTTATCCTGGAAATGAAGAAACCAATCTTCGCCCGTTTGGGTATTTACCCAGGCGCCCTGATGTGGGCCATTAACACCTGATTTCCCTTCATCCATAACAACTTTACGCTCGTATGGCCCATAAATATTTTTACTTCTTAATACTAACTGCCAACCAGTAGAAACACCCCCGGCTGGTGCAAAGAGATAGTAAAAACCGTTTCTTTTATAAAATTTGGGCCCTTCAATAGTCGGGTCGAGCTCATGCCCGTCATAAACAATGGTTCCCGGTGCTGTAGATTTAGTCCCTTCTGCATTTAAAGGCATTATCGCTAAAACGCTTTTTATACCAGCACGACTGCCGGCATAGGCGTATGCCAGATAAACTTTGCCATCTTCATCCCAAAAAGGACAAGGGTCTATCAAACCTTTTCCTGCGACAACTAATTTTGGTTCCGTCCAATCTCCACTTATGTTTTTAGCTTTTGTAAAGTAGATTCCGAAATCAGGATCGGGGTAGTAAATGGAAAATTCGCCATTTCTGTACCTGATGGAAGGTGCCCAAACTCCGTTTCCGTGTTGTGTTTTCTCAAAATGAGCAAATGGAGGTTGACGCAGCAAAGCATGGCCGATTATTTTCCAGTTCACCAAATCTTTGGAATGTAAAATCGGCAAACCCGGAATTGCGTCAAAACTTGAAGAAATCATGTAAAAATCATCACCAACCCGAATGGCATCGGGATCAGAATAATCGGCATTTATTACAGGGTTTTTGTAATTTCCATTGGCCAAATCAGATACCCAAACTTTAGAGATATAATTTGTTTTTATACCCTGGGCATTAGATACTGAAGATACCAGGCAAATAAAGAAAATTTTAAGCAGAGATTTCATATGGTAGTTTTAGAAAACTTCTTTAATATATTTGGTTAAACAAGGTTAAGCGATTTTAATTTTTAATCCAACCTTAATTGTGCAATCGTTCCCGTTATCGTTTGCGATGTTTATTTTACGAAAATCTTCTTCGACTTTAAGTTTAATGACTAAAATTGTTCATCATATATTAATTAATTACGGCTACGTTAGCGGTTTAACCAACAACGTGGCCGATTTAATTTTATCTAACCATAATATGAAAAATATTCTCTTTCTGTTCTTGATAACAGCTTGTTTGTCTGTAAAAGCTACTGAGATTAAACCTGATTTTATTGTATCAGCAAATGGTTCCGGCAATTTCAAAACCGTTCAGGAAGCGATAAATGCTGTGCCCGATTTCAGAAATAAAATTACCGTAATCTTTATTAAAAAAGGCGTTTATAAAGAGAAACTGGTTTTAGCCGCATCGAAGAAAAATGTAAAATTTATCGGTGAGGATTTAAAGGAAACCATTTTAACTTACGATGACTACAATCAAAAGAAAAATATTTTCGGCGAAGAAAAAGGAACATCAGGTTCATCAAGCTTTTATATTTACGGCGAAGGCTTTTCAGCAGAAAACATCACCTTTGAAAACTCTTCAGGACCTGTCGGGCAAGCGGTAGCTGTTTGGGCCGGTGGGGATAAACTGATTTTTAATAACTGTAGATTTTTAGGTTTTCAGGACACACTTTACACTTATGGCGCAAATAATCGTCAATATTATTATAATTGCTACATAGAAGGCACTGTCGATTTCATTTTTGGCGCCTCAACAGCCTGGTTTGAAAGCTGCACAATTTTCTGCAAAAAAGCAGGGTACATTACTGCCGCTTCCACCGCAGATACCACGAAATTTGGATACGTTTTTAACAAGTGCAAAATAACCGGAGATGCCCCCGAAAGCAGTTTTTATCTGGGCAGACCGTGGAGACCATTTGCTAAAGTTGCATACCTAAACTGTGAATTACCAGAACTGATTAATCCGCTTGGCTGGAATAACTGGGGCAAAGAATCTAACGAAAAAACTACTTATTATGCTGAATATAAAAGCACAGGAAATGGTGCAGATGCAAATAAAAGAGTTAGTTGGTCGCATCAATTGAGCGAAAATGATTACAATACTTATACTTTGGAAAACGTTTTCCAAGGATGGATTCCAACACAAAAATAAAACGATAAATTACTGAATTTAAGCTTTTTACAATACAATAACCATAAAATTATGGCACTTTCTTTGGCAACGATTGCATAGATTTCTCTTCTGTTTTTACGTTAAAGACCGTACACTTGTTATAATAATAACCAAGTATAATTTAACAGAGCAAAACATGAATCTTTTTAAAGGTAAAATCTATTCTATATTTTCGGTACTTGTTGGCCTGTGTTTAAACACCACAACTGCTGTATTTGCTCAGAAACAAGTTCTTCCTGTTATACAACAAGTTAAATTTAAAAATGATACGGTAAGCATCGCCACTTTCGGTGCTAAGGGAGATGGCATAACCTTAAATACAGTAAACATAAATAAAGCAATTTCAAGTGTTAGCCAAAAAGGAGGCGGGGTTGTTTTAATTCCATCAGGATTATGGTTAACAGGCCCTATCGAGCTAAAAAGCAATGTTAACTTGCATTTAAAACGTAATGCGATTCTTCAATTTACTGATGATTTTAATCAATACAAATTAGTAGAAGGCAACTGGGAAGGCCAACCGGCATGGCGCAACCAAAGTCCTATTTCAGGAGTAAACCTTGTAAACATCGCAATTACCGGCTCTGGAATAATAGATGGCAACGGCGGCGCCTGGCGCATGGTTAAAAAAGATAAGTTAACTGAAACCCAATGGCAAAAATTAGTTGTCTCCGGAGGTTCAGTTAGCGAAGACGGGAAATTATGGTATCCATCGCAAAAAACAGTTAAAGGTTCTAAAACGAAAAACGCAGGTGTTATCGTTCCCGGTAAAACAGCTGCGGATTATGAGGATATAAAAGATTTTCTTCGCCCGAATCTTCTGGTACTTACAAGCTGCAAAAAAATTCTTTTGGAGGGTGTTACTTTTCAAAATTCACCGGCATGGAATTTACATCCTTTAATGTGCGAAGATTTAACACTTAGAAATCTGCAGGTTAAAAACCCATGGTTTGCTCAAAATGGCGATGGCGTTGATGTTGAATCCTGTAAAAATGTATTAATAGAAGGCAGCACATTTGATGTTGGCGATGATGGCATCTGCATCAAATCAGGCAGAGACGAATCGGGCAGAAAGCGTGGCATGCCAACGGAGAATGTTATCATCAGAAATAATATTGTTTACCATGCACACGGCGGTTTTGTAATCGGAAGCGAAATGAGCGGCGGCGCAAAAAACATCTGGGTTTACGACTGCTCATTCATTGGCACGGATATCGGGTTGCGCTTCAAAACAACTCGCGGTCGGGGTGGGGTTGTAGAGAACATTTATGTTAATAACATTAATATGATTGATATTCCGGGTGAAGCAATTTTATTCGACATGTACTATGCAGCACAAGACCCGGTTCCTTTAGCAGGCGAAAAACGCGAGGCAATTAAAACCGTAACCGTTCCCGTTACCGAAGCAACACCGCAATTTAAAAATTTCTATATAAAAGATGTGGTTGCAAACGGAGCCGAAAAGGCAATATTTTTCAGAGGACTTCCGGAAATGAATATTAAAGATATACACCTGGAAAACGTAACCATCAAGGCTAAAAAGGGAATTGAAATTATTGAAGCAACGGGTATTTTCCTTAAAAATATAAACGTAATTACGGATGATACAAATCCGGTTGTACATGTGCAAAACGGAACTAACATCAATATTAACGCCTTGCAATATAAAAATGGCAGTGAGTTATTATTCAACATAACAGGCGAGAAAACAAAAGGTGTAAAAGTTACCGGAACTGACGTTTCAAAGGCTAAGAAAACATCAGCATTTTCTGAAGAAGCAAACAAAACTGCATTAGAGATTTCTAAATAATATGAAAAAAATTAGCTTAAGTACATTATTTTCTGTCGCAGTTTCGATGCTGGTATCAGGTGGTGTTTTTGCGCAGAAAAAATTATCAGAACAGCTTACTTTAACGGCAATGGAAACCTTATTTCAGGACACAACCGTTTTAAAAGATGCAAAAGGACCAAGATGGAGTTATGATATGGGCGTTGTTTTAGAAGGTGCGGCACAAGTTTGGCGTAACACCGGAAACGGAGATTATTTTAAATACATCCAAAGTTCGATGGATGCCTACGTTGATAAAACCGGAGCCATCAGAACGTACAAAGCCGAAGATTTTAATATCGATAATGTTAAAAACGGGAGGTCGCTTTTATTACTTTATAAAGTTACCGGACAGCCAAAATATTTAACTGCGGCAACGCAACTATACGAGCAACTCCAAAATCAGCCTCGCACAAAAGAAGGGGGCTTTTGGCATAAGAAAATTTATCCAAACCAAATGTGGTTAGATGGCTTGTACATGGGCGAGCCTTTCTATGCAGAATATGCTGCGCTGATGAAAAAAGACGCCACATTTGATGACATTGCCAATCAGTTTATCTTGATGGAAAAGAATTCCAGAGATGCAAAAACAGGGCTACTTTATCACGGGTATGATGAAAGCAAGCTGGAAAAATGGGCTGATAAAACAACAGGAAAATCGCCGAATTTTTGGGGAAGGGCAATGGGGTGGTACATTATGGCTTTAGTTGATGTGCTGGATAATTTCCCGAAAACACACCCGAAATATAAAGAACTTGTGGCTATTTTAAACCGCACAGCCAATGCAGCATTAAAATATCAGGATGCCAAATCAGGTGTTTGGTATGATATTCTGGATATGCCGGCACGAAAAGGCAATTACCTTGAATCTTCAGCATCGAGCATGTTTGTTTACGGTTTCGCCAAAGGTGTTCGTAAAGGATATTTGCCGCAATCTTTTGCCGTGGCGGCCAGTAAAGGTTACGCAGGTTTGAAGAAAGAATTTATAGAATCTGCAGGCAATGAACGGGTAAACTTAACCAAAACGGTTTCTGTATCAGGCCTTGGCGGCAAACCAAAATATCGTGATGGCAGCTTTGAATATTACATCAGCGAAAAAGTTATCACTAATGACCCTAAAGGTGTTGGCGCATTTATTTGTGCTGCGAGCGAGATGGAAATTGCTGCATTACCAAAAACCGGCAAAGGTTACACGGTAACAGTCGATAATTTCTTCAACAACGAATACATGACCGGACCAACCGGAGATAAAATTCCTTTCCACTACTTGTGGAACGAAGATGATAACAATGGTTTTTCATTATTCGGCAAAGTATTTAATGATGCCGGTGTTAAAACTGCTACACTTTCTGTTGCGCCAACTATTTCAAATCTAAAAGGAACCAATATTTACATAATTGTTGACCCAGACACGGAGAAAGAAACAGCAAAGCCAAACTACATGGATGCTGCTCATGCTAAGCAAATTAGCGAATGGGTAAAAGCCGGCGGCGTTTTAGTCCTTTTATTGAATGATGTTGGAAATTGTGAAATCACAAAATTTAATGTTTTACCCGAAACTTTTGGTATTCACTTTAATGAAGATAGCCGCAATAAAGTTCAGGGGTTAAACTTCGAACAAGGTGCTGTTACCATTCCTTCCGGCAACGGGATTTTTAAAACGGCCAAAAAAGTTTACATCAAAGAGATTTCTACAATTGTAGCTAAAACACCTGCGGTTTCTGCTTTGACGGATAAGGGCGATGTAATTATCGCTACAGCAAAATACGGTAAAGGAACTGTTTTCGCCGTTGGCGACCCATGGTTTTACAACGAATATATTGATGGCAGAAAATTACCTAAAGACCTTGAAAACTTTAAGGCGACCAACGATTTAGTAAACTGGTTAATTAAACAAGTACCGGCAAAAAAGAAATAAAATGAAAAACTTAAAGCTTTTATTAAGTATTGCCTCCAGCACCTTGCTGATGTCTTGTTATGCGCAAATGCCGACTGATTCTACAGCCGATAAAATGCTGATTTACCAGTTAAGCAATGGCGGGTGGCCAAAGCAATTGGACGATAAAAGTGTAGTAAATTACGATTTGGCTTTAACACCCGAACTTAAGGAAAAGATAAAGGCAACAACTGTTTTGCATGCCACTTTCGATAATAAGGCTACAAGCAGAGAAGTTCTTTACCTGGTAAAAGCCTATAAAAAAACTCAAAATAAAAATTATTTAAAAGCGGCTGAAAAAGGTCTTGATTACATTCTGGAAGCACAATATGCCAATGGCGGCTGGCCGCAATATTATCCTGACAAAGCACTTTACCGTTCGGAAATTACCTACAACGATGATGCAATGATTAATGTGCTAAACATTTTGCAAGACATTGCAACGCAAACCAACGATTTTGAGAATGTTAATTCTTTATATATAGAAAAAGCAAAAGCCGCGGTTAACAAAGGGATAAGCTGCATTTTAAAAACCCAGGTAAAACAAAACGGAAAATTAACCATTTGGGCTGCTCAGTACGATAAGGATTCGATGCTACCCGCAAAGGCAAGAGCCTTTGAGCCGGCATCGTTAAGCACAAGTGAATCGGCAAATGTTATACGCTTTTTAATGCGACTTAAAAATCCATCCACAGAAATCAAAAATTCAATTGATGGAGCTGTAAAATGGTTTACGGAATATAAAATTAACGGCTATCGCTTCGATAGACAAAAAACAGTTTCAGGTTTAGTTGCCGATAATGCTGCAGTAGTTTGGGCTCGTTTTTATGATTTGGAAAAAAACATTCCAATATTCGGCGACCGCGATAATACGGTGAAACTAAAGTTAGAAGAATTAAGTCCCGAACGCAGAAACGGTTATGCATGGTATGGCAACTGGGGTCAAAAATTAATCGAAAAAGACTATCCGAAATGGTTAGCATCCAACGGAATAAAATAAGGTTTAACTCGTCATTGACGAAAATCGTAAGAACATGATTTTAAGCAAAGAAAATTTAAAAAACATCAGCGGGGAGAACGTAAATATTCCTGCGGCAGAACTTTTAGAATTACCTGAAAAAGTTATTCAATTTGGTACGGGCGTTTTACTACGCGGTTTACCTGATTACTTTATTGATAAGGCCAATAGAAACGGGATTTTTAACGGTCGCGTTTTGGTTGTAAAATCAACCTCGAGAGGTGGTGCCGATGCATTTTTTAAACAAGATAACCTTTACACACTTTGCGTAAAAGGCATTGAGGATGGCGCAAATGTTGAGGAGAACACAATCAATTCTTCTATAAGCCGGGTTTTATCTGCTTCGCAAGATTGGACTGAAATTCTTAAAGCTGCACATAATCCTGATATGCAGGTTGTAATTTCAAATACCACGGAGGTTGGCATTGTATTGAGTGAAGATAAAATAACTGATAATCCGCCACAATCTTATCCGGGCAAACTACTTGCTTTTTTACATGAAAGATTCAAGGCTTTCAATGGTTCTGAAGAAAGCGGAATGGTTATCGTACCGACTGAATTAATCAGTGATAACGCAGATAAATTGAAAGATATTTTGTTAAAATTATCTGTTCAGAATAAGTTAAGCTGGGATTTTGAGCAATGGCTTAAAACTGCAAATCATTTCTGCAAAACTTTAGTTGACAGAATTGTACCCGGAAAACTTCCTGCCGATGAGCAAAAAGCTATCGAAAACCAGTTGGGTTATACCGATGAGTTAATGATAATGGCCGAACCTTTCAGACTTTGGGCAATAGAATCTTCGAGCCCTAAGGTTAAAGAAATTTTATCTTTTGAGAAAGCTGATAAAGGGATTTTTATTGTTCCATCGATAAATAAATTTAAAGAATTAAAACTTCGTTTACTTAACGGAACGCACACTTTAAGCTGTGGTTTAGCAATTCTATCAGGCTTTAACACTGTAAAAGAGGCAATGGCCGATGATGTTTTCGCAAACTATGTTTCTAACTTAATGCGCCAGGAAATTGCACAATCATTAGAGAATGATGACATCACTTATCAGGATGCTGTTGATTTCGCATCAAGTGTGATAGATCGCTTCAGCAATCCGTTTTTAGAACACCAATGGCAGGCGATTACGCTAAATTTTACCTCAAAAATGCAGATGCGGAATATGCCCTTAATTAGAAAATATTACAGTCAGAAAAATGAAGTGCCGCCACTTATCGCATTAGGTTTAGCAGCTTACATCATCTTTATGAATACAACAAAAGAAGGGGCGGATTATGTGGCTAATGTAAACGGAAAAACTTATCCGGTTCAGGATGAGTTTGCGGAAATTTTATACAAATACTGGCAAAATCCTGAAACGGCAATTGATAACATTTTAGGCGACAGACGTTTATGGGATAAAAACCTAAACAATTACCCCGGCTTCAACGCTGCAATAAAAAATTACGTTGAGCTGTTACAAAATACAGGTGCAAAAGAAACATTGAGTAACTTGCATACAGAAAGAACAATTTAAAAATGGTTACAAGAATTTTAAAAATCCATCCTAATGATAATGTTTTGGTTGCCTTGCAAGATTTGGCAAAAGGCGAAACCATAATCTATGATGGACATGAATACACTTTGCAAGATGACATCCACGCAAAGCATAAGTTTTTTATGCAGGATATGAATCCTGGCGATCCGATTATGATGTACGGTGTTCTGGTTGGCAAAGCGCAACACTTCATCTTAAAAGGTGGTTTAATGGATACCGAAAATACTAAACATGCTTCAGATCCTTTTGAGTTTCGTCCGTATCATTACGAATGGCATGCGCCTGATGTTTCTAAATTTGAGGGCAGAACTTTTAACGGTTATCACCGCAGCGATGGCCGCGTTGGAACCGCGAATTACTGGTTGTTTATACCAACTGTATTTTGCGAAAACCGCAATCTCGATGTAATTCGTGAGGCTTTACACAATGAACTGGGTTATGCGGTAACCGATAAGTACAAATCTTACACCCATCAATTAGTTGATGCCTACAAAAATGGCGAAAGTCTTCAGGAAGCAGGTCCAAGTTCAATTGGTTTACCCAATCCTGCAGCAAATCGTATTTTCAAAAATGTAGACGGAATTAAATTTCTAAATCATCAGGGTGGTTGTGGTGGTACTCGCCAGGATGCGGCAGTTTTAAGTAAATTGTTGGCGGCCTATGCCGATCACCCAAATGTTGCCGGTGTTACCGTTTTAAGTTTAGGCTGCCAGAATTTACAGGTTCAGGATTTCATGAACGATTTAAAACAACGCAGTCCGAATTTCGATAAACCATTATTCATTTTCGAACAGCAGCAATCGCAAAGTGAAGAGCAGCTGGTTAAAGAAGCGATAAGGAAAACGTTTATTGGCTTAACTGAAATTAATGAAATTGAACGTCAACCCGCACCAATAAGCAAACTTGTTTTAGGTGTTAAATGCGGTGGTAGCGATGGTTTCAGCGGCATTAGCGCAAATCCGGCAGTTGGATATACTTCAGATTTACTCGTTGCTTTAGGCGGAACAGTTTTACTTGCCGAATTCCCTGAACTTTGCGGTGCCGAACAACAGTTGATAGACAGAACAAAAGATGAAACTGCAGCTCGTAAGTTCATTCAACTAATGACTGCCTACAATCAATCTGCAGAGAATGTTGGTTCAGGTTTTTTCATGAATCCATCACCTGGAAATATTAAAGATGGTTTAATTACCGATGCAATTAAAAGCACCGGTGCAGCTAAAAAAGGCGGTACATCTCCGGTTGAAGATGTTTTGGATTATACCGAGCCTGCAACAAAACCCGGTTTAAACCTGGTTTGTACGCCCGGTAACGATGTTGAAGCAACAACAGGAAAAGCAGCATCGGGCGCAACTTTAATATTATTCACTACCGGTTTAGGTACACCAACGGGTAATCCGGTTTGCCCAACCATAAAAGTATCAACAAACAATGCGCTTACAAAACGTATGGGCGACATTATTGATATCAATTGCGGACCAGTTATAGAAGGTTTAAAAACCATCGAACAAATGGGTGAGGATATTCTTGAATATTGTATTAAGGCGGCAAGCGGAGAAGTTATTCCAAAAGCTGTTTTATTAAATCAGGATGATTTTATTCCATGGAAACGTGGCGTAAGTTTATAAAAAACCTGTCAGCACGATTGATCAGGTAAGGCTACCTTGGGCTTTGTGTGGTCAAAAATTCGAAATAAAATATTAATAGAGCGAAGACAAATAATCGTAAAACATAAGCGATTGTCTTAAATAACATTTCTTTAAATGAAACCTTTTTTAGACGAAAATTTCCTTTTGGAAACTAAAACAGCGCAGAAACTTTATCATGATTTTGCAAAGTCGATGCCGATTATTGATTACCATAATCACCTGATTCCGGAGCAAATTGCAAACAATGTGCAATTCTCAAACATCAGTCAGGTTTGGCTATACGGAGACCATTACAAATGGCGAGCAATGCGTGCTAACGGTGTCGATGAAAAGTTTATTACAGGTGTAGGCTCTGATTATGAGAAATTTGAAAAATGGGCTGAAACAGTTCCATATACGCTTCGGAATCCCTTATATCACTGGACTCACTTAGAATTACAACGATATTTTGGAGTTAATGAACTGCTTTCGGGTAAAACGGCTCAGAAAATTTACGATGAATGTTCTGCCAAATTGCAAACACCTGAATATTCAGTTCGCGGATTATTAGCCAAAATGAATGTTGAGGCCGTTTGCACAACTGACGACCCTTTAGATAGTTTAAATTTCCATCAACAATTGGCAAGGGAGGGTGCAAACCTTAAAATGTTGCCAGCGTTTCGTCCCGATAAAGCGATGAACAGCGACGATATTGAGGGTTTAAACGAATATATTGATAAGCTGGAAACCGTTGCCGATAAAACAATTCAAAGTTTTCAGGATTACCTGGATGCTTTAAAAAGCCGCCACGATTATTTTGCCGAAAACGGATGTTCGGTTTCAGACCACGGCTTAGAGCAAATTTATGCTGAGGATTACACAGATGCAGAAATTGCTTCAATTTTTGAAAAGATAAGAGGTAAAAAAGGGATTTCTTACCAGGAAAATCTGAAATTTAAATCGGCAATGTTAATTTATTTTGCAGAGTGGGATCATGAGAAAGGTTGGGTTCAACAATATCATTTAGGCGCATTGCGTAACAACAATGCCCGTATGCTAAGGCAGCTAGGTCCTGATACAGGCTGGGATTCTATTGGAGATTTTAGCCAGGCGAGGATGCTTTCTAAGTTTCTAAACAGGCTCGATAATCAGGATAAATTAGCTAAAACGATTATCTACAACCTAAATCCGGCAGATAACGAATTAATAGCAACAATGATTGGAAATTTCAACGATGGTTCAGTTGCTGGTAAAGTTCAATTTGGTTCGGCCTGGTGGTTTTTAGATCAGAAAGACGGCATGATAAAACAACTTAATGCTTTGTCGAACATGGGGCTTTTGAGCCGCCTGGTTGGCATGCTTACCGATTCAAGAAGCTTCCTGTCTTTTCCGCGTCATGAATATTTCAGAAGGATAGTTTGTAACCTTTTCGGCGATGATGTTGAGCGTGGCGAACTACCTAACGACTTAGAATGGATTGGTAAGATAGTGCAGGATATTTCGTATTTTAACGCAAAAAATTACTTTAAACTTTAATTTATAATTGCTCGTCGGTATTTTTTGCACAAGCTGAAATTTTAATTAAAGAAACCGTTACCCGATAAATGAACAACCAAATATCATCTTCATTAAAGAAAGAAAAAAAAGTTTTAAGCTTCGGAGAAATTCTTCTTCGAATTTGTCCGGATATGGATGGGCTTTGGCTAAATGAAAATAAATTACCATTTTACATTGGCGGTGCGGAATTAAATGTTGCAACTGCATTAGCCTTATGGGATGTTCCTTCCGCGTATTTATCGGCCATGCCTCAAAATTCGGTTACCGAAGAAATTGCCGATTACCTGAATAAAAAAAATGTTGATACATCATCAATGATTTATGGTGGCGAACGCTTAGGGTTGTATTACTTACCAAAAGGAAAAGATTTAAAAAACGCCGGGGTAATTTACGATAGGGCAAATTCATCATTCGCAGATTTAAAAGTTGGCCAGATAAACTGGGATGAGGTTTTTGAAGATGTAAGCTGGTTTCACTTCAGCGCCATTTGCCCGGCAATCAATCAGTCGATTGCCAATGTTTGTTTAGAAGCACTAAAAGTTGCGGCTTCAAAAAACATAACCATTTCCTTAGATTTAAATTACCGTGCCAAGCTTTGGAAATATGGTAAAGACCCAATCGAAATTTTACCTGAACTTGCCAAATATTGCACATTAATTATGGGAAACGTTTGGGCAGCAAACAAAATGTTGGGCACAGCACTTCACGATGACTTAAAACCAAGTGAGGGTTATGCAAAGGAAACGTTACTACAACAAGCAACAAATACATCAAAAGAAATATTAAGTTTGTTTAGTGCCTGTAAAGCTGTTGCAAATACATTCAGATTTGATAACGGAAAAGGCATAAGATATTACACTACACTTTACTCGAACGATAAATTAACAGTTTCTCCAGTGTATGTTTCTGATGAAATTTTAGATAAAGTTGGAAGTGGCGATTGTTTTATGGCTGGCTTAATTTATGGCTTTTACAACAATTTAACCGAAACCGAAACCTTAGATTTTGCAACCGCAGCAGCCTACGATAAATTATATATACCAAGTGACGCAACAATTAGCACAGTTTCCTATATAGAAAAAAGAATAATACGATGATAAGCAATAAGCATAAAATTTTAGACGCGATTTTGGAACAGGGCATGTTGCCACTTTTCTATCAGGATAGCGAAGAAGGCAGTATCGAGATTCTCCGTACCTTATACAAAGCGGGCATCCGCGTTTTCGAATATACAAACAGAGGAAAATCTGCGCTATCTAATTTTAAGCGATTAAAAGAAGTACGCGATGCAGAAATGCCGGATTTGTATTTAGGTATCGGTACAATAAAAACGCCTGCCGATGCAAACGCATTTATCGAAGCCGGAACAGATTTTATCGTGGCTCCGATCGTAAACCCTGCAGTAGCAGAAATTGCCAATAAAATAGGCATGCTTTGGATTCCTGGTTGTATGACGCCGACTGAAATTAGTATTGCTCAGGAGCATAAGGCGATGTTAATCAAAATTTTTCCTGCTAATATTTTGGGCCCTGAGTTTATTTCTTCAATAAAAGATCTATTTGCAGGACAATTATTTATGCCTACAGGCGGTGTAGAAATTAATGCTGACAACCTAAAAACCTGGTTTAAAGCGGGAGTTTGCGCAGTTGGGATGGGCAGTAAATTAATCAGTAAAGATGTTATGAATAAAGGTCTTTATGATGAGTTGCACGACAATACAAAACTCGCCCTTGATTTAATTCAGCAGACTAAATAATAGAAAAACAACCTAACCAAATGAACCAACCAAAAATAGGCAAATACAGATGGACAATATGTTTACTCCTGTTTCTTGCCACTACAATTAATTATTTAGACAGACAAGTTCTTTCCTTAACCTGGACAGATTTCATTAAGCCAGAATTTCATTGGGATAATAACGACTATGGAAATATAACAGCTTTATTTTCGATATTTTATGCCGTATCTATGCTTTTTGCCGGGAGATTGGTTGATAAATTAGATACTAAAAAAGGTTTTCTTTGGGCAATTGGAGTGTGGTCGGTAGGTGCTTGTTTACATGCCTTTTGTGGTATCGCAACTTCAGGTGTTATTTCCGGGCATTGGCTTGTAAGTTTTGAAGGTGCGAAAGATGTAATTGCCGGAATTAACGATACCGGAATGATTGTTTCAGTTAGTGTTACCTTATTTATTTTCGCACGATTTGTTTTAGCCGTTGGCGAGGCAGGAAATTTTCCGGCAGCAATTAAAGCAACTGCAGAATATTTCCCTAAAAAAGACAGGGCATTTGCTACCAGCATTTTTAATGCAGGCGCAACCGTTGGCGCACTTGCCGCACCAATTACTATCCCTTTTATTGCAAAGGCTTACGGATGGGAAATGTCGTTCATCATCATCGGTGCTTTGGGATTTGTATGGATGGGCTTATGGGTTTTCGTTTACAACAAGCCAGAATTACACAAAAGAGTGAGCGCAGAAGAGTTGGCATACATTCAGCAAGATGTAATAAACGATAGAAAACTTGTGGATTATGTTGAAGAAACAAAAGAAAAAGTTTCATTCATAGATTGCTTTAAATACAAACAAACCTGGGCTTTTGCTTTCGGAAAATTTATGACAGATGGTGTTTGGTGGTTCTTTTTATTCTGGACACCTGCCTACCTTAAATCCGTTTACGGAATGGATTCTACTCAAAGTGCATTTCCCCTGTTTGTACTTTATATGATTACCTTACTATCGATTATTGGCGGTTGGTTACCTACTTATTTTGTTGATAAAAAAGGAATGAACCCCTACGAAGGAAGAATGAGGGCAATGTTAATTTTCGCTTTTTTCCCACTTTTAGCTTTAGCTGCGCAACCATTAGGACACATAACTTACTGGATTCCGGTTATTATCATAGGTATTGCTGGTGCAGCACACCAGGCCTGGTCGGCAAATATTTTTTCTACCGTTGGCGATATGTTTCCTAAAAAAGCAATTGCAACCATTACCGGAATTGGTGGTATGGCCGGTGGGCTTGGCTCTTTCATCATCAATAAAGGTTCAGGCTTATTGTTTGATTATACCGGGAAGAACAAAATCATTTTTATGGGTTTCAAAGGCGAAGAAGCAGGTTACTTCATCATATTTTCCATATGTGCCGTTTGTTATCTAATCGGTTGGACGGTAATGAAAACACTTGTTCCGAAATATAAAGTTATCGAACTTAAATAACGCGTAGAATGGCGTGCCGAAAGCGCCGTTTATACGCTGTACCAAATCTATACTTAAACCATAGATTAAATAATTATAAACCCTAAAACAAACCAAATTGAGCACAACTTTAAATCTCGAAAGTATTTTCGTTGATGAAAGCCAAATTCCTGAGGAATTCAGGCTCAAGGAAGAAATTAATCAAAAGGAATTTCTTTCTAACGGCGAAATGAAAACCTGGAGTGGACCTTTCAACGAAGTATTTTCTCCGGTATGCGTAAAAACCGCTGACGGATTAAAACGAAAACGCATTGGAAGTTTCCCTGTTTGTACCGAAAAAGAATCGACTGAAGCATTGGATGCAGCCGTTGAAGCTTATGACAACGGACGGGGACAATGGCCAACAATGAGTGTAGCCGACCGGATCACATGCGTAGAAAATTTTACACATAAAATGATTGAGCAAAAAGATATCGTTGCTAAATTAATTATGTGGGAAATCGGCAAGTCTTATACCGATTCGATAAAGGAATTCGACCGTACCGTTGAATATATTTATGCAACAATTGATGCCTTGAAAGACATTGACAGGCAATCATCCCGTTTTGAAATTGAGCAGGGAATTGTGGCACAGGTTCGCCGTTCTCCGCTTGGTGTCGTTCTCTGTATGGGGCCATTCAATTACCCATTAAACGAAACTTTCACCACGCTTATTCCTGCATTGATAATGGGGAACACGCTTCTTTTTAAACCACCTAAACACGGTACCTTATTACATTATCCATTGCTTGAGGCATTTCGCTCGAGCTTTCCAAAAGGTGTTGTAAATACAATTTATGGCCGCGGAAATACGATTGTTCCTGGCTTAATGAAATCAGGAAAAATAAATGTGCTTACCTTAATCGGTTCGAGTAAAGTTGCAAACGAGCTTAAAAAGCTGCATCCGAAGGTTAACCGGTTAAGAGCAATTCTTGGTCTCGATGCGAAAAACGCAGCTATTATTACCAAAGATGCCGATTTGGATTTAGCAGTTTCTGAAACTGTTTTAGGCTCGCTTTCTTTTAATGGTCAGCGTTGCACGGCAATTAAAATCGTTTACGTGCATCGCAGTTTGGCACAAGAATTTTTAAAGCGTTTATCCGCAGAAGTAGAAAAGCTGAAATTCGGTATGCCCTGGGAAAAAGGAGTTTCCTTAACCCCCTTGCCCGAATTAAATAAACCTGAATATTTAAAGGAATGTATCGATGATGCCATTACTCACGGTGCTAAAGTGGTGAATAAAAACGGCGGTCAAACGTTAGAGACTTTCGTTTATCCGGCAATTATGTATCCGGTAAATGCCAATATGAAACTATATCGCGAAGAGCAATTCGGGCCGGTTATTCCTGTTGTCCCTTTTGATGATTTAGAAGAACCTATTGAGTATTTAATTGGTTCGCCACACGGACAGCAAGTTAGTATTTTCAGCAATAATGCAGCTGTTATTTCATCATTGATTGACCCGCTTGTTAATCAGGTTAGTCGTGTAAACATCAATTGTCAATGCCAGCGCGGGCCGGATGCATTTCCGTTTACAGGGAGAAAAGATAGTGCCGAAGGAACACTTTCTGTTGTCGATGCACTACGTTCGTTCTCCATCCGTTCGTTAGTTGCAACCAAACTTACCGATAACAATAAAAAATTATTGAATGAAATTGTTGGCGATAACGATTCGAACTTTTTAAGTACGAAATACATTTTTTAAAATTAAACCGCAGATTTGAATATAAAGCTTTTAAATCTGCGGCTTTTTTATTGTTTATAGTATTGCAGCGGTCATAATTGCTACTTCAGCTTCTTTGCCAAACCCAATTTCTGCTCTTTAATCCCCTCTGCTACAAAACCCGCAAACTTTTTTGCGCCCTCCGGACTTAAATGCGTATTATCCTTTTTCCCGATAGGATAATTTACATCTCCTGAATCAACATAGTTGAATAATTTTATCGAAGGCAAATCGCCCAGTCGCTTTAAAAGATTTTCTGTTTTCACAAGCATATCAATCAAAGGAACCTTTAATGAATCAGCAACCTTTCGCGTAACTTTCGGGTAATCGCCATGCGTATCTGCTAAAACTCCGTTCGTAAAACTTCGTCTTGAAATGGGTGTAAGCAGTATGGGGATTGCTTTCTTGCTGCGAGTCTCATTTACATAATTAACCAGGTTAATTTTAAATTCTTCGGGAGATGTTCCTATCCCCGGCTTATCAATTTTTTCATCATTGTGCCCAAATTCTATAAATACATAATCTCCTGGTGCAAGCTTTTCCAAAACCGGTTGCCATTGTTTTTCAGCCTTGAAAGATTTTGTACTTCGCCCGTTTAGCGCCCTGTTATCAACGATTACATCATTTTTAAAAAAAGATTGTAATTCCATACCCCAGCCTGTTTCTGGGTATGCTTTTGCCAATTTGTTGGCAGCTGTAGAATCACCTATGATGTAAACAGTAGTTTTTTGTTGAATGAGCTCAAATGCTGCCAAGAGCAAAATTACCGTGATTGATAAAGGGATAAGGGTTATTTTTTTCATATTATTTTGATGGATTCCAGTTATCGGTTCCTTTTAGTATATTTTCTATGCTGTACAATTTAGCTTCCTTAGCGGTTAATTGCTTAGCCCAAACAACCCTGTTTTTAGGAGTTGCACCTTGCCCGGTATTTTTGTATTCTGCATAAAAAGCTGTTTTTTCTTTATCAGGAAACATGGCATCACCCTTCCATGGGTTCCATCCTTCAGGAACAATGTGCTTGCCTAAATCTGATGTAATAAAAACAGTTTTTGCAAATGGTCGCCATGGCCTGCCGAGATAAACTTTATCAACACCTTCAACCGCAATAAGCATGCAGTTAATAAACACAAAGCCAAATTTCTGGTTGGCAGAAGTTGCCGCAGCTGTTATGTAAGAATTCGTTAAACTTTTAATGGTACAATTTTCGAAAACTACTGTAGCCTTACCGAAAATGAAATCAGTTGTGCCTTCTATAAAGCAGTTTAAATAAAATTGGCGGCTATTTGCTGTAGCGGTAAAAAGTGTATCCTGATTACCTGAAATGCTACAGTTTTTCGAAACAAACCTATCACCTTCAACATGTAAAGCTACTGCTTGCCCAACACGCCCTGAAGCGTTTATTATTGTTAGGTTTTCTAATGAAACATCATTTGCCTGAACTAGAAGTGTGTAGGATGTATACGTGGAAAATTTTTCCAAACCAAAAGCATCTTTACCCGAAGGAATGGGCTTTCCTGAAAAATCATCGAAAGTAATAATTGTATTTTCTTTACTTTCTCCTACTAAATTAATCTTTGTTTTCCAGGATGGGATAATTACTTTTTCACGGTAGGTTCCATTTTTCACGAGAATTTTAACCTCTTTTTCTCCAAAATCGCGAATCGAATTAATCGCTTCCTGAATGGTTTTATAATTTCCGTTTCCACTTTTATCAACAGTAATTTCTGAAGGATAAGTCTTGTTTTGAGCATTAGTGTTAATACTCAATCCGAAGAGAAAAATCAAAAGCGTAATTAACTTTTGGGCAAAAAATAAATTTTTTTCAGGTAACATAAAACATCAGGTTTTTCAGCAATTTATAAATTTTTCTTTAAGCAAAAGGGCGATAATTACATCGCCCTTAAATATTGTTAAAGCAGTATTTTTAATTTACTAATAACCATACCATTGCCCGCCCAATTTAGGATTTGCATCTATAACCGACTGAGGCAAAGGCAACAATTCGCTTTTGTTTGGTGTAAACGCAATTGAATAATAAGCCAGTAACGTTGTATTAATTGTAGTGGCATTCCAGGCGACACTCGCCGAACCTGCCGGTGCTGCTGGAGCCGGAGTATAGAAAGAATTTAACCAAACAACTGTAGGCTGATTTGGCGTGTAATACATTGTTGCAGGCAAATTATTGTATGGTGCAGCTTTTGCAGCCATCAATGCTAAATTCGCTTTCGTTTCGGCGATTTTTGAAGCCAATAAATTCCATCTGATTAAGTCATATTTCCTGATTCCCTCACCTCCAAATTCAAATTGGCGCTCTTTAACAATTGCATTGAAGAAACCTGTATAATCTGAAGGTGTGGTACCTATTAACGCCGCATTACCTCCAAAACCACGGGTTCTTACTTGCTCAAAAGCTGATTTTGCTGCTGCAGTTGGCCCTGAGCTTAATTCATTATCAGCTTCTGCAAACATTAATAAAACGTCTGAATAGCGAATAACAGGCCAGTTAACACCGAAATATTGTGCTGCGCTTGTTGTTACAGCTGGAACTTGCCAATCTCTTCTAAATTTACCATCGAGCATCGTTACCAAAGAACGCGGGCGCAAAGTCATGTCGAGATTTATGTCATAGGGCGCACAGGTTACATCACGCCTCCTATCGTTTGCATCGAAAGCATAAAAGTAGGTTGGAAGAATTGTTAAAGCGGCATTACCAACTGCTGTTGTTCCAGGAGTGGCAACGGTAAACTGCCTTGGTCCATTATAATAACCTAATTTACTATCGCCCACTCCAGAACTTCCACCGGTCATACCAACCTCCCATAAAACTTCTCCGTTAGCTTCGAATTTATGTGCATTTACCCCGTCTTTGAAAACCGATTGGAAACTTGGATTGAGTTTGTGGTCGGCTCTGGCCATAATAATAGCACATTCGTCTTTAGCGATTTGATAAAATGTTTTATAATCCGCGTTGCGTTTCATCGTTTTATCTTGCCTTAATGAATATCCGCCACGGAATAGAGCATATCTTGCTCTTAAAGCCCTTATTGCACCCTGACTCATTCTATCACTTGTTACTGATGATTCAGTTCGCCAAGGCACAAGCGGAGCTGCAATTGCTAAATCTTTAATAATGCGGTTATAAATTGTATCTCTATCAGTTCTTGCGTTATATGGGTCAGAAACGTTTATAGACGATGTAAATTGAGCAGGAACATCGCCCCAGTTTCTTATTACTTCAAAATAAAACTGAGCTCTCAAAGCCAAAGCTTCACCGTATAATCTTTTTAGTTCTTTTTGGTCAGAAGCGCTTCCATTAGTATAAGCATCCATTTTTGGGATATTATCAATACAAATATTTGCCCTTTCAATGCCAACATACAACTGGTTAAATGGCCCCGCTAGTTGCGTATTTGCAGGCTGAACATTGTAATGTGCAATATCTCTTCTCTCGTTATCCGGATATGGTGTTCCGCCCTGGCCCATCATTTCATCGTTATCATAAGGATAATACATGCTCAAACGAATACCATAGCCTTGATCGCCACCAAGTGAGGAATATATACCTAATAGTGCTTTTTGCGCATTGGTAACGTTGCTAAAAACGTAATCGTTGCCGAAAGAGGAAATAGGTTCTACTTCTAAAAATTTCTTGCACGAAGATATTGTGAAGCTGGTTGCGGAAATAAAAAGTCCGCATATAATAAGTTTTAAATTAGTTTTCATTGTTGCTCTAATTAAATGTTATAGCGTAAAGTTCAGACCGAAAATAAATGCTCTGCTTCTTGGATAAGCAGAATAATCAACACCTGGTGTTGTACCAGTAGCTCGACGTGTATTCACTTCCGGATCATAACCTGAATAGTTTGTAATTACTGCCAGATTATTTACCGTAGCATATAAGCGCATTCTGTTTATTTTAAATTTTTTCAATAAATCAGCTGGCAAAGTGTAGCCAAGGGTGATGTTATTGATTCTCAAAAATGAGCCGTCCTCGATAGCGTAAGAGTTTACAAAAAACGAGCTGTTACTTGTTAGCGGACTCCATAGTGTAGCGTTGGCATTTAGCGCAGCTAATTCTGTCGGGTCGGTAACCACAACGCCCTGGTCGTTTACATTTCTCCATCTACCATTCATTGTTGCCAGCAAGTTTCCATTTGGGGTATAACCACTCGTAAATTCCAGTTTGTTTGCGTTCAACACGTCATTGCCAACCTGAAAGTTCACAAACACGTTTAAATCGAAGTTTTTATAAGTGAATGATTGATTAAAACCACCCGTAAATTTCGGATTGGCATCACCGATAATTGTACGATCGTTCGTTATATCCACAATGCCATCACCATTTAAATCTTTAAATTTAATTACACCAGGTTTTGGAGTTAGTGATGTTACGCTTGAGTTATTTGGAACACCGGTTTTTAAAGTATAAACACCGTTCGCATAGTTAAAATCTTCTATTTTATAAAAACCATCGGCCACTAAACCATACATTTTGCCTACTGCCTGGCCAACTGCAACCTGGTAATCTGCAGGTACATTTGTTCCTGCCCAACCAGAGTTAATTAAGAAAGATTTTTGATAATCGCCTAAGCTTTCAACTTTGTTCTTGTTAAATGATATGTTGAAATTGGTAGACCATGAAAAGTTTTTGGTTTGCACAGGTGTACCATTAATTTGTAGCTCTATGCCTTTATTGCTCGTTGAACCTATGTTTTGAAGTTGAAAAGCATAACCACTCGTTGAAGGGAAAGGATTATTTACTAATAAACCGTTTGTTTTGTTGCTATACAAATCGAATGAGAATTGTAACCTGTTATTTAAAAAGCCGGCATCCAAACCAATATTTCTGGATATCGTAGTTTCCCACTTCAAGTTAGGGTTTGCAAGTTCTGTAGCTACCAAAGCGGTAACCAGCGTATTGTTTATATCGTAGAAAGCATTTGGCTTAAACTGTGTAGTATACAAGAAATCAGAAATACGGTTATTTCCGGCTTCACCATAACTTACCCTAAGTTTCAAATCATTCAGGCTGATTGAATTTTTAAATTTCTCCATAAATTTTTCATCAGAAATTCTCCATGCCACTGAACCAGACGGGAAATATCCCCATTTATTTCCTTCAGCAAATTTTGATGAACCATCGGCTCTCATGGTTAAGGTTAGCAAATATTTTTTATCGAATGAATAGTTAAACCTGCTGAAGACTGAAAACAATCTTGCTGTTAAATCACTGGATGTTGCAGCGCCAGCGGGTGTTGTACCTAAAGCCATATTGGCTAAAGCACGTTCAGCAGTTATCCCGATAGGAAATAACCTGTTCTCCGTGTAATAAGCCTGAACTTTGTCTTGATAAAGCTCCTGACCAATTAGAGCATCGAAGCTATGGTGTTTGCTAAACTCTGTTTTAGAACCAGAATTGGTGTAAGAAAGCACGTTCGAATTGTTAATGGTTTGCCTGTTTGCTGTTGCAATTGATGCAATTGGCTGCGAAGAACCGACTAATCTCGACTCGTTTGTTATAATATCATTAAAAACATTTGTCCGGTTGTTATTGAAATCAACGCCTAAAGTGCTTTTGAATGAAATACCTTTATAAATACTATAATTAAAATAGCCGTTGAAGTTGGTTACATTTGTGAAAGCTTTTTTATACTCGGCCTCATTTAGCAACAGCGGATTTACTAACGACAAACTGTTACCGTTTGTCTCACTCGCATAATCCGGGTCGTAAGCATAAATATCTTGTCCTTTAACTAATAACGGGCGATACTTAACCGCCTGGCGTAATCTGTTTAAAGATGATGAGCCTTCGCTGCTGGTACCAGCGCCATTTACCACCGTATTATTGTAGCGTACATTAAACCCAACTTTTAATTTATCATTGAATTTATGGTCGAATTTAAAGTTGATTAACTTCCTGTCAAAATCAGAAGCAAGCATAACACCATCTTCCGTATTTGAAGTTACACTTAGGTTAAATGTAGATTTTGCATCGCCACCTGTTACGCTAACATTATGGGTTTGCATTAACGCATTGCGACCGAATAGCTCTTCCTGCCAATCTACAAACGGCGTGCTTTTGAAACTTTCCAAATCATTGAAAGTGCCATAATAACTTGCGTACAAGCTTTCGCTGGTTGCATTACCGCGACTTGCCTCGTACTGATATTTCACAAAATCGTAAGGATTCATCACTTCGAGTTTGTTAGCTAATTGCCTGAAACCGACTAAGCCATTGTAATTTATAGTTGTTTTCATTTCGCGGCCACCTTTTGTTGTAATTAACACAACACCGTTTGCGCCACGAGAACCATAAATTGCGGTTGCAGAAGCATCTTTTAACACATCGATACTTTCAATATCCTGTGGAGATAAAACAGATAACGCATTTTCTACCTGAACCCCGTCTACAACATATAAAGGCGTATTATCTTGCGTAATGGAACCACCGCCACGCACTCTGATTTGTGCACTAGCATTTGGTGTGCCTTCTGAAACTGTTATTTGTACACCTGCAAGTCTACCAGAAATGGCTTCAGCGAGTGAGTTATTTGGAATATCTTTCAGTTGTTTCGCCCCAACAGATGACACCGATCCGGTTAAATCTCTGCGATTTACAGTAGCATACCCGATTGCCACAACCTCATCCAAATCTTTTGAATTTGATTCGAGCGATATTTTTAAATTGGTTTGGGCGCCAACTGTTACTTCTTTCGAAGTGTAGCCAATGTAATTAAAAACCAAAACAGAACCCGGTGAAACGGAAATTGTAAATCGCCCGTTATCGTCTGTTTGCGTGCCGGTTTTTGTTCCTTTAACAAGAACGCTAACGCCTGGAATAGTTTCGCCACCCTTTTCGGAAACTGTTCCGCTTACCTGTTTGGTTTGAGCGTTCGCTATCCCGACATAAAAAGTGAAAATACTGAGTAAGAGTAAAATTCTGCTCATAACATTTTGAATTTGGATTTTTGATCACACAATCACTTGCGTGTAGAATATTATTTTAGTTGAAAAGAATATTCATAGTTAATATTTGGTTGTATACTGTAACAATTTTACAAACTAAAAACGGCTTGAAAACAGTTTTACCCAAAAATCTGTGCAATCGTTCCCAAAAACGTACTTTTGACGTTTATTAAAAATAGCCTTTGCGCAACCCGATAGTTATATTTTTTGTAATTTGGGTGCAAGTTCAGACAATGAGATTCGAAACATCAACTATAAAAGATATTGCCAAAGCCCTCGGACTTTCAACTTCCACAGTTTCCAGGGCTTTGAGAGATCGTTACGAAATTAGTGATGAAACTAAAAAGATCGTTTTAGCGTATGCTGAAAAAGTAAATTATAGGGCAAATCCGATTGCACGAAGTTTAAAAGAAAGAAGAAGTTACTCTATCGGAATTATTGTGAGTGAAATAGCGAACAACTTTTTTTCTCAGGTAATTAACGGCATCGAATCTATCGCTTATGCAAAAGATTACCATGTTATAATTTCGCAAAGCCATGAATCACATAAACAGGAAAAACTGAATGTCGAACATCTTGCATCTCGTTCTATTGATGGCTTATTGATTGCACTCTCATCAGAAACCCAGGACATTGATTATTTAAGGGACTTGTATGCAAAAGGATTGCCAATTGTATTTTTCGACAGGGTACCTGATAATTTTGATACGCATAAAGTAATCGCCAATAACTTTAAAGGTTCTTTTGACGCAACTGAACACCTTATTCTATCAGGAAAAAGGACTATTGCACACCTTACAAATTCAGAAACATTATCAAATACCAAGGAACGATTAGAAGGTTACAAAGCCGCTTTGGCTAAATATCATATAGAATTTAAACCCGAATTGGTTAAATTTTGCCAACATGGGGGTATGCACAGCGCTGAGTTGGAGCAGGCCGTTAAAGAACTTTTACCGTTAAAGCCAGATGGTATTTTTATATCCAGCGACCGACTGACAACAGGCTGTATAATGGCTTTGAAAAAGACCAATCCCGAGGTGGCCCATAAAATTGCCATCGCAGGATTTACAAATTCAAATCTGGTTGAGCTTTTCAGTCCGTCGTTAACCTCGGTAAAACAACCAGCTTTCGAAATTGGCCAGGTAGCTACAGAATTACTTATTTCTATGATTGAGGCCAAACGACCGATTACTGAATTTCAAACCAAAGTTTTAGATACTGAGCTGGTTAGAATGCAGAAAAATTTGGGCAACCGTTTTCTGTAACCCCTGAAATTTTAGAAAAACTTATCAAATTTACATACTAAAAACTTATTATTACCTTTGCGGCATGGTAGATATCATATTAAAAAAGGGCAAAGAAAAAGCAGCATTACAAAGGCATCCGTGGGTATTTTCCGGGGCTTTAGAAAAAGTTAAAGGGAAACCTGAAGACGGCGATGTGGTAAAAGTATTTGCTTTTGATAATGAATTTCTAGCCTATGGATATTTTAACAGTAATTCGCGGGTTGCGGTGCGCCTTTTAGAATGGGATGAAACTCAACTGATTGACAAAAGCTGGTATCAAAATCGTTTAAAACAGGCAATTGCCTCACGCCAGTTTATTTTATCCGAAGAAACAAATACCTGCCGTTTAGTTTTTTCTGAAGCTGATTTTTTACCCGGCTTAATTGTAGATAAATACGCCAACTTTTTATCACTCCAAATACTGAGTTCTGGAATTGAAAAAGTAAAAACTCATATTGTTGATATTCTTCGAACTGAACTGAATCCAAAAGGAATATTTGATAAAAGTGATGCGACAGCACGCGGCCACGAAGGTTTGCCGATTGAAAACGGCTTACTTTGGGGCGAAAATCCCCCTGAATTTTTAGAAGTTAAGGAAAACGGAATCACTTATAACATTAACATTGCAGAGGGTCAGAAATCGGGTTTCTATTGCGATCAGCGTGATAACCGAAAAATATTAGCGACTTATGCAAAAGGCAAAAAAGTTTTAGATTGCTTCAGTTACAGCGGGGGCTTTAGTTTAAATAGCTTAGCAAACGGGGCCGAAAGCATTACAAGTGTTGATAGTTCTGCTTTGGCTGTAGAAACGTTGAAACAAAATGTGGAATTAAATAACTTTGACACCACGAAAGTTACCGCAATACAATCTGATGTTAACAAGCAGTTACGGGCTTTCAAAGAGTCTGGTGAGCTGTTTGATGTTATTGTTTTAGATCCACCGAAATATGCGCCTTCACGCTCTGCTTTAGATAGGGCGGCTAGAGCTTACAAAGATTTGAACAGACTTGGAATGTTACTTTTAGAAAAAGGCGGATTGCTGGCTACATTTTCTTGCTCCGGGGCTGTGGATATCGAAACTTTTAAACAAATCATTGCCTGGGCAGCACTTGATGCGGGAAAAGAGGTTCAGATTATTAAACAGTTCTGTCAACCTGAAGATCATCCTGTTCGTATTTCTTTTTCTGAAGGCGAATACTTAAAAGGTTTATTGTTAAGGGCTCTGTAAAAATTTTTCATTCACAAACGCCTGGCCTGCCGAAGATTTTACTTTAAAAAAGATTGTTCTTTTAAAAGCGCAGGGCAATAATTTATCGTTTTTTATATTTCATCGGAACTTTCAGGTAGTTTTTCGTATTCGCCTTTAAAGGCGTAAAATCCGAAAATCATCAAACCTAGGCATATAGGGAAAAATATAAAAATGATAATTCCCCATTGTAATATGGCGTTCGTGCGTTCAATATCTGTTTGCGTTAAACCAACTTTACTTATCGCCTGTATGAATAAAAAAGTCATTACAATTGGTCCTAAAGCAATCCAACCTAAACCTAAAAATCTTTTTAAAGTTTTCATAACTTAATCATTAATTTTTTCGTCTCTTTTATTTGATAGATAAATGGTTCCAATCACCAGGCTGAGGGCTGCGACACCAATTGGGTACCACAAGCCAGAAAGCGGTGTAGAACCTTCAAAACTGGCAATTAGTGTTGCTATGAAAGGCACTAAACCACCAAAAACACCATTGCCAATATGGTAAGGTAAAGACATGGATGTGTAACGGATTTTGGTTGGAAAGAGCTCAACCAAAAAGGCCGCAATTGGCCCGTAAACCATTGTAACCAATAATATCTGAAAAAATACCAGTCCGACAAACTTCCAGAAAATTGGCTGAGGTAAAATTTTACTTTTCAATACATCGCTGCCGTGTACGGAAACTTTGGAAATCGAAACAGTATCGGTAGATACTTTTGAATAACCAGAGCCATTTTTGAATAAAAAAGCCGTTTCTACTGTTCTTAGTGTATCCTTTGTATTTGGAATTGGTGTAAACATAGGTGAACCCTGCATCATTGACAGCAGCTCGCTCTTAGTAAAATTTTCTTCGCTGGTATCCTTCAAAAAAGTTTTATAAATCGGACGATAAAAAATTATACCTAAGAGCATTCCAGAGAGCATAATCCATTTACGACCTACCTTATCACTCCAGGCGCCAAAAATCACAAAAAATGGAGTTGCAAAAGCAATGCCCCAAAGCAAAATATAACGCGAATCGTTGAAATCGAGTTTGCAGGTATTCTCCAAAAATGATTGCGCATAAAATTGTCCGGTATACCAAATTACCCCTTGTCCCATTGTTGCGCCAAAAAGCGCTAGCAAAACCATCTTAAAATTTGCTTTATTATTAAAACTTTCCTTTAATGGATTTTTAGATACCTTTCCTTCCGATTTCAGCTTAGAAAACATTGGCGATTCGTGCATTTTCATTCGGATGTAAATGGAAACACCAACCAATACTATCGAGAGTAAAAACGGAACACGCCAACCCCAATCGGCAAATGTTTCGGCACCAAGAATATTTTTGGTAATTACAATTATGCCCAGAGAAAGGAATAAACCTAGTGTTGCCGTCGTTTGAATCCAGCTTGTAAAAAATCCCCGTTTGTTTTTTGGAGCATGTTCGGCTACATAAGTTGCTGCGCCACCATATTCGCCCCCGAGGGCTAAACCTTGAACTAACCGCAATATTAACACTAAAATTGGCGCTGCATAACCAATACTCTTATACGATGGAATTAAGCCAATTAAAAATGTTGAACCCCCCATTAAAACCAGCGTTAAAAGGAAAGTATATTTCCTGCCAATTAAATCGCCAAGCCTACCAAAAACCAGCGCACCAAACGGACGAACAATAAAACCGGCTGCAAAAATTGCCAGCGTATTTATTAGCGCCGATGCGCCTGCATCGTCAGGAAATAGCTGATGGCCAATAATAACGGCCAGACTTCCGAAAATGTAGAAATCGTACCATTCTATAAGTGTGCCTAATGATGATGCCCCGATAACTTTAAAAATATTATTCTTCGGTAAAGTTTCGCTCATGAGAGTGGAATATTTGGTGTTCTAAGATAAACATTTACACCTCAAAAATATAAGTTGGCCCACTGCTGATTTAAATTGTTACAAATAAAACATTTCGCCAATAGTTTTGTATTTTCATACGGAAAACTCAGTTTATGCTTTTAATACAAAACATCAGATTATCAAGAATTTTAAGAAATACATGGCAGGTCGATTTAATTATGATTGCATCCTGCACGGCAGCCTACCTCATCCGGGCGTATTTGATTGCACATCATTTTGAAATTCCTACAATTATACCGACTGTTCTAGGTACAGCAATTGCCTTTTTTATAGGCTTTAACAATAATCAGGCTTACGACAGGTGGTGGGAAGCCCGTAAAATTTGGGGTGCTTTAGTTAACGATAGCCGCTCTTATACCAGAGCTTTAATAAACTACGTGGATAATGAGGAGCCTACGGTAAAAAGAATGGTTTACAGGCATATTGCGTTTCTATATGCTTTAAAAGCCAACCTACGCGGCACTATTGACGAAATTTATATCAAGTATTTATCCGAAGAAGATTTAAAAGAAATTGAAAACCATAACAATGCGCACAATGCACTGCTAAATATTCAATCGCGGGATTTGCAGAAACTTTCAAAATCCGGGGCAATTGATGGCTTTAGATTTATAGAAATTAATGAAATGCTGGTTAGGTTTTCGGATTCGATGGGCATGAGTGAACGGATTAAAAATACAATCTTCCCAACAACATATACTTATTTAACCAAAGTTTTTATTTGGCTTTTCGTAGTCACTTTTACACTGGTTATAAGCCAGTCTGCTGGTATTGCATCTATATTTTTAGGCTGGTTAATTGGCTTTGTATTTGTTTCTACCCAAATAAATGGGATGAGCCTGGTTGATCCTTTTGAGAATAATTCTGCAGGGGTTCCGCTTAATCAAATTACGAGAACTATCGAAATCAACTTGCTTCAAATGCTGGAAGAAAAAGAAATTCCAGAGCCTGTTAAGCCAATAAATGATGAATATATTCTCTAAGTTTTGGAAACTTTTTTTCCTGCGAATATAAATAGCACTGATAACAGCCAGAATAAAACGACTATTAAAACGGCATTTAAAATTGCTTTCGGATAACCTAGTTCTGCCACGTTTATGAATGGGTAAGGGTATTGATTTATCAAATAGCCCCTTATCACAATAAAAATAATGTAAACCATTGGATAAATGAGCCATTTTAGGGCGTTGGAATATTTCAGGCCCGATTTGTTGGTATAAAATATCCAGAAAATTAATACCAAGAATGGCGTAACAACATGCAAAAGTTCATCGGCAACCTTTGCCCAGCCATTTTGTAATACAAGCCCTCTCAATAAAAAATTATATATTAAGCCTACAACCATTATATAAACGGTAACTGCAGTTATTGTAGCGCTTTTAGAAAAAAATCGCCCAATATTTGAGTTTGGAAAAAGCCATAAAACGGTAAAGCAAATGGCAACTAAAATATTTGTGGTAACTGTAAAAAACGAAATAAATAATTTTATTGTTGCGATATAGTTTCCTTGTAAAAGAGCTAAGCTTAGCTTAAATTGAAGAATTAGTGCAAACCAAACCAGCAGCGCCGAAAAAACAATAAATACTTTTTTAGTTTGAATTAACATATATTCGGCTTTTTTGGGGGTGATATCCATTTATAAACAAAAACACAATTCTAGAGGCAAGATAAATATTTTCGCTTGATGACTATTTAAACTCCAGCGTCAGGCTAATCAATTAGCTATTGCTGATTTAAGTATCTCTTCAAAAATTAACGTCTGTGTTTTAACCGAAGCAATTTCATCATCGAAAGCTATCGAACTTACTGCCTTTAATATTTTACCGTCTTTCCCTATTAAGATGTTCGATGGATAACCGTGATTAATATTTAGCTTTCTGATTTCGTCCTTCGTCAAACAGACAATTTCATATTTATAGCCAGTTTTTTTCTGAAATTTCCTGGCTTTTTTACGGTCATCGTAAGTTATCGCAATGAAGCGAACATCGTCTTTCTTATATTCTTTAACAAGCTTATTTAGTTCAGGTATTTCTTTAACACATGGTGGGCATTCCTCAAACCAAAAATTAATAAGCACTATATTATTTTTTAATTCTTGTTTCGAAAATGGCTTTCCTGTTATGGTGATACCTTTAAAATCCGGCAGGTTTTTGCCGATTAATTCCTCAAAAAAAGTTTCCTGATTAGCCCATTTTACTGGAGCAGTTTGTGCGCCCGAAAGGACTGCACTAAAAACCAAGATGAGAAAAATGTAAATCTTCATTAGTGGTTAAATATAAAAAAAAGTCCGGCCAAAATTGGCAGGACTTAAACCTATCTTGTTTAAAAATCTTATTTAAAGGTTACGGGTCCGTACTCCGTTTTTATAATAACATTAGCCGAACCACCATTACCAATTTTACCTGTGTATTTCTTATTTTCATCATCGTCACTCACCAATTTTGACGATATACCCGAACCATATTTGAAACCTGCATAGGTAGTGGAAATATTAAAGTTCGCATTGTAGTTATTGCTAAAACCTAAACCTACGGTTGCATACTCTCCTGTAAAGTTAAAATTCTTACAAGCAGGATTAATTTCGCTTACACTCAACCTGTTATAATCCATGTCTATTATTGCATCACCGTTCAGGCTTCCAAGGGTTACATTTGTATATTCAGTTTTAAGCGAAATTTTACCTACGCTCGCTAATGTTAAACTGCTGTAACTTTGCTTAATTACTGTATTTCCTTTTATGCTGTTTATGTTAACTTTTGCATACTCGCTATTCAACAGTAAATTACCATTTATTGAACCGACAGTTAAACCTGCTCCATATTGAATTTTAATATTTGCCGATTTGGTAATTGTATTAACATTTACCGGAACATATTCTGCATCGAGCTGCAAAGTACCAACCGAACCAATACTTACCCCGCCTCCATATTCATGTTTTACAACTGCGGTATTTATATTTTGTACAGTCATTTTCCCGTATTCAACATAAAGATAATTATTGGCACTGTTTAAGTTGCCGGCAGTTAAATTACCATATTGAACTTTTAATGAAGTAGGGCCGGAAAAATCGGCAAGGTCTATACTTCCATATTGTTGCTGGGCTGTTAAAGCATTTGTAGAAGGCATATAGACCACATAATTTACTTTAATTTCCCGTCGCCACGTAGTTACACCATTCCTAAGTTTTCTGCCATAATTGCCATTTCTATCATTCATATTTGTTTTAACTGAAACCAGATCGCCGGCCTTACTGGCATCAATGCTTACCTCATCAATTAATTTTTGCACATCGTTATCCGAGTTACTGTAAGCTCTAATTTCGACATCAACTTTAACTTCTTTTCTATCCCAGGTTTTAATTACCATAGAACCATATTGATTATTGAGGCTAACCTTATCACCATTATCTACACTAAAAGTTTTGCTGAAATTTTTGGACCGCTCTGCATCACTGCCAGACTGAATATCATTTAAACCTGTTTGAACCGGGTTAACTTTTGTACTTGTTACGCTATTTACCGCATAACTTTCTGATGGTGCATTCACCACGACAACTTGCTGGGCACTTGTTTTTACGGCGATTAAAGCCATAAAGGCTAAAAATAATTTTATTGTTTTCATGTGTTGTTAATTGTTAAACATTTAGCTGCTTAAAACCTGCCGACTGGCATTAAGCGAATTAAATGTGGTGAGCGCATGTTTGTTTTATATCTGGTTAACTTTTTTATAATCATCAACCTGGTTTATAATCAATAGTTGTTGCTTTAATAAGTTTAACTGAATTTCGCGGTTTTTAACCATTGCCTTAACCACAAACACCTGATTCGGAGTGGTTGGTAATTCAGCTTTTAACCTTTCGTAATCTTCATCGAGTTTCTTCAAATCATCGGTGAACTTTTTATATAAATCCGGATTTGCCGATGCAAAAATTGCAAGGCTGTCTCTTTTTTCTGTAATCAGGCTTGCAAACTGTATTTCCTTTTGCGCTGCAGCAGCATTAACGTCTGCGATTTCTAAATCGTGGTTTCGCGATCTTCCTGCGTAAAGCCAAACTAAACCGAAAATAACTACTACTGCCGCTGCTGCACTCATCCATAAATACAGTTTCAATGGCTTTTTTTTATTATTTTGTTCTAAAGTTTGCCTGTTATCTAATTCCAGTTCAATTTTTGCCCAAAGGCCTGCCGATGGCTCGAAAACATCGAAGTCTTTTCGATTTTCCTTAACAAAGGTTTCTAATCTATTATTCATCTCTCATCCCTTTCAGTTCTAAAATACTTTTTAACTTCTTTTTTGCCCGCATAAACTGTGTGCGACTTGTATTTTCACTAATTTTTAAAATGTGTGCTATTTCTTCATGGTCGTAACCCTCTAAAAGATATAAACTCAAAACCACTCTATACCCATCGGGCAATTCTTTAATGGCATTTCTAATTTCATCAGCCTGCAATCGCACTTCATATTCATCTGCGCTAACTTCATCAGGCACCTCCGAAACCTCATCCGTACTAACAAATTCAAATTTGCGCTTGCGGAGATAGTTAATCGATTTGTTAATTACAATCTGTTTCAACCAAAGCCCGAAAGTGGTTTCCTGCCTGAAATCAACAATCCTGGTAAAAGCATCCAGAAACGCTTCTTGCAGAACATCTTCAGCCTCTTCTTCATAATTTAAAATGCGCAGCGCTACATTATACATTGCTTTTGCATACAGTTTATACAATTCAAACTGTGCTGCTCTGCTGCCACGCATGCATTCTTTTACAAGTTCAAGGTTTTTATCTACGTAAACGGCTTCCAAAATTTTGAATATTCTGATTATAAGACATAAGAGATTTTTAAACGTTGCATCAAGGTAAAAAAAAATTAAAGAAAGTTTTGCATACCAATAAAGATGTGATATGCCTAATGATTTAGAAAAGCAATTGTAGTAACTTCTAGGTCCCTTCAGTCCCGCTTTAGGTACAATACTTTTTAAACTTCTGCTTTGTGGAGTAGCCAGGTTTGCAGCTAAAAAGGTATTTCCCCGTCAATCGGGTTTATTTTACAAAGGCTCATCACACTAAACCAAAACCTTTCACATACCTTAACAATTATGGAAAAGCAACAGGCAATTCATCCTAAATTTGAAATCCCTGAAACAAAGAATTAACTTCATACCATGGAAACTGATCTAATAATTTCTGCCATTAACGAATTGCATAAAAAAGCCAATAGCGCCTTAGAAAATAAAAATGCTGATGCTTACAATTCGGTTTTTGATGATTCGTTAACGTATACCCAAGCCAATGGGGTTAAGCTCGGAATGAAAGCGCACAAAGCTGAAACTGAAAAATATTTCAGAAGAATAAAACAAATTGAAACGAGTCAGTACCGCATTAAATCATCATTTGAGCATGGAATTTTCACAGAGAAAATCGCCCGAAAATCCATCATCCTTAAGCCTAAATTGTTTATTTTTTCCAAAAAACAAACAATTCAAACTGAAGAAATTTTCCACTGGAAAAATACTAATAACGAGTGGAAAGTTGTCGCCGTAGAAGTGGTGCTGGAGGAGAAATATTAATGGTCAATAATCAATTTAATTACAGAAGAATTATAAAAAATTTCCTTGAATCTTCTTTTCCAAACTTTAAAACAAAATCGGTATTTTTGCCGCTTAATTTAGATTACAAAATATGTTAAGAACAGTAACTTGTGGTGCGCTTTCCCTCAATAATTTAGGAGAAAGCGTTACGCTGTGTGGTTGGGTGCAAAAATCAAGAGATCTAGGCGGTATGACTTTTATAGACATTCGCGATCGTTATGGCATTACTCAGTTGGTTTTTAACATGGATGATAATCGTGCACTTTGCGAAGCTGCACGTTCTTTGGGTCGCGAATTTGTAATAAAGGCTACAGGTACAGTTGTAGAACGCAGCAATAAAAACCCAAAAATGTCAACCGGTGATGTAGAGATTAAAATTTCTGCATTAGAGGTTTTAAACGCAGCGAAATTACCTCCGTTTTTAATCGATGATGAAACGGATGGTGGCGATGAGTTGAGAATGAAATATCGTTACCTTGATTTACGCCGTAACCCGGTACGTAATAACCTGGTCCTTCGTCATAAAATGGCACAATCTGTTCGCCGTTATTTAGATGCTTTAGATTTTATAGAAGTTGAAACGCCGGTTTTAATTAAATCTACACCAGAAGGTGCCAGAGATTTTGTAGTTCCAAGCCGTATGAATGCTGGCGAGTTTTATGCTTTGCCTCAATCGCCGCAAACTTTTAAGCAACTGCTTATGGTTTCGGGTTTCGACAGATATTTTCAGATTGTTAAATGTTTTAGAGATGAAGATTTAAGAGCCGACCGCCAGCCAGAATTTACACAGATTGACTGCGAAATGTCGTTCATTGAACAAGAAGATATATTAAATACTTTCGAAGGTTTAATACGTACGCTTTTTAAAGAAGTACGTAATTACGATTTACCTGAAGTTCCACGTATGCAATACGCTGATGCCATGCGTTTGTATGGTTCTGATAAGCCTGATACGCGTTTCGATATGCAGTTTGTAGAACTTAACGATTTGGTAAAAGGTAAAGGTTTTCCTGTTTTTGATAATGCAGAATTGGTGGTTGGTATTAACGCAAAAGGAGCGGCGAGCTATACCCGTAAGCAATTAGATGAATTAACCGACTTTATTAAACGCCCTCAAATTGGTGCCACCGGATTAATTTATGCCCGTCACAATGAAGACGGAACCATAAAATCTTCAGTAGATAAATTTTTCAACGAAGAAGATTTGAAACAATGGAGCGAAGCCTTTAAAACAGAAAAAGGCGATTTAATTTTAGTACTTGCTGGCTCAACAGATAAAGTTCGTAAACAATTAAATGAACTACGTTTAGAAATGGGTACCCGCTTAGGCCTGCGTGATAAAAATACTTTTTCTGCACTTTGGGTTTTAGATTTTCCTTTATTAGAATGGGATGAAGAAACTGAACGTTACCATGCCATGCATCATCCATTTACTTCTCCAAAACCAGAAGACATTGCTTTGTTAGATACCGACCCTAAGAACGTTCGAGCCAACGCCTACGATATGGTTATTAACGGAACGGAAATCGGTGGTGGCTCTATCCGTATTCATGATAGAGAATTACAGGCTTTAATGTTTAAGCATTTAGGTTTTAGTGCAGAAGAAGCCCAAAAACAATTCGGTTTCTTAATGGATGCCTTCGAATTTGGCGCACCTCCACATGGTGGAATTGCTTTTGGTTTCGATCGCTTAACTTCAATCTTTGCCGGTTTAGATTCAATCCGTGATGTTATTGCCTTTCCTAAAAATAACTCTGGAAGAGATGTAATGATTGATAGCCCGAGTACAATTGACGATAAGCAATTGAAAGAACTTAAGATTAAAACAGATTTATAGAAAAGTTTTTTCTTACACATTCAACTGTTTTGGTATACATAGCTTGCAATAGAGCGCTATATGTTTATCTAAAACAGCGTAAAAAAAGTAAAGCCTCCGAAATTAACTTTCGGAGGCTTTACTTTTAATCATTTGAATTAGTAATGTAGTAATTAACTATTACCTAATAAGTTTCGCTATCTGGTGGAATGCCATAATCGACAAATTTTTTAGCTTTTTTTTCTGTTTTCTTGCTAAAAAAACCTTTAACCGAATTAAATATCGCTGATAAATGTTCGGCATCTAAAGATTTTCCAACCTTACCAGAAACCAAGCCAACTGCGGCCTTTGTTAAAAAGCCAGCCCCTCTGAATAATGTTTTATTCATAAACATCGGCAAGAGTAAGGACATTGCTGTACCGCTTAAATTAAGTTTATCATCCACCTTGAAAAGATTGCTTGGAGTAGCGTATTTTTTAATTAGCGAACCAAGCGTAAATTGATGAATAAAGTTTTTTGCATCAGCTTTTAGCATATTCTGCTTAAGCGTATATTCTACTTTTAATTCTAGTTTTTTAGCTTGAAGATCATCAAGGTTTCTGATGTTTTTATAACTTTTCATCTTCTTCCTCCTTATCTGCAAGTTTATCGAAATACTTTCTGATGGCAACATTAATAATCGCCTTTTCAATGTATTTATCTTTTGTTAAATAAACTATTATTGCCAATAGTATGTAAATTAAAGATACGCAACCAAAGCCCCCGGCATAACTGTGTAAAACATCTGATAAGTAGAGTGCGAGCGTTACCGACCCAAACAAAAAGGCCAGGATAAAACACACAATTACAGCAGTACTGGTTACTAAATCGGCAAATATTTTCGAAGCTTTCTCTACCAGGTAAAGTCTGGTGTACTCAACCCGGGCTTCCAGGAAACCCTTGGCATCATCCACCAAATCTTCAATACTTTTATCTTTATTTTCCTGCATAATTTAGATGAAATTTAACCGAACGCTTCCGCGTCCGGTTATTAAAATATTTTTATGCGTGTTCTACGTCGTCACTATATTCTTCTTCTACACTTCTCAATTTTGTTTTTATTGAGCCCACAACTTTATCTTTCAGGCTTGATAGGTTGTTAATTTCATCAGCAGCTTTATCTCTTATAGAATCACCTAAATCTTTCAGCGATTGACTCAGTTTATCACGAGTTTCATCGCCTTTATCTGGTGCAAATAAAATTCCTAAAGCGGCTCCGGCAGCCAATCCTGCTAATAGAGCAACTACAACTTTCGAGTTATCATTCATAATAATGTATTTTAAGGGTTTAACATTTACAATATACCGAGGCTATATTATTTTATTGTTAAGCTATAATTATAACTCATTATGCTCATTATTTGTTTTAATTCTTTCCAATCTTTCTGATGCAAGCGTACTGGTTTCGTAAATTTTAACGAGCAATATAAAATAAGATAGCAGTAAAGGACCGAAAACCAATCCTAATATCCCGAACAAAGGAATACCAATAATTACGCCAATTACCGTTATAATCGGGTGGATGTTGCCAACTTTTTTTGCTATGATAAATCTAAGCACATTATCTATATTAATAATTACAACAAAGCCAAAAATTAACATGGCCCAGCCCGCGAAATTATTCCCGTTGGCAATTTGTAATATCGCAGCCGGCACAAACACAACCGGTGGCCCCAAAACGGGTACAAACGAAATAAAAGTTGTTATTACCCCCCAAAAAACCGGATCTTTATACCCAAGAACAAAAAAAGATAAGCTAACCAAAGCGCCCTGCACCAAACAAATTAAGCCTTGCCCAAGAACATTCGCGTAAGTTGTATTACGCATTTCATCTCCAAAACGTAATGCGTTTTGTTCTCTAAATGGTGCGTATTTAATTAAAGATAATTCGAATGTTTTTCTTTCTATCAGCATAAAGTATAGTAAAAAGAACATTACAAGTAAACTCAGTATAATATTTACGGCACTGGATATGAGCGATGGAAAAAGTTGTGTTGCCCAGTTTCCTATTCTGTTTAAGCCATCCTGAATTAAGCTTTCATTAATTTTTACAGGAACGAGATGCTGAAGCTTGACCAGAAGGTTTTTAAAAAAAATTTCGTTGTTTCTTAACTCGGATATCTTACTGATAACCATACTACTTAAAGCGTAAAAAGGAAGTACGATTAGAACAATACAAATTGCAATAAGAAATATAGCTGTAACTCTTTTATTCCAGCCTTTTACTTCCGCCAGGTAAATGTAGCCCGGCCGCATAATGGTGTACAACACAAGTGTACTTAAAATTGCACTAAAAATTCCTTGCAGGGAATAAGCGATTAATAGCCCAAGCGCTATTATGATAACAAGGTTTATATTGTTGCGTTGTTTATAGGAGAATACCGACATAACTTTATTGCTTGGTATTCTCTAAATAACAAAATGGGGCAATTTGTTTGCTATTTAAGCGAATTATTCTGCGCCATCAATTTTAATCGCTTTTATTTTATTGTAAAGCGTTTTCCTATCGATATTCAGAATTTGGGCGGCCTTAGTTTTGTTAAAGTTTACTTCTTTTAAAACCCTTAAAATTGTATCGTATTCGGCTTCTTGGGCAGCGTTTTTTAAATCCTTAGGCTTATCTATGAACTTCACCTTAGCCTGATTTAAAATTTTCTCGCGGTCGTAATCCTTTGCGTGATTGGCAAGTTCGAGTGGTAAAACATCTACCTGAATTTCGTTTCCATCGCTCATCAAAGCAACACGTCTGATCACGTTTTTCAACTCACGTACGTTACCTGGCCAGCTGTAATTTAAAAAGCAATTTTTTACATCTTCAGAAAAGCCTTTGATATTTTTATTTAACTCTTCATTTGCAATCGCTAGAAACTTTTCGGCAAATACCAAAATATCACTTCCTCTCTTTTTCAATGACGGGATATGAATTGAAAACTCATTAAAACGGTGATATAAATCCTCACGAAAAGTACCTTTTGCAATATTTTCAACAAGATTTTCGTTGGTTGCAACAATTATACGAACATCTAAATCAATTTCTTTCGTGCTTCCTATTCGTTTAAGCTTACGTTCCTGAACTGTTCTTAATAAAGTTGCCTGAATTTCGTATGATAAATTTCCAATTTCATCTAAAAATAATGTGCCTCCGTTAGCTTGTTCAAAATGCCCGATTTTTGTATACAAAGCACCGGTAAATGAACCTTTTTCATGACCAAAAAACTCGCTCCCGGCTAGTTCTTTTGTCAAAGAGCCACAATCCATTGCAATAAAAGGTTTATCTTTTCTTAAACTATTCAGGTGAATTGTTTTTGCTACATATTCTTTTCCAGTACCACTTTTTCCGGTCAGTATTATGCTATATGATGTTGGTGCAATGAGCTGAATTTGCTTCAATAAAGTTGATGAGACATCACTTCTGCCATCAATGTAATCACTGTGGTTCGTATACTCAAACTCTGAATTAGAATTATTTTTGTTTGATGAGTTAGCGCTTTCATTTAGCGCCCTCTGGGTTTCGAGCGCTTTATTTATCGTATTTAAAATTTCATCAGGGTACAATGGCTTTGTGATGTAATCATAAGCGCCAAGTTTGATTAATTCTACAGCTAATTTAATATCAGAATAACCGGTAATTATGATTACGCCGGTTTTAGGATAGTTTTCTTTAATTTTGATGAGGATTTCCCGCCCATCGGTGTCATCCAATCGGTAATCGCATAAAACCAAATCAAAGTTATCATTAGCCATAATCTCCATTGCAGAATTACCTGTAATGGCATTGGCAACCTCGAAACCATTTCTATTTAAAAATTTAGATAGTAAGAGTCCAATATTTACTTCATCATCTATAATTAATATTTTCTTTTTCATCTATGAGAATTCGTTACACATAATTAGGGAAAATATTCCGAATTGGGAAATATTTTCTACACTTCATCGCCATAATTCTCGAATTAATTAGACAAAAAATTTATTTACCGGCAAAATTAGCTTTACGCTTTTCTATAAATGCCGAAACACCTTCTTTGAAATCTTCGGTGTCAAAACACTTTCCAAATTCTTCAATTTCAGTTAAATACCCGTCCTCTTCGTTTAGAGAAGCAATTACAGATTTAATTGCTGCGGCAACAGCCAAAGGTGCTCGCAGCTTAACCACATTCAATAGCTCTTCCGCTTTGCTTATCAAATTCGTTTGAGGAACCACATAATTTACTAAACCAATCTTTTCGGCTTCAGCAGCCGTAACCATATTAGCCGAAATAATCATCTCAATTGCTTTTCCCTTACCAACCAATTGAGTTAAGCGTTGAGTACCTCCATAACCTGGAATTAAACCTAATGTTACTTCCGGCAAACCTAATTTGGCATTATCAGCAGCAATTCTGATATGGCATGCCATTGCTAATTCTAAACCACCACCTAACGCAAAACCATTAATTGCAGCAATGAATGGTTTTGAAGAATTCTCTATTGCATTAAAAACATTTTCATGGCCAGTTCTTGCTAATTCTGCTCCTTGGTTGCCGCTGTAATCAGAAAATTCTTTTATATCAGCGCCTGCAACAAATGCCTTTTCGCCTGCGCCTGTTAAAATCACACCTCTTACTTCTTCCGTTTTGCCGGCAAAATCGATTACATCAGCGAGTTCGGTAAGTGTATCTTTATTTAAAGCATTTAATGCTTTTTCGCGATTTATTGTAACGTATAAAATGCGCTCTCTTACTTCTGCTATTAGATTCTGATATTCCATAATTTAAAAGTTTCTGTTTTCTGTAACCCAGTTTTTAATGTACTCCACAATACTTACCATCGTTGTGCCCGGTGGAAATAATTCGCCAACACCTAGCCCGGCAAGTTTTTTTCTATCACCATCAGGAATTATTCCTCCACCGGTTAATAGCACATCATCGAGTTGCTTTTCTTTCATGAGGTGAATAATTTTTGGAAAAACCGTCATGTGTGCACCGGATAGAATAGATATTCCAATGGCATCAACATCTTCCTGCAGGGCCGTATTTACAACCATTTCAGGCGTTTGGCGAAGGCCTGTATAAATCACTTCCATGCCTGCATCGCGAAGCGAAGTAGCAATAACTTTAGCGCCACGGTCGTGCCCGTCAAGACCAACTTTTGCAACTAAAACACGTATTGGCCGGTTTAATACTTTGCTCATAATGAATATTAAGTTGATGTAAATGTATTGATTTTGATGCTCAAATTAATCATTAACCAAAACAACAAGAATTGCACTAATATTTTTACATTTGCATTCCTAATTTACAGGTTTTTATGAGTGAAGAAAAGTCATTGAACTTTATTGAAGAAATTGTTGAGAACGACTTAAATAGTGGCAAGTATGAAACTTTGGTTACGCGTTTCCCACCCGAACCTAACGGTTACTTACACATTGGCCACGCGAAAGCGATATGCTTAAACTTCGGACTAACACAAAAATACGGCGGCTATACCAATCTGCGTTTTGATGATACCAACCCGGTAACCGAAAAAACAGAATACGTTAACAGCCAGCAAGAAGATATTAAATGGTTAGGTTTTAACTGGAAAAATGAGTTGTATGCATCAGATTATTTTGATGAATTATATTCTTTTGCCGTAAAACTAATCGAAAAAGGTTTGGCTTATGTTGATGAAAGTTCTGCTGATGAAATTGCAGCTTTAAAAGGAACACCTACTGAACCTGGCCAGGATAGCGCATACCGTAATCGTAGTATTGAAGAGAATTTAGACATTTTTACGAAGATGAAAAATGGCGATTTCCCTGATGGTGCTTACATTTTACGTGCGAAAATTGACATGGCCAGTCCGAATATGTTAATGCGTGACCCAATTATTTATCGCATTAAACATGCCGAACACCATCGTACAGGCAATAAATGGTGCATTTACCCCATGTATGATTTTGCCCACGGCCAAAGCGATAGTATAGAAAACATTACACACTCCATTTGCACCTTAGAATATGTTTCGCACAGGGAGTTGTACGATTGGTTTATCGAGAAATTAGAAATTTTTCCATCAAAACAGTATGAATTTGCCCGTTTAAACCTTACTTCTACAGTAATGAGTAAACGCAAATTGCTGCAACTGGTTAATGAGAATTTAGTTAGCGGCTGGGACGACCCACGCATGCCTACAATTTCAGGTTTACGCAGAAGAGGCTTTACACCTAAAAGTGTTCGCGAGTTTTGCGAACGTATAGGCATTGCCAAACGCGAAAATTTAATCGAGTTAAGCTTACTGGAATTCTGTATCCGTGAGGATTTAAATAAATCTGCTAACCGCGTAATGGCCGTTTTAGACCCGATAAAATTAATTATTACCAATTACGAAAAAGGTACTGAAGATTTAATCGGTGAAAATAATCCGGAAGCTGAAGATGGCGGTGGTACTCGTGTAATCCCTTTTAGTAAAGAACTTTGGATTGAACGCGAGGATTTTATGGAAATTCCGGCTAAGAAATGGTTCCGTTTGGCGCCTGGTGCAATGGTTCGCTTAAAATTCGCTTATATTGTTAAATGCGAAGACTTTGTGAAAGACGTAAATGGAAACGTAACAGAAATTCATTGTACTTATATTCCTGAATCGAAAAGCGGAAGCGATACCAGCGGAATTAATGTGAAAGGAACAATACATTGGGTAAGCGCACAACATGCAAAAACAGCCGAAATCCGTTTATACGATAGATTATTTACATCAGAAACACCAGATGCAGAAGAAGGGGATTTTAAAGATTATTTAAACCCCGAAAGTTTAACGGTTTTGCCAAATGCTTACATTGAACCAGCTTTAGCTGATGCAGATTTAGAGGGTCGGTATCAGTTCATCCGTAAGGGTTATTTCTGTTTAGACAGAGATTCGACAGCTGATAAATTGGTTTTTAACAGAACAGTTACGTTAAAAGATACCTTCAAAAAACCGAACTAAAGCCCACCCGACCAGTCTGGGAAGCGCAGGCGCTTTCAACCGCAAAAAAAATTGCCATGGAAATGCAGAAAAATACCTTGTATAAATCTGCGTTTCCATTGTTAAAAATCAACATTTGGTTTTTTCCTCCGCCCCGAAACCTCCAGCCTTCAGGCTTTCTTAATACTTCAGGTAAACATTGTACAAAACCAAAACATCAACCGGGGTTAAGGTTTTAGTAATATCTGATTGGATAAAATGAATTTTAAAAGCTTCGATTGCCGCAGGCAGGTTCGTTGTGTTATAACCAATATATTTTAGCGCCTTTTCAGTATCAAAATCAACTGGAGGATTTTTCAAAACATCATCATACCAAAATCCAAAACCTTTATCAGCAAGTTTTTTCCATGGGAAATTTTTTGGGTCGTTCTTGCGGCCAGGTGCAATATCAGCATGCCCGATGAAGTTTGCCGTAGGAATGTTATAGGTTTTCTTTAAGGTTGCCAGTAACTTAAGCAGGCTGTTAATCTGTGCATCTTGCCAAACATCGCCAACACCGTTGTTATCCAATTCTATACCAATAGATGAAGAATTAAAATCTGTATCCTTTCCCCATTTACTTACGCCTGCATGGTTTGCACGCAGGTAATCGTTCACCATATGAACCACTCTTCCATCACGGCTTATAACATAATGTGCGCTCGTTCCGGCTTTAGTTGAGTGAAAGGTTTTAATGGTTTGATTTAAACTATCCTGAGCAGTATGATGGATAACTACAAAATTTGGTTTTCGTATCCCAAAATTTACAGAACCTATCCATTGTTGGTTCGAAGCATTAACCGAATCGTAAAGTTGACCTTGTGGTGGGGTTGCAAGAATAATCTGCGAAAATCCTTTAGCTTTTTCCTTATAAACTTTTTCTGTAACGGCATATTTATTTGTGCTGCATGCAGAAATAAATAATGAAGAAATGATAAAGAACGCATAACGGTGTTTTAAAAGGCTATTCAACGGCATAATGTTTTTGTTTTTGAATGAAGGTACAAAGTTATGCTAAAGTTCATCCATTGCATCAAACTTTATACAAAGCTTTCATTTTTTACTAATTTAGCGGCGATATACATTTACAATGAAGAAATTATATAAAGCAAATAGCTTCCTTTTTGCGCTTGCATTTGCCGCAGCACTATTTCAAGCTTGCACAAATACAACTGAAACCAAGACTGATAAAACGACGGTTATTGTTCAAAAAGATAGCTTAATAAATTATGTGGCTCAGCGATTACCAATTTACGAAAGGGTTAAGTTAACTACCAATCTCAACCAGCTGAGTATAAACGATCGGAAGGTTTTGCCTTTGCTTATTCAGGCAGCCGAAATTATGGACGACCTTTATTGGAAACAAGCTTATCCGCAACGAGACAGTTTACTGGCCGCGATTAAAGATGAAAAAACCAGAGATTTTGTAAACATAAATTATGGCCCCTGGGATAGATTAAATAATGACAAACCTTTTGTGGCAGGTATTGGCGCAAAACCGGAAGGTGCATCTTTTTATCCTTATGGGATAACTAAACAGGAAATCGAACAATCTACCTTGGCCGATAAATTTGGGGCTTACTCCGTAATAAAAAAAGATAGTTTAGGAAAACTGAGTACTGTGCCATATCATGTCTTATTTGCATCAGAGCTTCAAAAGGCATCATCATTGTTAAAACAGGCTGCGTTGATAACTGAAGATGCAGGGCTAAAAAAATACTTGAATTTAAGAGCCGATGCGCTTGAAACCGACAATTTTACAGCCAGCGATTATGCCTGGTTAGACATGAAAACCAACGGCTTAGATTTAATTATTGGTCCGATTGAAAATTATGAAGATAAGCTTTTCAATGCCCGTACAAGCTATGAAGCTTATGTTTTGATAAAGGATAAAGAATGGAGTAAACGTTTGGCAAAGTATGTAAAACTGCTTCCTGATTTACAAAAAAACTTGCCTGTTGCAGCGAAATACAAAACAGAAACACCGGGAACAGATTCAGAATTAAATGCTTATGACGTTGTTTATTACGCCGGAGATTGCAACGCAGGCTCTAAAACCATTGCGGTAAACTTGCCTAATGATGAAAAAATTCAACAGGAAAAAGGTACACGCCGTTCACAGTTAAAAAATGCCATGCAGGCAAAATTCGAAAAGATTTTATTACCTATTTCTAAAGAACTTATTGATGCCGAACAGCAGAAATATATCAAATTCGATGCATTTTTTGCCAATGTAATGTTTCACGAAGTTGCCCATGGCTTAGGCATAAAAAAAACAATTACAGGTAAGGGGTTTGTTCGTGCAGCTTTGAAAGAACAATATAGCTGGCTCGAAGAAGGCAAGGCCGATGTTTTAGGCTTATATATGGTAACCGGTTTACTTAAAAAAGGCGATTTGCAGGGTGACATAAAAGATTATTACACAACATTTATGGCCGGCATTTTACGCTCTGTGAGGTTTGGTGTATCAGAAGCGCATGGAAAAGCAAATATGCAGTGCTTTAATTATTTTAAAGAAAAAGGTGCGTTTGAACGTACTGCAAAAGGAACTTACAAAGTTAACTACGATAAGTTTGCCTCTGCAATGAACGATTTAAGCGCCTTCATTATCACATTGCAAGGTAATGGAGATAAAGCTGCGGTTGAAAAAGCTCAAAAAACAATGGCAATTATCCCCACAGAATTGCAATCTGATTTAGATAGGTTGACAAGAAAAAATATACCAGTTGATGTTGTTTTTGAGCAAGGTGTTGACGTTTTAGGAATGAAATAAAAATTATTTGATTTATAAATAGCTAAGCCACAGTTCCTCCCTGTGGCTTTTTTATGCAAAAAACACTTCTTTAAAAAAACCCTGTAACCTTTTTAAAAAACGGTCGTCTTACTTATAACTAAACATCGGGAACCGTTCGTTTCTGAAAACTAAGCTTTTAAACAGATAGCAATTTGATTGAAATGCATTTTATGTGTTATGGAAATCGTTTTGCCAAATTTTTTAAAAAAATTTATACCTAAAACCAATGAAAACTTTTTACAAAATAGCACTAGTTATCACAGCCGTTTTCGCTTCGGGGAGCATTTTTGCGCAAACACCAACAAAAGCAAACGTAACCGGAATAATCCTTGACGAAAATAAAAAACCTGCAGATTATGTAACCGTTGTACTTTTAAAAGCAGCCGATTCGAGCGTTGTAAAAACAGCGTTAACAGATCAAAATGGAAATTTCGGCTTTACAGTTTTAGCTAAGGGGAGTTATTTCTACAAAGCAAGCAACATGGGCTACCAAACAATTAAAAGTAAAATCATAACCATTTCAGATGAAAATCAAAAAGTTGATTTCGGGCCCGCTCAATTGGTTTCAACGTCACAAAATTTAAAGGAGGTAACCATCGCGGTTACTAAGCCATTAATCGAAAGAAAAATGGATAAAGTTGTAATGAATGTGTCGGGTAGCGCTGTAATGACGGGTTCTAACGCTCTGGAAGTTTTACAAAAGGCGCCAGGTGTTTCTGTTGATCAGAATGATAATATTTCGATGCAGGGAAAACAAGGTGTACTCATTCAGCTTGATGGAAAACAGACCTATATGAGTAGTGCTGATGTGGCTAACTTACTTAGAAACATGCAAAGTACGGAAATTGAAACAATTGAACTGATTACTAATCCATCATCAAAATACGATGCATCCGGAAACTCGGGAATCATCAACATAAAAACCAAAAAGAGTAAGAGTGGAGGCACCAACGGAAGTTTGAATGCAACTGCCGGTTACGGTAAAAACTTTAGGGGGAATGCCGGTTTAAACTTGAATCACAGAACGCAGAAACTGAATCTTTTCGGCAATTATAATTACGGCAACACAGAGCGTGTAAATACCATAACAATCGACAGGATTTCGAATGGCACACCAGATACCTATTTTATGCAAGCAGGCATTAGCCGCCGTAAACAACAAAATAACAATTTTAAAGCTGGTGTAGATTATTTTATCGACAAGAAAAATACAATTGGTTTATTGGTAAACGGGTACTTTAATAATGGAACTGAAGCATCGATGAACAACACTTTAATTGGGCCGTCATTTCAAAAGGTAGATTCTTCACTGGTATCTAACAGCCTGCAAACCAACAAATACAATAACATGGCCTATAACCTAAATTATAAATCGGTTTTAGATACGGCGGGCTCAGAACTCTCTATCGATTTAGATTACTCAAAATACGATGGAAATGATGGTTCCGATTACGAAAATGATTATCTCTATGCTAACGGGAACAGAATCCGGCCGGTTAGTTATACCCGAAATAATACGCCATCTAAAATTGATATCAAAGCTTTTAAAGTTGATTACAATGTTGGCTTAAGTAAAACCGTTAAGTTGGAGGCCGGCGTAAAAAGTAGCTGGGTTAAAACCAATAACGATTTGCAGGCAGAAGAACTGGTAAATAATAACTGGCAAAATGATGTTCGCCGAAGCAACCAGTTTATTTATGATGAAAATGTAAATGCAGCCTACACCAACATCAATAAACAATTTAAAAATACAAGTATTCAATTGGGTTTAAGGGTAGAACAAACTAATTCTAAAGGAAATTTAGTTACCACAAATACCGTGGTAGAACGCAGTTACTGGGACTTTTTTCCAACTTTATTTGTTCAGCAAACACTATCAAAAAACAACCAGCTTGGCTTTTCATACAGCCGCAGAATTGACCGCCCAAGCTACGATGCCTTAAATCCTTTTATATATTATTTAGACCAATACACTTACAATAAAGGAAATCCATTTTTAAAACCACAATACACTAACAATTTAGAGTTAAGTTATACTTTTATGCAGAAATACATGCTCTCTGTTGGCTACAGCAGAACAACAGACGTAATTACTGAAGTGTTATTACCAGATGCAGCGCAAAAAGCCTTATATCAAACCAACGAGAACTTAGCGAAAAACATCAGCTATAATGCCAACTTAAACATTCCGGTCCAGGTGGCTAAATGGTGGTCGATGAATAACAATTTAAATGTTTTTTACTTAAGTTTCGAAGCACCGGATTTAGCCGGGACAGCTTTGAAAACGGGCAAAACTTCCTTCCAGTTTAAATCCCAGCAAAGCTTTACAATTGTGAGTGGTTTAACAGCAGAATTGAATGGCAGCTACGAATCACCGCTTGATTACGGAACATTGAGCATAAAATCCCGATACTCAATTGATGCAGGTGTAAGCAAATCATTAATGAATAAGAAAGCGAGTTTAAAGCTTGCCTTGTCTGATATATTCAACACTTATAAAAATGATTTATCGAGCGGTTATCCAGGTTTAAAATACGATGTTCACCAGAAAAATGAAAGTCAGATTGCCAGAATCAGCTTTACTTATCGTTTTGGTAAAAATGAAGTAAAACCAGCCCGCCGACGCTCAACAGGAACAGAATCGGAGCAGGGCAGGATGAAGAATTAATTCAACTTTAAATACCAAAGGTTTTAAAAACCTGTGAGGTTTTTAACAAAAAAGGCCGATGTTTCAACATCGGCCTTCGCTATTATTTACTCAGATACATTGATTTATCTTTGTAAAGCTTTCTGAAGTATGGGTCTTCCAAATCTTTTATGAAACGAATTGCTTCACCTGTCGATTTCATTTCCGGACCTAACTCTTTTGTCACTTCAGGGAACTTTTCATAAGAGAAAACCGGTTCTTTGATTGCATACCCTTTTAACTTACGCTCGATTGTGAAATCTTTTAATTTAGCAACACCCAGCATAATTTTCGCGGCTATGTTTATATAAGGAACATCGTAGGCTTTTGCAATGAATGGAACCGTACGGGAAGCTCTTGGATTGGCCTCAATTACATATACCTTTTCATCTTTAATGGCGAACTGAATGTTTAATAAACCACGCACATCAAGTGCTTTTGCAATTTTAACTGAGTATTCTTCCATCGCTTTGGTTACCTTTTCTGATAAGCTGAACGTTGGCAATACCGCGAATGAATCTCCTGAGTGAATACCTGCAGGCTCGATGTGCTCCATCATGCCTACAATATGAACATCTTCTCCATCAGAAATTGAATCTGATTCAGCCTCTTCAGCTCTATCTAAAAAGTGGTCGATTAGTACGCGGTTGCCCGGCAAATCGCCCAAAAGTTTTACCACAGCTTTTTCTAAATCTTCATCATTAATTACAATGCTCATACCTTGTCCGCCTAAAACATAACTCGGGCGAACTAAAACCGGGTAACCAACCTCATTAGCAACAACAATTGCCTCTTCAGCATTTTCAGCTACGCCATATTTTGGATAAGGAATATCCAATTCTTTCAATAAGTCTGAGAAACGGCCACGGTCTTCAGCGATATCCATATTCTCGAAAGATGTTCCGATGATTTTGATGCCTTTTTCAGTTAGCTTTTCGGCCATCTTCAAAGCTGTTTGGCCACCCAATTGAACGATAACGCCAACTGGTTTTTCCAGCTCGATAATTTCGCGAACGTGTTCCCAGAAAACCGGTTCGAAATATAATTTATCGGCCATATTGAAATCGGTAGAAACCGTTTCAGGGTTACAATTAACCATAATTGCCTCGAAGCCCGATTCTTTAGCCGCTAGCAAACCGTGTACACAAGAGTAGTCGAATTCGATACCCTGGCCAATACGGTTTGGACCTGAACCCAAAACGATAACTTTCTTACGGTCTGATGAAATAGATTCGTTTTCTTCATCAAATGATGAATAATAATATGGTGTTTGAGCCGGGAATTCCGCAGCGCAGGTATCAACCATTTTATAAACCCTGTTTATTCCTAAAGCTTTACGTCGGTCGTAAACTTCATCCTCAGTAACATTTCCCAACAACCAAGAAATCTGAATATCTGAGAATCCTTTTTGCTTCAATGTGAAGAAAAAATCCTGAGGGATATTATTTAAAGAGTATCTTTTTAATTCAACTTCCAGGGCAACGAGCTCCTGAATTTGATTTAAAAACCATTTATCAATTTTAGTCACCTTACGGATAGATTCCAAAGGCACGCCCATTGTCATGGCATCTTTTATTAAGAACAGACGGTTCCATGAAGCATGCTCCAAACCATCCATAATTTCGTTGATGTTACGGTTTTGACGACCATCGGCACCTAAACCTGCACGGCCAATTTCTAAACTCTGACAAGCTTTTTGCAACGCCTCTATGAAAGTACGGCCTATTGCCATTACTTCACCTACAGATTTCATTTGTAAACCTAACTCTTTATTGGCGCCTTTAAATTTATCAAAATTCCAGCGAGGGATTTTAACGATAACGTAATCTAAAGTAGGCTCAAAGTATGCCGAGGTTGTTTTTGTAATCTGATTTTCGATTTCATCTAAGTTGTAACCAATTGCCAGTTTAGCTGCGATTTTAGCAATTGGATAACCTGTTGCTTTACTTGCTAACGCAGATGAACGCGAAACACGAGGATTAATTTCTATGGCAATAATATCATCATTAGCAGGATTAACCGAGAATTGAACATTACAACCACCCGCAAAAGTTCCGATGGCACGCATCATTTTAATGGCCTGGTTACGCATTTCCTGGTAACAACGGTCAGATAATGTCATCGCCGGCGCAACTGTAATGGAATCTCCGGTGTGGATACCCATTGGATCAAAGTTCTCGATAGAACAAATGATGATTACGTTATCGTTACTATCTCTTAATAACTCTAACTCGTATTCTTTCCAACCTAAAACGGCTTGTTCTACCAAAACTTCGTGAGTTGGAGAAGCTTCTAAACCGCGTTTAAGTGCTGCATCAAATTCTTCTTTTTTGTGTACAAAACCACCGCCAGAACCCCCTAAGGTGTATGATGGGCGAATTACCAACGGGAAACCGATTTCTTGAGCAGCTTCTTTACCTTCTAAAAATGAATTGGCAATTTTAGATGGTGCTACACCTACACCTATATCAACCATTAATTGGCGGAAAGCTTCACGGTTCTCCGTTTTTTCGATGGCGGCTACATCAACACCGATAACTTTAACACCATATTTTTCCCACACACCACGCTCGGAGGCTTCCACACAAAGGTTCAAGGCGGTTTGTCCGCCCATTGTTGGCAATACAGCGTCAATTTTAGGCAAATCAGGAGAATCGATGTGTTCCTGTAAAATAACCTCGATTGAATCAACAGTTAGAGGGCGAAGATAAACATGATCACCGATTACCTTATCCGTCATAATCGTAGCCGGGTTCGAGTTGATAATTGAAACAGTTATTCCTTCTTCTTTTAAGGATAACGCTGCTTGTGAACCCGAGTAATCAAATTCGCAGGCCTGACCAATAATAATTGGGCCTGATCCGATAATTAATACTGAGCGTATGGAAGTGTCTTTAGGCATGATAAAGCTTAATACAATAATTAAAATTCTAAAGTGTTGGCCTTTTTAAAGGCAAGAAGCAAGAAGGTTTTTTGCTTTTAAGAGAAAATCCCAACTGTTCTGTCGGGATGCAAAGATACACCTTTAGAAGTATTTTAAGCTGATTTTTTTAAAATAAAAAAGAGGATTGCCTGAACCCTCTTTTTAAACTTTTCTTTCGCTGAAATTATTATTGCTGCAATTTAATTTCGCCCAAATCTGTAGTTGCGCTATCTTTTACTGCAACGTTTTCTATAGTTGCATCCTTGTAAGGTGCATTAGCTTTAATCCACACTTTATAAACACCTTCTTTTAGGTTGATGAACGTAAAAGCGCCCTGGTTAAGTTCGGCTCGTAAAGTGTCTGTACCAGCAACTAACGCAACCGCCGAAACGCCTTCAGAAGGGGTAACTTTGCCAGTTATCCCACCTAATCTGATGTTAATGAATGAGAACATTATTAGTGTAACCATCAAAACACTGACTAGTATTATATTCAACTTTTTCATAACTCTATATATTTCGGTTTAAAAAATTAATTTCTGTTTAATCAGAACGTTAAATAGTGTTAAATATAAACATAAGGGGCTAAATAAAGTTTGCCGATTTGCGCTTAAAATTGAACAGTGTATAGGCATCTGTACATAAACATAAATTTAGTAAATCCATTTAGCTACCTAATTATGGCTCTTTTTCGAAAAAAAACCAAAGCCAATGTGTTGAAGTCATGTTTACGTCACGAAACTGTTTCGAAACTATATTTGGCAATAATGTTGTAATAAGCTCATCGTATTTGCGTTTTGTAAATACTTTAGTTTGATCTAAAGCTTCCTCGCGGAGTAGTTAACCGCAACGAGGATTTCTTCATAAATAGTTTGTTTGGTTTATTATCCGGTCAGAGGAGCCCTCCTCGACCGGATTTTTCTTTAATAACCTTTTTGTTTTCTATTTTTGATTAAGATGATTTTATCGGCCAATTCATTTTTCGAATTTTTAAGCTACCAGTTTGTACATACAAGCTGGCTCGAATGGCTTGCCGTAATTACAGGTTTTATTTGTATTTATCTGGCAACTAAAGAAAGTATCTGGAACTGGCCGGTTTCATTAATTAGTGTAATTGCATACGGTTTTCTTTTCTACAAAGAAGCAATGTATGGCGATATGACCCTACAAATCTACTTTTTGTTTACAGGTTTTTATGGCTGGTATTTCTGGCTCAGCAAACAAACTGAAGAACATAAACCAATTGCCTTGCTTAATGCTCCTGGCTGGATAATTTCAATAGCATCCATCGCAGTATTAAGCTTATTTTTAGGCTGGTTTATGGCAAAGTATACAAATAGTACTGTTCCTTATGCCGATGGTTTTTGTACGTCGGTTAGCTTTGTCGCCCAAATATTACTTACCCGAAAAATTCTTCAGAATTGGTTGCTCTGGGTTTTTGCTGATATTTGTTATGTTCCTCTATTTATATACAAACATTTAAACTTAAGCGCTATTTTATATTTTGTGCTCATCGCAATTGCGTATCGAGGTTATCTAGATTGGAGAAAAACTTATCGTGAACAGAACAATTAAAAAAATTGCCATTGTTGGACCTGAAAGTACAGGAAAATCAACTATATCACAGTTGCTTGCAAAGCATTATAAAGTTTCCTGGGTGCCAGAATATGCCCGTTATTATTGCGAAAATTTAAATGCTCCATACACTTTGCAGGATGAAGTAAATATGTTTTACGGTCAGCTTGCCCTGGAAGATGCGATTCTCGTCACCACAGAAAATGACTTCATAATTTGTGATACCACTTTTGTAACCGTAAAAATCTGGAGTGATGAAATGCTGGGCGAAACCCCGCAGATTGTTTTAGATACACTACCAAAAAGGCCGTACGACTTATATCTCTTAATGGATATTGACTTGCCATGGCAGGATGATCCTTTAAGGGATTTCCCTGATAAACGAGCGTATTTTATGCAAGTATGGAAGCAAGAACTGGAAGCACTTCATGCAAATTATAAGGTAATAAACGGCTTAGGCGCCATTCGCATCAAAAATGCCATCAACGAAATAAATAAATTTTTAACTAAATGAAAGCCTCCGCAACATTAAGCAGAGGCTTAAATAGATTTTACCGGAAATTATATTTTAAACCGATTTCAAACTCGCTATTACTGTAGCTACCTAAATCTGATGTGTTTGAAGTGTACTGACAGAGAACGCTTAATTGGTTCTTAAATGTTGTTCCGGCGCCGATAGTAACACTATTTGTGGTATGGTAAATCCCGCTTAGCAGTAATTTATTTCCAAAGAATTGTGTGTTAACGCCAATATCTACAATGTCTTTGTAGTTTTGAACCCCTCTATAGGCGACTCTTGGTTCCCAGCTGGAAAGCGCCGAATTTTCATCATTGATAAATTTATAACCTACAGATACCATATAAAAATAGCGGTCAGCAACCTGGCGTTTCAAATCGCGGTCAAACAAAAGCTTTAAATTTGGCATAACACCTTGAACCGTTAGATTCCTTTTTCTATAAGCAACACCAAAATCGCCATCAAAATATACTTTTCTTTGATTAAAATTATACAAACTTGGGTCGGTAATATCTCCACGAACTTTATTAAAATCCACCCACTCATCGGTAATGCCCGCAGATAGACCAAAATCAATAAAATTGTCTTCGCTATTTAATGGCAGGTGAAAAGCATAAGTCAGTTTTCCACTTGTGCGGCGGATAACACCTGCACCTTCGTTGTAAAGATTGATGCCAAAACCTACTTTTTTATTTTCAGAACCATAGGTTGCGGTAATGGCCTGCATAGCCGGAGCATTTTCAATTGCCGTCCATTGCGCTTTATAGGCTCCATTGAGTTCCCATCCTTTTTCAATACCTGCCATTGCAGGGTTTGCCAGATACGGATTTAAATAATACATACTTCCCATTGGATTTAGCTGCCCGTAAGATTTTACCGAACATGTAATTATGGTGATTATGAGCAAACTATATTTTAATATTTTCATAGTAATTTCTTGATAATTTAAATGATGTAGCGACCGTAATTTTTTAAAATTTGCTATCTCTGATTATAGATACTGTACCTCTGATTAGACCTATACCCGTTCCCATATCAATTACATATATGTAAGCATCCTCGTTAAGGTAGTTTCCGTTGTAAGTACCATCCCATTCATTATTGTAACCTTTTTTCGAGTAAATTAACCGACCAGCTCTATCAAATATCTTAACCGTATTGTTTGGGTAGTAATCGATATTTTTAATAACCCAGGTGTCATTTTTACCATCGCCATTAGGGGTAATAACATTATTTGGAATCAATTTATAATCATCTGTAACAGTAATGGTTATGGGCATAACTTCGCTACAACCGCTGGCATTGGTTACTGTTACCAAGTAGGTGGTAGCTTGCTTTGGTCTAACTTCTAATATTGACGTTCCCTGCCCGCTCAGTATATCAATTGAAGGAGTCCAATTATATGATGAACCACCTGTCGCAGTTAGGGTTGCAACATCCCCTTTGGAAATACTCAATCCCAAATCACTTGTAACTATTATTACTGGCAAAGGATTTATGGTGATTGATCCGCTTATCGTTTCAGATTGGCAATTGCCTGTTGCAACAACAGCATATTTGAAAGTACCGGTTACCCTTGATGAACCACTTATCGTGAATGTACTGTTGCTATATGTACCAGATATCCCATCCGGAAGGCCGGTTACAGTTACCCCTAAACCATTACTGATTGTGTAAGAAATATTTGTAATCAAAGTGTTTACACATTTAGCCTGCGCATCTGTTCCTGGTCCAGAACTTAAAGCAATCGTAGTGTTTGGTGTAACGGTGATTGTTCCTGTTGCCGTAGTCGAAGCACAAGCCCCGGTAGCCGTTACAGTATAATTGAAAGTACCGCTTGCTGTTGGCGTTCCGCTGATGGTGAACACGCCCGCAGCATAGCTTCCTGTAACACCCGCCGGCAAACCTGTAACGGTTGCGTCGGTTGCGTTCGTTACCTGATAAGTAACATTACTCATTGCTGTACTTATACATTTTGTTTGTGTGTTTGTGCCTGTAGCCGAACTTAAAGCAATCGTAGTGTTTGGCAATAGGTTAACCGTTAACCCTGTTGATGTTGCAGAGCAGGCACCAGTGGTTACCATAACGTTGTAACTGCCAGCAGTAGTTGCTATATAAGCCTGATTTGTTGCGCCGTTAATAATTGATCCATCTTTATACCACTGATATAATGAGGCAATTGTCGACGTTAAGGTTACGCTACTTCCATTGCAAATTGTTGTTGAACTTCCAGCAGTAACAATAGGCATAGATACGGCTGTTGGCTGGGCATTAATCACAATTGGCGATGCACTCGAACTAACGCACCCAGAGTTGTTTTTTACAGATATTGTATAACTTCCCTGCGGGATATTGGTAAAAGTTGGTAGGGTTTGAAAATCTGTACCATTAATAGAATATGTAAAATCTGCACCTAAAGGAGATGCGATGACAATTGTACCTGTAGAAATGCTACAGGTCGGTTGCGTAACGCCAGCGCTTTGAGGTACATCAGGCAGTGCGTTAATTACAACTTCTACAGGCTTTACTACAATGCAATTTCCGGCATTAGTACCTTTTATGTAATATGTTCCACTTGTCGCAATCGTGGCTGGATTTGCTAATAACGTTGTGGCCGTTTCATCTTTAAAATAGGTGTAAACCAACCCAACAGCAGAACCAGTCGTAATTTCAGCTTTAGTAATATCCACTGTTGCTGGTGAGCATACAGAAGCCGGATTCGTTACAACAAGAACTGGCGTAGGATTTATTTTTGCTATTACTTGTGATTCACTAACGCCACAAGAGGTTGTAACAGCAACTTCATATGTATAACTACCTGAAGCTAAAACACCTGCAGTTATTAAAGGATTTTTTGAATTTTGATTTGCAGCTGTTATTCCTGGACCACTCCATAAATAGGTAGCGCCAACCACATCCACATCTAACTGGATATCTGATTCTAAACAAATTTCTGCCTGAACAGGGTGACCATTAATTGTTGCCAAAGGGGCGCTCGCAATTGTTACCTGGGCCAACCTTGTAATAACATTTCCACACTCATCCTTAACTCGGTATGAATATGTTTTATTGGTTAAGCCGGAAAAAGTATTTGCGGTTTGGTAAGCGGTCCAGCTACTGGTAGCTTCATTGTAAATAGCATACTGCAAAGCACTAAAGCCGGTAGCAGAAATTGTTAAAATCCCATTGTTATCACCTCCATTACAAACGTATCCACCAGTCAAACTTGCGTCAATTGTAATCGCATCTTCTGCATTAAAGGTCACATCCTGAGTATTGAAAATATTTAGCAATGCTGCTGTTTGATACGCCGCAGAACCAATTGCCCTTAAACCAATCTTATAGGCTCCATAGTTCATCGCTCCAAAAATGGCAGAACCATCACTTTGAACGGCCGCTGTTTTGCCAATATCACCGGTATTCGGTGCTTGTAGAATTACGAGCTCGAACTTGTTGTAAGTGTTTTCTGGTGTGTTTGGATCATCTACAACTGTTACCGAAGCAACCATATTAAAGGTTCCACAGTTTGGAGTGGTAGTGATAGAAGTTAACGTTGCATCATAAGCTTTAGAATAGAAACTTATATCTTGTTCAAAACAATCATTTTTAAAATGTATGGTGTATTGACCTTTTGGCCATAAATTACCGGTTTTCCCAGACAATAGTAACATGTCGGTTGTGCCTCCGGTAGAGTTAAACGCATTTAATGTACCTGAAACGCCAAGCATACCGGTAGCTAATGGTCCTCCATTTGCTGAAGTTACCGTCCAGCTGGTTGTGCTAGAAACCGATTGAAAAAAGCGAACACGTAAAGTTTGATTTAATGACCTGCTGAAAGCTGAGTACCCTGCAAATATTGGCGTAGGAGAAATTCCTTGCATTCCCAATGTTCTGGGTTCTATTGTCCTGTCGACACTATATACTATGGCTCCCTTTGCATCTTTAACTTCCCATCGATACGTTTCTCCAACTACTAAATTCGCAATATCTGCTCCTGTAAACTGTTGGCGACTTTCTGTTTGTGTAAATGTTTGAACGATGGTATTCGTGCCGTCTTTTGTATAAAGTGTGTGTGTAAAGGGCAGGCAAGATAAAGCATATCCCCACCAATCTACGTTTATTGCCCTAAGTGTTGCGCCACATACATCAAAGTTAAGCTGGCTATATGCATTTCTCGTTCTTCCGATGCCAAAGGCCTTCGTATTGCCGCAGTCATCTACAAATACAGCTTGAAAAATTGTAGTAGCCGCAAATGGATCAGCTGCAAGTGGAGGTGGAGCAGGTAAAAATGCCATATTGTTATGAACATCATCATTAAAAGTTTGACTACCACTTGCAGATTGCCCTCTTGGCAATCCTGTACCTACCCCCAAAGGACCTGTATTTGTAGTTAAGAGGGCCGAATTTCCCGCTGCATCTACACCATATTGATTGCCATTCCAGTTAATATACCAGCTGATATGGGTTCGTTCGGCTGTGGTGAGTTGTACGCCCTGGGCATTTTTCATGATTTGCTCTTCTATTCGAACAATGGGCGGACTTGCACAATTTAGATAGTCAGCGTAAATTAGTGTAATCTGACCAGTTGTAGTAAGTTGATTGGCATATACTCCCTGGGCTGTAAAAGTTCCCTGTACATTTACCGTTTCACCGCAGTTATCAGTTACTAAGAAATTATAATTTGTTCCGGCAGAGAGACCTGCAAACGCATTTTCAATTTGGGTAACCGAACCAGATGGCCCGTTAGTTAATGTATAACTAAAAGGCGCCCTGCCACCACTGACACTTAAAGTAATTGTTCCTTTATCGGTTGTACAATAAACATTAGGTGCACTAACAGACAGCTTCATGTTGGTGTAACCATCGTTAACTGTTACGCTTGATGAGACAACGGGTGTACCAAGATTGCCATCTTTATAACGAATTTTATAAGTACCATTCGGAATTCCGTCAAAGTAACTATCTGTAGAATAAGCAAAATTATTGCCTGCGGTTGGCTTCAGCACAACTGAAGTTGCCGCATCAAGCAATTGAAATTGAGGGGTTCCAGAAAAGCCCGATGGCTTAATGGTAATTCTGTTGCTGCTTTTACAGCCTGTGCTACTTGTTGTTAATGAAACGGTTTGAGAAAATGCGGCAATGTTTATCGCACATAGCAAAACCAACAAGCAAAATAATCTTGTAGTTTTAAAATTCATAAGCTAAATTTTAGATGTTCGCTATGCCATATGAATTTATCATGCCAATTGAATTAATAAGCCACCACTGCCTACAATCATAAATTATGAAATAACACTTAAAACTTTTCGAGAAAAAACCTCTACACTAACGGCAATAAATTCCTCAAAAACTGAGTATTAATACGATAAAACACAGTTTTTTTTTGAAATCTAACTAAGGCTTATTCTCCAATCAAGATTTCAAGGTTTTATTTTGATTTAAAAAGGTGAAGCCCATCTGAAGCAAAATATAAAGTTCAAAGTGATTTAATTTTTCTACATTTGCCACATCATTAGGGGTGCCTTGTTTTTTTAAAAACACAAAAACGGGCTGAGATCATACCCATTTTGAGGTAGAAGGTAGATGGTTTAAAGGCAGAGGGTAAAACCTTTCAACCTTAACGCCCTCCAGCCCTAAACCTCAAATGCACCTGATCCGGGTAATGCCGGCGTAGGGATTGGAGTTATGGAAGTTTAACTGAAATCGGGAGTACCCCTATTTCCGATGGGTTTAACTAAAACAATTAAAAATTGAAAAAATTACTTTTCGCGGTGCTCACCGCAATGATGCCATTCTTTGCTTTGGCACAAATTTCTGTTACAGGTAAAGTGACAGATAACAACCAAAAACCTTTGCCAGGCGCAACCATCAAGGTAAAAAACCAGAAAACCGCTGTATTGAGCGACGGTGACGGAAATTATACGTTATCGAATTTATCTACAGGCAAATACACTTTTAGTGTAAGTTATTTAGGTTATAAATCAACTGAAAAATCAATTGAGCTTAGCCAAAATCAAAATTTAAATTTTACACTTTCGCCACAGGCTTTTTTAGCTGATGAAGTTGTTGTTCGGGCAACCCGGGCAAACGAAAAATCGGCGACAACTTACAAGAACGTAACAAAAGCTGAAATTCAGGAAAATAACTTCGGGCAGGATTTACCTTTTATTCTTCAAAACACCCCGGGCGTTGTCGTAAATTCTGACGCAGGCGCCGGTGTTGGCTACACAGGAATTCGCATCCGCGGCAGTGATAACAGCCGAATTAACGTAACGGTGAACGGCATTCCGATTAACGACAGTGAAAGCCAGGGAACGTTTTACGTAAATATGCCCGATTTTGCTTCTTCGGTTGATAATATCCAGATTCAGCGTGGCGTTGGTACATCTACAAACGGTGCGGGTGCTTTCGGTGCAAGTTTAAATATTCAAACTACAGCAAGTGAAATGGAACCTTACGCCGAAGTAAACAGCACTTACGGAAGCTTCGATACCTGGAAAAATACCATAAAAGTGGGAACGGGTTTGATAAACAATCGCTTTAGTTTCGATGGCCGTTTATCACGCATCAGTTCTAACGGATATGTAGATAGAGGTTCATCGCTTTTAAAATCCTATTTCATGTCTGGCGCCTACCACGGAAACAAAGATTTACTTCGGATAAACGTTTTCGCAGGAGCAGAAAAAACCTACCAATCGTGGAACGGCATTCCTGAATCGCGGCTAAACAACGATGTTGCAGGCATGCAGGCTTATATTGAACGAAATGGTTTAAGTAAAGCCGATGCTGATAATCTTTTAAATTCAGGCAAAACTTACAACAGCTTTTTATACAATAACCAAACGGATAATTATTGGCAGAATCACTATCAGTTGCTTTACGCAAGGCAGTTTTCTGATAAATTTAGCTTTAATGGTGCGTTGCATTATACACAGGGTGAGGGTTATTACGAAGAATACAGGGTTCAGAATGACCTGACCGATTACGGCTTAAAACCCGTAGTAATTGGTGGCACAACAATAAATGAAACCGATTTAATTCGTCGCCGTTGGCTGGATAACGATTTTTATGGCGTTACCTACGCATTTAATTATGTGCCTCAAAAGAATTTAAATTTCACTTTAGGCGGTGCGTACAATGAATATAAAGGCGCTCATTTCGGGCAAATCATCTGGGCTCAATATGCATCAAACGGAGATATCGATAGGCATTACTATGATAACGAAGGCTTCAAGACAGATTTCAACACGTATGGAAAAGTAAATTATAGTCCTGTTGAAGCTTTAAGTTTATTTGCCGATTTGCAATATCGCCGTGTTTATTACGATATTGCAGGTACCGAAAATAAACTGAATACTTTAGCGATTAATGAAACCTTAAATTTCTTCAATCCGAAATTCGGAGCGACATATTTCATCAATCCTGAGAGCAATTTATATGCATCGTTTAGTGTGGCCAACAAGGAGCCAAACCGCGATGATTATACCGATGCTGCAGTGGGTGTTTACCCAAAACCGGAACGCTTGAACGATGTTGAGTTAGGTTATCGGTTTAAAACTAAGGATTTTAATGTAGGCGCAAATGCTTATGGCATGTTCTATAAAAATCAACTGGTTGTTACCGGAAAAATAAATGATGTTGGTGGAAACTACCGCCAGAATGTAGACAGAAGTTACCGTTTGGGGATTGAATTGGATGGTTCTTATATTATTAACAAATCATTCGCCTTAAACGCAAATGCGGCTTTCAGCAGAAATAAAATCAAAAACTTTACCGAGTATTACGATGATTACGATAACGGCGGCCAGGTTGTAAATAACTATGCGTTAACCGATATTTCATACTCGCCCGCAGCCGTACTTTTTGGCGAGTTGGTTTACAAACCAATAACTGGTTTCGCCATTGCTTTGCAAAGCAAATATGTAAGTAAACAGTATATGGACAACACGCAAAATAACGACAGAACAATTAACGGTTATTGGGTAAGTAATGCCCGTTTGGGTTACGATTTTAAATTTGCGGGCGTTAAAAATATAAACTTAGGCTTACTGGTAAATAATCTTTTCGATAAAAAATACGAAAGTAACGGTTATACCTACGGCTACCTTTCTGGCGGAAGCAGGGTTACAGAAAACTTTTTTTACCCACAGGCAGGCACCAACTTTTTGCTAAGTTTAAACGTTAAGTTTTAGTGCAATCTTCATTGCGAGGTACGAAGCAATCTTAATTCGAGAGAGATTGCTTCGTACCTCGCAATGACGGTTTTTGAATATAAAGCATGAAATACATAGAGAAATTACACTACATTACACATGATATTCCGCATTTAACACACATTGAGCAGGTACAAAACGCTTGCGAGGCAGGTGCAAAATGGATTCAATATCGTTGTTTAAGCAAAGCTGATGATGAACTCCTGAAAGATATCAATGCGATTGCAGAAATCTGCGACGACTGGGGAACCACTCTAATTGTAACCAATCATATTCACTTAAACGGCAAAGCCGATATTCAGGGTTTTCATATTGAAGATATGGACGCTGATTTCTTTGAATTGCGTAAACGAGTTGGCGAGGATGTTACGCTTGGCGGCTCAGCAAATACTGTTGAGAACCTGATACGCCTTGCTAAGGATGGTGCAGATTATGTGGGTTTTGGCCCGTTCGCTGCTACAGACACTAAACCAAATAACTATCCGCTTATAACATTGGAAGCATATCAAAACGCAATCCACGAATTAAAAAAATCGGATTTAAACATGCCCGTTTTAGCTGTTGGCGGTATAAAAATTTACGATGTAGAAACGCTGATGCGAACAGGAGTTTATGGCATCGCGGTTTCGGGGGCTATAAATTTTGCCGATGATTTTATTGAAGCTTATCAGGATTTTTACGAGGCCGTGAAACTTTAATATCAGTAATAAACTTTTAATAACTTCAGGCGATTGATTTTTAAGTTATGCAGATTAAGCATCCAAAAAATCTCAAATCGTAATTCTAAAATCTTAAATTAACTTATCTTAGCATTATGTCTTCACACCATATTGTAAAAGAAAAACAAGAGCCTGCTTTATATATTGATGAGCTTGGAAATTTTAACGAAGAATTGTTGGGTCAGCTTTTAGAGTGGAGCCCTACGCTTTTGGTAAATGGCGATAGTTACGATAAAATACGTTCACTAGGCATTAAAATTGATGTTTTAGTGAATGGAAAGGAAGCCGACATCCAGGAAGACACTAAAATTATTCAAGGTCCTGTTGATGCTTTGATGGTTGCCGTAAATCATCTTTACGAAGAAAAATTTCCTGCAGTCAACGTTATCACCCGTAAGTTCGATTTAGAAAAGTTTGCGGGTTTTGAAGATAAAATAAATCTTGTCGTTTTCACCGAGAAGGCAAAACATTACCCTATAAAATCGGGTTTTTCTGTTTGGAAGCCAGCAGGAAGTGAGTTCTTGATTCATGGAAACCGCTACCTCGAAGTTACCAACCTTACCCAAAATGAAGATGAAGTTTTCGAAGTTGTTAACGATGGTTTTGTAGAGTTCACCTTTTCAGGACAACCAATTTTTATAAGCGAACCTTTATGATTACCCTTAGAAAAGCAAAAGAGGAAGATTTAGAACTCATCCGTGATATTGCCGCAGCAACCTGGCCAGCAACTTACCTGGACTTAATCGGTCAGAAACAAATCGATTATATGTTGGATAAAATGTATAACAAAGGCGAGTTGCTTAAACAATTTATGGAAGGCCATATTTTCCTTATTGCTGAAGAAGGCGAAAATCAATATGGTTTTGCAGGCTACTCAATTGTTGGCCATGAGGAACGGATTTATAAACTTCATAAGCTTTATGTTTTGCCATCAGCACATGGCAAAGGCGTTGGTAAAATCTTAATAAACGAAGTTTTTAATCAGGTAAAAGATGCTGGAGGCTCAGCTTTGGAGCTGAACGTAAACAAAAACAATAAGGCTAAAGATTTTTATTTAAAAGCAGGATTTACGATAAAGGAAGCTGTAAAAATAGATATTGGCGAAGGTTTTTTTATGGATGACTACGTGATGGAATATAAGTTTTAACATTTAAAAAGAAAGCCACAGGTTAGCAGATTAGTTATGTAATCTGTTAAGCTGTGGCTTTATGTTACCTTAGTCTGTGGCCTCACAAACCAAAACATAACCTGATATTATTCTTTCAATTTCGGAATTCTTGTCGGCGTATCTGTGCCGTTTACAATTGTAACCGCACTTTTGGCAATTGCTTTAATCGTTGATAAAATATTCTCTACATCCAACGAGCTGTATTCATCTTTAACCGTGTGGTAAAGCTTATCAATATCAATTTTATCGGTACTGATTGTGTGCGCAGGAACTCCTAATGCGGCTAAAGCTGCGTTATCACTCCTGTAAAAAAGATTTTGCTCCGGATATGGGTCAGGGTGAAAAGTAAACTCCGTTCCGGTTAAATTTTTCTGAAGGATTTTACCAAAGTCAGAACGTTCATAACCTGTAATAAAAGCTGTGTTTTTGCCGAATTTAGAATCCTTTCCAATCATTTCAATGTTAAACATTGCAACAACATCATCAGGATTTAATTTTCCTGAAAAATACCTTGCACCAAAACCACCGATTTCTTCAGCTGTAAAAGCGACGAAAATTAAGGTACGCTCATTATTTTTTTGTGCTTTATAATATTTCGCCAAAGCAATCATAGCCGTTGTACCCGATGCATCATCATCGGCACCGTTTGCAATACTGTCACCATCAACCGATTTTGTAATACCCAAATGATCATAGTGACCTGAAAACACAACCAGTTCTTTAGCTTTCGATTTGCCCGGAATTACACCGGCAACATTAAAAAGTGGCACTTTTTCTGATTTACTTTTTACCTCAACATTATATTCTTTGGCATCTTTTACACCTAAAACTAAGATTACAGCATCTTTTGCAGGGTTTTGTAAATCTTTCTCATCAACGATAGATGGGCGACCTCCTGAAGATTTAAAGCGTTTAAAATCCGTCGCAAATTTATCATCTACTAAAATAATAAGTTTTTTAGTGCTGCGGCCTAAAGTGCGTAATTGCTGGGCAAAAGCCTTGGCAGTATCTAATTTAACCACTTCACCATCTGCCTGGCTAAAAGAGATTGAAGGAACTCTTCCTGCAACCAGAATATTTTCTTGTGGAATTGTTTTGCCATCGATAACCAGCTTAACAGGCTCAGGTGTTAATTTATACTTATAAAAAGTCTGACGAAAAGTTTTCTCACCGGTTAAGGGCTGCAAGCCAATTTTTTTAAACTCCGATTCAATAAAAGTAGCTGCTTTATCGATGCCGGGCGTGAAAGTCCCGCGGCCTTGCATATCATCGGCACTTAAAGTTTTAATGAGATGATCGGTGTATTCCGGTGTGATAATTTTGTCGATGTTTTGAGCGCTCAGCTGGAAAGTTGCCATTCCGGCCAAAGCTAGAAGAAAAATTTTTTTCATCAGTTTAGTTTGTTTTCATTTGAGATGAAGCGCTTAAAGGGTTCATCAATGTATTTTAATTGTGCTAATTTAGCTTTTTACTTTGATTTTTATTTCGATTTAACCTGCGTATTTAACCAGTTATCTCTAAAAGTTTGCATATCTTTTGTTAAACTTCCGCCTGTTTTTTCAACAGATACAATTTCCAAAGCAGGATTTTCTGCAAAGGTAAGTTTTGTAGCTTTTGCTTCGCCGCGATAAGTATAGGTAACATCTACAACATCGCCTGGTTTGTGCGCTTCCGTTACCTTTGTTAAAGCTGCCTGGTCTTTTATTTCAACACCATCCATCGTTAAAAGTACATCACCAACATCCAAGCCTGCGTTATAAACAGGTGTACCGATAGTTGTTTGCGGTAAAATTCCCTTGCCGTTTTCGAAAGTTAAACGCATTAAACCTGTATAGGCTTTACCCGGATTTGCTTTACGAAGCACAAAACCCGCATTAAGCAAAAGCTTGGCATAATCGTTTTTCTCCGTTCCATAAATGTATCGCTTAAAAAAGTCGGCAGCAAAAGTTGGATTTTTAGTTAATGCAGCAAGCGTTTTTTCCAAATCAGGAACGGTGTAGGCAATTTCAGGTTTGCCGTAAGCTTTCCATAGAGCACGCATGTAATCATCAAGCGTAAGCTTAAAATCTACACGAAGTCGAAGATCTAATGCCAAAGCCGTTGCGGCGCCATATGTATAGTAAGAAAGGAAAATATTGCCTTTATTTGTCTGGTCGATTGCAACCCCCGCATCAGCAAAAACAGCGTAACGACTGGCCTGAACCGGCGAATAATTTTTAGCACCGGGTGAATTTAAAACGGCATTTATCAGGCCATTAAATGTTTGCGATGCATTATCTACTGTTTTAAATCCTGCTCTGGTAAGCAATAAAGCACCGTAATATTGCGTAAAGCCTTCGGCCAGCCAAAGTTCGTTACTAATGTTCGAATGCGTAAAATTGAAAGGCTCCAACGTTTTTGGCCTTAGCCTTTCAACATTCCAGCTGTGAAAATATTCATGAGAAAATGTACCCAGTAAATTCGCTTCGTAGCCTTCAATTTTTGGTGTACGCTGAACAATTGATGTCGAATTTCTATGTTCCATTCCATCGCCTGCATTATCAGGGTAAACATCTTGCAGAAAATAATAATTTCCGTAATCATAGGCAGGGAAGTCGCCCCAAACCGCCAAATGCTCGTCAACCATTTTCTTAAGCATTACAGCATAATTATCAACTGTTTTCTGGTCGTCGTTTGAGTGCGAAATCAAATGGATAGTCTGCATTTTTCCATCCGAATTTTTAACCTGCCAGCTTGCGGTTTTATAGTTTGCAATTTCAGTCGGGCTATCCATAAAATACTGAAGATTGGCAGCATAATAAGTTTCGTTACCCATTGGTTTTAATTGTGTGGCAACTTTCCAGTTTTGCTTTTCGCCGTAAATAAATTTCACTATACGGGCACGGTTATCCATCCCGGCAGGAAATGCAAAAGTTGCAGGAATGTTCATGTGGGCATGTGTTTCATCAAAACCTGCATAGGTTCCGTCAATCCAGTTGCCAAAAATTGTATACGTAATTTTTACGCTTTTACCATGATTTGGAATTTCGTAAACATCGCCAGCAGATTGATTTAAGACTAATGCTTTGCCTGAACCATCAAAAGCTTTGAGGCTGTATACGTTTTTACCGAATTCATGTGTAGCATATCTTCCGGGTGAAGAGCGACTCATTCTAACCGTTAAAGTTCCTGCAGGAACATTCGGAATTAACATGCTCACTTCCGCTTCGTGGTGAATGGCGTTGGGAAAAGAAACGGTGTAACTGATTTCATTTTGAGCGAAAGCGCCTGTAGACAATAATATTGCCGCTGCGGCACCAAGAATTTTCTTCATAAAAAGGTTTTGATGGGCTCAATTTACTAAAAAAGACATAAAACTATGTAAAAGGTATATCACTGGTAATAGTTAACGTATTTTAAAAATAGTCGTCGTTGCAAAACGCGAAGCAATCTTAAAGCGTTCGCTGGAAACCTTCGGTGAGATTGCTTCGTGCCTCGCAATGACGAAATGGTGTTCTTACCTGTTTCAATCATTCCTTATCCCAATCGTATTGCTCCAAATCGCGGTAGGCTTTGCCCTTTATAATTTCTTTCCGTTTTGATGATTCTGAATCCACCCTTGTTTCGTGAATATTATCGGCTACTTCAAACCTGAAATCTTTATCTTTTTTTGATTCGTATATGGAAACTTCATCACCATCGGCAATTACGTAATCATAAGGGCCACGGGCACTCATCAGTTTAACAAAAACAGGCAAACATTCGAAGAAAATAAATAGTAAACCAATAAACGTTACAGCCAGAGCAGTGTTGTTATCGCTTGTACCGTCAGCGTTAAACTTCAGCTGACCTAAAGCCCAGTTTCTATCAGCAAAACCGGCGATATTTGCCAAACTATCCAACTGTTTATCGGTAAATAATTTAGCGGTAAACAAACCATCAAAATCTTTTCTCTTATCAATAAAAGATTCGGCTTTATTTATAGTCGCTTTCAGGCTATCCAACTCCGCGGTTCGTTGCTGTATTTCTGCTTCTTTACGTTTTGCAAAAGGACCATAACCCATTAAGCCAGAGGTTTCGGCAGTTTTATTGCCGAAAATTTCGAAGTTCAGTTTTTGTCGGTCGGCTACAATGCCTTTTTCTAAAGAATCTCTTGTTGCTTTTTGTTGGTTTAACCTGCCAAACTCCACCTGGTATTTGTTTTCGAAAGCTTTATTCAGCGTGTCTATTTTAGAACGTTGCCCGTTCAGGTAACTCACCTTCAAACGCTCTTTGATCTCTTTATCAAAAATTTTCAGTTCTATCGGGCGGGATATTACAATACCAATCATTATAGCCAACAAAATACGTGGCGTGGCCTGTAAAATTTGTTTATTAGTAGAAGCGCTTTTGTTAATACTGGATACAATATATCTATCCATATTAAAAATTGCAGCGCCCCACAAAAAGCCAAAAATGATGGCGAAAAAAATTGCTAAATCATCGCCTTTAAAAACGAAATACATGGCGTAACCGCCAGATAATGCGGCAAACAGACCGGTAAAAAAAATGGTGGCACCAATGCCTGTATATTTATTTTGTTCTGAAGAATACTTTTCCAGTGTCGGGATGTGGGCGCCAGAGCAAAACCAAAAAAATCGGTTTAGTTTATTCATGTGTAACTCTTTACAATTAAACGCCCAAGGTGGCAAGTTGTTACAGTTTAAAAGCAACTATTTTTACATAACTTTCTCTAGAAACAAAAGATAAATAACCTGTTAACAAGCGTTTAGGGCAAATAAACATTTACACCTTTGCTTAATTTCGCTTTGCTAACTCGTTAAGTGTTTTTTGTATATTTGAAAAAATATATATTACATGAAAGAGATATCGGTACAAGAACTAAAAGAGAAAATTGATAATAAAGAAGATTTTCAATTGATTGATGTTCGTGAAACATTCGAATACGAGGTTTCTAATCTTGATGGAGAAAACATTCCTTTGGGCGGAATTTTAATTGAAGCGGATAAAGTAGCTAAAGATAAACCTGTTATTATGCAATGCCGCAGCGGTAAAAGGAGTGCCGCAGCAGTTATGCAGTTAGAGGCGCAATATGGTTTTGATAATTTATATAATTTAAAAGGCGGTATTTTAGCCTGGCAAGAAGCTTTCGACCCGAACATGCCTGTTTATTAAGATATTTCGCCATTGCGAGGTACAAAGTAATCTAATTTGAAAACAGATTGCCTCGTACCTCGCCATAACGAACGATCTAAAATTCATTTAATCATTTCCAATCGTGGGTAAAAAATTCGCATTAAATATCTTTTATAACTTAGGCATTATCCTCTCCGTTTTCGGTTTGATTTGGTGCTACAATAACGGTAAATACTTACCGGCAGCATTCCTTGTTGGTACGGCGGCATGTCTTTTTTATTTTAAGATTCAACTGATGAAAGAAATCAGGAAATCGTATAAGGAAAAAGACCCTCAGTAACGCCTTCCAAGCCCAGGCCAGGCAAATCTTTTAAAATATATTTCCCGTTTTCGAATTGAGGATTTGCGAACGGATTATTTTTAGTTAACCACGGGCCATCCAAATCGGCCCAATTGCAAAGTGGCGCTAGAGCAGCAGCAGCCAGTGTTGCACAACTGGTTTCACTCATACAACCAATTAAAACTTTCATGCCGAAAGAGCGGGCTTTCAAAATCATTTGATGGCCCTCGTACATGCCGCAGCTTTTCATCAGCTTTACATTTATGCCATGGTAAGCACCTTTCAGCTTATCCATATCGGCTAAACGTTGTACTGCCTCATCAGCTAGTAAAGGAATCGGGCTTCGTTCGGTTAACCAGGCATTTCCATCAAGGTTATTTTTATCCATGGGCTGCTCTATTAAAACCACGCCCTGGTTGTGCAACCAGTAAATTAAATCAATTGCCTTAATTTTATCTGCCCAGCCTTGATTTGCATCCACATATAGCGGCACATTCGTCATGCTGCGAATCGTTTCAATTATCTCTTTGTCATTATCCCGACCGAGTTTAACTTTTATTACTTTAAAAGCTTCGGCATCTTTTAATTTCTCACGAATAACTTCGGGCGTATCAATACCAATCGTGTAAGAAGTTACGGGCATTTTCGAAGGCTCTGCGCCATAAATTTCAAAGCAAGGTTTATTTAAAATTTTGCCGTTGATATCATTCAAAGCAATATCTATCGCTGCCTTAATTGCAGGCTGACCAGGCGCTAAACCATCAAGATATGCTATTATTTCCTGGAAGTTGAAAGGAGATTGAATTTTATCCCAATCTACCAGTTGTAAAAAGGCATTTGCACTTTCATAACTTTCACCCATGTATGGCACCATCGATGCTTCGCCGTAACCGATAACATCGTCGTGCTGAATTTTCAAAAGCATCAGCGGCGTACTGGTTCGTGTAAATTTTGATATCGAAAAAGGGTGTTTTAACTCTAATTCAAACTGCTTGCAACTAATTTTCATTATCAATCGTCTACTAATTAAATGGGGCAATAAAAAGCCTTTGAAGTATATTTGTTTAACGCAAACCACTCCTGCCATGAAAAACATTTCAAGATTACGGTATTTTATTTATTTATCCTTAATAATTATTGGAGGATGTACCACAGGAAAAAAAGCCTTGCAAAAAGGCGATTACGATGCTTCTGTTTCCAAAGCAGTAAGCCGTTTACAAAATTCACCTAAAAATAGCGAAGCTTTGCAGGTTTTATCAACGGCATATAATTTAGCCCTGCAAGATCATTTAAGAAAAATTGATGAGGCAAAATTATCGAACGATCTGTTCAGATGGGAATCAATACTGTATGATTACCAAAAAATTAATCAGCTTGCAGATGATATCAATAGCTGTCCTGCTTGTTTGGTAATCGTTCCTAATCCATCAAAATATGTTAAAGAACTTGCCGAAAGTAAACTTAATGCAGGCATGGCAAGGTATAATTCAGGCCTTGGCTATTTAAACGCAAACAATCGCCAATCGGCTAAAAAAGCATATTATGAGTTCGAGAAAGCACAAAACCTGGCACCTAACTATAAAGATGTAAAAGCAAAAATGGATGATGCTTACTGGGCCGCGGTTACCAGAGTTGTTGTGCAACCAATTTTTGTTAATAGCGGTTTATATAAATTAAGCGGCGATTATTTTCAACAGCAAATTGACCAGTTTATTGGTAATTACGCCAGAAATAAGTTTGTAATTTTCTATTCTGAACAGCAGGCAACTAACCAAAAAATAGTGCCCGACCAGGTTTTAAGTTTAAACTTCGATGATTTTGTTGTTGGCCAGACTTACGTTAAAGAACGCATTGAAAGACTTAAAAGAGATAGCGTAATTATTGGTGAAACAAGAGATACAAAACCTGTTTACGGAACCGTAAAAGCAACGCTAAGTATTTTTGAAAAGAATATTTCTTCATCTGGTTTACTGGATATGACGATTACAGATTGGCAAAGCAAAAAGATTGTTCGTCAGCAAAAATTTCCCGGCACTTACATCTGGAGAGATAGCTGGGCAAATTATAAAGGCGATGACAGGGCTTTGAACAAACAGCAATTAGCAATGGCGAGAAGAAAAGAAATTTTACCGCCACCACCAAATGCTTTATTTTTGGAATTCACAAAGCCAATTTACAACCAGCTGGTTGATGACATCAGTTACTATTATAATAATTATTAGAAAATAACTGTTCCATCATTGCGAGGCACGAAGCAATCTTATTTGTATGAGAAGATTGCATCGTGCCTTGCAATGAAACGAATTTTTAAGGGATTAAGTGATTGTTGTAATCGCAACGTTAAAATAAAACATCATTACTATGCCCTAAAAATATAATGGCTAATATTGCATTGATGAATACCGGCCTATATAATCCCTTCCAAAGTTTCGATTTTTTATATAAGAAATGTTTCCTTAGCGGCAATACTTTCAACTCACCCGTATTGCAGGTTCCGCTAATTCCAAAGTGGTTATTGGAGCAGGCGGGTTTAACAGGAGCGGAACAGATTCAGTTTTTGGATGAAAGTATCCGCTCGTACAACACACTTGTAATTCCTGTTAACAGCGAGATTAACGAACAATTTTTAAATCCGCTTGAAGCTAAAATTGAGCATGCATTTGCAGGCGGATTTGATGCTGTTTCGGCCCTACCTGAATTAGACTTGTTTAATTGGGTTGGTAAATTTTTATATGGTTTTGTTTACATTGAAATGCATGCTGCATTACGCAAAGAAATGACTGCCGATGGTTTAAACATGTCGCAATCTTTGATGATGAAATTTGCAAACCTGAATTTCATGATGCAGAATTTATATACGAGTTTGGTATTCGAAGACTTCACCCCCTGGTCTATAACAGTTGTTAAGCTCGAAAATGAAGAAACACCATTTAGTTTTCGCGATGAAATAAACACGCTTACGTTTTCCTTAAAGATGAAGGATTTCGGAATAATAGCCTGCCTGCAGGATAACGGAACAAATAAACGTTATCACCATGAAATTATTGATGAAGTTAAGGGGATGGCACTAACAGCCCAACAATTTGAAGAACTGACTGCCCGTTTTTATTATTCTGCCTATCTTTTTAACCGCTTACCTGAATATACTTTTATGCCTGTTGATGGCACAACTTACATAGAAGCAATGCCACTTCGTGGAAACATGTCGAAGCCCCTTTTCGATGTTTGGCAACATAAAATTTATGCACAGGTTTTAGAAAACTTCTGGAAACCCTGGGGTTATGTAAAGTTCGAGATTAGCAAAAACCCGGATGAACCAATGAGTTTCTTTGAAAAACCTTGCCTACCTGCCGCCGGTTAAAACGGTAATAAAATTCTGAATAATTCCAGGCACGAAAATAATGGTAAAAATTAAGCCGGTTAAAGCACCGTAAAAGTGTGCATCATGGTTTATGCCATCTCTGGAGTTTTTTGATGCATAAGCGCAGTAAATCAGATAGAGAAAGCCAAAAACTACGGCCGGTATGCCTATCGGAATAAACATAATGTACAATTTCGCCATCGGGTTGAACAATATATAGCTAAAGAGTACCCCACTTATTGCGCCAGATGCACCCAAACTGTTGTAATTGAAGCTGTCTTTGTATTTGAAAACCGTAGGAATATCGCTTAAAATTAAACACACAAAGTAAAGCAGGCCAAACCGCCAGCTCCCCATTAATGATTCTAAAGTAAAAGCAAAAGCAAAAAAAGTAAACATATTAAAGGCCAGATGCATCCAATCGGCATGAATTAGGCCACTCGTAATCAGCGTAAATACATTCTTACCTTTTGAAACACTGTAGGGATGTAGCATAAATTTTCCATACAAACTATTATCGTAAAAAGCATAAAGGCTAGTGATAATGGTAAAGACAAAAATAAGTGAGGCAACAGGCGCCACGTTAAAATATTCCATTCAATTTTTTATTTTAGGCCGAGTTTCACACTTTGTAACAAACGCGAAACCGGGTAACGGTTATTGGTTTTTTCGTAATAATCAGAATTTTTATAGACAAATTCTAATTGTGCGGCCCCATTTTTTGCAAAAGTAGAATCTGATGCTTTTTTCTCCTCAAGCCTGGCTTTCAGATTGGGGTTATTCTTCAGTAATTGTGCCGCAGTATCTTCAAAAACATAAGCCGAATAATGTTCTTTCATATCCAGTATCGAATCAAAAAAATTCCAGTTGAAGTAAGAATCAGTTGCCTGCGGTTCCAAAGTTTCGATTATATAACGATTAGTAGCCTGGTTTGTATATACAACATAATCGCCTGCATAATACTGCAAAGTCTGTTCAACCGGATTTAGCTTAACCCCAGAATGCAGATAATGCCCCTCGTAGGGTCGTGTTCCAGTTTTAAAATCTGCGATATAATAACTCTCAACTTTTATTCTTGTATCCGCTTTGAGCTGCTCAATTTTTACATTATTTAATTTGAGCAACGTAATAACCTTATCCCAGGCTTTAGGAATAATGTAAGCAACAGGCTTGTTAACAGTTACAGATGGTTCAAATTTATTCCATTCTTTTATGGTTTTGGTAAAAGGCCTAGTCCTATCATAATAAAGCCTGTCGAAACCGCTAACCTCACTTGGTTTTTTCCCGGCTTCAAAACCTTTGAAAGCAATGCTATCCGCAGCGGTTTTATTAAGTGTCCAATCCAGTGGGAAATCTTTCTGGGCAGCAACAAATTCATCAGCCTTGCGTTTATTTTCGCCAATAATTGTGGCATCGCGTTGAACAACATCAACATAACTTTGCAAAAGTTTATAGGTTGCATCTACACGTAAATCGAACGATTTTAACATGTGTGTTTCGGGCATAAAACCAATTGAGTTATGTAAGGTTGTGTAGCCGGTAGAGTAACGTGGCGATTCAATAAAACCTGTAATTCCGGTTTCGGGTGTTTGGCCGATTGAGTTTACGTAAGGAATCATCGGGTAGCCTTTTGCGGCCATTTGCTTATATAATTCGGGCACCAGCGTTTTGGTCAAATAGCCCGAAAGGATGGAATTCAACTTATCTTTTTGAGTTGGTATAAGTGTCATCACATATTGATAATCGGCACCGTTGCTGGTGTGTGTGTCGACAAAAATTTCAGGTTGCCAGGTATTGAAAATAAGTTGGAAGGCGGCAGAATTTTTAGAATCGGTTTTGATAAAGTCGCGATTTAAATCAAGGTTTTTGCTATTTCCTCTAAATCCATAGGCAACTGGGCCATTTTGGTTTGCCCTCGATGTTCCGCTTCGGTTAAAGCTGCCATCAATATTGTAAAGGGGAATAATACAAATTACAACATCTTTTGGAAGCTTATTACCTTTCAGCATGTCTCTGGCAAGCATCATTGAGGCATCAATTCCTTCCGGTTCGCCCGGGTGAATACCGTTGTTAATTAGAAAAATACGTTTATTTTTTTTCCTGATTTGTGAAGGGTCGAAAACTTTATCTTTCGATAAAACCAATAAATGAAGTGGCTTGCCGAAATCAGTATTGCCATAGGTTAACAACTTCGATTGGGGGTAATTTTTAGCCAGGGCTTGATAAAATGAAATCGCCTGATTGTAGGTTGTAGTTTCTTTTTTACCGCTCTTTTCGAAGGGGGTTTCTTGTGCCAAAGCTAACAAATTGCTAAAAAACAGCAAAAACACGAATACGCTCTTCATGTTAGGATATTAAGGTTTAGGAATAATTAAAGTGTTTTACGGTAAACTTTTATGTTACCAAAATAATATCTGAAGCCAACGCTATAAACATTGTAGGTATCAGGGTCATAGTTTTTAAACCTAGTTTCAGGGTCATTATAACCATCCAAACCTTCGCCAAAGGTAAAGTTGCTTTGTGCGTTAAAGTTAAGCACATAACGAACGTAGCCCCAGCCATCGTTAAAATAAAAGTTAATGCCTAAGTTTACGGGCACCCAAAGGTTAACACTTTTGTCTTCGCCGGGAAAAGGGCCGTAACCGGGGTCGAAAGCTGCCCAACTTGGCTTATAACGAACAATATCCGTAATGTTATTTTTTACTGCCCCAACGCCAATACCGGCATATAACCCTTTAATGTTGTATAAAAAATTGGTCTTATTGTAATTGATTAACTCACCTAAAGCAATTTTAAGGTTTGCATTTACCCCCATATATTTATTAACAAACTGCCTATTGTGCGGGTCGGTTACAATATCTCCTCCTTGAACCATTCCATATTGCGCCTCTAAACCGCCCGTTACAAATGGCGTAAAGTGATGATCGATGTTACCATAAATTGTATAACCCCAATTACCTTTAACTACATCTGTTTTAGAATAATTCGGACCTGCGCCTAAACCATACGACCACTTAAAATAATTAGACTGAGCATTGGAAATAAGGGCAAGAAAGACAAAAAAAACGATTAGGGAGGTATGTTTCAGGGGGTTATAATTCATATTGTTTTTTTACAAAAATAATATGTTTATTGAATATCCATAACTTTTAGCTTTGTAATTATGACAATGTACCAAAACTTTAACAAATCATTAGAGACCAGATTTATCAAATATGCTAAAATTGATACCCAGTCTGATCCTGGATCGCCAACTTGTCCATCTACAGCAAAACAAAAAAACCTTGGTTACGAACTCGTTAAAGAACTTTTAGCGCTTGGTTTAACCGATGCACATATTGACGATTATGGCTATGTTTATGCTACACTACCTTCTAATACAACTAAAAACGTACCAGTTATATGTTTCTGTTCGCACATGGATACCTCACCAGATTGCAGTGGCGAACAGGTAAAACCGATTATCCACACCAATTACCAGGGCAAGGATTTGATATTACCTGATGATGAATCGATAATTTTAAAACTAGCCGAACACAAAGATTTACAGCATCAAATCGGCAACGATATTATAACGGCCAGCGGCCTTACTTTACTTGGAGCCGATAATAAAGCCGGTATTGCTGAAATTATGGAAGCAGTTGGTTTTTTAACCCGAAATTCGGATGTAAAGCATGGTACAGTAAAAGTTTTATTTACGCCTGATGAGGAAATTGGAAGAGGTGTAGATAAAGTTGATTTGAAAAAACTCGCTGCAGATTTTGCTTATACCATTGATGGCGAAACTTTAGGCTCAATAGAAGATGAAACCTTCTCTGCCGACGGTGTAACGCTAACAATAAATGGCATAAGCACACACCCGGGCTTTGCAAAAGGCAAAATGGAAAGCGCTATAAAAATTCTTGCTGATGTTGTATCAGCCTTGCCAAAAGATAAGTTAACACCCGAAATTACATCAGGCACAGAGGGCTTTATCCATCCGGTAGGGATAAAAGGCCAGGTTGAGCAAGCCGAAGCACAGTTTATTATTCGTGATTTTACTGATGAGAAACTAGCTGAACATGAAAACCTGTTAAAAGAAACGGTTGAAAATGTGATGAAAGACTACCCAAATTCAACTTACACTTTTGATGTTAAAGCACAGTATAGAAATATGAAACAGGTTTTAGATGGCTACCCAAAAATTGTGGCGTACGGAATAAAAGCCATAGAACGGGCTGGTGTTAAAGCCAAAAAGCAGCGCATTCGAGGCGGAACTGATGGCTCAAGATTATCCTTTATGGGCTTGCCTTGCCCAAATATATTTGCTGGCGAACATGCATTTCACAGCAAACAGGAATGGGTAAGTATTCAGGATATGGAAAAAGCGGTGCAAACCATTATTAATATTGCCTGCATTTGGGAGGAAAATAGCTAAAAGTCCATTTTCAGTTCATAATATCTGTGTTATGAACTGAAAATTTAACTAGCCAGGCCAATATCCAATCGGTTAATTTTACCGTCTTTATTTATCTTAAACTTAAAATAAGCTTTAAAATCTCCCCATTGGTCTGAGTGGAATCCTCCATATACAAATAAACCGTTTTGTTCTACCTTATCAATACTTGTAAACCTTTCGTGGCCTAAAGCTTTTTTAAAAAAGTTATTGAACTGCATCTGGTTTCCGTCGTCATACAAATCAACTTCCTCAGCAAATAAAGCAAACCAGGCTTTGGCATCACCTTTTTGCAAAGCATCAATTGCTGCTTTAACTTTTGCATTTGTAAGTTTACTTAAATCGATAGCCATATTTTTTTGCTGTTCTAAAGTTCTTGGTTCAATTTAATGCCTTGTAAAAATTGCCGGCAACAATAATTTACGCCATTTATTGTCGCATAAAATGAAGAATCGAGCTGGTATTCAAACTTAATTAAAACTAATCATCAATCAAATTGAAGGAAAATTATTTGGCGAAAGCCATCGTGGAAATTACTTTTCTTATTTTTTAAAAAAGCCACCAAATTATCATCAAATTTGTTACTTTTAAATGTAATGACAACACTCGAAAACGACTTTTTAAAAGTTGATATAGCGGCAAAAGGAGCGGAACTTCAAACCTTATTTAGCAAAGAAACCGAAATAGCATATTTGTGGAATGGCGATGCCGGTTTCTGGGGAAAACATAGCCCGGTTTTATTTCCTATTGTTGGCTCGCTAAAAGAAGATAGCTACATCTATAAAGACAAAACCTACCACTTGCCAAGGCATGGTTTTGCCAGAGATAATGAATTTTCAGTTGAAAAAATTAGCGAAACAGAAGCTGTTTTTACCCTTAACGATAGCGAAGAAACGCTAAAACTTTTTCCTTTCCCATTTGAGTTAAAGCTTATTTACCGGATTATTGAACGAAAATTAAGCCTTAGCTACTCCGTTGTTAATAAGGGCTCAAAAAAGATGTATTTCTCTTTGGGTGCGCACCCTGCTTTTGCTGTTCCGAATACACCAGGCACAACATATGAAGATTATTACCTGGCTTTTAACGATGATGAAAGGCTAACCTTTTGGAAACTTGAAGACGGATTAGTTGCCAATGAGACCGAAACGCTGGAACTTAACGGCCACAAATTAAACCTAAAACACGATCTTTTTTACAATGATGCATTGGTTTTTAAAACCCTGCAAAGTAACTGTATAAGTTTACTAAACACTAAAAATGATTACGGTTTGCATTTTCATTTCGACGATTTTCCCTTTTTCGGAATCTGGGCCGCAAAAGACGCTCCCTTCGTATGCCTCGAGCCATGGTGCGGCGTGGCCGATGGTGTAAATCACAACCAGAAACTAGCTCACAAAGAAGGTATTATTAAACTCGAAACTGGCAAAAGCTGGGAGCGCTGCTGGGAAGTTGAGTGCTTTTAAACGGCCAATAACGGGCAGCCTCAATTGAGCCAGCCAATCCTGACTGTAAAAGTGTTCCAAAGCGTTCGGAAGGTAAAACCAGTTAATTAAATAGTTCCCGCTACTTGGTCAGCGTATCCCAAATTACGTTGTAAACATCCGTAGGCTGAAGTTTTTTATTGATTTTGGCATCCGTTATCAGCACCGGCTTAAATGAATCAGACACGCCAATTCTTCCGTGCGAACCTTTTATTAAAGTCGCATCCAGCGGGATTACATCCATAACATACCTAAAGCCTGATTTCTTTCTCAGCAACTTATAACCTGCACGAAGTTTCGACGACATAAACATTTCTACAGGGTCGTAACCTGGCTTTTTATGAATGTCGACACACCTTGCATAATCCGGTGCCACCGCATCATCCAGCCAGAAGTAATAGGTAAACCAACTGTTTTCTTTAGCTGTAATTACAAAATCGCCCGAACGCTCGTGGTTAATGTTGTATTTTTCCTGTTCCTTTTTATCCAAAACCAAATCGACACCCGCTACCTGTTTCAGCAAACTGCTAACCTGCTCGGTTACACTTTTATCATTAATGTAAACATGAGCAATCTGGTGGTCGGCAACCACGAATGCTTTTGATGCACCTGCATCAAGCAGTTCCAAACCACGTTCCTTTCTTATCGCGATTAAACCGTTTTCCCGGAAAATTCGATTCAAATGAACAGGTTTACTTACCGGCTCAATACCATACTCCGAAAGCAGTATAATTTTGGCGCCTTTCTTTTCGTAAAAGTTAACGAGTTCTTCTACAACCTGGTCTATTTCCGTCAGTTCTTTGCTTATTTTCTTAAAATCAGGACCGAACTTTTGAAGGCAATAATCCAAATGAGGCAAATAAATCAGCGTAAGTGTGGGGTTATGCAACTGTTCTGTTTCCATTGCCGCATCTGCAATCCACCTGGTTGATTTTATGTTTGCACCAGGCCCCCAGAATTGAAATAATGGAAACTGACCGAATTTTTCTTGTAAATGGTCACGCAATTCAGCAGGCTGAGAATAGCAATCGGGCAGTTTACGCCCATCGGCAAGGTAATTCGGACGAGGAGTAACGGAATAATCTGCATTTGAATACATGTTGTACCACCAAAACATATTGGAGCAGGTAAAAGTCGGATCTTCTTTTTTAGCTTTATCCCAGATTTTTTCCGCATCAACAAGCTTGTTGGATTGCTTCCAGAATTTAATCTCACTATCGGCATGATCATACCAGCCATTGCCAACAATGCCATTTTCAGAAGGATATTTTCCAGTGAGGTAACTCGATTGAACACTTGTGGTTACGGCTGGCAGCAAAGGCTCGATATTGCTTAAGTTTTTTTCAGCAATATATTTTTTTAGGAACGGTGTATGCTCGCCAATAACGGATGAAGATAAGCCAACAATATCGATAACAACGGTTTTATGCATAATTTAAGATTCTAAAATGTTTTTAACCCAGTGTAATTCGCGAACAATTGAGTCGTTTAAGGGCGCTTTCAGCGATGCTGGAAGCACTTCCCAGGTGTAGGTTTCTACTTCAATATGATTGGTAAAAGGCATGCTTTTATGATAATCCAACACGGCCCGGATATCAGCTTGTGTAGATTGTATCAAGCCCATGTCTTCAACAAAAATCGGGACATGGAAGTGCGCCCGCCACTCTGTTGAATTTGTATTTTCCTTATCGGTTAAAGCGTTGGCTAAATCAGGGTAACGAACAAGGGTTCCGTCATTTTGCTTCGCAATTACCTGGTGCAGATAAGTTGGTTCATCGAAACGGGCAAGCTCGTTAATCACTAAAGTTCTGGCCGAAACGGCTTCTGGCAATTTCGCCTTCAAAGCTGCACTGATTTGAATTTTACCTACAGAAATGCCCTTCTCTTGCAATTTATCAATAATTTCAGCATGGGGTTCGTAGCCAATGGCAAAATGGCAAACATCGTAACACAAAGTGATGTGTTGCTTTATAATTTCTTCCGGTAATATCCCAGGTTGAAGCAAAACATTTTCATACCAATCGATAAATTCAGGGCCTGATTCTAAAAAACCATCTGGTTCTGGTTCTATATCAAGATGGAGGATTTTTCCTGTCCGCTCTTTAATTTGCACTAGTTCCTTGGCGATTTTTAAAATATTTTCAGTTGCCTTGGCCGTTGCAATTACACGTTCATTTGTTGTAGCAAACCAGGGTTTGTAACTCAAAGGAGATGTAGAAATGCCGCCATCCATCCCTTCAGGAAGTAATTCGGCAAGAATATTAAATAAACGGCTTGTATAATCTACACGCTCGGTAGTTGTCCAGTCGGGCGCATGAACCTGATCTTTTACCCGCGTGTGGTGAAAGCCGCCGTAGGGAAATCCATTCATCGTAAAAACATAGCCGCCAACATTAGTAAGCCATTGTTTAAATTCTTCGAGATGATTGCTTTCCAGCAGTTCTATACTTGCCAAATTGGATAACCGAAGGCCAATGCCCATAGGTTTCTCGGGCGATAGCTGAGACTTTAAAACCGGAAAACTATCTTTTAAAACTGCGAAATGTGCCGACCAGCTTTCGCCTGCATAAATGTTCGTACAGAAAGTTAAATGTGCCGAATTAATTTCCATAGCAATTAATTTATCGATTGAAGATGAGCCCTGTGATTTAATATTTCTGCTGCTTGTTTCAAAAGTTCCGTATCCATTTCATGAACTTCCTCGCCACTGCCGATTCCTGTTAATAAGGTAATGGTTAATTCGCCGCCAAGGTGTTCTCTGAATTCTTCAAGCCCTTTTAAAATGGGACTGTCGTCTTCAGTTACCTGCAACAAAGGGTGTGTGAGTTCAAACCCAAGAGCTTGAATTAAATTGATTACCCTTTGCGAATCATCGGCACTTATTCTTCCTGATAGTTGGGAATAAACGGTATCTAAAGCGATGCCCATGGCTACTGCTTCGCCGTGTCTGATTTCGAAATTTGTAAGGTATTCTAATTTATGAGCACTCCAATGGCCAAAATCTAAGGGGCGGGCAGAACCACTTTCGAAAGGATCGCCGCTTCTGATGTGTTCCATGTGCAATTTTGCACATTTCCATATCTGGTAATTCATTGCCTCCATATTTCGGTTCGCCAAAGCTTCTGCATCTGCCTCCAGCCATTCAAAAAACTCGGCATCTTTTATCAAGGCTACTTTTATTGCTTCTGCAATTCCCGAACGCCAATCCCGATCGGATAAAGTATTTAAAAACAATTCATCATTAAAAACCGCTACAGGTGGCGAAAACGTACCCAAAAAGTTCTTTTTACTGAAATAGTTAATGCCATTTTTAACCCCGATACCCGAATCGTTTTGAGATAATACTGTTGTAGGGATACGAATATGTTTGATACCGCGATGCGAAACATTGGCTGCATAGCCAACCATATCCAACAAAGCACCGCCACCAATAGCCGCAATAAAGGAATGTCGGTCGATGCCATAAATATTTACCGCTTCTAAAACCTTATCAAAATACTTTGTTTCATTTTTTACAATTTCACCGCCCGGGATAACTAAAATATCCTGTACCAATTGTGTTTGATTGTATTTACTGAAGTAATTTTTTATGTTCTGAGTTAGTTCAGGATGCGTATTTGCAACACCTTCATCTACCACAAAGAAAATCTTCTTTACCGCCTTTGCCGGATTTAAACCAGTCAGAAAACTAGTAAACAAATCGTTTTCAACCGAAAAAAGGGCAGAAGTAAAGAAAACATTAAAACTGTATTGAACGGTAAAGGATTGTTGTAAATGTTCCATAGAAATTGGATAATCTTTTTGATAAAATTAAGAAATCAGGTGACTGCGAATAATTTAGAGAGCCACAAAGATAAGGGCAAAAGCGCCGCAATAATGAAGGCCAAAACTAGGGCATCGAAAGTTACGGCCCAGGCGGCATCCATTAAAATTAAGGATATGACACCGGCCTTTACGGCGCCGCCAATATTTTTGCCAACCGGATTTTTTATGGCTTTTGATAAGGGTTTGAAAATCATCCAGGCGAAAGGCAAAAGAAAAAGTAACGACCAAAGTAAACGTTCATTTACGAAAGCAAACCAGGCGATAGCGCCAATAACAAGGGCATATAAACCGGCAGCAGTATACAGGTTTTTCGTATTGCCACCATGTACTTCGCCACGGCTGGTCATGGTGATAGAAAAAATATAAATCACCGGAATTATGGCCAAAAAATATTGTTGATGCAACATTTCAGGCACAATACTTAAACCGAGCAACAAATTTAAACCACGGCAAATACCCATACTCAGCGGACCGAAAAAAGGGTGATGCTTACCGATTTTATTGTACAATAAAGCAAAGCAACTCACTCCAAATGCAAGCAAACCAGAAGTAAGGCTCGTTAATGAGGCAAGTACGATTCCCGAAACCAGTAAAACTGTTCCTAAAATAGCTGCATTTTTTAAGCTGATTAGCCCACTTGGAATGGCACGTTCAGGTCTTTCAATTTTATCAAGCGCTGCGTCGAAAACATCATTAAAAACAATGCCGCCACCATATAAACAAGCAGTAGAAAGGCAAAGGCAAAAAATAGCAAACCCAGGTGTTGATGCCTGGCTAATCAGCACGCCCGAAATGGCTATACCAGCAAGTATATCGGCTACAGAAGTTACAATATTTGCAGGGCGCACAATGCGCAGGTAAGCGAATAATTTTCCCAATTCTATTTAACTGATAATGATTGAAGACTTATCCGTACGGGGTTGCTGGCCACCGCGTAAAATGGTATTACCTTCAAATTTTTCTGTCTGATCGATATTTTTTGGAGCGGTAAAATCAGTTTCATCTATCTGCCCGCTTTGTGCGAAGGCTGTAATCGCATTGCGATAAGTTACCAGTTCTATATCGGCATCGCTGATGCCTTTAAACTTCATTAAAGCCGCAGTTTTAGGTACGGCTAGTGGGTCGCTTATGCCCCAGTCTGCTGCAGAATTAACCATTATCCGCTCTGAACCATATTGCTTAACGACCTCAACCATACGTTCGTTACCCATTTTAGTAAAAGGATAAATAGTAAAAGCTGCAAAGAAACCCCTGTCTAAAACTTCTTTTACGGTTTCTTCATTATTATGGTCTATAATGATTTGATAAGGGTCTAAGCCATGTTCCAGCGCAATATCCATGCTGCGTTGCGTTCCTTTTTTCTTGTCACGGTGCGGTGTATGGATCTGAACGGGTAAACCCGCCTCTTTGGCCAATTCAAGTTGCAGGCGATAATATTTTTCTTCGGCGGCAGTCTGGTCGTCGAAACCAATTTCGCCAATACCAACTACGCCTTCTTTATAGATAAATAATGGCAGAATTTCCATAACCTGTTCAGCAAGCGCTTCGTTATTTGCCTCACGTGAATTTAAGCCTATTGTACAATAATGTTTAATCCCGAACTGTGAAGAACGGAATCTTTCCCAACCAATCAGGCTGCTGTAATAATCCCTGAAACTATCTAAGCCAGTACGCGGTTGCCCAAGCCAGAATGCGGGCTCAATCAATGCGACAACACCTGCATCGGCCATAGCTTGGTAATCATCAGTTGTGCGGGAAGTCATGTGCACATGCGGGTCAAAAAACTTCATCCCCTTAACGGCACTTATGTCAAACGCTTCAGGTTCACCCATCATCGCCTTATCTCTTTCAATTGAATTGCTGCAACACATTTTTTAAAATTTTAATTTGTAGTCGGATTCTTTAAGCCTGTTTGCTTAAGTTACTAAGTTCGGGAATTTGACTGATATATACTTTTGCGGGTTCGTAATCAGACGCAGAAATGGCAAGTGCCATCGCTTTATGCTCCACTTTATCCTGATTGCTTAAACCGATTTTAATTGCTTCGAAAATTTGGTCATTCAAAAATGGGCCTGCCAAACGCCATAATTGAGGGTTTATTTGCCGTCCTGCGGCATAACGCTCTCGGGCATAATCGCTCAATGTTAAAGCCAACTGCTCGTTTGCACGTTCATCTATTCCGTTAATTTTATTAATATCTTTTTCAGTAAAAAAAGCTTTTAAAACCAGTTGATTCCAGGCGGCGTTATCAAGGTGTTTCGAAGGATAAGGATTGTTTTCCATAATTGCTTCTAACACCGGTCCAATGTTACTTCTTATGCCTTCAGCACATCTTTTTACCCAGGTTTCGGGCTCAGCCAAAAACGGCAATGCCGAATATAAGGCTACAGCTTCATTAACCTCGGCCGATAAAAATAAATTTTCGATAACGGGATGAGCCTTTTCAGCATCAGCAAAACTATGAACGCTAAGCAACCAAACTCTTGCCAAACGGTCGATACTCCAATCGGTAATATAAATTATACCCGCATCATCTATTTGCTTTTTCTGTATTTCTGAAAGATGCAGAAGAGATTTTCCCGTTTTACGGGGAAGCATTACGAAGGCTTGGCCGAGTTTACCGATTTCATCTGCTGAGCCTGCTTTTACAAGCCACTCAAATGCATTTTCATCAATGTTATCTTTTATAATGTTTAAAAGCAGAGCATTTCTATTTCCAGAATCATCACTTATCGCCATAACAAAAACGTTTTAATTTTAAGCAAAAACCCCTGCCGAAACCAGATAATTGATAAGCAGGGCACCTGCAATAATAAGCAATCCGAAAAACTCTCTGGTTTGCTCTATGTAAGGTTTTGTAGCCTGCATGCTTTCTACCAAACTCGGCTTATTGTACTTCGTAATCCAATCGCGAACACCATCTTTTGCGAAGAAAATTTTAGTTGCATAAATGAGGTAGAATGCAATTAATCCCAGGTAAACATAAGGGTAAAACAAACCCGCAGCAGCTAAACCGCAACAAATCGCGGCAGCCATATAAATCGGAACCCAAAGCCAGGAGTCTTTATCATTAAGGTTAACGTAGGCAAAACCGATAAAGGAAATGCAGAAAATTACATTAAGTATTATTAAAATCATTTAAAATAAATTTACAAAGGAGTAAGCTAAATCGATTTTCTTTGGTTAACAAAGTTATTTAATTAGAATACTATTTTTTACTAAAGATTGTAAATTATATATAGCTTTAAAAGTTTATGACAAAAAACATAAGCAACAAAACGGCTAATTCTGGGGCAATGAATAAATTCCACACCTCTGTCAAACGAAAAAAGGAACTCGTTGAGCTCCTTTAAATTTATAACTTAATCTTTTCAGGTTTTATTGTTGAACTTTAATTTCAGTTCTTCTGTTTATCATTCTGCCTTCTTCGCTGTCGTTACTGCTTATCGGGTCTTTTTCTCCGTGACCTACAATAGTAAAGTTATCAGCCTTTAAACCGGCATTTACAAAGTAAGATTTTACAGAATTTGCCCTGTCGACTGATAATGATAAATTATGTTCGGGCGTTCCTTCTGCCGATGAATAACCGTTTAACACAAACCTGGTTTCAGGCGATTTTTTCATTTCAGTTACGGCTTTATCTAAAATAGAGAACGAAGCAGTTTTCAAAACCGAAGAGTTAAATTCAAACTGGATGTTATCTAAATTGAAGTTAGGTTTTTCGGCAGGAGCAGGTTGTTCAGCCTCTTTTTGAGGAGCGGGTTCGGGTTTTTTTTCCTCAACCGGAGGTGTAGGTTTAGCAACAGGTGTAGGATCGGGTTTAGCTACCATTTTCTTAGCCTTACATGAATACATAGTGATTACTGATAATCCGATGAGCGCAGAAAATAAATAGTTTTTAATAGAATTCATTTTGTAATAGGGTTAATTGAGTTTCTGATTTTACAACTATAACGGCTTTTTTTTAAAGAAGGTATAAGAAAAGTAAAAGCAATTAAATTAGCCGAATTCATTTTATGGCGAAATAAATGGCATATAACAATAATGGGACTGGCAATTTACCAGCCCCATCAAGGGTTTTATAATCTGAATATTTGGTTTTCCTATAATCAAAACATTTCCTTCGCCATCGCGGCGAGTTGATTATTTAACCGTGCTGCGCAGGTATATGTTGCCATAATTCGAGCTGATATCGTAATCAGGACCTTTGCCCGGCGCCGCAGTTATTGATGTGAAAAAGTTTTGTTCCTTTTGGTCGGTGGGTTTTAAACCCAGGTTGCTGTATATTTTACCAAAATGGTTGGTTAGCGTTATTTTACCTATTTTACTTTCCGTTAAACTGGCGTCGATACCGCCATATTTTGCATCAACTTTTATGGGGCCATCAAAATTACTAAGTTCTACCATTCCATAAACAGAAGCCAAATCGGTTGCTACATTCGCCGGCACTTTAATATCCAGCGTAATCTCCATATCCTTGGTTTGGTAATAAGATATATTATTTACAGCTGATTTTCCTTTCCGGTAATTATCCATATCCGTTTTTGTATTAAAACGTGTTTTAACGCCATTTTCAACTACGAAATAAGCTTCAGGAATGCTTTCCATATCAATCTTATTACTTATGGAAACCTGCCCGTTTGCAGTCGATTCTATCAAACTAAAAGCGTTGTTATTTTCGCCCTCGTTAATTTTTACTGTTGCTTCTACCAAAACTTCATTTTTATCCCAGGTGCTAACCCGCACTACTTTAGGGTAATCGAAACGTAACTGAACAGTTTGGCCTTTTGCTACTGGGTATGATTTGGTTATTTTAGTTTGAGAAAGGGCAATGCAAGGCACTAAGGCCGTAAAAAGCCAGAAAAATATTACTTTCATGATTTAATAATTTTACAAGGTGAGCCTGCCCAATGAACAATAGTATTACAAGAGTACAGGTTGAAGAAATGTAAAGAAGAGGCTTATTTTTCTCTTAAATAAACATTTTTGTAGTTCGATTTTAATATCACATCTGCGCCGCCACCATTCAGTTTGCCTTTAAGTGTTTCTCTGTCTCTGTTATATACACTAATGATACTTCCTTGTCCGTTTGATGAAAAAGCTGATGTAGTAGCAATATTTTGTGTTGTAGTTGTAAGCGCTCTTACTGTTCCTTCAGGAAAAGCAGCGTCTGTTTTTTCGTTGGTTCCTTTATCTATCGCAATTTTAAAGCCCTCACCTGCATATAAGTTACCATAACTTGTACCTAATTCGACATTGGCTTTTGTACTTGCCGGCATAGAAACATCTACATAACCGTAAACTGAAACAATAGAAACCGGACCTTTAATTTCTCCTGAGAAAATGGCATCGACCGAACCATAGAGCGTTTTTACGTTCATAGGTCCTGTGTTGTTTTCGAGTTTAATTTTATTACAACTTACGGATACCTCGATTTCGTTTTTCAGGTTTTTTAAAATTAATTCTTCCTGATTGGTGTTTGTGTTGTTGAAAGCGATTTTAATGTTTTGCGGAACTTTAATTGTTATAATGCCCAGGCGTGTACCTTTACGTACCGGATTTACGTTGATTTCATCGCCTTTTTCAGATACATCGATGCCCATTCCGGTATTATCTGCAAAACCCGATCCGCTGATTACGCGAAGCCCTTTTGCTCGCTCATCTACCAAATCACTTTCAGATTTAGCGGTGCTGAAAATAATTTCGTTGCCACTATAACCTTCTACAATGGCGCCGCTAATGTTAAGATTTAATTTACCCGAACTTTTAGCCAGCTTATACTCCTTTTGAGCGGAAGCCGACATCGTGATTACCACGAATGAGAAAAGTAATGCTAGTTGTTTTTTCATTTGTTTGTTTTTATAATTTGTCTTCTTTTAATAATATATTGTAAGCTTCATCCTTAACCGCATCGAATGTATTTGGGTCGTTAGCAAGTGCATAAAGCTTATCGTTTATGTTTAAATTCTCCATTTTGCCCAATATATTTACCAGGCCAAGCTGTACCATTGGGTCGCTTTGCGTATTTAATGAATTAACCAGCAAGTTAGCTACATGAGCATCAGAACTGTATTTTTCGAGCACACTCAAAGCGGCCAAACGCACATTGCTGTTTTCATCGCGGTTTAAAGTGTTAGCTAACCTATCTAATAAATCGTTACTCATCTGCTTTGATTTATCAATCTCGAGTATAGCTGCAAGCCTGGTGCTCGAAGAACTGCTATCGTTCAATTTCTTGTAAAGGCCATCAGCTTCATCCCTTGCCGGTAATGGCCCGTAAACGTGCTTTATCTTTTTTGGTACGCTTATGTTAGCAATGTGTGTGTGGTGTAAACCTGATACATTACTTTCTTCATCAGGAATAACCCCGATTATCTTTTTTTCAGTTTCAGCCTTATTACTTTTTGCCATTTCCGCCGTGGGAGATGGAACGCTGGTTTCCCGAAGTAGTAAAAAAGCGGTTCCAAAAGCAAGTAAAACTGATGCGGCAATGAGCCAATTTCTGGCGGTCCAAAGCTTTCTGGTTTTTGTTTCCTGCGCAGGAATTATTGTTGCTTTAAATTCTTTTAAATTAAAAGCCGGTGCTTCAAGTTCATCGAATGCTGCCCTGTTCTGCTCCACAAATTCTTTTAACGGATCATTCATAATAAGACTTGTCTTTTAACTGTGATAATATTTTTTTCTTTGCCCGGTGGTACTGCGTACGTACCGTAGCATGCGATATTCCAAGCAAAGCTGCAATCTCCTCCTGGTTCATCTTTTCAAAAAGGTAAAGGTTTAAAATTGTTCTGTAACCATCGGGCAAAGCCTCAATACTCCTTTTTACATCTTCAACCCTACACTCAAAAATTTCATTCTCATCAACATCATACTCGGCTTCTGCCGCAATTTCCATTTCGCCCATATCCGTGAAAGCAATTTTCCGCTTTCTTAAATGATTAATGGACCTGTTAATCGCCATTCGCCGAACCCATGCCTCAAAACTTATCAAACCTTTCAACTTTTCCGGCTCACTAAAAACCGTAAAAAAAGTTTCCTGAAGGATATCTTCCGCCTCACCTGTATGGGAGATGATGCGGCTGATGGAATTGTAAATGCGCCTGGCGTACCGGTTGTAAAGATTGGTGTAGCCCGCATCTTTACCCTGGAGGCACATTACAATCAATTCCTGATCAGTTATCTGTTCTTTGGGCTGCAATGTTGTATCATTAAATTAGCTTCGTAATAGGTTTCTGTATGCAAGTCGCAGGATTCGGAATAATGTTGCATCAATCTTTAATAATTTTTTTTATGGCTGATGAATAACTTGTTTGTGATACAAGATAAGCCGAAATTTATTGGTTTGAAAGTTGGGTGAACAGGATGGTTAATCAGAATAGGCCAAAAAACATTTTCATTTAGGTTTACTTTGGCGCTCGCTTGTATAAGTAAAAGAATTGTAGAAACTTGTCTTGTCCACAAGTCGTAATGCTTCTATCCCCAAGTCGTCATTGCGAAGCTTGTTTTTACAGGCTGCGGCAATCTCATTAATGATAGTGCTTTGCTCTTACTTTTCGGCTCACCGCCGCCGAAGGGCTCTTTCTTTTTTCTTGACAAAAAAGAAGCAAAAACTCAAGGCCTGGAACTGCTGTCGGATAAATTCGTTAAAGCTTTTTTACCGGCAGCACAAGCACCCGACGAAAAATCGGGCAATGTGCGCTGCCTTGGTTTTTGCTAGCATTAAAATTCTGCACAAGCTTTAACGTTTTCTCCTTCCAGCAGTTCCTATGCCGCTAACAGGGTGCAGAAAAAAACTCCTAATCAGCTTGTCATCCTGAGCGTAGTCGAAGGACATATATTCCCTGCTTCACAGGCTTGCCTCGGCTTACCGCCGCCGGGGGCTCTTTCTTTTGGCTTGGCCCAAAAGAAACAAAAACCCAAGGCCTGGAACTGCTGTCGGATAAATTCGTTAAAGCTTTATTGCCGGCAGCACAAGTACCCGATCAAAAATCGGGCAGTTGCGCTGCCTTGGTTGTTGCTAACATTTAAGTTTTTGCTCAAGCTTTAACATTTTCTCCTTCCAGCAGTTCCTATGCCGGTAGCAGGGTTCAGAAAAAACTCCCAAATCAGCTTGTCATCCTGAGCGTAGTCGAAGGACATATATTCCCTTCTTCACAGACCTGCCTCGGCTCGCCGCCACCGAGCGGTTGCTCTCATTTTGCAGAGATTGCCATCAGGTTTCCCGGGACAGAAACCGGCAATCTTTTGCTTTAAATCTGGATTTCTTTTGGTTGCTGTTTCCGTGCCTCAAATCTTCCAAAAAAGTGATACTCATCACTTACTTTTAATTCTATTTACCCAATTTAGATGTAAATCAAAAAGATACAGCTATGTTAGGTGAACTTAGTAAAGGAGCGCTTCTGGAATTCCTGGAGCAACAGGTTATCGGCAGACTGGGTTGCCATGCCGATGGCGAAACCTATATTGTGCCCATCAATTACGTTTATCGAAATAATGCAATTTATGGTCATTCGGGTAATGGAAAGAAGATAGAAATGATGCGGGCAAATCCTAAGGTTTGTTTTCAGGTTGATGAAATTGTTGATACCTTCCGGTGGAAAAGTGCCATACTTTGGGGAAATTACAAAGAACTTACGGGCGAAGAAAGACAACAAGCCATGCAAGGGATTATTCACCGGATTATGCCGCTAACCGACAGGCCATCAGAAGATCCTTCGCACGGCATAAGTAAAGCTAAACATGAAAACATTATCGTTTACAAAATTGAGCTAACGGCTGTAAGTGGTAAGTTCGAATCGCATGATTTGGAAGCCTGATTCGGATTTTGCGGATAGCGCAGGCAGCGCCTGAAGGTTTTAAACTCTGACGAAAGGCTTTTAGAGGGCCACTTAACATGGCCCGTTTTTTTCATCAATACGCTTCAGAATAAAGGATAGTACAATGGTGTAAACCACATAAGTTACAAATACAAAAAAACCTAGCTGTAATGCCGAATTGTTGCTTGTTACTGTTTTTAGGGTATCATTCTCCATATTCAGACCCGAAAGCTGGCTTTTTAAAATTCCGTTCAGGCCAATGTAAGTCATGGCAATACCCACAACCATAACATCTGCCATGTCCCATTTACCTAAATCGAAAGCCATAAAACGGAGCACCCTTCTGCTACCGAAAAGGTGAGCACAAGATACATGGATACCCCTGGCTACCAGGCGCAGCAAAGGGAGTATAACAACAAACACCAGGAGCAACACACCTACAAGAACCGCATCCGGTTTTGGCTGTTCAATCAATGTACCTATAATGCCTAATATACTTTTACTCTGAAAAAAAAGAACCTGATTGGTAAAGACAATCTTGTCGCCCAAGAGCGCAAACTCAAGTGTTTTTATCCGGGCATCCACTTCAATAATCGGCGAAGTAACGCCAACAGTGAGCAATATCAGTGCAAACAATAACGACATAATAAAAAGAGGAACATGTAGCTGAACACGTTTTCTGAGAAACAGCCACAATAGTAGCGCAACAGCAACGCAACCAAGCATGCCCAGCGCATAGTTAAGTGTTTGCTGTTTAATCTGCGCAAGGCGATTGTTAACTAACTTATTAAAAGCGTTTGCATTTGCCACCTGGTATTTTCGGTAAATATTCTGTTCTACGGTGGTAATTGTTGTATCGGTACGATCGTAGGTTTGTTGTTCGAGCTCATCAACTTTACTTGTCGCAATTCCTTTTATTTTTTTCAAACTCGCAGGGCTTGTTATCTTAACAACAATTGTTCGGGCGAAAGAAGGCACCTGAGCATGTAATTCATCTACATCTACAAAACTGTCGAAAGCAAGTTTCTTTAACTTTCCGCCTAAACTTTTCTGTGGCTTTGTAATTTCAGAAACCGCTTTATTCACCAATCCGTGTAATTCTTTTTCAACCTGGAGGCGCATATCTTTTTTCTGGGCTGCCGTTAAATTGAAGCCTTTAACCCTACGATCGACTACTGCCGAAATTTTTTCACCCCATCTATCCACAGAAAAAATACCGAAGGTGATGTTATTCGATAAGCTGTAATCTTCTTTAACATGCTTTTGTTCTACACTCAAGCGGTAAAAACGAAAGCCAAATAAAGCCGTCGCCAATAATAATAAGCTTAAACCCGCGATGAGCAAAACTGGCGCCAGCTTACTTCCCTTTGCCGGTTCCTCTTGTGGATGATTTATATTCTTTTCCATAAAAAATTAGTCAGAAAGTTAATGGGCATCGTGTGGTGTTATAAACTTTAATATTGTAGATAGAATGAGGCCGTAAAGCACAAAGCTGATAAAAATGATGTAGCCCGGCTGTAATGCGGTGTTATTGGTGGTTAATATTGTAAGCGAATCATTCTTGATGTTTAGCGCCTGCAACTGCCCTTCCAGCAAACCGTTTAACCCAATGTAAGCCATCAGGATGGCAATTACAATAACATCGGCCATGCTCCACTTACCCGATTGGAAAGCGAAATATTTTATCACCCCATTTTCGGCTAGTTTTTTATTCCCGAGCAAATGAATGCCGGTCGAACTCAACTTTACCACAGGAAAAAGGATACTAAAAATTAAGATGAGCACCCCAACCAGGATCGAATCAATGCCCGACTGGCTAATCAGTACCCGCACCACATCCATTATGCTTTTGCTTTGGAAAAAGAGCACCTGATCTTTAAAAGTTACATGTTCACCCAGCAAAACGAAATCGAGCGACCTGATTCGGGCATCAACTTCAATCATCGAAGCGGTTAAACCAACAGCCAAAAGCATGAAAGCAAAAAGGAGCGACATTACAAAAAGCGTTACATGCAAATCTCTACGCTTGCGCAGGCTCCACCAAAAACCCAATACCACAACCACACAAGCAAGCATACCAAAAGAATAGCCATAGGTTTTACTTCTGATTTCGGTTAGCGATTTAACCAGTTTTTTATTTAGCTCATCGGCCGAAGAAACCTGGTAACGATTGAACATTGCAGTAACCTCTTTCCGGTTAACCACAAAAGTGCTATCTAACTTTTCTTCGTTTGCCAGCTGATTAAATTCGCCCATTGCCATTTTACTTAACTGGCGCTTGTTTTTGGGGTTATCTACTTCAGCAATTATTTTTTTTGCGAAGGTTGGCACCTGTTTCTTAATGCTATCCGAATTAACGAAATTACGGATGGCAAACTTTTGAATTTTGCCACTAATGGTTTTTTTTGGTTTATTCACTAAAGCCTCTGCCTTGTTAATCAGCGCCAGCAAAACCTGTTCAATTTCGCCCTGTAAAACTTTTTTTTGTTTTCCGGTCATTTTAAGGTTACGCACCTGATGGTGCACAATGCCGGCCACATTGTCTTTCCATTTCTGTACAGAAAATAAACCATAACTGATGTTATTTACATCCGCATAATCTTCTTTAATGCGCTCCTGCTGGTTGGAAAGCTGATGCAATCTGAACCCGAAATAACCTTCTGCGCAAAGCAACACGGCCAATACGCCAATGAGCAATAATTTTGGGAGAAGGGCTGTTTTAGTTTGTGGTGTTTTCAAGCTCATCAATTATTAGATTACGCCAATTTCTTTAACAGACACCCAGACTTTCAGGTTATTGAACTCAAAAATTTATAAACATTGGTTGGGATGCCGGCTGATAAAACCAATTGGAAGGCGAAAAGGTTTTTGAAGAAGTGCGATTTTAACAATTTGAACTTAGCTTGCATGTTAATAAGCTTGAATAAGACACCGTTTTTGCGGAAATGAGAACGGCCTGGCAAAGGCTTTTAAAGCTAACATTGCCGAACCACTTAACCCGATAAGGATTCAAACGAGCCGCTGGATGGCGAATAAACGTAATACCAGCACCACTGTACCTTATAAATCCAAAACTTTAAGCTAAGCTGATTGTTGCCTTATCAAGTTTTAAAATGATTACCGCTAAACCTATTAATATGATTACCGCAAAACCACTTTTATCAGAAAACGCAAAAGACTTTATCGACTACGCACTCGATGTAATCAAAACCATGGATGGTGCACCCGAGCATACCGCAGCTGAACAGGCGCTGGTTAACGAAAAACTCGCAAAACTGAAAGAATACATTGAAGTCGTTTCAATTTCTTATAACGAAACCGTTCCGGGCAAAACCGAAAATTCCTTAGCTAAAACCCCCGAGAATTTCAGCGGTACAGGCCATAGTTAGCCGAAAAGGTTTAGATTAGACTTTATATATTGAAGCTATCGAGGCTCAGATTAAAGGAAATTTTTACCAAAAAACCATTTTCCTGCTAGCGTCAATTTAATATCTTTGCCACAGTTTTTTATGAAAAATAAAGCATAAGATAAAAGCATGGCTATTGAAGAAGAGGATATGGTTTCGAGCTGGATAAAAGAAAATGGTAATCCTGCAATTGAAAATTTAACAAAGGCAAATCTGGAAGCAGCAGGCAAAGTTGCGGCCATACTTAACCAAAAAGGGCTTGATGTTAATGCACTTGCCCAATTGGTAGATACACAGGTGGCCGAGGTAAATAAATGGTTAAATGGCAAGCATAACTTCAGCGAGCAAACCCTGGCACAAATTACAACGAGTTTAGAAGCGGAAATTTAAATCTGGCTTACCCGCCTAATTAAATGCCTGCCTGAATTCCAGGGGCGACATATTTGTTTTTTTCTTAAACAATGTGCTGAACGACTGCGCATGTTCAAAGCCTAATGCGTAGGCAATTTCGCTCACAGAGAGGCTCGTTGCCGAAAGCTTATCTTTGGCTCTTTCTATAAGTTTCTCATGTATGTGCTGCTGCGTATTTTGCCCGGTATGCACCCGCAGTAAATCGCTCAGGTAATTTGGCGACAGGTTCATTTGCCCCGCAATATGCTGCACTGTAAGCAGGCCAAATTTAGCCACATCGTTTTTACTGAAATAATCTTCAAGCAACTGCTCAAATTTAGCCAGAACCTGGTGGTTATTGTTTTTTCGGGTAATAAACTGCCGCTCGTAAAAGCGGTTGGAATAGTTTAATAAAAGTTCTATCTGCGATAAAATAATCTCCTGGGTATGCCGGTCTATATGAGCACATTCTTTATCAATCTTATCTAAAATCGTAATCAAATCATTTTCTTCTTCCGCTGATAAATGTAAAGCCTCATTTACCGCATAAGAGAAAAAACCATAACTGTTTATGTTTGCGGCAAGCGCATGTTTAAGTAAAAAATCGGGATGAAAAATAAGCAGATAACCAGAGCCACACTCAGTATTGTGTAAATCAAGCTGCTGCACCTGGTTTGGCGCAGTAAAGCTAAGCACGCCTTTATCATAATCGTAATGCTGTTGCCCGTACCTTATCTTCCCGGTGGCCTCTCTTTTTAAAGCTACGCAATAAAAAAAATTCACGAAACCTTTCCAGATTTCATCTTCCAGAAAAGTGCATTTTTTTAGGTTAATTACGCTTACTAGCGGATGTAGCGGCTCCGGAAGGGATAATAAACGGTGAAAATGCGATATGGATTTAATGGCATTCATTACACTAATTTACAACATCTGAAATTTATAATTACGGCTGCATGGTCAAAAAAATGCAGCCGTCGTTATTTAGTCGATAAGCCCCATACTAAATTCATCATATGGTTTGCCGGTATCAGTACCTAATGGCACAATGCTTTCGAGATTGGCCAAATCGGCTTCACTTAAAATAACTTGTGCTGATGCAAGATTTTGCTCCAGGTATTTCCTTCTTTTGGTTCCAGGGATTGGTACAATACCTTTACGCATAATCCAGGCCAGTGCCAGTTGCGATGAAGTGACATTTTTTTCCTGAGCCAGGGCTTCTATGGCCTTCACCAGCTCAATATTTTTATGAAAATGGCTTTCCTGAAAACGAGGCATTCCCCTGCGGAAATCATTTTCAGGTAAATCATCAATACTTTTAAGCTGACCTGATAAAAAACCACGCCCCAGGGGAGAATAAGCTACAAAGCCAATGCCCAGTTCGTTAAGTGTTTGCAAAACCCCACGTTCTTCAACAGTACGCTCAAACAAAGAATACTCACTCTGTACCGCCGTAACCGGATGAACCGCATGTGCCCGCCTTACCGTTTCTGATGAAACCTCCGACAAGCCAATGTAACCGATTTTACCCTCCTTTACCAAATCACTCATGGCGCCAACAGTTTCTTCAATTGGCGTATTTTTATCCAGACGGTGCAAGTAGTACAAGTCTATATAATCTGTATTGAGATTTTTAAGCGACCTCTCTACTGATTTTTTTACGTAGTCCTTTTTACCGTTAATGGCCCAGGTTACTTTATTTTCATCATTAATTTCCCAGCCAAATTTGGTGGCAATCGTAACTTTATTACGTTTACCGGCAATGGCTTTAGCAATAAGCTGTTCATTCTTCAGCGGCCCGTATAAATCGGCGGTATCTAAAAAGTTTCCCCCCAGTTCAAGCGAACGAAGGATGGTCGCAATGGCTTCCTGCTCATCAACCGGTCCGTACATATGCGCTTCCTCAAAACCCGTCATGCCCATACAACCTAAACCAATCTGAACAACTTCAAGCCCTTCGCTTCCTAACGCTATTTTTTTTAAATCCATAATTCTGATATTTTTTTGATGCTCAAAATTCGGCAGGTTCGATTCAAATTATGTTTGCTAAGCCCTGAATGTTGTATGCAAAACAGGGAAAAATAAAAATTAATATTTTTTCAGGAGAAATGTAGCCAAACCATAAGTTGTTAAACTCCAAATAGCCATCTTTGTGCTCAGGTTAACGCTTAAAGGCCGATAAAAAACGGAATTTTTTACGATTCAAAGAAAATAAAGGTCAGTATAAATTCATTTTCTTTATAGTTCATATACTTAATCCTACAACCTACAGCGTTTTTTGCGTAGCTTGGTACTAAAATTGAAACAGCAGATTTTAATTATGAGGAAACTAATTGTTGCTGCTTTTCTGGTTATGCTCTTTGCCGGCTGTAAGAAGAAATTCTGTGGCGTAATCATGGCTATCAGCACAGAAACATCACCCGCAAACGGAGAACCTTTATATAAAATTTATTTAGAAAGTGGCGAGGTTGTACCCATGAAAAACAGGGGCAGCTACCAGATAGGACAAGGTTATTGCAATGATTAAGTTAAACAACTTTACTACAAACGGCCGTATACCAACGGTATTGAAAATTAATCCGGGTAAATTGCGGGAGCTTTTACCGGCCTTCGAATTAAACAAGCTATCGAACTCAATAACCATCTTTGTTAAGTTAGAGCAGCTGAAAGCAACGGAAAAAATTGTGTATGCCGAGAAATCGGAGTATGAGACAGCTTTTGAACGTTTCCAGGAACAAGGTTATTAAATCAGGTGAGCTGTGCAATTTCTGATAGCAAAACATCCGATTGAAAAGGCTTTTGCACATAATGGTCGCATTTGCTTCCGAAAGCAACATGTCCGTAATCTCCGGCGCTCATTAAAATAATTTTCTGTGCCGAGGTTGGCTTGTTCTCCTTTATTTTAACACATAAATCCATCCCGTTATATTCGCCAAAATTTATATCCATCAGGATTACATCGGGTTTCAGCAAACCAATATCTTCAATAATATCAATGCTGTTAAGCTGGCTTAACGTTACAATGCTGTACTGCTCGTATTCGAATAGGGTAGAAAGGGCATCTAAAATATTATAATCGTCATCGAGTATAAGAATTCGTTTGCGACTCATTTTTTATCTGGTTTCCTATATATACGTTTTCGCTGAATTATCCGGTTTTTAAATAATTTATTTTTAGTTGGTGGGGTTTGCTTGATTTATTCAATTTCACCTTCCGAAAGGTGATCAAGCGGCCAGCCGGATTTATATTCGAAATCGGCATGGTCTGTTTTTGATTCATTGACCACACGCCCTTTAAAATCATGGGCAATTTTTGCATTGCGTTCTAAAATCGTTTTAGCAATAAGTGCATATTCCTGTAAATCAAGCTCATCTTTTACAATGTAAGTTATGGCGCCACTTTCACTCAGAACAGATTCTACAACACCTGCTTCAAATTTTTCCTGCATCGCAGCAAACGCTGCATCCATATCGTTAGGGTTAATGTTTTCCATAGGTTTATGATTTCTTCGTACAACCAATAAAAAGATAAAAATGTTTGGCCTAACAGCATTAACCAGGTTGTAAAATCTCCCTCCCGCATAACACTAAGGCGGATACACCTAAATGCCGGTAGTGGAATAGTATAATTTTTCAGAACAAATATTAGTATGCTCCTTAATCTTTCGCCTTTCCTTAAGATGGCAGGTTATCTTCTATAAAATTTTTTAAATCTGATTTGCTCAGGATGGTTTTCCGCTCATAATGATCGAGATGAAAATCTTCCAGCTTTTGGAGCAGGTATTGTAGAGTTAATTTTTCCGGCAGGCTCAGCTTTCCGGTAATCATTTTGCCAACATTATTCATATCTACAAATACGCTGTACAGCAGCTCCCGGCCCTTATCGGTAATCGCAATATGTTTACTTCTTTTATCATTGGCATCTGCCCATTGGCTTACTAAATTTGCGGCAATCAACCGGCGGATAACTTCCGTGCCGGATGTTTTTTCCTGCAGATTGTATTTTATAAGTTCGGTTTTCGACAGCTGGTCATGCGTCATCAGGATGGCCAGTGCGGTAAAATCTTCAGGCGTTATCAGTGGCGTTTCTTCAAGCGCTTTTTTAATGTACATTTTAGCATAGCGGCTCATAAACACGAATAATCTGCCAATGTTATTATCCAGCTGGTAGGCCACTTCCAGGGTTTTTTCATCTCCATCCCCAAACCTTACCTCCCGCTGGGCGGGCCCGGCCTGCTCATCTGTTTTACTTAATAAAAATCCCGTAAAATGCTGCAGCGAGATTTCCTTTCCGGGCTGTTCTTCCTCCAGCGCCTCAACGAGGTTAATCAACTGATGGATAAGCGTATAAGATTTCATATTTAAAAAAATTAATTAAGCCAAGTGCTGCTGCTGAAGTTCCTTATTCTGTTTTTTAAACGCATTGTAAGCCTGGTTATAAAGGTGCCTGGTATTGCCTTCGCCCCTGAAACTTTTAAAAAACTTCATGGCCCTGAGTATGGTAAGTTTATATTTCGGTAATTCTGGCCCGGGGATGTTAAGCATGCCGGCAATATCACGGCCCAAAAGATGCCGCATTAAACCTGTTATATCGCTGTTGCGCACTTTCCTTCTGTTTACCTTTAGAATATGCGCTATCAGCGATTTTGTAAGTTCCTGTCCATGCGCCGAAATTTTAAATTGCCGCTTCTTAATCGCCGAATCCAGCTGCGTTGCCATTTTGCCGTTTTCAGGCAATAAATCTTCATCCAATCCGCTAAAACAACCCACAACCTTCCAGAGGTGCAAAAAGGCAATCTGCTCTGCATTGCTTATCTGCACCCCCAGTTTGCGCAAGCCGCGTACCACGATTAACGAAAAGGAAAGGTTTGTGCCCGCCATATCTTCCTGGTTAATGGGCGTACCCAGTTCTTTGTTCCAGGTTCCGCTTTGGAGCGTATAAAAACGAACGGCGGCATGCACCAGCCTTATCCGCAGAATTTCACTAAAAGCATTTCCACCAGAGGCAAAAGCTTCAGGTGCCATAACTTCCCACACAAAAACTGCCGTATCGTGTAGGCGCCTAGTGGTTTGTTTCCGTATTTTTTCAGATAGGTATAATACCATCGCCCCATCGGCCGCAGTATAACAATAAGGCAGCGACAGTAAGCCAAGCAAGGTCATAATATCCGGTGCATGCCTCGCAAAAAACGCCTGACCGGCCCTGATTAATTTTTTATCAGCCCAGGCCGGTAAATCTGTAGCGGCGGCAATAAAGCCGAAGCCCGGAAACATTGCATTCAATGCGGCCACCCCCGATTTCCCATCCAGCCAATGCCGCAACTGCTGCTTTCGCCCTTCATCGGCAAACACATATTTAATAAACGCATCAGCCCGCTCATCGCCCACTTGCCGCTTTGCATTTAAAAAATCGTTGTTATAAATTGCTTTCACCATTATTATTTATCGCTCCTCTGTAAAAAAGCATTTCAATTTTGTTGTTTTTAATCAATTCGTTTTTAAGGCACCAAGTCCGCCATCAACGCCTATAATCTGGCCGGTTATCCAGGCGCTATCATCGGCAAGAAGAAAAGCAATCAACTGGCTAATGTCTTCAGGTTGCCCGATTTTACCTAAAGGGTGCCGTTTAGCCGAAGCCTCCCGTTTCTCGGCCGTACTCAGTAAACTGGCCGCCATAGGTGTATCCGTTAAAGATGGCGCCACTACATTTACACGTACATTTTGAAAGGCCAGCTCGGCAGCAAGGGTTTTAGCCAAACCTTCTATAGCACCTTTAGCTGCCGCAATACTCGCGTGGTAAGGCATGCCGGTTTTTGCGGCCACAGAACTTACCAGCACAACCGATGCACCCGCTGCGCTTTTTAATGCCCGCATCGCCTGCCTGATTACCCGAACCGCTCCGAGCACGTTCAGGTTAAAATCTTTCAAAAAGTCTTCGTCGGTTAACCGCCCAAAGGGTTTTAAGTTAATACTCCCCACAGCATACACCAGGCCATGCAGCTGCGCCGGCAAAAAGGCCTCCATACCCTCCAAACTTTCCAGCACATCGCCACTAAAAAACTGCACCGTTTCCGGCCAGTCTGCCGTAGCCGACCTTGAAACCGCATAAACATTGGCCTGTTCTGCCCTAAGTTTTTTAATAAGCGCTAAGCCTATGCCCGAACTGCCGCCTATTACAAGTATATTTTTTCCTTCCAGTTTCATTACCTGATGTATTTTAAATTATAATACAATATTGTACCTAAAAAGTTTTTATTGATACAGGAATATACTATTGTTGATTAAAAATAGAAACGCGATGGCGAAAAAAATAGTACTTATTAAAAGTATAAATTAAGGTTTGAAAATTTGAAACTTATCATTCATCCCACATAAATTTATCGATGCTGATGATCAGGCTCCCAAGTTCGGAGGTCAATTTGTTTGAACAATATAAACCTGGTGTGAGAGAAATTATAAGCGGCGCTAAACCATATACTCAAATCCGTTATTAGCTGCAATCGGAAATACAATATATATGAAGATCAACAAAAAACAAAAACGGCTTTTCTGTGGCAGAAAAGCCGTTTAATGCGGAGATTTACCTTTCCATGTGGTCCCGACGAGAATCGAACTCATATCTAAAGTTTAGGAAACTTCTATTCTATCCGTTGAACTACGGGACCATTTTGTATGGCGCAAATATAATAAAAGTTTTGAGCGTAAAACGGCCTCTTTGTGTTTGTTTTTATTAATAGTTATACGAATAGAAATTTCGAATAAAACCAATAAGCCCTGCAATAGCGGGGCAGAAAACAAAGCAAAATAATTGTTTGTTGTAGAATTATTCAATCAAGTGTTTTTTTATGGAAACTAAAATGATATGGGCGAATTTGCCTGTTAGCGATTTGGAAAGAACCGCTAAATTTTACAGCGGTTTGGGTTTTAAACCTAATGGTACCTTTAATGCTGATTTGGTAAGTTTTTCCTTTGGAAAAGCGAACTTCATCATCCATTTCTTTGTTGAAAAGCAATTTAAGATCGCTGCCAGACTGGAAAATAAGGAACTCCATTCCGGAACAGAAATTATTTTCAGCCTTTCGGCCGACAGCCGTGCAGAAGTGGATGCCTGGCTAGAAAAAGTAAAGAAGGCAGGTGCAACCATATATTCAGAAGCTTCAGATTTTGACAAAGGCTACACCTTTGGGTTCTCAGACCCCGATGGGCATAAGTTTAATGTGCTCTACTGGCCATCTGAGTAGTAAAAGCCTCATAGGTTTGTGATTTCCTATAAGGCTTCCGTTTTTTTTTAATCAATCAGAATGCTTTCAATGCCTTTTTCAAGTGCGGTATCTTTAACTACAGGTATCGATGCACCTTCCACCCTGAACACGGTAACGTCTGTCATACCTAAGAAGCCTAGCACTGATTTTAAGTATGGTGCGGCAAAGTCGTAAGCTTGCATTGGGCCGTCGGAATAAATGCCGCCAGAGGCAATAGCCAGATAAACCTTTTTATTTAAAATTAAACCCTCGGGGCCTTTTTCGCCATATTTAAAGGTAACGCCTGCTCTTGCGATGTGATCAACCCACGCTTTTAATGTAGAAGGAATTCCAAAATTATAGAACGGTACGTCTATCACGATAATATCGGCGTTCTGGATTTCAGCGATGGCCTCATCTGAGTGGCGGATGGCTTCCACATTTTCGGCACTTCGGTTTTCTGCAGGCGTAAAAAATGCGGCCAGGTGTGCTTCTTCAAGATGTGGAAATTGTTTTTGAGCCAGGTTATGCTCGGTAACCGCAGCACCCGGATAGGTTTGCTGAATTTTTTCGATAACGGCATTGCCTAATTTTATGCTCATTGAAGCCTCACCCCGGGGGCTTGAAATGATATGAAGGATTTTTTTCATTTTTCTAAATTTTATAAGGCAAATTTAGAGATAGCATTCCAGCTAATCTTATCACTATCCTAAAGGCTAGTGCTATCCTTTTGGATAGTAAAAGCAATTGCCTTGAAAATTATTTAGCCATAAAACCGTACACCGAAGCCCATAAATTTTATAACTTACATTCAATAAATACATTATCCCGATATGAATAAAAGGCGCTCCCTAATGCTTATTATTATGTGTGTTTTCTTCACCCTTTTTTCATTTTATCAGAAAGAGGAGGGCCTTGATGTATTGCTACAGAAAATAGAACAATACACTTCTGCACATGCATCGGAAAAGGTGCACTTGCAATTTGATAAACCTTATTACAGCATTGGTGATGAGGTATGGTTTAAGGGTTATGTAGTCGACACCCGTGAAAATGCATTATCAACATTGAGTAGTGTGCTTTATATTGATGTTATTGATGATGCTCAAACCCTGCGAAAAACCATTACAATGCCTTTAATAAATGGTCTTTGTTATGGCAATGTTCAATTAACAGATTCGCTTGTAGATGAGGGCATATACCATATAAAAGCTTATACAAGGTGGATGCTGAATTTTGACGAAGATTTCATTTTTAAAAAAGACATTGTTATTGGTGATGCGAATACGCCGGAAAGCGTAATCGCCCGGGCAACTTTTAACGGAACAAACCAAAGTGCAGTAATAAGCCTGATTAACCTGGCCGATAGCCTTCCCCTGATAAATAAAAATGTCCGCTATTCAATCGTTAACAACCAGCGGGAAATTGGTTCGGGTAATTTAACAACCAACGATAAGGGATTAATTGATGTACCCATTACGAAAGCGATTAAAAACAAGGATTTTAATGCGTTGATAAGGCTTAGTTTTGAGCAAAGAAAAGGCTCTCAAATTGTTAAGGAAATCCCGGTTGTTTTGCCTGACAATGAAATTGACCTTCAGTTTTTTCCTGAAAGTGGTATGCTTATAAATGGACTGAGAAGCAAAGTTGGTTTTAAGTGTGTAGGTGCGAATGGTTTGGGGCTGGATGTAAGTGGCTATATTGTTGATAAGCATAACGAGAAAGTAATCGATTTCAGTTCTGAACATTTAGGTATGGGTGTTTTTGCACTTCTTCCAGCAGAGGGGGATTCTTATACCGCCATAATAACGAATCCTAAAGTGAGTAATACTCATTTTAACCTCCCGGAAGTTCATGCCACAGGTTTTTCGCTGGCGTTAAATCACTTAAACGGGGATAGCCTTACTGTTAGGGTAGCTAAGGCTCCTGCCCAGGTTGTAAATCAACAGCTCACACTCATGGCCCTTCAAAATGGTGTGGTTAAACTTGTATCAAAAGTCGATTTAAGCAAGGGGATTTATAACAGCATCATCCTTAAAAATAAATTTAATACAGGCATTACACAGTTTACGCTTTTCTCAGCAGATTTTAAACCTCTTGCAGAACGACTGATTTTTATCGAAAGAGATAAAGATCAAATCAGGCTGGACTTATCCCTTAATAAAAAAACTTATGGTAAACGGGAGAAGATAGAAGTAAATTTAAAGGCTTTTGATAAAGATGAATTACCGGTAACAGGCAGTTTCTCGGTATCGGCAACCAATAATGTTGGCATTAATGAAGATCAGGAACAGAGTATCCTCTCTGATTTCTTGCTCAAATCGGATTTGAAAGGCTACATCGAGAAACCAAATTATTATTTCAATAAAGCAAATAACAAGCGGGTAAAATATTTAGATTATCTTCTGCTAACGCAAGGATGGAGGCGTTTTAACTGGACTGAAATATTATCCGATACCAATGGCCCTTTGTTTGCGAAATATAAGCCTCAAAAGGGCCTTGAACTTTCGGGTTTCATTGCTAATGCTCAAAAAAAACCAATACCGGCTGGGCAGGTTGAACTCTTTGCCAATACAAACGAAGGGCTTATAGCAACAAACACAACTGCCGATTCGAAAGGTAACTTTACCATAAGCGACCTCTCTTTTACGGGTGCCGCTGTTTTTACAGCCAAAGGCACCAATAAGGAGAAAAACAGAAATGTGAATATTTATTTTGATAAGCCTGTTAGGCCTGAAGGTAAATCCATGCCTGCCGGAAAACTGAACTTCCTGGATAATGAGTTCTTTAAATATCTGCGAAATACGAAAAGCCGTTTAGATGAACTTGAAAAAGGCAATCAATACAGCAGAGGCATTATGCTGAAAGAAGTGGAGGTTAAAGGTTCTTACCTGGAACGCAATGCGGTTAAAGGTTCTAAAAAACTTGGAAATTCTGTGCCCGATATTGTAATAAATAAAGACAAGTTAGGTAATGCAACGAACCTTGTTCAGGTTTTTTATGGGCTGCCGGGAATTGATGTTGTTGGCAGGCCAGATAATGCAGTTATTGTGCTTGCCGGACGAAACTCGCTAACCGGGGGACCGAGTGTTATGAAAGTTATTCTTGATGGCACTGAAGTAGCTCCTGAGATACTAAAAGATATTCCGCCGGCATCCGTTGAGGGCATTGAGATTTTAAAACGCGGCAGTGCGGCGATATATAATGCGCTTGGTGTTATTGTGATAACGAGCAAAGCCGGAACGGATGTGTATTATTCGAAGTATGCCTTAAACTCTTATAAAATGGAGGGCTACCAGGTTAGCAAAGATTTTTATGCTCCGGCATACGATTTGCCAAATGCAAATCATGACATTAAAGATTACCGTACAGTAATTTTCTGGAAACCTGATTTAGTTACTAATGAAAAGGGGCGGACTTCTTTTTCATTTTTTGCATCAGACCAGCCCGGTAACTATAAAATTATTATTGAGGGTTTAGACATTAACGGCCGGTTAGCCAGAAGTGTGTCGAGTGTAGAAGTAAAATAATTGGATGCCCCAACGGGCACCCAATTCGATTATCTTATTACGCTGCCTTCTTCAAACTTATCAGTTGGTGATACGAAAACTAGTTTACCTTCTGAATTTTCGGCCATTAAAATCATGCCTTGCGACAAAATCCCTTTAATTTCTCTCGGTGCAAGATTAACGATAATGCTTACCTGTTTCCCGATGATAGCCTCAGGTTTATAATGCTCGGCAATGCCCGAAACCACAGTGCGTTCATCGATTCCGGTATTGACTGTTAACTTTAAAAGTTTTTTGGTTTTCTCTACTTTTTCGGCAGCGATAATGGTTGCTACGCGTATATCCATGGCAGAGAAATCATCAAAATTAATATTCTCCTTTGCAGGAACAGAAGCAACGGCTTTGGCATTTGAAACCTTGCTTTGATTTAATTTTTCAATCTGGAAACTGATTTCGGCATCTTCAATTTTTTCGAACAGCAGAACACCTTCATTGATATCATGACCGCGTTTTATCAGTGTTACAGATCCGGCGTCTTCCCAACCTTGTTTACCATTGTTCAGCATTTTCATTAGTTTATCAGCCGTGAAAGGTAAAAAAGGTTCAATTAATATCTGAAGATTCGCACAGATTTGTAAAGAAATATGCAGAATGGTGCGCACACGATCTTCATCGGTTTTAATGAGCTTCCACGGTTCAGTTTCGGCTAAATACTTATTACCGAGGCGGGCAACATTCATGACCTCAGCAAGTGCTTCCCTGAAACGGTAATTTTCTATTGAAGCAGAAATTTTCGCAGGATAGCTCGCCAGTTCATCAATTACAGCCTGATCCTGTTCTGTAATTTCCATAAGTGTTGGAACAGTACCATTAAAATACTTATGGGTGAGCACCACAACACGGTTTACAAAGTTTCCGAAAACGGCAACCAGCTCGTTGTTATTTCTGGCCTGAAAATCTTTCCAGGTAAAGTCGTTATCTTTTGTTTCGGGTGCTGTAGCCGTTAAAACATAGCGTAAAACGTCTTGCTTGCCTTCAAACTCGCGAAGGTATTCGTTTAACCAAACCGCCCAGTTTTTTGAGGTGGAGATTTTTTGCCCTTCGAGGTTTAAGAACTCGTTTGCCGGCACATTATCGGCCAGGATATAGCCCCCATGTGCCATTAACATTGCCGGGAAAATAATGCAATGGAAAACGATGTTATCCTTGCCGATGAAGTGAACCAGTTTGGTTTCTTCGTCTTTCCAGTATTCTTCCCAGCCGCATTTATCGCTCTCGTAATTGTTGATGTAATATTCCTCGGCTTTTGGATTCCAAACATCGAGCTTTGCGTAATTACAAAGTTCTTTGGTAGCTGAAATGTAGCCAATTGGCGCATCAAACCAAACGTATAACACTTTGCCTTCAGCATCGCGAAGTGGAACACGGATTCCCCAATCTAAATCGCGGGTCATGGCACGTGGATGTAAACCTGCATTCAACCAGCTTTGGCACTGCCCGTAAACATTCGGGCGCCACTCTTTATGGCTTTCGATATACGTTCTTAATCTATCTTCATACTTATCTAAAGGTAAAAACCAGTTCTTGGTTTCCTTTAAAATTGGCTTATCGCCCGATAAAGTCGATTTAGGGTTAATTAAATCTGTTGCATTTAGCGTTGTGCCGCAGTTTTCGCATTGGTCGCCATAAGCATTTTCATTACCACAATTTGGGCATGTACCTGTAATGTATCGGTCGGCTAAAAATTGCTTTGCTTTCTGGTCGTAATATTGCTCGGTAATTTCTTCGGTAAAAACACCTTTATCGTAAAGCGTTTCGAAAAAATCAGCAGCAGTCTGGTGGTGCGTTAAAGATGATGTACGATGGTAAATATCGAATGAAACACCAAACTCTTTAAAAGAATCGCCAATAATTTTATGGTATTTATCTACAACTTCTTGCGGGGTAATGCCTTCTCTTTTAGCTTTTAGCGTAATTGGAACACCATTCTCATCAGAACCACAAACAAATTTTACATCGCGTTTATTAGAGCGCAGGTACCTTGCGTAAATATCTGCAGGAATGTACACACCGGCCAAATGCCCTATATGCACAGGTCCGTTAGTGTAAGGCAGCGCCGCGGTAACTGTATATCTTTTTATTTTATTATTATCCAAAACAATTCATTTAATTTGACAAAGATATTGTTTTAACCATGATTATACAGCCCCCATATTTAAAAAAAGGAGATAAAATCGCGATTGTTTGTCCGGCGAAAAAACTTCCAAAGTCTATAGATTCTGCCATATCGGTTTTGAAAAGCTGGGGGTTAGAAGTAATTATAGGCAAAAGTGTATATGCCGAAGAAAACCAGTTTGCCGGTTCTGATGTATTAAGGGCTGCTGATTTGCAGACTTTTCTGGATGACCCATTGATAAAAGGGATTATTGCCGGGCGTGGTGGTTATGGCACCATACGGATTATTGATGAGCTTGATTTTACGAATTTTGTGAAAAACCCAAAATGGCTTATCGGCTTCAGCGACATAACCGTGCTGTTGTCTCATCTATTCGCAGCTTACAATACCCAGTCGATGCATGCCCAGATGCCTTACACTTTTCATGATTCGACCATTGATGCATTAACATCATTAAAAAAAGCACTATTTGGCGAGAAGAATGTTTATGAGTATGAAAGTGATTTCAAAAACAAAGCCGGCGATTGCACAGGCACTTTAGTTGGTGGCAATTTAACTTTGCTTTGTATGCTGCAGGGTTCAGTTTCAGAAATGAATTTTGACGACAAGATTTTGTTTCTTGAAGATGTTGGCGAACACGAGTATTCAATCGACAGGATGCTTAGAATGCTCAAGAGGGCGGGGAAGTTAGCTAAATTAAAAGGCTTAATTATTGGTGCCTTTAATGAAATTGAACCGGAGCAAATTCCTTTCGGCCAAAGTGCCGATGAAGTAATCTGGGCACTTGTAAAAGAATATGATTACCCGGTGTGCTTTAATTTTCCGAGCGGGCATATTGATAACAACATGACGATGGTGGTTGGGGCAGAGGTTGAACTAAAAATTGAAACAAATAAAGTAAATTTTAAATATTTATAAGATGGCACTATTAGATAATTTAGGCAAATACCGCAACACCGGATTACTTTTATTAAGGTTAGGCATTGGAATCATGTTTATTATTCATGGTTTCCCGAAACTGGCTGGTGGCCCCGATGGCTGGGTTAAATTAGGTGGAAGCATGAAAGTGGCAGGTATTGATTTCTTACCTGTTTTCTGGGGTTTTATGGCTGCAGTAAGCGAAACTTTTGGTGGCTTTTTATTAATTGTGGGTTTATTTTTCAGACCTGCTTTAATACTGCTGATTATAACGATGATAATTGCTGCGCTGGTTCATTTTGCTAAAGGCGACGGGTTGAGTGGTGCAAGTCATGCGATTGAATTGGGCATTGTATTTTTCGGTTTACTATTTATAGGGCCGGGGAAATACAGTGTTGATAAGAAATAGATCGAGTTGATTGATAAGTTTTTGTTAAATTTATGCTAAAATAAAACGCCAATGAGTAAAGGTTTTTTTTTAGCATCAATGCTAAGTATATCCATCTTAACTGCAAATGCGCAGTTTAAAATTTCGCAGGATATTGTAGGTACACCGGTTAACGCTAAAACCGACAAAACATTTATTGGCAGTGAATATCTGTACAGCACTTTTGTTAAGGGAAATGTTCTTCAAACCAATGAGAAATATTTTAATAACATGGATCTCAATTACGATGTAATGTCAGACAGACCAGTTTTCTTAAAAAACGGTGAAGAGATGGCCTTTAGCGACCCTATTAAAGAATTCCAACTCCTTAAACCCCAGTCATCTTCTGTTTATGTCCAGGTTTTTAAGAATGGATTTCCACCATTTGAAAAGTTTACAGAGAAGAGCTATTATATGGTATTAAATTCGGGAAAAGCAATAGCTTTAAAAAAGCCTATTAAATCTATTGTTGAATCGACACAGTATGGCTCTGCAACAGTTCAAAAAAATATATTAAACGGGGAGCAATACTTTATTTTTAAGAATGGATTAATGTTTAAAACCAAGAAGGATAAAAAGGAGTTGCTGAAAGTTTTAGACGATAAGAAAGAGGCTCTTAATAAGTTTATTGCGGATTACAAGCTTAGTTTTAAATCTGATGAAGATGTACAAAAACTACTTGATTACTACAATTCCATTACTAATTTATAGGGAATTTTAAGGGTGATATTTTAAGCTCATCAATAAAAAACGGCCATTCAAACTAAATTTGAATGGCCGTTTCTAATGTTTCATTTTTTACAACCCGTTACCACTCGGCAGCAGGATTACTGATTATCTCTTGTGATGGAATCGGTAATGAATATCTCACATCTGTTACAGGAATTGTAGCATTTGCTCCGTAAGAACGAAGAGGTAAATTTTTCCTTGCAATATCATTATATCTAAAACCTTCAATTAATAATTCGATTCTTCTTTCTTTAAGAATTGTATTTGCAAGGTCAGTGCCTGTTGCTAATACACCGAAGTCATAAGTAGCATCTGAACGCTTACGAACTGCATCTAAAAGGGCTCTTGAACGAACGAGATTTCCCCCTGTACGCAAGGCTTCAGCCTCAGCAACATTTAACAAAACTTCCGAATATCTAATCATTGGCACATAATCAAGAAATGGACTTATTGCGCTATGTTTCGTTGGGTAAGTGTAAAGTGTACCACTTATAAGAGCTGTGGCGGTTAAATTTGCTTTTCTGGCATCAGAAGCTGGCCAAATTGGGTCGGTAAAAATACCTGAATACGTTCCAGTACTAGTATTTAAAGCATACTCTAAGTTACCTCCACCGTCCCAGCTGAAATAATAGCCAATCTGGTTCTGAGTACCCGGCGCATTAGTATCAGCGAAAGGGAAAGAAAAGATTGATTCTGTAGTGGTATAAGGTGCAGTAAACACGGCCCTTACTGAAGCTGCTAAAGCGTGTGGTGCACGAGCAGATGTGGAGAAAGGTGCCGCTGCTGGCACTATTTTATCCCCTTCTTCGATAACTTTTGCATAGTTACCCATTGTTAAATACACTCTTGTTTTTAGTGCAATAGCTGTATTTTTATGAGCCCTTGTTGTGCGAAGCAAAGCAGTAGAATAAGTGTTTGGAAGGCCGGTTTCCGCAGCATCAAGATCTTTGAGGATTTGTGCATAGATTTCGGCAACACTGCTACTTTTTAAAGTATTGTTTGCTGTACTAATTTCGGGAAGTAAACGTAATGGTAAACCTCTTGAAGTACCTGAGTTTAAAACATATGGCTTGGCGAAAATTTGGACTAAGCTAAAATATGTTAATCCACGTAAAAACTTAGCCTCCGATGAAAATTGGTCATATTGCGCTTGAGTTAATTTACTTTTATTTGTTTCTAACCCATCGAGGAAAACATTTACCCTATTGATGACCAGGTAACCCTGACTCCACATGTTACCAACATAGGTATCACCATTGTTATTCGTTGAATTATAGACAGTTGAACCTGTAACACCGTTAGAAGTACGGTTGATAAATTCTTCCGCCCTGATGTCATTATAAATCTGATAACGACCCCCAAATAATGCGCCGCTTTTTGCTGTGGAATACAACCCGGTTACAAGCGCTTCAATACGTGCCGGCGTTTCATAAGCATTCACATCAGATAAAGATAGTTCTGGGGCAAATTGCAAAGTTTCCTTCTTACAAGAGGTAACGCCTGTTATTAAGATAGCTACAATAGCCGCTTTGACTAATTGTGATCTATATGATTTTATGTATTTTTTCATGTAGTTATTATTTAATTGTTACAAACCTAAGCTAAGACCAAATGTGAACTGTCTGCCTTGTGGGATACTGTTACGCTCTACCCCTGCTCCTAAGTTTGAATTACCGTTTGTCGAAATCTCAGGGTCAACACCTGTATATCCTGTAATAATGAAAGCATTGTTCACTGAGCCATATACTCTTACACTTTTGATTCCTGATTTTCCAAAAAGGCTGGCAGGAATTTTATAACCTAAGGTAGCAGACTGTAATCTTAAGAAGTCTCCCTTTTCAATGTTTTCAGAAATTGGGAACGACGATCCATTTGAAACGTTATCACCATAAACAACTCTTGGAATGTTAGTCTGCGTATTAGTTGGTGTCCATGCATTCAAAACATCTGTTGAGTTATTCCAGAAACGTTGGTCAAGCAAGCCCGCACGGGAACCATTGTAAATATAATTTCCACCAGAGTAAGTGAACATGAAATTTAAATCAAAATTTTTGTAAGCGAACGTATTGTTGAAACCACCATACCAGGTTGGAAGCGTGTTGCCAATGTACTTTTGATCATTTGCATTAACTGGATTAGCAGCAGTACCATCAAGGTAAGTCCATGCGTTTACACCGCCCTGGTGTAAGTATTGAACCTCTCTTCCATCTTTGTTTACAAAGATCCTTCTTCCGTTGGCAGGATTTACACCTCTTGTTTCAACGGCATAGATACCAGCTATCGATTGTCCGGCAACAGTTACACTAGCTGTTTCAAGTCCACCTGTAGATGAAGTTAACTGAGGAAGTGATGGATCAAGTGCGGTTACTTTATTTTTGATTGTAGTAAAGTTTAGGCTGGAAGTCCAGGTAAAGTCTCCACCTTTAATTGGTGAACCACTCAATGCAAATTCAAATCCGCGGTTATACATCGAACCCACGTTAGCATTGATTACGCCTCCCGGAATACCTTTCGATGGTGCCTGAGTTACACCCAAAATCAGATTGTCAATATCCTTGTAGAAATAATCTGCTTCAAATGTAATTCTGTTATTTAATAAACCAACATTAAGGCCTATGTCTGTTTGTTTACTGGTTTCCCATTTAAGTTCTTTATTGGCTGCCCCTGTAAATGACCATGCCAATACGCCTGCACCATAAATGCTGGATCCGTAAGTAGTATACCCTTGGTAAGCAGCAACGTTTGCGTTACCCACTTTACCATAACTCGCACGTAAACGTAAAGAGCTAACAGTTGCACCTAATGATGAGTTTTTAAAAAATTCTTCCTGTCCGATTTCCCATCCAATAGATCCACCACCAAAAGTTCCCCACTGGTTATCAATATAAAATGCGGAGTTACCATCTCTTCTGATGTTACCACTTAGAAAGTATCTTCCTTTATAATTATAGTTAAGGCTTCCGATGTATGCTTGCCATGCCTGTTCATTAATACCATTACCACCGGCTACGTTTGTTGTAAAAGTACCTTGATATTGGGTAAAAAATGATGGGTCTGCTAATCCTTGTCTTACAGAACCCCAGTTCACTGTTCTGGTATTTTGTATATCAGAACTCAAGTTTAAACCAAGATTGTGACCGTCGCCGAAGGTTTTATTGTATGATAAAGTCGTAATCCAGTTCCAGTTATTTCTTCTTGCAGAGTTATTATATGCATAACCAGGATATGTAAATCCATCCCCATTGATGGGGTTCCAAAACTGAATATTTTCAGTATTACTTCTATCCCATGAGTAAGTAGTTTTTGCTGTTAATCCTTCTACAATTTTAATTTCCGCACCAAAATTAGTCAGGAATCTGTTTGATTCAGAGGTGTTCACATCTTTATCTATAATAACCTGAGGGTTTACATAAGTAATTGGTACTAAGTTAGCTCCACTGCCGATATTGTTACCTGAAACACTATAACTACCATCATTATTGAATGGCTTAATGTTTGGTGCCATTACTACTGCAATTCTACCTAAGCCTGATGAGTTAAAGGCTGCTCCTGGTATAGAACCACTGTTTGGAGAGCTATTAAAACTATTGTTATAATTTATATTTACGTTTAATTTTAACCAGTCTGTAGCCTGATGAGTTAAATTAGCCCGGGCAGAATATCTTTGAAATGAATTGGCTTTTAAGAAACCGTCTTGATCAGAAAGACCTCCCGATAAATAATAAGTAGTCTTATCTGTTCCACCCGACATTGTTACTGAATGATTTTGAGAATAGGCTGTGCGGTAAATCACATCATACCATTTTGTATCCACAATCGAACCATCCGGGTTTAATTGTGCAAAGAAACTTTCCCCATTCGCATTTCTTTGAGAAGCGGGAACGGTATTAGGATTTAACGCTAAAGCGTTTTTCATTGCCGTATTTTTCGACTGTATGTATTGTTCTGCATTTAATAAATCTGGCAATCTAACGGCGTTATTAACGCCAACCCAGCCATCATAAGTAACTTTTGCTGATCCGGATTTACCCTTTTTAGTCGTAATCACCAATACACCAGCAGCAGCTCTTGATCCATATAATGCAGTTGACGCAGCATCTTTAAGAATGTCGATAGTTTCAATATCTGCAGGATTGATATCACCTAAAGGATTGTTTGCTGAAGAGTTGGCTGAAACGTCGCCAGTTGGAAAAGGTATACCATCAACAACCACCAAAGGGAATGAACTCAATGAAATTGAGCTTACACCCCTTACACGTATAACAGGAGGGTTATTTAACAGACCATTTGGCTGAACAATGCTAACACCAGCTGCCTGGCCAGTTAAACCCTGAGTAAAACTCTGAACAGGCTTATCTTTTATATCATCTCCTTTTACTGCAGAAATCGATCCGGTAAAGTCTTTCTTCCTTACCGTGCCATAACCTGTAACGACAACATCTGTTAATGTTTTCGAATCAATTTCTAAAGCAACGTTAATATTTGATGCATTCCCTATAGACCTCGACTGTCTATTATATCCGATGTAAGAAAATTCTAACGAAGTAGCTCCTGCGGCTGCTTTTATAGAGTATCTCCCGCTAGCATCAGTTGTTGTTCCACCTGATGTGCCTTTAATCCTAACACTTACGCCAGGTAACGGCTGTCCGTCTTCCTTACCCGTAACTGTTCCTGTGATTGTTCTTTCTTGTCCGAATGCAGTCCCTGCAATAAAAAACAACAAGATGAACAAACTTTGTAAAAGTTTTTTCATAAAATTAGTTTAGTTTATTAGTTTATCGCTAATCTATAGAAAAGTAGAAAGTAATGCAAATTTTACCTAAATAATTTCGACTGATTAAGTAGCTATTAACTTACTAAAACGATTTTCTAGGTGAAAAGCTATTTGAAAAAACGCTTTGTTTATTTTGAACTAAAATCTGAATGGAATTGTACTAAAAATTTAATGATTTGCTTTAGAAATATCAATTGAGGATAGCAATTGACTAAAAACTAATGCTAAAATGTTAATCCGACTTAACAACCATTTTAATTAAAAGCTTAATGGGTTATCTGATTGCTGATAAAAGGATATGGTTTTGCTAAGGTGCGCAGGATTATCGAAGATTGCTAAAGGGTATTAAATAAAAACCCCCCAATAATTAGGTTATTGGGGGTTTTGGAGGGTTGTTGTTTTATTATTGATTCTGGTCAGCCGTAGTTAGAGATTTATTAGAATCAAACTCTGCTTGAGGAATTTTTAAAGTTAAACGGTTAGAGTTTGCCGGGAAGCTTATTTGAGCACTAACAACGTGACCGTTACTTCTTGCATAAGCTAAGTTACATCTCTTGATATCTAAGAAAGCAACACCAATTTCACCAAACAATTCTTTTCTTCTTTCTAATAAAATTTCGTTAATTAAAGCAGTACCAGTATTACCAGATGCAACAGCTGCTGCGTCTCTGTTTTTCTGAACTGCAAATAATACTGAACCAGCAGTAGGATCATTTAATCTTGCTTTTGCTTCTGCTTCGATTAAATACATTTCAGGACTACGCATCATCACTAAATAATCTGTAAAGTTTGTTGTCGTACCAAATTTTGTCGTTTTAAATTTCTTCACGCCAACGTAAGTGGCACCAGCTGGAGTAACAAACTTCGATGTTCTGGCATCCGTCGCTGAGAATTGAGCAACAAAGTTAGGGTCTACAAAAAAGTTAAAATAACCTGTTCCAGATGTTCCCCAAAATGCAGATGGTGTTCCATAGTAAATTGTTTGATCTGCCGCCTGAGGAAAACCCCAGATTACTTCTTTTTTAGCTGAAAAATCAGAAGTCATTGTTGTTGACAATTCAGAAACGGTTAGAGGGTATGATGCTCTTGCCGCTTGTGCAGCAGCGATAGCTTTAGTTAAGTAAGAATTATCAACCATACCCATTTCCAAATAAACACGTGCCAACAAACCGTTAACAACATCTTTATTGATAACATCTTTGATACCTCTTGTAGTTGCAGAGTTCGCTGCTGCATACTCAAGATCGCTCAAAATTAACTTATAAACATCCCCAATTTTCGATCTTGGATTACCAGTTGTAGCCGCCGTTGTAGGTGTAGTATAAATTGGTAAACCAGGTCCATTTGGGTTTTCACTGTATGAGTGAGCAAATTCTCTTACTAACTCAAAATAGCACCATGCTCTGAATGCTCTAGCTTCTGCAGAAAACTGAGATTTCGCAGTAGTAGATAAGCTACTTTTTTCAACACCATCAATAACAACATTTGAAGCATTAATAAAATCATAAAAGAAGTTCCAGGTAAATGAAACTCTTCTGTATGAAGGTTCACGGTTATCTTGCAAATAATCAAAATTATACCAGTTTCCGTCAGGCAAGCCTACATCTAAACCTTTTGCTTCGCGAGCAAGGTTAACTGATGCAATGCCCCATACGTCAGTTGATGAGCCATATTGAACCCTCAAAACTCTGTACATTCCGGATAAATTTGCTCTAACGCCCGCTTCTGTAGCGAACACGTCAACTGCAGATACTGCAGTTGCCGGTTTAGGCTCTTCTAAAAAGGATTTCTTACATCCTGCAAATAGAACACTTGATGCAATAGCAACTAAGAGTGTGCCTTTTACTATATTTTTCATAATAATAATTTTATTTATAATTAATACTAAAAACCAACGTTCAAGCCAAAGGTGAATGTTTTAAACGTAGCAGAACTTTGTGAAGTTACTCCATCGATTGAAGTCTCAGGGTCTGCACCTTGTTTCAATTTAGATATTGTCCAAAAGTTGTCACCTTGTACATAGAATCTCATTGATTTAACAACATTTTTAGTCTTCGCAATTACCGATTGTGGTAATGTATAACCTAAAGTTACGTTTCTTAATCGTAAATAATCACCACTAAATAAGTGACGTGTTGAGGCACTACCATAGTCACTATTTCCAAATTTCAATGCAGGAACGTCTGTAATCTGACCCGGAGTTGTCCATCTGTTCAAAATATCGGTGCTTAAAGCGGCGCCAACACTTGAAAATCCGTGCATCAATGAAATATAGTCACTATCCAAGATTTTACCTCCAAGAGAGAAATTAAATAATGCAGATAAATCAAATCCTTTATATTCAAAAGTATTAGTAATACCACCTGTTACTTTAGGTAAAGCGGAACCTTGTAATGATCTCCTTGCAGTTGCAATAGCATTTACGATAATTGTGCCTCCAGGGTTGTTCGGATCATCAGCATACCATTGTGGTTTACCATTATCAGGATTTACTCCAGCCCATTCATAAGTATAGAAGTCATATAACGGAACACCCACTTCTAGACGTTTAGTTCCAGAAATGATAAAGTTTTGAGGTAATGCTGTAATTCGGTTCTTTAATGTTGCAATATTTAAATTGGTAGACCATTTAAATGCACCAGTTAAGTTTTTTGAATCAATTGTAAATTCGAAACCTTGATTTTTAATTTTACCAACATTGTCGTCAATTGCAGTAAAACCACTAGAGTTTGGTAAAGGTCTTGAAAATAATAAATCGAAAGTATTTTTATTGTAGTATTCGATTGATGCAGAAATTCTATTTTTCAAAACTGCAAAATCTAAACCTACGTTAAATGTGCCTTGTTTCTCCCAGGTAACATCCGGGTTTCCTAAAGTTGTTAAGTAAACACCAGGATTTGATAAATCTGGGTACAAAGTTGAATATGAGCTAATGTAAGGAAATGAACTTGTTAAACCTTCGTTACCGATTTCTCCATATGAAGCACGAAGTTTTAAATAATCAAAAACTTTTTGATTAGCCATAAAGCTTTCGTTTGAGATAACATATGAACCTCCAACTGAATAAAAAGTACCCCAACGTTTGTCAGCCGCGAAACGAGTAGAACCATCTCTTCTAATCGATCCTTCTAAGTAATATTTGCTGTCATAGTTGTAAGTTGCACGAGCAAAATAACTCTCAATCCTTCTTCGTACTGTTCCTGATGCTGCAGTTTCTTTAGTTGAACCAGGGGATACTTCGTAAAGTCCTGGTGCTGGAAAACCTGTTGTACCGGCAGATAATGTTTCGCTTTTATAATCGTATGCTTCCGTACTTGCAATTGCGCCTAATCTGTGTTTACCAACGCTTTTGTCAAAACTTAACATGTTGTTCCATGTCCAGTCTGTTAATAAGTTTCTTCCTCGTGTAACACGACCTCCAACAGGAGCTGCATCGCCCAATAATGGATTTGCATATACTAAAGTTGAACCAACGTTTCTGTTAATACCAACATTTGACTTGAATTTCAGAAAATCCGTAAAAGCAACCTCAGTGTAAGCATTTAATGAAGATTGAATACCTTCAGATGTATTTTTATCTAACTGTTGAAGGGCAATTGCATTAGTATTTGCTGCTGCAGGACGGCCGCTGTTATATGCTTGGCCAGCAACCGAGCCACCGAAATCGTATATTGGAGCACCAGTTGCATCTAGTACTAAAGATCCGTTATTATCTCTTCTATATAAAGGATAAATAGATGATACAATACGAGCAAATTGAACTGCATTACTAAATGCACTACCTGATTGAGATGGTGTATTTGTTTTAGTAGCAGCTAATGATGAGTTTAAACCTACCTTTAACCAAGATCTTAAATTTGCGTCACCATTAAATCTAGTTGTTAAACGATTGTAGTTTGAATTTTTTACTGCACCATCTTGATCCAAATAATCGGTAGATAGGAAATATCTAAATTTATCCGAGCCACCTTGGATATTTAAACCTACATTTTTACGTCTGATGGCAGAGTTATTACCTTCTTTTGCCCAATCTGTGTCCCACAACAATGAAGCGCCCGGTACTAAGTTACCATTAGCATCAATTGGATTTGCTACATTGTATGGATTGTATTTCAATCCATAGGTGTTTGCAGTACCAGTGATTAAGTTTGTTGATGCATACTGACCAGGGTTAGCAATACCTAAACCTGTTGCGTAATTTTTTTGAGCCTCCCAAGCCAATTTCATATAATCTTCTGATGAAACGTATTTGTACTCATCAACCGCTCTGGAAGAAACACCATAGTTCGCATATGCATTAATAGCAGCTTCACCGTTTTTACCACGTTTTGTGGTAATTAAGATTACACCATTTGCAGCCCTTGAACCATATAATGAAGTTGCAGCAGCATCTTTAAGCACCGTCATACTTTCAACATCATTTGGACCGATACTATTTATGCTTCCTGAGTAGGCAAGACCATCCAATACAATTAGAGGCTCAGCGCTAGCATTTACGGATGCAACACCACGTATACGAATTGTTGGGTTTGTTCCAGGCTGACCGGAACCATTGATAACCAATACTCCTGTAGCTAAACCCTGTAAACCTTGCGTTACAGATGTAACCTGCTGTTTTTGTAATTGAGTTGCACTAACTGTTGTAAGAGATCCTACAACATCTTGTTTACGTTGAGTTCCGTACGCAACCTGAACAACGTTTACATCTTGCAATGTATTCGCATCAGGTGCTAGTGACACATTTAAAACACCTGAAGAAGGTATATTTAAAGTTACGGAAAGATGTGCTAAATAAGAAAACTGTAGTGAGCTAGTCGAAGACGATACCTTAACTGAATACTTACCGTTACCATCTGTTTGAGCGCCACTAGAGCCACCTACAGCTTTAATAGTTACTCCTGGTAAAGGTAAACCATCCTCTTTAGAGGTAACTGTACCAGTAACTGTTCGTTCTTGAGCCATTGCAGAAATTGCAATAAACATCAACACGAACAAACTTTGTAAAAGTTTTTTCATGAAATTTAAGTTAGTTAATATTTAATTTGTTAAAAGGCCTTAAATATATGGTAGATTTTACCTTATTTAACAAATTTTAACATTACTAAATTATACTTTACCAAATAATGACAAACAAAGTATTAACTATATGTGTTTAATTAAGTTATTTTCTGTGAATCCAGAATAATCTATCATTAAATTTTATCATTTTTTTTATAGAAAAGTTAGCCATTCCAATAATCACCTATAAACATCATTAATAAAAAAGCCCTCAGTAGTTTTAAACTACTGAGGGCTTTTTTTAATTTCGACAAATATAAAAATGGATTTACTTAAATATTAATTGGCCTTAATGTTGTAGTATACTGTGCTATAAAGACTAATTTGTTCACCTCCTCCATCTACAATCGATACGGGTAATACATATTTAGTATTCGTTGTTCCAATTAAAGATGAGTTGATTTTGAAATTAACTGTTCCTGTACGCTGGCCTGCAGGAATTGTAACCTGAAGGCTTGACACAGAATAGCCATTACTAGGAATCAACACATATCCTCCTGTTGGAACAGCCGTATTCAATTTTCCAATTGCATCATTGGCATTAATGCCCAAAGTAACCGTTAAATCACGATCCAATGGTTTAGGGGATGCAATATTCACAACAACTGGCAAATCTGAAGGTGTAGTGCTTGAGGCATAAGTTTTTGCTACAACCTTTACGCCCGTTTCTTGGTTTAGAGCTGCCAGCGGCAACTCAACCATCGTTCCAACCTTGCTAAAGTCTACATAGGTATCTTTTGATTTTAAGCATGAGCTTAAATTTAAAGCCAGACCAACAAGCAAAACCGGCAACAACTTATTTATATTAATTTTTTTCATCGTGATAATTATTTAGCCCAAAATATTTTGGATGTAAATTGATTAATAGTTCCTTGTGCTTTTAGGTTATCGCCGTTATTCGCCAATTCTGTGGCTGGGTAAAATATACGGGTTGGCACTACAGGCTGAGTTGCCTGGGTAGAAACAGGAATATCAGCAGGAAAACCGGTTCTTCTATATTCATTATAAGCTTCGATATTACCATAACCACATAGAGCAGTCCATTTCTGGTTGATAATTGCAGCCAACTTATCAGTAGAAGCAGTCCAGCTAACATTAGCTACAGGTTGTGCATAGTAAGTTGCAGCTGCAGTCGCCGCATTAGGAACGGCCAAAGTTGTAAATGAGGCTGTAATCCCATTCTCATACAAAGTTTGCGCATTACCGGTTAGCAATCCATATAGAGATGCTTCAGACTGTAGAAACAAAGACTCGGCAGAACCCATCATAACCGCATCCTGCGTAGCACCTTTTAAAAGGCCAGGACCAATGCTGCTCGTTTTAGGATTATTGCTTGGAGCTGTAGAACCATAAATATTTCCAAAGAAAGGAATTGTAGGGTCGGTAGGCGCTGTAGCAGGAGCATATAATCTTGATAAGCGTGGATCATTGGTACTTCTTAATTTGTTAATGGCATAAGCATTTGCTTTATAATAATCACCTGGCAAAGAAACTGCACCAGTAGCATTGAATCCATAACTAACATAGAAAGGGTTTTGTTTACCACTATTGGCATCATCATTGGCATAACCAGGATTTATAGCTGCTTGGAAAGTCTGATCGATAAAACCATCTGCAGCAGTAGCTGCGATAGCTGTTTTTAGAGCTGCTTGTTTAGCTGGTAACTTATTCCATTGTCTAATTGCTAATCTCAGTTTTATCGTATTTGCAAATTTAACCCAGTTCGTCATAACACCTTTAAACATTACGTCCGATGTTCCAGGGTTTAATGCAGAACCTGGGGCAGATTTAATGGCTGCGATTGCCGCATCAAGCTGTTTAATCAAGTCATCATAAATTACGTCACCATTATCATAAGCTGGGAATAAAACATCGGGTGCTTTAAATGCCTGGCTGTAAGGAACGTTATTATAAGTATCTACTAAAGTTTGAAACTCGAACGCCTTCATAATTTTAGAAATCGAAGAGAAATATACTAAAGTAGGATCAGCAGCGCCTTTCTTTTCCAAATCACTATAATTAGAAAGATTTAGATAGAACTGCGTCCATATCTGGTAAGCAGTATTGGTAAAATTGTTTGTGTTAAGCGCCGAATTCGGAACATAATTGCCACTTGGCGTCCAGTAACCCATCCAAACACCTGTAGTCGCAGCATAAGCTCCTGTAGTTAAACTAATTGCTCCAGCTGCAGTAGTATTTGCATTGTATAAATTTGCAGAAACAACAAGTGCACCAGATAACTGAAACTGAGGTGTTGCTGTAGAGGGGGTATTAGGATTTTCTTCCAAACTCAGGAAGTCTTTCTTACAACCAGTTATACTGATTAGGGCAGAAAGTGCTATGATAGAAAATATCTTTTTCATAATTGTTCTTTAAAAAATTACCTGAAGGTTAGCACCGAAGATTCTTGTTGGAGGCGTTTGATTAGCATTGGTTACGCCTGTTGCATTTGATGTGTCCAAATTATATTCAGGGTCTGTGTATGGATTATCCTTCGGTCTGAACAAGAAAAGATTCCTTCCTGTTAATGAGAAGTTTAATCCTTTAATTGCTTTCGTTTTGTTAATAAACTGAGTTAGATTAAAATTCAGTGTTAACTCTCTGATTTTCCAAAAGGCTGCACTTGTTACGAAAGGAGTAGATGCTGCTCCATAATTCGAAGCTTGCCAGAAACCATAGTTACCGTCAACAACCGGAACTGTTGTGTTTGGAACAAAAACTCCCGGAGAAGTTTCGATTACAGAATTAGGATAAATGAAACGTTGACGATCTGCAGATGCGCTTGTTGCAGAAATACCACCAAAATCTAATGTAGAAGCAATAGAATTTAAGATAACAAAACCACTTTTGTATTCCGCAACTGCCGATAAAGTAACAAATTTATAAGTAGCAGACATGTTTAAACCTAAAACATATTTAGGTGTTGTTCTGCCAAAATTCGTTAAACCCGAACCTAATTGAGGATAACCAGCTGTTGTACCGCTGGCGTCAACAACAACTCTTCCTTGAGCATCACGTCTGTAGTCAGTTCCTAATAATGATGGATATGGCTGGCCAACAACTGCATAAACAGAGGTTGTTGTTCCTTGGGTAATTTGAAATTGAGAGCTACCAGGAAGTAATGAAATAACCTCTGAATCATAAATACCTAAATTTCCACCTACTTTTAACCCAACAGCATTTTTAGCTGCCGATAATACCGTTCCATTTAGTTCAAATTCGTAACCACTGTTTTGGATTTCACCTGCATTGATAGTTGCCTGGTTAAAGCCTGTTGAAGCTGATGTTTGAACACTTAAGGTTTGATTTTTACTATTTTGCTTGTAGTAAGTTGCACTCAAATTTAAGCGGCTATCCAACAAGCCCAATTCAACTGCAAATTCTTTTTCATTAATAAATTCAGGCTCTAGTAACGGGTTGTTGTTTGTGGTTCCTAAAGATAAGCCGCCTAAACCGCCGTACGGAAACCCAGGAGTTGAACTGAACACATTATTGATTGAATAAGGAGAAATACTTACCTGACCAACTTTAGAAACAGCTGCTCTTAATTTACCATAAGATAAAATTCTATTGTTTTTTAACCCTTCGAAAGCATTGGTAAACACGAATGACCCCGAAATTGATGGATAGAATAGTGATCTTTTTGTTTTTGATAAACGTGAATCCCAGTCATTTCTTCCGGTAGCCTGGATGAAAGCAATATCTTTATAGCCAATATTTAATGCACCATAAACACCTATCTGACGAACAAAATAATCATTCTGAGATACCGTTGGGGCGCCTGATATTAAACCAATATTATAAAAATCTGGTATTAAAAGGTTTGCACTCTGATCATTTTGAGTACGTGCTTTTGTTTGCCAAATGGTATTACCTAATAATAGATCAGTTTTAAAATCATCGAAAAAAGTATGATTAAACTTTAAGAATACATCTTGTTGCAAACGGGAAGAACCTTGATTATTCAGCCCGTTATAATTGGTTGTTCCATCTCCAAATTGGGTATAATCCTGAACAAAACCTGGCGATTTACGTGATGCGCCATAACGAGATGGGATGTTACTTACACCCAGCGGATCAGACGCTGCATAAGCAGAAAACTGAACCTCTTTTCTTGTTGCTTTGTAATTGTTAACACCAAAGTTTTGCGATAAGCGATAAGTTGCATCAAACCATTTGGTAGGTTTTACATTCAAACTGATGTTGCCCAAAAAGGTGTCGCCTTTACGGTTTATCCTTGAGTTTTTAATCTGCCAGTAAGGATTTACGTTATATGCACTATAATAATCGTTTGGATTATAAAACTTGCTATTGTCTCCCTCTGCTAAATCATTAATATTAATGAATGCAGGCATTTGAAACAAATTAGCATATAAAATTTGTGTTGTAGCGTTTGTTGAGTAGTTAACGCCGAAAGTGCTAGAGCTAGAACTAGTATAGCCAACAGAATAGTCTAACTTAAAGATTCCATAAGTTTTAGTACCAGAAGCACGTAAAGAAGTTCTTTTCGATAAATCATCAGGAACAACACCTTTGGTATACACATTTTGAGCAGAGAAATAAAAATTGTTATCCGCATCTCCACTTTGATAAGAGAGATCGTTCTGCTCCGTTAAACCAGTTTTAAAGAAAGCCTTTATTGGACTTTCGTCAAGTGGTGAATAGGTAATGATGTTTGTCTCTCCGTTAGCAAGAGGAGCTCCAAGTTGGTATTGCGCTCCATTATAAGCCGGACCGTACAATTGATTCTCGTATCCTGTAAAAAGCGGAAAGCCGGTGTTTGCATCACGGAAACCATCTGCAACAGTTTCGCCACCGTAAGGTCCGAATTTTGTCTGAATATCAGGAAAATAAGATACTTTGTTCAGCTGGAAAGAGTTAGCATAAGTAATTTTAGGTGTATTGGCCGCAGAACCTCTTTTAGAAGTAATAATTAAGGCACCATTGGATGCTTCAGAACCATATAACGCAGAAGCACTGGAACCTTTAAGCACCGTTACATCTTCGATATCATTTGGGTTAATTGCATTTAAAGTTCCTCCAGGAATCGGAACACCATCCAATACGATCAATGCGTTGTTGTTACCGTTTATAGATCTGGCTCCACGTAGGGTAATTCTAACAGCAGGATCAATACCGTTGTTAACAGTATTTACCTGTAAACCAGCTACTTTGGCTGTTAAACCGTTAGCAATGTTAGTTACATTTGTTGCCGTTAAATCTTTAGCAGTTACAGTAGTTGTAGAATAACCAATTTCTTTGGCTTGTCGTTTAATCCCCAAAGCACCTGTTACAACAACTTCACCGAGTTGTTTGGTATCAGAAGCGAGTGTTGCATTAACAACATTTGAGGAGCCGACAGCAATTTCTCTGGTCGCAAATCCTAGACTGGAGAATACCAGTGTTGCCGGACCGGCAGGGATGGTAAGGGAATAATTTCCGTTAGCACCTGTAGAAACACCTATAGATGTTCCTTTTACTTTAACACTTACTCCCGGAACAGGCAATTTGTCGTCCGAAGAAATAACTGTACCAGTAATTGTTCGCTCTTGTGCCGCCGCCGTGAAAGCAACAAACATAAGAATGAACAAACTTTGTAAAAGTTTTTTCATAATTAGTTGTAGGTTAGTTAATAATAGTTAAATATTATACTAAAGATATAGTTAGTTATTTATATCTCATAATTTTTTTTAACATATTTTAACATCTGAATTAAAATATGTTAAAAAAAATTTATTAAAGATGCAACGAAAGGGTGTTTTTAGGTTAATAAACCCAAATAAATCGTTGTTTCACACCAACTTTCTGGGTGAAATCAATCCTGGCTTTTACAGAAAAAACTGAATCGTAATTTTGACCATTATAACTGGCTGGAATCCAATCTAAATCGAACGCCTTTTCAGAAATAACTAAACGTTTAACAACATCTAAACCATCGGCTTTGTAGCTGGCTTCGTATGTGGGTTTTCCAGACTTATCGATTCTTGTAATCAAATCAACATCCAAAGTTCCATCAGCAGTTTTATTATCTTTTAAGATTAGTCTTTTCAATTCTGTGCCCAATAGAGAAATATATTGGTCTACCGAAGCAATCGGGATGGGAATACTTGCATTTTCCTTAATTTTTGGATCTGTGGTTTTGACATCCACGGTTAACCTGTTAATACTTAGTGTATCTAAAAACACCAGTTTTTTGAGATCGTAGTTATACCTTAAAAAAACTTTACCATTATCGTTAAAAGCATACCAGTTTCCACTCCTTTCGTTATTTTTATACAAACCCCTCAAAAAAACTTTGTCTTCATCTTTCACGATAGAATAAGGGCCATCGAGTTTTTTTGAATCATTGATTGCATAAACAACCTTAGTTTGATCTGATAAGGGAATGGTTTTCTGCTCCTGGGCTTGAGCAACGCAGTAAGAAGAAAGGGGAAATACGATGGCTAAATAGATTTTTGTTTTCATAATGGTTAGTGTTGATTAGTTAATTTGTAATATAAATATAAGAAATAATTGTTAGGATAAACTCCAAAAAAAAACAGCCCTTTGAAAAATATCAAAGGGCTGTTTTTATCAAAGTTTAAAATTCTATCTAGAAGATTTATATTTAATCACTAATGAATAAACCCGTTTTGCACCGGTTTGATTCCAGTCGAAATTTAAAGTGAAAGTTTTGGTTGCCGGGTCATATTTGTTTACCGAACCTGGAATGTTAGCAAGAGTAGCATTACCCAAAGCTTTCATTGTAACCAAATTGGTTGCAGGATCTACAGTTGCCTGTAAGTTATCTATACCCGCAACTCCAGAATTATTACCAGCCCATTTTAAATTTCCAATTTGAACTGTGTTTGCCCCCACTGTGGTAAGGGTCAAGTCCGCATTGGCTACTGTGCTGCCATTTAAGGCATCGCCAACAGTTGGTGTCGTTGGACTACTGTAACGCTGAACAAAGCTGCCTGCCTGCATTGCATAAATACCATCATAAGTATTTTTAGCGCTAACATTTAACAGAATCGTGTTGAAATTGCCACTGATAATACCAGATGAGGCTGATGTAATTGTTAATGGCAGAACCTCAGCTGCTGCTAAATTAAATGTTGATGGTTTTAACAAAACATTGAAAGTAGCTTTGCTTGTTCCTGCCTTAATTACCACTTCAGTTGCAGAAAGCGAATAGCTACCTGATTGAAGCATTGTGTAAGAATTATTTGTTGCAGTATTATACTCTGTAATTTTTGATAATGCGCCAACAGCAATCTTAACTGTAATATCCTGAGGAGCTGTTGCTTCCGGACCAGAATAGCTTACCGTTACAGGTAAAGTTGGCGTGCTTGCAAACTCATAAGAGAAAGAATACATAGGAGACGGCGTGCCATTCTGAACAATTTGTGCAGGGTTGGCAAACTCGATAACGTTATGTCCTTTCGCTGGATCCAATACCAGCCTGTCGTCTTTTAAACAAGAACTTAGCGATGTTACAGCAAGCAAAAGCGCTAAAGATTTTAAAATATTTTTTTTCATGTCTTTATTAATTTAAGTCCCAGAAAATACGTGAACCAAATAATGTTACAGTAGGAACATTTGTTGGGTTTAATGTGTATTCCGATGAAGGATAAAGTACTCTTCCTAATAATTTATCAGGACGTGTTGATACTGATTGTTTAGATGCGAAAGTTAACAATGCATCTTGAGAACCATTAACAATTGTTGGGTAAGTTGTACGTTTAAACTCATTGAAAGCCTCATCAGAGTGGATAACATTTAATGCAATATATTTCTGTGTGATGATTGCTTCAATTTTTTGCTCTGTAGTTGTTGCTAAGTCAAAGTTTGCAAGTCTGCTTGCAGTATTTGCAGTTAAATATGTTGCAACATCAGCAGCAACATTTTTACTGCCATCTACAACGTTACTTTGGTTTTGATACAAGTAGTTGAAAGATGCTGTAATACCAGCTTGAAAAGCAGTTTTAGCATTTCCAGTTAAGTAACCTCTGGTATAAGCTTCGGCTTGTAAGAAATAACTTTCAGCAGCTAAAATCATTGGCTGACCTTGAGATGGGCCTTTTGCAACACCCAATCCAGGGGTATTGGCATCTGCACCTGTAAACCATGATGTAGAACCTGCAGGCGGTACTTGTGAAGATACTGTGTTTTCTTCACCTAATTGGTTCAATGCAGTATTTGGAAAGCCTCTGTAGATAACACCACCACGTCCTGGGTCAGTTAATTTGGTTCCGTTATAGAAGGTAAAAATCCATCTTGTTGGAATTGCCTGAGCTTGTGCTCTTGTATTATCACTATTAAATGCAAGTGAACCGTAATTTGGGTTTTGTCGGCCAGACTCTTTTACATAGCCAGGGTTAACTAATGCATCAGTTGTTAAGAATCCAATTGTCGTGTTTAAAGCTGCAAATTCAGTTGTTGCATAAGATGACTGAGCTGGAACGCCGGCCATTTTAATTAATAACTTTAATTTTAAAGTATTTGCAAACTTTTTCCACAAATCCATATCACCTTTAAACATCGGGTCGGTACTGGCTACAATTTTATTAGCAACTGTACCACTTTGTGCTGTTGTAATCGCTGTAATCGAAGCCGTTAACTGTGAAATTAAGTCTTTATAAATATCCTCAGCTTTATCGTATTTTGGAGTTAAGTTTCCATTTCCTTTTAAAGCATCTGAATAAGGAACATCATTGTACTGATCAACAACTTTAGCAAACATGTAAGCTTTCATTATTCTTGCAATTGCTGTAGAATAAGCTAGTGATGGCGTTCCTGCCGTATTATCGATTACATACTGGTAATCTGTTGCATTATCGTAAGAAGACGAGAAGCCGGTTACAAAACTTCCCGCTGTGTAAGCGTAAGTTATACCAGAACCGTAACCACCTACACCATAAATATTGGCAGCAAATCCACCTGGAAAGTAATAAGCGCTATTTAATGATTGAGTAATTGAAGCCGAACCAACTATCGCCTGTGGCAAAACAAGTGCAGGCGTTGAAGTGGTTGCGCTGTTTGTATTTGTATTTATATCAAGATACTTTTTGCAGGATGAAAAGCCAACCGCAACAGCACCTATTAATAAAAGGTTTAAAATCTTTTTCATATTAATGTGTGTTAAAATGTTAATGATAGAGTAGCTCCGTAGAATCTAGCTGGAGGTGTTTGGCCTAAGTTAACAATACCGATACCATTATTATCAGAACCTGCAGAACTGTATTCAGGATCTGTGTAGATATTTGTATTAGGAGTCCAGATAAATAAATTTCTACCTTGTACGCTAATTCTTGCTGCTTTCACATATTTCAAGCTGCCTAAAACCGATTTAGGAATATCATAACCTAATGATAATTCTCTTAACTTCCAGAATGCTGCAGAGTAAACATAGTTTGTTGCTACACCTGTGTTGGTAGGACCATTAGTCCAGAAATCCACCCCACCAGTTCTGGTTGTAATGTTTGTGTTTTCTACGTAAGTATTAGTAGCCGGATCTAAATATGATGAATTTGGAACAACGAAACGTTCACGGTTAAAATATGTTGTTCTGATACCTGCACCAGAGAAGTCATAACTACCAGAACTTTGAGCCATTACGAAACCACCTCTGTATTCAAATAAAGCCGATAAGCGGAATCCTTTGAAAGATGCTGTTGCATCTAAACCTAAACGATGTTTTGGTTCTGTGTTTCCTAAAACATATACGCCTGTTGTGGCACTAGGGAAACCGGTAATGCGATCAACAATAATTCTTCCTTGATTATCTCTTACATAATCAGTTCCTTTTAAAGATGGGAAAGACTGGCCTTCAATTGCCCAAACTCCGATACCTGTAGTACTAGAACCAGAAAGTGAGATTTGAGTTAAGCCATTACCAATAGAAGCTACTTTATTTTGATTATATGTGTAGTTTGCACCAACTGAAACCTCCAGGCCATTAACTGCATTTCTAACCGGAACAAGTCTAAGTGATGTTTCAATACCTTTGTTAGTTACTTCACCAGTATTTGTTAAGAATTTGTTGAAACCTGTTGAACTAGCAACGTCGATTGGCACAGTTTGATCTGTAGTGCTTGTATTGTAGTAAGTAAAGCTACCTGTGATTCTTGATTTATATAATGAGAAATCCACACCACCTTCGTATGCTAATGTCATCTCAGGTTTAATGTTTGCAGATACGATTTGGTTTCCTAAAGTGTAACCCGGTATTCCTCCATAAGGATATCCATAACCAGATCCAAAAGTAGGCAATAATGCATAAGCGCCAAAGTTTGAACTGTTACCTAAGTTAACGTTACCCACTTTAGATACACCACCTCTTAGTTTTAAAGATTCTATTACTTTCGAGTTTTTTAAGAAAGGAATCGCATCAGATGCGATGAATGAAATATCTGCAGATGGATAGAAGAACGATCTGTTTTCAGGAGATAAAATAGATCTCCAGTCATTTCTACCTGTTACGTGTAGGTATAAATAATCTCTGAATCCTAAACGGGCATCACCATATAAACCAATTTGTCTGGCTTTAAAATTAGACTCGCCTGCACTAGGATTTTGCAAACCGTTTCCAATATTAAAGAAGCCACCTTGTGCTAAACCACCATTTGTACCCACACTTACGTTTTTATAAGTATTTTGTCTAATAGTACCACCAGCAATAACGTTTAAAGTGAAGTCTTTAGAAAGTTTTTTGATGTATTGAGCAATAAACTCTGGGTTAATTTGAGTATTGTATCCTGAATTATCACTAACGCCGCCAACGATGTTTGCAAAGTTTGGCGTTTCAGCTAATCTGTAGTCAGAATATGTGAATTTATCTGTTGTAGATTTACTTGAAAAGCTACGGTTTGATACACTTGCTCTAACTAATAAAGATAATTCTTTAATCGGGTACCATTTCAATTGCACGTTACCTGTTAAATAATCGTTGCGACTAATGCTACGGTTATTATTTAAAGCGAAGTACGGGTTTTGATAATATTCGTTGTAATATCCATCAGGAGTAGAGAATTTATCATTTTTATAGTCACTATATCTAGTCAATGGAATTTGACCTGGTGATTGTAAAACGTTATCGAATACTGTACCAATTGCAGATGATTGATTATAACGATTTTGAACGTAGTTGGCATTGAAGCTAAAAGTAACGTTGTTACCTAAGTTACGTTCACCGTTAACACGCATTGTAAATCTGTTGTATTTGTCGCCCGGTACAGTACTTTCCTGATCAAAATACTGACCAGAGAAATAATATGTTCCTTTATCATCACCAGAAGAAACGTTAAAATCTGTTTGATTTGAAACACCAGTTTCCCAGAAAGCATTTTTATTTTCCTTATCATTAAATGAGTAAGGTACTGATTGAATAGAACCATCAGCTAGTGGTTTACCAATAGGACGAACAACACCGTCGAAAGCCGGACCATATTGCTGATTTTCGAATGGAGTATAAGTTGGAATATCATCGTTACCTGTACCCGAACCGAAACGCTCTTGTAATTTAGGCAAGAAACTTACCTGCTCAACATTTGTAGTATGGCTTACATTGATGGTTGATGTACCTCTTTTACCTTTTTTAGTTTGGATGATTAACGCACCGTTTGATGCATCTGAACCATAAAGCGCAGCCGCACCAGCACCGTTAAGCACCTCAATGTTTTCAATGTCTTCAGGATTTAAATTTCCTAAGATATCACTTGGTACGATAACATTATCAACAACAACAAGCGCCTGGTTATTTCCAAGTAAAGAGCGGTTACCTCTTAAAACTAAACGTACACTTGGATTAACACCGCTACTAACTGCATTTACTTGTAAACCTGCAACCTTACCTGTTAAAGCACTTGCAACGTTAAAAGCTTTACCTTGAGTTAACTCTTCAGCTTTTACGGTTGTAGATTGGTTACCTTGTTGACGACGTTGGATGCTGATACCTCCAGCGGTTACTACGACCTCGTTAAGAGAAGTTACATCTGATTTAAGAGATGCATTTACAACATTATTTGCTGAAATGACAAATTCTCTTGATTCATAGCCAAGAAAAGCAACAACAACTGTTTTGCCTCTTGCTGGTACACTTAATGAAAATTTACCGTTTGCGGTTGTTTGTGTGCCTAAAGTCGGGATTTCTTTTACCCTTACCGTGGCGCCCGGAATAGGAAGTCCATCCTCTTGTGATGTCACCGTTCCAGTTACTGTTCTATCTTGAGCGAATGCGGAAAATGCAAAGCACATCAGAATGAACAAACTTTGTAGAAGTTTTTTCATAATTTGAAAAATAGGTTAGTTAATGATTGTTTATTAAGGCGCTAAAATATAGTTACTTGGCTATAACACCAAATTTATTTTTAACAAAATTTAACATTTTACATAAAAAATAGCAAAATACCCCCCAAATGAGAAAAAATAAGACTCTAGCAAATCAACTTAGTATTTAGTTAAATGCTGTAGGAGTATTTTTATTTCTTTTGAATATAAAAGTCGGTTTTTGCACTTCATAAATTAAATTACGACAGTAAAATGAAACTAATAGCTGCAGAATATGATATTACCAAACAAAGTTTTACCATTTTCCCAAAAGTTTCTAAATAAAGGATCATTCGCCAGGTACACTATGCTACCTCTTCCTGAATCCTGAACACCGATTAGTAAGCCTGTCTTTAAATCTTCACGGACTTTCTTGCCGACAATACCAGCCATTAAACTCTTATCATTTAGCTGGCCAACATTCCATCCTTTGGTAAGGGGCTCGTAAATTTTTCGGTCTGTTTTTAGGGTGTAATATATTTTTCCTATACCATAAGCAAACGGATGAGAGGCATCTAAATTAACTTTATATATCGCACCAGGAATCATATTTTCATAATCATCTCTGTCCTTATTTTTAAAGAGCAGTTTACTTGCCTCGGGCTTTTCATCCTTTTTAACAACTGCCTCTTTCTTTTTAACATCGAATCCCTTTTTTTCCAGAACACTCTCAATGGCATCTTCCATTAGGATTAGCTTTCCACCTTTGGCAATCCATCCTTTTAAACCTTCATCTATAAAAGTGCTGTAATTTCCGTCGGGAAGTATTAGTGTATTAATTTTGCTGATGTCTAAATTATTAATGTCGCGGGCATTAATGATATTCGGTGTTAAACCTAAATCGTGTTCTAAATAATACCAAACTTCTCCAAAAGCAAGTGATGAAACTTCGTTTCCTGATACGAGAGCAACTTTCGGCTGCTTTAATATTGGGTAAACCGACGAACCGAAATCTTTGCCTTTATCTACAAACCCTGTTGAGATTGCCTGAATCGGTTTGTTTAATAGATTTGAGATCTGTACCACCTTATTTTTAAGGTCTTTGATGGCTTTTTCATTCTCCACCCGTAAAACAATAAGTGTTCCGGCCGGATAATCTTTTCCATTCACAGCAAACGGTTGATCTGCTTGCCTGACTTTTATATTTTCTTTTTGCAGGGCAATAAGCAATTGCAAATCTTCGCTAGTTCCCCAGCCGAAAAGCCAGGCAAGCGGTTTATCTAAGTTCGAAGCTGTTGTTTTACTTTCTTCCAGGCTAGCATACTTTCCTTTGAAACTCTCTTTTGATGCATATGCCTTTAAACCATAAACATAAGGCAGCGCCCATGCGGTAATATCGTAGGTATTAGAATCTGTTACAAAAGTTTGCGGCTCCAGCAAAACATCCGCCAATACTGCCCTGGGTTGTAAAACGTTTACAATTAAATCATTTCTGCCCACGGTAAAGCTTTCCTCTTTCTTCGTATCGTAATCATATCCTCTTCCTGATTTATCACCACCAAAGGCAAACTCAATGTTATTTTTAGTTAACAGCTCAGCCAATTTCTTCAATCTGGAAATGTTATCAGGCTTGATAATGTAACTTTTATACACGCCTGGTGCCGTTGTTAAAGATTGCTGGAAATATTTTTTGTATTCCTCCAGCAACTTATTGTGGTTTTGTGATGTAATTTCTAAAGTGGACATGCCTGTTGTAAAGTGGTGTGCAATCCGATCTTTAAGGGTTAAAGTATCTCCATCATTCGTTACCACAGCTAAACCCGCCCGGATTCCACCCTGCTCGTAGGTCATTCCAATAGATCCGTTGTACAAAGGGTAAGTATCTCCGTAAGAAGGATATAAAAGATCGAAGCGCTCTTTAGTAAAGTATTGCCAGCCTTGCTCATCGAAATATTTGGCGTTATTTTTACCAACTACAATCTGAAAGCTTTTTTGCCACGGCGTAATGTCTTGATGAACAGGTTCGGCCGCGGGCGCAAAATAATATGGATCATTATAACTTTGTTCATGAAAGTCTACATGAACCTGCGGCATCCACTGGTTATATAAAGCGAGTCTTTGTTTGCTTTCTATTTGAGTTTGCCATGCCCAATCGCGGTTTAAATCGAAATAATAATGATTTGGTCTTCCTCCAGGCCATGGCTCTATGTGCTCTCTTGATAAAGGATCTGAATTTGGTTTTTCGCCGACAACACTATTAAAATAATTTGCGTAACGATCTCTTCCATCAGGATTTAAGCATGGGTCGATAACAACAACCGTATTTTTCAACCATTCATTTGCCTGCTGATTTGTTCCTGAAGATAGATTATAAAGCATTTTCATAGCTGTTTCCATCGAATTTGCTTCATTGCCATGAACATTATAACTTAGCCAGAGTAGCGTTGGCTGTGATGTCAAATCTACATTAACGGCAGCACCTGTAGCCAACGATAAGTTATTTTTACGAATCTGTTCCAGCTTACTTATATTCTCCGCAGAAGAAATTATGGCGACAAGTAATGGTCTTCCTTCATTTGTTTTTCCGTACTCAATGAGCTTCACATTTTTTGATGCTGCTAAAGCTGTCTGCCTGAAATAGTCCGCCACTTTATAGTGAGGTGTAAAATGAGTTCCAAGTTCATAGCCTAAATATTCATCTGGCGATTTAACCTGCGCATGAACAACAGTAATTATAGAAAGGGCAAATAAGCAAATAGTAAACAGTTTCTTCATAACTAATAAATTTATCTAATGTACTAATTTTGTTTTTTGTTGCTGCGAAAGCTTAATTTTACTGCAAATATTTTTCAATTAGTATGATCACGACCGAAGAATTATATAAAAACTATCTCGAAAATCCTCTTATCTCAACAGATACCCGAAATATAGCTGAAGGTTGTATTTTTTTTGCCTTAAAAGGCGATAATTTCAATGCAAATACCTTTGCATTGCAAGCGATTGAAAAAGGCGCCGCTTTTGCTGTGGTTGATGAAGCAGAATACGCAGTAAATGAGAAATGCCTTTTGGTTGCTGATGTTCTGTCTGCTTTGCAAGATTTGGCAAGGCATTACCGGAAACAACTTAATATTCCGGTAATTGGATTAACGGGAAGCAATGGCAAAACAACGAGCAAAGAGCTTGTTAACGCTGTACTTGCCGAACGTTACAAAACCTTTGCAACTTTTGGCAATTTGAATAACCACATCGGGGTTCCATTGTCTATTCTATCGATTAAAAATGATGTTGAAATCGCCATTATTGAAATGGGCGCCAATCATCAGAAGGAGATTGAGTTGCTTTGTACAATTGCGCAACCCACCCATGGAATTATAACGAATGTTGGCATGGCTCATTTAGATGGCTTTGGTGGATTTGAAGGCGTTAAAAAAGGAAAGGCCGAACTCTATTCCTATCTTAAAGAGACAAATGGCTATATCTTTATTAACAGGGATAATAATCATTTGATGGAAATGAGCCGTGCTGAAGGATTATCCAAATTGATTTTCTATGGAACAGAGCTTGGCAATACAATTAAAGGAACTTTAAAAAGCAGCGACCCTTTCATTGAAGTTGAATGGACGAACCAGGAGCAATATTCGGAGGTAAAAACACAATTAACTGGTCGTTATAATTTTGAAAACATTCTGGCTGCGATTTGTATTGGCGATTTTTTTGACATGAATCCGGAAGAAATTAATAAAGGCCTTTCAAATTATGAACCAAAAAATAACCGTTCTCAACTAACAAAAACCGAAAGCAATACCATTATCTGCGATTTTTATAATGCAAACCCAAGCAGTATGTCGGCTGCGTTGAGTAATATTTCTGCATTAACGGCTAATAAAAAGGTTGCAATTTTGGGCGATATGTTTGAACTCGGACCTGAATCAGAAACCCAACATAAGCTTATTGCAGAACAAGCTATAAAAAGCGGTTTAAACGAAATTATATTTATTGGCAAATATTTTTGCGCTTTAAGAGATGAATATGATGCTATTTTTTTTGAAACGCCAAATGAAGCGGCGGACTACATCACTAAAAACAAAATAAAAGACTCTTTGATATTACTTAAAGGCTCGAGGGGAATGAAGCTTGAAGCTTTACTAACATATTTATAAACAAAAAATGCCCCCGAAACTTCAGGGGCATTTTTTTAAAAGTGCATTTTACTTAAAAGGTACAGGCTATTTTGCCATAAATATATCTTCCGCTAAAACCAAACTGACTTACTGCTCTTGGATATAAAAACCGGCCGTTAGAGGTGTTATCTAAACTCCCGGAATATGTGCTTCCTGCAACTCCGCTCAGGTTATTTACGTTATCACGAGGGTCGATGTATAATTTATCCGGATAAACATCGAAAATATTATTTGCCCCTACCGTAACAGACCACATTTTGCTTGCTGCGTAGCTTACTGATAAATCGCTAACCCATTTCGGAGAAAAAGTTTGATCCATTTGTAGCGGTAATCCGTTTGAGGCAATATTTGGATCAACTGCGTTCAAGTAGGTTACTTCGCCAAAGCGAACTGTTCTGGCCACAAAGCTTAATTTATCTACATTATAAGTTGCTGTAATATTTAACTTATTTTTTGGAACCGAACTCTCAAATCGGGAGCGTTCCAATCTATCGAATAGTTTAGCTTTGAGAGATGCATCGCTTTCTATTTTATCAGACCCTTTTATGCTTCTTACCACTGTTTTATTCAGGTTGCCGGCAACACTTAATATTAAATTGCTTTTTGCACCTAAGGCAAATTTATTTGTAAGCACAACATCTAAACCCGCGGTATTTGTAGTGATAGCATTAGTAAAAAACTGAACGCTATTAATTTGTGCATTTGGATCAACCGTGTTTAGAATTTGGTTTACTACACCTGTTGGAACCAAAACACCGTTAGAGCGCTCACGGGCATACTGGCTTGAAAAAACAATACGGTCGCTAATGTCAATGTTATATGCATCGATTGTAAAGCTGAACGTTTTGGCTATTCTTCCTGCTAAACCTAAACTGCCTGATTTAGAAATTTCGGGTTTCAATGCATCAACACCAAATTGTGAAACAATAGGATTACTATTATTAACTGTTAATACCTGAGTAGCCGCTGTACCCACAAACTGCGTACTCTCATTGTTAAAATATTGTTGATGTAAAGATGGCGCTCTGAAGCCGGTTGCGTAAGCGCCACGTAAAGAGATGTCGCCAAACAATTTAATCTTACCTGTAAATTTATAAGAGAAGTTCGAACCAAAATCGCTGTAATCTTCATAACGACCGGCAGCGCCTAAGGTTACTCTTTTTCCGAATTCTGCTTCTAAATCAGCGTATGCACCAATATTGTGTCTTGATTTATCCAACGCATTTGAAGGTTTAAACCCTGGAAATACCTGAGCACCTGAAGCGGTTGGCGAACCATTAATTGTACGGCCACCATTTGAATAAGACAATAGTTCACCTTCTTTAATCTGGTAATTATCTATCCTGAACTCGCCACCAAAAGCCGTATTTAATGATGTTAAGAAACCTCCATCAAAGGTATGTTTTTTGTTTAGATCGAGGTTTGTGGTATTTTGCCTGAACAGTAATTCGCCCGCATAAAATGATGTAGGGCTTGTACCAGTTGGCAAAGATGCGTTAACCGTATTATCGATATTAAATTTAATGGTATTTTCACCGCTTGTATTGCTAAAATCATAATCCCAGGTACCAATTTTACCTCTTAAACCTGCAGAAAAGGAATAATCGTTGATTTTGGTATTGATAAATGGAAGAAATCCATTTGGATAGATTGATAAATCAATCTGCGTAGTTTGTGTTGGTAAACGATAAAAACCCGCTGCACTACCGGTTTTATGTGTAAAACCCGCAGCATAATAAACTTGTGTCGTTGTACCAAAATTAAATTGGCCGTTTAAAAAGCCACCGCCATTTTGCGAATCAGAATTACCAACACGCATGTTGTTTCTATCTAAGCCATTTGCTATAGCTCTGGCATCGTCAACTGCCTTTAAAGCTGCAAAACGGGCTTCGAAAGCGGCTTCGGTTTCCGTAGCACCTTTAGTTGGGTTTGCAGAGTATAATAGTGGCCTTGTATCTAAACCGCCTCTGTTTGTGTAGCCTCTTTTTAAATATTGAGCGGCGAAATTGATAAAACCATTATCGTTTTTAAATGCCCAACCCTTACTAAAATCTAACTGAAAAGTACGGCCATCGCTAAAATCGCGACCTAAAGCATTTGATGAAGATTGCCCAAATGATGTTGAAATACTATAAGGCGTTACTTTCTTTAAAACGATATTGATTACACCAGCAATTGCATCAGAACCATATTGAGCTGCCGCACCATCACGTAAAACCTCTATTCTTTCGATGGCTGCAACCGGGATAGAGTTCATATCTGTACCAACAGAACCACGGCCAAAAGTACCGTTGATATTTACCAGGGCAGATGTATGTCGGCGTTTTCCATTCACCAAAACCAAAACCTGGTCTGGCCCAAGACCACGTAGCGAAGCTGGGTCTATATGGTCTGTACCATCAGCAACTGTTTGCCTGTTTGAACTGAATGAGGGCGCCACAAAATTCAGAATTTGTGTTAAATCTGTTTGAGCAAAGGCTTTAACATCTTTTGTTGTAATTAAATCTACCGGAACTACACTTTCGATATTTGTACGGGGAGTAGATCTCGAACCGACAACGACAACATCCTGTAATAACTCTTTAGCATCTGCCAGGGTAAAATCGAGTATTTTAATAGTATTATCTGCCTGAATAACAGCTTCACTAGAATTATATCCCGTAAATGACACACGAACCCTATAACTGCCAGCTGCAGGAAATTTTAGTGAATACAAACCATTTGCATCAGAAGAGGTACCAAGCTTTATGCCTACAACCTGGATGGTTGCGCCGGGAATAGAAACTCCGGCGGAGTCGGTAATCTTACCTTTAATACCCTGGGCAAACAATCCGCTAGATATTGTAAAAAAAAACAGGAAAAAGGAGATTTTGTGTAAAAATTTAATCATACGTTATTTGTTTAGTTAACAATTATAACATATTTATTACGATAACAAATATTTTACACAACTTTTTTGGATATAAATTCAATAAAATCGATTTACAAGCAGCTTAATCAGGATGTTTTATCGAGATTAATCATCAAAAGAATAAAAATCTATAGGAAAATGTGGGCTGAGCAAAAAAAAACAATCATCATCTAACCAAAATACCAATATCGCTAACCTCGAGCAGCGGATTATCTCGCATATTTTGTTCAATTTCTATTTCAAATTGACCAGCATGCGCAAAATGATAGTTCGTTAGGAGTGGAAAAGTGTAATTAAATACATTTCCCGAACCACTTCCAAGCCATTCGCCATCATTTTTAGCCAATTTATATTGGTAACGTTTTGTTACTTTATTTTTTCCATCCTTAAAATGAAAGAGAATGAAGATATTGGCATAGCGATATGCTGCAGTATGCCTCAGCTTGAAATAAATACTGTAAGGCTTACTTCTATCTTTAATTTCGAAAGGAACTTTCAGGTGATTACGATAAGTCCATTTCCTTTCAGGAATTTCAGCATTACGGTCGATAACGTTTGAGCTGCATCCTGATAAGAAGCCTGTAAAAAACAAGAAAGCTAGAAGTACAGCCGGTTTATTATTCAGCAGCCGGTTTATTATCAGAACCATTATTGTTATTTCTGCGGTTATTATTTTTCCTTCGGTTATTCCTGTTCCGGTTTTTGCCTGGCTCGATTGTTTTTTCAACACCAGCAACTTGTCCGCCTTCGGCCTTAATTGTTGGCTTTGCCGGTTGGATTTGTTGCGGCTTCGGGCCATTTTGCGGCCTTGCATTTTGCTGCTGAGGTTTTTGCCCGCCTTGCTGCTGACCTTTAACACCGTTTTGCTGTGCCTTCTGCTGATTTGGGCTTTGAGGCTTTGGGCCCACAGGTTTATCATTTGCAGGAACTCTATCCCGGCGGTTTTGGTTATTATTGCGATTATTTTTCTGATTCTTATTCCTGTTTTTAGATCGATCGTCTAAACGGGTTAAACTATCCTGACCTACTACATTTTCGTAATCAAAAGATTTTTCAACAACAACAGGTGCCGCAATCTGAACAGCTTCCTCTTTTAAATTAGGTGCTTTTTTACCTGCCTTATTCATTGCCATGATTTCTTTAACACGAGCTGCTGCAACCGGAATCCAGTTTTCATCTCCCTGATAACTAAACCACATAATTTTTTTGAAAATATCAGTCTTTTGATGACGGGCATAACCCGCTTCAGTATCTAGATTTTCAATTCTATCCGGAATATCTTTCAAGGCATCCAAATAAGTATCAAGCTCATAGTTTAAACAGCATTTCAATTTACCGCATTGGCCGGCAAGTTTTAATGTATTTAACGAAAGGTTTTGATAACGAGCTGCTGCCGTAGAAACAGTTTTGAAGTTTGTTAACCAGGTAGAACAGCATAATTCGCGGCCGCAGGAGCCTATTCCGCCTAAACGGCCAGCTTCCTGACGCATGCCGATTTGACGCATCTCAATGCGAATGCGAAAACTTTCGGCCATCTTTTTAATCAATTCGCGAAAATCGACACGCCCGTCTGCAGTGTAGAAGAAAGTAGCTTTTGTTTTATCTGCCTGATAATCTACATCACTTATTTTCATTGATAAGCGTAAATCTAATGCCAGTTTGCGGGCTTTATGCATGGTTTCCCATTCCATTTCCTTTGCCGCATTCCATTTTTCTACATCAGCTTCTGTCGCTTTACGATAAATCTTTTTAGTTACCTGATCCAAGGGCGTTTTGCGTCTTTTCATCTGTACCCTTACCAGTTCTCCAGTAAGTGAAACATGGCCAACATCAAAACCACCGGTTGGGCCTTCAACAGCTACTAATTCACCAATTTCAAGGTAAATGTTATCGTTATTTAAGAAAAACTCTTTTCTCGAACCTTTAAATTTTATTTCTGTAACCTGAAAAGGCTTATAGCTAGAGGGCATATCCAGGTTGGATAGCCAATCGTGAACTTCCATTGTTTGGCAACCACCGGTGCCACATGAGCCATTACTCTTGCATCCATTAGGGGTGCAACCACCACCTGTTGAACAACTTCCACATCCCATAATTAATTATATATATATTGAATCCCCTGAGGGAGCGTTTTAAACTTGATAATTTTTACCAATTGTAAAGATACATCTAAAAACAGAATTTTAGGATTAGCATTTCTTTCTATATGGTAATGAGCTTTCTCCAACTCGGCAATTATCGCTTCTGCCATTGGCAATGTTAGTACATTTTCGCTTAACTTTTTTGCGGTTTCTAATGTTAATGGCGGTAATTTAACCAACTCTTCAGCACCGCTGATTATTAAGCAACATTCGCGTAAATAATTTACGCCATATTTTAAAAAATTCTTTTGATTCTCTCTTCCCCATTTTGCGGCCTCCTCGGTAAAATCTACCAAATCGGGCACTTTATTCCCATAGCCCATGCGGAGCCAACTTGTAAATGCACCAGAGCTATCACTTTGTAAATCAGCGGCGAGCGCTTTTGCCTCAATTAAATTCCCATCAGATAAAAAAGCATATTCGGTAGCCTGATTTTCATTTAAAGCACTATTTTGAAGCAAATAACCGCTTACCTCAGCACCAGCTAATTTGGGAATTTTTACTATTTGCGTTCGGGAAAGAATTGTAGTTAAAATCTGATCCTGACTTTGTGCCACCAAAATAAAAAGTGTATTCGCAGGCGGCTCTTCAATTAATTTAAGCAAGGCATTACCGGATTTATCAAGATATTCGGGTAGCCACATAATCAACACCTTTGTTTCTGCCTCAAATGCTTTGTAGCTCAATTTCCTGATGATATCATGGCATTCAGAAATGGGAATATTAGGCTGTTTATTTCCGGCATCGAGTTTAGAGCGCCAAATATCCATATCAAAATACAAATCCTGCATAATCATATTACGCCATTCATCAATATAGTTTTGCGAAGTATCTTCTTTACCCTTCGGGAAAAACGGATAAGAGAAATGCAGATCGGGATGAATTAAACGTTCAAATTTTCTGCAGCTAGAACAAATCCCACAGCTATCTTCTTCTTTTTTATCAAGACAATTTACATATTGTGCGTAAGCAATTGCAATCGGCAATGCACCAGAACCTATCGGCGATAAAAAAAGCTGGGCATGACTTACACGGTTTTCTTTAACCGTTTGCACCAACTGTTGCTTGATCTTTTCCTGCCCGATGATTTCTTTAAACTGCATTTGGTGCAAAATAAGAAATAGATATGAATTGTTGCGTATTTGAACCAAGAATTTGACTTTAACAAAACGACCAATGCTACCAAAAACGTTTACGAAACAGCCACGCTTTTTGTGACATTAATCAAAAAAAATTAACTTTTGCCCTTAATTTATATGCATGGATTTCACTACCTTTGAACCCCAACCGACCAACCAAAACTAAATATTGCCATTTCAAATGAACTTTTTAAAGTCTTTGTTATTGCTTTTTTTATTGCTCTCAACAATAACAAGCTTTAGCCAAAATAAAAGCAAAACGATTAAAATAATTGTTTTGAATGAAAAGAATTCTCCTTTTGAAGGAGCAACTGTGGAACTTTTACACGTTAAAAACCTTGCGCTTGTTAAGGCAACCAAAACCGATAAAAAAGGTACCGCACTTTTTGTTCAGCCCGTTGCTGGAAACTACTTTTTTAATGCAAAAGCAGTTGGCTATGAACCACATAGAACCAGCGTTGTAAAATCGCCTTTCGTACTTTCTACCATAACAGTTAAAATTTTACCAAGTAGCCAGATTTTAAAAGATGTGACTGTTGAAGGCAGCAAACCGCCAATACAACACCTCCACGGAAAAATTGTATTGAATATTGATGCAGGTATAACCAACCTGGGAACCACTGTTTTAGAGCTGCTGGAGAAATCGCCGGGTGTTATGGTGGATAAAGAGGGAAGTATAAGCCTTCAGGGGAAATCAACCGTATTAGTAATGATTGACGAGAAGCCAACCTATTTATCGGGAAGTGACTTAACAAATTTACTGGCCAGCATGAGCTCGGCACAAGTGAGCCAAATTGAGTTGATAACAAATCCTTCCGCAAAATATGATGCAAGCGGAAATGGTGGCATTATCAATATTAAAACTAAAAAAAATACGCAGGAAGGATTTAACGGAACCTTATCTGTTATAGGTGGATGGAGCAGGGATTATAAAAACAACAATAGCGCCCTTGTTAATTACAGAAAAAATAAAATAAACACCTTTGCAACGATTAGCGTTAATACAAATAATAATTTCACCGATATTAATGCAACCAGAAACTACTTTTCGCAGGCTAACGGCACTGGCGGATTACTAGATCAGACTACGGCCATTAAAAACTTAACTCATTACAACTTTTTAAAGACAGGTGTAGACTTCTATGCATCGCAGAATACAACACTTGGTCTTTCATTAACAGGAACTTTAATTAAAAGGGATGGAAGCAGTGACGCCATCGCCATGTGGAAAAAGCCTTCTGGTTTAGTTGATTCAGCAATTTCTACAATAAGCAATGGTACATACAAATTTAACAATGGAGCAATTAACCTAAATCTTAAGCAAACCATAACCGACCATCAGGATTTGACAGTAGATTTAGATGTACTTAAATATACAATGGCGAATAACCAGGAATTTACGAACAGGTTGCTCACAACTAATGGTTACACTTTGGGCACCGACATCGCTATTCCTTCAACAATAAAGATTTATGCCGGAAAGGCTGATCATTCCATCCATTTTGGTAAAACCGCAAAATTAGAATCAGGATTTAAATCATCTATAATAAAAACAGATAATGTTGCCAGCTACGTAAATTTTAATGGCTTATCTCGTTCTGCTGATTTAAACAGGAGTAACCACTTTCAATACAAAGAAAATATTAATGCGGTTTACAGCACGTTTGAGAAAAAGATTGGACGTGTAAGCGCTCAACTTGGATTGCGTTATGAGCATACGGATTATCATGCAAATCAATTGGGTAATGCAGTAAAACCCGACTCTTCATTCTCAAGAACCTACGCAGATTTTTTCCCATCAGGGTATATAAGTTTTGATGCTGATTCGGTAAATGCATTCACTTTAACCGCAAGCCGAAGGATAGACAGGCCGCCGTACCAAAAATTAAACCCATTTGTCTTCATTGTAAATAAATACACCTTGCAGCGTGGAAATCCATATATTTTGCCCCAATATAGCTGGAATCTGGAGGTTAATCATCGTTTTAAACAATTAATAACCACTACAATTTCTTATAGTATATTAAAGAATTATTTTTCGCAATTATTTCTTTCAGAAGGCACCAACATACTAATTTATACCGATGGAAATGTTGGCAAAATGCACAATTTGGGCATATCAACATCAATACAATTTTCACCTGTCAAATGGTGGTTGTTCAACGGACAGGCAAATTTCAATCATAAAAAATTTAATGGCTATCAAAATGTAAACTATTTATCGGCCATAAATCAGTTGCAATTTAGTGCAAGTAACCAATTTACGCTTGGCAAAACCTTAAATGCCGAGCTATCTGGCTACTACATAACTAAAGCACGAAATGATATACAGGAATTACTCTATCCTACAGGACAGGTTTCGGCAGGTTTGGCAAAATCGGTTTTAAAAGGAAAAGGTGCACTGAAACTGAATGTTAGGGATATATTTTTTACGCAGGCAATGGAAGGTTTAACCGATTTCCCACAGGCGCAAGAATACTTTAAGCTAACCCGCGACAGCCGGTTATTTGTTGTAGGTTTTACTTATCGGTTTGGTAAAACCCTGAAACCAGTAAAACGTTCAAACGGTGGCGCTACTGATGAAATGAAACGGGCAGGTTCTTAAATTGAGCATCGAACTGCGATAAAAAGCCATTTCTTAAAAAATCTTACCTTTGAGGCTTTTATAAAATTATATGGCCCGAATTCTCGCATTCGATTACGGAACAAAACGCATCGGCATTGCCGTTACTGATCCGTTGCAAATTATTGCAACTGGTTTGGGTACCGTACATCCAAAGGAGGCGATAGATTACATAAAAAAATACTTATTAAGTGAGCAAGTAGAAGCCTTTGTTATTGGCGACCCCAAGCAAATGGATGGCTCGGATTCTGATTCAAAGCAACATGCTAAAGGCTTTTCTACTTTGTTAAAAAAGGCTTTTCCAGGTATCCCGCAATACTGGGTTGATGAACGGTTTACATCGAAAATGGCCCACCAGGCGATTATGCAAAGCGGGTTAAAAAAAACTGACCGGCAAAATAAAGAAAGGGTTGATACCATTGCCGCTACGCTTATTCTACAATATTTTATGGAAACCAACCGTTTATAACCAAACAAAATGAGCCTGATAAACGACGATTTACAAGAGTTACTACTCAATTACTGCGAGCCGGAAAGCGATTTGCTTAAAAACATAGATCGCGAAACAAACCTAAAGGTATTAATGCCACGCATGCTGTCAGGGCATTACCAGGGTAGGGTTTTGAGTATGCTTAGCAAAATGGTTTCGCCGAAAAGAATTTTAGAAATAGGCACTTTTACCGGCTATGCAACCATTTGCCTGGCCGAAGGTTTAACATCAGACGGTATTATTTACACGCTTGATATTAACGCCGAACTTGAAGATATGGTTCGTTCTAACTTTGCAAAATCCAACTACAACGATAAAATACAGTACATTTTGGGCGATGCTACAAAAACCGTAATCGAATTAAATGAAGTTTTCGATATCGTTTTTATTGATGCAGACAAAAAAAATAACGGAATATATTATGATCTTATTTTCGATCGCGTCAGGTCTGGCGGGCTAATAATTGTTGATAATGTGCTTTGGAGTGGAAAAGTACTTCAGGAGAAAAAAGATAAAGACACTAAAAATATAACTAGTTTTAATGATAAAATAGCTGGGGATGAACGGGTTGAAAAATTAATACTGCCTGTGCGTGATGGACTCTTCGTGATTAGGAAAAAATAGAAGTCCATTATTGCGGTAGACAATGAAATAATGATAACATCAAAATAATGATAAAAATATTTTCCATCTGCATTTTCCTTTTATCAGGTTTACAGGCTAAAGCGCAAAGTACTGAAGATTATGTTGCCGAACATGCGGTATTTGCCCAAAGCCTGATGCGTGAACATAAAATCCCTGCGAGTTTAATTCTTGCGGTTGCTATTCACGAATCTGCGTCGGGCAGTAGCCGTATTGCACAACATTTAAATAACCACTTTGGGGTTAAAGGCCCGAACAACAGCGCCGAAATTCGTTCGTCGTACCGCGATTATTTGAGTGCTGATGAATCTTACAGCCATTTTGTTGAGATTATGGAAACCCGTTCGCCATTTAACAACCTATTTTCCAAATACGACCAATACGATTATAAGGGTTGGGCCAAAGGAATTCAACGCTCTGGCTACGCTCACAGCAGAAGCTGGGCAAGCCAGGTTATTGCTTTGGTTAAAAAATATGAGCTTTATCAATATGACGAGCGCCCCGATGGTTATGAGGAACCGGTTTATCCGACAGTAACTTATCATCGAAAAAGCCTTAAACGAAGCACGGCCAATAAATACACGGTTAAAGCTGGTGATAATTTAAGTTTAATTGCCAGGAAGAAACGAACAACCGTTAAAGCAATTATGCAGAAAAACGGTATGAAAAAGGCTAATCTTAAACCCGGACAAAAAATAAAGCTTTAGTTCGAATCCCTATAAATAAACCCATCTAAAAAATGAAGATACAATATTTCTATCTGGCGCTAATAGTGATTTTTCTTAGTTCTTGTTCTACCCGTAAATATTCCAAAAACAATAAACAGATAGAAAAAGCGGCCAATAAGGCCAATAACAGCACGTATAAAAGTTATAATACTTTGAGCTATATTGATGAATTTAAATCGGTAGCTATTGAAGAAATGAATGCCTATGGCATACCGGCCAGCATAACTTTGGCGCAGGGAATTTTGGAGTCGGGTAGTGGAAACAGCGATTTGGCGAAGTACGCCAACAATCATTTTGGAATTAAATGTACGTCGGATTGGAAAGGTAAAAATTATTTTAGAGATGACGACCAAAAGAACGATTGTTTCAGGGTTTATAAAGATGCCCGCGAATCATTCAAAGATCACTCGGAATTTTTAAAACGCAAACGCTACAGCGCTCTTTTTCAGTTAGATAAAAATGACTACAAGAGTTGGGCACAAGGACTAAAGCAGGCGGGTTATGCCACCAATCCTAAATATCCGGATATGTTAATCAGCACGATAGAAAAGTATCAGCTTTATCAGTACGACCAATCAGAAACAGAGAAACAAAAAATTGCCCGTGAAGACCGTGTGTTTACAGAAATTAATGAAAATATTCCGCAGGAAAAAGCAAAATTTACCCCTGTTGAAACTCCGCCTCCTGGCGCAAAGCCAGTTTTAGCTGATGGAACTTACACGGTGGTTAAAGGAGATACGCTTTATAACATTTCCAAACGCTTTAACATAAGTGTTGATGATTTGAAATCACTTAATAACATTACAACAGATGGTATTAAACTTGGCCAGGTTTTGAAGGTTAAATAATGTTAATCAATGTTGAAGCGGCTTGCTAAGTTGTAGCTTTGTTATCCAGAATGAAATTTTTATTTGCCTTTATAATATCATTTGGCCTTTCGGCGATGCTTTTTGCGCAAACAAAACCTGTGCAAGGCGTGGTTATTGATAAAGAAACCAAGCAACGACTAGCCAAGGTTTACATATACAACACCAGAAGTGGCGATGGGCTTTACAACACCACCAAGGGTGAATTTAGCACCTTTGCTATACCGGGCGATACTTTAGTTGCTGCACTGTCGGGTTATGGTGTCGATACTATTGTTTTTAAAGGGCAGCCGGCAGCCTATTTTCAGCTCAAATCTTTAGGTATCCGTTTACGTGATGTTTTAATTCAACAAAAAAGATTATCGCCACAAGCGCAATATGAGAAAACTTTAAAAGAATATCGATATGCTACAGAACGGGGAAGCAGTAAAGATTTATTAAACTTAGGGAATGGTGGCGTTGGATTAGGTATTGATGCAATTTACAACCTATTGAGCCGGCAGGGCAAAAACGCCCGGCATTTGCAAAAAATCCTCGAAAAGGATTATCGCGAAGATATGATTGATTACCGCTTTACGCCCAACCTTGTTCAACAAATCTTAGGCATAAAAGACCCTGAATTAAAAGATTTTATGCAACAATACCGTCCAACTTACCAGTTTGTGTTAGACGCAAATGATTATGCTTTTAATCTTTTTATAAGGAATGCCTACAAGAGTTATCGCATAAACCCACAAGCATTGCGATTACCGGCGCTTCCACAAGTTAACATTGATAAGTTTTGAAAGCACCAATCTTAATTATAAAGAATTTGCCGGCTGCCGGAATGGCGATTTTCCCTTTCATACTTTTGAAACAGGCAAGCTATAAAACTGATAAAGAAATTATAAACCACGAAAAAATACACTTACGGCAACAGTTAGAACTTCTTGTGTTGCCTTTCTATATCCTCTACCTGGCAAATTATCTGTTCAACCTAATTCGATTTAAAAAACACGATTTAGCTTACCGTAAAATTGTTTTTGAAGAGGAAGCTTATGATAATGAGCATGATTTAAACTATCTGAAAGACGGAAATTGGTTTGGGTGGCTTAAACAAATTTAAACTTTAGAGGCTGGCAGGTTTTAGCGGTTAACCTGTACTTGTAAACGAAATCATTTTATTAAACCTTTTAATCTCTAATTAATTTTCTTTTTCTTTGTAACCAATGAAGAATTTTTTAGCCTCCTTAATCATCATATTAGCCCTCGGTTTTGCGAAATTACATGCACAGGAGATTGATACAATTCCTATCAATACAAAAGACCTGAACATAAAACTGAAGAGAAGTCCGCTTCCAAGCAGAACACTGCCCCTTTCTTTTGAGCCGGTGAAACTCCGCCCTGCGATTGTAAATGCAAAGGTAAATTACTGGAAAACCAAAACATCAATTGGCATAAATATAAACCAGGCACAGTTTAGCGATAACTGGAAAGGTGGTGGCGTAAACTCAATTGCGGTTGGCGGCTTGTTAAACTGGAAAGCTGAATACAGCAAAAACAGCTATAGTTATGTAAGTGAGGTTATCCTTCAGTATGGAAAAATTAAAAACAAAGATCAACTGCAGAAGAAAACGACCGATAGAATTTTTTGGGATAATAAAGCTTCTTTTCAATTATCAAAAAACTGGTATTTCTTCGGTTCGGTAAACTTCGAATCTCAATTTGATAATGGCTATTCTTACTCAACCGTTAACGGAACAGAAACCGCCACCTTAATTTCCAAGTTTATGGGCCCGGGTTACTTAACTGAATCTGTCGGTTTTGAATATAAGCCAAATAAATATTTTTCTACCCGGATTGGTACAGGAACCGCAAGGCAAACTTTTGTTTTGGATACAGCCCTTTATCGCACAAATGCACAGAATTATGGTGTAAAACCAGGCAAGCAGTTTAGAAACGAGCTTGCATTCCAGGTTGTTGCCGCGTTTGATAAAGATATTTTTACCAATACAAACTTAAAAGCACGTTATGCAATGTTTATCCCTTACGAAAATATTGCCGTTAAACGTGTTGACCATAGATTGGATGTTGCATTAACAGCAAAAATTAACCGATTTATGAACACCAGCTTAACAGGGGTTTTACTTTACGATACTGATACGGGTACAGATAAAGTTCAGGCCAGTCAAACACTCGCTTTAGGCTTTGCGTTTATATTCCCGAGGTAGTTATATTTTCTTGTGTTTTTTCTTTAAATCAAGGTAATCTACGTAATACAAAACCTTAACAGATAAACTATTGTTCTGAGGCGAATTTAAAATTCCGCTTAGGTTTTTATTGTAGCGTTGCGTGTAATACATATCGTAAGTTTCGGCAGCGTCTTTATAAGATAAAGAGAGTGTACTTCCGGGTGCAAATTGCCAGGTATAAATCAAATCGATGTTAAACACGTTATAATTTCTATCTGTTCCTGTTAAAACCGGACCATGGTAATCGGTTAAATTCCCATCAGGTTTAAGTAGATAAAAATCTTTATTTCTTCTATCACTCCAATAATGTCTTAAAACAACCGTCAGGCCCATCAGGTTTGTGAAGGTATATTTTGCATCAAAAGAGTTTTCTACGGTTCTTCTATCGTATTTAGAAAAAATGGCCTGGCTTCCCTGTGCCGTAACCCAGTTTACAAAGTTATAGTTAGGGTTAAAATTCAAATCTAAACCAAAGGCGATTTTATCATTTAACCTTAAATTTTGAAAGAAGTAAAAGTTGTACGATTTACCTTTAAAAAGTTCCTGCTCCTGGTAACGGATATTACCACCAAAATTATAGGCTTTTGCTCTATTTGGGTTTATGTATAAGCCAATGCCAAAACTTTCGGGTGCTTTATAAATTTGTCCGTTCCTGGCCTCATAAAAATCGTTTCGCTGTGCATCATAATTTACATCAATCTCTGCCGACCATAAATTTTTAAACCTCACATAAGAACCTCCATTTACACCAAAACTTTGATAATCTCCAGGCGTTACCCTTCTCGAATATAAAATGTTTAACCAGTTTTGAAACTCATTGTACCATTTGCCTGGTTTATAAACGCTGTATCCCAAACCAATTCGTTGGTCTAAAAAGTTATTATTGGTAAAGAACCCCATGTCCGACGGGTCGAATTTATCATCGGCAAAAACCTGGTTATAACTCCATGTAAAATTGCCGCTTTGTTTACCAAAACGAAGCGTATAACTGTAACCTGTGTTGGTTTCCTCCCCGCGGATGTAGCTCATTTTACCACCACCATTAACAAAATATTTATTGTCTTTATTGTTTAAATTGAAAAGTAAAGCCGTAACGTTTGCATCATAAGCACTTCCCTGCCTTAAAACGTTGGTATTAATAAATGTTGCCGAACTGTTATTTTTAAGCGATTGGTCGAAAACAAGTATATTATAATTTGTTAAAGGTTGTGTTTCCACCAACCTGGTATTTCCCTGGGTATCTTCAACCTCTGTTTCCATACTATTGGTTATAGCATTGAAAATACCAATACCCAAACCTTTTGCTGTACGCCCCGAAATTTTGGTAGCATTTAAAACTTTCGCTTCCGTTTGGTCTTTAATAATTTTATCGGCACTATTTACGCCCGAGTAATTATAGTAAGCGGGAATGGAACCAATCCGTTTAGAATAAAATAAATCGCCCTTGTTAAAAAGCTCTGTTCCCTCCGTAAAAAACTGTCGGTTTTCGTTAAATTTTACTTCAAAAGGTGTAAGATTTAGTATGCGGTTATCAGACTGTACCTGGCCGAAATCGGGAACCAAAGTCATATCTAAAGTAAAACTATTATTTATCCCGTACTTCACATCCATACCACCATTAAACCTTGCGGTTGTATTTTTTACGCCTGGAATATTAGCCGGATAATGATTTACGTAAGCAGAAATATAGGGTGAAAATGATAAGCGAAGCGGCGGCTTGATATCCTTAATCCCGGTAAAAAGCCCTTCCTGGTTAATAAAGCCATTTACGGTTGGGTTAACAAAATTCCAAAAAGTTTGAACATTGGTTCGTTGTATTCGCCGGCTAAAGTTTAAGCCCCAGTTTTGCATGTCCTTACCCGAAAAGCGCAAAGCGGAATAGGGAATTTTCATTTCGCAAGTCCAGCCTTTATCATCAATTTTTACGGCACTTTCCCACACCGCATTCCAATTTGGGTCTTCATCACCAACCTGCGAATATTTGGCATCGAACTGAACGCCCGCAGCCGTAACGAAAAACCCGTTACCATTCATTTTATCGTAAAACGGGTCAACAATTATCGAGATAAAATCGGCATTACCAATATTATCACGAGAAACCAATTCATGCGAAACACTATCCTTATCATCATACATGCGGGCGTAAACATAAATGGCAACGTCATCGTAAAGCACCTTCATTTCGGTTCGCCTATCCTGCTTTTCTACCCGGCCGGGTACAGGTCTTATTTCAAAAAAATCAGTTGCTATTGGCACATTTATCCAACAGGCATCGTCTAAAACACCATCAATTTTTGGCGTTTCTATTGTTCTCGTGGCCGATAATTGCTTTTGTTTTGCAGGATCCTGGGCATAAGAAAAAGAATAGGCAAACAGTAAAAAAAGTGGTAGGCAGAATTTCATTTCTTTGGTTTAGTTTACATAAGACTATCGCTTATATTAAATGTTGCATCAAAAGAAAAAAATATCACTAGAAGCGCAGTTTCCACCTAAACCAATTAAGTAGTTCCCGTGTTACGCTTGTACGCTTCGCTGCGGCGTTCCGCCTTGCTGCAGGGTACCGCTTCACCCGGGGCTATCGGCCAATTTATGCTATTTTTAATGTTTGGGCGGCAAGTCAATTTCGTCTGACTTTAACTAATCCGTTTGGTTGGAACAGCTTTGAAGCGGCACAAACGAAAAAATAAATTACAACACACGGTACGGTTGCTGATTGTCACAAAATAATTTTAATATTTTAAAGCGCTATCTTTGAAGAAAAAATTAAAGATGCAAGAGCCGTTTGACATAGAAATAGGGCCGATAATTTATTCGGTTTTTCCTGAGGGAGATGATTCATATACCATATTTAAAGATGGAAAAGAATACATTCAGATTCAAAAAGATACATCTTCAATTTGGTTGAAAATGGATTACAAAACTGAACTTCCGATTTTTGAGGAAGATGAAGAAGTTAATGCAATTGGACAGGCAATTGAAAAATATGTGCCTGAAGAAGAGGATGACGAAGAAGCGTTATAAGAAAAAAGTCCCGGTTAAACCGGGACTTTCATTTTAAATTATCTGGTACAGTTAGCTGTCCAGGTACCATTTGTATTTGAAACGCCTATTTTCAGGGTGCTCGCATCAATTGTAATACCAATAACACCTGTACCAACACTAACGTAAGTATTTCCACTTTCCTGGAATTTTACACCGGTAATGTCCGGGATGTTGTTTCCAAAAAAGAAACTATACGTGTCGCTAACTTTAGTCACGGTTACTTTACCGTCAGTACTTGTTATTTGAGTATCGCCTTTGTTGTACGAAACCGTTCCACGGTAGGTGCCAACAAAGAAATCTTTATCTGCTGGATCGGTATCCTTTTTACACGATGCCATTACGGTTAATGCTATTAAAAGCATGCTGAAAATTTGAACTGTCTTTTTCATGGTATGATTTTTCAAAAATTTATGAAACGGCGCCGGTAAATAGCCGATTCGGTTAGTTAAATGTAACATGGTGTTTACAACGACTGTGCCAAAAACATTTTTTTAATCCGAAAAACATTTGAAACGAACATAATTAAAGCATATTCCTTATAATACTAAGTAACTGTATAACAGGAAATTATAGATGATAAATTTAGTTATCAATACCATTTTTATTAGTTCCTACGTTGTGCTGCAATTAAATATTACCGATAAACCAAAAACTGTTTAGTTAATAGGAATTCATCATGAAATTGGCAACTATTAGTTGTTAGAAATTTTTTAACCTAAGGAATATTTTCTATTTTGCTGACCTATCCGGTCGCCACTGGTTAAAAATGCCACACGCTCAAAAAATGAAATTTTCAGACAATCTGCAAAAGCTGCTTCCTTTTGGTTATCTTTTTCTTGTCGTTTTAGGAATACTCAAGGAGAGTATTTTTTATTATCAAATCGATATTAATATCCTCAAATACTCTACACTAATGGATATTTTAATCAGTCCGATTGCGACTTTAACCTCTAACCTGATTGTATTTGTGGCGGTAATTATTTTTGCCATATTGCTGTATGCTTATCCGGCTTTTCTGGCGAAAAAAAGAGATAAAAAATGGGCTCAAAAACTAGCGGGTTTAAAAAATGCCGAAACGCTTAGCGATGAAGAAGTTGGCAATCATTATACAAGTTTTTTTGCCGTACTTTTGGCTTGCGGATTATTCTCGTTCTTTATCGGAATAGGACTTGGGCAAGGCAAAAAGTTAGCAAAAAAAATAAATACCAACACAATCAAGTATGACCATACGCTAAACTATGCAAGCGGTGAACGGGAAGTGATTTACCTTATTGATGTAAATAGCATCTATTACTTTTATGTAGCGAAAGGCAATAAGGCGATTAAGATTGCACCGATTGGCGCAGTAAAAAATATAGAATTAACACTAAATACAAAACTTAAATGACCGAGATAAAATTAGAAAACTTGAGTAATGAAGAGTTGCTGAAAAGACAAAAAATGGTAAGTGTAGTAACTTATACACTTATTGGTATGTTATTGGTACTATTTTGCTTGGGCTTATTTTTAACCTTTACAAAAAGTTTTACACCGCTAACTGTTGTTCCGCTGGCTTTGATGCCAATTGTAATAATTAATTTCGGAAACATTAAAAAGATAAAAGCCGAACTTAAATTAAGAGGCTTATAGCGTTATACCACGATTTTAATACCCAAAAAAACCAAGCGAAACAATTACCAGAACAAAGAGTTGGTAACAAACTATTACAGCTGAAATGATTAGACTTAAAATGGCTAAAACTTTTGCTGTTTTTAAATATTTTATTTCTTCAAAGCTATAGTTGGTAAGCTCAAGCGTAGCATTTTTTATTTCATTACGAACTAAAATTAACATTGTTATAGCCACACCCAGCCCAATAATTCCTACAAACCAGGTGAGAAAAGAAAACACCAATACGGCTACAGACAGGTAAAGGTAAAGCTTGGGCTTTTTCATATTATCATCTATTTAGATTGGTCTTTTGTGTAGTTAGATTGGCCGTTAATGTTAACTGTTTCACCTAAATATTTTGGCTTTCTGCCAAGCCAGACATCAACAATAGCTTTGGTAATGGCCATATATTCCCGGAAAGAAACATATTTGTAGCCCCGGTATTCACCCTTATTTGCCGAAAATCCGTAAGATTTTATACCCAGTTTATTGCCGATGTAAACACAACGATTCAGGTGGTATTTTTGAGAAACTAAAATTGCCGTATCAACCTTAAAAATTTCCTTTGCTCTGTACATGGTCGAATAGCTATCAAAACCCGCATAATCAACGTAAATTTTATTAGTATCCACGCCGTTTTTATAGCTGTATAATTTCATCACGGTAAGTTCATCGTGTTCATCTCTACCGTTATCACCAGAAAGCAAAATCTTATCCACCTTATTATTTTTGCAAAGCGAGATGCCAGCGTCCAGCCTGTCTTTTAAATATTTGCTTGGTTTATCGCCGTTTATACCAGCCCCAAAAATAATGGCAATCTTGGTTTTCGGCACCTCTTTTTCCGCAGTATAAATAAGCTTTTCTGTTTTATTTTTCACGTAATAATTTGTGGCAATAACCGTAGTAATGCCGATAAGTGCAATCAGCAAGACAGGTTTTAAGAGGCGCTTTAATTTTTTCATTTTATGTAATTAAGAGAATTAATTTCTTGGAATAATTTGGGCGTTCCCGAAGAAAAATCGGGCGGGCTATCCGCTAAATCTTTTTTGTTTAAGTCATTTGAAATTGAATCGGTTGATAAACAAAAAAGGATATCGCTCCAATCCCTAACGCAAAACCCAAAACCTGTCACTTTACTCCAACCCACCAGGGTTTAAAAATTTGTTAACATTTTTTAAATAATAACTCAACAACCATTTCATAAAAAACCATTTTAACGTTTTAAAAACTTTTTGCTTCATAATTAATCTTAATGTTGAAACAAGATAGTCGATGAATTTTCATTACCCGGCTATAATTTGTTTTTTGAAAGTCAGCTTTTTGCCGTCCCAATCAAATACCCATGCCGACAAATATTCATCACAAACTTCTCCATCATCGGGATGATTTTTAAGGTATTCATCATTGGTATTGGTGCCGTAACTCATCGTTACTTCGTTCCCTTTAACATCTATGTGGTACATGAAATAGCAGCCCTCATTTTTAGGTCTGTGTACATATTCGAGTTTATCTTTTTGGTTAAGGCTGCTGATTTCTATATACTTAAAAAGATTTGAAAATTCTTCGAAATCCCAATAATCATACAGACTGTCGAAGTTATTGCTAAACATCTTTTCAGTCATTGCATTCCCGTTTTCGATGCGTTGCTTATCGAATTCGTCGTTAACATCATAAATTGTTAATGTGCTATCGGCCACGGGAAAATTAAAGAAACCGGCCAGTTCAGTTTTATTTTTTGTTTCTGCCGCAAGTTTGAATCTATTTAACGCAGCAATTAATTTTTCCTTATCCGTTGAGGTTTTAGCAGGTTTTTCTCCAAATGAACTTTGAGTAGTATTAATTGGATTTTCTGTAATTTGGGTTTGCTTTTTGCTTTCATTACAGGCCATAAAAGTAACCGCAAAGAGGATTGTTGAAATCAGTTTCTTCATTTTATTTTCTTGTATTGCAACAGTTCATTATCATTCCATAATATCTGCAAATTATCACTTTCCAGTTTCTTAATAATTCCTTTCCGGTAGAAATAATAATCAGCCTTAAAAATGTTTAAAGTATCGAAATTTAAAGTATATCGCATATTTCTGTTGCCATCAAACCCCAATGAGTAATAACTATCTTTAGCGATTTTAAAGCCGTTATTTTCATCTGTCTGCCAAATTCCGAACAAACTATCAGGATTAAATTTAGGATTGCTTATTTGAAAAAATTCTGGTTTATTTTTAAATTCCTGATGCAGAAACTTAAGTTCCTTTCCTTTAATTTTTTTCAATTCATGTTTGCTGCTGTCTTGCGTTATTAGCGGAGAATATTTTGTGGTTTCACCTGCCTGATGCCAGACCATAGCAACGGTATCTGTGATATATCCGTCTTTTTTGAGTATTAATCCTTGTAGAGTCCACGCTTTAAGTTTGAAAAATCCGTTTTTATCTGTTGTAGTTTTGCCCGCATATTTATCAACCAAATCTTCTTTAACGGAAACATTCTCAATTGGTTTTCCAAACTCATCGATAATTATTCCTGCATAATAATCGTGTATTCTTTCGCTGCAAGCCGACAACAGCAGAACTGAAAAATAAAAGATAATCAGAATTGAATTTCTTGGATACATTTAAATAGGTTTTGATGTTAACGAAGGTAATTCAATGTTGTTTTTAATTCGATGCCTGTCTATAATTATCGCAAATCTTTATAATCTCTTCAGCTGGTTTATAAAGCGGGAAATAAGTAATATTAATTTGTATTGTTTTCATATTTATAAACCTAAAAATCAACGATGTATTTGTAACCTCTCCCGATAAGTCTCCCGCTGTGTAACTATATGCTGAAATTTCAACCGATTTGATTTCCTCCCAAGTATAGATTGTCAAATTCTGAAATTTTATACCCGCTTGAGATATTATTAATTGAGGACTAAAACTCGAAATTAATTTAATTAAAAGATATACTAACGGGAAAAACCATAAAGCGTTTAACGCAACTTCAAACAAAATGGTAGCTTCATCATGGTTTGTGCCAACTAAAATCAATGGTAAAAGGAAAGCTGCTCCAATTACTGATAAGATAGTAATGTAAAGCCAAATCGCTTTCTTATCCAATTTTATAATCGTTTCCATTTGCTGTGGTTGCCATAAATTATCCTGCCCAGCCTTCTCTGTCTAAACTTCTGTAATTGATAGATTCTGCCAGATGTTCTAATTCTACATTTTCACTGCCGTCTAAATCGGCAATGGTTCGTGCCACTTTCAAAATCCTGTCGTAAGCCCGTGCTGACAAACCCAGGCGCTCCATAGCCGATTTCAAGAGCATTGTACCGGCTTCGCTGATTTGGCAAACTTTGCGCACCATTTTTGGACTCATTTGTGCGTTATAGTGTAAATCTACTTTATCCGCAAAGCGATGATCCTGAATTTCCCTGGCCTTGATTACACGAGCCCGAATCAGCTCGCTTTTTTCGGCATCGCGGGTAGAAGCCAGCTCTGCAAAATTGACCGGTGTAACCTCCACGTGTAAATCAATTCTATCTAAAAGCGGGCCTGAAATTTTACTCAAGTATTTTTGAACTACACCCGGTGCACAAACGCATTCCTTTTCCGGGTGGTTGTAAAAACCGCATGGGCAAGGATTCATAGATGCCACCAACATAAAACTCGCCGGATATTCTACCGAAAAGCGAGCTCTCGAAATAGCAACCTTTCTATCTTCCAAGGGTTGCCGCATCACTTCTAAAACCGTTCGTTTAAATTCCGGAAGTTCATCTAAAAACAAAACGCCGTTATGCGCCAAAGAGATTTCTCCCGGAGCAGGATTTATGCCGCCGCCAACTAAAGCAACATCAGAAATAGTATGGTGTGGCGAACGGTAAGGGCGCACGGTCATTAAGGCATCAGCGGCAGAAAGTTTGCCTGCAACGGAGTGGATTTTGGTTGTTTCCAGTGCCTCATATAAATTTAAAGGAGGCAAAATAGTTGGTAAACGTTTTGCCAACATGGTTTTACCTGCGCCCGGCGGACCAATTAATATTACATTATGACCGCCAGCAGCGGCAATTTCCAAAGCACGTTTAATGTTTTCCTGTCCTTTAACATCAGCGAAGTCATGTTCGTAATTACCAATATTTTTCAGAAACTCTTCTTTGGTATTAATTTTTACTTGCTCAAGCGGTTCGCTTTTATTAAAAAAGGCAATTACCTGTGCCAAAGTTTCTACGCCATAAGCAATAAGTCCTTCAACAATTGCTGCCTCACGTACGTTTTGTTTCGGTAAAATAAAACCCTTAAAACCATCTTGTTGGGACTGAATAGCAATGGGTAAAGCGCCTTTTATGGGTTGTATAGCGCCGTCGAGGGAAAGCTCGCCCATAATGAAATAATGCTCTAACTCATCTGACGGGATTTGCCCTGATGCCGCAAGAATTCCTATTGCTATGGGTAAATCATAAGCAGAACCCTCTTTTCTGATATCGGCAGGAGCAAGGTTAACCACAATTTTTTGGCGGGGCATGCGAAAACCTGCAACATGAATGGCGCTTTCAACCCGCTGTAAACTTTCTTTAACTGCATTATCAGGCAGGCCAACCATGAAATATTTATTACCTGCGCTTACACTAACTTCAATAGTAATCGTTAGAGCATCTACACCAAAAACTGCGCTCCCGTATGTTTTTACAAGCATTAATTTATCTCGAAAATGAAACGGGATGTTATATTATTCGGGGATGAATAATTGGTTTTACTAAGGTATAAAGAATTATCTAATTACCGTTGGTTGAAAAACAACTGCAATGAAATGAGGTAACTAACCAACAAAAAAATCCTAACCATTTCTGATTAGGATTTAAATGTTTACAATAGCTATTTTGCCCTTAAGTTTTAAACTTATCTACCAAACGGCATTTTCGGCATACCTTTCATCATTGCCGCTGCGGCTGCAGGATTAGAAAACTGCTTCATCATTTTACGCATGTCTTCAAATTGCTTAATCAATTTTGTTACTTCTTCAACTTTGCTGCCCGAACCTTTTGCAATACGTAAACGGCGACTTTGTTGAATGGCATCTGGGTTTTCCTTCTCATATGGCGTCATCGAATTAATAATCGCTTCGATTGATTTAAACGCATCATCTTGAATATCCACATTTTTCATCATCTTGCCAACACCAGGAATCATGCCCATCAAATCTTTCATATTACCCATCTTCTTAATTTGTTGAATCTGGTTATAGAAATCGTTGAAATCGAATTTATTCTTTCGGATTTTCTTCTGCAATTCTGCCGCTTCTTTCTCATCGAACTGCATTTGAGCACGTTCAACGAGCGAAACCACATCACCCATACCCAAAATACGCGATGCCATACGGTCGGGATAGAAAACATCCAATGCTTCCATTTTCTCACCCGTACCGATGAATTTAATCGGCTTGTTTACGACTGATTTAATCGAAAGTGCGGCACCACCACGTGTATCACCATCTAATTTGGTTAAAACAACGCCTGTAAAGTCTAATCTATCATTGAAAATTTTTGCCGTATTAACCGCATCCTGACCCGTCATCGAATCCACTACGAATAAAATTTCGTGTGGTTGTGTCTTCGCTTTTACTTCAGAAATCTCGTTCATTAACGATTCATCAATCGCTAAACGACCGGCAGTATCGATAATGATTACGTTATTGCCATTTTGTTTACCATGTGCAATACCCTCTAAAGCAATAGCAACAGGGTCTTTCGAATCGCGGTTTGCATAAACAGATACACCCACTGAAGTTCCTAAAACCTCCAATTGGTCTACCGCTGCGGGGCGATACATATCACCTGCAACCAATAAAGGTTTTTTGCCTTTACCTTTTAAATGCAATGCCAATTTCCCTGCGAAAGTAGTTTTACCCGCACCGTTTAAACCCGCAATTAAAATAATGGTCGGGTTTGCCTTAGTTTCTAACTCTGTAACTTCGCCGCCCATTAAAGCTGCCAGTTCATCGTTCATTATTTTGGTAAGCAACTGGCCCGGCGAAACCGCTGTTAAAACATTCTGTCCTAATGCTTTTTGCCTTACATCATCGGTAAATGCTTTGGCGGTTTTATAGTTAACGTCGGCATCTAGTAACGCTTTACGAATCTCTTTCATGGTTTCCGCCACGTTTATTTCCGTAATGCTGCCTTGTCCTTTTAATACTTTAAATGCTCTGTCTAGCTTGTCCTGTAAATTATCAAACATGTTTTTTTTAAGCTATAAAGCCAATCGCGGTAAGCGAAAGGCCAATGTTTTTAATAAAAGGCAAATGTATCAAATTTTGATTGTAAATCTTTGCTACTCAAAGTCAAAAATACCGCAATTGCTTCCCGAATAAATAATTTTGAAACGCCGGTTTATAAAAATAAAAAACGTATAGCTGCCACTAACCAAAAAATTACTTGTTGTTGTTTAAAAATTCGGCCAATTGTACTACTTTACACCAAACAATTTACCCTACAGAAAGAAAGATGAAGTTAACGTTTTGGGGCGCTGCACAACAAGTTACAGGAAGTATGCACCTGCTGGAAGTTGGGCTTTATAAGATACTGATAGATTGCGGCTTAGATTATGAAAAGGAAACTTATCAGGAAGAAAACCAGGAATTTCCATTCGACCCGGCCAGCATTAACCTGGTTATTTTAACACATGCACATATAGACCATTCTGGCAATTTACCAACACTGGTGCGTATGGGTTTTGGTGGTCAGGTACTTTGTACACCACCAACTGCTGATTTGACTTCGATTTTATTATTTGATTCGGTAGAGCTTTTCTTAAGGAAACAAGGCCGAAAACCACGCACAAAACGTGGTAATTTTAGCGGCCCGAAGCCTTTGTACCTGCATAAACATGTAATGGATACGATTGACCGTTTCGTTACTATAGCTTTCAATAAGCCTTTTAAAATTACTGGTGATATAAGTTTAACTTTTGTTCCTGTTGGCCATTTATTGGGTGCTGCGGCTGCAGTTTTAACCATCAACGATAATGGCGAAGAAAAGAAAATTGCTTTCTCAGGCGATATTGGCCGTGAGCACTATCCTGTTCTGGTAAAACCCGAACCTATTCCCGAAGTAGATTATTTTGTTTGCGAATCCACTTATGGCGGTCGCTACCATACCAAAGACCAAACTTTAGAAGAACGACTGGTAAAGGAAATTGAGGAAGCTTGCATTAAAAGCCCGGGCAGATTAATTATTCCTGCGTTTAGCATTGGCAGAACTCAATCATTGGTTTTTGCCCTAAACCAAATCTTTACAAAAAAACTATTGCCTCCCGTTCAAATTTTTGTTGATAGCCCTATGGCCATTCAAGCTACAGATGTTTATCGTAAACACCACAATCTGGTTAATCAGGAAGCAAAAGATTTCTATAAAACCATGGGTGATGAATTTGAATTTGAGCATCTTGCTTACGTTCAAACTATGAAAGAAAGTAAAGATGTTTCTAACTATTTCGACCCTTGTATTATTATTTCTTCGGCCGGGATGTTAGAAGGCGGAAGGATTCAAGACCATCTCTATTACAACATACAGAATTATTATTGCACCATTCTTTTCATCGGCTATTGCGCAAAAGGAACCCTTGGTTACAAGCTTTTAAGTGGTGCGCCAATCGTTAGGATTAAAGACCGGGAGATGATGGTTTATGCAACCATTCGCCAAACCGATTTACTTAGTGGCCACGGCGACCACGATGATTTGATGCGTACCGTAAAGCAAACAGGCCAGCCGAAAAAGGTTTTTTTGGTGCATGGTGAAGATAAGAGTTTAAAAAGTTTTGCCACCGCTTTGCGGGAAGATGGTTTTAATGTTGTAGCCCCACAAAGAGGAGAGGTATTTGAGATTTAATTTAGTTCAATTGTTGATTGGTCATTAGTTCATTGCCTGATTAGTCATAAACATCGCATAATTGCGTATAAACTAGCGTTTTGCCCCCGGTAAGCCGATAGAAGCTGTGCCTGGCATTAACAAAAAATGAGTTTCCATCATCCATTTTACATCTTACATCACCCCCTCACTTGCCCGTCGCCACGAACCACCCATTTATAACTCGTTAATTCTTCCAAACCCATTGGTCCACGGGCATGAAGTTTTTGTGTACTGATGCCAATTTCTGCACCCAAACCAAATTGTGCACCATCTGTAAATCCTGTTGATGCATTGGCATAAACCGCAGCGGCATCTACTTCATTTAAAAACCGGGCGATGTTTTCTTCATCTTCTGAGATTATTGCTTCGCTGTGTTTTGAACTATAATCCGCAATGTGGTGCAACGCGGCGTCAAGATCATCGACAATTTTAACCGCCAGCTTTAGGGATAGAAACTCGGTTCCAAAATGCTCTTCGGTTGCATGATTTAAAAGTTCGGCAGGGTAAGAAGATTTTAAAACGTCGTAGCTCTTTTCATCAACAAAAAGTTCAACTTTTCCATCAGCCAAAGGCGAAAGAAGTTCTGCCAGATCTGATAATCTTTCCTTATTAATTAAAACACAATCAAGCGAGTTACAAACGCTAACTCTTCTTGTTTTAGCATTAAAAATTATGGCTTTACCTTTTGCCAAATCTCCCGTTTCATCGAAATACGTGTGAACAATTCCGGCTCCCGTTTCAATTACAGGAATTTTGCTGTTTTCACGGACATAATCAATGAGCGACTGACTTCCGCGTGGAATCAGCACATCTACAAAACCTCTGGCATTGAGTAAAGCTTCTGTTGCAGCTCTTTCGGCTGGCAATAAAATTAAAACATCTGGATTAATTTGGTAATTTGCCAGAACCCCGTGAATTACTTTTGCTATGGCTAAATTCGAAAATTCAGCATCGCTTCCGCCTTTTAAAAGTGCCACATTTCCTGTTTTAAAACAAAGCGAAAATACATCGGCGGTCACATTTGGCCGGGCTTCGTAAATTACACCAACCACACCCAGCGGAACACGAATTTTTTGAATCTGAAGTTTATTTTCGAGCGTTTTATCCGTAAGAATTTCACCGAGCGGGCTTGCTAAATTCACTACATTTTTAACATCACCAGCAATATCAGCGATGCGTTGCTTGGTTAATTTAAGTCTGTCGTATTTCGGGTCTTCGACAGGCATTTTAGCCAAATCTTTTTCGTTTTCAGCTAAAATTTCCTGTGCATGCAAAACCAAAGCTTCAGCTAAATCTGCCAAAACTTGATTGGTGGTTTCTTTGCTCAAGCTAACCATGGTGCGGGTAGCTTGCTTTGCCTTTTCGAAGTATTGTTTGTAGTCCATTTTTTATAGTATCAAGTAGCGAGAATCAAGTATCAAGACTTGCTCGAAATAGCATTTTGCTTGTAATTAACCGCTAAGTGCGCTAAGTTTTTCGCAAAGGAAGACAAAGTTAAGTGCTTGTAACGAAACAATTGGCTTTGCGTTTCTTTGTGCTAACGCTCTGTGTTCTTTACGGTAAAATATTTAAATCGCTGAGTAAAAATAATCATAATGCACGAGCGCCCTTTGCTTTTTCTGCCCGATTCTTTCTCTCGCTTTATCTGAACCGTATTCTGCAATGCCCAAACCAATTAATTGGTTTTGTTCATCGATGATTTTTATGATATCGCCTTTTAAAAAATCAGCTAGTATTTCGATAATACCAACCGGCAATAAACTGGTGGCTTTACCTGAAGTTAGCATACTTTTTGCGCCATCATTTAGCTTAACAACACCTGTTGCGGAGGTTTCTGAGTGGGCAATCCATTTCTTTTTTCCCGATTTTATTTTTTCAGGAATAAAACGTGTGTGTGTAACTTCATTGTTTAATAACAATGTTAAAACATTATCTCTTGTTCCATTAGCAATATGAACCGTGATTCCGAGTTTAGCGACTTTTTGTGCCATAGTTGATTTTGTTACCATGCCACCACGACCGAATTGCGATTTACCTGTTTGAATAAACGAAGCCAGATTTGAAACAGAACCCGAAATTTCTTCTATCACTGCCGAACCTGCAATTTTCGGATCGCCGTTGTAAATTCCGTTTACATTTGAGAGAATAATCAGCGCATCGGCATTTAACATCGATGCGATTAAACCCGCCAGTTCATCGTTATCGGTAAACATTAATTCGGTTACCGAAACCACATCGTTTTCGTTTACAACCGGAATAACCTCATTTTGCAGCAAAATCTGCATGCAGTTTTTCATGTTGAGGTAATGCGCCCTATCGCGAAAGTCTTCTTTGGTTACCAAAACCTGGGCGCACTTTATTTTGTGTGGCTCGAAGAAATTTGCATAGGTATTTATCAGTTTTACCTGACCAATTGCGGCCAGTAATTGCCTTGTAGTTACAGCATCTTGCTTTTCGGAAACTTTAATCAAGCTTCTGCCTGAAGCTACAGCACCCGAAGAGACCAAAATTACTTCTATGCCTAGCTTTTTAAGCTCAGCCAGCTGGTTTACCAAATGCTGAATACGAGCCTCATCCGGTAAGCCGTTTGCCTGGGTAATTACATTCGACCCAACTTTAACAACTATTTTTTTGTACCCTAATTTCATTACTACTGTTTGATGCGGCAATTTAACATCTATTTTTATTAAACCCATAAGTTTTAACCTTATGGGTTTCTAAGGCGATGGTTGTTTAGCCAAAAGCCGCAAACCTTTGTTAGATAAACCCGATTGTACGAATGCCGCTTTTCGCGGCAGAAGGAAAAGCGGGACAGTTTACTGCAATGGAAAACCTGTCCGTTCATTTCCAAATCAGAATCTAACGTAAAAATTCATTAAATTGCATCAACCTCAACCAACCATCATGATTAAACGTATTTTACCCTCGCTGATTTTGCTCGGCGCACTTTCGGCTTGCAACAACCCCAAAAAACAAGAAATGAAACCTATAAAATGGCCCGATGCCAAACCTCCAATAGCGGAAATTAAACCGCATAAACGAATTATTCACGGCGATACTGTGGAAGATAACTACTATTGGATGATTGATTATTTTAAAAAAGGGCCCGACAGCACCAACGTTGTAAATTACCTGAAAGCCGAGAATAAATACCTCGATACGATGATGAAGGCCACGGAAACTTTTCAGTCGAATTTGTTTAAAGAGATGAAGGGGCGCATTAAGGAAAAAGATGAGTCGGTACCGGTATTTAAAAACGGTTATTTCTACTATAACCGAACTGAAGACGGGCAACAATACTACAAATATTGCCGTAAAAAAGGCAGTTTAAGCGCTACCGAAGAAATTTTGCTTGATGTTGATGCCTTAGCAAAAGGCCATTCTTACTACAGCGCTTCGGGCTTTAGCGTCAGTCCTGATAATAAACTGCTTGCTTTTGGTGTTGATAAAGTTTCTCGCAGGCAGTACACCATTCAAATTAAAAATCTAGAAACAGGCGAAATTTATAAAGATGCTATTCCCAATACACAAGGTGCCGTTGCCTGGGCAAATGATAATAAGACCTTCTTCTACACCTCGAAAAATCCCGTTACTTTATTGAGTGAAAAAATTAAAAAACACGTACTGGGTACCGATGCTAAAACCGACGTTGTGGTTTATGATGAGAAAGATAATACGAATTATATAGGCGTTTCTAAATCGAAAAACGACAAATATATTTTTATCGGCTCGCAGGGGACTTTAACTTCAGAATACAGAATGATTGATGCCGACCACCCTGAGGCAGCTTTTAAAGTTTTCTCGCCGAGGTTTAAAGATGTTTTGTACGATGTGCTTCCTGTTGATGATAAATTTTACATCGTTACCAATTGGAATGCGAAGAATTTCCGTTTGATGGAATGTCCGCTGGATAAAACTGCAAAAGAAAACTGGAAAGAAGTGATTCCGAACCGCAAAGATGTTTTACTGGAATACGGCGATGAATTTAAAGATTACCTGGTACTATCTGAGCGTAAAAACGGCTTAACCGAACTTCGTGTTTTAAAGAAAGATGGCGGTGATTATTACATTAAATTTGATGAACCTGTTTACGCTGCGGGTATTGGCTCCAACCCGGAATATAATGGCAAAATGCTGCGTTATTCGTACACATCTTTAACCACCCCAAATTCTACTTATGATTACGATTTGGAGAAAAAGGATAAAAAACTAATGAAGCAGCAAGAAGTTGTTGGCGGCTACCAGCCTGATGATTACACAACGGAACGTGTTTTCGCGACAGCCAAAGACGGAACGAAAATTCCTGTGGCCTTAGTTTATAAAAAAGGTTTTAAAAAGAACGGCAATGCCCCGTTATTGCTGTATGCTTATGGTTCTTACGGCTCAAGTACAGATGCAACATTTTCTTCACCGAGATTGAGTTTACTTAACCGAGGTTTTGTTTTCGCAATTGCCAACATTCGCGGCGGACAGGAAATGGGTCGCCAATGGTATGAGGACGGCAAGCTGATGAAAAAGAAAAACACTTTTACCGATTTTATCGCCGCAGGCGAATATCTGGTTGAGCAAAAATATACCTCGAAAGGTCATTTATATGCACATGGCGGCAGTGCAGGAGGTTTATTGATGGGCGCCGTTGTAAATTTAGCACCTGATTTATGGAATGGCGTAATTGCCGATGTTCCTTTTGTTGATGTGGTAAACACCATGCTCGATGAAAGTATTCCGCTAACTACAAATGAGTTTGATGAGTGGGGAAATCCGAAGAAAAAAGATGCTTATGATTATATGAAAAGCTATTCTCCTTATGAAAATGTAGAGAAAAAAGCTTACCCGAATATGTTGGTTACAACAGGTTTGCACGATAGTCAGGTACAATATTTCGAGCCTGCAAAATGGGTAGCAAAACTCCGTGCCATGAAGACTGATAAAAACGTGTTGTTTCTAAAAACGAACATGGAATTTGGGCATGGTGGCGCATCCGGCCGTTTCGATTATTTGAAAGATGTATCGTTAAGATGGGCGTTTTTGTTCGCTCTGGAGGGGATAGAGAAGTAATACGTATTGCCATTCTGAGCTTGTTGAAGAATAGTTTAGTGTTTCGACAGGCTCAACATGACAACCTTTTGAGTTTAAATCGCTTATATTTATTCAATGAACACTAAATTAAAAACGTTCCAAATCATTCACATAGCTTTATGCTCGGGTGTTTTGCTTTTCGCATTGGTAACCATTTTTCTAAATCGGGAAATAATGTTTTTTGATGCAAATCCGAAAACTACTGCGCCATTTAATCCCATATTTCCAATTGTTGGGCTAATAACCATCTCTGCAAGCATTTTATTTTTCAAAAATGTATTAGCCAAAATTGATAAATCGGCAGATGCAGATTCAAAAATAAATCAATATCAAAGTGCATTTATTATCAGTTCGGCACGTTTAGAGGGTGGCGCACTTTTTAATACCGTTGGGTTTTTTATCACCCAGAATTCGTTCTTTTTGATTTTTGCCGCGGCCAATTTTATTTTCCTGATTCTCAAACGCCCTACAAAAGATAAATTGATTTCTACTTTACAATTGCAATACCCCAATACAGCGGCTTTGTAAGCAATTAGCCTTATCTTTGCCTCTCAATGGAATACAATGTTCATACTTTACCGAACGGCATCCGCTTGTTGCATGTGCCATCGGCTTCTGCCATATCACACGCCTGCATCATCGTAAATACAGGTTCTCGCGATGAACCTGAGGGCAAAGCAGGCTTAGCGCATTTTATCGAGCACCTTATTTTCAAGCGTACCAACAAACGCAGTACCAACCAGATTTTAAACCGATTGGAAAGTGTAGGCGCAGATTTGAATGCGTATACAACCAAAGAATATACTTGTGTTCATGCCTCATTTTTGAATCCGTATTTAGACAGAACTTTAGATTTATTTAACGATATCATCTTCCATTCTACTTTTCCGGAGGAAGAAATGGATAAGGAAAAAAGTGTAATTTTTGATGAAATTGCTTCCTATCTAGACCAGCCAGAAGAAGCCATAAACGATGATTTTGAGGATATGCTGTTTGCCGGGAATGCTCTTGGAAACAACATTCTGGGTACTTCGGAAAGCGTGAGCAATTTTACCCGTGAGGATGTAATTAATTTTCGCAAGGCAAATTATCGCACAAATGAAATTGTAATTGGTGTTTTAGGGAATTACAGTTTCAAAAGCTTTGTTAAAAAAGGCACAAAATATTTTGCTGATGTTGAAGAAAACACGCCATCATTAAATAGGATAAAACCCGCCATTTTAAACCCAACTTCAACCAATATTTACAAGCCGATTATGCAGTCGCATTGCATTTTGGGTACACAAACATACTCAACTCATAATAATAATAAAGCAGGTTTAATGCTGCTCAATAATTATTTTGGCGGCAACGGTATGAGTTCTGTTTTAAATCTTCAAATCAGGGAGAAATATGGTATTGCCTACACCATCGAATCTAATTTTTCGCCCTTGAGTGATACAGGAATATTCTCCGTTTACTTTGGAACAGATAAGGAAAAACACCACAAAGCTTTGACGTTAATTTTTAAGGAGATAAAGAAACTACAAGATAATCCACTGAATGAATTGCAGTTGCAGAAAGCCAAAAACAAATTTATCGGGCAGATTGCTTTAAGCGAGGAAAACAGAATAGGGTTGATTATTTCGATGACAAAAAGCCTTATCGATCACAATAAAATAGATTCGCTGGAACAGGTTTTTGAAAAGATAAAAAAGGTTACAACAAAAGAAATCGCCCAAATTGCTGATGAAGTTTTAGCACCTGAACAACTGAATATTTTTACTTTCAGTCCAATACTGGAATAATTGTTATTTTTGTAAAAACTAGCTGTAGAGTTTGCGATTAGTCTTAGCTATTTCGTAATTGCGAGGCACAAAGCAATCCTACTACTATCGCATTAAGATTGCTTCGTGCCTCGCAATGACGGCCGAAATAAAAAATATATTACACAATGAAATTACCAATAGTAGCATACGGTGACCCTGTTCTAAAGAAAATAGGAACTGATATTGATAAAGATTATCCTGAACTAAAAGAGTTGATTGCAAACATGTTCGATACCATGTATTACGCGAATGGTGTTGGTTTGGCTGCCCCGCAAATCGGCTTGCCGATTCGTTTATTTATTGTTGATACAGGCGAGGATGAAGATGGAAATCCCGGCTATAAAAGGGTATTCATAAATGCTCAAATTCTGGAAGAAACCGGTGAGCCATGGAATTTTAATGAGGGTTGTTTAAGCATTCCCGATATCCGCGAAAACATTCTGCGTAAACCAAACATTAAGGTTAAATATTTTGATGAGAATTGGGTTGAACATACAGATGATGTTGATGGAATGCCTGCCCGCGTTATTCAACATGAGTATGACCATATTGAAGGAAAGTTATTTACCGATAAAGTAAGTATTTTGCGTAAAACGATGCTTAAAAGTAAACTGGATGCGATTTCCAAAGGGAATATTAAAACAGATTACAAAATGAAGTTTCCGAATAAAAGTAAGAAAAGGTAAAATTTGATGTAAGATTTAAGCGGGAAAATAAGAAACGTTTTCCCTCTTTTTTAATCTTCGTTCTCACTCCGTTTCCTGTCGCCATCAAAGATTTGCTGCATCAGCTTACCCCAGGCAAAAGGATTTAATAGCGGATTGGTTTGAACCATATTTTTGTTTACCATTCTATCAAAATTATATCGATAATTCTGGCTTCCAATTTCTCCGCCATCA